>Ga0209572_1000010_pt1 | contig 641111 bp, 583 predicted proteins | sample EBPBio232012_DNA_FD_185867 | JGI IMG/M metagenome (GOLD analysis project Ga0209572, IMG submission 185867) | Wastewater treatment Type I Accumulibacter community from EBPR Bioreactor in Madison, WI, USA - Reactor 1_1/23/2012_ DNA (SPAdes)... | ecosystem: Engineered > Bioreactor > EBPR >...
CGCGCCGCCCACGGTGTGGCGCGTGCTGATCCTGGAGGACCTGGCGAAGTGGCCGGTCAAGCTCACCGAGGCCATCGGCGCCGGCGAGCCGCTGAACCCCGAGGTGATCGAGCGCGTGCGTGCCGGCTGGGGCCTGACGCTGCGCGACGGCTACGGCCAGACCGAAAGCACCTGCATGGTCGGCAACCCGCCGGGGCTGCCGGTGCGCGCCGGCTCGATGGGCCAGCCGATGCCCGGCTACCGCATGGTGCTGCTGGACACCGAGGACCGCGAGGCCGACGAGGGCGAGGTGGCAGTGACCCTGCAGCCCGCGCCGGTGGGCCTGATGGCGGGTTATGCCGGCGATGCCGAGAAGACTGAAGCCGCACTCGGCGGCGCCTACTACCGCACCAGCGACGTCGCCAAGCGCGATGCCGACGGCTACCTGTGGTACGTGGGCCGCGCCGACGACGTGTTCAAGGCCAGCGACTACCGCATCAGCCCCTTCGAGCTGGAAAGCGCGCTGATCGAGCACGGCGCGGTGGCCGAGGCCGCGGTGGTGCCCAGCCCCGACCCGATCAAGCTGGCCGTGCCCAAGGCCTACGTGGTGCTGAAGCCGGGCCAGACGGCCAGCCGCGAGACGGCGCTGGACATCCTGCAGTTCCTGCGCGGGCGCCTGAGCCCCTTCAAGCGCGTGCGCCGGCTCGAATTCGCCGAGCTGCCGAAGACCATCTCCGGCAAGATCCGCCGCGTGCAGCTGCGCCAGGCCGAGGACGAGCGCCGCGCCCGCGGCGAACGCGGCGCGCTGGAGTTCTGGGAAGAGGACTTCCCCGAGCTGCGCTGAGCCGCTCAGGCCACGGGGCCGGGCCCGTCGAAATCGCGCCGCGCACCACGGTGCCGCGCATACAGCTGTCGTGTCCAGGCGATGCCCGGATGGCCCTCGAAGCGCTGCAGCAGCGCCGCGAAATCCTGGCCGCACGGTAGCGGGCCGGCCATCGGCGAATCCGGCGGCTGGGCCAGCACCGCCAGCGTGGAGCCCGCCGTCAGGTCGGCCAGGCTGAAGGCCGTCCCGGCCAGATAGCCATCGGCACCGGCCCGTTCGGCGACGAACCCCAGCGCCTGCTCGGCCGCGCGCAGCCCATCGGCCACGCTGTCGGGGCCGCCGATGCCGTTGCCCTGGCGGATCAGCCCGGCGGCCAGCGGCAGCACCGCGGCATAGGCACGGCGCTGCAGCGCTGGCCGGCCGTCACCGAAGACATTGGCGAAGGCGCCCGGCTGGCGCAGCAGCGCATCCAGCACCGCGCGGCGGATGCGCGGCGTCAGGTCCTCGTCGAACCACTGCTGGATGCGCAGTGCCTCGGCCCGGTCGTCGGCAGCCGCTGGATACAGCGCGGGCTGCGGCCAGCGCGTCTCCAGCCATTCGAGGATGCGTGCCGAGCCGTCGATGGCCTGGCCGTCCACGCGCAGCAGCGGCGTGTGCGTGCGGCCGCTGAGCCGGCGCACCGTGGCCATGTGCGGCCCCGGCAGCAGGCTGCGACGGCGATGCGGCACCTGCTTCAGGTCCAGCGCCCAGCGCACCTTCTCGTTGAAGGGCGAGTGCCGGAACTGCAGCAGTTCGATCATGGCAAGCCATCATAGGCCGCCCCCACGGGCGCGCCCGACAATGCGCGGACCTCGTCACCAAGGAAGCGCCATGTCACGCTGGCTTGCCCTGGCCCTGCTGTGCGGCACGCTGCAAGCCGCCGCCTTCGACCTGCAGGGCCACCGCGGCGCGCGCGGGCTGGCGCCGGAGAACACGCTGCCCGGCTTTGCGCTGACGCTGGGCATCGGCGTGACCACGCTGGAGACCGACATCGCCGTCAGCCGCGACGGCGTGCTGCTGATCTCGCACGACCCGGCGCTGAACCCGGACATCACGCGCGGCCCGGACGGCCAGTTCCTGAACGGCCGCGGACCGGTGATCTGGCACACCGATTTCGCCGAACTGCAGCGCTACGACGTCGGCCGCCTGAAGCCGGGCACCCGCTATGCCGCGATGTACCCCGAGCAGAAGCCGCACGACGGCGCGCGGCTGCCGAAGCTGGAAGAGCTGTTCGCGCTGGTGAAGAAATCCGGCAATGCGCAGATGCGCTTTGCGCTGGAGATCAAGGTGCGGCCCGACGCGCCCGACGAGACGATGGCGCCCGAGCCCTTCGCGAAGGCGCTGGTGGAGGCCGTGCGCGCGGCCGGCGTCGCGCCGCGCACCACCATCCTGTCCTTCGACTGGCGCGCGCTGCAGGCGGTGCAGAAGCTGGCGCCGGAGATCGGCACCGTCTACCTGACGATCCAGCAGCGCAACTTCGACAACATCCGCGCCGGCCAGCCCGGCGGCTCGGCCTGGACCGCCGGCGTGCAGCATGCCGACCACGGCTCGGTGCCGAAGATGATCCAGGCCGCTGGCGGGCGTATCTGGTCCAGCTTCCACGGCGACCTGGACGCGGCCAAGGTGAAGGAGGCACAGGGCCTGGGTCTGACGGTGCTGGCCTGGACGGTGAACGACCCCGCGCGCATCGCCCAGGTGATGGACATGGGCGTGGACGGCATCGTCAGCGACCGGCCGGACCTGGTGCGCGCCGAGATGCAGCGCCGCGGCATGCCATTGCCGAAGCCGACCCCCGTGTTGCCCTGAGCTTCAGGCCAGCGCGTCGAGCGCGCCGATCGAGGCGCGGGCGGCGCGCAACACCGCGGCCGAGCGTGCCAACGCCTCCTGCTCGGCGTCGTCCATCGCCGGCTCCAGCACGCGGGCGCCACCTTCGCGGCCGACGATGGTGGGCAGCGACAGCGCCACGTCCTGCAGGCCGGCGGCACCCTGCTGCCAGCGCGAGACGGTCAGCACGCGCTGCTCGTCGCGCAGCAGGCAGCGCAGCAACCGCGCCGTCACCAGGCCGATCGCATGGTTGGTGTAACCCTTGCGCTGGATCACCTCGTACGCGGCGCGGCGCACCTGTTCGGCCAGCTTGGGCTCCTGCGAGCGCTTCCAGCCGGGCCAGCGCCGCAGCGCCACGCTGCCGGCATCGGCGCTGGACCACAGCGGCACCGCTGAATCACCATGCTCGCCCACCACCTGGGCATGCACCGAACTGGCCGACAGGTGCAGCCGCTGGCCCAGCATCTGGCGCAGCCGCGAGCTGTCGAGCATGGTGCCGGTGCCCAGCACGCGCTGCGGCGGCAGGCCCGAGGCCTCGACCAGCACCTGCACCAGCACGTCCACCGGGTTGCTGACCATGACCACCGTGCCGCCGAAGCCGGCCAGCATGCGGCCGATGTCGCGGGCCACGCGCGCGTTGTCGCGCAGCAGGTCCAGCCGCGTCTCCTCGGGCCGGCCGCCACGGCCGGCGGCGATGACCACCACCTGCGCGGCGCGCATCGCCTGCATGTCCACCGTGCGCACCCGGCAGGCCGGGTAGAACCAGGCGCCGTGGGCCAGGTCCATCGCCTCGCCCTCGGCCCGGGCAGCGTCGCGGTCGTGCAGCCACACTTCGTCGGCGGCCCCGGAATGCAGTGTGGAGATGGCCACGCTGGCGCCGACCGCGCCCACGCCGATGATGCCGACCTTGCGTTGCATGCTGCGCCCTTGCAGTGACGATGCGCCGATTCTGGCGCGCCACGGTGGGCTGGTAATGAAAAGGGCCGCCTCGCGGCGGCCCTTCACTGCAGCAAGGCGATTCAGTCTTCCTTGCGGCGGCGGCGCGCCACGAAGCCCACGCCGGCCAGGCCCGCTGCCATCAGCGCGTAGGTGGAAGGCTCCGGCACCGGGTTGCAATGCGGATCGTAGTGATGCTTCATGTCCCAGTCCTTCTTCCAGTACTTGGAGAAGTCCTTGTGGTCCCTGTCGTTGTTCCAGTCCTTCTTGAAGTCCCAGTCCTTGTGCTCGTGCTTCGAGCGCTTCTCGAAGCTGTCGTCGTTGTCGTGGCGGCCGCCGGCCAGAGCCGGCGACGACAACGCCACCAGGCCCAGCACCGCCAGCGCGGCAGCGATCGGTTTCTTCATGGATGTCCTCGTATGTCTGAAGTGACGGACACACGCCCCCTGCGTGGTCCTGCACGGCAGGGTAGGAGGGCACCCAAGGGGCCAGTAGCCCGCGTCTGCGGGGAGCAAGCCCCGATCCCCCGCGCCCTGGGGCGCCGGTTTGCGGGGGTTGACGGACGATCTGTAAGTAACCGCCGGTGCGGCGGCTCAGGCCTCGGTGAATTCGCCGGCCTGCCAGCGCTCGCGCAGCCGGTACTTCTGGATCTTGCCCGAGCCGGTCAGCGGGAAGGCCTCGAGCACGAACCAGTGCTTCGGCGTCTTGTGCGGCGCCAGGTGCTCTCGCATGTAGGCCACCAGCACCTCCTTGTCGAAGGCCTGGCTGGGTGCCAGCCGCACGAAGGCGGCCACGACCTCGCCCCACTTCGCATCGGGCAAGCCGACCACCGCCACCTCGCCGACCATCGGGTGCTTGAACAGCAGCTCTTCCAGTTCCTTCGGGTAGATGTTCTCGCCGCCGCGGATGATCATGTCCTTGAGCCGGCCTTCCACCGTGCAGTAGCCGCGCGCGTCCATCGCGCACAGGTCGCCGGTGTGCAGCCAGCCGTCGGCGTCGATGGCCGCGGCGGTGGCCTCGGGGTTCTCGAAGTAGCCGTGCATCACGTGGTAGCCGCGGGTGCAGTACTCGCCGATCTGCCCCACCGGCAGCGTGGCGCCGGTGGCCGGGTCGATGATCTTCACCTCGACATGCGGCATCGGCGTGCCGATGGTGCCGGCCTTGTCCTCCACCCGGTCGTCGGGCCGTGTCATCGACGCCACCGGCGAGCATTCGGTCTGGCCGAAGACGATGGTGAAGGGCGCGCGCAGCTTTTCCTCGAACCGCCGCACCAGCGCCTCGGGCACCAGCGAGCCGCCGGAGCAGATGCCCTGCACCTTCGACAGGTCGGTGGCGCCGAAGCTCGGATGCTCCATCATCGCGATCAGCATCGTCGGCACGCCGACCATCGCCGCGCCGCCGTAGGTGTCGAACAGCTCCAGCACCAGGCCAGGCTCGAAGGCCTCGACCAGCACCTGCGTGGCCCGCACCGACACCGCGCCCAGCACGCAGCACACGCAGCCGCCGGTGTGGAACAGCGGCATCGTCGTGATCCACACCGCGCCGTCGCGGATGCCCATGCGGTGCGCCGTGTGCGCGCCGTTGTTGGCCAGGCCGCGGTGGTGCAGCAGCGCGCCCTTGGGGAAGCCGGTGGTGCCCGAGGTGTACTGGATCATCACCGGATCGCCGGGCTGCACCGTGGGCAACGTGATCGCCGGGTCGTTGCCGCCGGCCAGGAAGGCGTCCCACTCGCCGAACAGGATCACCTCGCGCAGCTCGGGGCACTTCGGCGCCACCTGGCGCACCGTGTCGTGCATCGGGTTGCCGCGGAAGGCGTCGACCACGAACACACCGGCCGAGCGCGACTGCTTCAGCACGTATTCCAGCTCGTGGGCGCGGAAGGCCGGGTTGACGGTGACCAGCACCAGCCCGGACATCGCGCAGGCGAACTCCAACATCACCCATTCCGGACGGTTGGGCGCCCACACCGCCACCCGCTCGCCGGGCTGGAAGCGCGCGCGCAGCGCCCGCGCGGTGCGCTGTACGTCGCGGTACAGCGCGGCATAGGTCCACTGCCGGCGCGCGGCCGGATCGGGCACGCCTTCGATCAGCGCCACGCGATCGGGCGTGGTCTCTGCCGCCCAGGCCAGCAGCTGGTCCAGCGTCAGATCGCGCAGCGGCGGGTCCGTGGGGCCGGTGGCATGCGACAGCGTCAGGTTCATCGTCGAGGCTCCAGGAAGCGGGATCGGCTTCACGCTAGCACGGCCGCCCGGCGGCGGCCATGCGGCGAAGCCCGAGCCGGCCAGCGGTGCAGGGCGAGCGCAGAATCGGCAGACCCCTTTCGACTCTCGAGGCCCGCATGATCCACGTCGTCGCCGTCATCACCGCCCAACCCGGCCAGCGTGCCCAGGTGCTGGAAGCCTTCCTGGCCAACACCGCCGCAGTGCGCGCCGAGGACGGCTGCATCGAATACACCGCCACGGTGGATGCCGAAGGGCTGCCGCCCGGGCCCGGCAGCATCGGGCCGGACAGCTTCATCGTCGTCGAGAAATGGGCCAGCCTGGCCGCGCTGCAGGCCCATGCCGCGGCGCCGCACATGAAGGCCTATTCGGCCAAGGTGAAGGAATGGGTGGCCAAGCGCACCATCCACATCCTGCAGCCGGCCGGCTGAGCCGCGCCCCGCCCCTACACTGCCCCGCACCGCCCGGAGACCCCCATGCCCGAAGCCTTCATCTGCGACGCCATCCGCACCCCCTTCGGCCGCTACGGCGGCGCGCTGTCCTCGGTGCGCACCGACGACCTGGGCGCGATTCCGATCCGCGCGCTGATGCAGCGCAACCCCAGGGTCGACTGGCAGGCGGTGGGCGACGTGCTCTACGGCTGCGCCAACCAGGCCGGCGAGGACAACCGCAACGTCGCGCGCATGGCGGCGCTGCTGGCCGGGCTGCCGGTGGAGGTGCCGGGCGCCACCATCAACCGCCTGTGCGGCTCGGGGCTGGACGCGGTGGGCTCCGCCGCGCGCGGCATCCGCGCCGGTGAATTGCAGCTGGCCATCGCCGGCGGTGTGGAAAGCATGAGCCGCGCACCCTTCGTCATGCCCAAGGCCGAGACCGCGTTCGCGCGCGCCAATGCGGTGTACGACACGACCATCGGCTGGCGCTTCGTCAACAAGCTGATGAAGGCGCAGTACGGCGTCGATTCGATGCCCGAGACCGCCGAGAACGTGGCCGAGCAGTTCAAGATCGAGCGCGAGGCGCAGGACCGTATGGCGCTGGCCAGTCAGCTGAAGGCGGTGGCCGGCCAGAAGAGCGGCTTCTTCGAGCGCGAGATCACCCCGGTGAGCATTGCGCAGAAGAAGGGCGACCCGCTGGTCGTCAGCAAGGACGAGCACCCGCGCGAGACCTCGATGGAGGCGCTGGCCAAGCTGAAAGGCGTGGTCAAGCCCGAAGGCACGGTGACCGCTGGCAACGCCAGCGGCGTGAACGACGGCGCCTGCGCGCTGCTGCTGGCCAGCGAGAGCGCCGCGGCGCGCCACGGCCTGAAGCCGCGGGCCCGCGTGGTGGGCATGGCCACCGCCGGCGTGGCGCCGCGCATCATGGGCTTCGGCCCGGCCCCCGCGGTGCGCAAGGTGCTGGAGCTGACCGGCCTGGCCCTGTCGCAGATGGACGTGATCGAGCTGAACGAGGCCTTCGCTGCGCAGGGCCTGGCGGTGCTGCGCGACCTGGGCATCGCCGACGACGACCCGCGCGTCAACCCCAACGGCGGCGCCATCGCCCTGGGCCACCCGCTGGGCGCCAGCGGCGCCCGCCTGGCCACCACCGCGCTGAACCAGCTGGAGACCATTGGCGGCCGCTATGGGCTGTGCACCATGTGCATCGGCGTCGGCCAGGGCATCGCGCTGGTGATCGAACGCGTGTAGCCGCTGCGGCAGAATGGCCGAAGCCCCCGTTCGCGCCACCGCCATGTCCGACACGCCGCGCCGTACCGCCCTGATCGCGATCCTTGCCGGGCTGGCGCTGCTGGCCGGCTGCGGCAAGGAAGTGCCTAAGCTGGCGCCGCCGCCACTGGAGGTGAGCATCCTCACCGTGAAGGCGCGCGACGTCGACCTGTCGCGCGAGTACATCGCGCAGACGCAGAGCTCGCAGGCGGTCAACATCCAGGCGCGGGTCTCGGGCTTCCTGGACAAGCGGGTCTACACCGAAGGCTCGGTGGTCAAGGCCGGGCAGGTGCTGTTCCGCATGGACCAGAAACCCTTCCAGGCGCAACTGGACGCGGCCAACGCCGCGCTGCAGCGCAACCAGGCGGCGCTGCAGGTGGCCACCGCCAACCTGAACCGCACCAAGCCGCTGGCCGCCAAGAATGCGCTGTCGCAGAAGGACCTGGACGACGCCCAGGGCCAGTACGAACAGTCGGCTGCGGCGGTGGAGCAGTCGAAGGCACAGGTCGAATCGGCCAAGCTGGACCTGAGCTACACGGTCATCACCTCACCGGTCAACGGCGTCAGCAGTTACGCGGCAGTGGCCGACGGCACCTACCTCAGCCCGCAGAACGCACAGCTGACCACGGTGTCGGTGCTGACGCCGATGTGGGTGAACTTCAGCCTGTCGGAGAACGAGTACCTGCGCATCCAGAACGACGTGCGCGACGGCCGCCTGAAGCTGCCGGCCGACCGCGAGATGACGGTGGAGATCGTGCAGCCGGACGGCAGCCTGTTCCCATTCACCGGCAAAATCACCTTTGCCGACCCGAACTACAACGCGCAGACCGGCACCTTCCTGATCCGCGCCACCGTCGACAACCCGAAGGGCGTGCTGCGGCCCAACCAGTACGTGCGAGCGCGGCTGAAGGGCGCCGTGCGGCCCAACGCCATCCTGGTGCCGCAGCGCGCGGTGCAGCAGGGCGCGAAGGGCCACTTCGCGTGGGTGGTCAACAAGGACGGCAAGGCCGAGCTGCGGCCGCTGGTGGTGGGCGACTGGTACGGCGACAGCTGGTTCGTCAGCGAGGGCCTGGTGGCCGGCGACCGCGTGGTGGTCGACGGCGGCCAGCGGCTGTCGCCCGGCGCCACCGTGGTCATCGCCCAGGTGGACGGCGTGCCGCAGCCCGGGTTCGCCGCCTCGGCCGCCAGCGCCGCCAGCGCCGCCCGCTAGCCTCGCATGTTCTCGCGCTTCTTCATCGAGCGGCCGATCTTCGCGGCCGTGGTCGCCATCCTGCTGTGCCTGGCCGGCGCGGTGGCGATGACGCTGCTGCCGGTGCAGCAGTACCCGGCGATCACGCCGGTGCAGGTGACGGTGCAGGCCACCTACCCCGGCGCCGACAGCAAGACGCTGGCCGACAGCGTGGCCTCGCCGATCGAGGCGCAGATCAACGGCGTCGACAACATGCTCTACATGAGCAGCACCAGCTCGGCCAACGGCCAGCTGGTGCTGACCGTGTACTTCTCGCTCGACACCGACCCCGACATCGCCCAGGTGCAGGTGCAGAACCGCGTCAACCTGGCGCTGCCGGCGCTGCCCGAGGCGGTGCAGCAGCAGGGCGTGTCGGTGCAGAAGAAGAGCTCGTCGATCATGATGCTGGTGGCGGTGACCGGCAAGGACGGCCGCTACAGCCCGAACTACGTCGCCAACTACGCCAACGTCTACGTGCTGGACGCGCTGAAGCGCGTGCCCGGCGCCGGCCAGGCGCAGATCATGGGCGTGCCCGACCAGGCGATGCGCATCTGGATGAACCCGGACCGCATGGCCTCGCTGGGCATCACCACCAGCGACATCGCCAATGCGGTGAACCAGCAGAACGCGCTGTTCGGCGCCGGTCAGATCGGCCAGCAGCCCAGCAGCGGCAACGTGCAGCTGACCTTTCCGGTGGTCACGCAGAGCCAGTTCACCGACCCGCGCGAGTACGAGCGCATCATCCTGCGCGCCAACGCCGACGACAGCGCCATCGTGCGCCTGGGCGACGTGGCCCGCGCCGAGGTGGGCCTGCGCCAGTACATCGTCGACAGCCAGCTGAACCGCGCGCCGGCCACCTTCATCGCCATCTACCAGCAGCCCGGCGCCAACGGCCTGGTGGTGTCGAACGCGGTGCGCCAGACGCTGGACCAGCTGAAGGCGCGCATGCCCGAGGGCATGGAGATCAGCATCTCGCTGGACACCAACGACTTCGTGCGCCTGTCCATCGAGGAAGTGATCCACACGCTGGTCGAGGCGCTGGTGCTGGTGGTGCTGGTGGTCTACCTGTTCCTGCAGAGCTTCCGCACCACGCTGATCTGCGCGGTGGCGATCATCGTCTCGCTGGTGGCCACCTTCACCGGCATGCTGGCGCTGGGCTTCTCGATCAACCTGCTGACGCTCTTCGGCCTGATCCTGGCCATCGGCATGGTGGTCGACGACGCCATCGTCGTCTGCGAGAACGTCGAGCGCAACATGGTGCAGCACCACCTGTCGCCGAAGGACGCGACCATCCGCTCGATGGGCGAGATCGGTAGCTCGCTGGTGGCGGTGGTGCTGGTGATGGCCTCGGTGTTCGTGCCGGCGGCCTTCCTGCCGGGCACCACCGGGCAGTTGTACCAGCAGTTCGCGATCACCATCGTGGTCTCGGTGATCATCTCCGGCTTCGTCGCGCTGACGCTGACGCCGGCGATGTGCGCGCTGCTGCTCAAGCACAACCCACCGCCCACGAAGGGCTTCTTCGCCTGGTTCAACCGCCAGGTGGACCGCGTCACCCGCGCCTTCGGCCATGCGGTGGAGTTCGTGATCAAGCGCATGGTCATCGCTTTCGTGCTGCTGGGCGTGTTCCTCTACGCCATCTGGCACCTGTTCCACACGTTGCCCACCAGCTTCGTGCCGCAGGAGGACCAGGGTTACGCGATGGTGGCGATCATCATGCCGCAGGCCGCCAGCCTGGAGCGCACGCAGGCCGTGGCCGAGCGCGCCGATGCGATCCTGGCCAAGATCCCCGGCGTGGCCACGCGCTCGATGATCACCGGCTACAGCCTGGTGGACGCCGGCTTCAAGACCAACGCCGCCACCTTCTTCATCACCTTCACCGACTTCAAGGAACGCTACGCCGACATCGCCACCGCCAAGGAGCAGAACGTGCGCGCCATCCTGACGCGCTTCTACGACGAGGCCAAGCACATCCGCGAGGCGGTGGTGATCCCGATCGCGCCGCCGGCCATCCCCGGCATCGGTACCACAGGCGGCTTCGAGTTCTGGATCCAGGACACCGCCGCCGGCTCGCCGGTGGAGCTGGGCAACCATGTGCAGGCCTTCCTGGCCAAGGCGCGGCAGCGGCCCGAGCTGGCCGGGCTGAACACCACCTTCAACGCCAACAGCCAGCAGCTGCGCGCCGACGTCGACCGCGAGAAGGCGATGCTGCTGCAGGTGCCGGTGCAGGACGTGTACAGCGCCGTGCAGGCGCAGTTCGGCTCGCTCACCGCCAGCCAGTTCAGCCAGTACAGCCGGGTGTGGTGGGTGATCGTGCAGTCCGACGCGCCCTTCCGCCAGACGCCCGGCGATCTGGACCGGCTGTACACCCGCTCCAACCAGGGCAAGATGGTGCCGCTGTCGGCGGTGGTCAACACCTCCTGGACGGCCGGGCCGGACCTGCTGCCGCACTTCAACGGCTTCCCGGCGGTCAAGATCATCGGCAACCCTGCCGCGGGCTACAGCTCGGGCCAGGCGATTGCGGTGATGGAGGAACTGGCGCGCGAGCTGCCGTCCAGCTACACCTTCGCCTGGTCGGGCCTGGCCTTCGAGGAGAAGCAGTCCGGCGGCACCTCGGCGCTGGCCTTCGTCTTCGGGCTGATCATCGTCTTCCTGGTGCTGGCGGCGCAGTACGAGAGCTGGACGCTGCCCGGCGCGGTGATGACCGCCATCCCCTTCGGCGTGCTGGGTGCGCTGGCCACCAACGCGATCCGCGGGCTGGAGAACGACGTGTACTTCCAGATCGGCCTGCTGGTGCTGATCGGCCTGGGCGCGAAGAACGCGGTGCTTCGCGTGTCGGCCGCGGTGGACTTCCGCAAGCAGGGCTACAGCATCATGGATGCCACGCGCCTGGCCGGCGAGCAGCGCCTACGGCCGATCATCATGACCTCGCTGGCCTTCGCGGTGGGCTGCCTGCCGCTGGCCATCGCGGTGGGCGCCGGCGCCAACGCGCGGCACAGCATCGGCACCGGCATCATCGGCGGCATGATCGGCGAGACCACGCTGGCCATGCTGTACGTGCCGCTGTTCTTCTACATATTCGACCGGCTGGGCGAGCGCCGCAAGGCGAAGGATGCGGCTGCCGGCGGCGGGGGCCACTGAGATGCGCCGCGTCGGCGCTGCCGCGCTGCTGCTGCTGGTGGCCGGCTGCACGCTGGGGCCGGACTACCAGCGCCCGCCGGTCACCTCGCCCCAGGCCTTCCAGTACGCGCCGCAGGACGCCGCGCAGACGGCCGACACGCTTTGGTGGCAGCAGTTCCAGGACCCGGTGCTCGACCAGCTGATCGAAGAGGCGCTGAAGCACAACACCAACGTGCAGATCGCCGCGGCCAATGTCGAGCAGGCGGCGGCGGTGCTGACGCAGACCCGCTCGCAGCTCTTCCCGACCATCGGCTACGGCGCCGGCGCGCAGCGCGAGCGCAGCACCGAGCCGGCCTTCGCGGCGCTGATCCCGAACTACCCGAACCCCAGCTCGGCCTACCAGGCCGCGCTGCAGGCCAGCTGGGAACTCGACCTGTGGGGCCGCATCCGGCGCCAGTCGGAAGCGGCCTATGCCAACGTGCTGGCCACCGACGAGGCACGGCGCGGCGTGATCCTGACGCTGGTGGCCAACGTGGCCAACAGCTACCTGCAGCTGCGCGGCCTGGACGCGCAGCTGGACGTGGCGAAGAAGACGCTGCAGACCTACAAGGAATCGGTGGACCTGTTCACGCTGCAGTTCCAGTATGGTCAGGTGTCGATGATGAACGTCGCGCAGGCGCAGTCGCAGTACGAGACCGCGGCCGCGCAGATCCCGCTGATCGAGCAGCAGATCGAGCAGACGCAGAACTCGCTGGCGGTGCTGATCGGCCGCGATCCCGGGCCCATCCTGCGCGGCAAGTCGGTGTACGACCTGCGTCTGCCGCAGGTGCCGGCCGGCGTGCCCTCCAGCCTGCTGGAGCGCCGGCCCGATCTGCTGCAGGCCGAACAGCAACTGATCGCCGCCAACGCCCAGATCGGCGCGGCCAAGGCGCTGTACTTCCCGACCATCTCGCTGACCGGCGCCTTCGGCAGCGTCAGCAGTGACCTGTCCAAGCTGTTCAGCGGCCCGGCCAAGGTGTGGAGCTATGCCGGCACGGTGGCCGGGCCGATCTTCAGCTTCGGCGCGGTCAGCGGCCAGGTGGCGCAGGCTGAAAGCCAGCAGCAGGCGGCGCTGCTGAACTACCAGCTGTCGATCCGTAATGCCTTCGCCGACGTGGACAACGCGCTGGTGGCCAACAGCAAGCTGCGCGAGCAGCTGGACGCGCAGGTCAAGCTGGTGGCCGCGCTGCAGCAGTACAGCGACCTGGCCCGCATGCAGTACGACGGCGGCTATGCGCCCTATTCCACCGTGCTGCAGGCCGAGCAGGCGCTGTTCCCGGCGCAGCTGAACCTGGCCGCGGTGCGCGCCCAGCTCTTTGCGTCGGCGGTGAACATCTACAAGAGCATGGGCGGCGGCTGGGTGACGCTGGCCGACCGGCAGACCGGCAGCACGCCGCCCGCGCCGCCGGCCAGCGCGCTGCCGCCGCCGTTGTTCTGAGCCGGCCGCGGCCGGCTCAGTGCACCGGCCTGATCACCGGGTAGGCGTATTCGCGGCCGACCATGGCGCGCGCGCCGAAGTAGGCGCAGCGCAGCCGCTCGGACAGCGCGTCCAGGTTCACCTGGCCAGCGGCGTCGCAAGGCACGGCCACGCCGCGGCCGGGATGGAACAGCGAGGCGAAGCGCAGTTCGAAGGCGGCTTGTGGGCACGGCGGGCAGGACGATGGGACCATGTCCATGTCGATCTCCTACGACGCAGCGCAATCGGGCCTGCGCTGCACGGCAAGAGGCCCCGGCGCTGCCGCCCTTGCCCCGCGCGACACGGTGGCGGGCACCGTGCGCACGGGGTTATCTTCGGCCTGCGCGGGCCCGGTGATAAGCCGATCAGCGGGGTGGAGGCGCGCCACATCGCCGCGGCGTGAGACCGGTCACGCCAGCACCCCCCTTATGATCGCCTTGCGAGGCTGCCGGGCGTGCGAAGAACCGGCCGGCGCCACGCCGCACGCGAATGGACGCCTACATCGTCATCGGCAATCCCAACACCCGCAAGGCTTCGCTGGTGCGAAGCCTGACCGGCTGCTTCAACCGCAGCGTGCGCGACATCCAGCCGCTGGCCGGGCGCACACCGCTGCGGCTGTACGCGCGGGTCGGTTCGTTGCAGGACACGCGGGCCACACCCGAGGACTTCATCGCCGAGGCCGGCCGCGCACGCTGCAATGCGGTGCTGTGCTGCCTGGCGCCCAGCGCCAACCCCGACCATGCCGAGCGCTACCCCGATGCGGCCGCCTACCTGGCCGCCTTCAAGGCCGCCGGCTGGCGCATCAAGGCGATTGCGGTGCTGGGCCAGAACGGCGGCGGCGTGCGCTCGCCCAACCTGATGCCGTTCCCGCAGGCGCCGGTGGCGCCGATCAACCACACCGCGCGGGCGGTGCGCGCGCACTTCGGCTGGGAGTAGCCCGATGGGCGCCGCCCGGGGCCGGCAGTTATATTGGCCGGCCGCCGAGGGAGAACGATCCCATGATCGACCTGCTGGACATCCGCTACGTGCGCCTGGGTACCCGCGACCTGGACGCGGCCGATCGTTTTGCGCGCGAGGTGGTGGGCCTGGAGCTGGCACGGGTGGAAGCCGGCGCGCACTATTACCGCAGCGACGACCGCGACCACACGCTGGTCTACTTCGAGGGCGACCCCGCCGACCACACCGCCGGCTTCGAGCTGCGCGATGCCGATGCGCTGCAGGCTGCGGCCGCGGCGCTGTCCGACCGGGGCTTCGCCGTGCAGGCCGGCAGCGCCCACGGCTGCGAGCAGCGGCAGGTGCGCGACTACATCAGCTTCCGCGACCTGACCGGCAACCGCATCGACCTGGTGGTGCGGCCGCAGCACAGGGGGCGCCGCCACTTCCCGTCGCGCGATGCCGGCATCACCGGCTTCAGCCATATCGGCCTGTGCAGCACCGACGCGCCGCGCGACGAGGCCTTCTGGTGCGGCCTGCTCGGCGCGCGCGTCAGCGACCGCATCGGTGATGCCGCGCTGCTGCGCATCGACCCGGTGCACCACAAGGTGGCGCTGTTCCCGACCACGCGCGCCGGCATCCAGCATGTCAACCACCAGGTGGCCGGCATCGACGACGTGATGCGCGCCTGGTACCTGCTGCGCGAGAAGGGGGTGAAGATCGTCTTCGGCCCGGGCCGGCACCCGACGTCCGGCGCGGTGTTTCTCTACTTCGAGGGGCCGGAAGGCATGGTCTACGAATATTCCACCGGCGTGCGCACCATTGCGCCCGAAGACGAGGCCGGCTACCGGCCGCGGCAGTTTCCGGCGGTGCCCTCGTCCTTCTGCATGTGGGGCTCGCTGCCCGACATCCCCGAATTCAGGAAAGACCCGTCATGAGCGTCCTGCCCGACAAGGCCAAGCCACGCGGCAACTACTCGCACGTCAAGCGCGCCGGGCCCTTCCTGTTCACCGCCGGCATCAGCAGCCGGCGGCCAGACAACAGCATCGCCGGCGCCGAGATGGACGCGATGGGCACGATGCGCCTGGACATCCGCGAGCAGACCCGCGTGGTGCTCGGCAACATCCGCGACATCCTGACCACCGAAGGCGCCACGCTGCAGGACGTGGTCGAGGTCAGCAGCTTCCTCGTGAACATGAACGATTTCGCCGGCTACAACGAGGTCTATGCCGAGTTCTTCGGCCCTGGCGGGCCGGCACGCACCACCGTCGCGGTGCACCAGCTGCCGCATCCACAGCTGCTGATCGAAATAAAGGTTGTTGCCTACAAGCCATGAGTGCCCTTCGTTACGGCCGCCCCTTCAACTTCCCGCGCTGGCTGGAAGACAACGCCCACCTGCTGAAGCCGCCGGTGGGCAACCGGCAGATCTGGGCCGATGCCGACTTCCTGGTCACCGTGGTCGGCGGGCCCAATGCGCGCAGCGACTTCCACGACGACCCGCTGGAAGAGTTCTTCTGGCAGTTCAAGGGCAATTCCCACCTGCTGGTGTGGGACCGCGGCCGCTACGAGCGCGTGCACCTGAAGGAAGGCGACATCTTCCTGATGCAGCCGCACCTGCTGCATTCGCCGCAGCGGCCTGAACCGGACAGCCGCTGCCTGGTCATCGAGCGGCAGCGCCCCAAGGGCCTGATGGACGCCTTCCAGTGGCATTGCGCGGCCTGCGGCGGGCTGGTGAAGCGCATCGAGGTGCAGCTGGGTGACATCGTCGCCGACCTGCCGGCCACCTACACCCGCTTCTACGAATCCAGCGAGGCCGAGCGCCGCTGCCCGCACTGCGGCACCGTGCACCCCGGGCGCGACCACCGGGCCTGGCATGCGACGCTGGCCGGGTCGGGTCTGCTGGACGAGGCGGCGTGATGATCGACATGCATGCCCACTGCCTGCCGCGCATCGCGCGCGCCGAGGCCTTTGCGGTGGACGCCGAGCGCGCGCCCTGGCTGGATATCGAAGCCGGCGGCCAGCGCGGCCACATCATGCTGGGCGACCGGCGATTCCGGCCGGTGACCGCGTCGCTGTGGGACCCCGCCGTGCGCGTGGCCGAGCTCGACGCGCAGGGTGTGGCCCTGCAGGTGGTGTGCGCCACGCCCGTGATGTTCGGCTATGCCTGGCCGGCGGCGAAGACGGCCGAATGGGCCCGGCGCATGAACGAGCATGTGCTGGCTTACTGCGCCCACGCGCCACAGCGGCTGAAGGCCCTGGCCCAGGTGCCGCTGCAGGACACCGAGCTCGCCTGCCGTGAAGCCGACCACGCGATGGCCGCCGGCTGCATCGGCGTGCAGATCGGCAACCACGTGGCCGAGCGCGACCTGGACGACGAAGCGCTGGTGCAGTTCCTGAGCCACTGCGCGCGGCAGAACATTCCGCTGCTGGTGCACCCCTGGGACATGATGGGCGGCAACCGCATGAAGCAGTGGATGCTGCCCTGGCTGGTGGCCATGCCGGCCGAGACGCAGCTGGGCATGCTCTCGCTGATCCTCTCCGGCGCGCTGGAGCGCATCCCCGACACGCTGAAGATCTGCTTCGCCCACGGTGGCGGCAGCTTCGCCTGGCTGCTGGGCCGCGCCGACAACGCCTGGAAGCACCGCGACATCATCCGCAAGGATTGCCCGCACCCGCCTTCGCACTACGCCCGCCGCTTCCATGTGGACAGCGCCGTGTTCGACCCCGGCGCGCTGCGCCTGCTGACCGAGGTGATGGGCACCGACCGGGTGATGCTCGGCTCGGACAGCCCCTTCCCGCTGGGCGAGCAGCAGATCGGCAGCCTCGTGCGCGAGGTGCCGTTCCTGGACGAGGCGGCGCGGGCACGCATCCTGCACGGCAACGCCCGCGAGTTCTTCGGGCTTGCCCTAGGTACCGCCTAAATACTTTAGACCTAAACTACTTTCACCCGATCCCGCAAAGGAGACGTTTGCCATGTTGTCATTCACCACCCGCACCCTGGCTGCGCTGGCGCTCGGCGCCGCGGCCAGCCTGGCCCAGGCCCAGGCACCGATCAAGATCGGCTTCATGGCCGAACTGTCCGGCCCGCAGGGCGCGCTGGGCCAGGACCAGTATGACGCCTTCATGATGGTGGTCGAGCGCAACGGCGGCAAGCTCGGCGGCGTGCCGGTGCAGGTGCTGCGCGAGGACAGCCAGCTGAAGCCCGACGTGGCCACGCAGATCGTGCAGAAGCTGATCGAGAAGGAGAACGTGCCGATCATCACCGGCATTACCTTCTCCAACGTGATGATGGCGGTGCACAAGCCCATCACCGAGAAGGGCGTGTTCCTGATCGGCAGCAACGCCGGCCCGGCGCCGATCGCCGGCGCGCAGTGCAGCCCCTTCCAGTACATCGTCAGCTGGCAGAACGACAACCAGGCCGAGGTCGTGGGCAAGTACGCCACCGACAAGGGCTACAAGCGCGTCATCGGCATGGCGCCCAACTACCAGGCGGGCAAGGACTTCGTCGCCGGCTTCAAGCGCTTCTACAAGGGCGAGGTCATCGACGAGATCTACACGCCGTTGAACCAGCCCGACTTCAGCGCCGAGCTGGCCCAGGTGGCGGCCAAGAACCCGGATGCGGTCTACGTGTTCTACCCCGGCGGCCTGGGTGTCAACTTCGTGCGCCAGTACCAGCAGGCCGGCCTGCTGGGCAAAATCCCGCTGCTGTCCAGCAGCACGGCCGACGGCTCGACGCTGCCGGCGCAGAAGGAAACCGCGCTGGGCGTCATCAGCGGCACCTTCTGGGGCCCGGACTTCAACAATCCGGCGAACAAGCAGTTCGTCGAGGAGTTCGAGAAGAAGTACAACCGCATCCCCAGCCAGTACGCGGCGCAGAGCTACGACGCGGCGCTGCTGCTCGATTCGGCCATCGCCAAGGTCAAGGGCAACGTCGCCGACAAGAAGGCCTTCGCCGCCGCGCTGAAGGCGGCCGACTTCAAGTCGGTGCGCGGCGACTTCAAGTTCAACACCAACAACTTCCCGATCCAGGACCAGCACATCTTCGAGGTGGCCAAGGACGCCAAGGGCCGCGTCAGCCTGAAGACCATCGCCACGCCGCTGAAGGCGCACGGCGATGCCTACGCCGCGCAATGCAAGATGTGAGGCTGCAAGGCTGAGGCACGCGGGCCGGCTCGACCGGCCCTTTTCACACGCACGCCATGACCACGGGCCTGTTCTTCACCCAGCTGCTCAACGGGCTGCAGCTCGGCGTGCTGCTGTTCCTGCTGTCGGCCGGCCTGACGCTGGTGTTCGGCATCATGAACGTGGTGAACCTGGCGCACGGTTCGCTGTACATGATGGGCGCGTACTTTGCGGCCGCGGCCTTCAACGCCTTCGACGGCTCGTTCCTGGCCGCGGCGCTGGTGGCCGTGCCCGGCACGCTGCTGCTGGGGCTGCTGATCGAGCGCATCGTGCTGGCCAACCTGTACCAGCGCGACCACCTGGACCAGGTGCTGGCCACCTTCGGCCTGATCCTGTTCTTCAACGAGGTGGTGCGCTTCATCTGGGGCCCGGCCTCGGTGTACATGAACGTGCCGCAGTGGCTGTCGGGCACCATCAACTTGTTCGGCCTGCCCTACCCGGCCTACCGGTTTGCCATCATCGCCGTCGGCCTGGCCGTGGGCCTGGGCCTGTATGCGCTGATCAACCGCACCCGCGTGGGCATGCTGATCCGCGCCGGCGCCAGCAACCCCGACATGGTGTCTGCGCTGGGCGTCAACATCCGCGGGCTGAACACGCTGGTCTTCGGCCTGGGCGCGGCGCTGGCCGGGCTGGCCGGGTTGATGGCCGGGCCGATCGTCTCGGTGCAGGCCGGCATGGGCGAGCCGGTGCTGATCCTGACGCTGGTGGTCATCGTCACCGGCGGCATCGGCTCGATCCGCGGCGCCTTCTACGGCGCGCTGATCGTCGGCATCGTCGACACCGTCGGCCGCGCCTTCCTGCCCACGCTGCTGCGCGAGCTGTTCGACCGTTCCGTGGCCCAGGCGGTGGGCCCGGCCATCGCATCGATGCTGATCTACCTGCTGATGGCCGCCGTGCTGGCGCTCAAGCCGCAGGGCCTGTTCCCGGTGAAGCATGGCTAAGTCGGGCGCCGCGCGCATCTTCGCCGTGCTGCTGCTGGCCGGGCTGGCGCTGGTGCCGGTGCTGGCCAGCCTGCTGGGCCAGCCCTTCTGGGTGACGCTGTTCACCCGCATCCTGATCTTCGCGCTGGCGGCGATGGGGCTGAACCTGGTGCTGGGCTATGGCGCGATGGTCAGCTTCGGCCATGCGATGTACCTGGGCATCGGCGCCTATGCGGTGGGCATCCTGTCGCACCACGGCGTGGACAACGGCCTGCTGCAGCTGGCCGTGGCCCTGGGCGTGGGCGCGCTGGTGGCGCTGGCCGTGGGCGCGATCTGCCTGCGCACCAGCGGCATGGCCTTCATCATGATCACGCTGGCCTTCGCGCAGATGCTGTTCTTCCTGGCGGTGAGCCTGCGCGAATACGGCGGCGACGACGGCATGCAGCTGCAGAACCGCAGCCGCTTCGGCCCGCTGGACCTGAACAACGCCACGCTGCTGTACTACCTGGCCTATGCGCTGCTGCTGGCGGTGTTGTACGGCTTCTGGCGGCTGGTGCATTCGCGCTTCGGCATGGTGCTGCGCGGCTGCCGCAGCAACGAGCGGCGCATGCGCTCGATGGGCTTCCCGACGCTGCGCTACAAGCTCAGCGCCTATGTCATCTCGGCGCTGGTCTGCGTGCTGGCCGGCATGCTGATGGCCAACCTGACGCGCTTCGTCGCGCCCTCGTACATGGCCTGGACGGTGTCCGGCGAGCTGATCGTGATGATCGTGCTGGGCGGCCTGGGCACGCTGGTCGGCCCGATCGCCGGCGCCACCGCGCTGCTGCTGGTGGAAGAAGGCCTGTCGTCGCTGAAGCTGGGCATTCCCTGGCTGGACACGGTGATCAACCAGCACTGGCTGGCGCTGATCGGCATCTTCATCGTGCTGGTGGTGCTGGTGCTGAAGCAGGGCCTGTACGGCTGGCTGGTGGCGAGGAAGGCATGAACCACCTCGAAGTGCGCGGCCTGGTCAAGCGCTTCGGCGGCCTGCTGGCCACCGACCATGTGGACCTGGATCTGGTGCGCGGCGAGCTGCATGCGGTGATCGGCCCCAACGGCGCCGGCAAGACCACGCTGATCAACCAGCTCAGCGGCGAGATCATTCCCGACGAGGGTCGCATCGTCTTCGACGGCCGCGACCTGACCCGCGAGCCGCCGAACCAACGGGCGATGGCTGGGCTGGGCCGCTCGTTCCAGATCACATCGGTGTTCAATGACTTCACCGTGCTGCAGAACGCCGCGCTGGCGGTGCAGGCCCATGCCGGCCACAGCTTCCGCTTCTGGCGCCCCGCGGCCAGCGAACCCGCGCTGACCAAGCCGGCCATGGCCGCGCTGGAGCAGGTGGGGCTAGCGGCGCGCGCACACACCCCCGTGGCCGTGCTGGCGCATGGCGAGCGCCGCCAGCTGGAGATCGCGATGGTGCTGGCCACCGGCGCCAAGTGCCTGCTGCTGGACGAGCCGATGGCCGGCATGAGCCCGGCCGAATCCGAGGCGGTGGTGGCGCTGCTGCGCCAGCTGAAGGGCGAGCACACCATTCTGCTGGTGGAGCACGACATGGACGCGGTGTTCGCGCTGGCCGACCGGCTGACGGTGCTGGTCTATGGCCGGCCCATCGCCACCGGCACGCCCGAGCAGATCCGCAACCACCCCGAGGTGCGCGAGGCGTACCTGGGTGACCAGGAGCATTGATGAACGTCGGCGGCAAGCTCGAGCTGGACGGCGTGGAGACCGCCTACGGCAGCAGCCAGGTGCTGTTTGGCGTGAGCCTGGCCGTGCAGCCGGGCGAATGCGTGACGCTGATCGGCCGCAACGGCATGGGCAAGACGACGACGATCAAGTCGATCATGGGCCTGCTGCGGCCGCGCGCCGGCCGCATCGTCATGGACGGGCAGCCGCTGGTCGGCCAGGCCAGCTGGCGCGCGGCACGCACCGGCCTGGGCCTGGTGCCCGAGGGCCGGCAAATCTTCCCGAACCTGAGCGTGCGCGAGAACCTGGTGGCCACCGCCGGCAACCGCCACCAGCGCGCCCAGCCGTGGACGCTGGACACGGTCTACACGATGTTTCCGCGGCTGAAGGAGCGCGAGCGCAACCTGGGCGCCAACTTGTCCGGCGGCGAGCAGCAGATGCTGGCCATCGGCCGCGCGCTGATGACGAACCCGAAGCTGCTGATCCTGGACGAAGCCACCGAAGGCCTGGCGCCGCTGATCCGCGCCGAGATCTGGTCGTCCTTGGGCCGGCTGCGCAGCACCGGGCTGTCGATGATCGTCATCGACAAGCACATCGGCCCGCTGCTGAACCTGGCCGACCGCCACTACATCCTGGAAAAGGGCCGCGTCGTCTGGCAGGGCGGCAGCGACCAGCTGCGCGCGCAGCCCGAGGTGCTGCACCGCTACATGGGCGTTTGATACCGATTCGCGATCTGCCGGACAAGTTCGCGATGGCGGCAACCGGTGATCAGATGCCCTTCGAACGCTGCCGTTGAGGCGCACGCGGCCGCCAGCGGGGTGGCCGGCGGAGTGAATAAGCATTTCCTGAACGCAGCCGGCTACCCCCTCGTCGGCTTTGCCTCAGCGGCGCCATAACGTATCGAGCACAACGAACTTCAGCCAAGCACCGACGGCTGGCCTGCATTCCTATATCGTTGACTGCGGATCCGTTTGAAAGGGAAGCCACATGATTCTCGAAGTTGCCGACATCCGCATCCAGCCGGGCCAGCAGGCCGCCTTCGACGAGGCCATCCAGCGCGGGCTGAAGACCGTCATCAGCCGCGCGCAGGGCTTCAAGGGCTGGAAGGTGAACAAGGGCATCGAAAGCCCCGAGCGCTATGTGCTGATGATCTTCTGGGACACGCTGGAAGACCATACGGTGGCCTTCCGCGGCGGCCCGCTGTTCGCCGAATGGCGCGCCATCGTCGGCCCCTTCTTCGCCGCGCCGCCGGTGGTCGAGCACTTCACGCTGCTGGGCAAGTCCGCGTGAACCGCGCGGCCGCGCTGGCCGCCGCGGCGGCGCATTTCGACGACGGCGGCTTCGTGCGCGACCTGGCGCGGCGCGTCGCCATCCGCAGCGAAAGCCAGGACCCGGCGCAGGCCGGCGCGCTGCGCACCTACGTAGCAGACGAATTGACCAGCAGCCTGGCCGCGCTCGGCTTCCGCTGCCAGCTCTTCGACAACCCGCTGCAGGGCACCGGCTGCGGGCCCTTCCTGGTGGCCACCCGCGACGAGGACCCGGCCCTGCCCACCGTGCTGATGTACGGCCATGGCGACGTGGTGCGCGGCCAGGAGGCGTCGTGGACCCGTGGACAGGGCCCGTGGACGCTGGCGCAGGACGGCGAGCGGCTCTACGGCCGCGGCACCGCCGACAACAAGGGCCAGCACAGCATCAACATCGCGGCGCTGCAGCAGGTGCTGGCGGCGCGCGGCGGGCGGCTCGGCTTCAACGCCAAGTGGCTGTTCGAGACCGGCGAGGAGACCGGCTCGCCGGGCCTGGCCGAGTTCTGCGCACAGCAGCGCAGACTGCTGGCCGCCGATGTGCTGATCGCCTCCGACGGCCCGCGGCTGCGCGCCGAAGCGCCGACGCTGTTCCTGGGCACGCGCGGCGTCGCCAACTTCGACCTGAAGCTTAAGTTGCGCGAAGGCGCCCACCATTCCGGCAACTGGGGCGGGCTGCTGCGCAACCCCGGCACGGTGCTGGCCGCGGCCATCGCCAGCCTGGTGGACGGCAAGGGCCGCATCCAGGTGCCGGGGCTGCGGCCGCCGCCGATCCCCGCCAACGTGCGGGCCGCGCTGGCCGGGCTGGAGCCCGGCGGCGGCCCCGACGACCCGGCCATCGACCGCGACTGGGGCGAGCCCGGGCTGACGCCGATCGAGCGCGTGCTCGCCTGGAACGCGCTGGAGGTGCTGGCCATGCGCACCGGCAACCCGGACTTTCCGGTCAACGCGATTCCGGCACATGCGCAGGCCACACTGCAGCTGCGTTTCGTCGTCGACACCGACATCGCACGGCTGCGCGCCCATGTGCAGGCGCACCTGCAGGCACAGGGCATCGGCGCCATCGAGGTGGGCGAGCCAGTGGTCATGCAGGCGACGAGGCTGGACCCGGACAACGCCTGGGTGCGGCTGGCGCAGCAGTCGATCGAGCGCAGCACCGGCCGGCCGCCGGTGCTGCTGCCCAACCTGGGCGGTGCGCTGCCCAACGACGTGTTCGCCGACGGCCTGGGCCTGCCCACCGTGTGGGTGCCGCACAGCTACCCGGGCTGCTCGCAGCATGCGCCGGACGAGCACCTGCTGGCACCGGTGGTGCGCCAGGCGCTGCAGCTGATGACCGGCCTGTTCTGGGACCTGGGCGAGCAGGCGGACACGCTGCCGCGGCGCCGCCACTGACGCAGCTCGCTAGCCGAAAGGCGGGAAGCGGCTGCCTGCAGGCGCCGGGCGCGCGGCAAACAGCCAGGCGGCCAGCGCCCGCTCGCGGCGCACCACGGTGTCCAGGAACTCCTGCGCGCCACGCATCGCACCGAAGGTGTCGAAGCCGGCCTCCAGGAAGGCCTGCAGCTCGGGCAGGCCGGCCAGCCGGGCCGGCGTGCGCATCAGCCGCAGGCTGTGGCGCAGGAAGGGGTTGCGGGTGTAGACGTCCAGCGCATCGGCCACGCGGCGCATCAGCAGGATCTGCGCCTCACGGTCGGCGGGCCGGCCGACGGCCTGCCAGGCGGCGACGTAGCCGGCCAGGTCCACCGCGCCGGCGGATACGTGCCGGCCCATGGCGGTATCCAGCTCCTCCGACAGCGCATGCAACTCGCCCAGCGTCTGCACCGTCAGCACCACTTCCTTCGGGAACAGCCGCACCAGGCCCGGCACCACGCGCTTGAACTGCGTGTCGCGGCGCGTGAAGTCCATCGGGCCGTACAGCTCCTCGAGGAAGAAGCGCGTGGCCTTGGCATAGCGCGGCTGCGCCAGCAGGTCGGCATAGGTGTGCTGGAAGCGCTCGTGCTGGTAGTGCTTGACGGCCTGCACCCGGTCGTGCAGCGACGGGTCGGCGGCGCGTTGCGCCCGCTGCTCGTCCACCCGCCGCAGCAAGTCGAGGATGGCCTGGACCTGCGTGTTCATGCGTCAAGCCTACCAAGACCCGGGCCCGCGTCGTAGAGCCGCCGCTCCACGGCGAGGTCCGCCACGGGCGGACAATTGGCGGCATGCGACTGGCAAGGCTGTTCCAGATGATCACGCTGTTGCTGGCGCTGGCCGTGGGCGGCGCGCTGGCGGCATGGCTGCTGGCCGGCGCCTCGGTGCTGTGGGTGGTGCTGGCGCTGGGCCTGGCGCTGCTGCATGTGCCTCTGATGGCCACCGAGTTCCTGCTGCTGCGCTGGATCAACCGCAGCGATCCGGCGCCGCAGGCCACGCCGCTGGAGATGCTGCGGGCCTGGTGGGCCGAGGCCGTCGGCGCGCTGCGCGTCTTCGGCTGGCAGCAGCCCTGGCGCTGGCGCCAGTTCGACGATCAACTGCCGGCCGATGCGCTGGGCCGCCGCGGGCTGGTGCTGGTGCACGGCTTCGTCTGCAACCGCGGGCTGTGGAACGCCTGGTGGCCGCAGCTGCAGCAGGCCGGCGTGCCCTGCATCGCCGTCAACCTGGAGCCGGTGTTCGGCTCGATCGACCGCTACCCGCCGCTGATCGAGGCGGCGGTGCAGCGCATGGCCCAGGCCACCGGCCGGCCACCGCTGCTGGTGGGGCACAGCATGGGCGGGCTGGCGCTGCGCGCCTGGCTGCGCGACTTCGACGGCGATGCGCGGGTGCACGGGGTCGTGACCATCGGTTCGCCGCACCACGGCACCTGGCTCGGCCGCTTCGGCTATGCGCCCAATGCGCAGCAGATGCGCTGGCAGAGCCGCTGGCTGCTGGCGCTGGCGGCCAGCGAACCGGCGGCACGCTACCGGCGCTTCACCTGCTTCTGGGGGCACTGCGACAACATCGTCTTCCCGGCCAGCACCGCCACGCTGCCGGGCGCCGACAACCGGCACCTGCGCGGCCATGCGCATGTGCACCTGCTGCAGCACCCGCAGGTGCTGGCCACGGTGCTGCAGCGGCTGGCCGAAGACGCGGCTCAGCCGGCGGCGAACTCGCGCTCGCCGGGCAGCACCGCGCCGGCCTCGATCTCGGCCTGAGCACGCACCGCCGCATACACCGGCGTGAAGTCGGGCGCAGTGGCGTCGAACAGCTGCTGGAAGGCGTCGATGACGAAGTAGGTGGCCTGGTAGCTGTCGATGCGATAGCGGGTGCGCATCAGCCGCTGCAGGTCGAAGGCCACGCGCCGCGGCTCGCCGCTGCGCACGCTGTGGCGCAGCTCGCCGGCCGAGGACAGGATGCCGGCGCCATAGGCGCGCAGGCCCTGCGGCGTGGCGATCAGGCCGAACTCCACCGTGTACCAGTACAGCCGCGCCAGCAGCTCGCAGGCATCCAGCCGGCTGGCCTTGAGCCCGCCTTCGCCATAGGCCTGCATGTAGTCGGCGAACACCGGGTTGAAGAGCAGCGGCACATGGCCGTACAGGTCGTGGAAGACGTCGGGCTCGACCACGTAGTCGAACTCTTCCGGCTTGCGCAGCCATTCGGTCACCGGGAACTTGCGCTGGGCCAGCAGCGCGAAGAAGGCTTCCTCGGGAATCAGCCCGGGCACTGCCACCACCTGCCAGCGTGTGGCCGGGAAAAGCCGCTCGTTGATGTCGTCGAAGCGCGGCACCTGGTCGGCGCGGCCCAGCTGCTGCACCGCCTGGATGAACTCGTCGCAGGCCAGGCCCGGCAGCTGCGCGGTCTGGCGCTGGTGCAGCCGCGCGTACAGCGCGTGCTGTTCGGGCGTGTACTGGTCCCAGCGCTGCGCGCAGGTGTAGTCGCTGGCGGCCGACGCATAGTCGCCGCGCGGCGGACGGTCGCCCACGCCGTAGGTGACCGGCGCGACGCCCTGGTTCAGCGCCTTGGCCGGCGCGGGCGTGGCGGTGTTCATGCCGCGGCCGCCGGGTCCTTGAGCACGCCGCGGCGCACCTGGTCGAGCTCGATGCTCTCGAACAGCGCGCGGAAGTTGCCCTCGCCGAAGCCTTCGTCGCCCTTGCGCTGGATGATCTCGAAGAAGATCGGCCCGATCACCGTCTGCGTGAAGATCTGCAGAAGCAGTTCGTTGGGCGCGCCCTGGTGCGTGGCGCCGTCGATCAGGATGCGCAGGCGCTTCAGGTCGGCCAGCCGCTCGCCGTGGTTCGGCAGGCGCTTGTCCACCAGGTCGTAGTAGGTCTCGATCGTGTCCTGGAAGGCCACGCCGCCGGCCTTCATGCCCTGCACGGTGCTGTAGATGTCGCCGGTGGACAGCGCGATGTGCTGGATGCCCTCGCCGTGGTACAGGTCCAGGTATTCGGCGATCTGGCTCTTGTCGTCGCTGCTCTCGTTGATCGGGATGCGGATCTTGCCGCAGGGGCTGGTCATGGCCTTGCTCTTCAGGCCGGTGAGCTTGCCCTCGATGTCGAAGTAGCGCACTTCCTTGAAGTTGAACAGCCGCTCGTAGAACTCGGCCCATTCCTTCATGCGGCCGCGGTGCACGTTGTGCGTCAGGTGGTCGATGTTCACCAGGCCGTGGCCGGGCACCTGCGCCTCGGCGCCTTCGATGGGCACGAAATCCACGTCCCAGATGCTGATGTTGCCGATGGCACCGGGCTGGGCGCCGTCCTTGCCGTGCCAGCGGTCGACGAAGTAGATCAGGCTGTCGCCGATGCCCTTGATGGCCGGGATGTTCAGCTCCATCGGGCCGGTCTTGTTGTCGAAGCCCCAGGCGCCCAGCGACAGCGCGCGCTCGTAGGCCAGCTTGGCGTCCTGGACGCGGAAGGCCATCGCGCACACGCAGGGGCCGTGCAGCCGCGCGAAGCGCTGCGCGAAGGAATCGGGCTCGGCATTGACGACGAAGTTCACCCCGCCCTGGCGGTACAGCAGCACGTTCTTCGTGCGGTGGCGCGCGATCGCGCGAAAGCCCAGCTGCTCGAACAGCCGGCCCAGCGCCTGCGGATCGGGGGCGGCGTACTCGACGAACTCGAATCCGTCGGTGCCCATCGGGTTGTCCCAGGGGGTGAACTTCATGTCTCGCTCCGGTGTAGGGGTGGGAGCCGGGCCTTGATCTCCATCAAGCCCCGGGCGCAGCACGGGACTGTAGGGTGGCAAAGACGCAGGTTTATTGCAAGTTTCGGCGCCGCACGCCGGCGTGTCGCATGTTTCCTGCACAATCCGAAGAATGGATAACCCGATGCAGCTCGATGCCATCGATCGGCGCATTCTTCGTGCGCTGCAGGGTGATGGCCGCATGACGTATGACGTGTTGGCTGGCGTGGTCAGCTTGTCGCCGTCGGCGGTGCTGCGCCGGGTGAAGCGGCTGGAGGAATCGGGCGTGATTGCCGCCTACGTGGCGCTGGTGGCGCCCGAGCGGGTGGGGCTGGGCCTGACCGCGTACCTGAACGTGCGGCTGGAAAAGCATGCCGAGGTGCAGAAGCGCAACCCGATGGACCTGTTCCGCGCCGCGGTGCAGACCTGGCCCGAGGTGGTGGAATGCACCGCGCTGACCGGCGAGATGGACTACCTGCTGCGCGTGATGGTGCAGGACATGGCGCACTACTCGCGCTTCGTCATGGACACGCTGCTCAAGCACCCCAGCGTGCAGGACTGCAAAACCAGCTTCGTGCTCGACCGGGTCAAGAACACCACGGCCGTGCCGGTGTAGGCTGGATTGCGGCTTCCGGTGCTCAGCTGCCGTTCGAACGCATGCCGTTGAGGTGCATGCTGTCCGTCAGCGGGGTGGCCAACTCCGTTCAGCCAAATTCTTATTCACTCCGTTGACCACCCCGCTGCCGGCCAGGGCCTGTGGTGTTCGCAGGCCGTGCTTCTGTTGCCGTAGCGCGCTGCGGGTGCCGGCAAAGCCGGCGAGGGGGTGGCCGGCGGAGTGAATAAGCATCTCCTGAACGGAGCCGGCCACCCCGTCGTCGGCTTTGCCTCAGCGGCGCCGAAACGCATCGAACACAACGAACGTCAGCCAAGCGCCAAAACCGGCACTGGGTCGCCGCCCTGCCATCGAGCGGAAGCAGTCCTCAGGCGCGTTCAGCCACCCAGCCGCGCACCGAATCCAGTGCGGCAGACAGCTTCGACGGATCGGTGCCGCCGGCCATCGCCATGTCCGGCTTGCCGCCGCCCTTGCCGCCCACCTGCTGGGCGACGAAGTTCACCAGCTCGCCGGCCTTGATCTTGGCGGTGCGGTCGGCGGTGACGCCGGCAGCCAGCTGCACCTTGCCGCCTTCCACGGTGGCCAGCACGATGGCCGCGCTCTTCAGCTTGTCCTTCAGCTTGTCCATGGTCTCGCGCAGCGCCTTGGCATCGGCGCCCTGGAGCGTGGCCGCCAGCACCTTCAGGCCGGCGACGTCCACCGCGCGGGCCAGCAGCTCGTCCCCCTGCGCGGAGGCCAGCTTGCCCTTCAGCGCGTCGAGTTCCTTCTCCAGCGAGCGCACCTGGTCCAGCAGCGCGTTGACGCGCGCCGGCACCTCGGGCTTCAGCACGCGCAGCGTGCCGGCCACGCCGCCCAGCGCGCCTTCCATGTCCTGCACGTAGGCCAGCGCGTTGTCGCCGGTCAGCGCCTCGACGCGGCGCACGCCGGCGGCCACGCCGCCTTCGGCCACGATGGTGAACAGGCCGATGTCGCCGGTGCGCGCCACGTGCGTGCCGCCGCACAGCTCGCGGCTCGTGCCGATGTCCAGCACGCGCACCTCGTCGCCGTACTTCTCGCCGAACAGCATCATCGCGCCGGCCTTCTGCGCCTGCTCGATGGGCATGATCTGCGCCTGCACCGCGGCATTGGCCAGGATCTCGGCATTGACCAGCCGCTCCACCTGGCGGATCTGCTCGTTGCTCATCGGCGCGTTGTGCGCGAAGTCGAAGCGGGTGCGCTCGGCGTTCACCAGGCTGCCCTTCTGCTGCACGTGCGCACCCAGCACCTCGCGCAGCGCCTTGTGCATCAGGTGGGTGGCGCTGTGGTTGCGCATCGTGCGGGCGCGGCGCTCGGCATCGACGCGGGCGACGAACGGGTCGCCCAGCTCGACCTCGCCCTCGACGATGCGGCCCTGGTGGCCGAACACGCTGGCCTGGACCTTGGTGGTGTCGTCCACCAGCACGCGGGCGCGCTGGTTGCGCAGCTCGCCGGCATCGCCGACCTGGCCGCCGCTCTCGGCATAGAAGGGCGTGTGGTCGAGCACGATCACCACGTCGTCACCGGCCCGCGCCTTCTGCACCGGGCTGCCGTCGACATAGATCGCGCTGACCTTGCTGTGCTCGCACACCAGGTGCTCGTAGCCGTGGAAGGCGGTGGCCGCGCCGTCGTACTCCAGCCCCTGCGCCATCTTGAACTTGGCCTTGGCGCGGGCCTGCTCGCGCTGGCGCTGCATGGCGGCGTTGAAGCCGGCCTCGTCCACCGTCAGGCCGCGCTCGCGGCAGACGTCGGCCGTCAGGTCCAGCGGGAAGCCGAAGGTGTCGTGCAGCTTGAAGGCGGTCTCGCCGTCCAGCACCTGGGTGCCGCCGGCCAAGGCCGATTCAAGGATCTCCATGCCGTTGGCGATGGTCTGGAAGAAGCGCTCCTCCTCGGCCTTCAGCACCTCGGTGATGCGCAGCTTGTCGCGGCGCAGCTCGGGATAGGCCTCGCCCATCTCGTCGGCCAGCGGGGCCACCAGCTTGTGGAAGAAGGGCTTGCGCGCGCCCAGCTTGTAGCCGTGGCGGATGGCGCGGCGGGCGATGCGGCGCAGCACGTAGCCGCGGCCCTCGTTGCCCGGGATCACGCCGTCGGCCACCGTGAAGGCGCAGGCGCGGATGTGGTCGGCGATGACCTTCAGGCTGGGCGTCTGCAGGTCGATGGCGCCGTCGCCGCCGACCGCGGCCACCGCCTCGCGCGTGGCCGTGAGCAGGTGCGCGAACAGGTCGATCTCGTAGTTGCTGTGCACGTGCTGCAGCACCGCGGCCAGCCGCTCCAGGCCCATGCCGGTGTCGACGCTGGGCTTCGGCAGCCGGTGCATCGTGCCGTCTTCGGTGCGGTTGAACTGCATGAAGACGTTGTTCCAGATCTCGATGTAGCGGTCGCCGTCCTGTTCGGGCGAGCCCGGCGGCCCGCCGGCCACGTCGGGGCCATGGTCGTAGAAAATCTCGCTGCAGGGGCCGCAGGGGCCGGTGTCACCCATCATCCAGAAGTTGTCGGACATGTAGCGGCCGCCCTTGTTGTCGCCGATGCGCACGATGCGCTCGGCGGGCAGGCCGATGTCCTTAAGCCAGATGTCGTAGGCCTCGTCGTCCTCGGCATACACCGTGGCCCAGAGCTTTTCCTTCGGCAGGTGGAAATGCTCGGTCAGCAGTTCCCAGGCATAGCGGATCGCGTCCTTCTTGAAATAGTCGCCGAAGCTGAAGTTGCCCAGCATCTCGAAGAAGGTGTGGTGCCGCGCGGTGTAGCCCACGTTCTCCAGGTCGTTGTGCTTGCCGCCGGCGCGGATGCACTTCTGGCTGGTGGTGGCGCGGGTGTAGGGCCGCTTGTCGAAGCCCAGGAACACGTCCTTGAACTGGTTCATCCCGGCGTTGGTGAACAGCAGCGTCGGGTCGTCGCCCGGCACCACCGGCGAACTGGCGACGATGGCGTGGCCCTTCGTTTCGAAGAACTTCAGGAAGGTGGAGCGGATGTCGGAAGCATTCATCGGGAACTCTCGCGAAGGGAAGGCTGGTACAGCGGCACGCCGATGCGGCGCGCCGCCTCACAGAGGTCTTTGTCCTTGCTGGCCAGCGGCAGGCGCTGCGCCAGTGCAGTGTCCAGGTAACAGGCGTCGTAGGCGCTCAGGCCCCAGTCGGCGGCGCGCTGCGTCCAGTGCTGCGCGTCGCCGTGCGCCGGCACGGTCTGCAGCCCCACCGCCTCCAGCCGGGCCCAGCAGTCGTCCAGCGCCTGGCGCGTGATGCGGCCGCGCTGCACCGCCCGGGACAGGATGTTGCCCATCTCCAGATGCCACAGCGCCGGCACCAGCACCTGCGCCGATTCGAGCGAGCGCCAGACCGCCACCGAATAGGCGTCCTGCTCGTCTTCGAAGAAGGCACCCAGCGCGACCGAGCAGTCCAGCAGGAAGCTGCTGCGCACGCTCATCGGCGGCCTTCGTCACGCAGGCGCTTCCAGTCGGCGTCCAGGCTGCGTCCGCGTGCGCCGCGCAGCAGCGCCTCCACCGACTGGCGGCGGGTGCCGCGGTCGGCCGGCGGTGCCGCCACCGGCACCAGTTTGGCCACTGGCTTGTTGTGGCGGGTGATGATGACCTCCTCGCCGCGCTCGGCGCGCGCGATCAGCTCCGACAGGTGCGTCTTGGCTTCGAAAAGGCCGACGGATTCCATGGCATCGATATTGGTTGAATCAACCAGATTGTAGCAATGCCGCATGCCGCAGGCGCGGGCCGCAGGCGGCTAAAGTGCGGGTCAGGCCCAACTTGCACGGAGGCTTCTCATGCAGCGCGATCCGCACCTGAACAACGCCGCCCTTCTGGCACGTCGCAACACCGCGGTGGCGCGCGGCGTCGGCCACATGCACGCGATCTTCGCCGAGCGCGCCGAGAACGCCGAGGTCTGGGACGTGGAAGGCCGGCGCTACCTGGACTTCGCCGGCGGCATTGCGGTGCTGAACACCGGCCACCGCCATCCGCAGGTGATGGCGGCGGTGCAGGCGCAGATGGAGCGCTACACCCACACCTGCTTCCAGGTGCTGGCCTACGAGCCCTATGTGGCGCTGGCCGAGCGGCTGAACGCGCTGGCGCCCGGCGATTTCGCGAAGAAGACGCTGCTGCTGACCAGCGGCGCCGAGGCGCTGGAGAACGCGGTGAAGATTGCGCGCGCCTACACCGGCCGGCCCGGCATCATCGCCTTCACCGGCGCCTACCACGGCCGCACGATGTTCACGCTGGGGATGACCGGCAAGGTGGCGCCCTACAAGCTGGGCTTCGGCCCCTTCCCGGGCAGCGTGTTCCATGCCTTGTTCCCGAACGCGCTGCATGGTGTCAGCGAGGACGCGGCCATCGCCTCGGTCGAGACGCTGTTCAAGAACGACATCGAGGCCGCGCAGGTGGCGGCCATCGTCATCGAGCCGGTGCAGGGCGAAGGCGGCTTCTACGTGGCGCCCAAGGCCTTCATGCAGCGGCTGCGCGCGCTGTGCGACCAGCACGGCATCCTGCTGGTGGCCGACGAGGTGCAGACCGGTGCCGGGCGCACCGGCACCTTCTTCGCGATGGAGCAGATGGGCGTGGCCGCCGACCTGACGACGCTGGCCAAGAGCCTGGCCGGCGGCTTCCCGCTGTCAGCGGTGGTCGGCCGGGCCGAAGTGATGGACGCGCCGGGCCCCGGCGGGCTGGGCGGCACCTACGCCGGCTCGCCGCTGGGCTGCGCCGCCGCGCTGGCGGTGCTGGAGGTGTTCGAGCAGCAGGACCTGCTGGCGCGCAGCCGCGCCGTCGGTGAACGGCTGCGCAGCGGGCTGCAGGCGCTGGCCGCAAAGCACCGCGCCATCGGCGACGTGCGCGGCCTGGGCGCGATGCTGGCCATCGAGCTGTTCAAGGGCGGCGATGTGCACCAGCCCGATGCCGACCTGGCCAAGGCGGTGGTGGCTGAGGCCGCGCGCCGCGGGCTGATCCTGCTGAGCTGCGGCGTCTACGGCAACTGCATCCGCATCCTGGTGCCGCTGACCGCCAGCGACGCCCACCTCGACGAAGGCATGGCGATCCTGGGCGACACCTTCGCCGCGCTGTGCTGACCCCTTACCTTACGGAGACCCGATTATGAGCAAAGCCCAGTTCCAATGGGACGACCCGCTGCAACTCGACGCGCAGCTCAGCGACGACGAGCGCGCGGTGCGCGACGCCGCGCACAGCTACTGCCAGGAGCGGCTGGCGCCGCGCGTCACCGAAGCCTTCCGCCACGAGAAGACCGACCCGGCCATCTTCCGCGAGATGGGTGAACTGGGCCTGCTGGGCACCACCATCCCCGAGGTCTACGGCGGCGCCGGCCTGAACTACGTCTGCTACGGCCTGGTGGCCCGCGAGGTGGAGCGCGTCGATTCCGGCTACCGCTCGATGATGAGCGTGCAGAGTTCGCTGGTCATGGTGCCGATCAACGAGTTCGGCACCGAAGACCAGAAGCAGAAGTACCTGCCCAAGCTGGCCACCGGCCAGTGGATCGGCTGCTTCGGCCTGACCGAGCCGAACCACGGCTCCGACCCCGGCAGCATGGTCACCCGGGCGAAGAAGGTGCCCGGCGGCTACGCCTTGAGCGGCGCCAAGATGTGGATCAGCAATTCGCCGATTGCCGACGTCTTCGTGGTCTGGGCCAAGGACGACGGCGGGCAGATCCGCGGCTTCATCCTCGAGAAGGGCTGGAAGGGCCTGAGCGCGCCGGCCATCCACAGCAAGGTGGGGCTGCGCGCCAGCATCACCGGCGAGATCGTCATGGACGAGGTGTTCTGCCCGGAGGAGAACGCCTTCCCCGAGGTGCGCGGCCTCAAAGGGCCCTTCACCTGCCTGAACAGCGCGCGCTACGGCATCGCCTGGGGCGCGCTGGGCGCGGCCGAGGACTGCTACCAGCGCGCCCGCCAGTACGTGATGGACCGCAAGCAGTTCGGCCGGCCGCTGGCCGCCAACCAGCTGGTGCAGAAGAAGCTGGCCGACATGCTCACCGAGATCAGCCTGGGCCTGCAGGGCTGCCTGCAGCTGGGCCGCATGAAGGACGCCGGCACCGCCGCGGTGGAGGTGACCAGCATCCTCAAGCGCAACAGCTGCGGCAAGGCGCTGGACATAGCGCGGCTGGCCCGCGACATGATGGGCGGCAACGGCATCAGCGACGAGTTCGGCGTGGCCCGCCACCTGGTCAACCTGGAAGTGGTGAACACCTACGAGGGCACGCATGACATCCATGCGCTGATCCTCGGCCGGGCGATCACCGGCATCCCGGCCTTCAACTGACGGTGCCGCCATGAGCCGACCGCAGGCCGTGCCCACGGTGCAGATCGACAACGACAGGGTCATCGTCACCGAATGGCGCTTTGCGCCCGGGGCCGAGACCGGCTGGCACCGCCACGGCCACGACTACGTGGTGGTACCCACCACCAACGGCGAGCTGCTGCTGGAGACGCCCGAGGGCCCGCGTACCGCGCCGCTGGTGGCCGGCCGCTCCTACACCCGCCAGGTGGGCGTGGAGCACAACGTCATCAACAACACCGACCACGAGGTGGTGTTCATCGAGATCGAACTTCGCTGAGGGAACCCCGCCATGGATGCCAAGACCAGCCCGCTGTCCACGCTGAACGACCCCAGCCTGCTGAAGACCGATGCACTGATCGGCGGCGAATGGTTTCGCGGCAGCGCCCGTTTCGAGGTCTTCGACCCGGCCACCGGCCAGCGCCTGGCCGACGTGGCCAACCTGGGCGCGGCCGAAGCCGAGGCAGCGGTCGCCGCGGCCGACAAGGCCTGGCCGGCCTGGCGCGCCAAGACCGCCAAGGAACGCCATGCCGTGCTGATGAAGTGGTTCCAGCTGCTGCACCAGCATGCCGACGACCTGGCCCGCATCATGACGGCCGAGCAAGGCAAGCCGCTGGCCGAGGCCCGCGGCGAGGTCATCTACGGCGCCAGCTTCCTGGAATGGTTTGCCGAAGAAGGCCGGCGCATCTATGGCGAAACCATTCCCACCACCGATGCGAACAAGCGCTACCTGGTGCTGAAGCAGCCGATCGGCGTCTGCGCGGCGATCACGCCGTGGAACTTCCCGATCGCGATGATCACCCGCAAGGTGGCGCCGGCGCTGGCGGCAGGCTGCCCGGTGGTGATCAAGCCGGCCGAGGCCACGCCGCTGTCGGCGCTGGCCGTGGCCGAGCTGGCGCAGCGCGCCGGCATGCCGGCCGGCGTGCTGAACGTGCTGAGCGCCGACGCGCAGAACTCCATCGCCATCGGCCACGTGCTGTGCGCCAGCGACACGGTGCGCCACCTGTCCTTCACCGGCAGCACCGAGGTCGGCCGCATCCTGGCCGCGCAATGCGCGCCGACGATCAAGAAGCTGAGCCTGGAGCTCGGCGGCAATGCGCCCTTCATCGTCTTCGACGATGCCGACCTGGACAGCGCGGTCGAGGGCGCGATGATCAGCAAGTACCGCAACGCCGGCCAGACCTGCGTGTGCGCCAACCGGCTGTACGCGCAGGAGGGCATCTACGACGCCTTCGTGCAGAAGCTGGCCGAGAAGGCCAAGGCCATCAAGGTGGGCAACGGCTTCGAGCCCGGCGTCAACCAGGGTCCGCTGATCGACGCGCAGGCCATGGCCAAGGTGGAATCGCACGTGGCCGATGCACTGGCCAAGGGCGCCAAGCTGGTGGCGGGCGGCAGCCGGCTGGGTGAGCGCTTCTACAAGCCCACCGTGCTGGCCGACGTCACTGCCGACATGCTGTGCGCGCGCGAAGAGACCTTCGGCCCGGTGGCGCCGGTGTTCCGCTTCGAGACCGAAGAGCAGGCCATCGCCATGGCCAACGCCACCGAGTTCGGCCTGGCCAGCTACTTCTACAGCCGCGACATCGGCCGCATCTTCCGCGTCGGCGAGGCGCTGGAATACGGCATGGTCGGCATCAACACCGGGCTGATCTCCACTGCCGAGGTGCCTTTCGGCGGCGTCAAGCAGAGCGGCCTGGGGCGCGAGGGCGCGCACCACGGCATCGACGACTATGTCGAGGTCAAGTACCTGTGCCTGGGGGACGTGCTGAAGTAGCTTTCAGCGCGGCATCAGCCGCACCGAGCCCAGCTCGGCCAATGGCCGGGGCATGCCCAGGTGGTAGCCCTGGCCGTAGTCGACGCCGATCTCGCGCAGCTTCTGAGCGATGGCCTCGCTGGCCACGTATTCGGCGATGGTCTTCAGCCCCATCACGTGGCCGATGGCGTGGATGGCCTGCACCATCGCCAGGTCCATCGGGTCGTCGGCGATGTCCTTGACGAAGCTGCCGTCGATCTTCAGGAAGTCCACCGGCAGGTTCTTCAGGTAGGCAAAGGACGACAGCCCGCTGCCGAAATCGTCCAGCGCGAACAGGCAGCCCAGCGCCTTGACCTCCTCGATGAACTGCACCACCTTCGACAGGTTAGCGACCGCCGCGGTCTCGGTGATCTCGAAGCACAGCATGCCCGGCGGCAGCGGCAGCTGCTGCAGCCGCTGGCGCAGTGACTGGCGGAAGCGCTCGTCCGACAGCGACGCGCCCGACAGGTTGATGGCATACACGCCGTCGATGCCGCCGTGCTGGCGCAGCCGGTCGCTCAGCCAGGACAGCGTGTTGTCGATGACCCACTGGTCGATGCGCGGCATCAGCCCGTAGCGCTCGGCCGCCGGCAGAAAGGCGCCGGGCGGGAACAGCTGGCCATCCTCTTCCAGCCGCACCAGGATCTCGTAGTGTGGCGGCGCGGCGCCATTGCTGGGCTGCAGCGGCAGCACCGGCTGCACGTACAGGCGCAGCCGATCGGACTGCAGCGCGGCGGTCAGGCGCGTCACCCATTGCATCTGGCCGCGCTGCTGCTCCACCTGCCGGTCGTCCGGCTGCAGCACGTGCACACGGTTGCGGCCGCCCTCCTTGGCGGCATAGCAGGCGGCGTCGGCCGCGGCCAGCAGCGCGCCCAGGTCCTGGCCGCGGCCGGGCACGCGCAGCAGGCCGATCGACACACCGATGGCGAACTGCTTGCCTTCCCAGGCAAAGCGCAGGTCGGCAATGGCCTCGCGGATCTTCTCGGCGATGCGCACCGCATGGTCCAGCGGGCAGGCCTGCAGGATCAGCCCGAACTCGTCGCCGCCCAGCCGGGCCAGCAGGTCGCCGGCGCGCAGCATGCGGCGCATCAGCTGCGTCACCTGGCACAGCAGCTCGTCGCCGGCCACATGGCCGCAGGTGTCGTTGACCACCTTGAACTGATCCAGGTCCAGGTAGCACACCGCATGGCCCGGGCCGTCGTGCGGGCCGTGTTCCAGCAGCTCGCCCAGCCGGCGCTCGAACTCGCGGCGGTTCGGTGCGCCGGTCAGCGCGTCGTGGGTGGCCTGGTGCGACAACTCGCGGGCCAGGGTCAGTGTCTCGGTCACGTCCTGGAAGACCAGCACCGCACCGATCAGGAAACCGTCGCGCGAGCGGATCGGCGCGGCCGTGTCGATCACCGGCACGCTGCTGCCGTCGCGCCGGCGCAGCACCGCATGCTCGTGCCGCGGCAGCGGCTGGCCGCGGCGCAGCACCTCGCGCACCGGGTGCGGCAGCGGCGTGCCCTTGGCTTCGTCGAACAGCTGGTAGACCTCGCTGGCCAGGCGGCCGGTGGCCTCGCCGGCCTTCCAGTCGGTCAGCTTGGCCGCCACCGGGTTGATGTACTGCACGATGCCGGCTTCGTCGGTGGTGATCACGCCGTTGGCGATGGAGGCCAGTGTCACCTGCGCGATGTCGCGCTCGCGCTGCAGCTGGGCCTCGATCTGCTTGCGCTCGCTGGTGTCGCGCAGCGTGGCGGTGTACTGGGCGCCAGCCTCGGTCTGCGTCTCGCTCACGCTCAGCTCGTAGAAGCAGCGCCCCTGGCCGGGCCGCACGATGCGCAGCTCGATCGGCGCGCCCTCGCGGCACAGCCGCTGCGGGTCGGGCGCCTGGGCGACGCCGGCGCGGTGCAGCACCACCGGCAGCGGCTGGCCCACCGCGGCCGGCGCGGCCAGGCCCAGCAGCCGCTCGGCGCCGGGGTTCAGGCTGGTCACCAGGCCGTCGCGGGTGAAGGTGAGGATGCCGTCGCGCATGTCGCGCAGGATCGACAGCGTCTGCAGCGTGCTCTGCTCCAGCGCGCTCATCACGCGGTTGTAGGCGCCGGCGATCTGGCCCACCTCGGTGAAGGGTTCCTCGGGCACGCGCTGGCGCAGGTCGCCGCTGCGGCGCTGCTGCTCCATCGCGTCCAGCAGGTTGATCAGCTCGGTGCGCGCGCCGTGCTCGGCCACGTTCAGGCCGGCCTGTTCGCTGTCGGCCCCGACGCGCAGCCCGCCGCCACGCCGCCACCAGCGCAGCAGCGGCCAGGCGGCCAGCGTGCACCAGGCGCCGCAGGCGGCAATGCCCAGCAGCTGCACGCCCACCTGCTGCAGCCGGCCCAGACCGGTTCCCAGCAGCACCGGGTCGCCGAACAGGCCCACCGCCAGCGTGCCCCAGGCGCCGGCCGCCAGGTGCGCCGGGATGGCGCCCACCGCGTCGTCGATGCGCCAGCGCAGCAGCCGGTCATTGCACCAGGCCATGGCCAGCGCGCCCACCGTGCCGATCAGCAGAGCCGCCGCCGGGCTGACGGCGTGGGCGCCGGCGGTGATGGCCACCAGCCCGGCAATCAGGCCGTTGATCAGGTGCATCACCTCGTAGTAGCCATGCCACAGCCGGCCGATGGCCAGCCCCACCACGCAGCCGGCGGCACCGGCCAGCAGGGTATTGACCAGCACGCCGGGCACGCGGCCGTCGAAGGCCAGCGTGCTGCCGCCGTTGAAGCCCATCCAGCCAAAGGCCAGCAGCAGCACGCCGAGCATGGCGATCGGCAGGTTGCCGGCCGGGATGGCGCGCGGCGCCTCGCCGGGCACGAAGCGGCCTTCGCGCGGGCCGGTGTACAGCACCGCCACCAGGGCCACCCAGCCGCCGACGCTGTGCACGACGGTGGAGCCGGCAAAGTCCACGAAGCCCAGCCGGGCCAGCCAGCCGGGTTCGCTCAGGCCCCAGGCGCCGGCCCAGGCCCAGTGGCCGAAGACCGGGTAGACCAGCAGCGACACCCAGGCCGACAGCGCCAGGTAGGCGCCGAAGCGCATGCGCTCGGCCACCGCACCGGAGACGATGGTCGTCGCCGTGGCACAGAACATCATCTGGAACAGCAGGAAGGCCAGCAGCTCCGTCTGCACCGGAATCTGGTCGAACAGGCCCCACAGGCCGATGCCCAGCCAGCCGCCCCAGCTGGGCCCGAACATCAGGCCGAAGCCGACCAGCCAGTACACCAGGGCGGCGATGGCGAAGTCGGCCAGGTTCTTGGCCGCCACGTTGATCGAGTTCTTGCTGCGCGTCAGCCCGGATTCCAGGCACAGGAAGCCTGCCTGCATGACGAACACCAGCGCCGCGCACAGCACGATCCACAGCAGGTCCAACGGAGGGTGGGCAGAAGACATGGGCAGCGGCGGCAAGCGTGGGGCGGAGGTCGCCTTCGCACGCTAAAGCCGTGCCGCCCGCGGCGAAGGCCGGATGTCCGGGGCGCGGGCCCGGCATTCCTGCCCCATGCACCGGCCTGGCGCAGCCCGCCGTGTCATGTGCCCGCTGCGGGCACCGTCATGGGGAGCGTGGCGGGACGTCGGCCTTCAGCTGCTTGCGCAGCGTGGCGCAATGGTCGGCCTGCGGCGTGAAGGCGGCCGGCCGGCGTTCGTCGGCCTGCAGCCCGTCGGCATCGCTGCCAAACATGACCACGCGCACCCCGGCGGCAGCGCCGGGCGCCAGGTGCAACGGAATGCCGCGGTCCCGCGACACATGCTGGGCGCCGGCCAGCAGCAGCACCGTACCGTCCGGCGGCGCGCTGCGCAGCGCCTCGGCGGCCACGCGGGCCAGCGACTGGTCGCGCGCCACCTGCACCCGCACCATGCCCGGCTCCTGCGTGGCCGGCAGCAGGTGGCAGTGGCCGACGCGCACCGCGTCGGTCAGGCGGGCCCGGGCGGCATCGTCGATGCGTGCATCCAGCGCGGCGTCGCGCATCGCCTCGCGCAGGCTGGCGCGTGGCAGGTTGCCCCCCAGCACCGGCACGCCGGCACGCACCGCGTTCATCACCACGGCCGCATAGGCGTCCCAGGGCCAGCCCTGCCAGCGCAGTGCCTCGCGCACCTGCGGCTCGGTGGCCTCGCGCGGCAGGCCGGCGGTGGTGTGCGGTACTTCGGCCATCTCCAGCACCACGGCGGCCAGCCGGCCGGCGCCGGCCAGCTGCTGCACGGCCTCGGCCACCTGCCGCTGCTGGTCGGGCTGATCGTGCATCTCGCCGAACATCAGCAACTCGGCGGCCGCCGCAGGGCCGGCGGCCAGTGCGGCACAGAGGAACAGGACAGGCAGGCGCATGGCCCTAGCATACGGGCCCGATCCGCCCCGCCCCGCCGCGCGCATGGAAGACCCCGCCCAGTACACCGACGCCGAGACCGAGTCACTGGAGCGCCTGTGCCAGCGCCTGGCCGGCTTCGACGACCGGCTGACGATGGAGGGCCTGGACGGCGCGATGAGCGCGCTGCTGGCCGGGCCGCGCGACTGGACGCTGGCCGAGGCCCGGCCGCTGCTGCTGGGCGAGGCCTGGGAGCGCGCCATCGCCGACCCGCAGGACGAGGCCGCCTCGTTGGCCGTGCTGCAGCGCCGCTGGGATGCACTGCAGGCCCAGTTGCGGCCCGAGCCGCTGTACGAGGAGCCCGACCGGCTGCGGCTTCAGCCGCTGATCGGCGTCTACGACCCGGCCGAGCGTGAGCGCCTGTTGGCCGAAGGGCAGATCAGCGCCGAAGAGGCCGCCGATTGGCCGCTGACCGGCGAGATCTGGGCGCTGGGCTTTCTGGAAACCGTGCAGCGCCTGCCCGACGACTGGCACCCCGCCGGCCTGCCGCTGGACATTGCCCAGGCGCGCGACGCCGCGCTGGACTGCCTGGTGGCGCTGACCGAGCGCGACGCCGGCCGCCTGCAGGCCGAGCTGCAGCGACGCTACCGCGGCCGCGTGCCCGACCGCGACGGCCTGATCGACGATGCCTGCTTCGCCGTGCAGGACCTGCGCTGCCTGTGGCTGGAGCAGCGCACGCGGCCGGCACCGCGGCGGGTGGACCCGAGCCCCGGCCGCAACGACCCCTGCCCCTGCGGCAGCGGCCGCAAGTTCAAGAAGTGCCACGGCGCCGCTTGAGCTAGAGTGCGCGCCATCATGAGCGAGCCCCTGGAACTGCAAGGCCGGCACATCGTGCTGGGCATGAGCGGCGGCATCGCCTGCTTCAAGTCGGCCGAGCTGGTGCGCGAGCTGCAGCGCCAGGGCGCCACCGTGCAGGTGGTGATGACCGAGGCCGCCACCCAGTTCATCACGCCGGTGACGATGCAGGCTCTGAGCAACCGCAACGTCTACACGCACCAGTGGGACACGCGCGAGCCCAATGCCATGGCGCACATCAACCTGACGCGCGGCGCCGACGCGGTGCTGGTGGCGCCGGCCAGTGCCGACTTCATGGCCAAGCTGGCGCAGGGCCGGGCCGACGAGTTGCTGAGCCTGCTGTGCCTGGCCCGGCCGATCGAGCGCTGCCCGCTGCTGCTGGCGCCGGCGATGAACCGCGAGATGTGGGCCCATCCGGCCACGCAGCGCAACCTGGCGCAGCTGCGCGCCGACGGCACGCACATCCTCGGCCCGGCCGCAGGCGACCAGGCCTGCGGCGAGGTCGGCGACGGCCGCATGCTCGAGGCGCAGGAGCTGTGCGCCGAGATGGTGGCCTTCTTCCAGCCCAAGCACCTGGCTGGCAAGCGGCTGCTGATCACCGCCGGCCCCACCTTCGAGGCCATCGACCCGGTGCGCGGCATCACCAATTTGTCCAGCGGCAAGATGGGCTTCGCCATCGCCCGCGCCGCGCAGGAGGCCGGCGCCGAGGTGACGCTGGTGGCCGGCCCGGTGAGCCTGCCGACGCCGCGCCACGTAAAGCGCATCGACGTGCGCAGCGCGCTGCAGATGCATGCGGCGGTGCTGCCGCTGGCGCCCCGCCACGACGTGTTCGTGGCCACCGCCGCGGTGGCCGACTGGCGGCCCGCCGAATGCGGCACGCAGAAGATCAAGAAGGACGGCTCGGGGCGGGCGCCCAGCATTCCGATGACCGAGAACCCCGACATCCTGGCCGATGTCGCCAAGCTGCCCGGCCGGCCCTACTGCGTGGGCTTCGCTGCCGAAAGCCACGAGCTGGCGCGCCATGCGCGCGAGAAGCGGCAACGCAAGAACGTGCCACTGATCGTCGGCAACATCGGCCCGGCCACCTTCGGCCAGGACGACAACGCGCTGCTGCTGGTGGACGAACACGGCGAGCGCGAGCTGCCGCACGCCGCCAAGCTGAGCCTGGCGCGCGCGCTGGTGGCCGAGATCGCGCAGCGGCTGGGGCGCGCATGACGACCATCGAGCTGAAGCTGCTGGACCCGCGCATGGCGGACGTCCTGCCGGCCTACGCCACGCCGGGCAGCGCCGGGCTGGACCTGCGCGCCTGCATCGACGCGCCGCTGGCTCTGGTGCCGGGCGGCGCGGCGCTGATCCCGACCGGCCTGTCCATCCACATCGGCGATCCGGGCCTGGCCGCGATGCTGCTGCCGCGATCGGGCCTGGGCCACAAGCACGGCATCGTGCTGGGCAACCTGGTCGGCCTGATCGACAGCGACTACCAGGGCCCGCTGATGGTCAGCTGCTGGAACCGCGGCACGCAGGCCTATACCGTGCAGCCGATGGAACGCATCGCGCAGATGGTCATCGTGCCGGTGGTGCAGGCGGCCTTCCGCCGCGTCGACGAATTCGAGGCCTCGGCGCGCGGGCAGGGCGGCTTCGGTTCCACCGGCACGCGGTAGGCGCGCGTGGCGCGCAACATCGAGATCAAGGCGCGGGTCGAGGACCTGGCCGCGCTGGAAGCCAGCGCCGCGGCGCTAGCAGACCAGGGGCCTATCGCGATCGCGCAGGACGACACCTTCTTCCATTGCCCCGCGGGCCGGCTGAAGCTGCGCCGCTTCAGCGCCACCGAAGGCGAGCTGATCTTCTACCGCCGCGCCGACGCCGCAGGGCCGAAGGAATCCTTCTACCTGCGCACGCCCACCGCCGAGCCCGACGCGCTGCGCGAGACGCTGGCGCAGGCCTGGGGCGTGGCCGGCCGGGTGATCAAGCAGCGCCGGCTGTACCTGGCGGGCCGCACCCGCATCCACCTGGACCTTGTGCAGGGCCTGGGCAGCTACATGGAGCTGGAGGTGGTGCTGCGCGAGGGCGAAAGCGCCGAGGCCGGCGTGCAGGAAGCCGAGGCGTTGATGGCCCGCCTGGGCATCGCACCGGCACAGCGCGTGGCCGGCGCCTACGTGGACCTGCTGGCGGCGCTCAGTGCATCGGGGTGTCCGGCGGCGCCGTGTTCAGCACCGTGATGCCGGCAGTGCCCAGCGTGCCGGCCTCGATCTCCTCGGGCGTGGCCTCGCGCACGTCGCGCACCCGCACATGCAGGCGCAGCGCGATGCCGGCCAGCGGGTGGTTGCCGTCCAGCACCACGTGCGTGGGGTAGATCTCGGTCACCGCGTACAGCACGTCGGCCGGCATGTCGGGCGTGACGCTGCCGGGCGGCAGGCCCTCGAAATGCATGCCGACTTCCAGCTGCTCGGGGAACAGCTCGCGCGCCTCGAAGCAGACCAGTTCGCTGCGGTAGTCGCCGAAGGCGTGCTCGGGCTCCAGGTGCAGGTGCGCCTCGTGCCCGGCCTCGTGGCCGGCCAGCGCCTCCTCCACCTTGGGCAGCAGGTCGCTTCCGCCGTAGAAGAAATCCACCGGCTCGCTCAATTCGTCGATCAGGTTGCCCTGGGCATCGGACAAGGTCCAGCTCAGGCTCAGCACGCAAGGCTCTGCAATCTTCATCCGGGGATGATCGCATAGCGTGCCGGCGGGGCCGCGACAATGCGGCCATGGATCTGGACGAGCCTCTGCCGCTGCTGGGCGGCCTGTCGCCAGCGCAATTCATGCGCCGCCACTGGCAGAAGAAGCCGTTGCTGGTGCGCCAGGCGTTGCCGGGTGTCCAGGCGCCGCTGCCGCGTGCCGAACTGTTTGCGTTGGCCGCCCGAGACGATGTCGAATCGCGCCTGGTGCAGCGCCAAGGGACGGGCTGGTCGCTGCGCCACGGGCCCTTGCCGCGGCGCGCCCTGCCGCCGCTGGCGCGCCCGGGCTGGACGCTGCTGGTGCAGGGCCTGGATCTGCACCTGCAGGCCGCGCACGACTTGCTGGCGCGCTTCCGCTTCGTGCCGGGCGCGCGGCTGGACGACCTGATGCTGTCCTATGCCAGCGACGGCGGCGGCGTCGGCCCGCACCTCGATTCCTACGACGTGTTCCTGCTGCAGGTGCACGGCCGGCGGCGCTGGCGCGTCGGCCGGCCGGCCGACGCCGCCTTCGTCGAAGGTTTGCCGCTGAAGATCCTGCGCCGCTTCGAGCCCGAGCACGACTGGCTGCTGGAACCCGGCGACCTGCTGTACCTGCCGCCGCGCTGGGCGCACGACGGCGTGGCCGAGGGCGAATGCATGACCGCGTCGGTGGGCTTCCGCGCGCCCGGACCGGCGGAGCTGGGCCGCGAGCTGCTGACGCGGCTGGCCGAAGGCCTGGAGCCGCCGCTGCACGAGGCGCAGTACCGCGACGCCGGCCAGCCCGCCACGGCCACGCCGGGGCAGGTGCCCGCGGCGTTGCAGACCTTTGCGGCGCAGGCGGTACAGGCCGCACTGCGCGATCCGCAGGCGGTGGCCCGGGCGCTGGGCGAATGGCTCAGCGAGCCGAAGGCGCAGGTCTGGTTCGAGCCCGCCCGCGGCACCGTGCCGCCGCAGGCCGCGCTGTGCCTGGACCGGCGCACGCGCATGTTCTATGACGCGCAGCACCTGTTCATCAACGGCGAGGCCTTCCGCGTGGGCGGGCTCGACGCGCGGCTGCTGCGCCGGCTGGCCGACGAACGCCGCCTGAGCGCCAGCGACCGGGCCCGCCTGAGCGACGACGCGCAGCAGGTCCTGGACGACTGGCTGGCCGCTGGCTGGCTGCGGGGGGCATGAGATGAGATGGCAACAAGCCCTGGACGGCCGCGCCGACTTCGTGGCTGCGGTGCAGCAGACCGTGCGTCGGGCGCTGGCGCAGCGCAGCCGGACCATGGTCTGGGCCGATGCCGACTTTGCCGATTGGCCGCTGGACGATGCGGCGATGCTGGCCGTGCTCAGCGAGTGGCTGCGCCTGCCGCAGCGGCAGTGGCGGCTGCTGGCGGCCGAGCCCGAGCGGCTGCGCGGCCGGGCCCGCTTCATGGCGTTGTACGGGCCGTGGACGCACGCCATCGCCGTGTCGGCGGCGGCCGAGGAAGACATCGCCTCGCTGCCCTGTCTGCTGGTGGCCGAAGGCGCCGGCCGCGTGGAGGTGCTGGACAAGCTGCACTGGCGCGGCCAGGCAGGCGACGATCCGCTGGCCATGCGCGCGGGCCGCGAACGGCTTGACGCGCTTTTGCAACGCTCGACACCGGCACTGCCCTACACCCCCCTGGGACTATAGGGAAATCCATTAGTCAATCTATAATCATGGGCTGCACTGCTTTGGTGCCCTGCCCCCCGTGTTCGACGGGACGCCGCGGGCACCCGGCAGACTGAATCCGCAACCCAACAGCTCCTACAGGAAGCCCTCATGAACAAGTCCCTGGTCCTGGCCTCGCTGGTCGCCGCCGTCGCCCTCGCCGCCTGCGGCAAGAAGGAAGAGGCTCCCGCCACCCCGGCGGCGGCCGCCGCGTCGGCCGCCGCGGCCGTGGCTGCCCCTGCCGCTGCGGCGGCTTCGGCCGTCGGGAACGCCGCTTCGGCGGTGGCCGGTGCGGCCGACAGCGCCGCTTCGGCCGCGGTGAATGCGGCGTCTGCCGCTGCCGCCACGGCCGTGGAAGTGAAGGACGCGGCCAAGGAAGCCGCCGCGGCCGCCGCTTCGGCCGTCAAGCAGTAAACCCGTCGCGCCGCCCTTCGGCGCCCGGCACGAAGAAGCCGCCCTCGGGCGGCTTCTTCTTTGGGGATGCGGGCGGCCTACTTCAGCTCGGCCGCCAGCGTGGTGGCGATGCGCCGGCTGTTCTCGCCGGTGTCGGGGCCGCCCTGCGAGTTCAGTACCGAGACGATGGTCTTCGGCCCGTCGCTCTTCAGCGCCACCTGGTACTTCACGGCCGCGGCGCTGCTGTCGCTGCTGCCGCCGAAGAGCTTGGAGAAGAAGCCCGGCGTCGCGTCCTGACCGGCCGTCTTCGGATCGACATAGCGCACGAAGTACAGGCCGGCCGCCCGGTCGCGGTCCTCGACGGTGAAGCCCGAGCGGTCGAGCGCGATGCCCACGCGCCGCCAGGCGCGGTCCAGGCTGTCATCGACCTCCAAGGACGAAGGATTGCCGGCGACGATGCGCGCGCGCGGCTGCGCCGGCACGGCGGAGACCGGGTTGTCGACCGCTTCGCGAGCCACCGTCTCGGTGGCCCCCAGCTTGACCAGCAGGCGGCCCAGCATCTCGCTTTCCAGCTGCGGATCGGGCGGCCGCGGCTCCCAGCGCGTGTTGTCCTTCATCGGCGTGGTGTAGACCTCGACCATGCCGCGGTGGGTGACGAAGATCTCGCTGCCGGTGGCGGTGCGTTCGACACGCGTGCGGTACTGGTCGAGCTCGCCGGTGGAATAGACCGAATCGAGCACCGAGCCCAGCGTCCTGCGGATGACGTCCTGCGGCAGGTTGGCGCGGTTCTCGGCCCAGTTGGTTTCCATCACGCCGGCCGTCGCATCGTTCTTCACCAGGGTGAAGCCCAGGTCCTGCCAGAAGCTGATCAGCAGAGGCCACACCTGCTCGGGTGGCTTCGGCACGCTGAGCCAGCGGCGGTGTTCGTCGCGCTCGACCTTGAACTCGCCCAGGGCGCCGGGTGCGACCGTGGCGGCTGCGGCGGTGCGGACGGTGGTCGGCGCGCCGGTGGGCATGGCGCTGGCCGTGACCACGCCGCGTTGCGTCTGCTGCTGGTAGCGCGAATCGCGGCTCAGCTGCGTCAGATCGGGCGGCACCTCCAGCGGGTTGATCTTGGTGGTGTTGCTGCGGTAGTCGACACGGTCGCTGCTCATGATGCCGCCGAACGAGCAGCCCCCCAACAGGAGGGCCAGCGCGAGCGCGGCCGGGGTCTTGCCACCAGGAAAAAGCTTCACATCGGGTCTCCAGCGGGCCGCGCACGGCACGCGAATCAAGCCTCGGTTAGGGCGCTGGCGGGGGCGCAAGTTCCGGCACGGCGTGCTCAACGCAGCCCGCTGTCGCGCAGCGCCTGGCTCACCGTGGCCTGGCCGGCGTCGGTCAGCGGCACGATCGGCAGGCGCACGGCCGGGCTGCACAGGCCCAGCTGGGCCATCGCCCACTTGGTGGGTGCGGGGCTGGGCTCGCAGAACAGGTCGCGGTGCAGCGGCAGCAGCCGCAGGTGGATGTCGGTGGCCTTGCGCACCTGGCCTTCGATGGCGGCCATGCACATCTCGTGCATCAGCTTCGGGGCCACGTTGGCGGTGACGCTGACGTTGCCGCGGCCGCCCAGCAGCATCAGCGCGACGGCGGTGCCGTCGTCGCCGGAATACAGCGAAAACTCCTTCGGCGCCCGCTTGATCAGCCAGGCCGCGCGGGCGATGTCGCCGGTGGCGTCCTTCAGGCCGATGACGCCGGGCACCTGGGTCAGGCGCAGCACGGTGTCGTTCTGCAGGTCGGCCACGGTGCGGCCGGGCACGTTGTACAGCACCATCGGCAGGTCCACTGCTTCGGCCACCGCGCGGAAATGCCGGTAGATGCCTTCCTGCGAGGGCTTGTTGTAGTAGGGCACCACCGACAGGTGGCAATCGGCGCCCACCTTCTTGGCATAGCGCGTCAGCTCGATCGCCTCGGCCGTGGAATTGGCGCCCGTGCCGGCCATGATCGGCACGCGGCCGGCCGCCTGCTCGACGGCCACGCGGATGATCTCGCAGTTCTCGTCCATCGACACCGTCGGCGATTCACCGGTGGTGCCGACCACGCCGATGCAGTCGGTGCCTTCGGCGATGTGCCAGTCGACCAGGCGGCGCAGCGCCGCGTAGTCCACGCTGCCGTCTTCGGCCATCGGGGTGACCAGGGCGACGATGCTGCCAACAATCGGGTTCATGCGCATTCCTCGAAGTGCGCCGATTTTACGCGCCGGGCGTCGGCGCAGCCTGTAGCGGCCAGGCGCCCGCCTCGGTGCTGGCGACGGCGGCAATGCGCTGCACCCGGCGCGGCGGGCCGTCGAGCAGGCCGTCCTCGTAGGCCACCACCTGCCAGCCGCGGGCCAGCGCCAGCAGTTCGCCGGGCTGCAGCAGGAATTCCGGCCGCGACGGCTTGCCGAAGCGCTCGTGGCCCAGCGCGAAGGTCTCGTAGATCAACACGCCGCCTTCGGCCAGCAAGTCGCGCAACTGCGGCCAGGTGGGGCGCCAGAGGTAGTTGGTCACCACCACCGCGTCGAAGCGCTCGCCAGACAGCGGCCAGGCATCGTCTTCCAGATCGGCCACCCGCACCTCGGCAAGGCCCTGCAGCGGCTGCAGCGCGGCCGCATCGCGATCGATGCCGGTGACCCGGAAGCCCTGCGCGGCCAGCCAGCGCACATGCCGGCCGCTGCCGCAGGCCAGGTCGAGCACGCGGCTGCCAGGGCGGATCAGCGGCGCCCAGCGGCAGACCCAGGGCGAAGGCGCCAGGCCGCCATGCAGGCCAGGGCTAGAAACAGGCCCAGACACGGTTGGCCAGGTCCACCGCCAGGTGCGGATCAAGGTAACTGAGGAACACCGCCGCCAGCGCCAGCCCGGCCAGGCGCCGAGGAAGGAGCCCAGTTGGTGGTTCAGGAAGACGATGCCGCCCAGCATCGACATGTACTGCACGCCGAAGATCTGTGCCACCACCGCATTGGTGGGCGGCACGGTGGACAGCCACAGCAGCCCCATCGCTGCGGCGAACAGGTACACGCTCCAGGGCGTGAGCGGCGCGGCCAGGAAGGCGACGATCACCACAGACCGAAGCAGGTAGATGCCCGACAGCATGCGCGGCTTGGACAGGCGCTGGCCCAGGCTGCCGGCCAGGTAGGTGCCGAACACGTTGAACAGGCCGATCAGCGCCAGCGCGGTGCTGGCCACGCCGGGCTGCAGGCCATGGTCCTTCAGGTAGCTGGGCAGGTGCACGCCGATGAACACCACCTGGAAGCCGCAGACGAAGTAGCCGGCCGTCAGCAGGCGGAAGCCGTTGTGGCCGAAGGCCTCGCGCAGCGCGGCACGCACGCTCTGCTGCGGGCCAGCATGGGCCGCGGCGAAGGCCGGCTCGCGCAGGCCGAAGGCCAGCGGCAGGATCAGCATGGCCATCAGGCCCAGCACGAAGAGCGCGTTCTGCCAGCCCAGGCCGCCGATCAGCCAGTTTTCCACCGGCACCATCAGGAACTGGCCGAAGGAGCCGGCCGCCGCCGCCATGCCCATGGCCCACGAGCGCTTCTCCGGCGCCACGTTGCGGGCGATGACGCCGAAGACGATGGCATAGGTGGTGCCCGCCTGCGCCATGCCCAGCAGCAGCCCGGCGCTGCCGGTGAAGGCCAGGCCCGAGGTGGCCAGCGCCATCGTCACCAGCCCGCCGGCATAGAGCAGCCCGCCCACCAGCAGCACGCGGAAGGCGCCGTAGCGGTCGGCCACCATGCCGGCCAGCGGGCCAAACAGGCCCCAGGCCAGGTTCTGGATGGCCAGCGCGAAGGCGAAGGTCTCGCGCGACCAGCCGCGGTCCATCGTGATCGGCTGCAGGAACAGGCCGAAGCCGTGGCGGATGCCCATCGACAGCGTGACGACGGCGGCGCCGCAGATCAGCACCTGCGTCATCGACAGGCGGGCGGGCGCGGAGCTTGCGGGTAAGGTCATCCGGCAAATCTAGCGCAATCCGGCGGCACGGCGCTGCGGCTACATTGCGTCCCATTGGCGAGGTGACGACTTGAAGATTCTCGTACTCGGCAGCGGCGTGATCGGCACGACCGCCGCCTACTACCTGGCGCGCGACGGCCACGAAGTGCAGGTGATCGACCGGCAGACCGGCCCGGCGCTGGAAACCAGCTTCGCCAACGCCGGCGAGGTCTCGCCCGGCTATTCGGCGCCCTGGGCCGGCCCCGGCGTGCCGGTGAAGGCCATCAAGTGGATGCTGATGACGCACAGCCCGCTGGTCATCTGGCCGCTGCTGGACCCGGCGATGTGGCGCTGGGGCGCGGCGATGCTGGCCAACTGCACCGAGCGCGCCTATGCGCTGAACAAGAGCCGCATGGTGCCGATCGCCGAATACAGCCGCGATTGCCTGAAGGCCCTGCGCGCCGAGACCGGCATCGCCTACGACGACCGCGCGATGGGCACGCTGCAACTGTTCCGCACGCAGAAGCAGCTGGACGGCATCGGCGGCGACGTGGCGGTGCTGAAGCAGTACGGCGTGCCCTACGAGGTGCTGGACCGGGCCGGCTTCGTCAAGGTGGAACCGGCACTGGCCCTGACCCAAGAGAAGTTCGTCGGCGCACTGCGCCTGCCCGGTGACGAGACCGGCGACTGCTTCAAGTTCAGCAACCGGTTGGCCGAGATGGCGGCCGGGCTGGGTGTCGATTTCCGCTGGGGCACGACCATCGAAGGGCTGCAGCGCGACGGCAACCGCCTGAGTGGCGTGCGCACCGACGCCGGGCTGCTGCAGGCCGACCGCTACCTGCTGGCCCTGGGCAGCTATTCGCCGCTGCTGCTGAAGCCGCTGGGCCTGCGCATCCCGGTGTATCCGGTGAAGGGCTATTCGATCACGGTGCCGATCACCGACCCGGCCGGCGCGCCCGAATCGACCATCATGGACGAGACCCACAAGGTGGCCGTGACCCGGCTGGGCGACCGCATCCGCGTCGGCGGCACGGCCGAGCTGGCCGGCTACAGCCTGGCGCTGCGCGAGGCGCGGCGCGCCACGCTGGAGCATGTGGTGACCGACCTGTTTCCACAGGGCGGCGATGTGTCGAAGGCCAGCTTCTGGTGCGGCCTGCGGCCGATGACGCCCGACGGCACGCCGATCGTCGGGCCGACGCCGCTGGACAACCTGCTGCTGGCCACCGGCCACGGCACGCTGGGCTGGACCATGGCCGCCGGCACCGGCCGCGTCATTGCCGACCTGGTGGCCGGCCGCCAGCCCGATATCGACATCGAGGGCCTGACGATGGCCCGCTACCGGGGCTGAGAGGCTAGACCCCGGCGCGCAGCACCTTGGCCGACAGCGCCTGGGCCAGCGCGTCGGCGCTGTCCTGCAGGTGGGCGCGGGTCTCGGCGTTCATCGCACCCTTGCGCTTCAGCGCCTTGTCCAGCTGCGCCTGCAACTGCAGCGCCTGCGCGCGCATCAGGCTGCGCGCATCGGCCCGGGTCTGCGGGCTGGTGCGCAGCAGCACGGCGCTGACGCGGTTCAGGTGCTCGCGCTGCAGTTCGCGGCGCGCGGCGCTGATGTCGCCGGCCTGGGCCAGTTCGCTCCAGATGTCGCGGTTGAGCTGCCCGTACAACTCGGATAGCTGGAACGCGCTGTCGGGCCGGTCGGCCTTGCCGACGTTGTCGAGGATGCGCGCGGCCACCGCATCGCTCATCAGCTGCGCCAGCACCGCCCGCTGCAGATCCAGCAACCGCTGCGGTACCGGGTAGTCGGTGGACAACGTGGGGTTGTCGCCGCGGTCATCGTAGTCGGGCGCCAGACGGCGCTGCAGCGTCGGCGTGACCGCCAGGCTGTCGATGGACAGCACGTTCAGCGCGATCAGCTGCAGGGCCGCGCGCTGCGTGGCCGCGTCGGTGGGCTGCAGCGGATCGCGGCCGCTGCCCGGGTGGTCGCGCAGCGTGCGCACGCCGCCGATCTGCCGCACCAGCACGCCCACCGCGCGGCCGGCATCGGCAATCGCATAGGCCAGCGAGCGGCGCAGCACCGCATAGTTCTCGTCGGGCTTCAGCTCGCGGCGCTCCTGCCGCGCGAACAGGTCGCGTGCGATCTCCAGCCGCTTGGCGGCATAGGCGATCGGGTCGGCACCCAGGTCGAGCTGGATGGTCTCGGGGTCGATGCCGAAGGCCGCGTCCTCGTCAGTGCCGAAGGCCAGCTGCGGCTCGTTGCTGCGCGCGGCGATGCGCAGCAGCTCGGCGCGTTCCTGCTCCGGCGCGATCGGCTTGTAGGCGTATTCGATGGCCCAATAGTCGTAGGGGCCCAGCGTGGTCATGAAGGGCGTGCCGCCGCGCTGGCCGGGCCGCGGCAGGTTGATGGCGTTGTATTCCATCACCGAGCCGGTGGTGCCGAAGGTGCGCGTGAAGGCCGGGTCGGACAGCTGCTGCTCGGTGTACACCCGCGACGCGCGGAAGTTGTGGCGCAGGCCCAGCGCATGGCCCACCTCGTGCATGATCGTGTCCTTCACGTAGTCGCGCACGAAGGACTCGGCCTCGGGGCTGTCGGGATCGAGTTCGCCACGGGCCTGCAGCACGTCCAACGCATAGCCCAATTGCTCGGCCGCCAGGTCGCCGTGCTGGCAGAACTCATGCCCGGCATGCGGCGCATGGCCTCCCAGCACCGTGCTGAACGCGGCCGCACCGCCCAGCGTCTGCGCGCGCACCGAGCGCAGCGAACGCGAGCTCAGGCTCTCGAAGCCGATGTCGGCATCCAGGATCTCGCCGCTGCGCGGGTCGACATGCTTGGGCCCGATGGCGCCGAAGCCCGGCGAGGCCGACATCAGCCAGCGCACCGACGAATAGCCGATATCCAGCGTGTCGAATTCGGCATCGTCGGGCTGCTGCTTGACGACGATCGCGTTCTGGAAGCCGATCTTCTCGAAGGCCTTGTTCCATTCGAGGATGCCTTCGCTGACCGTGGCGCGGTACTTCAGCGGCACGTTGCGGTCGATCCAGAAGGTGATCGGCTTCACCGGCTCGGACAGCTCGGCCGCTGGGTCCTTCTTCTCCAGCCGCCAGCGCTCGACCATGCGCACCCTTGGCGAACGCTGCAGGTCGTCGCTGAAATCGAGCACGGTGTTGGTCATCAGGCCGATGCGCGCGTCGGCGCGGCGCGGTGCCATCGGTTGCTCGGGCAGTGCGGCGATCGAGAAATGGTGGCCGACGAACAGGCTGCGCGTGTCGGGCAGGTAGCGCGGCACCGTCGGCGACACCGGGCTGGGCGGCGTGCCCGGCTGCGGCACGCCGATCGACGCGGTGTAGAAATGGTGCTGGGTCTGGATCTCCAGCGACTGCGCCGAACCGCGCACCGCAGTGATGGTGCTGTTGCGCGGGTCCAGCGAATAGCCCTGGCGGAAGGCGCGCTGCAGTTGCATGCCCACGCCCAGCATGTCCGACAGGAAGATGCCGTTCACCTCCACCAGCACCGACTTGCGCTGCGGGTGCGGCTGGCTGGCCACCGGCATGCTGCCCAGCAGGCTGGGCGAATAGGACACGGCGGTGGCGCGAGCCTCCGGCGTGCCCGGCGTGGCGATGACGTCGGTGTTGCGCGCCTGCAGCCGCACCGTGTTGTGCACGCGCACGAACTCGATCAACTGCGGCCCGCCGGCGCCGCTGACCGGATAGGCCATCAGCCCGCCGATGATCACCGCCTCGCCGATGCCGGTGGACAGCTTGGGCGACAGCATGAAGGGCTTGCCGAACTGCTCCGGCTTCAGTTCCAGCCACAGCTTGTCGTCCTTCTGCCAGGCGATGATCGGCCCGTCGATCTGCTTGGCGTCCTTGGTCACCACCGCAAAGGGCGGCGCGCCGCCGGCGGCGGGCGCGGGCGGCGTGGGTGCGGCGGCCGGCGGGCGCGCCGCCGCGGTCGGCGCCGATGCAGCGGGCGCAGGCGCGGCCGCGGTCGGGGCAGGGCGGGGCGGGGCCCCCGGTGCGGCGGCGGCCGCCGGGGTGGCCGCCGCGGCGGCAGTGGGCGGCGGGGCCGGCGGCGTCGCGCAGCCGGCCAGCGCGGCCGCACCCAGCCCGAGGAGCCACGGGGCGCAGGCGCGCAGGGTGCGGTGGGTGGGCATGGCGGTCGCGGGAACTCAGCGATTGTCGGCCATCGCCATGCCCCCACGCAGCAGACGGCCGATGCGCCAGGCCAGACCCAGGCCCAATAAGGCACACAGTCCGGTCGGTATCCAGGTCCACTGCCAGCCGCCGCTGCGGCCGGCCACCCAGGCCACCAGCGGCGGCCCGGCAAACTGGCCGAAGGCCGACCACTGCTGCATCCAGCCGACGGTGCTGGACAACGTGCGTTCGCTGGGCGCGAGCTTGACCGCCAGCGAGAACAGCGTCGACGGGATCAGCCCCCCCACCGCCGAGAACAGCAGCAACGCCGCATAGCGCAGCGCCGGCGGCAGCGTGGCGCCGTCGATGGCGGCGAAGGCCGCCACCGCGCTGAGCCCCATCACCACGAAGCCGGTGCGCAGCAGCCGCGTGGCCGGCACGCCGGCCTGCAGCAGCCGGCCGCCGGCCACGTTGCCGGCCATGTTGACGGCCGCGGCCAGCGCGGTCAGCACGCCGGTGGTGGCGCCGGACACGCCGGCCTGCAGGTAGATGGTCGGCAGGAAGCCGATCACCGCCAGCCATTGGCCGGCATAGACCGCGAAGGTCAGTGCCACCAGCCACGGGCCCGGCGCGGCCAGCGTGGTGCGCAGCCGCTGCCACCAGGGGTCGGCCGCCGCCGGAGCGGCCGCGGCCGGGTGCGGCACCACGCGGGCCAGCCACAGCGCCATCGCCAGCGTCACGCCGGCCAGCAGCCACCACCAGGCGCGCCAGCCGAAGGCACCGATCCACAGCGGCCCGACCAGCAGCGCCAGCGCCGCGCCGAAAGGCATGTAGGTGCCCCACAGGCCGAGCACCCGGCTCAGGCGCTGCGGCGGCACCAGCCGGCGCAGCAGGCCCGGCGCGGGCAGCACCACCAGCAGGAAGCCGAAGCCTTCCAGCGCACGCAAGGCCATCAGCAGCGGCACCGCGGTGCTGAGCGCGCCCAGCGCGCTGGCCGCGGCCAGCAGCGTCAGGCCGATCAGCATGCTGCGCTTCAGGCCCAGCCCGTCGGCCAGCACGCCGAAGGCCACGCCGGCCGACATGCCGGCCAGTTGCACCAGCGACAGCAGGAAACCGGCCTGCAGCAGCGAGATGCCGAGCGCCGCCTGCAGCGCTGCGATGGCCGGCGGCAGCTTGGCCACGTGCAACGCGGCGCTGACGCCGGCCAGGATGACGACCGCCGCCGCGCGCTCGGGCGCCGCGGCCGCGGGGCTCATTTCAGGGCTTTGAAGCGCAGCCGGTGCGGCTTGGCGCCTTCCTCGCCCAGGCGCTTCTTCTTGTCGGCCTCGTACTCCTGGTAGTTGCCGGCATAGAAGAACCACTGGCTGTCGCCTTCGGCGGCCAGGATGTGGGTGCAGATGCGGTCCAGGAACCAGCGGTCATGGCTGATGACCATCACGCTGCCGGCGAATTCGAGCAGCGCGTCTTCCAGCGCGCGCAGCGTTTCCACGTCCAGGTCGTTCGACGGCTCGTCCAGCATCAGCACGTTGCCGCCCTGGGCCAGCGTCTTGGCCAGGTGCAGCCGGCCGCGCTCGCCGCCCGACAGCTGCCCGACCAGCTTCTGCTGGTCGTTGCCCTTGAAGTTGAAGCGGCCCAGGTAGGCCCGGCTGGGCATCACGAACTTGCCGACGACGATGTTGTCCAGCCCGCCGGAGACGTCTTCCCAGACCGTCTTTTCGTTGGCCAGGTTCTCGCGGCTCTGGTCGACGAAGGCCAGCTTGGCGGTCGGCCCGATGATCACCTCGCCCGAATCGGGCTTCTCCACGCCCTGGATCAGCCGGAACAGCGTCGACTTGCCAGCGCCGTTGGGGCCGATGATGCCGACGATGGCGCCGGCCGGCACCTTGAAGCTCAGGTTGTCGATCAGCAGCCGGTCGCCGAAGCTCTTGCTGACGCCGTTGAACTCGATCACCTGGTTGCCCAGGCGCTCGGCCACCGGGATGAAGATCTCGTTGGTCTCGTTGCGCTTCTGGTATTCGACGTCGCTCAGTTCCTCGAAGCGGGCCAGACGCGCCTTGCTCTTGCTCTGCCGGCCCTTGGCGTTGGAGCGCACCCACTTCAGCTCTTCCTTCATCGCCTTGGTGCGCGCGTCCTCGGTCTTCTGCTCCTGCTCCAGGCGCTTCTCCTTCTGGTCCAGCCAGTCGGAGTAGTTGCCCTTGTAGGGAATGCCGCGGCCGCGGTCCAGCTCCAGGATCCACTCGGCCGCGTTGTCCAGGAAGTAGCGGTCGTGGGTGATGCCGACCACCGTGCCCGGGTAGCGCTTCAGGAAGATCTCCAGCCACTCCACGCTTTCCGCGTCCAGGTGGTTGGTCGGCTCGTCCAGCAGCAGCATGTCCGGCTTGCTCAGCAGCAGCCGGCACAAGGCGACGCGGCGCTTCTCGCCGCCGGACAGGTTGCCGATGAGGGCGTCCCACGGCGGCAGGCGCAGTGCGTCGGCGGCGATCTCCAGCTGCAGGTCGGTGTTCTCGCTGCCGGCCGCGGCGATGATCGACTCCAGCTCGGCCTGCTCGGCCGCCAGCTTGTCGAAGTCGGCATCGGGCTCGGCGTAGGCGGCATAGACCTCCTCCAGCCGCGCCTTGGCGGCCAGCACGCCGCCGATGCCCTGCTCGACCGCTTCGCGCACCGTCTGCTTGGGGTCGAGCTGCGGTTCCTGTGGCAGGTAGCCGATGTTCAGGCCGGGCATCGGCACGGCTTCGCCTTCGATGTCCTTGTCCAGGCCGGCCATGATCTTCAGCAGCGTGCTCTTGCCCGAGCCGTTCAGGCCGAGCACGCCGATCTTGGCGCCGGGGAAGAAGGACAGGCTGATGTCCTTCAGGATCTGCCGCTTCGGCGGCACGATCTTGCCGACGCGGTTCATGGTGTAGACGTACTGGGCCATGGGGCTTTCTGGTGAATCGTGGAAAGCGCTCGCCCGGGGCGGGCGCCGAACCCGTTATTGTCGCCGCTTGGAGGAATCGACGTGACCGTTACCCGCGAACCCGCCCGCCCGACCGTGCGCGCCGCCACCTACGAACTGCTGCGCGGCTTCGGGCTGCGCACGGTGTTCGGCAACCCTGGATCCACCGAGCTGGCGCTGTTCCGCGACTTCCCGGCCGATTTCCGCTACGTGCTGGGGCTGCAGGAATCGGTGGTCGTCGGCATGGCCGACGGCTATGCGCAGCACACGCGCAACGCGGCCTTCGTCAACCTGCATTCCGCCGTGGGCGTGGGCCATGCGATGGGCTCGATCTTCACCGCCTACCGCAACCGCACGCCGCTGCTCATCACCGCCGGGCAGCAGGCGCGCGGCATCCTTCCCTACGACCCCTTCCTGTCGTCGGTGCGGGCCACCGAGCTGCCGCAGCCCTACGTCAAGTGGGCGGTGGAGCCGGCGCGCGCCGCCGACGTGCCGCAGGCCATCGCCCGCGCCTACTACCTGGCGATGATGCCGCCGCGCGGCCCGGTGCTGGTGTCGGTGCCGGCCGACGACTGGGACCAGCCCTGCGATCCGGTGCCGCCGCGCGTGGTGAGCCGCGCACTGCGGCCCGAGCCGGCGCTGATCGAGCGCATCGCCGCGATGCTGGATGCCGCCGAACGGCCGGCCTTCGTGGTCGGCGCGGCCATCGACCGCGACGCCGCCTGGGATCTGACGCTGAAGCTGGCCGAATCGCACCGCGCCCGTGTCTTCCATGCGCCGATGTCGGGCCGCTGCGGCTTCCCCAACGACCACCCGCTGTTCGCCGGCTACCTGCCGCCGATGCGCGAGCGCATCGTCGACAGGCTGACGGGATACGACTTCGTGCTGGTCATCGGCGCGCCGGCCTTCACCTACCACGTCGACGGCAGCGGACCCTTCCTGCCGCCGGGCACGCAGCTGGGCCAGCTGATCGACGACCCGGACATAGCCGCCTGGGCGCCGGTGGGCAGCGCCGCGCTGTGCAGCATCGCGCTGGGCCTGCAGGACCTGCTGGCGCTGTCGAAGCCGCCGAAGCGTCCGCTGCCACCACCGCGCCCCGCGCTGCCGCGCGCCGAGCCGCCGCCGCCCGGCGAGCGGCTGTCGGTGGACTACGTGCTGCAGACGCTGGCCGATATGCGCCGCCCCGACAGCATCATCGTCGAGGAAGCGCCCAGCTCGCGCCCGGTGATGCACGAGCGGCTGCCGATCCTGCAGCCCGAGACCTTCCACGAGATGTGCAGCGGCGGCCTGGGCTTCGGCCTGGCCGCGGCGGTGGGCGTGGCGCTGGCCGAGCCTCATCGGCGTGTGATCGCGCTGATCGGCGACGGCTCGGCGATGTACACGATCCAGGCGCTGTGGAACGCGGCGCAGGCGCGGCTGCCGATGGCGCTGCTGATCCTGAAGAACCGGCGCTACGCGGCGCTGCAGAACTTCGCGCCGCAGTTCGGCTTCGCGCCCGGTGCCCGCGTCGAAGGCAGTGTTCTGCCCAACCTGGACTTCGTCGCGCTGGCCGCCGGCCACGGCGTGCGCGGCCAGCGCATCGAGACCGCGGCGCAGCTGCAGGAGTGGCTGCCGCGCGCGCTGGACAGCCGCGAGCCGCTGCTGCTGGAAATCGAGATTGACTGACCCGCGACCACCAAGGAGACAACGATGAGAAGACTCTTGCACGGCCTCAGCTTCGCCCTGGCCTGCAGCATCGCGCCGGCCGCGCTGGCCCAGGCCTGGCCGAGCAAGCCGGTGAAGATCGTCGTCAACTTCCCGCCGGGCGGCGCGGCCGACCAGATCGCGCGCAGCGTGGCGCCGCCGCTGCAGACCGCGCTGGGCCAGCCGGTGGTGGTGGAGAACCGGGCAGGATCCGGCGGCAACCTGGGCGGCGAGGCGGTGGCCAAGTCGCCGCCTGACGGCTACACGCTGCTGATGAGCAGCGGCGGCATGGTGTCGGTCAACCCGCACATCTACGCGAAGATGCCCTTCGACCCAGCCAAGGACCTGACGCCGGTGGCCGCCGCGGCGCGCGTGCTGGTGTTCCTGGTGGTGCGCACCGAGAACCCGTCCAAGGACTTCAAGGCCTTCCTCGCCGATCTGAAGGCCCACCCCGGGCAGCGCAGCTTCGGCTCGCCGGGCAACGGCAGCTCGCCGCACCTGGCCACCGAGATGATGAAGAGCCAGACCGGCACCTTCGCCGTGCACGTGCCCTACCGCGGCGCCGCGCCGGCGCTGACCGACCTGCTCGGCGGCCAGCTCGACTTCCTGTTCGACCCCGGCATTGCCATTCCGCACGTCCGCTCCGGCAAGCTGCGCATGCTGGCGGTGGGCAGCCCGCAGCGCTCGCCGCTGTTCCCCGACGTGCCGACGCTGGACGAGCTGGGGCTGAAGGGCTTCGATGCCGACACCATCTTCGGCTTCTATGCGCCGGCCGGCACGCCCGAGGCCGTCGTCAACCGGCTGAACGGCGAGATCAACCGCATCCTGGCGACGCCGCCGTTGAAGGAGCGCATCGCCGCCCTCGGCGGCGTGCCGGCGCCGATGAGCCCGGCCGAGTTCGCAGCCAAGGCGGCCGAGGACTCGAAGCGCTTTGGCGCGATCATCAAGGAACGCAAGATCGTCGGAGACTGACCCTGCCGCGCCTGCTGTACCTGTTCTCGGCCATCAACCTGGTCATCGGCTCCAGCGCCTTCCTGCTGGCCAGCATCCTCGAGCCGCTGTCGCGCGACCTGGGCATCAGCGTGGCCGCCGCCGGCCAGGCCACCACCGCCTATGCGGTGGGCACCGCGGTGATCGCGCCGCTGCTGCTGATCGCCACCGGCGCCTGGCCGCGCCGCCGCGCGCTGCTGCTGGCCTTGAGCCTGTTCACGCTGGGCAATGCGCTGTCGGCGTTGGCACCCAACCTGGGCCTGCTGCTGCTGGCGCGGCTGCTGATGGGCAGCGGCGCGCTGTTCACCGCGGTGGCCGCCGGGCTGGCGGTGGCGCTGGTGGCGCCGGCGCAGCGCGGCAAGGCGCTGTCGCTGGTGTTCCTGGGCATGAGCCTGAGCTACGTGGTCGGCGTGCCGCTGGGCGCCTGGCTGGGGCTGAACTTCGGCTGGCGCGTGCCGGTGTGGGCCGCGGCGGCCACCACGGCGCTGTGCGCGCTGGCGGTGGCCGCGTGGGTGCCGCGCGAGCTCCGCGCGCCGGGCGCGTCCTTCGACGGCCTCGGCACGCTGCTGCGCCAAGGCCGCGTGCTGGCGGTGCTGGGCACGACGCTGCTGTACTTTGGCGCGATCTTCAGCGTCTTCTCCTACATCGGCCCGGTGCTGCGCGCGCTGGGCGGGGTGTCGGATGCCACCTTGTCGCTGACGCTGATGTTCTTCGGCTGCGCCGGCGTGGCCGGCACGCTGCTGGGCGGCTGGGCCACCGACCGCTTCGGCGCGGTTCCCTCGCTGCGCTGGCTGCTGTCGCTGTTCGTGCTGACGATGGCGCTGGTGCCGCTGACGCAGGGGCACTACCTGCCGATGCTGGGCGCCTTCGTGTGCTGGGGCATCTGCGGCTTCGGCATGATGGCCCCGCAGCAGTCGCGGCTGGTGGCGGTGGACCTGCAGCGCAGCCCGGTGCTGCTGTCGCTGAACAGCTCGATGATGTACTTCGGCATGGCGCTGGGTGCCGCGGTGGGCGGGGCACTGCTGCCCTGGGCTGGTTTCGAGCGGCTGCCCTGGGTGGGCGTGCCGCTGGCGGCGGCCGGCCTGTTGCTGATGGGCCTCAGCGCCCGCGGACGGCACTGAGAGTGTGAGAGGCATTCCCATGCACCCGCGTAGACCCCCAGAACAGCCCCAATCTAGGCGCGAAGCGAAGCCGTGTTGTGGACCCGGCGAGGCTTCGCAACGACGAGTGGGGCTGTTCTGGGGGCCTACCCGCAGGGCTGGGGTACCCAAGGGCCCTGCGCGTCGTTGCGTCGCTCGCACGCACGTGAGTGCGGGCGTCGCGCCGCGCCTAGCCCAGGGCCCTTGGCCACCCCAGCGCGGGTGCCTGGGAATGCCTCTCACACTCTGAGCGCCGCGGCCGCGCAGGCGACTGCGCACTACGTCACAGCCGGCCGCATCCATCGCCGGCCGGCCTGCAACTGGGGCTCCCGGCAACGGGCCTCGGGCCTCAATCGCCGCCACGGATGTCCGATACCTGCCACACGGCCGGCGTCGGGGCGTCCCTTGCGCTGCGCCGTGCCCGCACGACGGAGACCCGATGCCGCACCGCCTGATGTCCATCCCGAGGCTTGCCCCCCGCGTCCGCAGGCCGTGGCGCGCATGGGCTGCCATGGCCGCACTGCTGTGCGCCACGCAGACGCCGGCGCAGCCGTCCCCGACCACCGCCGACGCCCCGCTGCGCGTGGTGGGCGGGCTGGCCACCGTGAACCAGTACGTGCGCCACGAACAGCCCTTCTGGACCCAGGAACTGCCCAAGTTGAGCCAGGGCCGCTTCCGTGCCGAGATCGTGCCCTTCGACCGTGCCGGCATCCGCGGCCAGGAGATGCTGGGCCTGGTACGCCTGGGCACCGTACCGTTCGGCACGCTGCTGCTCAGCGTCAGCGGCGCGCGCGACATCGAGATCGCAGCGCCCGACCTGCCCGGGCTGAACCCCGACATGGACACCCTGCGGCGCAGCGTGGCGGCCTTCCGCCCGCACCTGCAGCAGCTGCTGCGCGAGCGTCATGGCGTCGAGCTGCTGGCGATCTACAGCTACCCGGCGCAGGTGCTGTTCTGCCGCCAGCCGCTGGCCTCGCTGGCCGAGCTGAAGGGCCGCCGCGTGCGCACCTCCAGCCTGCCGCAGAGCGATTGGGTCGAAGCGCTGGGCGGCCAGCCGTTGAGCACGCCCTTTGCCGAGCTGCTGCCCAACCTGAAGAACGGCAGCCTGGACTGCGCCATCACCGGCACCATGTCGGGCAACACCATCGGCCTGCACGAGCACACCAGCTCGCTGTACACCATGCCGGTGAGCTGGGGCCTTTCGGCCTTTGTCGCGCACCGGGCCACCTGGCAATCGCTGGCGCCCGATCTGCGCAACCTGCTGCAGCGCGAGCTGCCCCGGCTGGAACAGGCCATCTGGCTGGAAGCCGACCGCGAGACCGCCGAAGGCCTGGCCTGCAACGCCGGGCTCGAGGGTTGCCGCAATGGGCGCCCGGGCCACATGAAGCTGATGGCGGCCAGCCCGGTCGACGACGCGCTGCGCCGCGAGCTGCTGACCCGCCATGTGCTGCCACGCTGGCTGCAGCGCTGCGGACCCGGTTGCGCCGAGGCCTGGAACCGCACCTTGGCACCCGTGGCCGGTGTGCCTGCCGCCGCGCACTGACCCTGCATGCATCAGGCGGCCCGCCCCGATCTGACGCCCCTGGCGTCGGCCCGCCGCCGGGTGACGCTGCTGACCTGGGGCCTGGCGTCGCTGATGCTGGTGGCGTTGGGTGCGGTGACGGCCTCGCTGCTGGCCAACAGCCGCGCACAGGAGATCGCGGCTGCCGATGAACGCGTCCGGCTGGCGGTGCACGGTGTCACGGCCGACATCAACCGCAGCCTGACCGCCGCCGACCTGAACCTGGTGGGACTGCCGACCTTGCTGGCCCCGGCCTTGAACACCCATGGCCGGCTGGACGACGCCGCTGCCCATCGAATGCTCGGCGAGCTGATCGACCGGCAGGTGCTGCTGGCCGATGTCTGGCTGGTGCGCGAAGACGGCACCCTGCTGGCCACTGCGCTGGCCGCCACCCGCCATGCGGGTGCGCACTGGCCGCCGGGCTTGCTGGGCCGCGCGCTGCACGATGGCCGGGGCACGCTGGTGCTCAGTGATCCCGTGGTCGGCCGGGCCAGCGGCGAGCGCGCGCTGCTGCTGGCGCGCGCCATCGTGCTGCCCGGCGGGCAGCGCCTGGTTGCCATGGGCGAGATGCCCACGGCGCTGCTGACCTCGGTGCTCAATTCCGGCAGCGCGGCCCACGGCCTGCGCGTGACCCTGGAGCGCGAAGACGGCACGCTGCTGATGGCCCTGCCCAGCACCGACACGGCGCTGGGCCGCCTGGTCGGGGCGCCGCTGGACCGGGCCCAGGCCGACGGCAACCCGCACGAGGCCACGGCCCGCATCGGCGGCCAGCCCGCGCGGCTGGCCGCCAGGCCCACGCTGTACCCGCAGCTGCTGGTGTCGGCCGGCATCCCGCTGGACGAGGCACTGGCCGGCTACCACGCCAGCCGCCGGGTGATGCTGGGCGTGGCCGCCGCTTTTGCACTGCTGATCGTGGCCGTCGCGGCACTGGCGCGCTGGCAGGTCCTTCGCGTGCTGGAGGCCCGCGCCGCCGCGGCGCGCTCGGCCCACATGCTGGACCAGGCGCTGGCTTCGATGGGCGATGCCTTCCTGCTGTGCGACGCGCAGGACCGCGTGCTGCGCTGGAACCAGCGCTATGCCGACTTGTTCCCCTGGCTGGAGGGCGTGCTGGCCGAAGGCGCCCCCTTCCGCCGCCTGGCCGAAGCCGCCGCCGCCGCGCTGCACCCCGACGACCCCGAAGACGTGCGCCAGGCCTGGATCGACCGGCGCGTGAGCCTGCACAGCGGCGCCGATCAGGTGTGGGAGCAGGTGCTGCCGGACGGCATGGCCGTGCATGCGGTGGAGCGACGCACGCCCGAGGGCGGCGTGGTCAGCGTGTACCGCGACATGTCGACGGCCGAGCGCAAGCTCAGCCAGGCCAAGGCCGCCGCCGAGGCGGCCAACGAAGCCAAGTCGCAGTTCCTGGCGAACATGAGTCACGAGATCCGCACGCCGTTGAACGCCGTGCTGGGCCTGAACGAACTGCTGCTGCGCAGCACGCTGACGGCCGAGCAGCGACGCCATGCCGAACTGGTGCACGGCTCGGGCCAGCTGCTGCTGGCGCTGATCAACGACATCCTCGACCTTTCACGCATCGAGGCGGGCCACCTGGAACTGAAGCCCGGCCCCTTCGAGCCGCGCCGCCTGGCCGCCGACGTGCTGGCGGTGCTGGCCGAGCGTGCGCAACAGCAGGGGCTGGCACTGACGCTGCACGCTGCGCCGCGCGTGTCGCCGATGCTGGTGGCCGATGGCACGCGGGTGCGCCAGGTGCTGTTCAACCTGGTAGGCAATGCGCTGAAGTTCACCGAGCGCGGCCGTGTGCAGGTGCAGCTGGACGAGATCGAACAGGACGGGGGCGTGCTGCTGGAGCTGCGCGTCATCGACACCGGCATCGGCATTGCCGCCGACGCGCTGCCATTGCTGTTCGACCGTTTCACGCAGGTGGACAGTCGCGCCGTACGGCGCCACGGCGGCAGCGGCCTGGGGCTGGCCATCACGCGCGAAGTGCTGCAGCGCATGGGCGGCAGCATCGCGGTGAGCAGCCGGCTTGGCGAGGGCAGCTGCTTCACGGCGCGCGTGGCCTGCACACGACCGGCGACGCCCACCGCAGTGCTGCCGCCCCGCGCCGGCACCGAAGCCGAGACTTCGGCCAAGGCGGCCGCGCTGCGTGTGCTGGTGGTCGAAGACAACCCGGTCAACGTCGTGCTGGCCGAGGCCATGCTGCGCCATCTGGGCCACACGCCAACGTCGGTGCACGATGGCCGGCAGGCAGTGCAGACCTTGCAGTCCGAGGCCTTTGACCTGGTGCTGATGGACATGCAGATGCCGGAGCTGGACGGCCCGGGCGCCACCCGCGCCATCCGCGCGCTACCGGGGCCGCAGGCGCGCACCCCGATTGTCGCGATGACAGCCAATGCGCGGCCGGAAGATCGCCAGGCCTGCCTGGCCGCCGGCATGGACGACTACCTGGCCAAGCCGCTGGACCTGGCGGCGCTGCAGGCGGCGCTGGCGCGCTTTGCGCGGCCGCTGGACGATGCCGGCCGCGAGGCTGTCGTCGCGGTGTAGGGCTGCAAAGCAAAACGCCCAACCGAAAAGGGTTGGGCGCTGGGCGATCTGGTGGCCTGGGGCGGAATCGAACCACCGACACGCGGATTTTCAATCGGTTTCCGCGGGTGCGGTTGGGCCGAAGCCACTCGCAACACTGAGCAAAAACAAGCACTTACAGCGCATTGGACCGCAGTCGTCCGCAGCCCGCCGCACCCGGCGCCTGACGCCATTGCCAGAGGATTGCCAGAAACTGCGCCTCCCCTCGCGATGACGTGAGATGAGTGTAGCAACCACCCGTCGCGTCTGCGCGAAGCTTTGCGGCGCGGCCGGGGGGCCGCGAAATCCCGCGACGGCACAGGGCGAGCTCATACCCAGGAGATTCAGAGTTTCCTGGGTACGAGGCGCAGGCGAGCATCTGCGAATCCCGGCACAAGGTCAGCACGGCATCCGCGGCCGTCCGCGCGTCTTCGCAGACGCTCGTCGGGTGCCTTCCATTGCTTCAGAAGCACCAGGGCGTCTTCGCCGCCAACGAGCGACTTTGCGTCTCGGAGCCGCCCGAGCACCTGCTCGCGGTCGGCTAGGGGGAGGTCTTGGACCTGCTTCTCGACGAGAGACAGCCAGTCCTGGACGCGTCGCGCCTGGCCCCACGCATCGATGGCGGCTAGCAGGTCTGCACGCGCCGCCTGGCGTGCCTCTGCCCGGCCGGCAACCTCCACACCCTCAACTGAAGCTAGCTCACTTGAAGCTAGCCTGGACCTTCGCGCCTTCCGCTTCAGCCGCCTCGACAGCGCTGGCCACGGATTCCTCCGCACTCCGAATAGCCGCCAGGAAAGCACGCACCTCGCTCTCCTTCTCAGCACTCGCAAAAACTACTTGACCATTGAGTGCGGTGAAGGCGCCCGGGTTGCGCTCACTCCAATCAAGCAGATTCTGAACGGCTGTGGCGAATGCACTCTGTGCGCGACCGACCAGTTCGAACTGTGTTGATTCGAACTGGACCGTTCTCTCGACTACGAAGCGCACGTCTTCCCCAGCTTTCCCGCCTGGCGCCTGCTGAAGAAGTTGGCTTAGCCCTTCAGCTCGAGCTTGCACCAGCACGCTTCGTTCGGCCAGGAGCTTGCGAAAGCGCTGCACGGTCGCCTTGCCTTCGGCAATGCCCTCTCGCGTCGCCAGCGTATCGGCCGACAAGGTTCTGGACCAGTCGAGTTCATCTATCGACCGCTCAATCTCGGCGAACTTCACCTTGAACTCGTCGCCGTTGCTCTTGAGGGCCTTCATGAAGTCAGCAGCCCTGCTTTGGCCAGCACCGGCAAGCGCAATGACAGACAGGCATGCAGCGAATGCCAGCCCAGCTATGACGAGCCGCTCCTTCGCCCGCCGAACTGCTGTGCGATTGCGACCGAGAAGCGTTGCGATAAGCAGCACAAAGAGCGCGCCGGCCAGAATCCTTGCCATGAGTTCCATCTGTGCAAACTTGTTGGCCGGTGCAATCAGGTCAATGAGGTCTGCCGATGCGAGGCCGGCAACCAGCAACGCCACTGCGACCGCGTTGTAGATGGCCGCTCTGCGCCTAGTATCCGGGCCTGTAGCCAGTGCTTGTTCCGCCATGATGGACACCCAACGTTGTTTTGGTTGTGAGTAGTCTACAGGCTTTCTCCCGAATTCGGGACAGGCTAATTCCTTGGCTAGCTGCACGCAGCTGAGCCGCTTCGGTGTCAGGGTCCAAACCACCCCTGGTCCAACTCCCTGCGGGCGCAGCCGTGGCCGGTGACGCCGATGCTCGTGGGGCCATGCAGGTCCCGGTCAGCGCACCCTCGAACGGGCTCTTGACGCACTTCAGCCATCCGCATGAAGAGCCGGAGGTCGGTCGCGTGACGCCTGTGCAGCCTCCCAAGCGACCCAGAGGCGCAACGCTCCTGGTTGGCCCAGGTCGCAAGACCCTACCGATTAGGGATGTGCTTCGTGCGAGGCTCGGCTAGAACTCTCTGAGTAACGCCGGCCGCTAAGCACGGGAGGAATCTGTCATGCGACTCGTTTCCAGGTCTCGGTCTTTCGCAGCACGAGTCGCGTTGGCTCTGGTTATGGCCGGGGCGTTGGCCGGCTGCTCGACACCCTACAAGTCGCCCGCATTCGCGTCCAGTTCGGGCAACACCCGCTTCGAGGGCATCGTCGACCTGCTCGAGCCGCAACGCCCGCTTGACCTGCTGTTCGTGCACGGCATGTGCACCCACGACGAACTGTGGGCCACAGGTGCCGTTACCAACATCTACGCCGCGCTGGGAGGTACCGAAAAGGTCGAGTTGCAGCCGGTCGAAGTCGAGGACACGGGTATTCGCCTGTATCAGCAGACGCTCTCGACCCCTCGGGGACCGATTCGCGCCAACGCCATCCTGTGGTCTCCGCTGACGGCGCCTCTCAAGGCGCGGCTCTGTTACGACCAGACCGACAAGTCCAAAGCCTGTCCACCCGCCGAGGCGGAGAAGGCCTACCCGTACCAGCGCGCACAGCTCAATCGCATCCTGAAGGACACCATCCTCAACGATTGCCTGTCCGACGCCGTCATCTACCAGGGCCAGTCCCGCGACCAAATCAACGAGCGCATGCAGCGCGCCGTGCTCCAGGCCGTGGCGACGTCAGGAGGCCAGCGTTCGGACGGCAACGCAGCGGTCGCCGCAGCCGCCATGGACGAGTCCATTCCCCTGGTCGTGGTCAGCGAAAGTCTTGGGAGCAAAGTCGTCTTCGATGCCCTGTTCAAATTGTCCGTATCGAGCGTGCCGGCGAAGCGCGCGGCCGGCCAGCGCACCTTCGACCGCACCACATTGGTCTTCATGGGCGCCAACCAGGTGCCCATCCTGGCACTGGGCGACACGATGCTGGACGGCACCATCAAGAGCCTGTCTACCGACGGTTCCTCGTATCCCAGGGACGCGCTTGCCGAGCTCGTCGCGTCGCGAAAGGCGCGAGCGCCATTCAAGGCCGCCTCGGTGGCGGCGGCTCCCCTGCGCGTCGTTGCCTTCACAGACCCCAACGACCTCCTGTCCTACATCCTTGTGCCGAGTCCATGGGGCAAGAGTTACGACGTCGTGGATGTCGTCGTGTCCAACGACAACACGTACTTTGGTCTCGTAGAGTTGCCCACGACGGCTCACCAGGGCTACCGAGAGAACAGTACCGTGCGAAGGCTCGTTGCCTGCGGGAATCCCACGTCGGGCAAGTGCCAGTAGAAATCGCAAGTACGCGAGTTTGCGAAGACCCCAAGGGGGCCCGCCCCTTGGACCACGAATCCTGCCAGCGCCCGGTAGGACAAGAGAATGGTGCTCGAACCGGCTAAGGGCTCGGGAAACACACTGCCGGTGTAGTGACGCAATGTGCTCGTGGTCGACCAGGCTGGCCGCACGACCGCGGATGAAGACTGCGTCGTGCCTGTTCAACCGCTCGCAACGAGCCATCGCCAAGTGTGATGACGCCGACCATGGCCGACCCACAGGTCACCCGATATGCTCCAGCCCGATGGCTGCTTCCATCGGCTGCGCGTTACCGAAGGCTGGAGGGACTATGGCAACTGGTACCAATTGGGACAATCGCTTCGTTCTTCGCCGCAAGGACGAAAGGGACCCGACTCACCATCGCATCTATAAGCACGCCAACTACGCCAGCGAGATAACCAGCGCTGACAACTACTTTGCTGGCGAACCCGTTCGGGTCCCGAAGACCGAATACAGGGCAGTCAGCATGTCGCCGCCCCGAGGCTGGCAAGTCAGCCTGGAGAGTCAGCCTGGGACTGTCGAGATGTGCGTCTTCCAATTGAAGAGGCGGCCATGAGACCCAGCTCTGTATCCACCATCGGCGGCTTGGCAGTTGTCGTCCTCCTGGCCGGTTGCGGGGCGAAGCCGGAACTGTTGCGACACTACGACCGATTGGATGGCGCTACCGCCAATGCGACGCTCGAACTGAGCGTTTTCATGGCGAGTCCGAAGGCAGGCGAATCGAAAGCACCAATTGTTGGTCTGAGCGAGCGTGCTCAAGCGGAACTCGTGAAGGCCCTGGCCGAACGAGCCGGACCGGACGTGTCGGCGAAGCAACTCGTTGCCTCGGTCATGGCGACGCCGGAGGAAGAACAGGGTCCCTGCGCTTGGGCAGACAGGACCGTCCTGAGCAAACGCGTGGTCTTCACGCTCCTGGGTGACCTCCGAAAGCCAGCGGACCGAGTCGACAAGCTGGAAATGGTCCTTGAACTTGCTCAACCCGAGAGAGCGCGATTCACTTCTTGGGACCGCTTCGACTCGGTCTACGCCTCCTTCGACATCGGTTCAGCCAAGTTCACACAAACCGACAAGCTCACGCTCGGTAGAACGAAGACGGCAAGCGTCGGGGATGTCGAACGTGTACTCGACATCGGTGCCGAGACCTCCGATGTACTCGAGGAAAGCGCAAAGTACGCTTTGCGCCGAATGTCCCTCGGGGGCGCGCTGACGCCCAGTGTCGCGAAGCTGGTTGTCGAAGGTGGACCGAACGTGAACTTGTTCGGAACGACGACGGCCACGGTCTCGCTCAAGCTGACGGCCATCGACGACAACCTGCCCGTTTACCGGCTGAGCCTGGTGAAGGACGGCAAACCTGCTATGCCCGCCGTCGTGACGATAGAACGCTGCCAGGCGAAGGTAGCCAAGAGCAGCAGCGACGGTCTTAGCGTCAAGACCAAAGCGAATGCTTGGATTCGCGAGACAGCGTCCGGTGACTCTACCGTTTCTGAAGGTGATGACGTAACGAGCATCCGTACTATGCCGCTGAGCGGTCCGACCTTGCAGCTTGCAACAGCGGACGACCTCTATGCCGCAACCTTTGGTCTTGTCCAGTGCCCACCGGGCGCCCAGTTGGAAGCCTGCCATCGGCTACGCATTGAGGTCGCTGATTTCGGCGCACCAAGCAGTGACGTATTGCAGTTCACTACCGCTGCAGCTGCAGCGCAGCTCCGGCTTTGGCTGCTCGAGCAGACCCGCACCGGGACTGTCTCGGCCGTGGCGGGTCGGCGCATCGGACTAGCCGGGGCTGACGACGACGCTGCCGCCCTTACTGGGGTGAGCAGTACAGCTGCGAATCAGCTTCGGGTAGCACGCTTGCGGCAAAACCGTTGACCGCTGGCGCGCAGCAGGCATTCGAGGTAGCGGCGGGTAGTCGACTCTTTCTTGCAAGTGCTTCTGCGGTCACGATTCGACAAGGCTCGCAAGGCTGGTCGCGAACCGTCCGATGCACTAGCAGCGTGAACTCTCGGCTACGGCAGTAGCGTCCACTCAAGTGGCGCAGCTGGTACGTTTTTGAGGCGATGAGCCTTCGCATACGGCAACAGCACTTGCAGGCCGCACTTGGAATCCCATTCGGCATAGGCGGCGGCGTGCTGAGGACCATCGGGCTCTTTGCGTTGAGCAAGCATTACCTGAAGGCCAAGTGCCTTGCATTGCTCGTACCGGCTCTGCGAAAGCCCGTACCTCCTCTCCTCGTCGCGCCCGTCGTCGGCATGCACCGGCCTAGCTGAGCGAACGTCAAGCTTGTCTACCTTGGTATGCGCTGGCTTACCCCAATGCCATTCAGAGCCAGGGATGACCATTAGGCTGACCGCAACAAACGCAAGGCATGCGGCAATGAATCCGCCACCATGCCTTACGACACCTGAGTGCGCTCTGCCCCTACTGAAAAGTAGAAATGCTAGCCAGCCTGCGGGAAAGCTGAGCATCAACAGCCACATCTTCAGCATTGCGTCCTCGCAAAACACTGGCAGACCCGCTCGCTCGCTGCACGCGCGCCGTCTACGTGGTCGTGCCTCCATGATGCCTGACGACCTGTTTGCAAATGGCGGTCGCGGTTCGACAAGGCGCGCAAAGCTGTCGGCGTTGTCTTCCAGTTCCGCGACATTCGTGCCAAGACCGCGAGGCACACCGGGGACCTAGCGCACTCGCAACGGCTTCTTGGCCACAAGAACCGCCACATGAGCGACCGCTACGTGTGGGAGAGGATCGGGCAGCGGGTCAAGCCGCTGCGGTGACCGTTACTTGCCTGGGGCCTTTTCAGCGGACTTCGTTGAGGCAAGCGCCCGCAAGCGCCCGAGCCTCTCTTGCTTGAGTGCTCTCTGTACATACCACTCCTGATCGAGAAGATGTATTAGGTCGAGCAACTGCTGAGCCTCACCCGGTTCGATGTCGATGATCAGCGCGATGTCACGCTCGGGATGAGCGCCGATGTTGCCGAGGCTTTTTGACGTCCATCATGGCCTGGTACAGGTCGGGATCACACCGGTCCTTGATGGCCACCAGCTCTAGATGGAGATTTGCCTTCGACACACCCCAAAAGTCGCGAATCATCCCTTGCAGCGCACGGCGGGCAAGCGTCGCCGCGGCCTTTGGGCTAAGGCCACGAATCAGGTAGGCCTCAACGTAGTCCTCTTGAACACTGGCAGGAACGCTAGTGCTCAGCGGTGCTGTTGTGGAAGGGATGAACTGAAAGCGACCGACGCCTACAGTGCCCTTGACATCGTACTTGTCGGGGCCATGCGGGTTGTAGGCATAGGCAGCGGAATGCGCTGAAACCGAGAGGTGGTACTCACGGCAGTCAGGGTTCGGACATCGGATCAGGCTGCCGAAGACAGTGAACGCCTGTCCGTCGGCCTCGCTCGTTTCGGTTCCGAGATCGAGCCGCTTGTGCGTCTCATCAGCACGGCCAAGGGTCGCGTGCCTGCCGCAAATCGAGCAAGTCCAGCTTCTATGCGGGGCCACGCTCCACCTCCTGCGCCTTCAATTTTGTAGAAGGTCTGGGCAAATTGCAGCAAAGCCCCGGGGGTGACCTCGCGGGGCTGCCGTCGACGGGATTGTCAGCCCCGGAGAATTTCTGGTGGCCTGGGGCGGAATCGAACCACCGACACGCGGATTTTCAATTCTCGCGTTCGTTCATTTGCCTACGTACACTAACGTAGACATAATCTATACAAATCAACATGTTACGTCACAATCAATGGATGCCTATCCAGGCTCCGTGTTGAACTCCATGCATGAAAATGTAGCGCTACTGCCTACGTAGCGCCTACGCCGACCTACTGGGGGACGGATGGCGAGACCAAGAAAGACCGACGCGCCGAACCTGGGGGCGCCATGCAACCTGACGGTGGGCGCCATCGAGCGCCTAACTTGCCCACCAGGCAAAGACCAGGCGTTCCTGCGCGATGCCGAAGGCAACGGGCTTCGAGTACGCGTGTCTCCCACCGGAGCAAAGACGTTCGTCTTTGAGCAGCGCTTGCGTGGAAAGACCATCCGCCGCGCTATCGGCGCCGTAAGCGCCTGGAGCATCGAGAAGGCCCGGGCCGAGGCGAAGCGCCTGTCCGCGATGCTGGATGCTGGCATCGACCCGCGCGACCTGGACCGCGAGGAGGCCGAGGCCAAGGCTGCAGCCGCCACCGCGAGGGCCACCCTCGAGGCCACGGAAGCCGCGAAGCACGCGGCCGATGCTGTGACCGTGGGGCAAGCGTGGGAACGCTACATCGCAGAGCGCCGGCCGCACTGGAGCGAGCGCACGTATGCCGATCACCTGCGGCTGGCACAGGCCGGCGGACGGCATCGGCTACGTGGCAAGGGCCAGACGAAGCCCGGGCCGCTGGCTCCACTAATGAGGATGCGCCTGATCGACGTTGACGGGGCAGCTGTCGAGGCCTGGGCCAAGCGCGAAGCACCAGCGCGAGCCGCGCGCGTGCGTTTGGCGCTCCGCTTGCTGAAGGCGTTTCTGCGCTGGGCGGCCGCCGAGCCCGACCTCAAGGACAGAGTCGATTCCACCGCTGCCAGTACCAAGAAGGCTCGCGAGGCTGCCGGCAAGCCATCACGTAACGATGTTGTTCTGCAACGTGAGCAACTGCGTCTGTGGTTCGATTCCGTGGCGCGGATTTCAAACCCCACCATCGCGGCCTATTTGCAGTGCCTACTGCTCACCGGACGGCGACGGGAGCAGGTGATGGCATTGCGCTGGGGGGATGTCGACTTCCAATGGAAGACCATCACGATGCGCGACAAGACTGAGGGCGAGGTGATGGTGCCGCTCACGCCCTACATGGCCCACCTCATGTCCTCTCTGCCTCGCCGCAACGAGTGGATCTTCAGCAGCATCAAGGCGGTCAGCGCCGACCCCAAGAACAGGAAGCGTCGCCAGCGCAAGCGTTCCGGCCAAAAGAGTCCCGCCCCTGATGGCAATACGATAACGCTGAGTTTGTCCGGGAGACTCGTGGAACCCAGCATTGCTCATCGCCGTGCGTGCGCCAGGGCGGACATCCACGGACTAACACTGCACGGGTTGCGCCGCAGTTTCGCCACCCTCAGCGAGTGGGTCGAGACCCCCGCCGGCATCGCTGCCCAGATTCAAGGGCACGCACCCCAGGGCGTCCGGGAGCAGCACTACATCCGCCGCCCAATTGACATCCTCCGCATGTGGCACGAGAAGATTGAAGCGTGGATGCTCGATCAAGCCGGCGTGAAGTTCGATGCCGCTACTGCGCCCGCCGCACTGCACGCGTTAGCAGCATGATCCAAAACCCTATAGGTTTCAGAGCTCTCCGTTGGAGAACGATCCCTATGCTCTGTAGGGTTCGCGTCCGCAGCGGCGCATCCAACGCGCCTCAGATGCCTGCCTATGGGGCTGCCAACCCAGCCTCCAGCAGTGATCGAGAACGGTCGCCACTGCCGGGATGGACGCCGCGCTTGTACAACATGGGAGGTGCCCGTTGACCAAGAGGCAGACCGGCAAGGTGCCAACTGGAGAGGCCGTCAACAGCGAGGTGGCACAGGTCTCCGGAAAGCAAGCTGCGCCTATTGCTCCTGATGCGGACGACGCCCCGAGCGCCGATGAGATGGCGGCACACATCTCGTGGTGGAACGGCACGCTGGATGCGGCTCAATGGCTGACGCATCATGCCGTTCAGCCAGTGCAGGCCGCAATGCTGCTGTTCGGGCTGAACCCGGACGAGACGGATCTCGACCAAGCGGCGGCGACGACCAATGACGCGTCGATGACACCAGCGGCTTTCCGTCGGCTGTGTGCTGCGTTCGATGATCTGGAGCGTGCCAGGCCCAAGCCAAGGCGATTGGTCGATTGGGCCGAGGTCGCCCGCGAGCGCCACCTCGCTGTACATCCTTGGCTTCGCAACTATCTCGCGTATGGTCAGGAAGTCGCCATGGCCTGGGAGAAGAGGGCCGTCGAGCTCCGTTCCGAGGCCCGAGCCGTAGCAGCCCAGGCTCAGCAAGCCGTCGGCGACTCTCAGGAAACGAAAGTCCAACTCCATAGGCTGGAGAACAACGCGGCCGCGTCCGAGGAGGCCGCGCGCGTGCTGCGGCTCGCATTGACACCAGCGCCGCCCGCGGAGGTGCAAGCGACTCGCCCAGTTCAACGGCAAGTGGCGTGGCGCGAGAGCATTTTGAGTGCACTACAGGCGAAGGGGTTTGACCCTCTAGCACTTCCACCGGCGCCAAGAGGCCGTGCGTCGCCAGCCAAGCAGGCTGCCCGAAAAGAGTTGTCACCCAAGATGTCGGAGGCGACCTTCAAGAAGGCGTGGCAGGCCTTGCTATGCGAAGGCCGGATCGCAGAACGACCACCTTGAGAAAGCGCACCCTGGGACAAAGTGGGCCAGGGTAGAGGGTTGTTTCTCCCAGAGTCGCTCCATTGGAATGCTGCCGTGATTCAACGAACTAGGAAGGTTCAAGATGGCAGCATCAGCAATCCAGCCAATCTCCATCGAGCGCGAGCAGCGCACGGCAATTCCAACCTCTGAAGCGGCCTTGCACCTTAGCAGGGCACCCCAGACCCTGCGTATGTGGGCCTGCCATCAGGTTGGCCCGCTCCGGCCCCTGCGCATCAATGGACGATTGGCATGGCCAGTCGCGGACATCAAGCGCCTGCTGGGGGTGAAATGATGGAGGCACTCCAGGCATCGCAAGTGCGTCTCGTGCTCGAGTCCCACACCCTGAACGGGGCCGCCCGGGACGCCGAAGTGAGTATTGCGCCGCCCGTGACACCGCGCTTCCGCGGCGCTGTCACACCACGTCAACGGCGTGCCCTACTCGCGCTAATGTCAGGCCCTGTGTGGCGGGAAGAACTGGACCGCATCGCCGGCGCAAGCAATGGCCCCGACCTGATCTTCCAGCTACGCAAGCGCGGTCTGAACAAGAAGGACTGCCTGATCTGCGAGATGCTTGAGCGTACCGACCGCGATGGGCAGACCGTCGAGTGCGGCCGCTACTCACTCACTGCGCAGGGTCGCCTTCTCGTACGGGAATGGATGGAGCGCGCAGGCTTAGCCATAGCTGGCGACCCGCCGCACATCGGGGGGCAGTAGCCGATGACGGCAGGATTGGTGCTCCGCGCTGCGAAGCTGAAAACCGCAGGCCGGATCCACGCGGCCGCCGCACACAACCTGCGCGTCATCCAGAAAGAGCTGGGGTCGAGCGGCCATATCGACCCCACCCGCATCGGGCTTAACGTGCACTTGGCTGGCCCGCGCGACCCCAGCAGCGTCGCTAAGCTGGCCAAGGACAGGATGGCAGCAGCAGGCATCGGAACGCTACGTAAAGATGCGGTCCGCGCCATTGAGTTCTTGGTGACCCTGCCCGCCGACTCCGCCGTCGACGAAGACGCGTTCTTCGTTGATGCAATGCATTGGCTGGCTGAGCGCTGCGGCGGTATGGATAACGTGCTCGGCGCCGATATCCACCGCGATGAGGCGGCACCGCATATGCACCTACTGATACTGCCGCTTGTGGGCGGTCGCATGAATGGCAGTGACATGTTGGGCGGCAAGGCCAGCTTGCGCTCACTGGCGACAGAGTTTTTCCGTCAGGTGTGCGCGCCGCATGGCCTGATGATGTACAGCTCGCGGCTGCAGGGAGACGCCAAGCGAAGAGCCGTCAGTGCTGTCGTCAAGGAACTGGAGCGGCTCAACGATCCCGCGCTGAAAAGCGCGATATGGACCTTGATACACGGCCGTATCGAGGCCGACCCTCGTCACTTTGCCGAGCTCCTCGGCATCAACGTAAGCGCGTCTGCCAAGCCGAAGAGGCGCCGCACCATGACCGACATCTTCATCAGCCCGGGCAGAGGCCCGAAGCGCGAGCCAGCAGCGAACTGCAAGGGGGCTGCTCCTGCTCTGGATCTACCAGCGCAGTTCAAAGTTCGCATCTCTGAAGCGGGGTTGACGAACTGGCGAGATACCCATCAAATCTGAAGGGTACGTCGTCACCGCAATAGGCCGCGTATGCGATTCGTCTTGCACTATAGAGGTCCGCTGAAGTCAAACGGCGCTCCAGCCCACAAACACGAACTCAGGCGGCACTTCCATCGGCAGCTGAAGCAACTCTGGGCACAAGAACCACTGTCTGAGTTCCCCAAGTGGATCGCACGAGAGAAGGACGTTAGTGAATACCACTTTTTGCGTGTGTGCGGCGCATTCACATTTGCGCCCCTGGTTACTGCAGAAGCGAACGTAGTTGCAGAGCTCGACATCACCATGTTGCGCCCAGAGGCTCCTGGTGGCCTGATTACGCAAGGCGGTGATATCGATAACAGGCTGAAGAGTCTTTTCGACGCACTATCTATGCCGCCACAGTCCGGCGCCCTTCCAGCCGGAGCGGTACCTAGGCCGGATGAGGTGCCGCTATTCTGTTTGTTGGAGGATGATAATCTCGTCGTTAAGGTTGCCGTCCAGACCGAGCAACTGTTGGAGCCAGTGGACGACAAATCTCTTGTTGAAGTTGCGATTGCGGTAAACACCCGCGTAACCCGAACCTCGTGGGACAACAAGATATTCACCTAAGGCGAGAATGCCGGTCAGGCCCTAATGTTGACCGCGCCCCCTCCAAGCGTAAAGCGCTCAGTTCGAATACTCGGCTGCAAACCCCGAATGGCTGATGACTGATTCGCAAGTCAACTCACTAGCTGAAGCTATTGCGAGCATGCTTCTTTCACATGCCGCTCACGGGCTGGCCACCTCCTCACTGGAAGGTACTGGCGAAATCACACTACGAGACGGTCTCGTGGTTGCAGCAGCCGCCGCGGCTGCGCGCACGAAGCGCGCATGGATCATTGAACGCGAGGTGAGACCGAATGACTGGACGGAGGGAGAAGTGGACCTCATGGTCAGCAGGTATGGACATGCGAATGCTACGCACTGCATAGGTACTGTCGAGCTGAAATGGTGGCGCAAGACCGACCCTTCAAACGCCGCCAACCGCCGCCGCGACTTACTCCGCGACTTCATTCGCGCAGCTGCCGTGTACCCCAGAGTCGAAAGCTTCTCATTCGTCGCCTTACTGTCGACGTCTGTCTCGTGGGATGCGACAGCGTCAACTACAGGTTCTGATCGAGAGCCGATGGCAAAGGTTTCCGCAACAGGATCACAGCACTGGAACACCACAGCATTGGCCACTAGCGCCGGAATGCGAGGAGCGCTTCGCTCCCTTAACGGAGTGGTGCCGATATGCAGTACCTTCCACTCTGAACTGCTCTGCTCCCGCTCGTTGTCGGGCCCGGACGGAGACCTTGCCTTTGCAAAGGTTTGGCGGGTGAAAAAGCCGCAGCGATCAATCTATCTGAAATCGCAGCGAGTTGATCAGCTCACGTCCGTACCAGCCGCAGCTAAGAAAGCCCCGGCGCGCCCGTGACGCCCAATCCACTTAGCAAGCTGCCCGGCTGCGGCGTGCTTTGTGATCTCTGGTTTCCGCCGTTGGGTCACCCTTGCAGCCCAAGAATACAGCGCACGCTTCGGCGTGTTGCTTAGCTCGACCGCTTGGCCTCACGAATGATCCATTTTGTAAGCCCCAATTTCGATCACCGCAAGCTTCAACCTCCCTTTTACCGGGACTTGATTGACGTCTTCGAGGATCGAGTGCGCAACTGGCTATTGGCGCCAGCCAAACTGATGTTGAACCAGCCCCCGAGGTTCGGTCTAGTACCAGCTGCCGCAATAGTAGTTGGATACATCGAGCCCATAGAGATATACATGTCCGGCGAAGATAGCAACCGCCGCTCCCGAGAGTTCTTCTGCCGCGGCTTCAGTCGCATCTTTCAAGCAGAAGGTCAGCCCGTGCAGGTGCAGGATGCCGTCTCAAACGCTCTGTACTCAGCACTACGATGCGGCTTTGCCCATGCTGGAATGCCGAAGAATGGCATCAATTTTAGTTTGGACTTTCCAAAGCCCTTCGTCATCACATGGCCGATGAAGGATGGTGTGTTTCTGGCTGAAGGTAAACTTCAGTCTGCCATTGTCAACCCGAAACTAATGATTGACCGGATTGAAAAGCACTTCGATGCCTATGTCCGCGAGCTTCGTCGCGCTACAGACGTCACGCTTGTTTCGAACTTCCAGAAAGCAGTTTCTTTGAATTGGGCTATCGGAGAACCAGAACGACTCGTCGCCATGACCGAAAATCAGTTCCTGCGCGGCGAGCTGTGAGACCAATCCCGCTTCTACACCTGAGGGTATTGAGGCAGCTTAGACCACCTCTCGGATTTCCGTTACTGGTCACAACCAGCTTTTCATGCCGAGCATTCCGGAGTATCTAGAGCGCAAGTATCCCGGCGATGGCCCGAGAAGCCTATATCGAGCGGCGCTTGAGAGGATCATCTCAGAGTTCGTCGCGAGCGGTTTCGCTGACGCCAAGTATCTCGGCGAATTCACATCCGGAGACGAGAGCAAGTTCTGGTCATGCATGTCTGAGGCATTAGTCTTCGAGAGAATCAAATCCCTGCTCGTGCCTCGGCGCTCAATAGGCAAGGGTCCAGATTTTCTGCTTGATTGCGGCGGAAAGAAGCTTTGGGTAGAAGTGGTATGCCCAGAGCCTGTTGGCCTACCTGCGGACTGGTTGCACATGAAGCCCAATACGGCCGTAACCTTCCCACACGAAGCCATCTTGCTGCGCTGGACCAGCGCCATCAAAGCAAAAGCTGAGAAGCTCATTGGTAGTGCAGACGGTCGGTTCCCTGGCTATCTCCAAAGTGGTGTCGTCTCGCAAGATGATCTTTACGTCATTGCAGTGAATGGCTGTCGCATGCGGAACGGTCCGTTTCCTGCGCTAAACGGCATTAGCCAGTTCCCGTACGCGGTGGAAGCAGTCTATCCAGTCGGGCCCTATCAGATCCGGATTGACAGGCGCACTCTTCAGACTGTCGGACATGGTTACCAAGAGCGCTTTCATATTACTAAGCCGACAACAGGGTCCACTGTTCCAACCTTTGCGTTCCTCGACGAGAGGTACGCGCCTGTGACTGCCATATGGGCGGTTGACTTCAACGGTGAGCGTGCCATTGGAAACTCTGAGCCCTCGGCCTTGGTTCACAACCTCAATGCATCGCGACCACTTCCCCGCGGGACGTTCGACGCTGATGTTGAGTTCATTACGTCACCTGCCGGTGGAAACGAGTTCCTGATGGAACGCCTCCTGCGCAGGGGTGAATGAAGTATTTGGCCGTTTTGGCCAATCCGTAGACCAAGAAAAGGTTCCTATAGGGTGTCGCCCAGACCCCCGGCTTGACTGGGCATCACTACCGGACCCGCCGCGTCCACGAACACGCTGGCATCAAGGGTTTGGCAGGCTTCTGCCCTGAACTGATTGCACTGTCGTTAGTCAAGCTCAGTGCATCGCGCGCCCGTACACTTGCCAACATGAACTACCACTCGGAGCAAGATTGGGCGGGGACACTTGAGGAATCGATCAAGCGTCTAGAAGAGAGAAATCGTCTGGCGCGAATTGCAGAACGACGCGAGAGGGCTCCGTACCTGAGGCTAGTACACGATGCCGACGACAAACTCGGAGAGCAACTGGCGCCAGATTTCTCGTCGAAGGATTGATGCCCGTCCGGCAAATGTTGTGGGCCCCCTTGGGAGGCAGTAGCGTTTGCCAAGAGTTCGGAGAGGACAGCGATGAGCGACAACCCGCACGCGGAGACCAGTGGTTTCGTGCCCGACGCTGCTCCTACGCCGGTCACAAAGGGCGCGCCAAGCCGCTTAGAAACTCAGTCGCGCGAGAATTCGCTGTTCCGCAAGATGGCCTGGAGGGTGCAGCCGCTCGCTCCGGACGTGCCGCCCGGCTCGACTGCGCCTGACACTACGGAATGAGTGCAGTGTTTGCGCGCAACTGCTGTGCGACTAGTGCGACTCGCGCGGCAATGCCTGGGCCGCTCTTGGAGATGGAGTGGAGACCATGGGCTACAGCAGCGCAGTCCAGTGCGAATGGTGCGACTTGGCTCGTGGTCTATGCTGTACCTGGCTGTGAGGCCGGCCTTAGCCTGCAGGCGGTCGTGCGCAGAACGCTCAAGACTCAGCGCGCCACAGGCGCGACGCAGACGATATGGCCCGTTCGTACTGGACTTAAGGCGTAAGGAATCTCGGCGGCAGCCCGTCGTTCAACCCCCGACGCGCAAAGGCGGGCGGCGTATGGCGTGCACAGCACTAGCAGCGCTACCGTAACGTGCACCGAAGCATGGCGCTCGACCCGGACCAATGGTCATCTTGTGCGAAGGTCTCTTCCGTAGCGTCTTCTCGAACGCGGCTAGAAATCCGTCGCGGTGCTTCCCTCCAGATAGCGGAATGCTTCGTTGATGCGCTTCATCTCGGATTCCGCGGCTTTGCGCAGGCGCTCGGGCAAGCCCTGGTGCTTGTCTGGGTGGTACTGTTGCGACGCCTTCCGCCAGGCCGCTTTGATAGCGGCGAAATCCGCCGTTGCGGACACGCCCAGCACTTCTCGGGCCAGGGCGTCCGTCATCATAGAAGCTGAGTTCTTGGCGGACTTGGATTCAACCCAGACGACCTGCAACACGCCATCCTTGAAGACCGTCTCGAAATCTGCCTTGCAGGTCGGGCAGCTATAGGCCGTTCTCTCCTGTCGAACGGGCACGCGCAAGGCCGTGCCGCAGCCTTGGCATGTCAGCGTGTGATGGTCCGGAGGTTGTGGTGGAGGCGGCTGAGGCGGCGCCTCAGGCTTTCGAGCACCACCGGCCTTTGCGGTCTCCAGTGCTTCTTCGACCTCGCGCTTGAGAGCAAGTGCCGTGGGAGTCGAACGATGCTTTAGCTCTGAGAGTAGGACGCGCAGCACTTTGGCGTCCTGTCGATTGGACTCGAAGAGACTATGCAGCTGTGGTCCGGTGGCCGAGAAATAGGGACGCTTGGTTGCCATGACTACGAACTACTGAATGGTCTCGTCGACAGACCTCGTGATTTCTCGAATGACGAAGGACTGGGGTGCCTTGCCGGGAACCCGCAGCACTACCGTTTCGCCGACGGTGGAGCCGATGAGCACGGAACCGAGCGGCGTGGCCTCAGCGACCAAGCCAAGGTCAGGATTCGTCTGCCGAGCTGTAAGCCGCACCCTGAGTACGTTGTCCGGAGCTTCTGCTGGTGCGAAGGTTACGAGGTCTCCGATTTCAGCTTCGAGCTGTTCCTCTTCATCTGCAAACACCATGTCCTCGGGTCGCTCAACGTCTTCATCACTGACATCGCTTGGAGGCGGCACCCACGCGGGAGCCGATGGCTCTTCAAGCATCAAGTACTCATCGAGAACAGGCTGCTTTCGCAACTCGTCCAGGAACCGAAGGAGACGGTCTATCTCAGCGAGCGGATTGCGAAACCAGTCGGTAGACCAAATGCGCCAGACGCGATTTCGCCAACCGAGGCTCTCCAGAATCTCCTGGCGGATGCGGTCACGGTCGCGCACGGATACGCCAGAGTGATACGAAGCGCCGTCACACTCAATAGCAGCAAGGTATCCGGACTTGTGCAATGGGTGCTTGACGGCGATGTCAATCCGGAAGCCCGCGACCCCAAGCTGTGGCACGACCTCGTAGCCCCGCCCGCGAAGTACGTCCATTACGGCAATCTCGAAGTCGCTGTCAGGTGGAAGGTTCGTCTCCAGCTCGACCGGGAGCACACCGGTTCTCGCGTACTCCAGGTAATTGCGAAGTGCGCGGGTTCCCTCCGGAGTCTGGTTGTCAACGACGATGTCCTCCGGACGCATGGAGCTGAACACCGCAACCGATTTTCTGGACCGCGTGAACAGCACGTTGAGGCGCCGCCAGCCGCCGTCGCGGCTGATGGGTCCGAAGTTTTGGCGGACTACGTCCGTACCGCGGGCTTTTCCGAACGTGGTCGAGATAAAGATGCAGTCGCGTTCGTCGCCCTGGACATTCTCGAGATTCTTGACGAAGAGGCCCATGCCTTCAGCCTCCCATCGCTCCTTATAGTCGAGCGCCTCCGGCAATGTGCGTAGCCTCTCTTCAATCAGTTCAGCGACCAGGTCGCGTTGCTTGATGTTCAGCGTAACGATACCCAGCGAGTCGTTCGGGCGGTGCAGAATGTGGTCCACCGCAGCATCGACAACCCGCCTGGCCTCGACGTGGTTCATCTGGTTCTCGTACACCCCATCGGCAACATACTGGTACCTCAGCCCGAGCGATTTGCTCTTTGGGTATGGCGACGGGAAGACCACTAGGTCGCCCCGGTAGAAGTGGTGGTTCGAGAACGCGATAAGCGACTCATGTCGCGACCGGTAATGCCACCTGAGCGTGCGCACTGGCTGGAAGTGGCTGATGCATACATCGAGAATGCTTTCGGCCTCGGTGGTAGTCAAGGGACCGAGGCCATCGTCTCCGTCCCCATCGCCAGCGGCCATCCGAGCGAAGAATGACGTTGGCGGGAGCTGCTTCGGGTCACCGACGACTACTAGCTGTGAGCCACGCGCAATGGCGCCAATCGCTTCTTCAGGACGAAGCTGTGACGCCTCATCCATGACGACGATGTCGAAGTGCAGATGTCCCGGCGCAAGGAACTGCGCGACCGCCTGAGGACCCATCATGAAGCAAGGCTTCAACTCCTGGATTGCTTTGCCCGCGCGACGGAGCATCTGGCGAACAGGAACCCGTGGCCGCTGCTGTGGGATAAGCAGGTTCAGCAGCTCCATCTCGGTCTTGTCAGCCACGCGAACCCCCGATGTGCCCGCAGGCGGACGAGCCTGTCGTCGGCACTCATGCGCGACCTGCAGGCCGCGCATCTCGATGATTTCCTTGTCCAGCTGCGCGAAGTCCTTCCGAACAGCCGTATGTCGGTGACCGCTGAACTGGCGCAGCGTTGCCGACTTCTCGAAGGCCGACTGCACCACCGTCGCGTAGAAGCGGTACCGGAAGGCGTGATCGAGCTTATCGGGCGAAATCACACCAGACTCGAGCCGGGCAACAAAGCTCTCGAGCCCAGCTCTAGTTACGTCGGCGCGAGCGCCAACATACTGCGCCCACGCCAAAAGACCACCCACCTTCTCTGCGGCCAGCTTCGTCTTGGCCGCAAGAATCTTTGCGTACTCTGAAGTAGGTCGTCCAGAAGGGTCTGCCCAGGTGCTTGCCTCAAACCGGCCGAACTTTGACATGGCGGCGGTGAAGTCAATCACTGCTTGCCAGCCTGCGTTGATGACGCGGGCGTATATGCTTAAGCGACTATGGTTTGCCATGCAGTCCGGCGAGAGTAGTGTCTTCTCGATGCTGGAAGGTAGTCCAGTCTTCTTGACAAGCCTGCCGTAGGTGTGCGCAGCGTGGGCCGCCTCAAAGTCAGTATGCCGGCCGCAAAATCTGCTGCCAAATAGCGCCATTGCTTCAGGGTGCTCATTGAGGTCAGACTCCATGCGTGGCAACGCATGACTGGCGCTAACTGCGGACAGCCCGTCTCGTGCGGAGACGCCCGGTCGCACCCTGTTGTTCATCACGCTCTCAACCGTGGCAATGTCCTTTATTGCCGATGCCACGAAGGCAAGCCGCCCCGTCCAGTCCTCATGCATGAGCTCATCTCGAATTGAGGAATCAGCATTCGCGAGAATCGACTGCGAGACGCTTTCAAACAAGCGCAATGTCTCAATTGCACCGGAGATGGCTGCCGCCTCAGAGCTAAGCGCCGCTAACGCATGCCGGTCGAGCCGGATCGGATCAAACGCAGCCGATGAGATTTGGGCTTCTTCCAAAGAATCGTCCGAGGTCTCCAGCCAACGCGCGACGGTTAGCAAGGAGTCGAGCGGCGTCTGCTCGTCCGCAAAATGAGGCCCGGCCACCGCTCGCAGTTCCTGATCTTCGCGCCATGCGCGCTGGCGGTTCGCCAGCTGGCGGATCTGTTCGAGTTCACGCTGCCGCTCCTGGGCGGACCGCTTTTCCTTTGATTGCTGCAACTGCCTGTGCGTGCGCACCGCACTGCGCCAGCGCTTCTGGAAGATGCGGTACCAGGCATCGCCTTCGCGCAACGTGACAATAGCTTCGGACAGCATGTTGTCATCGGGTACAGCGTCCAGGTAGAACTTCGGGCTCAGGTCACCATGCAACTGCTGATTCGCCCGCAGGTGTTCGATGCTTGCCTGAAAGGCCCTCACCGCGGTAGGCCGGCGCAGGCCCGAATGCAGCATATGAAGCAGGTCCCGTGGAGCTGAATGAATCACCCCCGCGACAGCCTCCAACTTCCGCAGCGACTCGCTGTTCCTGGTGACCTCCAGGGAGAAGGTCTCGGCCGCTCTATCCAAGCGTTGCAGAGCCTCGGTAGCCTCCGCAGCATGCTTCTGGAAAACTGACCGACATTGTGCGAGTTCAGTAACCGTCAGTGAACTCAGGCCAAGTTCAGCCAGCCTAGACAACGCTGCGGCGCATACAGCTGCCTGCTCGGCCGTCGCGGGCCGCGTGTGTGTCAGGTGCCGAAGGACCTCGGATTCGGCTGCTTCGATTTCGGCGGCTTTGGCGACCAAGCCATTAAGCAGTGCGAGGCTCCGCGCGCCGTGAGGATCCGATTCGGGAAACAGACCAGGGAGCAGGCTGAAAGACACCTCGTCCGGATTTGCAGGTACCAAGCGTTCAAGGGCGGAGGCCAGTTGGACCGCACTCTTCTCACTCATGTTCAGGTTGGTGCCGCCGAGTAGTTCAGCAGTCCCATCCATCGCTTCGGAGAACGCAGCGAATTTAGTTGCAAACTCGGAAAGTACGCGTTGAACAGGAAGGTCATCTTCAGGCTTGAACTCAGTCGGGTAGAAGCCCCAGAGCGGGTGTTTCGGCCCGTACGTCCCAATCGGCTCCAACTGTGAAGCCAGGTATCGCAAGCGGTCGCAGAGGCCAGCCAGTTGCGACGACGTAGTTTGAGATGCTGCCGAGTAATCGAGCGCTTGCACCGCCTCGGCGGCAGGCCCACAGCGAAGTCGATTCAGCTCCGAGCGCCACATCACTTGGTGCAGTGTCAAGTCGAGTTGATTGCCAACCTGCGTATTCATCAGGTCGGCGTAGGCCTTAAGCTCCCGACGCTTCTGCTCGTGCTGCTCTAGGAGACCGGGCAGGTCCCGCACGTTCTGAACCCGCATGTTTAGCCGCGCCCCCAGGTCCTCGAGGACGCGCTTCTTGTTGGTCTTGTTGCTGTGCAGCTCCAGGACAAATGGGTCCAGGCCTGCCAGGGCCAGGCGCGACTTCACAACCTCCAGAGCGGCGAGTTTTTCGGCTACGAATAGGACCTTCTTGCCCTCCTGCAAGGCCGCGGCAATCAGGTTGGTAATGGTCTGTGACTTGCCCGTGCCGGGCGGCCCTTCGATGACCCTGTTCTTGCCGTCCATGACGTCAATCAGGGCACTGTGCTGGGAGCTATCGGCATCGTAAATGAGGGGCAGGTCTCCGCGTGGGTGGTCGTCGATGGCGTACTCATCAGCGTACTGAGCGTCGCCCGAGGACGGCTTGCCTTCGAAGACCTGCTTGACCAGCGGATGGTCGAGGAGGGTCGATCCGTTGTCGACGTTGGGCCAGTTGTCTGGGTCGAGGTCCCGGACCAGGAGCATGTTGGCGAACGACAGCAACGTTAGCGTCATCATTCGTCGCACTCGCCAGCTAGGCAACTGGGCTATGGCATCGGAAACGGCATCAAGGTAGCCTTCAACGGAGCCGTCTTCGCCGGCGTCGTACTCTGGAAGGTTCAGCCCGAAGTCTCGCCTCACCTTCTCGCACAGCGAGATGTTGTCAGCAAGCTCTTCGCCTGTGTAGTTCAGATAGAAGTTTGAGTACTGTCCTTCATCCGACCTGGTCATGGTGACCGGGACACAGACCAACGGCGCGCGATAGAGCTTGTCGCTATCGGGCGCCTCTGGGAACTCCAGGAAACCAAGCACGAGGTAAAGCATGTTCGCGCCGGTTTCCTCGATGGCTGACCTGGCTTCACGCTCAAGCTTGCGACAATGGCGGCCGAGGTCCTCGGCGTATAGAAGCGTTCGTGCCTGGGACCCTGAGCTAGACGTCGCAACGGCACGTCCCGTCCGGAGAAACATCTCGTAGGAGGGGTCTATGCCAATCTTGGTGGCGAAGTCTTTTGGCTCAGGACGAGCCATGCGGCCACCCCGCGACACCCAGTCGCTGCGGTCTGGTTCCGGCAGTGGGGAGATAGTGACTCGACTGTTCTGATCCGTCATCAGCCGCCTGAAGGCGCCATCGATGCTCGTATGCACAAACTGCAGCGACTTGCCTGCGGTGTGCTTGAAGTTGATGAGGCGATTGCGGCCAGTCAGATCCAGCAGTCGCAGGCGTAGTTCGTTGAGCGCCGCCCCAATGGGGACATTGCCTGCGAACAGGCTCGATGTCGGAGACCTTGGGTCGTTGGTTTCGCTTACTCCCGGCATCGCGATTTAGTCTTGCTGTTGGCTATTCGATGGCGGCCCGCGCCTTACAGGCGTACTTTGGTTACGCGGTGGGCGCACAGTGGGCTGTGGCATCCCGTGGCGCGCGCAGCAGTCGAGGATGCCCTTGTGACGCTGGTTCATGATTCCCGTTTCTGGTGGAATGCCAATTGTGCTCGGCATCGCCTGGGGGCGGCGATAGGGAAACTGCGACCTGTACTGGAGACCCGTGGATTGAAGCCTGGCGTGCTCAATTTCCTGGCCTTGAGCTGAGTCTCCGCCTTTACCGGTTAGTGGTTAGTGCCGAGAGTTAGCGCCGATCCACGTCGCACACTCATCAAACCGCGGGCAACCTCTGCGGAATGCAATGGAAATGCAACTCGCATCAAGCCACTGGTGACTCGGCCGCGAACCCTCTCGGGTGCTCGCGAACGTTCGCGAGCGTTCGCGAGCACGCGCCGTTCCATGTTGTTGCAAGGCTAGAAGCGCACCACCCGGCGAAGCGAGCCTCGAGCGTCATGTCGCGATAGTGAACGTAGTGAACGCCACGAAGCCTGTGCAGCAATTCGACGTGCCGTCTGGTTGCCGAGGTCATTGGCCAACGTAGCAATCCGAGGACCCAAGCGCCGCCTGTTTCCAGGTCGGTTACCACCGCAGGCAGGTATCCATATCGGTATCCAGCCGGCGGACCTACATGGCGCCCGCTCCTAGGCGAAGTTCTACCCACGTAGCCTGCCATCGCGCCTACGCCCTAAACCCCGCTACTAAACGAGCCGCAAGCAGGAACCATATAGGGATCGGTGGTCGCCGCGATCACCTACCGCAGCCCGCTCTCCATCGCGGCGAGCCCTCGGTGATGACAGGCTCGAAGCCTGTTTCTACAGCAGCTTCGCCAACAACACAGTACGCAAAACCCAACCGGACGCCTACGTAATGCCTACGTGGAGCCCAGAAACAACAAAGCCCATCCAACGAGGATGGGCTAAGTGATTGATTTATCTGGTGGCCTGGGGCGGAATCGAACCACCGACACGCGGATTTTCAATCCGCTGCTCTACCAACTGAGCTACCAGGCCGAGAACCAGCGATTATAGCTGGCCGGTGCCCGCGGGCTCAGTGCGCGGCGCCGCGCTTGCCGCGCGTCAGGTCCACGCCCAGTTGCTTGAGCTTGCGATACAGGTGCGTGCGCTCCAGCCCGGTCTTGTCGGCCACGCGCGTCATGGAGCCGTTCTCGCGCGCCAGGTGGAACTCGAAATAGCTCTTCTCGAAGGCGTCGCGCGCTTCGCGCAGCGGGCGATCGAGATTGAAGCTCTGCTCCGGCTGCGGGCCCAGGTCGGCCTGCATTTCGACCAGCCCGATGCCGCTGCCGGCCATCGCATCTTGGTGTGGGGTCACGTCACCACGCACGCCGGCCACCGCGGCCGCAATGCGCTGCGCCGGCTTGGCCAGCGCCTGCTCCACCGCGCGCAGCAGCTTCTGCAGGGTGATCGGCTTTTCCAGGAAGGCCATCGCGCCGTGCTTGGTGGCTTCCACTGCGGTGTCGATGGTGCCGTGGCCGCTCATCATGATCACCGGCATCGTCAGCTGGCCGGTGGTGCCCCATTCCTTCAGCAGGCTGATGCCGTCCACGTCGGGCATCCAGATGTCCAGCAGCACCAGGTCGGGCCGCAGCCGTTCGCGCACGCCGCGGGCCTGCGCGGCGTTCTCCGCCAGCTCCACCGTGTGCCCCTCGTCGGTCAGGATCTCGGACAGCAGGCCGCGGATGCCGAGTTCGTCGTCCACAACAAGAATGATTGCCATGTGCTTTCAATGCGCCTGCGTTGCTGCGCCGTCGGCCGCCGGTGCAGCCGGGGCGGACGCGAACAAGGAAAATGATAACGATACACGCGCGCCCTGTACCGGCACGGCGCCCGGCGCGTCGGGCCCGCGCAGGTTGGCGATGCGCACGGTGGCGCGGTGCTCGTCGGCGATCTTCTTCACCACGGCCAGGCCCAGGCCGGTGCCCTTGCTCTTGGTGGTGATGTAAGGCTCGAAGGCGCGCTGCAGCACGTTCTCGGCGAAGCCGGGGCCGTTGTCCAGCACCGTCAGCCGTACCGCGCGCAAGGTACCGCCCTCGCCCAGCGCAGCCGAGGTGACCACGCGCACGCGGCCATCGGCCCGCTCGGCCACCGCGTCCAGCGCGTTCTGCACCAGGTTGTGCACCACCTGGCGCAGCTGGGTGGCGTCACCCATGATGGCAGGCAGCTGTCCGGCCAGCTCGGCCTGCAGGCGGCCGCGTTCCTGCGCCTCGCCGTACAGCGTCAGCACCTCGGCCACCAGCGCGTTCAGGTCCAACGGCTTCAGCTGCGCGGCCGGCAGCCGGGCGTAGTCGCGAAACTCGTTCACCAGCTGCTTCATCGCCTGCACCTGGTTGACGATGGTGGCCACCGATCGTTCCAGCAGCGCCTGGTCGGCGCCCTCCAGCTTGGGCTGCAGCTTGTGCTGCAGCCGCTCGGCCGACAGCTGGATCGGCGTCAGCGGGTTCTTGATCTCGTGCGCCAAGCGGCGGGCCACCTCGCTCCAGGCGGCGGAACGCTGGGCCGAGACGACTTCGGTGATGTCGTCGAAGACCATCAGCCGCGCATCGTTGGGCAGCGTGGCACCGCGCACCAGCAGCATCTGCGTGTCGCGTTCGCCGGGCCGCAGCTCATAGGCCTCCTGCCAGTGGTCGCGCTCGCCGGCCTCGGGGCTGGAGGCATGCAGCTCGAAGCGCTGCCAGACGCTGCGTGCGAACGCACCCAGCTCGGGCACCTCGTCCAGCCGCCGGCCGACGAACACCGTCAGCGGCAGCCGCAGGATGCGCGTCGCCCCGGGGTTCACGGTGTCGATGCGGCCCTCGCGGTCGAACAGCACCACGCCGGCGGTCAGGTTGTCCAGGATGGTCTGCAGCCGGGTGCGCGCGCCCTCCAGCTGGGTAACGCCGCGCTGCACCTCCTCGCGCGCGTCGGCCAGCTGCGCGGTCATGTCGGCGAAGCTGCGCGTCAGCCCGCCCAGTTCGTCGCGCGAGGCGAACACCGGCTTGCTGCTCAGATCGCCGGCAGCCACCTGGCGCACGCCATCGGCCAGCAGGATCAGCGGGCGCACCAGCTGGTTGCCCAGCAGCGCCGCCAGCAGCACCGCGCCGAAGACCGAGAGCACCAGCGCCAGCGTCAGCGTGCCGATATACATGCGGCGCAGCCCGTTGCGCGCCAACGCGCGCTGCTGGTATTCGCTGTAGGCCGACTGCACGGCCAGCGCGTCGGCTGCCAGCTGCCGCGGCACTGTCTGCACCGCCAGCAGGAAGCGTTCTTCGCCAGGCTTCAGCGAGATCTCGGTGTCGCGCACCTGGGCCAGCGCGCGCACCAGCGGCCCGGCGTGGCCCGGTGCGGCGGCTTCTTCGTCCAGCCCCTCGATCTGGCTGACCACGCCGGCGGCACGCGCCTGTCGCAGCGCATCGGCGCCGGGCCGCTCGGGCGCCATTGCGTCGGCGCCTCCACCGGCGCTGAGCAGGATCTGCCCCGCCGGACCGACCAGTGCCAGGTCGCGCACGTCCAGCTGCTGGCGCAGCCGCTCCAGCGACAGCGCCGTCTGCGGGCTGCGCTCGTCGGCCACCCGCTCGGCGGCCTGCTGCGTCTTGGTGCCCAGCTCGTCCACCAGCGTCTGCAAGGTGCCCTTGCCCAACGCCAGGCCGGCGTCCAGCGCAGTGGCCACCTTCACATCGAACCAGATCTCGATGCTGCGCGAGACGAACTGGTACGACACGGTGTAGATCACCAGCCCCGGCAGCAGCCCCACCAGCGCAAAGATGCCGGCCAACTTGGCCAGCAGCTTGGTGCCGAACTTGCCGCGGCGTTGGCGCAGTGCCAGCCGCAGCACGGCCACCAGCACCACCAGCGACAGCAGCCCGGCCACCGCCACGTTCAGCCAGAACAGCCAGACGAAGTTGCGCTCGTAGAAGCCCTCGGTGGGGCTGGTCAGCGACAGCACGAAGGCCAGCACCAGCGCCGCGCCCAGCACGGCCGCGGCGGCCACCAGCCAGACCCAGCGCGCGTTGCGGTTCATGCCGAAGGGGGCAGCGGGCTGCGGTTCAGTCGAGGCGCAGCGTGCGCTCGACGCCCAGCACCCATTCGGACTGGCTGCCCAGCCCCAGTTGCATCGGGCTGGGCAGCTGGGTGTTGTCCAACCGGTAGCTGAATTCCAGGTACTGGCGCGTGTCGGGCTCCAGCGCGGCCAGCTCGGCCACCTTCCAGCGCGAGCTGCGCGACACCACGGCCAGCGCTTCTTCCAGGGTGCCGAAGTTCTGGTTGAAGCCGCCAAAGCCCACCCGCCAGGTGGAGGTCAGCGGCTGGAAGGCCACCCGCCAGCTGCGCTGCACGCGGGCCACGCGCTCGTCGCGCCAGTACCAACGGTAGCGGTACAGCGCGGCCTCGGCCACGAAGTACACCGGCACGCCGCGCTGCATGGCGTCTTCCACGCTGCGCGGTAGGTTGACACGGGCGTCGAAATCCAGCGTCAGCTCGCCGTCGCTGCGCTGCACCTGCAGCAGCGCCAGTTCGATGCCCTGCGCCCGGGCCGGCAGGCTGCCCAGCGCCCACAGCAGCAGCACGAGCCCCAGGCCCTGCAGCACGGTTCGGCGGACCTTCGGGCGGCGTGTCACGGGCTCGTTCGTTGGCAGTCTCAGGTTTTGCGCAGCAGGGCGAGGTAGAAGCCATCGTGCAAGGCCGCCCCGCCCGGGCGTTGCTCCGGATTGTCGGCCAGCGTCAGCAGATGGCCCGGCGAGGCCGGCTGCAGCGTCGCCGCCGCGGCGCCATGGCGTTGCAAAAACGCGTCGGTCTGGGCCTGGCCCTCACATTTGAAGACCGAACAGGTGGCAAAGAGCAGCCGCCCGCCCGGTTTCAGCAGCGGCCACAGCGCGTCCAGCAGCCGCGTCTGCTCCGCGGCCAGCGCCGGCAGGTCGGCCGCCCGGCGCAGCCAGCGGATGTCGGGGTGGCGGCGCACGATGCCCGAGGCGCTGCAGGGCGCGTCCAGCAGGATGGCGTCGAAGGGCTGGCCGTCCCACCAGCCCTTCGGCTGGCCGGCATCGGCCGCCTGCAGCCGGGCGCGTTGGCCCAGCCGCTGCAGCGTCTCGCGCACCCGGGCCAGGCGCGCGGCATCGCTGTCCAACGCCAGCAGGTCGATGTCGGCCAGTTCCAGCAGATGGGCGCTCTTGCCGCCGGGCGCAGCGCAGGCGTCCAGCACCCGGGCCCCCGGCGGCAGCGCGCCATCGGCAGCCAGCAGCAGCGCCGCGCGCTGGGCCGAGGCATCCTGCACCGACACGGCACCCTCGGCAAAGCCGGGCAGCGCCTCCACCGGGCACGGGTGGTCCAGCACCAGCGCCTGGCCACCATAGGCCGGATCGTCCAGCAGCGTGGCCGCCTGGCCCTGGGCGGCCAGCAGCGCCTGATAGGCCGCGCCGCTGTAGTGCCGGCGGTTCACCCGCAGCGTCATCGGCGGGTGCTGGTCGGCGGCGGTCAGCAGCGCCTGCCAGTGCGCCGGCCAGTCCTGCTGCAGTTGTTCGATCCACCAGGCCGGGTGGTTCCAGGCGCCTTCCGGCGTGGCCTGCGCCGACGCCAGCAGGGTGTCGCGCTCGCGCAGGAACCGCCGCAGCAGCGCGTTGACGAAGGGCGCCGGCCCGGGGCTGCGCCGCCGCACGGCCGCCACGGCCTGGTCCACGACGGTGTGCGACGCGTAGCGCGGCGCGTCGGCCGCTGGCGCGAGCAGCGGCAGCGCCAGGCACAGCAGCGCTTCGACCGGCGATGCCGGTGGCTTGGCGGCCATGGTCCGCAGCAGCTGGAGCGAGGTGCCCAGATGGCGCAACGCGTGGAAAGTCAGTGCTTGCACACCTGGCCGGAAGGCAGCCGGGGTGGCGGCCAGCGCCTCGGTCAGCGAGCGGCCGGCGCGCACGGCCTGCAGCGCGGCGGCACCGTGCTCCAGCTGGCGGGCTAGGGGTGGGGCCTTCGGCGCGTCGCTCACGGCGGCAGTCTAGGGGCTCTGCACGCACCGTCCGTGTGCGACGCCGCCAGGGCGCGCACAATGAGCGCCCCAAGACGTACCCGATGCCATGTCCAACTCCCCCTTGACCGCCGTCCCGCCCGCGCCGGCGCGCGGCGCGCGCAGCGAGACCGAACTGGCGCAGCTGCCGGCCTCCGAACGCATCCGCTACCGGCTGGTGGCCGCCAACTGCCGCCACCATGCCAACGACAACATTGCAGACCACATCCGCGACGGTGAGATCGCCGAATTGAAGGCCGAGGTGCAGGCCAAGATGCACGAGGTGCTGCGCGCCCTGGTCATCGACACCGACAACGACCACAACACGCAGGACACCGCCAAGCGCGTGGCCAAGATGTTCGTCGAGGAGGTGTTCCGCGGCCGCTACGTGCCGATGCCCTCGGTGACCGAGTTCCCCAACGCCGAGCGGCTGAACGAACTGATGATCGTCGGCCCGATCACCGTGCGCAGCGCCTGCAGCCACCACTTCTGCCCGATCTTCGGCAAGGTGTGGATCGGCATCCTGCCGAACGAGCATTCCAACCTGATCGGCCTGAGCAAGTACGCCCGCATCTGCGACTGGGTGATGAGCCGGCCGCAGATCCAGGAAGAGGCCGTGACGATGCTGGCCGACGAACTGATGGACCGCGTGCGCCCCGACGGCCTGGCCATCGTGATGGAGGCCGACCACTTCTGCATGCACTGGCGCGGCGTCAAGGACACCGATTCGGCGATGGTCAACAGCGTGATGCGCGGCGCGTTCCTGAAGGACGCCAACCTGCGCCGCGAGTTCCTGTCGCTGCTGCCGCGCAAGACCGATTGAAGGCCCCCTCGAAAGCACCCCACCGATGCTCGTCAGACTCCTCTACGCCAGCCGCGCCGCGACGCCCATTGCGCCCGACGCACTGATGGCGATCCTGCGCCAGTCCAAGGCCAACAACCCCGCACACGGCATCACCGGCGTGCTGTGCTGCTCGGACAACATGTACCTGCAGGTGCTGGAGGGCGGCCGTACCGCCGTCAACCGGCTGTACAACCGCATCGTCGCCGACCCGCGGCACACCGACGTGGAGTTGCTGAGCTACCAGCAGATCGGCGAAAGGCATTTCGCCGGCTGGTCGATGGGCCAGGTCAACGTGGCGCGGCTGAACCCGTCGCTGCTGCTGAAGTACTCGGCCACCGCCCAGCTGGACCCGTACGCCATGTCCGGCGCCATGGCGCTGGCGCTGCTGGACGAGCTGGTGGCCACGGCCTCGATCGTCGGCCAGCCCTGAGCTTCAGGCTGGCGCGTCCTCGCGCGGCAGCCACAGCACCACGCCCAGCGTGCAGGCGGCGATAGCCGCCATGCCACCGAACAGCGCGCCGAAGCTCGAGGCCTTGACCAGCGGCCCCAGCAGCCACACGGCCAGCGAACTGATGCCGATGGACAGCGTCAGCCGCGCGCCGGCCACGCGCGAGCGGATGCGGTCGTCCACGTAGCGCACGATCATCGCGTCGGTGAAGGGGATGGAGCCGAAGATCACCACCATCACCGCCAGCAGCAGCGCCAGCATCCACCAGCCTTCGGCCACCGCGGCCAGCGCCAGCAGCGGAATCTGCAGCGCGACGATGCCCAGGTACAGCGGCTTCAGCGGCACGCGGTCGATCAGCCGGCCGACCACCACCTGCGCCAGCGAGGCCAGCGCGTAGACGCCGGCCAGCATCGCCCCCAGCAGCGCCGGGTCTTCGACGATGCCGCGGAAGCGCTCGGCCAGCAGCTGCGCGTTGCCATTGGTCGTGAAGTTGAAGAGCAGCCCGCCGGTGACCGAGGCCGCGGTCATCACCGCGAACACCCGCGCCATGGCGCGCGGGGCCAGCGACACGCGGGCCTTGGTGGTGCGCTTGTGCGGCGCCTCGGTCTCCTGCGGGCACTGCCAGGCGAACACCAGCCCGCAGGCGATGGCCAGCAGCCCGGGCAGCGCAAAGGCCGCCCGCCAGCCCAGCCACTGCACCATGAAGCCGGTGCTCAGCGCCGCTACCGCGATGCCCAGGTTGCCGGCCAGGCCATTGACGCCGATCACCGCGCCCGGGTTCTTTGCGCGCTGCAGCAGCATCGGGATGCCCACCGGGTGGTATATCGAGGCAAAGGCGCCCAGCAGCGTCAGCGCCGCGGCCAGCTGCCAGGCGTTGCGCGTGGCCGCGGCCAGCAGCGCCGACGCGCCGATGCCGAAGAAGAACAGCAGCATCATGCGTCGCCGGCCCCACAGGTCGCCCAGCCGGCCCGAGGGCAGCGAGCCCAGGCCGAAGAGCACGAAGGCGCCGACGCCGTAGGGCATCAGGTCCTCCCAGCGGCTGAAGCCGAACTCGGCCGCGATCGAGCCCACCGCCGTCGCGAAGATCAGCAGGAACATGTGGTCGATGGCATGCGCCAGGTTCAGCAGCAGCGCGACGCGGCGCGCGCGCTCGGCCGGCTGCGGCGATTCCAGAGTGGCGGCGGTGGAGGCCATGGCTGCAGTGTGCCCGATGCCGGGGCGGGCCTTAGCATGCGCCGATGCAGATCGACGACATCGAGGTGCGCTGCGAAGGCCAGGGCGACGAGGCGGTGGTGCTGATCCACGGCTGGCCCGACACGCTGGCGCTGTGGGATGCGCAGGTGGCGGCGCTGGCGCCGCGCCGGCGCTGCGTGCGCTTCACGCTGCCCGGCTTCGACCGGCACCGCGCGCCGCGGCCCAGCTCGCTGGACGAGGTGGTAGCGGTCATCCACCGCATCGTCAGCACCACCTGCCCGGGCGAGCGCGTGACGCTGCTGCTGCATGACTGGGGCTGCCTGTACGGCTACCAGTACGCGCTGCGCCATCCGGAGACGGTGGCACGCATCGTCGGCGTGGACATCGGCGACGCCGGCTCGGCGGCGCACCGGGCCACGCTGGGCACGAAGGCGAAGCTGATGGCGCTGGGCTACCAGCTGTGGCTGGCGCTGGCCTGGCGGCTGGGCGGCAACCTGGGCGACCGCATGGCGCGCTGGATGGCCAAGTCGATGCGCTGCCCCACGCCGGCCGAGGAGATCGTCGCGTCGATGGGCTACCCGTACGCGGTGCAGTGGTTCGGTGTGAAGGGCGGCTTCCGTGGCGTGCGGCCCTTCGTGCCGCAGGTGCCGATGCTCTACCTGTACGGCCAGCGCAAGCCCTTCATGTTCCATTCGCCGGCCTGGGTCGAGGCGCTGGCTGCACGGCCCGGCAGCCGGGTGATGGGCCTGCCCACCGGCCACTGGGTGATGGTGCAGCGGCCGCAGGAATTCAACGCCGCGGTGATCGACTGGCTGGACGGGCGCTAGCGCCGCAGCCTCAGCCCGAGGCGGCCAGCGCCTTGCCGCGACAAGTGCCGCTCAGGTCCAGTGCCGGCCGGTATTCGGCACTGCGCACCCCCACCATCCCGAGCACGGTGTGGAACAGGTGGTCGTGGCTCAGCGGCCAATCACGCTGCGCGCGCAGGCAACCGGCCTGCGTGGCCGCGTCCGGCGGCAGCCACAGCAGCAGCGGCACGTGCATCTGCTCTCGCGGCGCCAACGCCAGCGGCATGCCGTGTAGGTAGATGTGCCCCTCGCCCAGCGATTCGCCATGGTCCGAGAGGTACAGCAGCCTCGGGTCATAGCGCCCGCTTTGTGTGCCCAGCCAGTCGATCGCGTGTGCCAGCATGCGGTCGGTGGAGGCAATCGAGTTGTCGTAGACGTTGTCCAGCGCCTGCTGTGTGCAGTCCTGCAGTGCGCGGCTGTGGCATTCGGGCTCGAAGGGCTTGTGCGCGGCCGGCGAACGCCGGTCGTAGGCCGGGCCATGGCTGCCCATCTGGTGCATCACCAGCACCACCCCGCGCGCGCGGCGCTCTGCGGGCAGCGCGGCCAGCCGCTCGTCGAGGCCCGCCAGCAGTGCCTCGTCCAGGCACTCGCCGTCCTGGCAAAGCCGGGCGCGTACCGCCTCGGGCAGGTCGTCCGTGTGCGCGTGGGGCACCCGGTCGCACACGCCCTTGCAGCCTGCCTGGTTGTCGATCCACAGCACGGCCAGGCCGGCGCGCTGCAGCAGATCGAGCAGGTTCTCCTGCTCGCGCTCACGGTCCAGGAAGCGCGCCTGGCCCAGTGCCGAGAACATGCAGGGCACCGACACCGCCGTGCTGGTGCCGCAGGAACTGACCTGGCTTAAGCTGATGGCGCCGCGCTCGGACAGCATCGGGTTGGTGTTGCGCGCATAGCCATTGAGCGAGAAACGATCGGCGCGAGCCGTCTCGCCCACCACCAACAGCAACAGCGGCGGCTTGGCGCCCGGCACGGCCGGCAGCAGCGTGGCGTCGGCGCCGATCGGCTGCGGCGGCCCCAGGTCGCGCGCCCGGGCCCCGACAGCAATTCGCCCCAGCGCCACGAAGGTGTTCGCCGGGTTGATCATGTAGCGCATGGCGCGGTGGTGGCGGAGCGTGGCCGACAGGGCACCGAAGTTCAGCAGCAGCGCAACGCCGGCCACCCCCAGCGCGCCCAGCAGTACCGCACCGTTGCACAGCGCCTGCGAAGGCAGGCTCAGGCGCTGCAGCGGCGTGCGCCAGATCCACCACAGCGGCGGACCGGCCAGCAGCAGCAGACTGGCCAGCAGCGCCGGGTCGATCAGGTCGGCGGCTTCGCCAGGGTGGGTCTGCAGCAGATTGACCACCATCGTGCGGTCGATGACGATGCCGTAGCGCCCGATGTAGTGGGCGCCGGCCGCCGCCACCAGCACGGCCAGCGTACACAGCGGGCGGATCAGCCCGCGCCATGCGCCCAGCGCCAACGCGGCCAGGTACAGGCCCGCGATCATCACGCCCAGGCCGGCCACGAAGCGGGCCGCCGGCCAACCGTGCAGCCCGGATGCGTCGAATACCGAGCGCCAAAGCGGCCAGTTGGCGGCGGTGGCCAGCCACAGGCTCGTCAGCAGCGCCGGCAGCAAGGGGTTGCGCGCAGCCCGGCCGGCGCCCTTCGCAAGAGTCATCCGTCGATGATGCGGATGCCTCCTTAAGTTCAGCTTAGCGGGCCGAACACCGGCGCCTCAGCGGTCGCTGATGTCGCGCCGACCGGCGTTCATCTCGGCCATGCGCTGCAGGGCCTCGGTGCTGACCATGGTGTCGCAGAACAGCGTGCGCTCGTCGGCCAGGCCGGCCGCCGCATCGCCCTGCCCGGCGCGATGCGCCAGGAACTTGATGTGGCCGAGGGCCGGCTGCGGCTTGGCGGCCAGTTCTTCGGCCACCGCCTGCGCATGGGCCTGCACGTCGTCCACGCAGGCATGCACCAGGCCGGCCGCGGCCGCTTCGGCCGGCGCATAGGTGCGGCCCAGCAGCAACGCCTCCAGCGCCGCCGCGGCGCCCATCACGCGCTGCAGCTTCTGCGTGCCGCCCGCACCCGGCAGCAGGCCGATGTTCACCTCGGGCAGGCCGATGCGATAGGGGCCGGACTGCGCATAGCGCAGGTCGCAGGCCAGCGCCAGCTCGTAGCCGCCGCCCATGCAGTTGCCGTTGATCGCGGCGATGAAGATGCGCGGGCTGGCCTCGATGCGCGCCAGCAGCTTGTGGAACGGCGCCTCGGGCACCGGCCGGTCGAGTGCGAAGCGCAGGCCGCGGGCGGCCATCGCACGACCGCGCTGCTCCAGCACGCCGACGTCGTAATGGCGCACGAACACGCCGGCATCGCGGCCGGTGAACAGCACTACGCGCAGCTCGGGCCGGCCGTCCAGCAGGTCCAGCACCTGCTGCAGCTCGAGCTCGGTCTGCGCGTCCATGCAGCCCATCGGCGGGTTGAACAGCTGCACGCGGGCCAAGCCGTCGCGGGCATGGGCCGTCAGGCGCTGACCTTCCAGCAGGCAGGGGGCTTCGGCCGTCATGGGGGCTCCTACAAGGTGCCGGCCGCACCGAAGCCGAACAGCCTCGTCAGCAGGCGGGTGGGGAACTGGCGCACCGCCTCGTTGTAGGCGTGCACCGCATCGTTGAAGAGCTGGCGCGCGAAGCCGATGCGCTGCGCGGATTCCTGCAGCACGCCCAGCGGCTCGATGGCGGCCAGCACCGGGCGCTGCTCCAGCAGGGCCACCACCCGGGCCAGGGCCGCGGCCAGCGTGGCTTCGGCGACGCCCAGGGCCTGGGCCCGCGCGGCCATCGCCGGCCGGCGGCGCAGCACGTCGGCAGCGGCCTGCACCTGCGCCTGCGCCGTGCGCAGCGCCTCCAGCGCGCCGGCCTCGTCGGCCAGCGGCTCGCGCAGGCCGTCGGCCAACGCCAGGATCGCCTGCGAGCGGCGCTGCAGCGGCTCGTCCACCTGCGCCCAGGCGGCGATGATGGCGTTGCGCAGCGCGACCAGGCGGTTGTAGGCGCCCAGCATCCAGAAGATCAACAGCGCGCCGCCGGCCGCCAGCAGCCACTGGTCGGTGTTCATGCGCCGACTATATCGGCGGGGTCAGAACGAGCCGAACATCGTGCCCAGCACGATCACCGCCACCAGTGCCAGCAGCGCACTGACGATGCCGACCATGACGATGTCGAAATAGCTTTCCTTGTGCGTGGCGCCGCACACCGCCAGCAGCGTGACCACCGCGCCGTTGTGCGGCAGGCTGTCCAGCGAGCCGGCGCCGATGGCCGCCACGCGGTGCATCAGCGCCGGGTCGATGCCGTACTGCGCCGCCAGCTGCATGTAGGTCTCTCCCAGCGCGCCGAGCGCGATGGTCAGGCCGCCCGAGGCCGAGCCAGTCAGCGCCGACAGCACGTTGGTCGACAGCGCCAGGCCGACCAGGGGCCCACCCTCCAGGCCCAGCACCCAGTCGCTGACCACCTGGAAGGCCGGCAGCGCGGCCACCACCGCGCCGAAACCCACCAGGCTAGCGACGCTGATCACCGGTAGCGCCGAGGCGTTGAGGCCGGCGTCCACCGTCTCACGCAGCGTCTTGAGGCGCCCGCGGTTGAAGACGTAGAGCACGACGATGGCGGCCGACAGCGCGACGATCACCGACCAGACGCCGCCGACGGCAGCAATCGAGGTGCCGCCCCATTGCGGCTCGGCCAGGAAGCTGGTGTCGACGTTGGGCAGCACGAGCATCGACATCGTCAGGTTGACCACCATCACCACCGCCAGCGGCAGCATGGCGACCGTGATCGACGGCAGCTCGGTGCTGCGCTGGCCGTGCTCGGCCTCGGCCGGGTCGAAGCTCTGCGCGGCGGTGGCGCGCTCGCGCACGACAGGGTCGTGCGCCGCGTCGGCCGCGGCCGACGGCGAGGGCCCGCCGAAGCCTTCGCCGGCGCGGCGCGCGGCCTTCTCGGCGCGACCCAGCCACCACAGGCCGAAGCCCAGCATCACGGCCGAGGCGATGATCCCCAGACCCGGCGCCGCGAAGGCGGTGGTGCCGAAGAAGGGCATCGGGATCGCGTTCTGGATCGCCGGCGTGCCCGGCATGGCCGTCATCGTGAAGGTGGTGGTGCCCAGCGCCACGGCCGCCGGCAGCAGCCGGTTGGGGATGTCGGCGGCGCGGAACAGCGCCTGGCCCATCGGCGCGATGACGAACATCGCCACGAACAGGCTGACGCCGCCGTAGGTGACCAGCGCCCCGGCCAACACCACCGCCAGGATCGAGCGGCTGGGGCCGAGCTTCTCGGTCATGAAGTTGGCGATGGCGCTGACCGAGCCGCTGTCGTCCATCAGCTTGCCGAACAGCGCGCCCAGCAGGAACAGCGGGAAGAACTGCGCCACGAAGCCGGCCGCTGAGCCCATGAAGGTCTGCGTCCAGTGCGCCAGCAGCGGCTGGCCGGAGAAGGCTGCCGCGACCAGTGCGGCCAGCGGCGCCAGGCCGAGCACACTCCAGCCGCGGAAGGCCAGCCAGACCAGCAGGGCCAGGCCGAGCAGGATGCCGAGCAGCCCCATGTCAGCAAGCCTCGAGCATGCTGTCCAGGTCCAGCGTCGAGCGCTTGCCCAGGTGGGCACCGTGCTCTTCGAGGAACGCGTCAGCCACCCGACGGCCCTCGTCGCGCAGCCCCTGCAGGAAGCGCCATTCGGTGATCAGCTTCGAGGTGGAATCGACCTCGGTCACGCGGTCGGAGGCGATGCGGTGGATGCGCATGCGCGCCCACAACGCGCCCTCGCCATGGCCGACATCGGCCACCTTGTTGAGCAGTGCAATCATGCGCAGCTCCTTGATCAGCGGCGAGTTGAAGGCCACCTCGTTCAGCCGGTTCATGATCTCGCGCGCCGTCTTCGGCACCTCGTCGCGCACGATCGGGTTGATCTGCACGAGGATGGTGTCCTGCGAATCGCATTCGCGCACCAGCGGCGTGATGGTCGGGTTGCCCACGTAGCCGCCGTCCCAGTAGTGCTCGCCGTCGATCTCCACCGCCTGGAACATGGTCGGCAGACAGGCCGAGGCCAGCAGCACGTCGGGCGTTATCTCGGCATTGCGGAACACGCGACCGGCGCCGGTGCGCACGTTGGTGGCGGTGATGAACAGCTTCATCGGCGCCTGGGCCAGGCAGCCGAAATCCACCGTCTCGGCCAGGATCTTGCGCAGCGGATGCGCGTTCAGCGGGTTCAGGTCGTAGGGCGAGAACATGCGCGTCATGGTCTCGCTCAGCATGTAGACGGGCGAATGCTCCAGCGTCCAGCGGCCGGCCAGCAGCGCCAGCGGGCCGCGCTGCATGGGGCTGAAGCGCCCGGCGTCCGACACCGCCTTCCAGAAGGTCTCCAGCGCCGCCTTTGCGCCGTGCACGCCGCCGTGCTCCCAGCCGCTGGCCATCACGGCCGCGTTCATCGCGCCGGCCGAGGTGCCGGAGATGCCGTCGATCTTCAGCCAGGGCTCTTCGATCAGGCGATCGATGACGCCCCAGGTGAAGGCGCCGTGGGCGCCGCCGCCCTGCAGAGCCAGGTCGACGAGCAGAGGTTTGGGTTGGGCGGGCATGGGCGTCGGACTTTCATGTTGCAGTGCAGCATGATAGCCCTGCTCTCCCGGCCAAGCGCGGCTTTTCCCGGCTCAGCGGCGGGTTTCGCCCTGGCCGAGCACCACCCACTTCAGCGAGGTCAGGCCTTCCAGACCCACCGGCCCGCGGGCGTGAAACTTGTCGGTGCTGATGCCGATTTCGGCGCCCAGGCCGTACTCGAAGCCGTCGGCGAAGCGCGTGCTGGCGTTGACCATCACGCTGGCCGAATCCACCTCGCGCAGGAAGCGCATCGCGTGCGGATGGTTCGTCGTCAGGATGGCGTCGGTGTGGTGCGAGCCGTAGCGGTTGATGTGCGCAATGGCCTCGTCCAGGCTGTCCACCAGCTTGATGCTGATGATCGGCGCCAGGTATTCCTCGGACCAGTCGGCCTCGGTGGCGTCGACCACGTCGCCGGCCGTCAGCAGCGCCTTGGCGCCGGCGTCGCAGCGCATCTGCACGCCCTTGGCAGCGAAGATCGCACCGATGCGCGGCAGGAACTGCGCCGCCACCGCGCGGTGCACCAGCAGCGATTCGGCGGCATTGCAGGGGCTGTACTTCTGCGTCTTGGCGTTGTCGGTCACGGTGACGGCCAGGTCCAGGTCCACCTGCGCGTCGACATAGACATGGCAGTTGCCATCGAGGTGCTTGATCACCGGCACGCGGGCCTCGGCGCTGATGCGCTCGATCAGGCTCTTGCCGCCGCGCGGGATGATCACGTCCACGTACTCGGGCATCGCGATCAGCCGGCCGACGGCGGCGCGGTCGGCGGTCTGCACCAACTGCACCGCCTCGGCCGGCAGGCCCGCGTCGACCAGCGCCGCCTGCACCTGCTGCCACAGCGCCAGGTTCGACTGCAGCGCCTCGGAGCCGCCGCGCAGGATGCAGGCGTTGCCTGACTTGATGGCCAGCGAGGCGGCCTCGATGGTCACGTTGGGCCGGCTCTCGTAGATCATGCCGAACACGCCCAGCGGCACGCGCATCTGGCCCACGCTGATGCCGCTGGGCTGGCGCTTGACGCCGCTGATCTCGCCCACCGGGTCGGGCATGGCGGCGATCTGCTCGCAGCCTTCGGCCACCGTCTCGATGATCGGCGGCGTCAGCTTCAGCCGGTCGAGCAGCGGGCCGGCCAGGCCGTTGGCGCGCGCTGCCTCCAGGTCCAGCGCATTGGCCTGCTGCAACGCAGCCACCTGCTCGCGAAGCCGCGCTGCCAGGCGGGTGAGGGCCAGGTTGCGGGCGGCGGTGGACGAGGCCGCCATGGCGGTGGCCGCGGCGCGCGCGGCCACGCCCACGTGGGCCATGTAGGCCGGAATGTCGCTCGGGTTCATCACCCGGATTGTCCCAAATTCAACGTTCCAGCCAGCCCAGCAACGCCAGCCACAGCGGCGCGCTGAGCATGAAGCCGACGGTGGAGAGCACGATGCCGGCGGTGGCCTCGGGCTGCAGGGTCTTGTAACGCTGCGCGAAGATCAGCGCGTTGCTGCCCACCGGCAGTGCTGCCAGCATCACCGCCACCGACAGCGGCAGGCCGCGCAGTCCGAAGCCCCAGCGTGCCGCCACCAGCACCACCGCAGGCAGCAGCAGCAGCTTCATCAAGGTCACGCCCACGGCGCCGCGCAGGTGGCCTTGCACGCCGTAGTAGGCGAGGCTCAGGCCGATCAGCACCAGGCACAGCGGCACCACGGCCGTGCCCAGCAGCTGCAGCACCTCGTCCACCAACGCGGGCAAGGGCAGGCCCGACAGGTTCCAGGCCAGCCCCGCCAGCACCGGCAGCACCACCGGGTGGATGACGGTGTTGCGCACGGTGCTGCGCAGCAGCGGGCCCAGCCCGGCGCCGGCCTGCCGCGGCGACCGCGCCCGCGCCAGGTCCAGCTCCACCAGCGCGGTCAGCACTGACAGCAGGATCAGCCCATGCACGCTGACCAGCATCAGGTGGATGCCCAGGCCCGCCTCACCGAACATCGCGGCAGCCATCGGGATGCCCATCTGCACCGCATTGCCATAGCTGACCGCGATGGCGCGCACCGCCGGCACGGCCGGCGCGGTGCTGGCGTCGCGCCGCCACTGCTGCACGCCGTAGACCGCGAACAGCACCGCCAGCGTGGGCACGAAGTAGGCCAGCAGCAGGTCGGCCGGCAGCGCGCCCAGGTCCACCCGGGCGGTGGTGCGGAACAGCAGCGCCGGCACGAAGATGTAGAAGGCCGCGTTGCCCAGCACCCGCGCCGGGTCGACCTGCGCATCGCCCAGCCAGCGCAGCTTGCCGGCCAGCCAGCCCAGCGCCACCGTGACCAGGATGGCCAGCAGCTTGCCCAGCACCGCGGCAGACATCGCTCAGGCCCGCGCGCGGCGGGCGCGGCGCTGCGGGCAGAACGCCCGGGCTACAGGCCCAGCCAGGTGCCCAGCGCCATCAGCTGGGCGTTGTCGTAGGCGGCAAAGCCCTTCCACTTGGTGGGCTCGAGCTTCTTCTTGCCTTCGTCGCTGGCATCCAGCGACAGCAGGTAGTCGCGCACCGCCTCGGCCTGCTCGGCGCTGAGCTTGGGGCTGGCGATCACGTGCTTGATCGGCACCGCCTTCGAGGTGGCCAGCACCTTGCCGCCCTTGTCCTGCCAGGCCTTGACCACCGCGTTGGAGGCGGTGGCGCCGGCCGGCGTCAGGCTGTTCTCGACGAAGAAGGGCACCGCGTCCTGGTAGCGGGTGTAGACATAGGACACCTGCTTCGGGTCGCCGACCAGGTCGCGGATGGTGGCCCGCACCATCCACGAGGTGATCGAATCCTCGTCCGGCGCGCCCAGCTTGCGGCCCTTCAGGTCGGCCAGCGACTTCAGCGGCGAATCCGCCGTGACCAGGAAGCTGGCCTTGTAGTCCTGGAAGCCCTTGGTCACCGCCAGCAGCTTGTAGTCGGACTTCTTGATCGCCTGGATCGAGATGTGCGCCGGGTGCACCAGCGCCAGGTCGTAGGCCTTGTCGGTCAGGCCCTTGCGCAGGCTGGGGTAGTCGGCTACCGGCTCGATCTGCACCGGCTGCTTCAGCAGCTTGCTCAGATCGGCGGCGATGGCCGCATAACGGGCCCGGATCTCCTCGTTCGGCACGCGGTAGGTCACGCCCTCGTTGACGGCGAAGACCAGGTTGGCCTGCGCCAGGCCGCAGAAGGCCACCAGCACCAGCGTGGCGACGACGCGCAGATGGGGGGTGTTCATGCCGCGCATTCTGCGCTAAGCCGCTGCCCCGGCGCGGCGCCGGCAGCCTCACGCCGGCTTGCGCGCCGTGGCCTTTTTCGCGGCCGGCGCCTTGGCCGCGGCCCGCGCCGGGCGCGGCTCGAACTCGAAGCCGACCTTGCCTTCCTTGCGGTCATAGGCCAGGAAGGCCTTGAACTTGCGCCGCGTCTTGTTGGAGACGAAGTTCTCCAGCAGGTCGGTCTTGCCGCCGTGCAGCAGCTTGCTCATCTGCTCGCGCGACACCGGCTGCTGCAGGATGATGCGGCCGGTCTTGAAGTCGCAGGTCACGTGCGCGCCAACGGCGTTGGCGCAGACGTAATTGGTGCCGTGCTCGTAGACCGCGCCCTGGCACTTCGGGCAGGCGCCCAGGCTCTCCTGGGCCGAGAAGTCCACCGGCTCGCCGGACTCGGCCTCGCGCCGCGCCTCCTCGCCGAAGTCGAACTCCAGCTTCCAGTTGCCGATCTCGTCGTCGTGCACCAGCTTCAGCTCGGCCGCGAAGGGCCAGCCGGCCTTGGAGCGGAAGCCGTCCAGCGGGCCGATCTTGCGGTCGCGCAGGAAGGTCTCCACCTCGGCCAGCTCGAAACTGCGGCCGCCCGGGATCTTGGTGATGCTGAAGCCGCAGCCGGCATCCTCGGCCGTGCTGGCGGCGCCGGTGCAGACGAAGCGCCGGTAGTTCTCCTTGACCACGCCGCCGCACTTGGGGCAGGGCGTGGCCAGCGTCGCATAGTCGCCGGGAATGGTTTCGCGGTCGTATTCCTTGGCCTTGCGCACGATGCGCTCGGCCATCTTGGCGATCTCGGCCATGAAGGCCTCGCGCTTCAGCCGGCCGTGCTCCATCTCGGCCAGCTGGTATTCCCAGTTGCCGGTCAGCTCGGGCTTGGTCAGGTCTTCCACGCCCAGGCCGCGCAGCAGCGTCATCAGCTGGAAGGCCTTGGCCGTGGGCACCAGCTCGCGGCCGTCGCGGTACATGTACTTCTCGAGGATCAGGCCTTCGATGATCGCGGCGCGCGTGGCCGGCGTGCCCAGGCCCTTCTCGGCCATGGCCTCGCGCAGTTCGTCGTCGTCGATCAGCTTGCCGGCGCCTTCCATCGCGCTCAGCAGCGTGGCCTCGGTATAGCGCGCCGGCGGCTTGGTCTTCAACGCCAGCACGTCCACGCTTTCGGTGCGCACCTTCTCGCCGGCCGCGACAGGCACGAGGTTGGCGTCGTCCTCCTGCGCCTCCTTGCCGTAGACCGCCAGCCAGCCCGGGTTGACCAGCACCTTGCCATTGGTCTGGAACTTGTGCTCCTTGCCAGCGGCCTGCACGGTGGAAATGCGGGTGGTGACCAGAAACTCCGCCGGCGGGTAGAACACCGCCAGGAAGCGCTTGACCACCAGGTCGTACAGCTTCGCCTCGGCCTCGCTCAGGCTCTTCGGCGGCTGCAGCGTCGGGATGATGGCGAAGTGGTCCGACACCTTGGCGTTGTCGAAGACGCGCTTGGTCGGCTTGACGTAGCCCTCCTTCAGCCCATGCCTGGCATGCGCGGCCAGCGCCTTCAGCGGGCCGGGCAGGTCTTCCTTGGCCAGCATGTCGAAGGTGTTCTTCACCACCGCCAGATAGTCCTCGGGCAGGTGCCGCGAGTCGGTCCGTGGGTAGGTCAGCACCTTGTGCTTCTCGTACAGCGCCTGGGCCAGCGACAGCGTGGTCTTGGCGCTGTAGCCGAAGCGCGAGTTGGCCTCGCGCTGCAGCGTGGTCAGGTCGTACAGCGCCGGGCAGCTGCTGGTGCTGGGTTTCGATTCCTCGGTGACGCTGGCCGGCTGGCCGCGCACCGCCGCGGCGATGGCCTGCGCGCTGGCCTCGTCCCACAGCCGGTCGGCGCGCTGCTCGGGGTCGTCGGCGTTCTTCTTGAAGGCCGGGTCGAACCACTTGCCTTCGTACTGCCCGGCCTGCGCATCGAAGCTGGCGCGCAGCTCCCAGTAGTCGCGCGGCACGTGCTTGCGGATCTTCTCCTCGCGCTCGACCACGATGCTCAGCGTCGGCGTCTGCACCCGGCCCACCGTGGTCAGGAAGAAGCCGCCGTCGCGCGAGTTGAAGGCCGTCATCGCCCGTGTGCCGTTGATGCCGACCAGCCAGTCGGCCTCGCTGCGGCTGCGCGCGGCATCGGCCAGGCCAGCCATCTGCTCGTCGCTGCGCAGCTTCTCGAAGCCTTCGCGGATGGCCTGCGGCGTCATGCTCTGCAGCCACAGCCGCTGGATCGGCTTGGCCAGCGGCTTGGCGCCTGCGGCGTACTGCAGGATCAGCCGGAAGATCAGTTCGCCCTCGCGGCCGGCGTCGCAGGCGTTGATGATGCGCGTCACGTCCTTGCGCTTGACCAGCTTGACCACCGCATTGAGCCGCGTCTTGGCCTTGTCGATCGGCGCCACGTCGAAATGCGGCGGCACCACCGGCAGGTGGGCGAAGCTCCACTTGCCGCGCTTGACGTCGAATTCCTCCGGCGCCTTGATCTCCACCAGATGGCCCACCGCCGAGGTGACCACGTACTGGTCGTTCTCGAAATGATCGGCCGCCTTCTCGAACTTGCCCGAGACCGGCGTCAGCGCGCGCACGATGTCCTGCGCCACGCTCGGCTTCTCCGCAATGATGATCGTCTTGCTCATGTGTTCCCTGTGCTTGGCCCTGCCGGCACGTGGCCCGTGCCTACAATCGCCGCCTTCACGCGCGCATGCACGCACACGCGCGCGCCCATGATTCAATGTACCCAATGAGCCGAGCCACTCCGTCCCGTGCCCCGAAGAGCCCGCCACCGCCCCAAGGCCGACGCGTGCAGGTGCGGCGCAGCGGCGTGCACGGCAAGGGGGTGTTCGCGTTGCGGCCCATCGCGGCCGGCGAGACGGTCATCGAGTATGTCGGCGAGCGCATCACCTGGAAGGAGGCGCTGCGCCGCCACCCGCACGACCCGTCGCAGCCGAACCATACCTTCTACTTCCACATCGACGACCAGCATGTCATCGATGCCAATGTGGGCGGCAATGCGGCGCGCTGGATCAACCACGCCTGCGACACCAACTGCGAGGCCGACGAGGTGGACGGCCGCATCTTCATCAAGGCGCTGCGCGACATCCAGCCCGGCGAAGAGCTGTTCTACGACTACGGCCTGGTGATGGAAGGCCGGCTGACGGCGAAGCTGAAGAAGGAGTTCGCCTGTCACTGCGGCAGCCCGAACTGCCGCGGCACCATGCTCGCGCCGAAGCGCCGCTGACCGCACCGGGTGGACCGATGTCCGACAGCCGTCCGCTGCAATGGGGTGCCGAGGCGCTGTGGCAGCAGCTCGGCCCGGTGCTGCCGGGCCTGAGCGTGGAGGTACTGGCCCGGGCCGATTCCACCAACACCCGGCTGCTGGAGCGGGCCCGGCTGTCCAGCGGGCGGCGCAGCTTGCCGCAGACCATTCCCGGCGAGCTCGATGCGCCCGCGCCGGGCCGCGAGGCGCCCACCCCGCTGGGCCGGCGCAACGACGACACCCGGCCCTGCCTGCTGGTGGCCGAGCAGCAAACCCACGGCCGCGGCCGCCAGGGGCGTGTCTGGCAGTCGGCCGCCGGCGCGTCACTGACCTTCTCGCTGGCGCTGGCGCTGCAGCCACCGTCCTGGTCGGGCCTGTCGCTGGCCGTCGGCGTCGCGCTGGCCGACGCGCTGGACCCGCCCACGGCGGGCCTGCCACCGCGCGTCGGCCTGAAGTGGCCTAACGATCTGTGCCTGCTGGACGGCCCGGGCCGCGGCCGCAAGCTCGGCGGCGTGCTGATCGAGACCGTGCCCGTCGGCGAGCGCCGCATGGCCGTGGTCGGCATCGGCCTGAATGTGCTGCCGCAGGCGCCGAACCCCGAGCTGAGCTCCGGTTTCGCCTGCCTGCAGGAGATCTGGCCCGAGGTCGACGCCCCGCAGGCGCTGCAAAGGGTGGCATTGCCGCTGGCGCAGGCGCTGATGCGCTTCGACCGGGAAGGCCTGGCGCCCTTTGCCGCCGGCTTTGCCCGGCGCGACATGCTCTATGGCCAGACGGTCAGCACCACGGCGGCCGAGGTTGCCGAAGGCGTGGCCGAGGGCATCGACGAGCATGGCGCGCTGCGCATTCGCGCCGGCGTGCTGCATGCACTGCACGCCGGTGAGGTCAGCGTGCGCCTGTCCGGCAGCGCGGCATAGCGGCCGTGCGCGCCCTGGTCGCGCTGCTACTGCTGGCCAACCTGGCCTTCCTGGCCTTGTCGCGCGGCTGGCTGCAGCCCTGGGTGGGGTTGTCGACGCAGCATGAGCGCGAACCGCAGCGCCTGGCCGCGCAGATAGAGCCGACCTCGGTGCGCGTGCTTCCCGCCGCGGCGGCTTCCGCGGCCGCGGCGACGCTGTGCCTGCAGGCCGGGCCCTTCGATGCCACGCAGATCGAGGCCGCCGAAGCCGCGCTGGCCGCACTGCCGCCGGGCAGCTGGCGGCGTGTGCCGGTCGAAGACGGCAGCCATGGGCCTGCCTGGGCGCTGCGCGTGGAGTCTGCCGACGCGACGCTGCAGCGGCAGTTGCAGGGCCTGGCGCTGCCTGGCCCGAACGCGCTCTTTCAGCCCTGCCCGCGCTGAGGCCGCGTCCGCAGCAGCGGCAGCGTGCCGGCGGCGGTGGCCAGTGCCATCAGCCAGAACACGCCGAAGGCGCCTCCGCCGCTGGACCCGGTGACCAGCACCACGTTGGGCGGGCGGTCCTGCGCGGCCAGCACCAGCGCCGCATCGACCTCCGCGTTGTCGATGACCGCGGGTTGCTGCACCGGCGGCACGTAGGCCGCGCCCAGCGTGGCATAGCGCAGCGCCTGTTCGGTGTCCAGGATGCCGGCGCCGCAGGTGCCGGTGGTGCAGATGCAGCGGCCGGGGTTCTCGTCCGAGCACAGGCCGATCTTGGGCGAGGTGACGTGCGGCCGCGCGCTCACGCGCAGGCCTTGCAGCAGCTGCGCGTGGTTCAGCGCCGGGTTCAGGCTCAGCATGTGGGCCAGCGTGGCCGCCACCTGGGGCGCGGCGAAGCTGGTGCCGTACAGCCGCGCATAGCCAGGCGCACCCGGCACGGTGCTGCCCTGGTTGGTCAGCGTCACCAGGCCGCTGTCGGCCAGCACGCTGCCCCAGGCCCCTTGCTCGTCGTCGCCGGCCACCGCGGCAATGCCGGAGTTGCCCAGGTTGCCGCCGAAGTTGGAGTAGTGGGTCTTGAAGCCGTCGCGGTTCAGGCCCACCACGCCGACCACGCCGTTGCAGTTGGCCGGCCGCGAGGGCCGTGACCATTCGTTGCCGGCTGCTGCGACCACCACCACGCCGAGTGCCGCCAGCTCGTCCACCGCCGCCTGGTAGGCCGGGCCGCAGGCGGCGCTGCCACCGAAGCTGATGTTGATGATGCGCGCTGGATTCAGGTTGACCGGTGCACCGGCCACCGCCAGACCAGCCGCCCAGCGCATGCCATCGACGATGTCCGGCACCTCGGCGCCGCACTTGCCGGCCACGCGCACCGGCAGGATGTTCGCGCCCCAATGCATGCCGGCGCCACCCAGTCCGTTATCGGCATGGGCCGCCACCATGCCGGCAACGATGGTGCCGTGCCAGGAGCTGGCCTCGACACCACAGCCGCTGAACACCGGGTCGGCCAGGTCGGCACGGGTCACGTAGTCACCGGGGTCGCTCGGATCGTTGTCGCGGCCGTTGCCGTCGTTGGCGTATTCGATGACGCTGACGAAGTCGTAGCCACCGAGGACGCGGCCACTCAGGTCCGGGTGGCTGGTGATGCCGGTGTCCAGTACCGCCACCACCGTGGGGGCATGGTTGGCCAGCAGCCAGGCCGGTTGGAAGCCGGACACGCCGCGCAGCCGCGCACCGATGGCATTGGCATTGCCCCCGCTCACCGGCTGCAGCCACCATTGCTGGGGGAACAGCGGGTCGGTGGGTGTGGCCTGCAGCCGGCGCTGGCGCTGGTTGGGTTCCACCCACTCGACGTCGGGGCGCGACATCAGCTTTTCGCGCAGCGAAGTGGTTTCTTCAGCCGACAACGGGCGTTCGAAATCCAGCAGCTGCTGGTCGCGGCCCACCGGCCGCAGCCTGGGCTCGCGCTTGCCCGAGCGGCCGCCCAGGCCGGTCTCGTCGATCACGCGCTGCCAGCGCTGGCCTTCGCGGGCACCGGCGGCCGCCAGCGCCTCGCGCTGGCGCGGGCTGCCACGGCGGGCCTCCAGGCTGTCGTGGGCCACCGGGTCTTTCAGCCGCACGATCAGGCCGCGGGCGGGCCCGTTGTCGACGGTCTGCGCCGATGCCGGCAGCGCGCACAGCAGCGCCGCCAGGGCGCCGGCGGCGCGCAGGAGGCTGCAGTGAAGCCGGCGCTTTGTATCCATTGACAGCAAGGTGTCAACGATTATTGCGGCCGGGATCCTGGGTGCGTGGCGCCTTCGGTGGCCCGGATGTGCAGGAGTGCCGCCACCGCCAGCCCCAGCAATGCCACCCAGATCAGCGAGGCCGCCCCGCCCCCGCCGCCTCCGCCTTCGGGTACGGCGGCGACCACCGCACCCACGCTGATACGCTGCTGGATGCTGGCGCGCTGGCCGGCGTCGTCGATGACCGTCAGGTTCACCAGCAGGCTGCCGGCCGCCACCGTGGCCAGCTCGATGCGGCTGCCACCGACCGTGCCGGGCGCCACTGCCAGCACTCCCGGGTCGTCCAGCACCGTCCATTCGTAACCGGCAATGCCGCGGCCGGCCGCCGGCAGGCTGGCGCCGGCGTCCAGTTGCAGCACGTCGCCGGCCAACGGCGTCGCCGGGGCCACCGTGAAACGCGCCAGCGTGCCGCCGGCGGCGGCCACCGCAGCCGCGGCGTCCAGCATGCCGGCGCCGCACAGGCCCGCGCTGCAGTAACACTGCAACTGGTCGGTGCCGTCGGGCGTGCGGCACATCGGTATCGGCTGGCCGTTCTCGTCGTTGCCAGCGCCGCTGGTCGGGAAGGCACGCGCGCTGCTCTGCAGCATCGTGCGCACCTCCTGCGGCAGCAGTTGTGGGCGGGCCGACAACATCAGCGCGGCACTGCCGGCCACGATCGGCGCGGCAAAGCTGGTGCCGACGCTGTAGTTGTAGGCATCGGTCCAGATGGAGCCGCCGGCATTCGGCCGCTGCGTGCCGCTGTTGCTGCTGCTCAGGATCGGGTACAGGCAGGGTTCGCCGGCGCCCAGGTTGACGCAGTTGCCAGCCGGAGCGGCCAACGTGATAGCCGGCCCCAGGTCGGAGAAGCCCACCTTGGTGCCGGCATGGCGCAACCCGGCCACCGCGATGACGCCGTCACAGTTGGCGGGAAGCTCGGCGGCATGGCCGACGCTGTTGCCGGCCGCGACCACCACCACCGCGCCGGCGGCCTGCAGTTCGGCGATGACAGCCGGGTAGCCGGTGGCCGCCGTGCAGGCACCGCTGCCGCCCAGGCTCAGGTTCAGCACCCGTGCCGGGTTCGGATTCAGCGGCAGGCCGGGTACCGCCAGCCCGGCCGCCCAGCGCATGCCTGCCTGGATGTCGGAGTCATAGCCGCCGCACTTGCCCAGCACTCGCACCGGCAGGATCTTCACGCCGAAGGCGGTGCCGGCCATGCCCTGGCCGTTGTCGGCGATGGCGCCCACCACGCCGGCGATCTTGGTGCCGTGCCAGGAGCTGTCGGCCGCGCCGCAGTTGTAGAAATCGCCGCCTCGATTGGCGTTCTCGGCCGGGGTGATCCAGTCGCCGGGGTCGCTGGCGTCGGCATCGCGGCCGTTGCCATCGTTGGCGGTGGCCGGGTCGGACACCATGTCGTAGCCCGGCAGCACCGCGCCCGCCAGGTCCAGGTGGTCGGCCAGCACGCCGGTGTCCAGCACCGCCACCACCACACCCGGACTGCCGGTGATGCGATCCCAGGCGGCCTCGGCATTGACGGCCGAACGCAGCTCGGCCGTGGGCGCGCGCAGGTACCACTGCCCGGCATCCGGGCCCCGTCCGGAGGCGGGGCCGCGCGCATACAGCAGGTCGCTCGGCACGTAGAGCGCCCGCCGGCGCTGGTCCACGGCCACGTGCAGCACCTCCGGGTCGGCCGCCAGCCGGCGGGCCAGCGTGGCGGCATCGACGCCGCGCGCGGTGAGCACCTGGCTGCGCGCACTGATCGCGCTGCCGCTTTCCAGCGCCACGCCGGCCCGCGCGGCCAGGCGGTCGGCCCGCCGCTGCACGGCGGCGTGGGCTTCGGACGCCGAAGCGTCCAGGGCGAGAGGCTGCTCGCGCAGCAGCGGCGCATCGTCCTTGAGGGTGACGATCACCCGCGCTGGCGGCGCCGGGGACACCGTCTGCGCCTGGGCGGCCAGCGCCGCCAGCAACAGCGCCCCCGTCGCCACCAGGCGGCCGGCGGTGGGCGCTGCGGCGCGGATCACCTCACTTCGCCATCACGCGGACCATCTCCAGCACCTTGCAGGAATAGCCCCATTCGTTGTCGTACCAGGACACCACCTTGACGAAGGTGTCGTCCAGCGCAATGCCGGCGTCGGCGTCGAACACGCTAGTGCAGCTTTCGCCGCGGAAGTCGGTGGCCACCACCTTGTCCTCGGTGTAGCCCAGCACGCCGCGCATCACGCCTTCGCTGGCGGCCTTCATCGCCGCGCAGATTTCCTTGTAGCTGGCCGGCTTGCTCAGCTCGACCGTCAGGTCCACCACCGAGACATCGCTGGTCGGCACGCGGAAGGCCATGCCGGTGAGCTTCTTGTTCAGCTCGGGGATCACCTTGCCCACCGCCTTGGCCGCACCGGTGCTGCTGGGGATGATGTTCTCCAGGATGCCGCGGCCGCCGCGCCAGTCCTTATTGCTGGGGCCGTCCACCGTCTTCTGCGTGGCAGTGGCAGCGTGTACGGTGGTCATCAGCCCGCGCTTGATGCCCCAGGTGTCGTTCAGCACCTTGGCCACCGGGGCCAGGCAGTTGGTGGTGCAGCTGGCGTTGCTGATGATGGCCTCGCCGGCGTACTTGGTGTGGTTGACGCCATAGACGAACATCGGCGTGTCGTCCTTGCTGGGCGCCGACATGATCACCTTCTTGGCGCCGGCGGCCAGGTGCTTGCGCGCACCGGCATCGTCGAGGAACAGGCCGGTGGATTCGACGACGATGTCGGCGCCGACCTCGCCCCACTTCAGCTCGGCCGGGTCCTTCACCGCGGTCAGCCGGATCTTGCGGCCGTTGACGACCAGCGTGTGGCCTTCGACCGCGACCTCGCCCTTGAAGCGACCGTGCACGCTGTCGTACTGCAGCATGTAGGCCAGGTAGTCCGGCTCCAGCAGGTCGTTGATGCCGACGATCTCGATGTCGTCGAAGTTCTTCACCGCGGCGCGGAAGACCATGCGTCCGATGCGGCCGAAGCCGTTGATGCCCACCTTGATGCCCATTTGCGAACTCCTTTGAAAAGCGGATACAGCGGAAAGCAAGAAATCAGCCGGCCAGCACCTGGCGCACGGTGTCGGCCAGGTTCTGCGACGTGAAATGGAACAGCTTGAACAGCGCTGGCGCCGGCGCGCTCTCGCCATAGCGGTCCAGGCCCACCACCGCCGCGCAGCCGTACTTCCACCAGCCATCGGTGACGCCGGCCTCCACCGCAATGCGCGGCAGCTTCGGCGGCAGCACCTGGCTCTTGTAGTCGACGCTCTGGCGGTCGAAGACGCTGGTGCTGGGCATGCTGACCACACGCACCGCGATGCCGTCCTTCGCCAGCTCGGCCTGCGCATGCAGCGCCAGTTGCACCTCGCTGCCGGTGGCGATGATCACCGCCTGCGCCTTCTTCTTCAGCCCCACCTCGGTCGGTTCGGCCAGCACGTACGCGCCCTTGGCGATCTCGTCGAGGCCGCTCTTCGGCGCATAGGCCAGGTTCTGCCGGCTCAGCAGCAGCGCGCTCGGCCGGTCGGCGTGGCTCAAGGCCACCGTCCAGGCCACCGCCGTCTCGGCCGTGTCGCCCGGGCGCCAGACGTCCAGTCCAGGAATCAGCCGCAGCGCTGCCGCGTGTTCGACGCTCTGGTGCGTCGGCCCGTCCTCGCCCAGGCCGATGCTGTCGTGCGTGAAGACATGGACCACCCGGTGCTTCATCAGCGCTGCCATGCGGATGGCGTTGCGGCTGTAGTCGCTGAAGGTCAGGAAGGTGCCGCCGTAGGGGATGAAGCCGCCGTGCAGCGCGATGCCGTTCATCACCGCGGCCATGCCGAACTCGCGCACGCCGTAGTTGATGTGGCGGCCGCCGTTGGGCGTGCCGTCCTCGCCGAAGCGCAGCGCCGGCGTCGAGGTGGTGTTGGTCAGGTTCGAGCCGGTCAGGTCGGCGCTGCCGCCCAGCAGCTCGGGCAGCGCCTTCGTGAAGGCCTCCAGCGCAATCTGGCTGGCCTTGCGCGAGGCCACGGTCTCGGCCTTGGCGTGGGCGGCGATCACCGCGTCCACCGCGGTCTGCGCGAAGTGCTTGGGCAACTCGCCGCGGAGCCGGCGCTGCAGTTCGGCGGCGAGCTCGGGGAATTCGTCGCGGTAGGCGGCAAAGCGCGCGTTCCAGCCACTTTCCGCATCGTCGCCGCGGGCCTTGTGGTCCCACAGCGCATAGACCTCGTCGGGGATCACGAAGGGCGGCCAGTTCCAGCCGATCGCGCCGCGCGTCAGCGCCACCTCGTCGGGGCCCAGCGCCTCGCCGTGCGCCTTGGCGGTGCCGGCGCGGTGCGGCGAACCCTTGCCGATGGTGGTGTTGCAGACGATCAGCGTCGGCCGCGTGGCCGATTTGCGGGCCTGCGTCAGCGCCGCGTCTACGGCGGCCACGTCCTGGCCGTCGATCGGGCCGATCACGTCCCAGCCATAGGCCTCGAAGCGCCCGCGCACGTTGTCCACGTACCAGGGCCGCACGGCACCGTCGATGCTGATGCCGTTGTCGTCGTACAGCGCCACCAGCTTGTTCAGCTTCCAGGCACCGGCCAGCGCGCAGGCCTCGTGGCTGATGCCTTCCATCATGCAGCCGTCGCCCAGGAACACATAGGTGTGGTGGTCCACCACCGTGTGGCCGGGGCGGTTGAACTCGTGCGCCAGCAGCTTCTCGGCCAGCGCCATGCCCACCGCGTTGCTGACACCCTGGCCCAGCGGGCCGGTGGTGGTCTCCACGCCGGGCGTCACGTCCACCTCGGGGTGGCCGGGGGTCTTGCTGTGCAGCTGGCGGAAGCTGCGCAGCTCGCTCATCGGCAGGTCGTAGCCGCTCAGGTGCAGCAGCGCATAGAGCAGCATCGACGCATGGCCGTTGCTGAGCACGAAACGGTCGCGATCGGCCCAGCGCGGGTTGCGCGGGCTGTGCTTCAGGTGGCGGTCCCACAGCGCCACGGCCATCTCGGCCATGCCCATCGGCGCACCCGGGTGGCCGGAATTGGCCTGCTGCACGGCGTCCATGGCCAGGGCGCGGATGGCGTTGGCCATCAGCGTCGGGGTGTCGTTCGGGTTGGCTGCCATGTCCGCTGGGGGCCGCGCGGGCCGAGAAGGGGTGGGAGGGGAAACCCTGTCATTCTAGGGGCGGCATCACGGCCATTGGCCGTCCTGACCCACCCCTACACTGGGGTGACATGAGAGCCCTGATCCTGGCCGCCGGCCGCGGCGAGCGCATGCGCCCGCTGACCGACACCACGCCGAAGCCACTGCTGCCGGTGCGCGGCAAGCCGCTGATCGAATGGCACCTGGAAGCGCTGGCCCGCGCCGGGGTGCGCGAAGTGGTGGTCAACACCGCCTGGCTGGAAGCGCAGTTTCCGGCCGCGCTGGGTGACGGCGCGCGCTGGGAGCTGAGGATCCACTATTCGATGGAAGGCCGCGACCACGGCGGCGCGCTGGAGACTGCCGGCGGCATCCGCAAGGCGCTGCCCTGGCTGGCACCCCGCGGCGACGAGGCCTTCTGGGTGGTGTCGGGCGACATCTTCATGCCCGGCTTCGAGTTCGATGCGAAGGTGGCGCAAGACTTTTCCGCGGGCACCGACCTGGGCCTGCTGTGGCTGGTGCCGAACCCCGGCTTCCACGAGCGCGGTGATTTCGATCTTCAAGGCACGCGCTTGACTCGCGGCGCGGCCGGCACGCCGCATGCCTTCACCTACGCCAACGTGGCGCTGCTGCGCCCGGGCCTGGTCAATGCGCTGCCCTTGGGCCAGCGCGCGCCGCTGGGCCCGCTGCTGTTCCAGGCGGCCGCGGCCGGCCGTCTGGCCGGCCGCGTGCTCGAAGGGCCCTGGCACAACATCGGCACGCCGGCGCAACTGGCAGCGGCCGACGCCGCCTGACTCAGCCGCGAGGCAGCCGGCGGCGCGCCAGCAAGCCGACGGCGCCCAGCCCGGCCAGCAGCATCGCCGTGGTGCCGGGTTCGGGCACTGCCGTGATGTGCAGATCGTCCAGCACCACTCCCGTGCCCTTGAACGACATCGCGCGGATGTCGCCCTGGGCGCGGGTGATGCCGATGAACAGCCCTTCGTTCCAGCTGTCGACAGCCGTGCTCACCGGAACCGTGTAGGTTTCCAGCACGTTGCCGGCATTGCCATAGGCCGTCACCGCCACGGCAAAGGGCAGGCCGCCGGTGGCGTAGTGGTTGACAAAGGCACCGGCACCCCCGGTGGAGGCATCGAACAGGAAACGCAGTTCGCCGTTGAAGCCGCCGGCGGCAAACAGCCTGCCGGCGCCCCAGGCGCCGTTGTCGCCCAGGTCGCGGATGTTGGCGCCGACTTCGCTGCCTTCGTCGCCGTTGAAGGTGACACCGTGGCCCAGGGCCTCGGGCCCGGTGGTCAACAGGCCGTCGTAGCTGTCGAAGTCGATCCGCGTCGGGTTGGCGATCTGCGCGGCATCGGTGGCCAGCGCGGCCTGCGCCGGCAGCCAGGCACTGGCCGTCAGCGCCAGCACGATCAGGGAAGTTTTGTTCATGGGTGGTCCTCGAAAGGTGTGCGCAGTGCTTCAGCTGCCGATCAGGCCGCCGTCGTCCTTGGTGATGACCACCACGCCAGAGCGTGGCCGGCCGCCGGGCAGAGGCGTCACGCCATCGGCCGCAGTCGTCCACTGGCTCTGCGGCCAGTTGGAGAACTGGGTGGGGTTGGCGGCCGTCGAGTCCTCGCCCGGGTGCTGGATGCCGACGAACATGGTCTTGCCGTCCGGCGTCATCGTCACGCCGGTGACCTCGCAGTTCGGCGGGCCGGTCAGGAAGCGGCGGGTCATGCCGGTGTTCGGGTCGGCGCAGACCATGCAGTTGGCGCCGATGTTCACCCAGTCGCCCAGGGCGTCACCGGCCTGGTCGGTCTGCACCCACAGGCGGCCGAAGGGGTCGAACCACAGGCCGTCCGGCGCGCCGTAGTCGGCGCTGCCGTTCGGGTCGTCGACGATGTTGCCCTTGAAATCGTTGGTGGGCAGCGGCGCCTTGCTGGTCAGTGTGTCGCCGTTCTGCACGAACAGGTTCCAGCTGAAGGTGGTGGCGGCCACCGACTTGCCGGCCTCGCGCCAACGGATGATGTGGCCGTAAAGGTTGTTGGCGCGCGGGTTGGCCGCATCCACCGGCGGGCGGGCCGAGCCGGCCGCCGTGCTGCCGTCGGGGTTGTTGACGCTGGTGCCGCCGCGGCGGTTGTTGTTGGTCAGCGTGCAGTAGACCTCGATCTCGTCGAAGCCGCCGATGCGCGGCCGCGCACCGGTCCATTCGGGCCGGTCCATCATCGTCGCGCCCACTGCATCGGCAGCCTGGCGCGTCAGGATCAGGATCTTGGCCTGCACCTCGGCATCGTTGGCGCCCTTGAAGCTCGGGTTGTCGCGCAGGGCCACGCCGTTCACGCCCAGCGTGCCGGGCTGCAGCGGGATCCAGCGCCCCCTCATGTCGCTGTCGAAGCGCGCCACGTAGAGCACGCCGCTGTCCAGCAGGTTGCGGTTGGCGGCGCGGTTGGTGGGGTTGTACTTGCCGGCGCAGACGAACTTGTAGATGTATTCGTTGCGCTCGTCGTCGCCCATGTAGAAGGCCAGGCGGTTGTCCTTGTCGACGACGTACTGCGCACTCTCGTGCTTCATGCGGCCCAGTGCGGTGCGCTTGATGGGCGTGCTGGACGGGTTGAAGGGGTCCACCTCGACCACCCACCCATAGAGGTTGGGCTCGAAGGGGTTGGTGTCGGCGTTGAAGCGTGGGTCCACCTCGTGCCAGCGGTAACCGAAGCCGGTGCGGCTGATGCCGTAGCGGTTGCCGTTGGCCAGGATCTGCGGCTTCTGGTCCTCCAGGTCCGGCGCAATCTCGGCACCCAGCGTGGGCGCAGCGAAGTAGCCGTTCCAGTTCTCTTCGCAGGTCAGGTAGGTACCCCAGGGCGTGTGGCCGTGGGCGCAGTTGTTCATCGTGCCGTAGGCGGTGTAGCCATCGTTCAGCGCACCGGTGTCCGTCGAGCCGGTGGGCGTGATCTCGAACTTCTTCGACTTCATCCAGGCATGGCCAGCGGCCGGGCCGGACACGCGCATTGGCGTGTTGGCCGTCAGGCGACGGCCGAGCGGCGAGCTCTTCACCACGGACCACTTGCCGGCGGTGCGGCGCAGTTCGACGATCGATACGCCGTGCGCCGCCTGCGACTTGCGGCACTTGTCGATGGTGAAGCCGCTGCTGCCCACCAGGCCGTCCGGGTGCAGGATCTCTTCGTGGGTGTATTCGTTGTTGGCGCACAGCACGCCGCGCTCGCTGCTGACCACACCGCCGGTGCTGAACGGGAAGAAGTGCATGCCGTCGGTGTGCGCGCCGTAGCTCTTCATCTGCTGGGCAGCGGTCTCGGTGGCGTTGCCGCTGAAGGGCACGCCGCCGGGCATGATCGGATCACCCCAGGCCACCAGCAGCCTGGCGCTGTAGCCAGCCGGCACGGTCACGCGGTCCACCACCGGTGCCAGGCTGGCCGGCACGCTGGTGAAGCCGAAGCCGGGGAAGCCCGGGCCCGGAGGCACCGGCGCAGCCTGCACGCTGCTGACCAGCCCGCCGAGCGTCAAGCCGCCCGCGGCGGTGAGCGCGGTGGCGCCGATGCCGCCCTGCACGAAGCGGCGGCGGCTGCCATCGACGCGTTCGACGACGTCGAGGATGGACGGGTTGCCCGACACGTTCAGCGAACGGTCGTTGGCGGGATGGGACTTGCCCTTCATGGGTGGTGCTCCTGGCAGTTTGGGGTGGACTACAGCGCGCCACGACGCCGCATGGGGACAACTTTCGCGGCGGCTGATGACGCTGCCGTGTAGCTCGCATGACAGAGCGGTGAATCGGCTATCGTCCGTTTGGCGGGCTCGGTGGGCGGGCCCGGCAGTCGTGGGAGTGCAGATGCGCATGACGCGCGCAGCCGCCGGCGCGCTGGCGGCCGTGGTGGCCGTGGCCGCGCAGGCCGCGCCGGAAGGCCGCTTCGGCTGGCTGGGCTTGGCGCCGGTGGAAGCCGGCCAGACGCTGGCGCAGGCCGAGGCCGCGCTGGGCGCGCCGCTGCAACCCGAAGCCGCGGCCGGCCCCGACACCGCGCGCTGCCATCTGCGCAGCACGCCGGCGCAGCCTGGCGTGACCTACGTGGTCGACCAGGGCCGCGTCACCCGCGCCGAGACCCGCGACCGCCGCTACCGCACGGTGCGCGGCGTGCGCGTCGGCGACCCGGTGGACCGCGTGCGCGAGATCTATGGCGCGCGCCTGGTGGTGCGGCCGCATGCGTACTTCGAGCGCGGGCTGATGCTGTCGGTGTATTCGCCGGACCGCAAGTTCGCGCTGGTGATGGAAAGCAACGACGCCGGCCGGCTGGTGATACTGCGCGGCGGCATGGTGCCGGCCGTCGAAAGCCTGGCCGGCTGCAGCGCATGAACACGCAGGCGGTGGAACTGGCCGTCATCGGCGCCGGGCCGGTGGGCTTAGGCCTGGCCCTGCACGCGGCGCGCGTGCTGCCGCAGGCGCGCATCAGCCTGTTCGACCGGCGCACGCTCGATCACGACGTGGGGACCGATCCGCGCACGCTGGCGCTGTCGCTGGGCAGCGTGCAGCTGCTGCAGCGGCTGCAGGTGTGGTCCGAGGACACGGCCCAGCCGATCCGCGAGGTGCATGTCTCGCAGCTGCCGCCCACGCTGGCCAGCGCCGGGCCGCTGGGCGCGCCGGAGGTGCGCATCCTGGCGGCAGAGGAAGGCGTGCCGATGCTCGGCGCCGTGCTGCGTTATGGCGAGCTGTTGGCGCCGCTGCAGCAGGCCTGGCTGCAGGCCGCGCAGCGCGAGCCGCAGCGGCTGGTCACCCGCTTCGGCAGCAAGGTGGCCGCCCTGAAGCCGCTGCCCGGCGCGGTGGAGCTGGACAGCGGCATCGCCGAGCGCTTCGACCTGGGCGTGGTGGCCGAAGGCGGCGTGTTCGCGCAGCAGGCGCGCAAAGCGCTGGCGCACGATTACGGCCAGACGGCCTGGGTGGGCACCGCCACGCTGGACGGCGGCAACCCCGGCCTGGCGGTGGAGCGCTTCACCCGCCACGGGCCGCTGGCGCTGCTGCCGCTGCGCACGGCCGGCCTGCCCGCCGGGCAACGCCAGGCGGCGCTGGTCTGGTGCGTCAACAGCCAGGACGACCCGGTGCGCGCGCTCGACAGCGCGCAGCGCCAGGCGGTGCTGAACACCATGCTGCCCGACGCGGCCGGGCGCATCGTCGCGCTGTCGCCGCTGAAGGACTTTGCGCTGGGCCTGAACGCCGAACGCACGCTGGTCGACGGCCGCAGCGTGCGCATCGGCAATGCCGCGCAGACGCTGCACCCGGTGGCCGGCCAGGGCCTGAACCTGGGCCTGCGCGACGCCTTCGAGCTGGTGCAGGTGCTGCGCCACGCGCGCGATGTCGACGCCGCGCTGCAGCGGGTGGAATGGGCGCGCGCCGCCGACCGCTGGAGCATGATCGCCGCCACCGATTTCCTGGCGCGCAGCTTCACCTGGCAGCTGCCGGGGCTGGCGGCGGCGCGGGGCCTGGGCCTGGCGGCGCTGCAGGCGGCGCGGCCGCTGAAGTCGCTGCTGGCAAAGCAGATGATGTTCGGCTCCCGGTAGTCAGGAAGTCCCACACCAGCTCGCCGAGCGGCGGCGACGCCAGCTGCGGCCCGACCACGAAAGATGGAAAGGGCAAAGGCCGCGCGCCGGCCCAGTGGTGGCCCTGCCCTTCGATCTGCAGCGCGGCCAGTCGGCTGCCGCCGGCGCAGTGCGGCCACTGCAGCCGCTGCACGCCGGGCCGCGGCAGGTCCTGCTGCGGCGCGCCCTCGCACTGCAGGCGCTGCGCCCACTGGCGCACGGTGGCGTCGGTCGGCGGCTTGGCATGCGGCACGGGCGTCCACACCCAGCCGCCGGCCGGCGGGTTCAGCGGGTCGGCGCGGCCGAATACCAGCAGCAGCGGCGCCGGCCGGGCCACGCCCGGCGTGGCCACGCGCGGCGCGCTGGCCACCGCGGCAAAGCCGGCAAAGGGGTAGCGGCTCTCGATGGCCAGCCGTTGCACCATCGAGCCGCCGTTGGACAGGCCGACCACGTACACCGCATCGGCCCGCGCACCGAAGCGCGTGCGGGCGTCGTCGGCCACCGCCTCGATGAAGCCCACGTCGTCCAACGCGGCCGCCTCGGTGCCGGCGGCGCCGAAGCCGTCGTTGAACAGCGGGCCCACCGAAGCCGGCGCCACCAGCACGATGCCTTCGCGGTCGGCCAGCGCCGGCAGGTCGGTGTAGGCGAACATGTCCTCGGCACGCATCGAGGTGCCGTGCAGCGCGATCAGCAACTGCAGCGGCCGGCCGGCGGCCTGCTGCGGCGGCAGGTGTGCCACGTAGCGGCGCAGCAGGCCCTGGTGGGCGATCTCGAAGCTCTGCGCGCCGGCCGCCGTGGCAACGGCCAGCAGCATCAGCGCCAGGCCCAGGCGCCGTTCAGGTGATGACGTCGGGCTGCTGCCGCCCACTGCGTGCCTTCAGCCCGGTGAGCGCTTCCGCCGCGTCGATCAGCGGCTGCAGCGCGGCCTGCGTCTCGATGCCGTGGCGCGCGGCGTCGGGCTCGAAGCGCTCCAGGTACAGCCGCAGCGTCGCGCCTTCGGTGCCGGTGCCCGACAAGCGCAGGACGATGCGCGCGCCGTCGTCGAAGAACACGCGCAGGCCCTGGCCCCGGCTGACCGAGCCGTCCACCGTGTCGGTGTAGCCGAAGTCGTCGGCACGCGCGATCTTCAGCCCCGCCACCGTGCGGCCCGGCAGCGTGGGCAGCGCGTCGCGCAGGTCGGCGACGATCTGCCTGGCGATGCCGGCGTCCACACCTTCGTAGTCATGGCGCGAATAGACGTTGCGGCCATGGCGCTGCCAGTGCTCGCGCACGATCTGCTCCACCGACTGGCCGCGCACCGCCAGGATGTTCAGCCAGAACAGCACGGCCCACAGGCCGTCCTTCTCGCGCACGTGGTCGGAGCCGGTGCCGGCGCTCTCCTCGCCGCACAGCGTGGCCATGCCGGCGTCGAGCAGGTTGCCGAAGAACTTCCAGCCGGTGGGTGTCTCGTGGCAGGGGATGCCCAGGGCCTGCGCCACGCGGTCGACCGCGCCGCTGGTGGGCATCGAACGGGCCACGCCCTTCAGCCCGGCCGCATAACCAGGCACCAGCGTGGCATTGGCGGCCAGCACCGCCAGGCTGTCGCTGGGCGTGACGATGAAGCGCCGGCCGACGATCATGTTGCGATCGCCATCGCCGTCGCTGGCCGCGCCGAAATCGGGTGCGTCGGCGGCGAACATGCGGCCGATCAGCTGGTCGGCATAGGTCGGGTTCGGATCCGGGTGGCCGCCGCCGAAGTCGGGCAGCGGGGTGCCGTTGATCACGCTACCGGCCGGCGCGCCGAGTTGCCCTTCGAGGATCGCATGCGCATAGGGGCCGGTGACCGCGTGCATCGCGTCGAAGCAGAGTCGAAAGCCCGGCCGGGTGAGCAGCGCGCGCAGTCGCTCGAAGTCGAACAGCTGCTGCATCAGCCGCGCATAGCTGGCCACCGGGTCCACCACCTCCACCGCCATCGTGCCCAGCGGGGTGGCGCCGTCGCGCTGCAGGTCGATGTCGGCGGACTCGACCGTGAGATAGCGGTCGATGGTCTGCGTGCGCCGGTGGATCGCCTCGGTGACCTTCTCGGGCGCCGGGCCACCATTCGAGATGTTGTACTTGATGCCGAAGTCGCCGTCGGGCCCGCCAGGGTTGTGGCTGGCCGACAGGATCAGCCCGCCCAGCGCGCCGCTCTTCCGGATCAGCTCGCTGGCCGCCGGGGTGGACAGCAGCCCGCCGCGGCCGACGATCACCCGGGCCACGCCGTTGGCCGCAGCCATGCGCAGGATGGTCTGGACCGCGGCGTCGTTGTGGAAGCGGCCGTCGCCGCCCAGCACCAGCGTGCTGCCCGGCAGGTCGGGCAGCACGTCGAACACCGACTGCACGAAGTTCTCCAGGTAGCCGGGCTGCTGGAACACGGCCACCTTCTTGCGCAGGCCCGAGGTGCCGGGCAGCTGGCCGTCGAAGGGCCGGGTGGGAACGGTCTTGACTTGCATCGCGGGTCCTTGGCCGAGACCGGCGATGCCGGTGCCTCAGCTTTCGAGCTTGAGGAAGAGATCGCTGTCCGGCGCATAGGCGGCGTACAGCGGCAGCAGCGCACCGCCCACCGCGCGGGCGTCCGATCCGATCGTACCGGCCAGCAATGCCGGCCGGGTGACGCCCTCCCAGCTGTGTCGGCCCAGTGCGCCGTCCAGCGCAAGCAAGAGCTCGGCCAGCAGACCGCGGCCGATGTTGCCATCGACGATCACGCCTTCCATGTCCAGCAGGCAGGCGGCGTTGTGCACCGCCAGCGCGATGGCCGGCGCGGCGCGCTGCAGCCAGGCGTCGGTGGCCTCGCGCCACGGCGCGTCGAGCGCCCGGTCGTCGCCGACGGCCGTCGGGTCCAGCCCGCGCTCGCGGTACAGCGTCTCCAGGTTGATCAGCGAGGCCACGCCCAGCAGCTGCGGCGGCGCGCTGCCGTCGGCGCAGCCGGTGGACATCGAGCCCACGGCGCCGGCATTGCCGCTCAGCCCCGCATGCAGGTGGCTCCCGATGACCAGCCCGCCGCCGATGAAGGTGTCGACGAAGACGTAGAGGAAGCTGCGCATCTCGCGCCCGCGGCCGGCCACCAGCTCGGCCACGCAGGCGGCCGCGGTGTCCTTGACCGAGCGCACCGGCAGCTTGCTGCGCGCGGCCACCCGCTCGCCGATGTCGATGGCCTGCCACTTGGCGGCCGTCGCCGCCGGCACGCCCAGCAGCGCCTGCCAGCCGCCCAGGCTCAAGGGCGCGGCGATGCCCACGCCCTGGATGCGCGCGGCCGCCGCGCGGCCCAGGCCCTTGATCAGCGCCTTCATGCGCTCGTCGATGGCGTCGAACAGCGTGTCCGGGTCGGGGTAGTCGTAGTCCAGGCTGCGGCGCTCGCGGGTGCGGCCGGTGAAGTCCACCAGCAGCACGTCCAGGCTGCGCCGCCCCACCTTGATGCCGATGGCAAAGGCGCCGTCGGGGTTCAGCGCCAGCGGCACCGAGGGCTGGCCGACCTTGCCGCGCAGCAGCTCGCCCTTGACGATCAGGCCGTCGTCGAGCAGCCGCTTGCTGATCAAGGAGATGGTCTGCGCGGTCAGGTGCGTCAGCCGCGCCAGCTCGGCGGCCGGCAGCGGGCCGTGCAGGCGCAGCGCCTGCAGCACCACGCGCTCGTTGTACTGGCGCAGGCCGCCCTGGCTGGAGCCGCGCGGCTTCAGCGTGCCGCCGGCCGCGCCGGCCGACACTGCATGCGTCTCAGTGGACGAGTGCTTCACCAATGACGCCCTTCTTGAACACGAAATTGGCATAGGGCTGCGGTTCGCCGGTGAGCACGATCGCATGTGCCTTGAGGACGCGATCGTAGAACGCGAAGCGCTCCACCGCCTGCACCTGCTCGGGGCGCGCCCAGCCGGCCTGGTCCAGCCGTGCCAGCATGCGCCGCTGCAGCGCGCTGTGCCAGCCGTCGGGCATGCCGCACACCTGCATGCAGGCCACCGGCTGCGCTACCGCCGCGTCCAGCGGCAGCAGCGACAGCACCGCCTCGGCGACACGCTCGACGCCGACGCCGGGCAGGTGGATCACCGTCTTGCCGCGGCCCAGCGTGGCGGCGGTGAAGTTGGCATCCGCAATCACGATCTCGTCGCCGTGGCCCATCTCGGCCAGCACCTTCAGCAGCTCGGGCGTCAGCAGCGGGTCGATGCCTTTCAGCATGGCCGTCTCCTCAGTGCGCCAGGCATTCGGCGGGAATCTGTTCCGGCGTCATCGCCCCGGTCATCACCGCCACGGTGTCGCTCATGCTGATCTTCTTCGGGTTGAGGATCGCGGCGCGCTTGCCCAGCCGCGCGACGTGGATACGGTCGGCGATCTCGAAGACATGCGGCATGTTGTGGCTGATCAGGATCACCGGCAGGCCCTTGTCGCGCACGCGGCGGATCAGCTCGAGCACCATGTTGCCTTCCTTCACGCCCAGCGCCGCGGTGGGCTCGTCGAGGATGACCACGTGCCGCGCGAAGGCCGCCGCCCGCGCCACCGCCACGCACTGGCGCTGGCCGCCGGACAGCGTCTCCACTGCCTGCGTCATGCTGCGGATGCCCACCTTCAGGTCGGCCATGCGCTGCACGGCGATCTCGAGCATCTTCTTCTTGTCCAGCATGCGCAGCGCACTGCCCAGGAAGCCCTCGCGGCGGATCTCGCGGCCGAGGAACAGGTTCTCGGCGATGGTCATCGCCGGCGCCACGGCCAGGTCCTGGTAGCAGCATTCGATGCCGGCCAGGCGGGCGTCGATCGGGCTCCTGAAGTGGATCGGCTGGCCGTCGAGCAGGATCTCGCCGGCGTCGGGGATGGTGGCGCCGGACAGCGCCTTGATCAGGCTGCTCTTGCCGGCGCCGTTGTCGCCGATGACGGCCAGGATCTCGCCGGCGCGCAGCTCGAAGTCGGCCCCGTCCAGCGCGGTGACCTGGCCGTAGCGCTTGACCAGGCCGCGGGCCTGCATCACCAGGGGTGCGTTTGCCATGTGCTTGCTCCTAGGGCCGGGTTCAGCGCGCGGCCTTGCGCGACAGCTGGTCGACGGTGACCGCGACGATCACCAGGATGCCGGTGACCAGCACCTGGTACACCGAGGACACGCCCATCAGCGTCAGGCCGTTGCGCAGCACGCCGACGACCACCGCGCCGACCAGCGTGCCAAGGATGACGCCGCGGCCGCCGAACAGGCTGGTGCCGCCCAGCACCACCGCGGTGATCGCGTCCAGGTTCTCGGTCTGGCCGGCGTTCGGGTCGCCGACCCCCGTGCGCGACACCGACAGCAGCGAGGCAATGCCGTAGAACACACCGGCCAGCACGTACACGCCCAGCAGCACGCGCTCGGTGGGGATGCCGACCAGCCGCGTCGCCTCGGGGTTGTTGCCCACCGCATAGACATGGCGGCCGGCCGCGGTCTCGCGCAGCCAGAACCACATGCCCAGGTACAGCCCGATCATCAGCACCGTGCCGTAGGCGACGTTGGTGCCGCCCAGCGAGAAGGTGTGGCCCAGCCAGGTCATGGCCTCGGGCACGTCGGTGATGGTCTGCGAGTTGGAATACAGCTGGGTGATCGCGAAGGCGATGTTGAAGGTGCCCAGCGTGACGATGAAGGGCGGCAGCTTGATGCGCGTGACCAGCAGGCCGTTGATCAGTCCGAACAGCGCGGTGACGCCGATGCCGCACAGGATGGCCAGCGGCGCCGGCAGCCCCAGGTCGGCCGCCACCTTGGTCATGACGATGCTGCCGAGTGCCATCACCATGCCGCAGGACAGGTCGATGCCGGCGGTCAGGATGATCAGCGTCTGGCCGATGGCGATGACGCCGACCACCATCACCTGCTGCAGGATCAGCGAGAAGTTCTCGCCGCTGAAGAAGCGCTCGGTGGTCAGGCCGAAGAAGGCGCAGGCGATGACCAGCGCGATGAAGGGGCCGAGCTGGCCGATAGGTGGCAGCTTGCTCTTGAGGGTGCTCACAGCGAAGTCTCCTGCGTGGGGTTCGCGCATCGAGTGGACGCCGCGGATCCGGCTCTGCCGGTCCGCAGGCGTCGCCCCCCTGGGGGGAGCGGCGCAGCCGCTTTACGGGGGGTGCCTATTTCGCGCCCCAGCACAGCTCGGTGCCGGTCTTCACGTCCTTGCTGTCCACGCCGGGCAGGGCCTTGGCGGCGATCAGCGTCACGCCGGTGTCGGTGTAGCCGCTGACCTTCTTGCCGGTCTTGGCATAGTCGATGCCGGCGGCCACGCCCATCGAGGCCATCTTCAGCGGGTACTGCTGGCTGGTGGCGGCGATGACGCCGGCGCCCACGTCCTTGATGCCGGCGCAGCCGCCGTCCACCGAGACGATGATCACGCCCTTCTCCTTGCCGGCCTTCTTCAGCGCGTTGTAGGCACCGGCCGCGGCGGGCTCGTTGATGGTGTAGACCACGTTCACGTCCGGCGCCTTCTGCAGGCAGTTTTCCATCGCCGTCTGGCCCTTCGCGCGGTCGCCGAAGCTGTCGGCCATGCAGACGATGGCGGCGTCCTTGCCCAGTTCGTTGCTCTTCGCATCCGGCGCCGGCAGGCCGAAGCCCTTCATGAAGCCGTTGTGGCGCTGCGCGCCTACCGGGTGGCCGGGGAACAGGTCCAGCGTGACGATCTTCGCCGGCTTGCCGCCCAGCGCCGCCTTGGCGTATTCGCCGATCAGCACGCCGGCCTTGTAGTTGTCGGTGGCGAACAGCGCATCGGTGGCGTCCACCGGGTCGGTGGGGCTGTCCAGCGCGATCACCATCACGCCCTTGTCGCGGGCCTTCTTGATGGCCGGCACGATGGCCTTGCTGTCGCTGGGCGTGATCAGGATGGTCTTGGCGCCGGCGGCGATCATGTTCTCCATTGCCGTCACCTGGCCGGCGTTGTCGCCGTCGGTCTTGCCGGCGCCGCTCAGCAGCTTGGCGCCCTTGGCCTTGGCTTCGGCCTCGGCGCCTTCCTTCATCTTCACGAAGAAGGGGTTGGTCTCGGTCTTGGTGATCAGGCCGATCACCGGCGGACCGGACTGCGCCATCGCGCCGGTGGTGAACAGGGCAGCGGCGCAGAGCGCGGCAGAGGTCAGCTTCAGCATCGTCGTCTCCTTCGGGGTCGGTGGGTGCCGGCTCGGCACCGCTGTGGCAATGGGCTGCATTCTGCGGGCCTCGATTTAATAAATCAAGTGGATTGATTAATGGAAAACCCTGTGGTTCCAGGCCCCCGGCCTGGGCCATGCTCGCGCCATCGCGGCGGGGGCCGCCCCATGGGAGCAAACGATGTTCGTGGTCAGTGGCGAAGCGCTGATGGATGTCTTTGGCGGCGACGCCACGGCGCAGGGCCTGGCGCTGGATGCGCGCATCGGCGGCTCGCCGCTGAACGTGGCGATCGGCCTGGCACGGCTGGGCCAGCCGGTGGCCTTCTTCGGCGCGCTGTCCAGCGGCTTCCTCGGCGACCGGCTGCTGCGCGCGCTGCACGACGAAGGCATCGACACCCGCGCGGTGCCGCGGCTGGATGCGCCGACCACGCTGGGGCTGGTGGGGCTGGACGCGCGCGGCGTGCCCTCCTATGCCTTCTACGGCCACGGCTGCGCCGACCGGCTGCTGCCGCTGGACGCGCTCGACAAACTGCCGGCGGCGGCGCGCGCCTTCCACTTCGGCTCCTATGCAATGGTGGTGGAGCCGGTGGCGGCCACGCAGCGCGCGCTGGTCGAGCGCGAGCACACGCGCAGCCTGATCGCCTACGACCCGAACATCCGGCTGAACGTCGAACCCGACCTGGCTCGCTGGCGCGATACGCTGCAGTGGATGCTGCCGCGCACCCATCTGCTGAAGGTCAGCGAAGAAGACCTGGGCCTGCTCTACCCGGGCGTGCCGCCCGGTACGCTGGCCGCGCAGTGGCTGCAGCAGGGCGTGGCCTGCGTGGTGGTCACGCGCGGCGGCGACGGCGCGCTGGCCTGGCGGGCCGGCGGCGAGACGCTGCAAATTGCACCGGTGCCGGTGACGGTGGTCGACACCGTCGGCGCCGGCGACACCTTTCAGGCAGCGCTGCTGACCGGTCTGGCCGAGCGCGGTGTGTGGAGCAGCGCCGCGCTGCGCGCGCTGGCCGCGCCGGCCTGGCAGCAGGTGCTGGAATGGGCCGCGCGGGCGGCGGCGATCACCTGTTCACGACGGGGCGCGGACCTGCCGCGCCGCAACGAACTGGCCTGAGGCTCAGGCGGCCATGGCCGCGGTGGCCAGGCACTTGTTGCACTTGCCCAGGCCCGGCAGACGCGGGTCGGGCTTGCCGTCGCCAGTCTTGAAGTTGGCCTGGCAACGGCGGCACACGTACATCTTCGAGCTGGACATCATCGGCTTCGCGCCGGGCCCGGTGGACGGGCGGGCGGCCGTGTACTCGGCCTGCGTCTGGCGCAGGCGTTGTCCGGTTTCAGAGACGGCAGGGACGGATGAACGTTTGGTGGCCATGTGCTTGTTCCCGGAAACCCGGTGATTTTAGCGGAAGCGCGCAAACCCCGCCCATCGGTGGATCACCCGGGGCCAGGGGGGTGCAGCCGGCGGTGCCGTAACGCCGGCAGTTGCGTGCGCACCGTGTCGCGCCGCGCGGTGTCCACTTCGGCCAGCACCACGCCCTCGCCTTCGGCCTGGCAGGCCAGCACCTCGCCCCAGGGGTCGACGATCATGCTGTGCCCCCAGGTGCGGCGGCCGTTCTCGTGCGTGCCGCCCTGCGCCGGGGCCAGCACCACGCACTGGTTCTCCACCGCGCGGGCGCGCAGCAACAGCTCCCAGTGCGCCTGCCCGGTGGTGTAGGTGAAGGCCGAAGGCACGCACAGCAGGTCGCAGGGCGGCTGCATCAGCGCGCGGTACAGCTCGGGGAAGCGCAGGTCGTAGCAGACGCTCAGGCCCACGCGCAGCGGCCCGGCCTGCAGCGCCACCGGCGTGCTGCCGGGTTCGAGCACACGGCCTTCGTCGAAGCGCTCGGTGCCGTTGTCGAAGGCGAACAGGTGCATCTTGTCGTAGCGCGCGGCCTGCACGCCATCGGGGCCGAACACCAGGCAGCTGTTGCGCACGCGCTCGTGGCCGGGCTCGCGCAGCGGCAGCGTGCCGCCGACGATCCACAGCCCGTGCTGCCGCGCCTGCGCCGCCAGGAAGCGCTGGATCGGGCCGTCGCCCGGTGCCTCGGCGATGGCCAGCTTGTCGTCGTCGCGCCGGCCCAGCAGGCAGAAGTACTCGGGCAGCGCGGCCAGCTGGCCGCCGGCCGCGGCGGCACGGGCCAGCAGCCCGGCGGCGGCCTCCAGGTTGCGGCCCACGTCGGGCGTGGACACCATCTGCAACGCAGCGATCTTCATGGCGGGGTTCTCCGAGGGATGGCGGCGGGACTGGAGGCGGCCGACGCAGCGGCGGCGGCGGCTTCGGCCTTGCGGTCGACCTGCTGCACCAACGGGTCGGCCCAGGAGCCGGTGATGTGCAGCTCGCTGGTGCCCGCGGCCTGCAGCGGCTCGCGCAGCGCCCATTGCGCCAGCAGCGTGCCCAGGCCGATGGCCGGATTGATGGCCATCGTGGCCAGCGCCGCGCCGGTGGCATCGAAGTTGGGCACGATCAGCACACGCAAGTCCTGCGTTTCGCGCAGCAGGTCGGCGCTGCCCTGCATCAGCACGGTGGCCTGCACGCCGCGCATGCGCAGGTTGCGGGTGTTCGCCACGCCTTGCGCCACGTCGACATCGCCTTCGATGCTGTCGAAGACGAAGCCATCCTGGAACAGGTCGCGAAAGTCCAGCGTCAGCCGGCGCTGCAGCGCCTGCAGGCTCAGCACGCCCAGCAGTCGCGCACCGCCCGGGCTGGCATGCAGGAACTGCCCGGCATCGACATCCAGCCGCAGCCGGCCTTCCATGCTGGGATAGTCCAGCGTCAGCGGCGAGCCGGCCCAGGACAGCTGGCCGCCGAGCCGGCCCTTGCCACCCCGCAGGGCCTGGCCGGCGCCCAGGCGCTCGAGAAAGGCGCCGCTGTCGGCCAGGTTCAGCCCGAAGTCCAGAGTCATGCGGCGTGCGCCGCCGGGTGACCAGCGGCCGCTGGCGTCCAGCTGCGCCTCGGGCATGCTCAGCGACAGCTTGTCCAGCTGCCATTCGGGCGCCCCGGCGCGGCCGGGCCGCGTGCGGTTCACTGCCTGCACCTGCAGCCGCCCCAGCGACTTGCCGCGCAGCTCGAACCGGTCGACCACGATGTCCAGCGCCGGCACGCTGAGCGGCGGTTGCGCCAGCAGCTGCTCGACCTGGGCCACCTCGGACTGCGGCACGGCCAGCCGCTGCAGCCGGGCCTGCAACCGGCCGGCCTGTGCCGCGCTGGAGGCCGGCCAGTACTCCATGTCGCCGGCCAGCTGGTCCGCCTCGAGCCGGGCACGCCACTGCAGCTCGTTGCCGCTGCCCTGGCGCACCAACGTGCCGCTGACGCGCGACAGAAAACGCGTGCCGGCGCGCAGCTCTTCAGCGCGCACCTGCAATGTCTGCGGCAGGTAGCCGGCAGCGCCCGCGGCCGGGCCGGCCGCTGCGCCGCCCAGGCGCTCGGCCACGCCCTGCCAGGCTTCCAGGTCGATGCGGCCAAGGTTCAGCGCCGCCACCACACCGCTGGCCGGCAGCGGCGGCAAGGGTTCATGCACCGCCAGGCTGCCACGCTGCACCGTGGTCTCGGTGCCGGTCTGGACGCGCTGGTACTGCGCCTTCAGCAGATCGCCCATCTCCAGCTGCAGGCTGTCGCGCAGCCGGCCCGGCGCGGCCGGGTCCACCAGCGGCGACAGCTGCAGCCGCAGCGGCAGCGCAGTGGCCGCCACCGGCTTGGCCAGCGGCGCCGGCAGGTCCACCTGCAGGCCCACCAGGTTGCTCTGCAGCAGCAGTTCGGTGCGGCCATCGGCCATGGCCAGGTTGCCGCGCCAGGCAGCCTGGCCGCGCACCCAGGCGCCCAGCGCGGCCAGCGGCGCTAGCGGCGTGCCGGCCGGCGCGTTGCGCAGGCCGTCGGCCGTGGCCGTGCCCTGCAGGGCCAGCCGCAGATTGCCGTCGAAGCCGATGCTGCCTTCCAGGCTGCTGTCGCCGCCCAGCAGGCGCGCGGTCAGCGGCCGCAACTGCAGGCCCTGCGGATTGAAATCGATGCTGCCGCGCAGCCCCAGCAGCGGCGGCAGCTCGGCGCCCAGCCGCAACTCGTTGCCGGGCAGCTGAAGGTTGCCGCGCAGCTGCATCTGCGACGGCTGCGCCAGCGGCATCTCCATGGTCAGCTTGAGCTGGCTGCTGCCCACGGCGCGGGCCTCGTTCAGCAAGGCCGCGCTGCGTGGGCTGGGCGGCGCCAGCGCCATCGCGCGCAGCACGTCGGCTAGCGGCCCGCGGCCTTCGCCTTGCAGGCGCAGCTCCGGCTGGCTCAGGTTGGCGATGCCGCCCTGCACCTGGCGCAGCTCGTAGCCCCAGAGCCGGCCCTGCAGGCGGTTCAGGTTCATGGCCATGCCGACGAATTCGAGCTCGCCGCGCACCTGCTCCATGGCCGGCCACGGCGAGGGTGCTCCGGGCGCATCCGGCACGAAGGCGTACTGCAGGTCCTGCACCGGCAGCACGATGCGGAATTCGCCCTCGCGGCTGCCGTGGAAGGGGAAGTGCGCCAGATCGCCGCGCACGCGGAAGCTGCCGTTGGCCACCCGCCCGCCTTGCACCGCGCGCGCCACGTAGTCTCGGGCGCCGGCATCCAGCACGCGCGGCAGGTAGCGGGCGACCCGCTCGGCGCGGGCCTGCAGCAGCCGGCCGTTCAGATCGAGCCGGCCGGGCGGCGCGCCCTCGCCTTCGGCACCGCGCCAGGTGGCCGAGAACTCGGCCGCCAGGTCGGCATTGGCGAAGCTGGCCTTGTCCAGCTTCAACTCCAGCGCACTGCCGCCACCGTCGGCTGCGGCACCGCGGCGCCACGACAGCTCGGCCTCCAGGCTGTCGACCGGCAGTTCGGGCTCGTCCCAGAAGCCCGGGTACTGCAGCTGGCCCTGGCGCATCGACACCCGCAGCTCGCCGCCACTTTCGCTGGCCGACAGCTGCAGCTGGGCACGCTGGAAGCCGGGCCGGCCCGGCCCTTCGGGCGCCTGCGCCGGTTGCATGCCCAGGTCGGTGAAGCGCGCGTCGACCTGGTAGCGCAGCGGCCGCGCGGTGGGCCCCTCCCAGCGTGCCCGCAGGCTGTCGACCGTGCCCTGCGGCGCCAGGCTGCCCAGGCGTTGGCGCAGCAGGTCGCCCAGCGGAAGGCTTTCGGCCACCTGCGCCAGCAGGTCCAGGCTCAGCGCTTCGGCGGTCAGCTCGCCGCCAGTGACCGGGGTGTGGGTGGCGGGCCATCGCTCGCGCAAGTCCTGGGGCTGGCGCCATGACAGGTCCAGCTTGCCCGCCGGCCAGGCGCGGCCGTCGGCCGTCTGGAACTTCAGGCCGCGGCTGCGCAGCGCCACCCCGCCGGCGTCACGCTGCGCATCGATGCGGCCCTGCGCCTGCTGCAGGTGCAACGGCTGCAGCGCCGGCGTCAGCTGCAGCACCAGCGCCGCCACCGCGAAATCGAGCGTGGCCTGGCGGGGCACGCCATCGTCGATCTCCAGCCAGGCACGGAAGGCGCCTTCGCCGTCGGCCACCTGCAGCGGCAGCGACAGGTGGCGGCGCAACGCGGCCGCGTCGGCCCGCGGGAACTCGGCATAGAGCACGCCGCTCCAGCGCGCCAGTTCGCCGGCCGGCGCCAGCAGCGGCTGGCTGAAGCGGCCGCGGACCGTGAAACGTTCGCCCCACTCCGCCGGCGGCGTGGCGTCCAGGCGCAGCGCATGGCTGCGCAGGCCGTTGCGCAGCACCAGGTCCAGCTGGGTCAGCACCAGCGGCTCGGTGCCGCGGCCTTCGTCGCTGAAACGGATCTCGGCATTGCGCACGACGAATTCCTGCTGCGCCAGGAACCAGTCTCGGGCCCGGGTGTCGCCGCTGTCGACGCTGCCGTCCCAATCGAGCCCGGCCACATGCCAGCGCCCCGCGGGGTCGCGCCGCACCTCCAGCCGGGCGCCGTCGATCAGCACCTGCTGGAAGCGCAGCTCCAGTGCCAGCAGCATCTGCGGCGACAGCGCCGTCTGCACACGCGCCAGGTGCAGGGCCTCGCGCCCTTGGCGGTCGTACAGCCGCAGGTCGCGCAGGTCCAGCGCCGGCACCCAGCCGCTGGAATGCACCTCGATGGCGCCGATGCCCACCTTCAACCCGATGGTCTCTGTGGCCAGCCTCTCGATGCTGGGGCGCCATTCGTCGATGTGCGGCAGAATGATCCAGTGCAGGGCCAGCCACCCGGCGACGAAGACGCTCCACAGCGTCAGCACCGCCACCGTGGCCACGCGCCCGGCCGTTCGCACCCACCGCCAGCGGGGCGGCAACCCGGCATCAGACCCAGGAGACGAAGGTGAGACCATTCGGCGTTAGCGCAGCGGCACAGGGCGACAGAGATCGCCAGGCGCGTGACGAGGTCAGCGCAAAGCGCCCATGGCGCGTTTCAATCTAGCACAGCAGCCCGCCGCATCGGCATGGCGCCCGAACCTCTGACAGCCGGCATGGTGCCGACGGCCGACCCTGCCGCCCCGGCAGCACACAGCCGCTTCGTGCAGCGCATCCGCCGCCGCTATGCGGCCGAGTTGCCCTTGCTGCCACCCGGCGCGATCGACACAGATGCCGTGCTCGCGCTGGTGCAGCGCTTGCGCCAGGACGGCCGCGCGCTGCCTTCGGCGCTGCGCGTCGCGCGCCAGCTCTGCCTGGAGCGCCTGGCCTGCCTGGACGTGGAACAGGCGGCGCCGCTGGCCACCGTCACCGCCGGCATGACCGCGCTGGCCGAGGCCACGCTGGAGCTGGCGCTGGCACAGGCGCTGGCCGAAGCCGAGGAGCGCCATGGCGTGCCGCGCGACGCGCAGGGCCAGCGCATCGAGTTCTGGATCGTCGGCATGGGCAAGCTCGGCGCCCGCGAGCTGAACGTGTCCTCCGACATCGACCTGATCTATATCTACGAGGACGAAGGCGAGACCGACGGCCCGGTGCCGACCAGCGCCCACGAGTTCTTCGCGCTGGTGGCCAAGAAGCTGTACGCGCTGATCGGCGAGACCACCGAGGACGGCTTCGTCTTCCGCGTCGACCTGGCGCTGCGGCCCAACGGCAACTCCGGCCCGCCGGTGTGCAGCCTGCCGATGCTGGAGGAATACCTGCAGGTGCAGGGCCGCGAATGGGAGCGCTTCGCCTGGCTGAAGAGCCGGGTGGTGGCGCCGCAGGCCAGCGTGGCCAGCGGCCGGGCGCTGGCGCTGCGCGCGCTGGTCACGCCCTTCGTCTACCGCCGCTACCTCGATTACGGCGTGTTCGAAGGCCTGCGCCAGCTGCACCGCAAGATCCGCGACGAGGCGCAGCGCCGCGCCGCCGGCCGGCCCGAGCGGGCCAACGACGTGAAGCTGTCGCGCGGCGGCATCCGCGAAATCGAGTTCATCGTGCAGTTGATGCTGGTGGCGCGCGGCGGGCAGTATCCGGAGATCCGCACCCGCTCCACGCTGAAAAGCCTGCAGCGTCTGGTGGCGCGTGGGCTGATGAAGCCGGCCACCGCCGACCGCCTGGCCGCCGGCTACGACTTCCTGCGCCGCGTCGAGCACCGCATCCAGTACCTGGACGACCAGCAGACCCACCTGCTGCCCACCGCCGACGCCGACCTGGGCTGGATCGCCCGCAGCATGGGGCTGAGCTGCAACGCCGATGCCTGCGAGCTGCTCGACAAGCTGTGCGAGGTGCGCGAGTTCGTGGCCACCGAGTTCGACGCCCTGCTGCACGACGGCCAGACGGCGCCGCCGTCCGGCCGCAATGGCTGCGCGGGCTGCGGCAGCGGGCCCTTGCCGGTGGACAGCGAGACGCTGCACGATCGGCTGCCCGGCGAGCTGGGCGCGCGGGTGCGCCAGTGGGCAATGCAGCCGCGGGTGCGGGCGCTGCGCGACGAAAGCAAGCTGCGGCTGGGCCGGCTGGTGATGCGCGCGGCCGACTGCGTGGCCGACGGCCGCTGCACCGAAGCCGCGGTGCTGCGCTTCGTCGACTGGCTGGAGCCGCTGCTGCGCCGCGAGAGCTACCTGGCGCTGCTGGTCGAGCGGCCGGCCGTGCAGGCGCGGCTGCTGCGCCTGCTGGGCATGGCGCGCTGGCCGATGCAGTACCTGATGCGCCACCCCGGCGTGATCGACGAACTGGCCGACGAGCGGCTGCAGCACGGCCGCTTCGAGCCGGCGGTGTTCGATGCCGACCTGCAGTCGCGCCATGCCGCCTGGGAACGCTCGGGCCAGGCCAACGAGGAATGGCTGCTGGACACGCTGCGCCATGCCCACCATGCCGAGCTCTTCCGCACGCTGGTGCGCGACGTCGAGCGCGAACTCACCGTCGAGCAGGTGGCCGACGACCTGTCGGCACTGGCCGATGCGGTGCTGCAGGTCACGCTGGGCTGGGCCTGGGCGCTGCTGAAGCACCGCCATCGCGACGCGCCGCGCTTTGCCGTCATCGCCTATGGCAAGCTGGGCGGCAAGGAGCTCGGCTACGGCAGCGACCTGGACGTGGTGTTCCTCTATGACGACCACGACGAGGACGACAAGGACCGTGCGCAGGAGGTCTACGGCCACTTCGTGCGCAAGCTGATCACCTGGCTGACGCTGCGCACCTCGGCCGGCGAGCTGTTCGACATCGACACCGCGCTGCGGCCCAACGGCGGCTCGGGCCTGCTGGTCACCTCGATCGAGGCCTTCGAGCGCTACCAGCTCGGCCGCGGCAACAACACCGCCTGGACCTGGGAGCACCAGGCCATCACCCGGGCGCGCTTCTGCGCCGGCACGCCCGAGCTGGCCGCGCACTTCGAGCGTGTGCGCCGCGGTGTGCTGACCGCACCGCGCGACGCCGCCGCGCTGCGCGAGGAGATCCGCGCGATGCGCGAGAAGGTGCGCGCCGCGCACCCGGTGAAGGCCGGCCGCTTCGACGTCAAGCACAGCCCCGGCGGCATGATGGACGTGGAGTTCGCGGTGCAGTACCTGGTGCTGGCCCACGCGGCCACGCACCCGGGGCTGCTGGACAACGTGGGCAACATCGCGCTGCTGCAGCGCGCCGAGGCCGCCGGCCTGCTGGGCCCGGGCATCGGCCAGGCCGCGGCCGACGCCTACCGCGAACTGCGCCGCGCCCAGCACCTGGCGCGGCTGGACGAGCAGCCGACGCATTTCGAGCCCGAGGCGCTGGCGCCGCAGGCCACCGCCGTGCGTGCGCTCTGGCAAGCGGTCTTTGGCTGAGGCCAAGGGCTCCCTGCTGGCCCGCCCGGGCCGTTTGTGGCTGTGGCTTTCGGCGCTGCTGGCGGCCGGTGCGGCGGGTGCCTTCGGCTTCGAGCGCAGCCTGATCGACTGGCAGCCGCAGCGCTGGCCCGAGGCCTGGCGCTGGTGGAGCGCCGCGCTGGTGCACTGGACGCCGATGCACCTGGGCGCCAACCTGCTGGCCACCGCGCTGGTCGCGGCCTATGGCTGGGCCGCGCGGGTGCCGCGCTGGCTGGCCTGGGCCTGGTGCGCGTCCTGGCCGCTGACGCACCTGGCGCTGCTGGCCAAGCCCGAGCTGCTGCACTACGGCGGGCTGTCGGGCGTGCTGCACGGCGGCGTGGCCGCGGTGTCCCTCTGGCTGCTGCTGCGGGGCCAAGGCGCGCAGCGCACGGTGGGCTGGATGATGCTGGTCGGCCAGAGCATCAAACTGCTGGTCGAGGAGCCGTGGGGCGCGGTGATCCACCCGCCGACCGAGCTGGACGTGGCGGTGGCGCCGCTGGCCCATGCCACCGGCTCGCTGGCCGCGCTGCTGTGCGCCGCGGTGGCGCTGACCCTGACGCGACAGCCTTCCCGGCCGGGCACTCACTAAACTCGCGGCCCCAATCCGATGGAGACACACATGATCACTTTGTGCGGCTTTTCGCTGTCGAACTACTACAACAAGGTCAAGCTGGTGCTGCTGGAGAAGGGCATCCCCTTCGAGGAGCAGCGGGTGATGACCCAGTCCAGGGACGAAGCCGTGCTGGCCTGCTCGCCGCTGGGCAAGATCCCTTTCATCCGCACGCCGCAGGGCGCGCTGTGCGAAAGCCAGGTCATCGTCGACTACCTGGAAGGCCTGGCGCCCACGCCGGCGCTGGTGCCGGCCGACCCCTTCCAGGCGGCCAAGGTGCGCGAGCTGGTGACCTTCATCGAGCTGCACCTGGAACTGGTGGCGCGCGAGCTGTATGGCCAGGCCTTCTTCGGCGGCACGGTGGACGAGGCCACGAAGGCGCGCGCGCGCAAGCTGCTGGCCAAGCACATCCCCGGCTTCAAGCGGCTGGCGAAGTTCGCACCCTACGTGGCCGGCGACACCTTCACGCAGGCCGACTGCTCGGCCTTCGTCAACCTGCCGCTGGTGGCCAGCGCCAGCAAGGCGGTGCTGGGCGAGGACATGGTGGCCGCCGCCGGCATCGACTGGAAGGGCTACATCAAGCTGATCGGCGAACGCCCCAGCGCGCAGAAGGTCGCCGCCGACCGCAAGGCGGATGCCGAGCGCATGGCCGCCGAGGCCAAGAAGGGCTGATCAGCCCGGCTGCGGCTGCGCGCCGGCCAGCGCCAGCCGCGCCGTGACTTCCTTGCGGTAGCGGTTCAGCTCCTGCACGCTGGCGAAGCTGCGATCGAGCAGCAGGCTCATGTTGTGCAGGATGCGTTCGACCACCTTGGTCTCCCAGGCGGCGTCGAACTGGATCTGCTTGTCCAGCCAGTGCTCCAGCCAGGCCGGATCGGGCAGGCGGCTTTGCACCGTGTCGCGCGGGAACAGGCTGGCGTTGACGTGCAGGTTGGTGGGGTGCAGCGCCTGCGCGGTGCGCCGGGCACTGGCCATCAGCACGCCCACCTTGGCAAAGGCCGCACGGGCTTCGTCACCAAAGCGCTGCATGGCACGCTTCATGTAGCGCAGGTACGCACCACCGTGGCGCGCCTCGTCGCGCGCCAGCGTCTCGTAGATCTGCTTGATCACCGGCTCGGTGTGCCATTCGGCTGCGCGGCGGTACCAGTGGTTCAGCCGGATCTCGCCGCAGAAATGCAGCATCAGCGTTTCCAGCGCCGGCGCCGGGTCGAACTCGAAGCGCACCTCGTGCAGCTCTTCCTCGGTGGGCACCATGTCGGGGCGGAAGCGGCGCAGGTACTCCATCAGCACCAGCGAGTGCTTCTGTTCCTCGAAGAACCAGACACTCATGAAGGCCGAAAAATCGCTGTCGCCGCGGTTGTCGCGCAGGAACATCTCGGTAGCCGGCAGCGCCGCCCACTCGGTGATGGCATTCATCTTGATAGTCTGGGCCTGCTCGTCGCTGAGCAGTGCGGCATCGAAGCGGTCCCAGGGGATGTCGCTGTCCATGTTCCAGCGCACGGCCTCGAGCTGTTTGAAGAGTTCGGGATAGAGCATGTGGGTCCTGCGCAACGGGTGCCGCATTCTAGGAGGCCCGAGCCCGACGGGGCCAGCCCGTCCGATCTGCACCGGATATCCCGACACCTCGCATGGATAAGGGGAAACCGCGACAGACAAATTGAGTCTGACGAGTTCAGAATGTATACTTGTCAGTTCAAAGTTGTCCTTTCCCAGAAAGCACCCCATGCCTGACACCCAACGCGCTGCCGACCTGAAGCCCCATTCTTGGGCGGGAGCCTGAGGTCATGCGCCGCATCGCGGTCATCGGCTCGGGCATCAGCGGACTGGCGGCTGCGCATGCGCTGGCGCCGCAGGCACGCGTGACGCTGTTCGAGGCCGGCTCGCACTTCGGCGGCCACAGTCACACGGTGGACGTGCGGCTGGAGGGCATCGTGCACGGCGTGGACACCGGCTTCCTGGTGTTCAACCACCGCACCTATCCGCAATTGGTGGCGCTGTTCAAGCGGCTGGGCGTGGAAACCGCGCCCTCGGACATGAGCTTTTCGGTGCAGGTGCCGCAGCAGCGGCTGGAATGGAGCGGCTCGGACCTGAACGCGGTGTTCGCGCAGCGCCGCAACCTGCTGCGCCCGCGCTTCCTGGGCATGCTGGCGCAGATCCTGCGCTTCAACAAGCTGTGCACCGGCATCGCGCTGGCCGGCGAGGAAGCGGCGATGGCCGAGCCGATCGAGGACTTCCTGGACCGCCACGGCTTCGGCAGCGCCTTCCGCGACTGGTACCTGCTGCCGATGCTGGGCTGCATCTGGTCCTGCCCCACCGACCAGATGCTGCGCTTTCCGGTCGGCACGATGATCCGCTTCTGCCACAACCACGGGCTGATCCAGGTGAACGACCGGCCGCAGTGGCACACGGTGGTCGGCGGCTCGCGCCAGTACGTGCGCAAGATGCTGCAGGCCATCCCCGACGCGCGGCTGCGCACCCCCGTGCGCGCGGTGCGGCGCAGCGCCGCCGGCGCCACGGTGGCCACCGACGCTGGCAGCGAACACTACGACGAGGTGGTGCTGGCCTGCCACAGCGACCAGGCCTTGGCGCTGCTGGCGGATGCCAGCCAGGCCGAACGCCAGCTGCTGGGCGCCATCCGCTACCAGCCCAACCGCGCCGTACTGCACACCGACACCGCGCTGCTGCCGCAGCGCCAGCTGGCCTGGGCGGCCTGGAACTACGAACGCGCCCCGCAGGACGCACAGGAGCAGTCGCGGGTGTGCCTGCACTACCTGATCAACAAGCTGCAGCCGCTGCCCTGGCGCACGCCGGTAGTGGTGTCGCTGAACCCGGTTCGGCGCATCGCGCCCGATCGGGTGATCGGCGAGTTCGGCTACAGCCACCCGGTGTTCGACTCCGCCGCGGTGGCCGCGCAGCGCCGGCTGGCCGAGATCCAGGGCGTGGCCCACACCTGGTTCTGCGGCGCCTGGACGCGCTACGGCTTTCACGAGGACGGTCTGATGTCCGGTAACGCGGTCGCTGCCGCGCTGGGCGAGCGTCTGGCCGCCGAGCCGGCCGTGGAGCGGGCGGCTGCATGAACGCGATGCCCGTCGCCCAGATCGGCCTGGGCCCGGTACGCCACCGCCGGCTGCGGCCGGTGGAGAACGCCTTCGCCTACGACACCTATTTCCTGATGCTGCCGATGCGCCGGCTGGCCGCCGAGCCCTGCCCGGCGCTGCAGCGCAACCGCTTCGGCCTGCTGAGCTTCCACGACCGCGACCACGGCGACGGCCGCGCCGACGCGCTGGACTGGCTGGATGAGCTGCTGCGCGCCGAAGGCATCGCCGATGCCGACGGCGAAGTCTGGCTGCAGACCTACCCGCGCGTGCTCGGCTACGTCTTCAAACCGGTCAGCTTCTGGTACTGCGAGCGCGCCGACGGCACGCTGGCGGCGATCGTCGTCGAGGTCAACAACACCTTCGGCGAGCGCCATTGCTACCTGCTGGCCGGCGAGCGCCTGGGCTACGGCCGCGACCTGCAGGCGCGCAAGGTGTTCCATGTCTCGCCCTTCAGCCACATCGTCGGCGGCTACCGCTTCCGCTTCCTGCGCAGTGCCGCCAGCGAACGCTGCGTGGTGCGCATCGACCACGAGGACGCCGACGGCGCGCTGCTGCAGACCAGCCTGTCCGGCCGGCTGCAGCCACTGACGAAGGCCAGCGCGCGCGCCGCCTTCTTCGGCGTGCCGCTGATGAGCTTCGGCGTCATCGCCCGCATCCACTGGCAGGCGCTGCGCGTATGGGTCAAGCGGGTGCCTTACGTGCCCAAGCCCGCCCCGCCTGACCGCTTCGTCACCCGTTGAACCCCGACTTTCGAGCCGATCCATGAGCCGCAGCACCACCCTTGCCCACCTGTCCCTGCCCTCCTCGGCGCCGGCCTCGGCCCGCGCCGTCTTCGGCCTGCTGCGCGGGCTGCGCACCGGCACGCTGGACCTGCAGCTGCCCGACGGCACGCAACTGCGCTTCGGCAGCGGGGCGGACCATGAACCGCGCGGCGCAATGCGGCTGCGCAACTGGAAGGTCTGCGGCGCCGCGCTGCGCAGCGGCGACATCGGCTTTGCCGAGAGCTTCATCGCCGAGGACTGGAGCACGCCCGACCTGGTGGCGCTGCTGAAGGTGTTCATCGCCAACCGCGACGCGGTCGAAGGCGCCATCTACGGCAGCTGGTGGGGTTCGCTGCTGTACCGCGCCAAGCACCTGCTGAACCGCAACTCGCGACGTGGCAGCCGCAAGAACATCCATGCCCACTACGACCTGGGCAACGCCTTCTACAAGCTTTGGCTGGACGAGACGATGAGCTACTCGGCGGCCTGGTTCGAGGGCCAGCCGCAGGGCGACCTGGTGCAGGCGCAGTGGGCCAAGGTGCGCCGTGCGCTGCAAGAGTGCCGCGTGCAACCCGGCCAGCGGCTGCTGGAGATCGGCTGCGGCTGGGGCGGTCTGGCCGAATACGCGACGAAGCACTTCGACGCGCAGGTCACCGGCGTCACCTTGTCCACCGAGCAGCTGGCCTTCGCGAATGAGCGGCTGGCCACGCAGGGCCTGGATGCCAAGGCGGATCTACGGCTGCAGGACTACCGCGACCTGAACGACGGCCCCTACGACGCGATCGCCTCGATCGAGATGTTCGAGGCGGTGGGCCGCGAGTATTGGCCCGGCTTCTTCGCCCAGCTGCACACGCTGCTGAAGCCGGGCGGCCGCGCCTGCCTGCAGACCATCACCATCCGCGACGACCTGTTCGAGCGCTACACCCGCTCCACCGACTTCATCCAGCAGTACATCTTCCCGGGCGGCCTGCTGCCCAGCCCGCAGGCCTTCCGCGAGCAGGCGGAACGCGCGGGCCTGCGCGTCGTCAACGAGCTGCGCTTCGGCGAGGACTATGCCGAGACGCTGCGCCGCTGGCGAGTGCGTTTCCTGGCCGAGGAGGCTGCCGTGCGCCGGCTGCGCTTCGACAGCCGCTTCATGCGCATCTGGGAGTTCTACCTGGCCTATTGCGAGGCGGCCTTCGCCACCGGCAATACCGACGTCATGCAGTTCACGCTGGAAAGGCCATGAAGCAGCCCCCCGCCCTGAACCGCCGCCGCGCCGCCTTGCTGTTGACGGCGCTGCCGCTGGCCGCCGTGGCCAGCCGCGCGCCGCAGCCGCTGCCGCCCGAGGTGGCGGCCGAGCTTCGCGGCGCGAAGCTGCTGGGCAAGGCGCAGTTGCGCTACCTGGGCCTGCATGTGTACGACGTCCGGCTGTGGGGGGAGCCTGGCGCCGGCCTGCGCGATCCGCAATCGGCCACGCTGGCGCTGGAGCTGGAGTACGCCCGCGCGCTGGACGGCCAGGCGATTGCCGAGCGCTCGCTGAAGGAGATGAAGGGCCTGGCGCGCATCGACGCCGCGCAAGCCGATCGCTGGCTGCAGCAGATGCGCCAGATCTTCCCCGACGTGAAGAAGGGCGACCGCATCACCGGCGTGCAGCACCCTGGCGAGGCGGCGCGCTTCTTCGTCAACGGCCAGCCGCGCGGCGAAGTGCGCGACGCCGAGTTCACCCGCCTGTTCTTCGGCATCTGGCTGTCGCCGCGCACCTCGCAGCCCAAGCTGCGCGAGGCGCTGCTGGGCAGCATGGCGCAGGCCACGTGAACACCAGCCTCGCCACGATGCCGGCCGCACCGACGCCGGCGCCCACGGCCGGCTGGCGCGGCGGCTGGCGCGAGGGCCTGCGCTACGGCCTGCTGGGCCTGCCGCTGGCCTTTGTGGCGCTGCCGCTGTACGTGGTGCTGCCCAACTACTACGCCGAAAGCTTCGGCGTGCCGCTGGCCTGGCTGGGCGCGCTGCTGCTGGCCGCGCGGCTGCTGGACGCCTTGGTCGACCCGTGGATCGGCCGCCAGGCCGACCGCTGGTTCGCGCATTCGACGCAGCGTGTGCTGGCGGTGTCGGTGCTGGCCGCATTGGGGCTGGCCATCGGCTTCCACGCGCTGTTCTTCCCGCCCGTGCGCACGCTGCCGGCGCTGCTGGCCTGGTGCGGCGCCACGCTGGCCCTGAGCTACCTGAGCTACAGCGTGCTGAGCATCGTGCACCAGGCTTGGGGCGCGCGGCTGGGCGGCGACGCGCCGCAGCGCGCGCGCATCGTGTCGTGGCGGGAAGGCCTGTCGCTGCTGGGCGTGCTGCTGGCCAGCGTGCTCAGCTCCACGCTGGGCCCGGCGGTGACCAGCGCGGTGCTGGCGGTGTCGCTGGCGCTGGCGCTGGGCGGGCTGTGGCAGGCGCCGCGCGCGGCCGGTGGCAGCCTGGCGGCCGACCAACCGCCGATGCGTTTGGCACTGGCCAACCCGTCGTTCCGCCGGCTGCTAGCGGTGTACCTGGTGAACGGCATCGCCAGCGCGATCCCGGCCACGCTGGTGCTGTTCTTCATCCGCGACCGGCTGCAGGCGCCGGCCTTCGAGCCGTTGTTCCTGGGCAGCTACTTCCTGGCTGCGGCGCTGTCGATGCCGCTGTGGCTGCGCGCGGTGGCGCGCTTCGGCCTGGCGCGCAGCTGGCTGGCCGGCATGGGGCTGGCCATCGCCAGCTTCTGCTGGGCCGCGCTGCTGGGCGCAGGCGACGTGGCCGCCTTCACCGCCGTGTGCGTGGCCAGCGGCGTGGCGCTGGGCGCCGACCTGGCGCTGCCCGGCGCGCTGCTGGCCGGCGTGATCCGCCGTGCGGGCCACCACGGCCAGGCGGAAGGCATGTACTTCGGCTGGTGGAACTTCGCCACCAAGCTGAACCTGGCGCTGGCCGCGGGCATCGCGCTGCCGCTGCTGGGGCTGATCGGCTATGCGCCGGGCAGCCGCGACCCGCAGGCCCTGCAGGCGCTGACACTGGCCTATTGCGCGCTGCCCTGCCTGTTGAAGCTGGCTGCGGCCGGACTGCTGGCTTTTGTCTGGATGCGCCATCCCGAAGGATCGAAAGAATGAGACGCTGGTTCCTGGCCGCTTCTGCGGCCCTGCTCTTGAGCGCCTGCGCGGCGCCGACGGTCGACGACTACAGGTCAGAGAAGCCGGTGCTCGACCTGAAGACCTACTTCAACGGCCCGCTGATGGCGCACGGCATCTTCACCGACCGCTCGGGCAAGGTGGTTCGCCGCTTCACCGTGCAGATGACCGGCACCTGGCAAGGCAACACCGGCACGCTGGACGAACGCTTCACCTACAGCGACGGCAAGACCGAGCGCCGCGTCTGGACCCTCACCGACCAGGGCAACGGCCGATGGACCGGCCGCGCCGACGACGTGGTGGGCGAGGCCGAGGGCCGCGCCGCCGGCAACGCGCTGAACTGGCGCTACACGCTCAAACTGCCGGTGGACGGCACGGTCTACGAAGTGCAGTTCGACGACTGGATGTACCTGGTGGACGAGCGCGTGATGCTCAACAAGGCGGTGATGAGCAAGTTCGGCATCTACCTCGGCGAGGTCACGCTGGCCTTCACCAAGCCATGATCGGCATGCCATGTCACTGAACCCCCGCATCTCCGACTGGACCGGCCAGGTCGTCTGGCTGGTCGGCGCCTCCACCGGCATCGGCCGGGCCACCGCGTCGCTGCTGCACGAGCGCGGCGCGCGCGTGATCGTCTCGGCGCGCAGTGCCGACATGCTGGACGGCTTCGTGCGCGTGCACCCCGGCAGCCAGGCGCTGCCGTTGGACGTCACCGACCGCGAAAGCCTGGCCGCCGCGGCACAACGCATCGTGGCCGATCAAGGCCGCATCGATCTGGTGGTCTACAGCGCCGGCGTGTTCAAGCCGATGCGCGCCACCGCCTTCGACCTGGACGAGGCGCTGCGCCAGCTGAACATCAACTACGTGGGCGCGCTGAACTTGCTGGCCGCGGTGCTGCCGCAACTGCTGCGGCAGGCCGAGGCCGGCCAGCCCGGCCACCTGAGCCTGGTGTCCAGCGTCACCGGCTACCGCGGCCTGCCCACGGCGCTGGGCTACGGCCCGACCAAGGCGGCGCTGATCAACCTGGCCGAGACGCTGTACCTGGACCTGAACGCCAAGGGCATCGGCGTCTCGGTGGTCAACCCCGGCTACGTGGACACGCCGGCCACCGCGCAGAACGACTACCAGATGCCCGCGCTGATCGGCGCCGACGAGGCCGCCAAGGAAATGGCCCGCGGCTGGGAACGCGGCGAGTTCGAGATCCACTTCCCGAAGCGCTTCACCCGCGCGCTGAAACTGGCCAGCCTGATCGGCGACCGGCTGTACTTCGCTGGCGTGCATCGCGTCACCGGACTGTGAACTCACGCGACCCGCGCGTGCAGCGCATCGTCCAGCGCTTCGAGGCGCTGCAGCCGGCCGACGTGGAAACGCTGGGCGAGATCTACACCGACGACGCCCGCTTCAAGGACCCGTTCAACGAGGTTCAGGGCGTGGCGGCGATCCGGCAGATCTTCCGCCACATGTTCGTGTCGCTGGACGGCCCGCGCTTCGTGATCCGCGATGTGGTGGTCGACGGCGACCAGTGCTTCCTGAGCTGGGACTTCCTGTTCCGCATGCGCCGCTTCCGCCAGGACGAGCAATGCATCCGCGGCGGCACGCACCTGCGGCTGGCGGCCGATGGCCGCATTGCCGAACACCGCGACTACTGGGACGCGGCGGAGGAGTTGTACGAGAAGCTGCCGGCCATCGGTGCGCTGATGCGCTGGCTGAAGCGCCGCGCCAACAGCTGAGTTCACCGTGCTTTCACGGAGGGTTGACGGCGCGGTGGGAGCCAACAATCTGCGCCGACCGACTTCCAGCCCCAGGAGCCGCCGATGCCCGCATGGCAAGTGCAAGGCCCGACCCGCGGCAGCGCGAGGTCGTGGCGCGACCAGTACCCCGAACTGCGCGAGCAGGTCGAACGCATCACCGCGCCGCGCGGCCGCGGCATCGCCTGGGAAGGCACCGAGATCTGGGCCTGGCGTGACCGGCCGGCGCACATCGCGCAACTGCTGGCCGCCAACGTGGCGCGCTGGCCCGAGCGCGAGGCCTATGTCTTCCACCCGGGCGGCCAGCGCCTGACCTGGGCGCAGGTGGGCGCGCAGGTGCAGCGCGCCGCTGCCTGGCTGGCCCATGAGCATGGCCTGCGCCAGGGCGACCGGCTGGCGCTGCTGACGCTGGGCTGCCCGGAGTACGTGATCGCCTACCTGGCCGCGGTGTCGCTGGGCGCGATTGCCGTGCCGGTGAACCTGGGCCTCACCGCCGACGGCCTGGTGGCGCAGATAGACAAGGTGCAGGCGAAGCTGGTGGTGGTGTCGGCCGAGGTCTGGGCCGGCAAGCTGGCCGCGGTGCGCGAGCGGCTGCCCAGCGTGCAAGCGCTGTTCATGACCGGCGATGCGCCAGCGCCGGGCACGCTTCCCTTCGCCACGCTGCTGCGCGAAGGCGCCGCGCCGCCGCCGGCGGTGGCCATCGACGAATGGGACGTGTGCGCGATCTCGTTCACCTCGGGCACCACCGGCGTGCCCAAGGGCACGATGGCCATGCACCTGAACGCGCTGGGCTGCGCGCGCAACATCGTGGTGGCCGCGCGCGGCCTGGACGAGCACGACGTCAACATCTGCATGCCGCCGCTGTACCACAACACCGCGGTCTACACCGACTTCATGCCTGCGCTGCTGACCGGCGGCAAGTGCGTGGTGATGAGCAGCTTCGCGCCGCTGGAGGCGATCGAGCTGGTCGAGCGCGAGCGCGCCACCTGGGCGGTGGCCGCGCCGATCATGCTGTGGATGATGATGAACCACCCGGATTTCGCCAGGCACGACTGCCGCACGCTGAAGAAGATCCTGTTCGGCGGCCACGCGGCGTCCGAGACCTTCATCAACCAGCTGAAGGCCAGCTTCGACCCGGTGGCGATGGTCAACGGCGGCAGCGTGTCCGAAAGCACGGCGCTGGGCTTCGCGTTGCCCACCGAGGACGCCATCCGCAAGATCACCAGCTGCGGCCTGGCCACCGCCATCTGCGACATCGCGATCTTCGACGACGATGGCAACGAAGTGTCCACGCCCAACGTCATCGGCGAAGTGGCCTACCGTGGCCAGCAGACCAATGCCGGCTACTGGGACGAGCCGGGCAAGACGGCCGAGGTGTTCCGCAAGGACGGCTTCGTGCTCAGCGGCGACTGGGCCAGGATCGACGAGGAGGGCTACCTCTGGCTGCTGGACCGCAAGAAGGACATGGTGGTGCGCGGCGGCCAGAACGTCTACTGCATCGAGGTGGAGAACAAGCTGTTCCTGCACCCGGCGGTGCTGCGCGCCGCGGTGGTGGGCGTGCCCGACCATCTTTTCAGCGAGCGGCTGAAGGCGGTGCTGGTGCTCAAGCCGGGCATGACGCTCACGCCGCAGCAGGTGCGCGAGCACTGCGCCGCGCTGCTGGCGCCCTACGAGGTGCCCGAGTACGTGGTCTTCGCCCAGGCGCTGCCCACCAACGCGGCGGGCAAGACGCTGAAGCCGCCGCTGGTGGACTTCTGGGGCGACGGCGTCGAAGGCGCCGCGGCGCGGCTGCAGGCCTATGCCGCCAGCCTGCCCGAGGCGCTGCTCGACCGGCCGCAGTTCAAGCTGGGCGGCGAGGCACTGACGCCGCGCGCCGCGCTGCAGGCCGTGCAGACTGGCGTTGCGCAGGGCCAACGGCTGCTGCAGGCCATCGAAGCCGGCGGTCTGGTGGCACTGCTGAAGCCGGACGAGGCGCGGTTCAAGGCATGAGCGCGCGCCTTCAGTTGTAGTGCGGGGGCGTCGGTCCTCGCCCCTGCCGCTGCACGGGCGAGTAACGCCATTCCCCGGGCAAGCTGTCACGCAAACACCAGACGAGATAGTCATGCACCAGAGTGTGTGCACCCAATGCCGACTGCCAGCGTCGGATCGCTTCGGCGTGGGTCGACTGGCTGGCCTCATCCAGACAGGTCGAGGTTGCGAGTGCGTACGCCGCAAGCGCAGGAAGCGGCGGCCAGCGGTACGCCTTGACGTTGGCTCCCATGATCGTTCGCATTGAATCCGGCATGGGCAAGCGAGCCAGCCAGTTGTCCATCGTCGTGGAGTCCGTCGCAGCGTCGCGTTGGTCGTGCCCCGCCACTTCGCGAGCAAACTCGTCACTGAGCAGCGCAAAGGCGGCGACAAAGGAACGTGGCGATTCCCTCTCTAGTTTGTCAAGGCGTGCCCGTTCGCGGGCTTGCTCTTCTGCCAGCTTCCTGGCTTCGCGTTCCGCCTTGATCTGCGGCCAATCCGGTGCGGCCTGCTCGGCTTGGTTCACCGTGAAGTTACGTTCGTCGCCGGCTTCGGCCAACTGGAGTTGGAAGCGCAACATGTCGATCAGTGGGCGCTCCTTGTCAAGTTCGTTGGACAGGGTCAACGCGCGCCGAACTGCCTCGGCCGCCTGGGCCAATCGACCCGCGCGCCGCCACATGTCGGCAATCTGCGCAAGCCGCAAGCCGGTAGCTCGGATGTTCCTTGGATGAGTGGCCAAGTCCCGCTCAAGGTGCTGCGCGGCGACGATGCGCAGTTCACGGGCGGCCTCCGTGTACCTAAAGTCATCGCAGGCCCAGGCCGCATGCAGCGCGATCAGGCCTGCATTCTCCAGACTGCCCGCTCGCGCTAGCACAAGGGCATGGCATGCCAGCCACAGTGCCGCCACGGGCAAGTCCTGTCGCTTCGCGAGCGATTCGTACTCGGCACTCTTCAGGGTCTGGCGTGCCATCGCGGGCAAGGGTGCTTCCAGGTGAACCGCGCAGTAGCCGCATCCCTCGCAACGGTCGGCATTGGCCACCAGGGCGCCTCTCCCGTAGCCGTTGGGCCTCAAGTCCAGATCCGGCGAGCCACTGGCTCCAGTGCTCATCACGCGGGAAACGCTCTGCAGATGACCACAGGCAGCGCATTGCACAACAGATCGCTCGTAGGTCGTCATCTGCTCTCGCGGTGTGCCAAGGCTTCCGGTCGAGGTTTCTGATGCCGGGTGCGCGGCGGCGGGCTGGCCAGTTGGGTTTACCGATGATGGTATCGGCGCATGTTGCTTCATGACAAGCCGTCCGTGCACCTAACCCTCACCTAACCCAACGCTAACCGAGCGCTAACCGCGCGTTCCTAAGCTGCACGGCATGCGGAATGTCCCGCGACGAGCCGAAACAGGAACGCCATGAAGACCAAACCCCTGACCACCGCCCTGATCGCCGCCGGCGTGCTGGCCGTCGGCACGGCCGGTGCCTTCACCCTGCGCCCCGACCTGCTGGACAAGGCCAAGGCCGGCCTGCAGCCGGTGGCACAGACTAGCGCAGCCGATGTGCAGGTGGCCGCGCTGACCCCCACCGCCGCCCCCGCGCCCGTGCCGATGATCGCAGGCAACGGCCAGGTGCCCAACTACCGCGCGATCGTCGAGCGCTTCGGCCCGGCCGTGGTCGGCATCACCGTGGCCGGCACGCAGAAGGCCGACGGCCCCGCGCAAGGCGGCGGCCGCGGCCTGCCGCCGGGCATGGAGGACGACCCCTTCTTCCAATTCTTCAAGGGCATCCCGGGCTTCGGCCAGGGCGGCCCGCGCGGTGGCCAGGGCGGCCAGCCGCAGCAGCCGTTCCGCGGCCAGGGCTCGGGCTTCATCATCAGCGACGACGGCCTGATCCTGACCAACGCGCACGTGGTGCGCGACGCCAAGGACGTGACCGTCAAGCTCAGCGACCGCCGCGAATACACCGCCAAGGTGCTGGGCAGCGACCCGGTCACCGACGTGGCGGTGCTGCGCATCGACGCCAAGGGCCTGCCGATGGTGCGCCTGGGCGACCCCCGGCAGCTGGGCGTCGGCGACCCGGTGCTGGCCATCGGCGCGCCCTTCGGTTTCGAGCAGACGGCGACCCAGGGCATCGTCAGCGCCAAGGGCCGCTCGCTGCCCGGCGACGCGGTGGTGCCCTTCATCCAGACCGACGCGGCGGTGAACCCCGGCAACTCCGGCGGCCCGCTGTTCAACGGCAATGGCGAGGTGGTCGGCATCAACGCGCAGATCTACTCGCACACTGGCGGCTACCAGGGCCTGGCCTTCGCGATCCCGATCGACGTGGCGCTGAAGATCAAGGACCAGATCGTCGCCACCGGCAAGGCCAGCCACGGCCGCCTGGGCGTGACCGTGCAGGACCTGAACCAGCCGCTGGCCGAAAGCTTCGGCCTGAAGCGGCCCGATGGCGCGCTGGTCTCGCAGGTGGCGCCGGGCAGTGCCGCCGCATCCGCCGGCCTGAAGCCGGGTGACGTGATCACCCATGTCAACGGCGAGGCGCTGGCCCGCTCGGGTTCGCTGTCCAGCGTGATCGGCATGTCCAAGCCGGGCGAGACGGTCAAGTTGAGCGTCTGGCGCGACCAGAAGGCGATGGACATCGAAGCCAAGCTGGGCGGCGCCACGCCGGCTGACGAGGCCGTGGCCGACGCCGGCGACGCCGCCGCACAGGGCCCGCGCCTGGGCCTGTCGCTGCGAGCGCTGCAGCCGCAGGAAAAGCAGCAGGCCAAGCTCGACGGCGGCATGGTGGTCGAGCAGGTCACCGGCCCGGCCGAGCGCGCCGGCATCGAGCGCGGCGACGTGCTGCTGGCCATCAACGGCAAGCCGGTGAACTCGATCGAGCAGGTGCGCGGCGTGCTGAAGACCCAGCCCAAGAGCGTGGCGCTGCTGGTGCAGCGCCAGGGCCAGCAGATCTTCGTGCCGGTGCCGCTGGGCTGATACGCGGGCGCATGCCCTGAGCACAAGGCCGTGCAGTGCTCGGCCTTCATGCAAGAAACAAGGCCGTGCAGTGCTCGGCCTTCATGCAAGAAACAAGGCCGTGCAGTGCTCGGCCTTCATGCAAGAAACAAGGCCGTGCAGTGCTCGGCCTTGTGCATTGGGCCGTAGCATGCGGCTCCCCTCGCCACCGGGAGCGTGCCCATGGTCCGCCACTTCGATCACGTCACCATCGCCGTTGCCGACGTCGATGCGGCGATCGCCTTCTTCGCCTTGCTCGGTTTCGACTGCGACAAGCGCGTGGTCATCGAAGGCGAGGTCTTCGCCAGCTACATGGGCGTGCCCGGCATCGTGGCCGAGCATGTGACGCTGGTGCTGCGCGACGCCACGCCGCGTTTGGAAGTGCAGCTGCTGGGCTACCGCCAGCCGCCGCCGGGGGCCGACGCTATGGCCGGCCGCCTGGACCGGCTGGGCTTCAACCACATCTGCTTCGACGTGGCCGACCTGGACGCCGAGGTGCGCCGCCTCACCGCCGCCGGTGTGCAGCTGCGCACCGAGGTGCTGCGCTTCCACGGCCGCAAGCTGGTGTTCCTGCGCGGGCCTGGCGAGGTGGTGATCGAGCTGTCCGAGCGCAGCGCCGACGTGCCCTGAACAGAGGCTTCCCGGGGCCGGGCGTGCCGGCCCGCCATACTGCGGGCCCATGAAGCCCCTGACGACCCGATTCCCCCGCGCTCTGGCCGCGGCAGCGCTGGCCCTGCCGCTGCAGGCGACCGCCCAGCCCACGGCCGACGGCTGGACAGTCTCGCCGGCCTATGGCCGCATCGGCTACGAGACCATCACCCTGCCCGGCGACGAGAAGATGGGCCTGGTGGGCCTGAGCTACCTGGTGCAGCCCATGGATGGCCTGTGCGTGGGCCCGGCCGTCTACGGCGCGGCCAGCGGGCAGCGCGGCGGTTTCTTCACCATCGGCGCGGAGGCGGCACTGTGCACACGCCTCTACGGCCCGCTGAACGTGGTGGCCGGCCTGTATGCCGGCGGCGGCGGCGGCGCGGCCGCGCCCGTGGGCGGGGGCCTGATGCTGCGGCCGCATGTCGACCTGCTGTGGGACTTCGGCCCCTTGCGCGCGGGCGTGTCCTGGTCACAGGTGTGGTTCCCCAATGGCGACATTCGCAGCGACCAGTTCGGCCTGGTGGTCGACGTGCCGATGGCTTTCGGCCACGGCGGCACCGGTGCCGGCGGGCTGTCCGGCTGGAGCGGCGGGCGCAGCAGCATGGGCTTCGATCGCTTCCTCGCGGTGGCCGGGGTCTACGCGCCGCGGGGCAATGCGCTGGGCACCAGCGGCGCGCCGCTGCCCTCGCACATCGGCTACGTGGGCGCGCGCGCCGAAGCGCTGCTGGCCCCGCAGCTGTACATCGGCCTGGAAGCCAACGGCGCGGCCAGCGGTGGCGTCGACGGCTATGCCGAGATCCTGGGCACGGTGGGGGCCGAGTTCAAGCTGGGCGACAGCGGCATCACGCTGGGCGGCCGGCTGGCCTTGGGCATGGGCGGCGGAGGCGACATGCCGATGGGCGGCGGCCTGCTGAGCAAGGCCGCGCTGGACCTGGCCGTGCCGCTGACGCGTGAACTGGGCCTGGGCCTGGAAGCCGGCTGGGCCTACGCGCCGCAGGGCGACTTCTCGGCGCCCTTCGCGTCGCTGGCGCTGCGCTGGTCGCTCGACCCAGTGCCGGGTGCGCCGGCGGTGCCGGTGCGCCAGGAATGGTCCGCCGGCGCCGAGATCTTCTTCGACGCGGCCCGCAAGGACGGCAGCTCGCGCGACATGCAGAGCGTGACGTTCAAGTACAGCCGATTCGTCGGCGACACCTTCTACGTCAGCGGCCAGGTGCAGAGCGCCTACCAGGGCGGCGCGGGCGCCTTCTCGGTGGGCCTGTTCGGCGTGGGCGCGCAGTGGCGCAGCGGCCCGTGGCTGGCCGGCGCCGAGATGCTGGCCGGCGCGGCCGGCGGGGGCGGTGTCGACACCGGCAGCGGCGCCGTCGTCAAGCCGATGGGCTACGTGGGCGTGGCGCTAAGCCCGTCCACCTCGCTGCGGCTGGGCGGCGGCTGGATCAAGGCGCTGAACGGCGAGCTGAGCAGCCCGGTGCTGGACCTGTCGGTCACCTATGCCTACGGCGTGCCCGGCGCGCGCTGATCCGTCCCATTCAAACCCATCAGCAAGGAGAGACCATGCACAAGACCCTGCTCGTCACCGGCGGCAGCCGCGGCATCGGCGCCGCGGCCGCGGTGCTGGCCGCGCAGCGCGGCTGGGACGTGGCCGTCAATTACACCCGCGATGCCGCGGCCGCCGAGCGCGTGGCGGCACAGGTGCGCGCCGCCGGCCGGCGCGCGCTGGTCATCCAGGCCGACGTGGCCGACGAGGCGCAGGTGCTGGCCATGTATGCCGCGGTGGACCGCGAGTTCGGCGCGCTGGGCGGGCTGGTCAACAACGCCGGCGTGGTGGACATGCCGGCGCGGGTGGACGAGATGAGCCTGCAGCGGCTGCAGCGCATGTTCGCCATCAACCTGACGGGCTCGTTCCTGTGCGCGCGCGAAGCGGTGCGGCGCATGAGCACCAAGCACGGCGGCAAGGGCGGCGTGATCGTCAACCTGTCTTCGGCAGCGGCCCGGCTGGGCTCGCCGGGGCAGTACGTGGACTATGCGGCCAGCAAGGCCGGCATCGACCTGATGACGCTGGGGCTGGCCCGCGAGGTGGCCACCGAAGGCATCCGCGTCAACGCGGTACGCCCCGGCATTATCGACACCGAGATCCACGCCAGCGGCGGCCTGCCCGACCGCGCCAAGCAGGTGGCGCCGCAGGTGCCGATGCAGCGCGCCGGCACGGCCGAGGAGGTGGCGCAGGCCATCGTCTGGCTGCTGTCCGAGGACAGCAGCTACACCACCGGCGCAGTGATCGACGTGACCGGCGGGCGCTGAAGCAGCCGGCGCTCAGCGGGCCAGCGTGTCCAGCTGCTTGAGCAGCGCGCGCGCGGCCTTGTCCTCGGCCCCGCCGGCCGCCTTGGCATAGGGCTCCAGCACGAACAGGGCCTGGTCGCGCACCGAGCGCCACAGGTGTGGCGCCGGCACGCGCTGGGCCAGGTCGTCGAAGCCGGCAGACACCGCCGCCTGCGCCTTGGCCAGCGCACCGGCGGCCACCGCCTCCATCCACTGCAGCTCGACCCCGCCGACGACAGACCAGAAGTCCGGCGCGGTGGTGGCCGCGGCCTGCAGCGACTGGCGTGCCGCGGCAAAGCGCGCGGCGTCGATGGCCGCGCCGGCCCGGCCACCCATGGCCGCCAGGCGCAGCTCGCCGGCGATGGCGCTCATGGCCGGGTAGAACAGGTTCGGCGCGCCCTGGGCCAGCGCCAGCGCTTCGGCGCGGCCGTAGTGCGTGGCCATCTTCTGCAGCGCCTGCTCGGCCGCGGCGCCGCTGCTGGCCAGCACCAGCCGCTTCCAGGCCGAGCCGAGCAGGCTTTCGCGCTCCACCGTCGGGTGCAGCGCGACCAGCTGCTCCAGGTGGCCGATGGCCTGGTGGATCTCGCGCCGGCCCTGCGCGGCGTCGCCGCGCTGCGCGCCGCGGCGCGCCACGTGGTTGGCCCATTGCTCGGCCGCCTTCAGCGATGCACTGCCGTCGCCGGCGCGCATGGCGCGGCCGTACCAGTCGATGGCGGCGTCGCTGTCGCCGCTTTCGGCATAGGCCAGGCCGAAGGCCTCGGCCACCGCGCCGATGCCGCCCCAGGCGGTCTCGTAGCGCGCCTGCAGCGCGCGCAGCAACTGCAGCCGCCGGCGGCGCGCCGCCTGGTAGCGCCGCGTGTCGCTGCGGTCGTCGCCATGGCGCGCGGCCAGTGCCTCGGTCTCCAGCAGCAGGGCCAGGCCGCTGGGCGTCCACAGCTCGGGCGCGCCGCTGCCGGCGTCGTCATCGTCGTCATCGGGCGGCACGAAGCGCCAGTCCGGGTCGCCATAGCACTGGTAGGCGGCCCAGGTATTGCCGGCCTTGCGCGCCTCCCAGGCAGCGCGGCGCGCCGCGCCGACGGCATCGATGAAGCGGTCGCCGGCCAGCAGCCGCTGGTAGAACGCGCTGGCGAAGCGCTTGGCCGGCACGTCTTCCACCGCCCAGCCGGCGGCGACCACGCAGCGCACGCCTTCGCGGATCAGCTGCTCGGCCACGCTGGAGGCGAAGCGCGGCCGGTCGGCGCCGGGTCGGCCGCCGATCGAGCCGATGAAGCAGCAGTTGATGAACACCAGCTCGGGCACGGTGCGCATGGCGCGCACCTCGCTCGAGCCGAGCAGGGTGTCGTTGGACAGCACCACGCCGCCGGTGACGTTGCCCTTGCCGTCTCTGCGCAATTCGCCGTGCCCGGCGATGTGCACGATGCGCAGCGGCTTGGCCAGCAGCGCGTTCACCACCTGCAGCGCGTCGGCGTCGATAAGCGCCTGCGTGCCCAGGACCTTGGCCACTTCGAGCGCCTCGTCACGCGCCGCCGGCAACTCCGAGAAGCGCGTCTTGTCGCACTGCGGCTCGCCAACCACCAGCACGGCGTCCTCGCGCCCGGCGCCCACCGGCTGGCTGCGGAACTCCTGCGTGCGCAGCTTGCGCAGCAGGCGCGTGCGCACCGCCCAGGGCACCTGCTCGCCGGCGCGATCGGCGGCATCGCGGTCGAGCAGTTCCCATGGGAAGCGGGCGGTGGCGGGGTCGAGCTGCAGCACCAGCGCGCTGGCACCGGCCAGGAAGGGCTCGATCTCCACCGGCACCAGCAGCTGGAACAGGCTGCGGCCGATCTGGGTGTCGGCATTGGCGGCGTCGGCACCGACGCGCACCAGTTCGTCCACCAGCCGGGCCTGGGTGGACTGGCCGCGCACCTCGCTGCGGGCACGGCGCGTGTCCAGCGTGTATTCGATCAGCGGCTGGCCGCCATCGTCGGCGCGTTCCAGGGCGGTGATGAAGTCGTAGTCGGCACCGCGGTAGCCCGACTCGAGCGTGCGGCGCAGCGGCCCGATGCCGCTCTCGATCGTGGCGCCGATGCTGAACAGCGTCGGTCGCGTCTGGGCCAGGGCCACCAGCGCGCGCTGCGCCTCGACGGCGCGGTCGAGGTAGATCTCGGCGATCTTCAGCAGCTTCACCTCGGGCCAGCCGTTGGCGCGCAGCCGCTCGTTGGCCTCGGCCACGCCCTGGGCGATGGCCTGGGCGGCGCTGCCGACGTTCACGCCGACGCCGCCGGAGCCGATCAGCGTGGTGGCCAGCTCGAAGCCGGTGGAGCCGCCGCTGCGCTGCTCGGCCATGCGCTGCGCATAGGCCAGCGTGGCCTGGCGCACGCTGTGCGACAGGTCGCTGCTGCGCAGCCGGCCTTCGTCGCCCAGGCCGAGCACCACCACCGCGCCGGGCCGCGGCATCGACAGCGGCTGCTCGGGGTCGACCCGCTGGTTGCTGAAGACCTGGTGCGCGCCGATCTGCGTCGGGTACAGCCCGGCGCGCAGCGATTCGCGCATCGCCCCGCCGATCAGCCGGTCGACCACCGCCTCGCTGCCGCTGAGCCGCGCCGACGCATAGTGGCCGACGAGCAGCGGCTCGTTGACGAACTTCAGGTTGCCGTTGTGCACCACGATGCGCAGCCCGGCCGGCGCCGCGGCCGGCGCGCCGCCGCCGGCCGCGCCGAACAGCTCGCCAGCCAGCGACGGCGGCTGGCCGTTCAGCCGGCCGCGCGAGGGCCGGCTGGGCACCAGCGCCGCTGGCGGCGCCGCCGCACCGCCGCGCAGGGCCTGCGCCGGCAGCGGCGGCAGGCGCTGGGTGTCGCCGCTGTCCAGCAGCTCCACATACGCGGCAAAGGCGCCCTCGACATCGGGCAGCTTGCCGTGCACGGCCTCGCAGCGCCAGGTGCGCACGCCGGGCAGCAGCGCGCTTTGCAGCGGCACGCGGCCGTCGCCGTCGCTGGCGTCCAGGTACTCCAGGCCGTCGTCGCCGATGCGAAAGCCCGCGGGGGTGAACTTGTCGATGCCGACGACCAGCAGCATCTTCTGCGCATCGGCGCCCAGCGCCGCGGCCTGCGCGTCGAGCCGCCGGCGCAAGGCGACGGCGCGGTCGAGCACGGCCTGCGGCGGCGCGCTCCAGCGGTAGGCGCCGAGCTGGCGGCCGTCACCATGCCAGGCGCTGCGTTCGCGCAGGCGGCGCAGGTCCTCGTCGGCCAGCGCCTGCCAGGTGGCTTCCTTGTCCAGGCCGAGCGCCGGGTCGGTCAGCCCGGCCTGCAGCTGGATGAAGCCCGGCATTGCCGCCATCACCTTACGCGTGCCGCCGTCGTCGAACAGCCCGCCAAAGGCCACCAGCGTGTTGCCGAAGGTGTCGTCGCCCGACAGCACCTGCATCGGCGCCCACGAGCCGCCGTTGGGCGTGCCCAGCATCAGCAGGCGCGCGCCCTGGCGGGCCATCATGCGCTGCCAGATGTCGGGGCATTCGAGCGCCATCGTGCGCGCCACCAGCCCGCCCATCGAGTGCGCGACCAGCCGCACCGGCTGCCCGGTGGCGTCGCGCTTGGCAAGCGCGGCCTCGACCACCTGGCCCAGCCGCCTGGCCTCGTCCTCGATCGGGCGGCGCCAGTCGTAGCTGAACTCGATGACCTCGTGCGTGGCCGCGAGGTGCTCGATCAGGTCGTCGTAGCTCAGGCCGATCGCGCCTTCGGGCTTGATGCGTTCGGCGGTCTCGGGCTTCCACTCCAGGCGCTTGAGCCCGCCGACCAGGCGCCAGCCGAGCCAGATGCGCTTGCCGTCCAGCGCCAGGTTGGAGCCCAGGATGCCCGGCAGCACCACCACCGCGGGCCGAGCCTCGGCCGGACGGCCGGCGCTGTCGGGCCCGCGCGAGCGGGCAATGGCCGCGGCGCCGCGCGTGCCGCTCGAGTCCTGCCCGGCCCAGGACAGCGGGCCGATCAGGCGGAAGTCGGCAGGCTGCGCCTCGGTCAGCCCGGACAGCACCGCCTGCACACTGCGCGCGTTGGCGAAGTAGTTGAAGTGCGAGACCTTGGCGCCGCGGTCGAGCACGAAGCTGGCACCGGCCTGCTGGCGCTGCAGGCCGCCGTACATCGAGCGCGTCTGCACCACCAGGTCGTTGTCGGTCCAGTAGAAGGCATCAGCCAGCAGCGTCTTGACCCAGGAGATCACCGAGTCGCCCTCGATGTCGCCGGCCAGCACGCGCAACTGGCCGGGGACCGGCTCGCCGCCGCCGTTGAGCCAGGCCACGATCGGGCTGTCGGGCGTCATGGCCTCCAGCCCCGGCAATTCGGCCGGGTCGGTGCGGCGCTGTGCCACCTCGCACAGGAAGTCCACCAGTTCCGGCACCACCGGCAGCGCGGCCAGCTCCAGCCCCCACTTCAGCACCGACAGGTAGGCATCCAGCCGCTTGCTCGCCAGCAGCGTGCCGCGCGCCGGGCAGGCCACGCGCAGCACGCGCTCCACGCGCAGGGACTTGGCCTGCACCTCGGCCAGCAAGGCGCGCACTTCCTCGCGCTGGGCGGCGTACTTGGCGTCGGCGAAGTACGCCAGCTCGTCGTCGATGGGCGTGCCGGCACAGGCGCGCGCCAGGATCTCGGCTACCAGCCCGCCGCGCGAATGCGTCAGCAGGTGCAGCGTAGCGCCCTTGGGCAGCGCGCGCACCAGCGTCAGCGCGTTGGCGATCGGGCTTTGCGACAGCGTCGGATGGTCCAGCGCGTAGACGCGGCCGCCGTAGTGGCCGAACAGCGAAGCCACCGCCTGCGGATGCTGCAGCCACAGCTTGCCGAAGGTGCTGACCGTGTCGACGAAGGTGCCGTGCACCAGCACCAGCAGCGGCCCGCCGCCGGCCGCCGCAGGCACCTTGTCGAGCTTGCGGCCGCTGCCCTTCAGCGGCTCGAGCGAATCGGGCGCGAGTGCATACACGCCGGCGTCGACGCGGCCGTCGAGCTTGCGCGTCACCGCCGCGGTGGCGATGTCCACCGCCTTGTCGACGACCAGGCCCTTGATCACGTCCACCGCGCCGAGCAGCACCTGCCCGAGCCAGCCGCGCGTGGCGCCGCTGGCCGGGGCGTGCTCCAGGCCGGGCCAGCCGAGCTGGGCGGGCACGGCGACCACATCTGCATCGGCCGCGGCCGCGCGCGTGCCGGGCGCGGCTTGCGCGCGCATCAGGTCGCGCGCGTCCAGCGGGTTCAGCACCAGGGTCGGGCCGTTGACGATGCTGAGCACGACCAGGTCCTCGCCTGGCCGGGCCACCAGCCGGACCTGGTCGCCGGCGCCGCGGCGCGCGCCGACCTGGGCCGAGGCGCGCACCGCGCCGCGCAGGCCGATGGCGGCCGGCGACGCGCCCGCGGCCTGGCCGGGAACCACGAAGGTGATGCTTTCGGACACGGTGTGCTCCTCGGCAGCGGGGCCCGGGCCCGGCCCGGGCAGGCCCGCTTCAGACGGTGAAGGGCTTCTGCTTCAGGAAGGTGGCCACCGCCCCCATCGTGAACAGGTTCGGCGTCTGGATCGCCGGCATGCCGCTCTTGATGTGCGCATGGAAGCTGACGTAATTGCCGTCGAAATTGCCGCGGTTCCAGACCGTCAGCAAGCGGCCGGTGAAGGCGCCGTTGTGCTGGCCGTCGTAGCTGCTCTGGTTGTCCTGGCAGCCGGAGATGAGGATCGCGCGGGCCTTGAAGCGGGAGGCAATCTTGGTCAGGCGGGTGCTCACCGTCAGCGTGGCCAGCATCTCGTCGGGATCGACCGCCTTGCCGTCTGCGGCGCTGGCCTTGGCCACGTCCATCTGCAGCTTGTCGTAGAAGGCCTTGTGGGCCTCGTAGGTGCGCATGCCCACCGACGGCGGCATCATCTTCGTCCGCATCTCCGGCGGCAGCGCGCCGGTCGCGGGTGGGCCCGCCCGTACGACGGTGCCGCTGTGGCAGCTGTCGGACAGCACCAGGATGCGCACGCCCGTGGCGAACTTGCCCAGCTCCATGTACAGCTCGTCGTCGATCAGCTGGGCGTCGTACAGGCACCAGGTCTCGTCGAGCTTGTCGGCTTCCTCACCCGAGACATCGGGCACCTGGCCGCCGTGGCCGGAGAAGGTCAGGAAGAAGAAGTCGCCCTTGACCAGCGTCTTGGCCGCCGCGCGCAACGCGGCCAGCACCTTGGCGCGCGTGCCGTTCTTGGTGAGCAGGGTGGTGGCCTTCATGCCGCGGCCGGTGGCCAGCGCGGCCATGTCCTTGGCATCGAACTCGCAGGCCGCGAGGTCGCCGCTCCAGCCGCCATAGTGGGCCGGGCTGACGCTGTTGAGGCCGATGTTCAGCGACAAGCCACGCGCCTGGGGCGCCGCTGCCGTGGGTTTCTTCGCCATGCAGTCTCCTTCGACGTGCCGTCTACAGTGACGACCGAGCCGGACACTGTAGGCGCGAACCCCGCGCCGCGGCACCCCCCAGCATCAAAACTGTTGCGCGTGCGGCTCAGCGCCGCTGCAGCACCATCGGCTGCACCGCGGCCGCACCGCGGATGCGCTCGGCCGTGCGCTGCGCGTCGCCCTGCGTGGCATAGGGCCCGGCCTGCAGCCGGTACAGCGCGCGGTCGTCGAAGATCGCCAGCCACGGCTCCAGCCAGGCCAGTTCGCGGGCCAGTTGCTGGCGCAGATCGTGCGCGCCCTGGCGCTGGCGGAAGGCGCCCAGCTGCACCCAATAGCCGGATGCGGCCACGCGCGGCGCGTCGGTGGCTGCGGGGCTGGGCGCTACCGGTGGCGGCGGCGCCACCGGCTCGGCGGGCGGCGGTGCGGCCAGGGCCAGCGCGGTATCGGCCGGCGCGCCGTCGCCGCGCCAGCGGCCGCTGCGGATGTCCTCGTGCGTCAGCCGGCGCACCTCCACCGGCGCCACACCGCGCAGCACACCCAGCTTCAGCGCCGCGGCATAGCTCAGGTCGATGATGCGTTCGCTGTGGAAGGGCCCGCGGTCGTTGATGCGCACCACCACCTCGCGGCCGTTGGCCGGGTTGCGCACCAGCGCATAGCTGGGGATCGGCATCGTCCGGTGCGCCGCCGTCGAGGCATACATGTCGTAGATCTCGCCGCTGGCCGTGGGCCGGCCGTGGAACTTGCGCCCGTACCAGGAAGCCAGGCCGGTCTCGGCCAACGGCAGGTCGGCGGCCATCGGGGTGTAACGCTGGCCCAGCACCTCGTAGGGCTTGTTCGGCCCGCCGCTGCGCAGCGGCTCCACCCGCGGCTCGGGGTCGGGGCGGCTGGCCAGGTCGGGCGGCGGGTTGGCCGGCGGGCCATCCAGCGGCGCGCTGGTGGCCGGTGCATCGGGCGGTGTGCCGGGCTTCGGCGGGGTGCTGCAGGCCGCCAGCAGCGCCAGCAGCGCCGCCGCGAAGGCCCAGCGGGCTTTGCGGGCCGGGCCGTCGGAGGCACGCGGGCTGTGCATCCGGCGGCCCTTCGGCGGTGTCAGACCAGGCCGTCCTTGGCCAGCGCGCCGACGATCAGCTGGCTGAACTGCTGCATCGTCGACTGCACGCTGGCGCCGGTGGGCGTGGTGGTGGTGGAGCCCGACCACAGCAGGGTATAGCCGCCGGTCTCGAACAGGCGGGTGTCGGCCGAGATGTGCTGGGTGGTGTAGATGGTGGGCGGCACCACGTAGCTGCTGGCCCACATGCCGCCGTAGAAACCGTAGAAGCCGCCGAAGCCGTAGCCCATCGGCGGGCCCACCACCATGGCCGGCGTCACGTTGACCTGCTCGCTGACGTTGACCACCCGGGTCAGCAGCACGCCGGACACGCCCGCTTCCTTGACGGCCTGTTCCAGCTTGACCTGTTCCACCGTGCCGGCATTGGGTGCGAAGCGGTACGAGGGCACCGCCTTGACGCCGCGCGTGGCCAGCTCGGCGACCATCTGGTCCTCGAAATTGCGCCGGTTGTTGGGATCGGCCAGGATGCCCATCACCAGGATCGAACGCATCGGCGGCTTGCCCGCCGCCTGCGGATTGACCCACTGGGTGTTGAGCACCGTCGGCGCGGCGCAGCCGGCCAGCAACGCAGCACCGATCAACAGCGCGGCACGGCGTGCGAGAGGGGAATCAGTTGGCAACATGGGGCGCCCGGTGGCGGCGCGCCGCCTCATTGCAGGCACGCCTTTGGTTAGCAGAGGCCTGGCGCGGCTGGCGGGGATCGAACCCACGACCCTTGGCTTCGGAGGCCAATACTCTATCCACTGAGCTACAGCCGCGGTGCGTTACGCGCAGGCATTCTACCAGCGGGGTGCCGAGGCCTTGGCCGGCTCGGAGGGCGCTGGCGGCTAGGCCCCTATAATTTTGGGTTTTGGCCGTGCAGCCCGCGCAGCATGCCCTTCGTGGGGCCGGCACCCAGCGCGACGCTGCGACCCGAGGATTTCATGAGCGCTTCCCAAGAACACGACGCACCGCACGAGGGCCCGATCAAGACGCCCACGCAGCTGATCTGGACGGTGGTGGCGTCCTTCGTCGTGCCGATTGCCATCATCGTGTTGCTGGTCAATTACGTCGCCGCTGGCGACAAGTCCGGCGCCGGCACCGCGGCCATGAGCGAAGAGGCGATCGCCCAGCGCATCCAGCCCGTGGGCGTGGTGATGCTGAAGGACGCCTCGGCCGTGGTGGCGCTGCGCACCGGCGAAGAGGTCTACAACGCCCAGTGCGCCGCCTGCCACACCGCCGGCCTGGCCGGCGCGCCGAAGCTGGGCGACGAAGGCGCGTGGAGCCCGCGCGTCAAGACCGGCTACGACGCGTTGCTGACCTCGGCGCTGAAGGGCAAGGGTGCGATGGCCGCACAGGGTGGCGGCGAGTTCTCCGATTTCGAGATCGGCCGTGCCGTGGTCTTCATGGCCAACAAGGGCGGCGCCAAGTTCGACGAACCCAAGGCACCGGCCGCGGCCGCGTCCGCGGCCAGCGCCCCGAAGTAAGGCCTGCGTCCCGGCGCATCAAGGCCGCCTGCGGGCGGCCTTTTTTGTTTGGCCCATTCGTTTGGACGAATCGCTTGGCCGAATCAGCCTCAGCGCGGCAGCAGCACGTAGCCGAAGCGCGCCGGCATCGCGGCGAAGTCCAGCGTCTGCGGCAACCAGTGGCCGGCGTCCACCGCCTCGGCCGCCAGGTCCACGTCCAGGCTGTGCACCAGCCCGAAGCCGCGGTCGCAGCGCAGGAAGAGCCGCCCCAGTTCGTCCAGCCACGCGTCCTGCAGCTGCGCGGCGCGGCCGTCGCAAGACTGCACCTGCGGCGGGCCGCCAGGCGACGGCTGCAGCCGCCAGACCCACGGGGCAGCCTCCAGATCGACGAAGACCCTCTGCGGTCCGTTCTGGAAGTACCAGCGGCCCAGCGCATCCGACTCGTAGTTGCGCGCGATGAAGGCCCGCAGGCCGGCATGCTCGATGCGGCTGCCCTTGGCCTGCGGGAAGGGCCCGGCCGCCTGCACGGCCGCGTCGCGCAGGTACCAGTCGCCGCGCGCGTCCAGCCCGAGCCAGCCGTGGCAGTGCGGCACCTGGGGCCACTTGGCCATCGCCGCCCTGACGATCTCGTCCATCGCCGGAGCCTACCGCGCCTGCTGCTGCAGCCAGCCACACACCGCCTCGGGCAGGGTCTGCACATGGCCGGGAAAGCGCCCCTGCGCGAAGCCGACGTGGCCGCCGTGCGCGGGCTGCCACAGCGTGACCCAGCGGCCGACCTCGTGCGCCGCCGGCAGGCAGGCCGCCGGCACGAACGGGTCGTTGCGGGTGTTCAGCACCAGCGCCGGGATGCGGATGCGCTGCAGGTGCGGCTTGGCCGAGGCGCGCAGCCAGTAGTCGTCGGTGTCGCGGAAGCCGTGCAGCGGCGCGGTGAACAGGTTGTCGAACTCGTACAGCGTGCGCGCCGCCCGCAGCCGCGCCCGGTCGAACAACCCTGGATGCTGCTGCCACTTCAGCAGCGCCTTGGCCTTCATCGTGCGCAGGAACATGCGCGTGTACACCTGCCGGTTGAAGCCGCGGCCGATGGCATGGCCGCCTGCGGCCAGATCGATCGGCGAGCACACGGCGGCCACGGCGGCCGCGGTGGCCGCGGCCGACTCGCCGGCTTCCTGGGCCCAGCGCAGCAGTGCATTGCCGCCCAGCGAGATGCCCACCGCGCGCAGCGGCGCGGCCGTGCGCGCGCGCAGCCGGCCGAGCATCCAACCGATCTCCTGGTGATCACCGGAGTGGTAGGCGCGCGGCGCGCGGTTCAGCTCGCCCGAGCAGCCGCGGAAATGAGGCACCGCATAGTGCCATCCGAGCTGCGCCGCGCGGTGCGCGAAGGCCAGTGCGTAGTGGCTGCGCGACGAGCCCTCCAGCCCGTGGAACAGCACCAGCCGCGGCGCGGCCGGGTCCGGGGCGTCGACGAAATCGACATCGACGAAGTCGCCGTCCGGGGTGTCCCAGCGCTCGCGGCGGTAGACCGGCAGCGGCGCCGGCGCGTGGCGCGAGAACAGCGCCGGCCAGATGGTCTGCAGGTTGCCGCCGGGCAGCCAGCGCGGGCTCTGGAACTGCTGCATCGCGCGCCGCTCAGTGCAGCGTGTTCGGCGCCTCGGCAGGCGCGGGCAGGTCGGCCTCGCTGCCCGGGCTGGCATGGTGCGCCACCATGCGCCAGCCCAGCGCCGTCTTCAGGTAGACATTGGTGGCCAGCACCCAGGCACTGCGCTCGCCCTGCGCATCGGCCACGGTGATGCGTTCCACCAGGTGATGCACCGCGCAGCCCAGTGACTGCAGCCGGCGCACGCCCTGCGGCACCAGCGGGATCGCGCCGTTGGCGAAGATCGCCTCGAAGCTGGCGCGGATGGCCGCATGGCCGCTGACCCGCGGCCCGCCGGGATGCACGCAGGCCACCTCGTCGTCGTCGGCCCAGACGGCCATCAGACGGTCCAGATCGGCCTGCTGCAGCGCTTCGTAGAACTGCGCCTCGACATCGTCCGGCGAGGCCAGCAGCGCGGCGGTCGGCGGCTTGGTGCGCGGCATCAGCGGAATATCACGCTCTTGTGGCCGTTGAGCAGCACCCGCCGCTCGACGTGCCAGCGCACCGCGCGGGCCAGCACCACGCATTCGATGTCACGGCCCACGGCCGTGAAGTCCTCGGCCGACATGGCATGGTCCACGCGCTGCACGTCCTGCTCGATGATCGGACCTTCGTCCAGCTGGGGCGTGACGTAGTGGGCGGTGGCGCCGATCAGCTTGACGCCGCGGGCATGCGCCTGGAAGTACGGCCGCGCGCCCTTGAAGCTGGGCAGGAAGCTGTGGTGGATGTTGATCGCGCGGCCCTTCAGCGCCTGGCAGAACTCGGCGCTGAGGATCTGCATGTAGCGCGCCAGCACCACCAAGTCGACCCGCTCGCGCTCGATCAGCGCCTCGACCTGTTGCTCCTGCGCTCGCTTGGTCTGGGCATCGCTGCCCGTCGGCAGTGGCAGGTGGTGGTAGGGCAGGCCGTAGCTGCGCGCTAGCTCGGCAAAGTCGGGATGGTTGGACACGACGCCGGCGATGTCGACCTCCAGCTGCCCGCTGCGCCAGCGGAACAGCAGGTCGTTCAGGCAGTGGCCATGCTGGCTGACCATCAGCAGCAGCCGGGCGCGTTGCGCCACCGGGTACAGGTGCAGGTCCATGTCGTACTGCGCCCGGGTGTGGGCGAACAGCGTCTGCAGCGCCTCCACGCTGGCCAGGTGCGGCGGCGCGGCGAAATGCACGCGCATGAAGAACAGCCCTGTGGCGTCCTCGCCCTGCAGGTCGCCGAACTGCTGCGAATCGATGATGTTGCAGCCGCCCTGGTACAGCAGCCCGGAGATGGCATAGACGATGCCGGTGCGGTCGCGGCAGGACAGGGTGAGGATGAACTCGGGCGCGCGCGACATGCGGCGGGATTGTAGGCAGCGGCCGCGTGGCGCGCTGCCCTTCAGGCTCTCAGGCCTGCGGCAGACGCACGCAGAAGGTGCTGCCTTCGCCGCGCCGGCTTTGCACCTGGATCTGGCCCTGCATCAGCGTGACCAGCGCACGGGTCACGCTCAGACCGATGCCGGTGCCTTCGATGCCGCTGCGCGCCTGAGACAGGCGGTTGAAGGGCTCGAACAGGTGCGGCAGATCGTCTTCCGCAATGCCGACGCCGGTGTCGCGCACGGTGATCGCCAGCGCCGCGCGGCCGTCGATCGGCGGCGCGGGCGCGATATCCAGATCGACCCGGCCGCCGGGCCGGTTGTACTTGATGGCGTTGGAAATCAGGTTCAGCAGCACCTGACGCAAACGGGTGCGGTCGGCCTGCGCATTGAGCGGCGGGCCCTGCAGCTGCAGGGCCAGGCGCAGTTGCGCGGCCTCGGCCTGCGGACGCAGCATTTCCACCGCCTCCTCGGCCAGCGCACGCATCGGCACGGCATCGATCTGCACCTGCAGGCTGCCGCTTTCGATGCGTGTCAGGTCGAGCAGGTCGCCGATCATGCGCAGCAGGTGCTCGCCGGACTCGCGGATCAGCTTGACGCGGCGCCGCTGCCCGTCGCTGAGGCTGTCGACACGGTCGATCTCCAGCAACTGCGAGAAGCCCAGCACCGCGTTCAGCGGCGTGCGCAGTTCATGGCTCATGCGCGAGAGGAACTCGGTCTTCGCCCGGTTGGCGGCCTCTGCAGCAGCCTTGTCGCGCTGGGCCTGCTCCAGACGGCGCAGCTCGGTCACGTCCTGCATGTAGCCGTGCCAGACCGTGCCGCCACCGGGCCGCCGCATCGGCGACGAGCTGGCACGCACCCAACGCAGCGGCTCGGCACCTTGTTGCAGGCGGAACTCCCAGGCCCATTCGCTCAACCGGTGCGCCGATTCGACGATGCTGGCGGCCACCGCCTCGCGGTCCTCGGGATGGATGCGGTCCATCAGCTCGGCCGCATCCCGTGCCGCGCGCGCCGGGTCGATGCCGAGAAGCGCCGGGGCACGCTCGCTCATGTACGGAAAGCGCGGCACCAGCTGCGCGTCCAGCTCGAACTGGTACAGCACGCCCGGCACGTGCATCGCCAACCGCTCCAGCCGCGCGGCAGCCTGCAGCGCGGCCTGCTGCTGCGCGCGAATCTCGGTGATGTCGGTCTGCGTGCCGACCATGCGCCGCGGACGGCCGTCGTCATGCCATTCGACGATGCGGCCGCGCTCCTGGTACCAGCGCCAGCTGCCATCGCTGGCACGGATGCGATAGCTGTGTTCGTACTGCTCGATCTCGCCCCGGGCATGGCGCAGGTAGGCCTCGTGGTTGCCGGCGGCGTCTTCGGGATGGATCAGCCGGTTCCAGTCTTCCTGCGTGCGGCCGGTGTCACGGGCGTCGTAGCCGAGCTGCTGCAGGCCCTCGTCGATATCGCTCAGCACGTCGCTGTCGATGTCCCATTCCCAGACGAAGGTGCCGCCACCCTCCAGTGCGCGGCGGATCATCTGCACGTAGTTGGCGCGTGTCGTGCCCTGGCCGCCGGCGTCGTTGAGCAGCAGCGCAGCCGCGCATTCGCGCACCGGCTGCAGCGGCACGGCCAGAGCCTCGGCGTTGCCGGGCAGCCGCAGGCAGCCCACGTGCTGGCCCAGACGCGACAGCGGCAGCATGGCCGTCGCCTTCGCGGCCACTTGTTCACCGCTCAGGCCGGGCGTGGCCTCGATCTGCCAGCGCAGCGCGCCGTCGGCCTGCTCGGCGCGCAGCACACAGGGGCCGTTCAGGCGGCGCGCCAGCGCCGCCAGCAGCAGCTGCAGCGCATGCCGCGCATCGCCGCGGTTCACATGGTCGAGCAGCGCCTCGTGGGCCAGGGCATGCCAGCCGTCGGCATCCGGGCTCATGGCGCGTGGCGCCTCAATGCGCAGCGTGCAGCTTCTCGCCGGCCTTCAGGCGGTAGACCGTGCCGCAGTAGGGGCACTGGCCTTCGCCGGTGGTGGCGACGTCGATGTAGACGCGCGGATGGTTGCTCCACAGCGGCATCTTCGGGTTGGGGCAGAAGACCACGCCCGGACCCTGCAGGTCCTTGGCGACCACTTCGACCACGGCAGGGGGCTTGCTCATCGCCTCACACCTTGCTCAGCCATTCGGCGTACTTGGGGTTGCGGCCGTTGACGATGTCGAAGAAGGCCGACTGGATCTTCTCGGTGACCGGGCCGCGCGAACCGGCGCCAATCTGCACACGGTCGAGTTCGCGGATCGGCGTCACCTCGGCCGCGGTGCCGGTGAAGAAGGCCTCGTCGCAGATGTAGACCTCGTCGCGGGTGATGCGCTTTTCCACCAGCCTCAACCCCAGGTCGGAGCAAATGGCGAAGATGGTGTCGCGGGTGATGCCGTTCAGCGCGCCCGCCGACAGGTCGGGCGTGTAGACCACGCCCTTCTTGACGATGAACAGGTTTTCGCCGGCGCCTTCCGAGACGAAGCCGCTGGCGTCGAGCAGCATGGCCTCGTCGTAGCCCTCGTCCAGCGCCTCCATGTTGGCCAGGATCGAGTTGGTGTAGTTGCTCACCGCCTTGGCCTGCGTCATCGTGATGTTGACGTGGTGCCGTGTGTAGCTGCTGGTCTTGACGCGGATGCCGCGCTTCATGCCCTCTTCGCCCAGGTAGGCGCCCCAGGGCCAGGCGGCGACCATCAGGTGGATGGTGTTGCCCTTGGGGCTGACGCCCAGCTTCTCGGAGCCAATCCAGGTCAGCGGCCGCAGGTAGCAGCTTTCCAGCTGGTTGACGCGCACCACCTCCTTCTGCGCGTCCATCACCTGCTCCAGCGTGAAGGGGATCTTCATGCGCAGGATCTTGGCGCTGTTGAACAGCCGCTCGGTGTGCTCGCGCAGGCGGAAGATGGCCGTGCCGGACACGGTGTTGTACGCGCGCACGCCCTCGAAGGCGCCGCAGCCGTAGTGCAGCGTGTGGGACAGCACGTGGATCTTGGCGTCACGCCATTCGACCAGCTGGCCGTCCATCCAGATCTTGCCGTCGCGGTCGGACATGGACATGGTTCGTCCTTGGAGATAGGAGGGGAAAGGGGCACCGATTCTAAGATGCCGCGCCCTCGGGCTCGGCACGCTCCAGCGCCCAGTGCTGCAGCTTGCCCGCGGCGAACTCCAGGTTCACCCGGGCGCCGCCGGGGTCGGCCCAGCCCCAGCGCTCGGGTGTCTCGGACAGCCGCGTGCCGAGGCTGCGCGTCAGCGTCAGCACCTGCAGCAGCGTCATGCCGGCCTGCAGCTTGCTGTGCAGCATGACCGCGCTGTCCACATGGCCGACGGGGTTGCCGGCCGCCCGCTTCAGCACCCGCAGCGAGCGGCTGAACTGCAGCAGCAGCCAGAAGACGATCACCGTCACGCCCAGGATCACGCCGCGCCAACCCCAGCCGACATAGCCGGCGGCGATGGCGACCACCGCCAGGCCCCAGCCGACGATCGGGTTCAAGCCTTCACCGCCTCCATGTTCAGGCTGATCAGCGTGCCGTTCTCGCGGTCCATGTGCGGGATGTAGGCCTGCGAGAAATCGTCGATGTGCGCGTGCTCGGTGGCCCGCCAGTCGTAGCGGTCGACGCGGCTGAAGCCGTTGTCCAGCAGCAGCTTGCGCAGCGTGGCCTCGTCGAAGACGTTGTAGTGGATGTTGTAGAGGTAGTCCTGGCGGCCGAAGATCGGCCCGATCACCAGGTTCAGGTCGCCGCTGCGCTGGTAGACGTCGCACAGCCGGGCGAAATCGGGCACCGACACGCGCAGCACACCGCCCGGCTTCAGCACGCGGCACCATTCCTGCAGCACCCGGCCCACGTCCTTGCGGCGGAAGTGCTCCAGCACGTGGCAGTTGTAAATCAGGTCCACCGAGTTGCTGCCGATGAAGCCCAGGTTGTCGATGGTGGTGACGTGGTCGACATGCGGGTACTCCACCGCGTCGATGTGCACGAAGCCCGGGATGTGCCGCTTGCCGCAGCCTAGATGCAGTTTCATCGTGGTACGCGCTGGCGCGCAGGGTTGCGGGCCGAGATGGTAGGGCATGCGGCCGGCCGGCCGCGCCGGCTCAGCCCTGCTCGCGCGCGAAGTCGGCGCGCAGCGCGGCCGGCAGCCGCTGCACGATCCACGACAGCGCCAGCGGCACAAGCACCAGGTCGTCGACCACGCCCAGCACCGGCAGCGTGTCGGGCAGCAGGTCCACCGGCGACAGCAGGTACAGCCCCACCAGCGCCAGCGCCGGCTTCAGCCAGCGCGGGGCCAACGGGTGGCGCAGCGCAAACCACAGCAGCCGCGCATCCCCGCGCAGCACGGTCCACAGCAGCGACAGGCGTTTCCACATGGCGGGCCCTCCATTCGGCAATCCCGGCTGAGATGGGGCGCCGGCGGCGCTTTGCAAGTCAGCCCAGGCCGCGCACCGTCTCGATGGCCTGCTCGATGCGCTCCACCGCGTGGATCGTCAGGCCGTCGATCGGTTTCTTCGGCGCGTTGGCCTTGGGCACCACGGCGACGCTGAAGCCCAGCTTGGCGGCTTCCTTCAGCCGCTCCTGCCCGCGCGGCGCCGGTCGCACCTCGCCGGCCAGGCCGACTTCGCCGAAGGCGATGAAGCCGCGCGGCAGCGCCTTGCCGCGCAAGGACCCCTGGATGGCCAGCAGCACCGCCAGGTCGGCGGCCGGCTCGCTGATGCGCACGCCGCCCACCGCATTGACGAACACGTCCTGGTCCATGCACGACACGCCGGCATGGCGGTGCAGCACCGCCAGCAGCATGGCCAGGCGGTCGCGCTCCAGGCCCACCGACAGCCGCCGCGGGCTGGGCCCGCCGCTGTCCACCAGCGCCTGCACCTCCACCAGCAGCGGCCGCGTGCCTTCCAGCGTGACCAGCACGCAGGAGCCCGGCACCGGCCCGCCGGCCTGGGTGGACAGGAAGATCGCGCTCGGGTTGGACACGCCCTTCAGGCCCTTCTCGGTCATCGCGAACACGCCAATCTCGTTGACCGCGCCGAAGCGGTTCTTGATGGCGCGCACCAGGCGGAAGCTGCTGTGCGTGTCGCCCTCGAAGTACAGCACCGCATCGACGATGTGCTCCAGCACGCGCGGCCCGGCCAGCGCGCCGTCCTTGGTGACATGGCCCACCAGCACCAGGCTGGTGCCGGCCGACTTGGCATGGCGCGTCAGCTGCGCCGCGCATTCGCGCACCTGCGCCACCGAGCCCGGCGCCGAGCTCAGCTGTTCGGAATACAGCGTCTGGATCGAGTCGATCACGCAGAAGTCCGGTGTCTCGGCCTGCAGCGCGTACAGGATCTTCTCCAGCGAGATCTCGGCCAGCACCCGCACCTGCCGGCCGTCCAGGCCCAGCCGGCGGGCGCGCAGCGCCACCTGCGAGCCGCTTTCCTCGCCGGTGATGTAGAGCACCTTGCAGGCGCGCGACAGGCTGTCGGCGGCCTGCAGCAGCAGCGTGCTCTTGCCGATGCCCGGGTCGCCGCCGATCAGCACCACGCCGCCGGCGACGATGCCGCCGCCCAGCGCGCGGTCCAGCTCGTCCTGGCCGGTGGGCGTGCGCGGCAGCTCGGCGACGACGATCTCGCTGAGCGTGGCCACCGGCTGCGCGCCGGCCAGCGACTGGAAGCGGTGCGCGCCGGCGGTTTCGGCGCGGGCCTCCTGCAGCGTGTTCCAGGCACCGCAGTGCGGGCACTTGCCCAGCCACTTGGGGCTGGTGCCGCCGCAGTCGCTGCAAACGTATTGCGTCTTGTCCTTGGCCATGGCGCCGATTGTGGGCGCTGCGGCCGTGGTGCTATTCGCCCACCGGCCGCGCGCGCAGCGCCTTGATGCCCGCGCGCTGCGTCTTGCCCTGCAGCCGCCGCAGCTTCGAGGCCTGCGTCGGCTTGGTTGGCCGGCGCGTGCGTGGCACGTGGGCGGCGGCCTGCACCAGCTCTTCCAGGCGCTGCAGCGCCTCGGCCCGGTTCAGCGCCAGGCTGCGGTGCTGCTGCGCCTTGATGACCACCACGCCCTCGTCGGTGATGCGCTGGTCGGCCTGGCGCAGCAGCCGTTCCTTGACGGCCGGCGGCAGCGACGAGGCACGCACGTCGAAGCGGAGGTGCACCGCGTTCGACACCTTGTTGACGTTCTGCCCGCCCGCACCCTGCGCGCGGATGGCGGTGAACTCGACCTCGGCCGGGTCGAGCAGCGGCCGCTGCGCCATGGCCTACTTGCGCATCTTCTGCACGACGAACAGCAGCACCGCGGCGCCCACCACCGAGGCGATCCATCCTGCCGCCTGGCCCGGCTCGTACCAACCCATGCCACGGCCGACCACGCCGGCCGCCGCCGAGCCGGCAATGCCGAGGATGATCGTCATGATCCAGCCCATCTTCTGCTCGCCGGGCGTGATGAAGCGCGCCAGCGCGCCGATGATCAGGCCCACGATGATCGTGCTCAGAATGCCCATCTGCGACTCCGTTGCGTGCGGGCACACAGGCTGCGTGCGGCCGTCGCGTTGCTTTGCAGTGTAGGTCGGTGCCGGCTGCGCCGCCGGATCGAGGAAGGCTCTCAGTGCGCCAAGGGGTCCAGCGGGCGGGCCAGATCCTGATGCAGCCTGGCCAGCAGCTGCGCCTGGCGGTGCGTGCCGGTCTTCAGGAACACGGTCTTCAGCCGCGTGCGGGCGGTTTCGTAGCTCAGCGCCAGCTGCTCAGCCGCTTCACGCAGCGTGCCGCCCTGCAGCAGGGCCTGCACCAGCCGCACTTCGGCCGGCGTCAGGCCGTAGGCCTGGCGCAGCAGCGTCGCGGGCGGCACGGCCGGCGCGCCGTCGCAAAGGGCCAGCAGCACGCAGGGCTGCATGCCGTGGGCCGATGCCAGCGGCAGTGCCAGCGGCGTGGCCTGCACCCGCCACCCCAGCCCGCCGCCGCGGCTGCGCAGCTGCAGGGTGTCGGCCCCCGGGGTGCCTGCGGCCGCGGCGGGCGCGCGTAGCAGGGCGCCGAAGGCCGCGCGGTCGGCCTCGTGCGCCGGCTGCACGCGGCCGGCGCGATAGACCAGCCCGCGGCCCTGGGCCAGCCCGTCCAGCGCCACCCGGTTGCCGTGCAGCAGCCGGCCGTCGGCCGCCAGCAGCAGCAACCCGTCGCGCAGCCGGTCCAGTGCATCGGCCAGCATGCCGCGCTGCAGTTGCGCGTCACCGAGCAGGCCGCGGATGCGCAAGGCCCGCGCAAAGTGGCCGCTCAGCCGCTCGAACAGCGCCACTTCGGCGGCGTCGAAGGTGGGCAGGTCCGGGGCGCGCAGCAGGGTCACGTTGGCGATGCCGCTGCGCTCGGTGGTCAGCGTGTTGCCGATGCTGTAGTGCAGGCCCTGCGGGCGCATCCATTCGTTGTAGTACTGCGATCGGTAGAGCAGCCCGCTGCCCCGGGCATGCGCGTCCAGGCGCTCGTTGGTGCGCGCGCGACCCGGCCGGTGCAGGCTCAGCGAATGCACGATCCACGGGTTGTCGGGGCTGAAGTAGTGCTCATCGAAGCAGGCCAGCCATTGCGGCGTCACGCCCGCCAGGTGGGCCTGCCGCACGCGCCGCGTCGTGAAATCGAGGATGTAGAAGGTCTCGGCCTCGGTGCGGAAGCATTGCTTCAGCTGCAGCAGCACGGCCGGCCAGTGCCGCGCGTCCATCGCGGCGTCGTAGATCGTGCCGGTCAGCGGCTCGGCCAGCTCGGCCAGGCGCTTGCGCATGCCGGCGGCCATGGGCGCTTCAGTCCACCACCCGCACCGGCACCCGCGGTGCCAGCGCGCACATCAACTCGTAGCCCAGCGTGCCGGCGGCCTGCGCCACCTCGTCGATGGGCAGCACCGCAGCGCCCGGGCCGCGGCCCCACAGCGTGACCTCGCTGCCCGGCCCGGCGGCCGGCACCGGGCCCAGGTCGACGGTGATCATGTCCATCGACACCCGGCCGACGGTGCGGGTGCGCACGCCGTCCACCAGCACCGGCGTGCCGGTGGGGCACACCCGCGGGTAGCCGTCGGCATAGCCGCAGGCCACCACGCCGATGCGCATCGGCGCATCGGCGACGAAATGGCCGCCGTAGCCCACCGCATCGCCGGGCTGCAGCGCCTGCACGGCCAGCAGCCTGGCGCGCAGCGTCATCGCCGGCTGCAGGCCCCAGTGGGCGCTGTCGTGCTGCGGATGGTCGGGGGCGCTGCCGTACAGCAGGATGCCGGCGCGCACCCAGTCGGCCGTCACGCCGACGCTGGCCGCATGGCGCAGGGTGGCCGCGCTGTTGCTTAAGCTGCGCTCACCGGGCAGGTCGCGCGTCGCTGCGGCAAAGGTGGCCATCTGCCGCGCCACGCCGCCCGGGCCGTCGGCATCGGCAAAGTGCGTCATCAGCGAGATCTCGTCCACCTGCGGCAGCGCGTCCAGCCGCGCCCAGGCGCCGCGAAAAGCCTCCGGGCGGAAGCCCAGCCGGTTCATGCCGCTGTTCATCTTCAGGAACACGCGGTGCGGCTGCTGCGTCTTGTGCGCGGCCAGCCAGTCGATCTGCGCGTCGCAATGCACGGCATGCCACAGCCCCAGGCGCGAGCAGGTCTCCAGGTCACGCGGCTCGAAGCAGCCTTCCAGCAGCAGGATCGGCCCGCGCCAGCCCAAGCGCCGCAGCCGCTCGGCCTCGTCCAGGTCGAGCAGTGCGAAACCGTCGGCGCCGCGCAGCCCGGCAAAGGCCCGCTCGATGCCGTGGCCATAGGCGTTGGCCTTGACCACCGCCCAGACACGCGCATCGGGCGCGGCCTGGCGGGCACGCGCCAGGTTGGCGGCCAGGGCCTCGGTGTGGATCAGGGCTTCGATCGGGCGCGGCACCGCAACTCCTCCGGCAGGCGCCTTGCGGCGCGCCTGCGGCGAAGATTCTGCCAGCGTGGTACGTGTGCTTCCCGCGTGCCGGACGCGCTCAGGGTGCGTGCTATAACCCGCTGCCCCTGACGGAGACAAGCGCGCGCCCTGGGCCACGGCGCGCTGCACCCGGACTGCGCTGCCGATGAAAAAAGGCTTCTCCACCATCATGTCGGCGCAGTTCTTCAGCTCGCTGGCTGACAACGCGCTGCTGGTGGCCGCCATCGAACTGCTCAACGCCTCACGGGCGCCCACCTGGCACGTGGCGGCACTGCCGTCGATGTTCGCGCTGTTCTACGTGCTGCTGGCGCCCTTCGTCGGCGCCTTCGCCGACGCGCTGCCCAAGGGCAAGGTGATGTTCATCTCGAACAGCATCAAGGTGGTCGGCTGCCTGATGATGGCCTTTGGCGCGCATCCGCTGATGGCCTATGCAATCGTCGGTCTAGGCGCTGCCGCCTATTCGCCGGCCAAGTACGGCATCCTGACCGAGCTGCTGCCGCCGTCGCAGCTGGTCAAGGCCAATGGCTGGATCGAGGGGCTGACCATCCTGTCGGTGATCCTCGGCATCGTGCTGGGCGGGCAACTGGTGGGCCGTCATGTATCGGCCATGCTGCTCGGGCTGGATCTGCCGTTCATCGACACCGGCATCGACACGCCGGCCGAAGCGGCCATTGCCGCGATCATGCTGCTGTACGGGGTGGCGGCGCTGTTCAACCTGTACATCCCGCGCACCGAGGCACCGCTGCAGCCGCTGCCGCGCCAGCCGTGGACGCTGGTGCGTGACTTCTCGCAGTGCAACAGCCGGCTGTGGCGCGACAAGCTGGGCCAGATCTCGCTGGCCACCACCACGCTGTTCTGGGGCATCGGCGGCAACATGCGCGTGATCGTGTTCCCCTGGGCGGCGGTGGCCCTGGGCTACAACACCACGCAGGCCTCGACGCTGGGTGCGGTGGTGGCCATCGGCACGGCCGCCGGCGCGGTGCTGGCGGCGATGGTCACGCGCCTGGACAAGGCCACCGGCACCATCCCGATGGGCATCGCCATGGGCGTGCTGATCGCCGGGCTGAACTTCGTCACCGATGTCTGGGTGGCGGTGCCCTTCCTGATCCTGCTGGGCGCCGTCAGCGGCTACCTGGTGGTGCCGATGAACGCGCTGCTGCAGCACCGTGGCCACAACCTGATGGGCGCCGGCCGCTCCATCGCCGTGCAGAACTTCAACGAGCAGGCCTGCATCCTGGGCCTGAGCGCAAGCTACGCCCTGATGACCAAGTTCGGCGCCACGCCCTTCGGGGTGATCACCACGCTGGGCATCGGCGTGGCGCTGGTGATGGAGATGATCCGGCGCTGGCACAAGCGCAATTGCCAGCTGCACTTCGACGAGGTCGAGCGCCTGCTGGCCATTGCCCGCACCGACAAGCATTGAGCGGACCGTGAGCGCCTCCGCCGTGCCCACATCGGCAGGCAGCGCCCTGCTGCCGGTGCTGGGCCTGCTGTTCAACGCCTTCACCTGGGGCATCTCCTGGTGGCCCTTCCGTCAGCTGCAGGCACAAGGCCTGCACCCGCTGTGGGCCACGGCGCTGATCTACCTGCTGGCGGTGCTGTGCATCAGCCTGTGGCGTCCGGCCAGCTGGGCCCAGCTGCTGCGCGCGCCGGCGCTGTGGGTGCTGGTGCTGGCCTCGGGCACCACCAATGCGGCCTTCAACTGGGGCGTGACGATCGGCGACGTGGTGCGCGTGGTGCTGCTGTTCTACCTGATGCCGCTGTGGGCGGTACTGCTGGCGCGGCTGCTGCTGCGCGAGCGGCTGAGCCCGCTGGCCATGTTCCTGGGCGGTGCGGTGGTGGCCGGCGGCTTGGCGGCGCTGCTGGGCACGCAGGGCCTGGTGCCGGCGCCGCCACCGCCGGCCTGGCCCTGGCTGCTGGGGGCGCTGGCGCTGGGTGCGCTGTTCCTGGCCAGCAACCTGACGCTGCAGTACGGCGCAGCCCGGCTCAGCGCCAACATCACCGCGGTGGTCATGGTCTCCGAAGTGCTTTTTGCCAGCGTCTCGGCGGTGGCGCTGGGTGCCGGCACGGTGAGCCTGCCGCTGCTGCTGGGCGGGGCCCTGATCGTCGGCGCGGCGCTGCTGTCGGTGGCCGAGCCGGGCTAGGACCGCGCCGGCTGCGACCGAAGCACCTGGCTCAGGGCCTCGTCGTCGGCCGGCTTGGCCAGGTAGTGGTCGCAACCGGCAAATGCGCCCCGCGCCCGGTCGACCTGGCCGTGGTGCGCCGAGACCATCACCAGCACCGGCAACTGGCCGTCCACATGGCGGTGCTGGCGCTTGATGTGCTGGCACAGGGCCAAGCCGTCCAGCGCACTGCCTTCGCCGAGCTCCACGTCGATGAAGACGAAGCCGTAGGCGCGCTGCGACAGCAGCTCCAGCGCGCGGGCGCTGCCGTGCGCCAGGTCGCTGTCCACGCCCAGGCGCTGCAGGCGCTGCTGCAGGTAGCGCAGTGCAATGGCGCTGTCATCGACCAGCAAGGCGCTGCGCCGCGCCGCACCGCGCAGAGGGGCCGTGGCTGCTGGCAGGGCCGCGGGCGTCGCCGCGGGGGCGGACGCCGCCTGCCGGGCGGCCAGCGCCTGCACCTCGCGCAGCACGTGCAGGGCGTCGATAGGCCGCGGCAGCCGGGCCGCCGCGCCTTCGGGCGCCTGGGCGCCGATGAACACGGTATCGGCCAGCCGGCCCAGCGCCCGCAGGCGGGCCACACCGGCGGCATGGTCGGCATCGGCGACGATCACGCGGGCGGCGGCCGGGTCGCGCACCTGCTCCAGCGCCAGCGACGGCGGCGCGGCCAGCCGGAAGAAGCTGCCCAGCGCACGACGCTCGAAGTCGCTGAAGCCAAGCAGCGCCACGGTCAGGGGGGGTGTCATGGCAGGGGCCGGGGCCGGCGGGGAGATCCCGCTGCAGATATTATCCAGGCCCGCTTTCGCACCCCATCCCCATGAGCAGCCTCTACGACTTCGAAGCCCTGTCCATCCAGGGCCAGCCGGCGCACTTCAGCACGCAGCGCGGCAAGGTGCTGCTGGTCGTCAACACCGCCAGCGAATGCGGCTTCACGCCGCAGTTCGCCGGGCTGGAGGCGCTGTGGCAGCAGTACCGAGACCAGGGCCTGGTGGTGGTGGGCTTCCCCTGCAACCAGTTCGGCGGCCAGGACCCGGGCGCCGATGCGCAGATCGAGTCCTTCTGCCAGCTGAACTACGGCGTCAGCTTCCCGATGATGGCCAAGGTGGATGTCAACGGCGCGCAGGCCCATCCGGTCTGGAAATGGCTGACCGAGCAGGCCCCCGGCCTGCTGGGCAGCAAGGCCATCAAGTGGAACTTCACCAAGTTCCTGGTCGGCCGCGACGGGCAGGTGATCAAGCGCTACGCGCCCACCGACAAGCCCGAATCACTGAAGAAGGACATCGAGGCGGCGTTGGCTGCCAAGGCCTGAGGAGCGCGCCATGTTCGAACACGTCGAGCCCTTCGCGGGCGACCCGATCCTCGCGCTGGTCGAGGTCTTCAACGCCGACCCGCGGCCGCACAAGGTCAACCTGTCGATCGGCATCTACTTCGACGAGCAGGGCCGCATCCCGGTGATGCGCTCGGTGCAGCTGGCCGAGGCGCGGCACGTGGCGCAGGGCGGCCCGAAGCCCTATCTGCCGATCGAAGGCGCGGCCAACTTCCGCAGCGCCGTGCAGCAGCTGCTGTTCGGCGCCGGGCACGAGGTGCTGGCGTCGAAGCGCGTGGCGACGATCCAGTCGGTGGGTTCCTCGGGCGGGCTGAAGGTGGGCGCCGATTTCATCAAGCGCTGGTTCCCCGACAGCCAGGTCTGGGTCAGCGACCCCACCTGGGACAACCACCGCTCGATGTTCGAAGGCGCCGGCATCGCGGTGCACACCTACCCGTACTACGACCCGGCCGGCGGCGGCGTGCGCTTCGGCGCGATGATGGACACGATCCAGCAGCTGCCGGCGCGCAGCGTGGTGCTGCTGCATGCCTGCTGCCACAACCCCACCGGCGTGGACCTGAGCCGCGCGCAGTGGGACGAGCTGATCCCGGTGCTGAAGTCGCGCGGCCTGATTCCGTACCTGGACCTGGCCTACCAGGGCTTCGGCGACGGCATCGACGAGGACGCCTACGCGGTGCGCCAGCTGGCAGCCTCGGGCGCCAGCTTCTTCGTTGCCAACTCCTTCAGCAAGAGCATGAGCGTCTATGGCGAGCGCTGCGGCGCGTTGAGCATCGTCTGCGCCGATGCCAAGCAGGCCGAGAACGTGCTGGGCCAGATGAAGTTCACCGTGCGCCGCAACTATTCCAGCCCGCCGATTCACGGCGGCCAGATCGTCGCCCACGTGCTGGCCGACGCCGACCTGCGGCCGATGTGGGAAAGCGAGCTGGCGGCGATGCGCCAGCGCATCCTGGCGATGCGCAAGGCGCTGCATGGTGTCATCAGCACCAAGGTGCCGGGCCGCGATTTCGGCTACTTCCTCAGCCAGCGCGGCATGTTCAGCTACACCGGCCTGAGTGCCGCGCAGGTGGACCGCCTGCGCGACGAGTACGCGGTGTACCTGGTGCGCAGCGGCCGCATCTGCGTGGCCGGGCTGAACGACGGCAACGTCGAGCGCACCGCACAGGCCATGGCCGAGGTGATGGCCGGCTGAACCTCGGCCGCCGGCGCGGGTCAGAGGCGCTTTGCCCTGATTCGCGCATGCCTGACAGCCCCCGTTCCCGCCGGCCGGCCCGCTTCGACCTGCGGCGCTGGCTGCCCACGCCCGAAACGATCCACGGCCACCGCTGGCTGCGCTGGATCGGCCCGGCGCTGCACCACCCGCGGCTGTGGCAGTTCAGCCGCCGCGGCCTGGCGCTGGGCGTGGCGCTGGGGCTGTTCTTCGGCCTGCTGGTGCCGGTGGCGCAGATTCCGCTCAGCGCCGGCGCGGCCGTGCTGCTGCGCGCCAACCTGCCGGCCGCGGTGGCCTGCACGCTGGTCACCAACCCGGTGACCTTCGGCCCGGTGTACTACGGCGCCTGGCAGCTGGGCCGGGTGGTGCTGCGCGAGCCGGCCGAGGCCGGGCCGCCGCCGTTGGCCGCCGCCGCGGCGCCAGTCGAAGGCAGCTGGTGGCAGCGCACGCTGCAGCAGGTCGGCGGCGTGGGCAAGCCGCTGCTGGTGGGGCTGGCGCTGGTGGCCTGCGCGGCCGGGCTGCTGGCCTACTTCGCGGTGTCCTGGGTCTGGGTGCTGCGCGTCGGGTGGTTGCGGCGGCGCCGGCGGCGTGCCGCGCTGGCGCGTCGCGTCTAGCGCGGCCTCAGGCTGCCGCCAGCAGCGACAGCGTCACCGTGGTGCCCTGGCCGGGCGCGCTGCGCACTGCCACGCTGCCGCCGTGCAGCTCGGCGATGCGCTTGACGATCGCCAGCCCCAGCCCCTTGCCGCCGTCGCCGGTGGCCGGGGCCACGTGCTGCCGCGCCTGGTAGAAGCGGTCGAACAGGTGCGGCAGCTCGGCCGGCGCGATGCCCGGCCCGTCGTCGTGCACGCTGACCTGCACCTGCGTGCCGTCGCGCTGCACGCTCAAGCGCACCCGGCCGCCGGCCGGGGTGAACTTCAGCGCGTTGTCCACCAGGTTGGCCACCGCGCGCTCAAAGAGCTCGATGTCCAGCGCCGCCACCATCGGCCCGGCGCCGACCGGCTCGCAGTGCAGCGCCACGCCCTGCGCCGCAGCGCGCGGGGCAAAGCGCATCGCGATGTCGTCCAGCAGCTCGGCCAGGTCCAGCGTCTCGCGGCGCAGCGCGAACTGCGGCTCGTCCAGCTGCGCCAGGTCGCCCAGCGACTGCACCAGGCGCGCCGCATTGCGGGTGTTGCGCAGCGCCACCTCCAGCAGCCGGCGGTCGTCGGCGCGCGCCGCCTCGCCGGCGAAGCGCGCCTCCAGCGTCTCCAGGCAGGCGGCGGTGGCGGTCAGCGGCGAGCGCAGGTCGTGCGACAGGTTGCTGACGCCTTCGCGGCGGAAATGGTCCAGCCGGCGCAGCGCCTCCCACTGCCGGCGCAGCGCGTCGAGCATGCTGCGGAAGGCGCGGGCCAGCTGGCCGAACTCGTCCTGCGCTTGGGCCTCGGGCCAGGACCCCGGCAGCGCGGCCGGCGCGCTGCCGTCCAGGCCCTCGCGGGCCACGGTGGCCGCGGCCTGGCTCAGGCGGCGCAGCGGCCGCGTCACCACGCCGGTGATCCACACCGCCAGCCCGGTGCCCAGCGCCACCAGCGTGACGATCAGCCCCAGCAGCGGCAGCGCGAAGCTGCTGCGCAGCGCCTCGATGCGGCCTTCGGGCAGGGCGGGCTTGCGGCACACCAGGTACAGGTAGCCGGCCACGCCCTCGTCATTACGGATGACGGCACGGCGCAGCGCGCGCGCGGCGATCACCGCGTCGGTGCGCATGTGCTCGGGGTCGTCGCCCATCACGTAGGGCATCGGCTCCTCGCCGGCCGCCTGCTGCACCGGCGCCAGCGCCACCTTGAAGCCCGGCGCCAGCTTGGCCTGGCCGCTGCTGGCCAGCACCGTGCCCTGCGCGTCCAGCAGGTACAGCTGCGAATCGGGCTCGTACAGCACCAGGTTGCGCAGGAACTCGACGAACTCCTGTGGCTGGCGCTGGTGCAGGTCGAACAGCTCGCCGCCGTGCTGCTGCACCACGCGGCCGAGGAAGGCATTGGCCCGGTAGTAGCTGCGCTCGTGCTCGAAGCGCTGGAAGGCCAGCAGCACCACCAGCACCACGCCCAGCGCGGTCAGCGCGCCGGTGACGAAAATCGTCAGCGCGATCTTGGAGCGGACCTTCATCCCGGCGGGGCGTCGCGCATCTTGTAGCCGGCGCCGCGCACGGTGAGGAGGATCTGCGGGCGCATCGGGTCGGCCTCGAGCTTGTTGCGCAGCCGGTTGATGTGGGTGGTGACGGTGTGCTCGTAGCCCTCGTGGCTGTAGCCCCACACGGCATCGAGCAGCTGCGCGCGCGAGAACACATGGCCGGGGTGCCGGGCAAAGTGCAGCAGCAGGTCGAACTCCAGCGCGGTGAAGTCCACCGCCTGCCCGGCATGCCGCACCTGGCGCCGCGCCGGCTCGATCTCCAGGCTGCCGTTGCGCAGCACCTGCGGCTGGGCGGCATCGGGCGCGGCGCGCTGCATCTCGGCGCGGCGCAGCAGCGCCTTCACCCGGGCCAGCAGTTCGGCCAGCGAGAAGGGCTTGGTCAGGTAGTCGTCGGCGCCCAGCTCCAGGCCGAGCACGCGGTCCAGCTCGGTGGACTTGGCGGTCAGCATCAGGATCGGCGTGGCATGGCCGCGGGCGCGCAGCGCCTTGCAGACCTCCAGCCCGTCCAGCGCCGGCATCATCAGGTCCAGGATCAGCAGGTCGCTGCGCCGCTCGGTCTGCGCGGCCAGCGCCGCGGCGCCGTCGGCCACCGCGGCCACCTGGTAGCCGGCGCCGCGCAGGTTCATCACCAGCAGGTCGCGGATGTCGGCTTGGTCTTCGGCAACCAGGATGTGCGGCATGGCCGATTGTCGCGCCGGGCCCGCCGCACCTTACGCGAATGTGATCTGGCTGTGATCTTCGGCGAGCAAGGCGCGAGGTGGCCTGGCCACAGTGCACGCATCGACCGCCGCACAGGACAACGCCCCATGCCCACCGCCGCCACCCTGCCCCCGCCGTGCCCCGCCCTGGACTGGGCCGAACTGCTGCGCCACCGCGCCTACCTCGTGCGCTTCGCGCAGCGCAAGCTGCAGGATCCGGCGCTGGCCGAGGACGTGGTGCACGATGTTTTCGAGGCCGTGCTGCGCGGCCGGGCCGCCTTCGGCGGCGCCAGCGCGCTGCGCACCTGGCTGACGGGGGTGCTGAAGCACAAGATCGTCGACCTGGTGCGCCAGCGCCGCGCGATGCAGAGCCTGGATGCGGCCGACGACGAGGCCGAGGCGCTGGCGCTGGAATGCCCGCAGCCGCGCCCCGACGAGCGGGCCGAGCAGCGCCAGCGGCTGCAGCAGGCGCTGCAGCGCATCGACGGGCTGCCGCCGGGCCTGCGCGATGCGTTCCGGCTGCGTGTGCTGCACGAGCAGCCCACCGAGCAGGTCTGCCAGGCGCTGCAGATCAGCGAGGAGAACCTGTTCGTGCGCCTGCACCGGGCGCGGCGGCAGCTGCTGAGCTGAGGCCTCTCAAACCGCCAGCGAAGACAAGGCCGGCAGCGCCGTGCCGCGGGCCCGGTTCACCGCCGCGGCCGCGGCGTCCAGTTCGGCCAGCGTGCCGGCATCCACCGGCATCTTCTCGGCGCGCGCGCGGCGCGAGGCGCGCTCCGGGTCGCCGGGCATCAGGATCGGCTCGGCGCCGTCGCGCAGCCGTGCCGATTGCACCCAGTCGACGAAGGCCTTCACCTCGGCGCCGAAGAGTTGCTGGTCGCTCAGGCGCGCCGGGTCGAAGACCATCGCCAGCATGTTGTTCCACACCGCATGCTGGTACTTCAGGTTGCCCGGGCGGGTGGTCTCGCCGCCGGTCAGCGCCGCGGCCAGCACCTCGACCACCATCGCCAGCGCATAGCCCTTGTGCTGGGCGAAGGGCACCAGCGCGCCGCCAGGCTGGCCGGCCGGCGGGAACAGCGCGGCCGGGTCCTCGGTGTAGAAGCCCTGCGCGTCCAGCAGCACGTTGCCGGGCACCGGCTTGCCGCTGTTGTAGGCCACGCGCACCTTGCCCATCGCGATGGCGCTCGTGGCGAAGTCCAGCAGCAGCGGCTCGCGGCCGGGCACCGGGATGCCGACGGTGAAGGGGTTGGTGACGTAGCGCGCCTCGGTGCCGCGGAAGGGCGCCACCACCGGCTTGCTCATCGCGTTGACGAAGTGCACCGACACCATGCCGGCGGCCACCGCCTGCTCGGCCCAGTGGCCGATGCGGCCGATGTGATGCGCGTTCTTCAGACCCATCACGCACACGCCGTGGCTGCGGGCGCGCTCGATGGCCAGCTGCATCGCCTCGAAGGCCATGCTCTGGCCCATGCCGCGTTGCGCGTCCAGGCTGAGCATCGCGCCGCCGTCGCTGGCGATGGCCACGTGCTGGTTCAGCTGCAGCTCGCCGGCCAGCCAGCTGTTCACATAGCGCGGCACCATGCCCACGCCGTGCGAATCGTGCCCTGCCAGGTTGGCGCCCACCAGGTGGTCGGCAGTGAGGCGGGCTTCGTCGGCGCTGCAGCCGGCGGCAAGCCAGAGTTGTTCGACCCAGCGCTGCAGCGCCGGCGTGGGGATGAGGGTGTCGGCCATGGGGGCATTGTGGCCGGCACGCGGGCCGCCGCCAGCTAGGGCTGCACCCCAGCCGCGCGCAGCACGCGTTCGCGCAGCCAGCGATGCGCCGGCTCGGTGTCGCGGCGCAGGTGCCACAGCATGCTGACCTGGATCGCGCCCAGGTCGAAGGGCAGCTCGCGCACCAGCATCTCGCCCTCGTGCCCGGTGGCCGGCAGGAAGGCCAGCGGCAGCACCGTCAGCAGGTCGGACTGCGTCACCACCTGGCCGGCGGTGAAATACTGATTGACGCTCATCACCACCCGGCGCTGGCGGCCCAGCGCGGTCAGCGCCTGGTCCACGTAGCCCTGCGAGCGGCCGCTGGCGCTGGCCAGCAGGTGGTGCGCCTCGCAGTACGCGTCCAGCGTCAGCGGCCGCTCGGCCAGCGGGTGGCCGCGGCGCATCACGCACACGTAGCGGGTGTCGTACAGCCGGGCATGGCGCAGCGTGGCGTCGCGGCCGGCGGCCAGCAGCGCGGTCACCGTCTCGGGGAAGTGGCCCAGCGCCAGGTCCACTTCGCCCTGCTGGATCAGCCGCCGCGGGTCGCTGGTGGTCAGCGGCAGCACGCGCAGGTTGCACAGCGCCTGCTCGCGCTCGATCACCTGCACCAGCGTCGGCGCCAGCAGCGCGGCCGGCGCGTCGGTCATCGCCAGCCGGAAGCTGACCGGCTGGCTCTGCGGATCGAAGCGGCCCGGCGCCAGCGCGCGCTGCAGGTCGGCCAGCGCGCTGCGCACCTGCGGCCACAGCGCCTCGGCCTTCGGCGTGGGCGTCATGCCGAAGGCGTGGCGGACGAACAACGCCTCGCCCAGAGCCTCGTGCAGGCGCTTCAAGGCATGGCTGGCAGCAGGCTGAGTGATCGCTAACACCTCTGCAGCGCGAGTCAGGCTGCCCTCCGACATGACGGCATCGAAGACCCGAAGCAGGTTCAGGTCGAGCGTGCGGAAATTCACGGACGCTTGAGACATATGGATCGTTTATAGCTTACATGCGCAGACTTCATTGGCACAGTGTAAGGGTTATCACCATATTTGCGTTACCGACCAACCGGTCATTGACGCGCCCACAAGGCGCAGGAGTGCAATCAAGATGACTGCGATCCGGAACTTCCCCGATTCGCCGCTGGCTCGCCGCAGTGCCAGGCCCCTGCAATGGCAGGCGCCGGCCTTCGCCGTGGCCCTGTGGCAGAGCCTGGCGCGCTATGGCCAGCGCCGGGCCGCCCGCGAACTCGAATTGATGGCCGACCGCCGCGCGCTCGGCAACCCGGTGCTCGCCCGCCAGCTGCGGGCAGCCGCCGCCGATTGCCGCCGCGCGAGCCTGGACGGCCGCGCCTGAACCTCACCGCATAAGGAGTCCATGATGACCACGATCCACCTGCAAGTGGCCCCGCGTGTGGGCCCGACGCTGCCGCGCGGTGCCCGCCTGGCAGCCGACGCAATGCTGTTCCTCGGCCGGGCCTGGCAGGGCCTGTTCACGGTGGTGCCGCCGGCGCCGGCTACGCCCGAGGCCGAAGCCCGCGCGGTGCGCGAGTTGGCGCTGCAGTACCAGCAGACCGACCCGCACTTCGCGGCCGACCTGATGGCCGCGGCCGATCGCCACGAGCGCCTGCACGGCGGGCGCTGAGCCCCCGCGGCTCAGCCGGCGCAGCGCTCGAACGCGGCGCCGGCGGCAGCGCCCGGCATTGCGCCGGCCTGCTGCACGCGCAGGCGTGGCCCGTCCAGGCGGGCCTCGAAGCCGCAGGCGGCGCGCAGCACCGGCCCGTCGATGCGGCCGGCCAGCAATTGCGCCTCGGCGCCCGCGGCCAGCGTGCCTTCGATGACCTGGTAGCGCTGCGCCAGCGTCAGCCGCCAGCCGGCCTGCGCGCCGGTGCCGCACCAGCGGCCTTCCAGCCGCGCCGGCACCACCCACAGGTGCAGCCGGCTGAGCTTCTCGCGGCCCACCGGCTTGTCGGGTGCGTCGACCGTCAGGCTGCGGTCGGGCCGCCAGTCGCCCATGTCCCAGTCGTGCGAGACGATGCGCGTGCCCGGCTTCAGCGCCAGCAGCGCCGGGCGCAGCTGCAGGTTCACTTCCTGCAGCAGGTACATCGTGATCACCGTGGCCTGCGACAGATCGGTCTTGAACAGGTCCTGTTCGGCGAAGGTCGCGCGCTCGGCGACGCCGGCCTTGGCGGCATTGCGCCGGCTGCGTTCCACCAGGTCGGGCACGATCTCCACGCCCAGCCCGCGCGCGCCGAAGCGCCGCGCCGCCAGGATGACGATGCGCCCGTCGCCGGAGCCGAGATCCAGCACGAAGTCCTGCGGCCCCACCTGCGCCAGCTGCAGCATGGCCAGCGTGACGTTGTCGGGCGTGACGACGAAGGGCACCTCCTCCTGCGCGCGCAGCGCGGCAGGGGCGGCCAGCCACAGCGCGAGTGCCGCGAGCAGCCGGCGCATCAGATGCACCGGCCGCCGTCGACCTCCATCGCCACGCCGGTGATCATCGAGGCCTCGTCACTGCACAGGAAGCAGGCCGCGTTGCCCAGATCGTCGGGCCGGCTGAAGCGGCCGATCGGGATGGTCGACAGGAACTTGGCGCGCATCTCGGGCGTGTCCTCGCCCATGAAGGTCTTCAGCAGCGGCGTCTCGCCGGCCACCGGGTTCAGCGCTACCACGCGGATGCCGAAGGGCGCCAGCTCCACCGCCAACGCGCGCGTGGCGGTGATCACCCAGCCCTTGCTGGCGTTGTACCAGCTCAGGCGCGGCCGCGGGCTCACGCCGGCGGTGCTGGCCATGTTGAGGATCACGCCGCGCTTGCGGCTCTTGAAGCGCGGCACCACGACGCGCGTCGCCAGGTAGATGGCCTTCATGTTCACCGCGACGATGCGGTCGAAGTCGTCTTCGCTGACGTCCTCGGTGGGCCCCGGCAGGTGAGACACTCCGGCGTTGTTGATCAGGATGTCCAGCGGGCCGAAGCGGGCCTCGGCGGCGTCGATCATCGCCAGCGCGTCGTCCTTGCGGCTGACGTCGGCGGGGTGCGCGGCGGCATGCGGCCCCAGCGCGGCGGCCACGCGCTGCGCGCCTTCCAGGTTGCGGTCGACGACCAGCACCTTGGCGCCTTCGGCCACGAACTTGGCGCAGATGCCTTCGCCGAAACCCGAGCCGCCGCCGGTGACCAGCGCCACCTTGTCCTTCAGTCTCATCGCCTGTTCCTTCACCCGTGGTGGATGGCCACCGTCTTCAGCGTCGAGAAGCCGTACAGCGCCTCGAAGCCCTTCTCGCGGCCGTGGCCGCTGGCCTTGACGCCGCCGAAGGGCAGCTCGATGCCGCCGCCGGCGCCGTAGTTGTTGACGAACACCTGGCCGCACTGCAGCTGGTGCGCCATGCGCAGCGCGCGGCTGCCGTCGCGCGTCCATACGCCGGCCACCAGGCCGAAGGCGGTGCCGTTGGCGATGGCCAGCGCCTCGGCCTCGCCGTCGAAGGGAATCACCACCTGCACCGGGCCGAAGATCTCTTCCTGCGCCAGCCGGTGCGCCGGGTTCACGCCGGCCACCAGCGTGGGCGCGACGTAGTAGCCGCTGGCCGGCAGCGTGGTCGGCAGCGGCGCCGCGGCCGTCACCTGCAGGCCGCTGTCCTGCACTAGCGCCAGGTAGCCGCCGATGATCTCGCGCTGGCGCGCCGAGATCACCGGGCCGATGTCCAGGTCGTCCAGCGCCGGGCCGACGCGCAGCGCGCGGTAGCGCTCGGCCATGCGCGCCACCACCTGCTCGAACACCGGCCGCTCCACCAGGATGCGGCTGGCGGCCGAGCAGGTCTGGCCGGCGTTCTGGATGCCGGCATTCACCAGGAAGGGCAGCGCGGCGTCCAGGTCGGCATCGGCATAGACGATCTGCGGGCTCTTGCCCCCCAGCTCCAGCGTCACCGGAATGGTGTGCTTCGCCGCGGCGGCCTGGATCAGCCGGCCCACTGCCACCGAGCCGGTGAAGGACAGGTGCTGCACGCCGGGGTGCGCCGACAGTGCCGCGCCGGCTTCCTCGCCCAGGCCGGGCACCACGTTCAACGCGCCGGCCGGCAGGCCGGCCTCGTCGGCGATGCGCGCGAAGGCCAGTGCGGTCAGGCAGGCTTCCTCGGCAGGTTTGAGCACGCAGGCATTGCCCATGGCCAGCGCGGCACCGACCGAGCGGCCGATGATCTGCATCGGATAGTTCCACGGCACGATGTGGCCGGTGACGCCATGCGGCTCGCGCAGCGTCAGCGCGGTATAGCCGGCGGTGAAGGGAATGGTCTCGCCCATCACCTTGTCGGCGGCGCCACCGTAGAACTCCAGGTAGCGGGCCAGCGCCACCGCATCGGCGCGGCCCTGCTTCAGCGGCTTGCCGACGTCCAGCGCCTCCAGCCGCGCCAGCTCGTCGGCCTGGGCCAGCACCGCGGCCGACATGCGCAGCAGCACGCGGCCGCGTTCGGCGGCGGACATGCGGCCCCAGGCGCCGGCGCGCGCGGCCTGCGCCGCAGTCACCGCGGCATCGATGTCGGCGGCGGCGCCGCGCGCGATCTGCGCCAGCAGCGTGCCGTCGGAGGGGTTGAACAACGGCAGCGTCTCGCCGCTGGCGCAGGGCTGCCAGCGGCCGCCGATCAGCACGGCGCGGGTGTCGAAGGAGATGTCGGACATGGGCTCGGTCCTGTGGGCAACACGCCTTCGGGCATCATAGTTCGCCATGGGTCTGTTCCTGCTGAAGCGCTTCCTCACCTTTGCCGCGACGCTGGTGGTGGCCTCGATGGTGGTGTTCGCGGTGCTGGAGATGCTGCCCGGCGACGCGGCGCAGATCATCCTGGGCGAAAGCGCCACGCCCGAGGCGCTGGCCACGCTGCAGGCCAAGCTGGGCCTGGACCGGCCCTATGCCGAGCGCTATGCCGAATGGATCGGCGGCCTGCTGCAGGGCCGCACGGCGATGAGCATCTCCTACGACACGCCCACCGGCGAGCTGATCCGCGAGCGGCTGGCGGTGACGCTGCCGCTGGCGGCGATGTCGATGCTGCTGACGGTGGCGGTGGCGCTGGTGCTGGGCGTGTACGCCGCCTCGCGCCACAACCGGCTGGGCGACGTGGGCGTGATGGCCGCCAGCCAGTTGGGCATCGCCATCCCGAGCTTCTGGTTCGCGATCCTGCTGATCCTGCTGTTCGCGGTGAAGCTGCAGTGGGTCAGTGCCGGCGGTTTCCCGGGCTGGACCGAGGACGACGGCGGCGGCCTGTGGGAAGGCTTCAAGGCACTGCTGCTGCCTGCCATCGCGCTGGCCGTCGTGCAGGCCTCGGTGCTGGCGCGCTGGACGCGCTCGGCCGTGCTGGAGGTGATGCGCGAGGACTTCGTGCGCACCGCCCGCGCCAAGGGGCTGACGCGACGTCAGGCGCTGTGGGGCCACGTGCTGCGCAACGCGATGATTCCGGTGCTGACGATCATGGGGCTGCAGTTCGCCTTCCTGATCAGCGGCACGGTGGTGGTGGAGCAGGTGTTCGTGCTGCCCGGCGTGGGCCGGCTGGTGTTCCAGGCCATCGCCAACCGCGACCTGGTGGTGGTGCGCGACGTGGTGCTGCTGCTGGTGGCCATGGTGGTCATCGTCAACTTCGTCGTCGACGTGCTCTATGCGGTGATCGACCCGCGGCTGCAGAGCAGCGACGCATGAGCGCCGACGCGGGTTTCTGGTCGCGCGCGTGGCGCAACCCCAGCTTCGTGCTGGGCAGCGTGCTGACGGCGCTGTTCGTCGGCAGCGCGCTGCTGTCGCTGGTGTGGACGCCGTGGCCGGCCACCGAGATCGACATCCCCAACAAGCTGGCGCCGCCCAGCGCCGCGCATTGGCTGGGCACCGACAGCCTGGGCCGCGACATCGCCTCGCAGCTGCTGGTGGGCGCGCGCACCTCGATCCTGGTCGGCGTGGTGGCGGTGCTGATCGGCCTGGTCTGTGGCGTGGCGCTGGGCGCGCTGGCCTCGGCGCGGCGCGGCTGGGTCGAAGAAGGCGTGATGCGGCTGTCCGACTTCACCTTCGCCTTCCCGGCACTGCTGTCGGCCATCATGCTGGGCGCCATCTACGGCCCGGGGCTGGCCACCGGCATCGTGGCCATCGGCATCTTCAACATCCCGGTGTTCGCGCGCACCACGCGGGCTGCGGCCAATGCGGTGTGGGCGCGCGAATACGTGCTGGCCGCGCGCGCGGCCGGCGCCGGGCCGCTGCGCATCACGCTGGACCATGTGCTGCCCAACATCGCCAGCGTGCTGATCGTGCAGTCGACGGTGCAGTTCGCCACCGCCATCCTGGCCGAGGCGGCGTTGAGCTACCTGGGCCTGGGGACGCAGCCGCCGATGCCCAGCTGGGGCCGCATGCTCAACGAGGCGCAGTCGCAGATGTTCCAGGCGCCGCAGCTGGCCATCTGGCCCGGCGCGGCGATCGCGTTGGCGGTGCTGGGCCTGAACCTGATCGGCGACGGCCTGCGCGACCTGCTGGACCCGAAGCTGGCGCGCCGGCGCTGAAACCCCGCCGGCTGCTCAGCGGCTGCGCCGCCGCCAGGCCAGGCCCGCGATGCCCGCAGCCAGCAGCCAGGCCGTGCTCGGCTCGGGGACGGCCTGGGCAACGGCAAAGAAGCCGGGCCGGGTGAAGACCTCGCCTTCGAACAAGGTGGCCAGCGTGCTGAAGCTGGCGGGCTGGCCCACCGCGGCGCCGGCCTTGTAGTAGCGGTAGCCGGCCCGCACCGTCGGGTTGTCGACCGTGTGCTTGTCGAAGAACAGCTCGATCTGGTCGCCCTGGGTTGGGTCGAGCCGCAACTGCGCCAGGATGTTGCGCGTGCCGGCATGGAAGTCGCGCTCCAGCAGCAGCAGCACCGGCATGCCTGGCGCCGAGCGGCTCTGGAAGATCTGCAGGTCGAGCACATCGTTCCAGCCGGTGGCGCTGCGGTTGTCGAAATCGGCCAGGCGCAGGCCGTAGCTGTCGAAGCCGTCGGCCTTGGCCGGCGTGACCAGGTCGAACAGCGCCGACACGTGGAAGGTGTGGTTCAGCTTCAGGCCGCGCGCGGCCGTCTGCTGCGTGCTCTCGGTGTTGACGTTCAGGTAGGCAGCCTGGAAGGACGCCCCTTCCGGCTTGCCGGTGAAGGGATTGACGGTGGCCACGCCGCGCCGCGACGGATCCAGCCCCAGCTTGCCGCCGCTCTCGGCGCCGCTGAAATCGCCGACGATGCGCTCCGGCACATAGCCCGCGATCGTCGTGCCGGTGAAGAAGGGTCCGGGTGGTAGCGCCGCGCCGTCGTCGAACTCGTCGACGAAGATCAGGCTGCCGTTGCGCTCGACTGTCAGCCGGTCCAGGCGATAGGGCGCGGTGGCCGCGGTGGCGGTGCTGCAGAAGGCGGCGCAGGCCGCAGTGGCCGCGAGGGCAATGCGCGGCAGGCGGCGCAGGGCAGGGCGTCGGGTCATTCGGTCTCCTCCTAGGTCAAGTCATTCTTGCCGAGCCCATGGGTCGGTCGGCCCGGCGCACCCCCTGGTTTACGGGGGTGCCGGCGGGGTAGGATGCTTGCGCCGCATTCGACGGCGCTCATACCGATCCCAGGAGACAAGCACGATGCACCGCCGCACCCTGATCCAATGCCTGGCCGCCGCCGCGGCCGCCCCGCTGGCCTGGCCGGCCTTCGGCCAGAACACGAAGATCGTGCTCGGCTACACCGCGGTCACCGATTTCGCATCGGCCTTCGTCGCCGCCGAACAGGGCTACTTCGCCAAGCGCAAGCTGGACGTGGAGATGAAGTTCATCCCGCTGAACTCCACCATCCCCGCGGCGCTGCAGTCCGATTCGCTGCAGATCGGCGGACCCACGCCCTCGGTTTTCCTGCAGGCGGTGGATGGTGGGCTGGACCTGGTAGTGGTGGCCGGTGCGGGCGTCACCTCGCAGTCGATCACCGGCTTCGGCGTGGTGGCGCGCGCCGGTTCCAACATCAAGACGCCGCAGGACTTCGTCGGCAAGAAGGTCGGCGTGCCGGGCCTCGGCGCCTTCCTGCAGGTGACCTTCCGCGCCTGGCTCAAGGCCAATGGCGTGGACTACAAGAAGGTGAACTTCGTCGAGGCGCCCTTCCCGCAGCACGGCGACATGCTGCGCGGCGGTACGGTGGACGCGGTGGTCACGGCCGACCCCTTCATGGCACGCATCACCGACAGCGGCGCCGGCTACGTGGCCAGCTACTACTCGACCTTCCTGCCCGAGGGCAACCCGACCATCGTCTACGCCGCCACGCGCAGCTGGGCCAAGGCCAATGCCGGCGCGGTGAAGGGCTTCCGCGAGTCCATCGTCGACGGAGCGAACTTCATCAAGGACCCGAAGAACGACGCCGCGGTGCGCGCGGCCATCGGCAAGTACATCAAGCTGCCGCCCGAGGTGCTGGCCAAGGCGCAGATCTCGCCGCCCGGACCCATCGTCACCGAGAAGCAGCTGGCCTACTGGGTGGGCCTGATGAAGGACCAGGACATGCTGAAGGGCAACCCCGACCTGGCCTCGCTGATCGTCAAGTAGCGCAGCGCCCGTGGCGGCGCCGCTGCTTGCCTTCGACCGCGTCGCCATCACGCTCGGCGGGCGCGAGATCCTTTCGCCGACCAGCTTCGAGGTCGGGCGCGGCGAGTTCGTCTGCATCGTCGGCCCCAGCGGCTGCGGCAAGACCACGCTGCTGCGCGCGGCCAGCGGCCTGGTCGCGCCCAGCGGTGGCACGGTGCGGCGCAATGGCATCGCCGTGACGCAGCCCTCGCGCGAGGTGGCCTTCGTGTTCCAGGACTACGGCCGCGCGCTGCTGCCCTGGCGCACGGTGCAGGGCAATGTCGCCCTGGCGCTGGAGGCCGCCGGCGTGCCGCCCGCCGAACGCGCCGTGCACATCGACGGCGTGCTGGCCAAGGTGGGCCTGACAGCGCACGCGCAGAAGTTTCCGGCGCAGTTGTCGGGCGGCATGCAGCAGCGGGTGCAGATCGCGCGCTGCCTGGCGCAGGCGCCACAGCTGCTGCTGATGGACGAGCCCTTCGGCGCGCTCGACGCATTGACGCGCCACGGCCTGCAGGACGAAGTCGCGCGGCTGGTCGCCGAGCAGGGCCTGACGGTGCTGTTCGTCACCCACGACCTGGAAGAGGCGATCTACCTGGGCGACCGCGTGATCGCGCTGCAGGCCGACCCCGGCCCCGGCCGGCCCAGCCTGGCGCGCATGCTGGACGTCCCGATCCCGCGGCCGCGCGACCAGCTGACGACCAAGGAGCACCCGGCCTTCCTGGCCTTGAGGCGCGAGCTCTTCGGCTTCATCGAGCAGGGCCATGGCTAAGTGGGCCGCGCGCCTGCGGCCCTGGGCGGTGCCGCTGCTGCTGCTGGGTTCGCTGGAGCTTTATGCGCGCACCGTGGCCGCCAGCAGCGATGCGATCGCACCCCCCAGCGCCGCGCTGCGCGCCTGGTTCGGGGCCGTGCGCGACGGCTCGCTGTGGCAGGCCACGCTGTTCACGCTGGGCTCGGCCGCACTCGGCCTGCTGATCGCCGCGCTGCTGGGCATCGCCGGCGGGCTGCTGCTGGGGCTGTCGCGGCGCGCCGATGCCAGCAGCCTGCTCACCGTCGAATTGCTGCGGCCCATTCCGTCGGTGGCGCTGATCCCGCTGGCGATGCTGGTCTTCGGTTTCGGGCTGCGTATGGAAACGGCGGTGATCGCTTTCGCGGCCTTCTGGCCGATGCTGATCCTGACGCGCAGCGCCGTGCGCCAGGTGGAGCCGCGGCTGCTGGAGGTGAGCCGCGTGCTGGGCCTCAGCGCCTGGCAGCGCGGCTGGAAGATCGTGCTGCCGGCCTGCGTGCCGCGGCTCTTCGTCGCGCTGCGCCTGGGCGTGGCCATTGCGCTGGTGGTGGCGGTGACGGTGGAGATCGCCGCCAACCCGCACGGCATGGGCTACGCGATGATGATCGCGCAGCAGAGCCTGGACCCGGCGCTCATGCTGGCCTGGCTGGGCTGGATCGGCGTGGTCGGCTACGCGATCAACGCGCTCGCGCTGAAGCTGCAGCAGCGCGTGGCGCGTGCCATGGGCCAGGCCGCATGAAGCGCGTGCCGATGACCGAAGCGGCTGCCTCCTTGGCGCTGCTGGCGGCCGTGCTGGGCCTGTGGTGGGCGGCCAGCCACGGCGGCTGGATCAGCCGCGTGTTCCTGCCCACGCCCGAGGCCACCTGGCAGAGCCTGCACGAGGGCCTGCGCACCGGCGATCTGGCGGCCTTCACCGCGGCCACCACCTGGCGCATGGTGCTGGGCTGGCTGCTGGCGTCGGCGGTGGGCGTGGCGCTGGGCGTGGCCATCGGCCTGTCGGCCACGGTGCGTGCCTGGCTGCAGCCGACGCTGGAATTCGTGCGGCCGCTGCCGGCGTCGGCGCTGCTGCCGCTGGCCATCGCCATCTTCGGCCTGAGCCCGGCGATGGTGCTGTCGGTGGTGGCCTTCGGCGCGATGTGGCCGGTGCTGCTGGGCACCATCCATGGCCTGGTGTCGGTGGAGCCGCGGCTGCAGGAGGTGGCGTGCTGCCTGAGCTTAAGCCGCGCCGCCTATGTGTGGAAGATCGGCCTGCCCAATGCGCTGCCCGACATCCTGGCCGGCATGCGGCTGGCGCTCACCGTGGCGCTGATCGTCTCGGTGGTCGGCGAGATGATCGCCTCGCAGGCCGGGCTGGGGCAGGCCATCCTGCTGGCGGCCCGCGCCTTCCGCGCCAGCGAACTGTTTGCCGGCATCGTGCTGCTGGGGCTGGTGGGCCTGCTGAGCAATGCGCTGCTGGCGCTGGCCGAACGACAATGGTTGAAATGGCAACAGACCTGAAGGAGACCTGCTCATGAGCCGCAAGTTCGTCGATCTGTCGATCTATCTGGAGAACGACGTCGCCTCCGACCCGCCCGGGCTGGAGCCGAAGATCCAGTACTTCACGCACGAGAACACCTACGAGCAGATCGCGCCCTTCTTCCCCGGCCTGCGCAAGGAAGACCTGCCCGATGGCGAGGGCTGGGCGGTGGAACTGATCAACCTGTCCACGCACAACGGCACGCACCTGGACGCGCCCTACCACTTCCACAGCACGATGAACAAGGCGCTGGGCGAGAAGGAACGCGCCATCGCCATCCACGAGGTGCCGCTGGAATGGTGCTTCCAGCCCGGCGTGAAGCTGGATTTCCGCCACTTCGCCGACGGCTACGTGGTCACCGCGGCCGATGTGGAGGCCGAGCTGAAGCGCATCGGCCACACGCTGCAGCCGCTGGAGATCGTGGTGGTGAACACCCGCGCCGGCTCGCGCTATGGCAACCCCGACTACGTGTCGGCCGGCTGCGGCATGGGCTACGAGGCAACGATGTACCTGCTGGAGCGCGGCATCCGCCTGACCGGCACCGACGCCTGGAGCTGGGATGCGCCCTTCGTGCACACCGCCAAGAAGTACACCCAGACACACGATGCGTCGCTGATCTGGGAAGGCCACAAGGCCGGCCGCGACATCGGCTACTGCCACCTGGAGAAGCTGCACAACCTGGAGTCGCTGCCGCCCACCGGCTTCACGATCAGCTGCTTCCCGCACAAGATCCGCGGCGCCTCGGCCGGCTGGACGCGGGCGGTGGCGATCTTCGACGACCGGCTGCTGGCGCCGGCCTGAGCGCGGCGCCGCTACGGCGGGTCGTCCATCGCCGCCTGGTGGCGCTTGATGAATTCCTGGTAGGTGTCGATGCCGCGTAGCTGCAGCACGGTGTTGCGCACCGCGGCCTCGACCAGCACCGCCAGGTTGCGGCCGGCATCCACCGCGATCACCACCTTGCGCACGGGGATGTCGAGGATGTCCTCGTACAGCGGCTCGTAGGGCAGGCGCTCGAAGTCGCGTTCCATCGTCTCCTTGCGCACCAGGTGGACGATCAGCTTCAGCCGCATCTTCCGGCGCACCGCCGTCTCGCCGAAGATGGCCTTGATGTCCAGCAGGCCGATGCCGCGCACTTCCAGCAGGTTCAGCAGCAGGTCGGGGCAGCGGCCGTCCAGCGCGGTCTGCGACACGCGGTACAGGTCCACCGCGTCGTCGGCCACCAGGCCATGGCCGCGCGAGATCAGCTCCAGCCCCAGTTCGCTCTTACCGAGCCCGGATTCGCCGGTGATCAGCACGCCCAGGCCCAGGATGTCCATGAACACGCCGTGGCGCGTGGTGCGCTCGGCGAACAGCTGGGCCAGGTAGGTGCGCACCACGTCGATCACGTGGCCGGCCGATTCGGCGGTCTGGAACAGCGGGATGTCGGCGCGGTCGCACATCGCCACCAGCCGCGGCGGTGCGGTCTGGCCGTCGGCGACGATCAGCACCGGCGGCTCGAGCGTGACGATGCGCGAGATGCGCCGCTCCTGGACCTCGGGGTCGGCGGCATGCAGGTAGGCCACCTCGCGCCGGCCGACGATCTGCACCCGGTAGGGATGGATGTAGTTCAGGTAGCCCACCAGGTCGGCCGGCGAGCGCGCGTCGCGCACCGCGTTGTCGTCGAAGCGGCGTTCGGGGTGCGCATGGCCGGCGATCCATTCCCAGTGCATCGCCGCGCGATGCGCCTCGAACAGAGCCTCGGCGCTGATGGTGGTGGGTTTCATCGGGGGCGGCCGGGCAGGTGCAGCAGCACGGCCGGGGCGGGCCTCAGGCGGCCGATTTCTGCGGCTGCCAGTCGGCGATCAGCTTGTGCACCGCGGCGGCGTCGGCTTCGGCCAGCAGGCGCTCGCGCAGCTCGCGGTCGGAAAGCATCTCGGCGATCTCGGACAGGATCTCCAGGTGCCGCTGCGTGGCTGCCTCGGGCACCAGCAGGAAGATCAGCAGGCTGACCGGCTCGTCGTCCGGCGAATCGAAGCCGATCGGCGTGCGCGTGCGCAGCACCGCGGCCAGCGGATTCTTCAGGCCCTTGATACGGCCGTGCGGGATGGCCACGCCGTGGCCCAGGCCGGTGGAGCCCAGCCGCTCGCGGGCGAACAGGTTGTCGGTGACGGTGCCGCGGGCGATGGCGTGCTGGTTCTCGAACAGCAGGCCAGCGTGCTCGAACACCCGCTTCTTGCTCGTGGCGTCGACATCGACCAGCACGTTGCTCGGCGGCAAGATGGCAGCAAGACGGTTCATGTCGATGTGGGGGCCTGGCAGACCATCGGCGACAGCGCTGCAGCCACGTTACGGAACTGTGAATTATAGAAAGCAGGCCCCTTTGCGGCAGGGCTGCGGCCCCCGGGACGGGGGGATGAGGGCCCGCCTGCTGCGTTGCAGCAACGGTCGGGCCCCGGAATGGCTCAGGCCGCTCCGATGTCCAGCCGCTTGGCGGCGGTGTGGTGGTGGGCCTGGGTGCGGTCCTTGTGGCGCACCACCTGCCGGTCCAGCTTGTCCATCAGCTGGTCGATGGCGGCGTACAGATCTTCGTGGGACTGCTCCACGAAGATATCACGCCCCTTGACGTGCAGCGTCACTTCGCAGCGCTGCCTTCGATCCTTTTCCTTCTGCTTCTCGACGGTCAGCAACACGTTGACATCGACGACCTGATCGAAGTGACGCGTCACGCGCTCTAGCTTTGTGAGTACATACTCTCTCAATGCGGTAGTCACTTCCAGATGATGTCCACTGATCGTCAGGTTCATCAAGGCCTCCTTTGCAGGCGTGGTGGGAAAGGGCGAGGGGAAGAGGGTCTTTGAGGGGTGGGGCCTCTGCGGGCCCGGATGTCCAAGTCAGTGTGCTCCCGAATGCCGGCGCTGACAAGTGAGCTTTGGGCGCTGGCGTGCGGCCTTTGGCAGGCGCGCGCCGATGCAATAATCGATGTACTCAATGTCTACAGAGGCTTGCTTGGACCAGAGTCACCCTTGGTGACCGTCCGCTCCGGCACATAGGCGCCCCTTGCCCCGCAGGCAGGGTGCCGGCGGGGCGAGACGGTCTACCCGTACCCACCCGCTGTCGCCATGGCGCTGGCAGGGCTTTCGCCCGAGCGCGCCGGAGTCGTCGATGCTGAATGTGTTCACGCTGGAGAGCGGCCGCCTTGCCGGCCGCAGTGTCCAGGAAGAGATCGAGCGCCTGACCCTGCCCGAAAAGCCGCGGCCGGTGTGGGTGGACATGGAGGCGCCCACCGCCGAAGAGAAGGCCTGGGTGGCCCGCGAGTTCGGCCTGAGCATCCCGGACAACATCGTCGACGACGACCTGGAGGAGTCCGCCCGCTTCTACGAAGAGGACAACGGCGAACTGCACATCCGCTCCGACTTCCTGATCGACGACGACGTCACGCCGCGCAACGTGCGGGTGGCCTTCATCCTGTGGCGGCAGACGCTGTTCTCGGTGCATGCCGAGGACCTGCCGGTGTTCCGCCTGCTGCGCCTGCGCGCGCGGCGCATCCCGTCGCTGATCGACGACGCCAAGGACGTGCTGCTGAAGCTCTACGACGCCGATGCCGAGTACTCGGCCGACGCGCTGGAAGGCATCTACGACAGCCTGGAGGCAGTGAGCGCCAGCGTGCTGAAGCAAGGCGTCAACGACCAGGCGGCCAGCGCGGCACTGTCGGCCATTGCCAAGGAGGAAGACCTGAACGGCCGCATCCGCCGCAACGTGATGGACACGCGGCGTGCCGTCAGCTTCATGATGCGCAGCCGCATGCTCAATGCCGAGCAGTTCGAGGAAGCGCGCCAGATCCTGCGCGACATCGACTCGCTCGACAGCCACACCACCTTCCTGTTCGACAAGATCAACTTCCTGATGAACGCCACGGTCGGCTTCATCAACATCAACCAGAACAAGATCATCAAGATCTTCTCGGTGGCCAGCGTGGCGCTGCTGCCGCCCACGCTGATCGCCAGCATCTACGGCATGAATTTCCGCTTCATGCCCGAGGTGGAGTGGAGCTACGGCTACCCGTTTGCGCTGGGGCTGATGGTGGCCTCGGTGGCGGCGCCCTTCATCTACTTCCGGCACAAGGGCTGGCTGCGCTGAAACCCGGCTTCGGGCGATGACGCGCCGCTTTGTCGCGCATCCATCGCCGCTCTCTGGAGACCCGTCTTGAGCACACTGATCTACACGCATACCGATTGCCTGGAACACCGCCCGGGCCCCGGCCACCCGGAGTCGCCGGCCCGTCTGGAGGCGGTGCTGAAGGCGCTGCAGGGCGCCCGCCTCGATGGCGTTGTCTGGGGTGAGGCACCGCTGGGCACGGCCGCGCAGGTGCAGCTGGTGCACACGCCGCAGTACCTGCGCTGGGTGGAATCGCTGCGGCCCGAAGACGGCTACCAGGCGCTGGATGCCGGCGACACGGTGATCTCGCCGGGCAGCTGGAACGCGGTGATGCGCTGCGTGGGCGCGGCCTGCGCGGGCGTGGACGACGTGGTCGAGGGCCGCGCCGCCAACGTGTTCTGCGCCACCCGGCCCTGCGGCCACCATGCCGAGGCCGACCGGGCGATGGGCTTCTGCGTCTTCAACCAGGCGGCCATTGCCGCCATGCACGCGCAGCGCGCCCATGGGCTGCAGAAGGTGGCGGTGGTGGATTTCGACGTGCACCACGGCAACGGCACGCAGAACTCCTTCTTCCGGCATCCGGACCTTTTCTACGGCTCCTGCCACCAGGCGCCTTTCTATCCCGGCACGGGTGCGCGCCACGAAAGCGGTGTGGCCGGCAACATCGTCAACGTGCCGCTGCCGCGCGGCTGCGGCTCGGCGATGTTCCGCGAACGCATGGGCGCCGAGCTGCTGCCCGCGCTGCGCCATTTCGCGCCCGAGCTGTTGATCATCTCGGCCGGCTTCGATGCCCACCAGCAGGATCCGCTGGGCGGCCTGGAGTTCACCGACGACGATTACCACTGGATCACCCGCGAGCTGATGGACGCCACCGCCGACAGCAGCCGGGGCCGCGTGGTCTCGGTGCTGGAAGGCGGCTACAGCCTGGAGGGCCTGGCCAGCGGCTGCGTCGCGCATGTGCGGGCGCTGCGCGGGCACTGAACCGGGCCCGCGGTGCGCCACGCCACCTTCCGCCAGCTGAAGGTCTTCGAGGCGGTGGCCCGCCACCTGAGCTATTCGCGTGCGGCCGAAGAACTGCACCTGACGCAGCCGGCCGTCTCCACCCAGATCGCCCGGCTGGAGGAGCATGCCGGCAACGTGCTGTTCGAGCAGTTCGGCAAGAAGATCTACCTGACGCCGGCCGGCGCGCAGCTGCTGCAGATCAGCCGCACCATCATCGACCAGTTCGAGCAGGCGGCCAGCGCGATGGCGCAGTGCCGCGGCGTCAGCGGCGGGCGGCTCGACGTGGGCGTCATCAGCGCGGGCGACTACTTCTTCCCGCGGCTGCTGATCGAGTTCGTCGGCCGGCACAGCGGCGTCACGCTGAACTTCAGCGTGCACAACCGCGAGGAGCTGATCGCCCGGCTGGCCGACAACCTGACCGACCTGGCCATCATGACCCGGCCGCCCACCGAGCTCGACACCGAGAACCGCGCCTTCGCGCCGCACCCCTACGTGATCGTCGCGCCGCCGACGCATGCGCTGGCGGGCCGCCAGCGCATTCCGCTGGCCGAGGTGCTGCGCCACCCCTTCGTCGCCCGCGAAGCAGGCTCGGACACCTGGAAGGCGATGCGCGATGCCTTCGGCGACGCGCTGGACGGGCTGCAGCCGGCGATGCAGATCCGCAGCACCGAAACCCTGAAGCAGGCGGTGATTGCCGGCTTCGGCCTGAGCTTCCTGTCGGCCCACACCATCGGCCGCGAGCGCCAGGCCGGCAGCCTGGTGGTGCTGGACGTGGAAGGCTTCCCGCTGTGGCAGCAGTGGTACGTGGTGCACCGGCGCGGCAAGCACCTGCCGCCGGTGGCCCAGGCCTTCAAGGATTTCCTGCTGGCGGACGGCGAGGCCTTGATCGAGCAGGCGCTGAGCGGCGCGCCGGCTAATACATAACTAGTTGTAGATGAGAACGATCATTTAGTTTGATTTTCATTTATTGATGGGGCGCCCTAGCATGCCTGCATCGAGCCGGATCCCGGCGATGCCTACCGAGGAAATCAGCATGCAACACGCCCGCCACGCCTACCCGCCGACGCAATCCGACATCGACTGCAGCGCCTTCAACGCCGCCTTCCACGAACTGGGGCTGCGCTGGCACTGGGACGAGGACACCTACGAGCAGCTGGCCGCCGAACCCTGCGAGCGCAGCCGCCTGCGCCAGTACCTGCAGCGCATGCAGCCGCACCTGCTGCGGGCCTACGACGCCGAGTTCCTGACCGACGCCATCCTGGCCGCCAAGCAGCGCGCGCTGCGCCAGCTGACGGCCGGCCCGGCGCCGCGCCCGCACCGCTTCGACTGGGCGGCCGCGCGCGCCGGCGACAGCGGTTTCTGAACCGGGCGGGCCGCCTCGCGGCGGCCCGGGGGCGGACATAGACTGTGACGATGAGCGAGACGCCCACCGACGCGGACACCGTCCCCTACATCCCGCACGACGAATTCCGCAAAGGGCTGCCCTTCGGGCGCTTCCGCATCGTCGTCAACCCGAAGCTGGCGCGGCCCTACGTGGTGCGCCGCACCCGCATCGATTTCCTGGCGGTGGTGCTGATCGGCGCCGGCGCCGTGCTGGCGCTGTCCGGCCCGGCGTGGGCCGGTGGCGTGCTGGTGGCGCTGGGCATCGTCGCCAACCGCCTGGTGCGCAACCAGGCGGCGAAGATCCTGCTGCACCTGGCGCTGCGCGATCCGGCGGTCTATGCCGAATGCACTGCCCAGGGCGTGATGGAGGTGCGGCGCAGCGACTGAGCGCCGCTCAGCGCACCAGCATCACCGGCACCGGCGACTGGGCGATCGTGTCCTGGGCCACCGAGCCCAGCAGGGCCGAGCTCATGCCGCCGCCGCGTGTGCCCATGACGATCAGGTCGCAGCCCTGGTCCACCGCCTCCTTGGCGATGGTCTCGCCCGGGCTGCCGACACGGGCATGCACCTGATAGGCCTGGCCGACCTCGTCCAGCTGCTTCTTCGCCGGCGCCAGCGCCGCGTCGCTCTGTTCCTGGTAGTACTCCTCCAGCGTCTTGCTGGCGACGAAGGACGACACATCGCCCGACACCGGCCGCTGAACGTGCACCAGGTGCAGGTCCAGCGTGTCGGGCGCGGCCAGGTCGCGGCGCATGCCCAGCACCTGCTGCACCGCGCGCGAGGCGATTTCGGAGCCGTCCACCGCCACCAGCAGGCGCTTCAGGCCGCCCGGCGCTGCGGCGGCTGCCGACGCGGCCGCGACGGGCGCAGCCTTCGGCGCGCGCCGCCCGGCGATGAACTTGCCGATGGCCAGCACCAGCAGCGCACCGGCGGCGCCGGCCACGTAGCGCATCGTGTCGCTGACCTCGATCTTCGGGAAGCCGGACAGCACGTCCGGATTGATCAGCGCCGGATCGGTGACGGCCATCGTGCCGGCGATCCAGCCCAGCAGCATGCCGCCGAAGGTGATGATGATCGGGAAGCGGTCCATCAGCTTGATGACCAACTGGCTGCCCCAGACGATGATCGGTATGCTGACCAGCACGCCGAAGATCACCAGTGCCATGCTGTGGCCGGTGCCCGAGGCCTCGGCAGCGCCGGCGATGGCGATCACGTTGTCCACGCTCATCACCAGGTCGGCGATGATGACCGTCTTGACGGCGCCCCACAGCTTGTCGCTGCCCTCGATATTGGAGTGGCCTTCGTCGTGCTCGGGCAGCAGCAGCTTCACGCCGATCCACACCAGCAGCACCGCGCCGACGATCTTCAGGAAGGGGATCGACAGCAGCGTCAGCGCAAAGAAGATCAGGATGATGCGCAGACCGATCGCGCCGGCCGTGCCCCACAGGATGCCCTGCGTGCGCTGCTTGGGCGGCAGCTTGCGGCAGGCCAGCGCGATGACCACCGCGTTGTCGCCACCCAGCAGGATGTCGATCAGGATGATCTGGCCGACGGCGACCCAGAACTCCGGTGTGGATAGAAATTCCATCTGTTTGGTCTTTTTTAGGGGCAGCGCCGCGGCGCCGGAACGGGGTGCACGATTATTGGGAGCCCGGGGCGGCGGCGGCCTACGTACTATCCGTAGGCCGCCGCAACCTCACCCATGGGTCTGCGCCAGGATCTGCCCACCCCCGTAACTGCTCTGGGCCGGCGCGTTGCCACCGACGCGCACCCGCACCGCGCAGTACTTGAACTCGGGGATCTTGGCAAAGGGGTCGAGCGCGGCATTCGTCAGCTTGTTGATCGCCGCCTCGTAGAAGGCGAAGGCCACGAACACCGCGCCGCGCGGCGTGCCTTCCTCGGCCCGCGCCCACAGCGACACCTTGCCGCGGCGCGATTCGATGGTCAGCACGTCGCCGGGCTTCGCGCCCATCGCCGCCAGGTCCAGCGGGTGCACCTGCGCCGTCGGGTCGGGCTCGATGGCATCCAGCACGCTGGCCCGGCGCGTCATGCTGCCGGTGTGCCAGTGCTCCAGCTGCCGGCCGGTGATCAGCACCATCGGGTACTCGGCATCGGGCCGCTCGGCCGCCGGGATGATGTCGGCCGGCACGAAGCGCGCCTTGCCGTCCTCGCGCGGGAAGTCCTCGGTGAAGACCACCGGCTGTCCCGGGTCGCCTTCGTGCGTGCACGGGTAGGTCACCGCATGCTCGCGCTCCAGCCGCTCCCAGGTGATGCCGCCGATGCTGGGCATGGTGTGCCGCATCTCGTCGAACACCTCGCTGACATGGCCGTAGTGCCAGGGCAGGCCCAGCCGCTTGCCGATCTCCTGGATGATCCAAAGGTCCTGCCGCGCGTCGCCGGGCGGCGGCACCGCCTGGCGGCCCATCTGCACCAGCCGGTCGGTGTTGGTGAAGCTGCCGGTCTTCTCCGGGAAGGCGCCGGCCGGCAGGATCACATCGGCCAGGTAGGCGGTCTCGGTCAGGAAGATGTCCTGCACCACCAGGTGGTCCAGCGCGGCCAGCGCCTCGCGCGCATGGTTGGCGTCGGGGTCGGACATGGCCGGGTTCTCGCCCTGCACGTACATGCCGCGGATCTGGCCCTTCTTGATGGCGTGCATCACCTCCACCACCGTCAGGCCGACCTGTTCGTCCAGCGTGCCGGGCGGCAGCTGCCAGGCTTTCTCGAAGCGCTCGCGCACCTCGGGCTTGGACACATGCTGGTAGTCGGGCAGCATCATCGGGATCAGCCCCGCGTCCGACGCGCCCTGCACGTTGTTCTGGCCACGCAGCGGGTGCAGCCCGGTGCCGGGCCGGCCGATCTGGCCGGTCATCAGCGCCAGCGCGATCAGGCAGCGCGCGTTGTCGGTGCCGTGCACGTGCTGGCTGACGCCCATGCCCCACAGGATCATCGAGCCCTTCGAGGTGGCGTACAGCCGGGCCACGTAGCGCAAGGTCTCGGCATCGATGCCGCAGATCGGCGCCATCGCCTCCGGGCTGTAGCCGGCCACGTTGCGGCGCAGCTCTTCGTAGCCGATGGTGCGCTCGGCGATGAAGGTCTCGTCCACCAGGCCTTCGGTGACGATGACGTGCATCAGCGCGTTCAGCATCGCCACGTCGGTGTCGGGCTTGAACTGCAGGAAGCGGTGCGCCACCCGCGACAGGTCGGAGCGCCGCGGGTCCATCACGATCAGCTTGGTGCCGGCCTTGGCGGCGTTCTTGATCCAGCTGGCCGCCACCGGATGGTTCACGCTCGGGTTGGCGCCGATGACGATCACCACCTCGGCCTGCGTCACGTCCATCACCGGGTTGCTGACCGCGCCGGAGCCGATGCCTTCCAGCAGCGCCACCACCGACGAGGCATGGCACAGCCGCGTGCAGTGGTCGACGTTGTTGCTGCCGAAGCCGGTGCGCACCAGCTTCTGGAACAGGTAGGCCTCCTCGTTGCTGCCCTTGGCCGAGCCGAAGCCGGCCAGCGCCTTGCGGCCATGCGTGTCGCGGATCTCGCGCAGCAGGCCGCCGGCGAAGTCCAGCGCCTCGTCCCAGGTGGCTTCGCGGAACACCTCCATCACCCGGTCCGGGTCCATCACGAAGTCGCCGGACTTCGGCGGCGCGTCCTTGCGGCGGATCAGCGGCTTCGTCAGGCGCTGCGGGTGGTGCGCATAGTCGAAGCCGTAGCGGCCCTTGACGCACAGCCGGCCGTGGTTGGCCGGGCCGTCGCGGCCTTCCACGTACAGGATCTTGTCGTCCTTGACGTGGTAGGTGAGCTGGCAGCCCACGCCGCAGTACGGACACACCGACGGCACCGCGCGGTCGGGCACGGCCAGCGCTGCATCGCGCGCCGGCATCAGCGCGCCCGTGGGGCAGGCCTGCACGCATTCGCCGCAGGCCACGCAGGTGGACGCGCCCATCGGGTCGTCCATGTCGAAGACGATCTTCGCGTGGTCGCCGCGGAAGGCCAGGCCGATCACGTCGTTGACCTGCTCGTCGCGGCAGGCGCGCAGGCAGCGCGTGCACTGGATGCAGGCATCCAGGTTCACCGCGATGGCCGGGTGCGACAGGTCCTGCGCCGGCTGCGCGCGCCCGGCGAAGCGCGGCTTGCCTACGCCCAGCTTGGCCGACCACTGGTCGACCTCGTTGTGCCGGGTGTAGTCGGCCTCGGGCATGTCCGACTGCAGCAGCTCCAGCACCAGCTTCTGCGACTTGAGCGCGCGTTCGCTGTCGGTCGTGACCTTCATGCCGGCGGTGGCGCTGCGGCAGCACGACGGCGCCAGCGTGCGCTCGCCGGCGATCTCGACCACGCAGGCGCGGCAGTTGCCGACCGCGTCCAGGCCGGGCTTGTAGCAGAGGTGCGGAATCTCGATGCCCTCGCGCCGGGCCACCTCGAGGATCGGCTCGCCCTGCAGGCCGCTGACCTCGCGGCCGTTGAGCGTGAAGGTGACAGTCTCGCGCGCAGTCATTTCAGCTCCTCGGGGAAGTACTTGATCACGCAGTCCACCGGGTTCGGCGCGGCCTGGCCCAGGCCGCAGATGGAGGCGTCGCGCATCACCTGCGACAGGTCGGCCAGCAGCTCCAGGTCCCAATGCGGCTGCTCGATCAGCGCCGACGCCTTGGCGGTGCCGTTGCGGCAGGGCGTGCACTGGCCGCAGGATTCGTGCTGGAAGAAGCGCATCAGGTTGCGCGCCGCACCGACGGCCGAGTCCTTGTCCGACAGCACGATCACCGCGGCCGAGCCGATGAAGCAGCCATAGGGCTGCAGCGTGTCGAAATCCAGCGGGATGTCGCCCATCGCCGCTGGCAGGATGCCGCCCGACGCACCGCCGGGCAGATAGGCATAGAAGCGGTGGCCCTCGGCCATGCCGCCGCAGTATTCGTCGATCAGCTCGCGGATCGTGATGCCGGCCGGCGCCAGCTTGACGCCCGGGTGCCTGACGCGGCCCGACACCGAAAACGAGCGCAGCCCCTTGCGGCCATGCCGGCCGTGCGCAGCGAACCAGGCACCGCCTTTCTCCAGGATGTCGCGCACCCAGTACAGCGTCTCGAAGTTGTGCTCCAGCGTCGGCCGGCCGAACAGGCCCACCTGGGCCACGTAGGGCGGGCGCAGCCGCGGCATGCCGCGCTTGCCTTCGATCGATTCGATCATCGCCGACTCTTCGCCGCAGATGTAGGCGCCGGCACCGCGGCGCAGCTCGATCTCCGGCATGCCGGGCCAGGGCGGCCGTGCACGCAGCTTGGCCAGCTCGGCCTCCAGCATCGCGCGGCAGCCGTGGTATTCATCGCGCAGGTAGACGTAGATGCGGGCGATGCCCACCGCCCAGGCCGCGATCAGCATGCCTTCCAGGAAGCGGTGCGGGTCGCGTTCCAGGTAGACGCGGTCCTTGAAGGTGCCGGGTTCGCCTTCGTCGATGTTGATCGCCATCAGCCGCGGCCCGGGCTCGTTGCGCACGATGCGCCACTTGCGACCGGCCGGGAATCCCGCGCCGCCCAGGCCGCGCAGGCCCGAATCCTCCAGCGCCTTGATCACGTCCTCGACCTCGATCTCGCCGGCGATGCAGGTCTTCAGCAGCGCATAGCCGCCTTCGTCCTTGTAGGCCTCCATGTCGACGAAGCCGCTCGGCTCGTGCGTGTGCTGTCCGGCGCGTACGGCCCCGGTCACCGCATCGGCGGTGGCATGCGGAATCGGGTGCTGGCCCACCACTGCGGCCGGCGCCTGCTCGCAGCGGCCGATGCAGGGCGCGGCGATGACCCGCACCTCGCTGCCCAGCAGGGCCGGAAGCCGCGCCAGCAGGTCCTGCGCGCCGGCCATCTCGCAGGCCAGGCCGTCGCAGACGCGTACCGTCAGCCTCGGCGGCGCGGTCTCGCCTTCCTTCACGATGTCGAAGTGGTGATAGAAGCTCGCCACCTCGAACACCTCGGTCTGCGCCAGGCCCATCTCGCGGGCCAGCGCCGCCAGGTGCCGGGCGCTGAGGTGGCCAAAGTGGTCCTGCAGCTTGTGCAGGTGTTCGATCAGCAGCGCGCGTTCGCGCGGGGCATTGCCCAGCAGCTGCTGCACCTCGGCCAGCGCGGCGGGGTCGACGCTGCGGCCCTTGGGCGTGGCCCGCTTGCGCTGACGCGACGGCGGCTCCACGTGGATCGGAATGGTTCGGGCGTTCATCGGGTCCTTCGCGGGCGGGGGCTTCAGATCGCCTTCTCGGCGCGCAGCGCGTCGATGTCGGCGGGTGCGAAGCCCAGCTGGGCCAGCACCTCGTCGGTGTGCTCGCCCAGCAGCGGCGAGCGCGTCACCTCCGTCGGGCTGTCGCTCATCTTGATCGGGTTGCCCACCGTCAGGTACTTGCCGCGGGTGGGGTGCTCCACCTCCACCAGCGTGCCTGACGCGCGCAGCCCCTCGTCGGCGGCGATCTCCTTCATCGACAGGATCGGCCCGCAGGGGATGTCGTACTGGTTCAGGATGTCCATCGCCTCGAACTTGTCCTTGGTCATCGTCCACTGCTCGATGCGCTTGAAGATGGGCTTCAGGTGCAGCAGCCGCGCCTGCGGCGTGGCGTAGGCCTCGTCCTCGATCCACTCCGGCTCGCCGATGACCTTGCAGATCGCCGGCCACACGGCCGCCTGGGTGATGAAGTAGATGTAGGCGTTGGGGTCGGTCTCCCAGCCCTTGCACTTCAGGATGGAGCCGGGCTGGCCGCCGCCGGAGGCGTTGCCGGCCCGCGGCACGGCGTCGCCGAACTTGCCGTCGGGGTACTGCGGGTATTCGTGCAGGGTGTGGGTGCGCTCCAGCCGCTGCTGGTCGCGCAGCTTGACGCGGCACAGGTTGAGCACGGCGTCCTGCATGGGCGCCAGCACTTTCTGGCCGCGCCCGCTGTGGGTGCGCTGGTACAGGGCGGCGACGATGCCGAGTGCCAGGTGCAGTCCGGTGCCGGAATCACCGATCTGCGCGCCGGTGACGGTGGGCAGGCCGTCTTCGAAGCCGGTGGTGGAGGCGGAGCCGCCGGCGCACTGGGCGACGTTTTCGTAGACCTTGCAGTCTTCGTACTTGCCGGGGCCGAAGCCCTTGACGCTGGCCATGATCATGCGCGGGTTCAGGGCGTGCACGCGCTCCCAGCTCAGGCCCATGCGGTCCAGGGCGCCAGGGGCGAAGTTCTCCACCAGGACGTCGCAGTGCTGAATCAGCCGCTCGAGCACGGCCATGCCGCCCTTGGTCTTGGAGTTGATGGTGACCGAGCGCTTGTTGTGGTTCAGCATGGTGAAGTACAGGCTGTCCACGCCAGGGATGTCGCGCAGCTGGCCGCGCGTGGCGTCACCTTCGCCCGGCCGCTCGACCTTGATGACGTCGGCGCCCATCCACGCCAGCAGCTGCGTGCAGGTCGGACCCGACTGCACGTGCGTGAAATCCAGGACACGCACACCTTCCAATGCCTTGCTCATCGTCCTGCTCCTCGTCCGACCGTGGCCGCCCATCAGTATGGCGGCCCGGCGGATGCAAAAACGGCGCCCTCGCGGGCGCCGTGTCGGCGGGCCGGCGCCGCGTGGACGGCCGTGGCCTCAGACCGCCTTGACCTCGTGCATCGCGGCGATCTGCTGCGGGCTGTAGCCCAGCTCGGCCAGCACGTTGTCGGTGTGCTCGCCCAGCAGCGGCGAGGCCGTCACCTTGGGCTTCATGTCCGAGAACTTGATCGGGCTGCCCACGGTGAAGTAGCTGCCGCGCACCTTGTGCGGCACCTCGACGATGGAGCCGCTCTCGCGCAGGCTCTTGTCGTGCAGCAGCTCCTTCATCGACAGCACCGGCGCGCAGGGGATATCGAACTTGCGGAAGATGTCCACCGCCTCGTACTTGGTCTTGTCCTTGATGAAGTCCTCGATAGTGGCGAAGATCTTCTCGATGTGCGGCTGCCGCGCCTTGGCGGTGGTGTAGGCCGGGTCGGTCTTCCACTCGGGCTTGCCCAGCGCGTCGCAGATCGGCTCCCAGGCATGGCCCTGGATGGTGAAGTAGATGTAGGCGTTGGGGTCGGTCTGCCAGCCCTTGCACTTCAGGATCCAGCCCGGCTGGCCGCCGCCGCCGGCGTTGGCACCGCGCGGCACCACGCCGTCCTTGAAGGCTTCCATCTCGTGCGGGTACTGCGGGTACTCCTCCAGGTAGCCCACCTTGTCCAGGCGCAGCTGGTCGCGCATCTTCACGCGGCACAGATTCAGCACCGCGTCCTGCATCGACACGGCCACCTTCTGCCCCTTGCCGGTCTTCTGCTTGCCGATGTAGGCGGTGAGGATGCCGATGGCCAGGTGCATGCCGGTGTTGCTGTCGCCCAGCGCCGCGGCGCTGATGGTCGGGCCGGCGTTCTCACCCTTCCAGTAGCCGGTGGTCGAGGCCGCGCCGCCGGCGCACTGCGCCACGTTCTCGTAGACCTTCAGGTCCTCGTAGTGGTGGCCCTCGCTGAAGCCCTTAACGGACGCCAGGATCATGCCGGGGTTCAGCTTCTGGATGTACTCCCAGGTGAAGCCCATGCGGTCCAGCGCGCCGGGGCCGAAGTTCTCGACCATCACGTCGCTTTCGCGGATCAGCTTCTCCAGGACTTCCTTGCCTTCCTTCTTCTTGGTGTCCAGCGTCAGCGAGCGCTTGTTGCTGTTCAACATGGTGAAGTACAGCGCGTCGGCCTCGGGGATGTCGCGCAGCTGGCTGCGCGTCACGTCGCCGGAGCCAGGACGTTCGACCTTGATGACGTCGGCGCCGAACCAGGCCAGCAGCTGCGTGCATGCCGGGCCCGCCTGCACGTGCGTGAAATCGATGATCTTGATGCCCTTGAGGGGGAGGTTGTCGGACATGGGTGCTCCTACGGTTTGCTCGTGCGAGAGGGGTGGTTTACTTCTTCAGGGCGGCAGCCGGGTTCAGGCTGGTGATGCGGCCGCTTTCGGTGCCGGCCGTCTCGTCGATGATCGCGTTGATCAGCGTCGGTTTGCGGGAACGCAGCGCCTGTTCCAGGCCCTGGCGCAGTTCGGCCGGCGTGGTGGCGTAGACGCCGACGCCGCCGAAGGCCTGCATCAGCATCTCGTAGCGCGCGTCCTTGACGAAGACGGTGGGCGCGACGTCGCTGCCGCCGCCCTGGTTCTTGTCGGTGCCGCGGTAGACGCCGTTGTTGTTGAGGATCACCACGCACACCGGCAGGTTGTAGCGGCAGATGGTTTCCAGCTCCATGCCACTAAAGCCGAAGGCGCTGTCGCCTTCGACGGCGATCACCGGCTGGCCGCTTTCCACCGCGGCGGCCACGGCGAAGCCCATGCCGATGCCCATCACGCCCCAGGTGCCGACGTCGACGCGCTTGCGCGGCTTGTACATGTCGACGATGGAGCGGGTGAAGTCCAGCGCGTTGGCGCCTTCGTTGACCAGCATCGCCTCGGGGTTGGCCTTGACGATGTCGCGCACCACGTTCAGCGCGCTGTGGAAGTTCATCGGCTTCGGGTCCTTGGCCAGCGTCTCGGCCATCTTGGCGATGTTCTTGCTCTTGCGCTCGGTGATGGCCTGCACCCAGTCGGACGGCGCCGCCGGCCAGTCCTTGCCGATGCCGCCCAGCAGCGCGTCGACGCAGGAGCCGACGTCACCGACCAGCGGCGCGTCGATGCGCACGTTGCTGTCCATCTCGGTCGGCGAGATGTCGATCTGGATGAACTTCTGGCCGCCCCAATCCTTGTGGCTCTTGCCGCCCCAGGTCTTGCCCTTGCCGTGCGACAGCAGCCAGTTCAGCCGCGCGCCGATCAGCAGCACCACGTCGGCTTCGGGCAGCACGTAGGAGCGCGCAGCCGAGGCGCACAGTTCGTGCGTGTCGGGCAGCAGGCCCTTGGCCATCGACATCGGCAGGTAGGGGATGCCGGTGCGCTCGACCAGCGCGCGGATCGATTCGTCCGCGCGCGCATAGGCCGCGCCCTTGCCCAGCAGGATCAGCGGCTTCTTCGCGCCCTTCAGCAGGTCCAGCGCGCGGGCCACCGCATCGGGCGCGGGGATCTGCCGCGGCGCCGGATCGACCACCTCGATCAGCGAGCGGCGGCCGGCCTCGGCGTCCATCGTCTGCGAGAACAGCTTGGCCGGCAGGTCCAGGTACACGCCGCCGGGCCGGCCCGACACCGCGGCGCGGATGGCGCGCGCGATGCCCACGCCGATGTCCTCGGCATGCAGCACGCGGAAAGCCGCCTTGCACAACGGTTTGGCGATGGCCAGCTGGTCCATCTCTTCGTAGTCGCCCTGCTGCAGATCGACGATCTCGCGCTCCGACGAGCCGCTGATCAGGATCATCGGGAAGCAGTTGGTGGTGGCATTGGCCAGCGCCGTCAGGCCGTTGAGGAAGCCCGGTGCCGACACGGTCAGGCACACACCAGGCTTGCCCGTGAGGAACCCGGCGATCGCCGCGGCATTGCCCGCGTTCTGCTCGTGGCGGAACGAGAAGACGCGCAGGCCCTCGGCCTGCGCCATGCGCGTCAGGTCGGTGATCGGGATGCCTGGCAGGCCGTAGATGTGGTGGATGCCATTGAGCTTCAGCGCATCGAGGACCAGATGGAATCCATCGGTCATCGCCGCTTCTTCAACGGGCTCTTGTACGGGCGAAAGAACTGCCGACATGTCAGTCTCCATGGTTCGATTGGTACGGCGCGGCTATGGTAGAAATCCGCTCCGGCTTTGCCAGTTGACCGCGGTCAACTTTCGAAAAATGCCCGCTCTGTGCGGGCCTCGTGCACGATGACGCTGCTGGTCAACCATCCCGAGCGAAAGATCATTCACCTGCAGCTTCGGCAGAACGAGGTGCTGCAGGCGATGACCGACGCCGAGCGCGACGAACTCGAGCAGCGGCTCGACATCGTCGACGTCGCCAAGGGTGACTACCTCGTGCACCAGGGCGTGCACGAGATGGAGCAGTACTTCGTGATCGAGGGCATCCTGAAGCGCGTGGTGTCCAACGCCGATGCCAAGGAGATGATCCTGCGCTTCGCGCCCGAGCACGACATCGAGACCAGCTACGCGGCGTGGCGGCTGAACACGCCGACGCCCTATGCGATCGTCAGCGTGACCAAGGCGCGCGTGGCCAAGCTGACGATGCCGCAGTGGGTGCAGTTCATGGACCAGCACCCGCGCTTCAAGGCCGAGTTCGAGTACGCGGTGATGCGCGTGATGAGCGAGATCATGGCGCACACCATCACGCTGCACCTGCTGGACGCGCCGGGCCGCGTGCACCGCTTCATGCGCAAGCACGCCGACCTGGCCGAGCGCATTCCGAAGAAGCAGCTGGCGGCCTACCTGAACCTTTCGGCCGAAACGCTGAGCCGGCTGAAGCAGCGCGGCAAGATCTGAGGCCCGGCCTCGCGGCCGGGGCCGGCGGGCCCGCGCTGCAGACATCGTCGGCGTCAGGCCTTCGAAGAGGTGAACAGCCGCGAGGTCGCCATCACGCGCAGCTGGTTGTCCACGCTGGCCACGCCGGGCACCGCCTGGGCCACCTGCTCGGCAGCACCGCGCTCCGAGGCATGCAGCACGATGCCCTGCAGCACCACGGCCGCGCCACTGCCGGCAATGGTGATGTCCACTTCGGCGGTCTCCTCATGGGCGCGCAGCGCGGCGCGTACCCGCGCATGCAGCGCCATCGACTGCAGCAGCGTGCGCGAGGCCTCGGTCTCGGCGAACTCGGGCCGCTGCAGCAGCGCCTTGATCTGCTGCACGCAGGTGTCCACGCTCAGCCGGTCGGTGTTCAGCACCAGATCGAAGAGCACCGGGTCGCCCCAGTCCACGCCGAACTGCTGGTGCATGCGGGTGGCGTTGGCGGTGTCGCTGCGGCGGATCTCGGCCTCGGCCGCCTCGGCATCGTCGGTCTCCAGCTGCTGCATCAGCCACTGCACGCGCTGCGGCAGCGGCCGCATGATGCGGATGCAGGGCACGTGCGGCACCGGCCGCAGCAGCTGGGTCGCGCCCCAGCCGCGGATCACCACGTTGCCGCGCGCAGCGGCGTCCAGCACCTCCTCGGCGGTGTAGACGGCCATCGCCTGGCGGTCGGCACGCAGGCCCTCGATCAGGCCGGCCTTGCCCGAGCGCAGCCGGCTGATCAGGCTCTTTGACACATGCATCTTGTCGGCGACGCGTTCGGCCACCTCGTGTTGCAGTGTCGACAGCTTCAGCTCGTCGGCCAGCTGTTCGGCAATGTCCTGGGCCAGCGAGCCCATGCCTTGGGTAAGTGCGATGACGGGCATGTCGTGTTCTCCTTCAATCCACTGGCTGCTGTGCGGCCAATTCGTTCGCCTTCGGCGTACGGAACAGCGCCAGCGCCTTCGAGATCAGCGGCCAGCACAGCATCACCAGCGCCAGGGTCGTGATGCTGCCCACCAGCGCATTCGACCACATGATGCTGAGTTCGCCCTGCGACACCAGCATCGCCTGGCGGAAGGAGTCCTCGGCTTTGTCGCCCAGCACCAGGGCCAGCACCATCGGCGCCAGCGGGTAGTCGAGCTTCTTGAACACGTAGCCGACCACGCCGAACAGCAGCATGAACCAGATGTCCAGCATGGCGCCATGCACGGTGTAGGCGCCGATCGCGCAGATGACGATGATCACCGGCGCGACGATCGAGAACGGGATGCGCAGGATCGACGCGAACAGCGGCACCGTGGTCAGCACCACGATCAGGCCGACCAGGTTGCCCAGGTACATGCTGGCGATCAGGCCCCAGACGAAGTCCTTCTGCTCGACGAACAGCAGCGGCCCCGGCTGCAGGCCCCAGATCAGCAGGCCGCCCAGCAGCACCGCCGCGGTCGGCGAGCCGGGGATGCCCAGCGCCAGCATCGGCAGCAGCGCGCTGGTGCCGGCGGCATGCGCCGCGGTTTCCGGCGCGACCACGCCTTCGATCTGGCCGGTGCCGAAGTGCGCGCCGTCCTTGCTCATCTTCTTGGCCAGGCCGTAGCTCATGAACGAAGCCGGCGTCGCGCCGCCCGGCGTGATGCCCATCCAGATGCCGACCACCGAGCTGCGCAGCGAGGTCACCCAGTAGCGCGGCAGCTCCTTCCAGGTTTCCCACACCACCTTCGGGTTGATCTTGGCCGACTTGCCGGAGAAGTTCAGACCCTCCTCCATCGACAGCAGGATCTCGCCGATGCCGAACAGGCCGATCACCGCGATCAGGAAGTCGAAGCCGCGCATCAGCTCGGTCTGGCCGAAAGTCAGGCGCAGCTGGCCGGTGACGGTGTCCATGCCCACTGCGGCCAGCGCGAAGCCCAGCGCCATCGCCGACAGGATCTTGAAGGGATTGCCCTTGCCCATGCCGACGAAGCTGCAGAAGGTCAGCAGGTAGACCGAGAAGAACTCGGGCGCACCGAACTTCAGCGCGAACTTGGCCACCAGCGGGGCCAGGAAGGTGATCATCACCACCGCGACGAAGGCGCCGATGAAGGACGAGGTGAAGGCCGCCGTCAAGGCCGCGCCGGCCCGTCCCTTCTGGGCCAGCGGATAGCCATCGAAGGTGGTGGCCACCGACCAGGGCTCGCCCGGTATGTTGAACAGCACCGAGGTGATGGCCCCGCCGAACAGCGCACCCCAGTAGATGCAGGACAGCATCACGATCGCCGAGGTGGGCGACATCGAGAAGGTCAGCGGCAGCAGGATGGCCACGCCGTTGGCGCCGCCCAGGCCGGGCAGCACGCCGATCAGTACGCCGAGGATGATGCCGATGAACATCAGCGCGATGTTCATCGGCGTGAGCACGACGGCAAAGCCGTGCATCAATGCGCTTAACTCGTCCATGTGCGTTTCCTCCGGCGGATCTCAGTAGCCCAGGAAGGCCAGCGGTTCGAGCGCGCCCTTGTACAGCGGCACCTTGAACCAAACCTCGAACATCACGAAGAACAGTGCGTTCACGCCAACGCCGACCGCGATGCTGCGCACCACCGGGTACTTGCCGAGGATGATCATGAACAGCGCGATGAACAGCGCCGAGGCCACGTAGATGCCCAGCAGCATGATCACGCCGACATACACCGCCGACGGCAGCAGCACCGACATCACGCGCTTCAGCTGCACCGAATCGACGAACACCTCGCCGTCGCCGCTGCCGCGGGCGCGCAGCGACTGCAGCAGCACGCCGATGCCGCAAATCACCAGGATCAGGCCGATGTAGAAGGGGAAGTAGCCGGCGCCCGGGCCGTCGCTGGTCCAGCCGGCGCCCAGGCGCTGGGCTTCGTAGACGACGACGCCGCCGAGCGCGGCCAGGCAGACGGCGACGACGGCATCGACCGTCGCGGTGCGCGCCAGCGGTGTGCCTTCGCCTTCTTCGGCAGGGGATTCATGGGCCATGGGGTTCTCCAACTTCGGGCAACAGCCCGCCCGCGGCCCCGTGCGGGCCGGCCTGGCGGTGGGACAGGGGGCGGGCGGCTCAGGCCCGCGGGTTCATTGCTTGGCGATGAAGCCGGCTTCGGTCATCAGCTGCCGGTGCTGCAGCTCGGCGTTGGTCAGCCACTTGACGAAGTCGGTCCCGGCCAGCGCAGTCTGGTTGAAGGCGCCCTTTTCCATGAACTCCTTCCACTCCGGCGTCTCGCGCACCTTCTTCATCAGGTCCACGTAGTAGGCCTGCTGGTCGGGCGTGACGCCCGGCGCCATGAAGATGCCGCGCAGCATCACGTAGTCGGTGGGCACGCCGGATTCCTTGCAGGTGGGGATGTCGGCCCAGCCCTGCGTGGTGGTGACCTTCTCCTTGTAGGGCATGCGCGTGTCGTCGAACACGCACAGCGGCCGCAGGCTGCCGGCGCGCCACTGCGCCACCGCCTCGATCGGGTTGTTCACCGACGAATCGATGTGCTTGCCCACCAGCTGCACGGCCACCTCGCCGCCGCCCTTGAAAGGCACGTAGATGAACTTGGTGCCGGTGGCCTTCTCCAGACCGACCGTGATGATCTGGTCTTCCTGCTTGGAGCCGGTGCCGCCCATCTTCATCTTGTTGGGACCGGCGGCCTTGACGGCGGCGATGTACTCGTTGGCCGTCTTGTACGGCGTCTCGGCGTTGACCCACAGCACGAACTGGTCCAGCGCCATCATCGACACCGGCGTCATGTCCTTCCAGCTGAAGGGCACGCCCGTGGCCATCGGCGTGGTGAACAGGTTCGACAGCGTGATGATGATCTTGTGCGGGTCGCCCTTGGCGTCCTTCACCGCCAGGAAGCCTTCGGCCCCCGCGCCGCCGGACTTGTTGATGACGACCATCGACTCTTTCATCAGCTTGTGCTTGACGATGATCCCCTGGATCAGCCGGGCCATCTGGTCAGCGCCGCCGCCGGGGCCGGCGGGAATCACGAACTCCACCGGCTTGGTGGGTTCCCAGGCCCAGGCCGACGGTGCGCACAGCGCCAGCGCGGCTGCAGCAGCGCAGGACAGGCGGGCGAAGGAACGACCGAAGGTCGTGCGGCGGGTTTGGCTTTGGGCACTCATCGGGTTGTCTCCAGACTGAAGGTCGATTCTTTGCGAGGCCTTGGCCCGATGCCACGGCCGGCATCGAGCAATCAGGTGGCGCGATGGTCTGCAGCCATTCGCTTTTCTTAATTGACCGCAGTCAAGATTCAGAGACAACCCGTAGCCGGGCGCTTCAGCTCAAGGCCTGCAGCTCGGCTTCGAAGACGATGCGTTCATCGCCGCAGTAGCAGAGGAAGCGGCGGCCGTTGGCGCGGCCCAGCAGCGTCATGCCCAGGCGCTGCGCCAGGGCCAGGCCCATCGCCGTGACGCCGTTGCGCGAGACGACCACCGGCACGCCGATGCGCGCGGCCTTCATCACCATCTCGCTGGTCAGGCGGCCGGTGGTCATCAGCAGCTTGTCGCTGCCTTGCACGCCATGCATCGCCATCCAGCCGCTGATGGTGTCGACCGCGTTGTGCCGGCCCACGTCTTCCACCAGCTGCAGCAGCCGCGTGCCGTGGAACAGCGCGGTGCCGTGCACGGAGCCGGCGCGCCGGTACACGCCCGGGTACTGGCGCATCGTCTCGACGATGGCCAGCAGCGTGCCTTGCGTGACCTGCGATTCATGCGCCGAGGGCAGCTGCATGCGCCCGATGTCATCCATCAACTCGCCGAACACCGTGCCCTGGCCACAGCCGGTGGTGACGATGCGCCGGGCGGTGCGCTGCGCGAAGTCTTCGATGCCCGCATGGGTGTGCACTGCGGCAGCCTGCACCTCCCAGTCCACCGTCACCGAAGCCACCTCCTGCACGCGCTCGATCAGGCCCTGGTTGAGCAGATAGCCCAGTACCAGCAGCTCGGGCGCCTGGCCCAGCGTCATCAGCGTGACCAGCTCTCGCTTGTCGACATACAGCGTCAGCGGCCGCTCGGCCGGGATCTCCAGCGTGCGGCGCACGCCCGCAGCATCGACGATGTCGACGGCCTGGGTCAGCTCGCATGTCGCCTCGGTCAGGCGGGGCAGGGTCTCGCGCATGGGTGGCAAGTGGAACACAAGGCCGGCCAGGCCGGCGCGGGGCGCTGATGCGTTGGTGCGGACGCTGCGTCAGTCGCGCCGCTGGCGCGCCGCCAGCGCACGGCGCCGCGACAGCACCCACCACGAGTGCAGGCCCGTGAGCAGCATCACCGGCCACAGTGCGCTGCACAGCAGGGCCCAGCCCAGCCGCGCCTTCAGGCCAGGCGCGCCGTCACTGTCCTCGCGGCGCGAAGGGCCTTCGCTGAACAGGTGGCGGTGCGAGAAGCTGGCCAGCCCGAAGACGGCGCCGAACAGCAGGAACAGCAGGATCGGGGCGGTCATGGTGCGGGCTCCTCCTGGCCGGGATTCGGCCGGGTGCGAGCCCAGTCTTGCCGAAGTGGGCGCCGGGCACAAGGCGGCTGTGGCGCCCATGCTGAAGACAGGGCTTAGGAGCGCCAGTCCGGCGCGGCCGAGCGCCGCGGCCACGGCGGGATCTCGAAGCGCGGCATCTCCTGCAGCATGAAGGCGCCCGCCAGCAGCAGCGTGGGCACGTGGTACAGCAGCGTCCATGCGCCTTCGATGCTGTGCAGCCCCATGCTCGGCAACAGCGCCACGGTGACCAGCAGGCTCAGCGCCGTCAACGTGGGCAGCGCGCGGCGAAACACCACGCCCCAGCGGGCGCGCAAGTGCTGCTCGTGGAAGCGCGCCGGCGGCGCGGCCAGCGTGTGCGCCAGGTGCGCGGCCGCACGGTCCAGCGCCTGCTCGGCACTGGCGGTGCGCGCCACGCCGCGGCGGCGCAGTCGCACGCGCGACTTCCATTCGCTGCCCGCCGGCTGCAGCGGCGCCCAGTTCCAGCCCAGCACGGCCAGCAGGTCCTGCGGCAGGGCCAGCCGGTGCTCGGATTCGGGCGTGAGCAGGATCGACGCCGAGATACCGGCCGTGGCGGGCACGGTCAGTGTCAGTTGCAGGCCGTGGACCGCCACCACGCCATCGGTCAGCTCGGGCTCGGCCAGCGGCCGCGGCGCCACCCAGTAGCGGCGCGCCACGGTGTAGCCCGGCCCTTGCTGGAAGCAGCGCGCCAGCGGCAGCGCGCGCACGGCCGCCAGCAGCTCCGCCGGCCGCGCGCCGCTGGACACCACGCGCGCCTGCGGGGCGCCGGGCTCGGCGGTCCGCGTCAGCGTGCGCGTCAGCTGCCACCAGTCGCTGCCGCTGCCTTCCAGTTGCAGGCTTTCCTGCACCGCGGGCGGCCCGGCCAGGTCGGTGGGCTGGAAGCACAGCCGGCGCTGCGCCCGGTCGGTGGCCGCCAGGTCCAGCCGCAGGCCCTGGCGGGCAAAGGGCTCGGCCAGTGCGATGAGCTCATGGTGAGACAGGGGTAGGGCAGACATCGGCACACACAAGGGCTGCCAAGAATTGTCAGCCCGTGGCTTGCAATGTGCGCCTGCCGGCAAAGGGCTCGCTCGGGGCACCACCACGCAGCCGATTGCGCCAAGGCAACTCCACATAGCGGTAGCACAGTACCGCCAGCCCCACAGTGGACAGCATGCACAGGGCGTGAACAGCGGGCGTCGACCACGCGCCCAGCACGCCCGACAGCAGGAAGCTGCGCACCGGCCAGTGCAGGATGTACAGCGCGTAGCTGGCTTCGCCCAGAAGCACCATCCCGCGGCATTCGAGCAGCGGGCTGAGAAGGGTGCGGCCCGAGGCCACGGCCAGAATGCTCGCGGTGAAGGGCAGCACGAAGGCGGCGTACTTGAAGGACACGTCCAGCAGCCACAGCCATGGGCTGGGGCCGGTGTAATCCGGCAGCCAGACGCGCAAGCAGACCAGCAGAGTGCTGGCGACGATGCACGCATCGCGCACCCGCCGTCGCGCCAGTGCATCCTGCGCCGGCCGGTGCAGCCACAGGTGGCCGGCCACGCACCCGGCGAAGAATTCGCTGAAGCGCAGCAGCGGGTTGTAGACCAGCACGATGTACTGAGTCTCGGCCTGCACCCTGACCACGTAGTTCAGAAAATGGATCACCAGGGCATACAGCCCCGCGCCGCCGAGCAGACTGGCAGCGAACAGCCCGACCCGCCCGCGTTGCCCGCGCGGCCAGCGCGCCAACGCAGCGCAGACGAAGGGAAAGCAGGCGTAGAAGAAGAACTCGGCTGCCACGCTCCAGGCCGGCGTGTTCCAGTACATCGCGAAGGGCACGGCCGGCACCCAGGCCTGCAGGCCGACCAGGTTGATCAGCCACGACGCCCATAGCGTGGTGCCCTCGACCGCCAGTTGGCCGGCGGCGGCACGCTCCATCAGATGCCATGGCGTATCCAGCAGCAGGCCGAGCAGGTACACAGGGTACAGCCGGGCAAAGCGAAAGCGCTGGAACCGCGCGTACCGGACACCGTCCACCCCGTGCGCAAACCAGCCCTGGTAGCGGTAGCTCAGGATGAAGCCGCTCAGCACGAAGAAGAAGGTCACGCCGTACTGGCCGCCGACGATGCCGCGCATGACCCAGTCCGGCAGCGGGCCGAGCAGGTCGCGGAAGTGCAGCACCAACACGGCGAAGGCCGCGATGAAGCGCAGGCTGGTCAACGCGGGCAGTTGGTTTGGCGAGGCGGGGTCCCGGCGGTGGGCGGCGCGCGCAGGCTACCGCGGAAGCACAGATTCCGCAGCCCTGCGGCACCCTCATTTCCGGGGGGTGCGTCAGCCCTTCGCCACGCCGAAACTCACCGTGACGCGCAGCCCGCCCAGCGGCGCGTCGCCCAGCGTCACGCGCGCGCCATGACGCTGCGCCACGCCGCGCACGATGGCCAGGCCCAGGCCGGTGCCCGGCTCCTCGGACAGGCCACGGCGGTAGAAGCGGTCGAACACGCGCTCGCGCTCGGCCGGCGGGATGCCGGGGCCGGCGTCGTCGACCGTCAGCGTCGGCTGGCCCTGTTCGACCGCCACCCGCAGCTCGACGCGCGCGCCACGCGGCGAATAGCGCACCGCGTTGTCGGCCAGGTTGCGCACCAGCGCGCGCAGCGCGGCGCGGTCGCCCTGCACGCTGACGGGCGCGTCGGCCTGCAGCTCCAGCGCGGTGCCGCGGGCCAGCGCCAGCGGTACGGTGTCGGCCACCGCCTCGCGCACCAGCTCGCTCAGGTCCAGCGGCTGCAGCGGCGTGGCCGCAGCGCCAGGTTCGCTGCGGGCCAGCGTCAGCAGCTGCTCCACCAGCCGCGCCGCACGGTCGATGCCGGCGGCCAGCGCCTCGGCCGCGGCGCTGCGGTCCGCATCGCTGCCGGCGCGCTTCAGCAGCTGCAGCTGCAGCTTCAGCGCGGTCAGCGGCGAGCGCAGCTCGTGCGCGGCATCGGCCACGAAGGCGCGCTGCGTGTCCAGCGATTGGCCCAGCCGCTGCAGCAGCGCGTTCAGCGACGCCACCAGCGGCGCCACCTCGTCGGGCAGGCCATCGGCCGGCAGCGGCTGCAGCGATTGTTCGTCGCGCTGGCGCACGTCGTCGGCCACGCGGCGCAGCGGCCGCAGGGCCAGCGCGGTGGACCAGCCCGCCGCCAGCGCGATGAAGGGCGCCACCAGCAGCAGCGGCCACACGGCGCGCCAGGCGGCGTCGGCCGCCAGCCGGCGGCGGATCTGCAGCGGCTGCGACACCTGGATCACGCGCGAGGGCATGGCCACGCTGAAGCTGCGCCACACCTGCCCGGCCACCGCCACGTCGGCAAAGCCCAGCTGCGCGCGGGTGGGCAGCGCGGCGTGCGCGCGCGAGGCATAGATGGCCCGGCCGTCGGCCGTCCACACCTGCACCACGAAATCCAGCTGCTCGTCGGCCAGCGCGCTGGCCTGCGCGGGCGCGACTTCGCCCTGGTTGCGCAGCGACAGCGCCATCTGGCGCAGCTGGTAATCCATCAGCGCCTCGGTCTCGGCGCGCACGTTGCGGTAGGTGATGCTGCCCAGCAGCGCGGCCGCCAGCGCCAGCATGCCCAGCACCACCAGCAGCACGCGGGCGCGGATCGAACTCAATGGGGCACCCCAGGCGCTGCGCGCCGCCCCGCCGAGCGGGGGCGTTCGCCCTCGGGGCGGCCCGTCGTGCTCACGTCGACGAGACCTTGCCGGTGTCGAGAAAGTAGCCCACGCCGCGCATGCTGCGGATGAAATCGGCTCCCAGCTTCTTGCGCAGCTGGTGCACGTACACCGACACCGCGTTGCTCTCGATCTCCTCGCCCCAGCCGTAGAGCCGGTCTTCGATCTGCGCGCGCGACAGCACCGCGCCCGGGCGCTGCATCAGCAGCTCCAGCACCGCGTATTCGCGCGCCGACAGCAGCACCGGCTGGCCGTCGCGCATCACCTGGCGGGTGGCCGGGTCCAGCGTGACGCCGGCATGGGCCAGAAGCGGCATCGCGCGGCCGGTCTGCCGGCGCAGCACGGCGCGGATGCGCGCGCCCAGCTCATCCAGCTCGAAGGGCTTGACCAGGTAGTCGTCGGCGCCGGCATCCAGGCCGGCGACGCGGTCGCCGGGGCCATCGCGCGCGGTGAGCACGATCACCGGCGTGGCATTGCCGCGCGCGCGCATCGCGCGCAGCACCTGCAGGCCGTCGCCCTGCGGCAGGCCCAGGTCCAGCAGCACCAGGTCGAAGGCCTCGCTCGCCAGCGTGGCCTCGGCCGCGGCGGCGTCGCGCACCCAGTCCACCGCATGGCCTTCCATGCGCAGCGCGGCGCGCAGGCTGTCGCCGATCATGCGGTCGTCTTCCACCAGCAGGAAGCGCATCGTGGGGGTCCGGGGTTTGAGGTGGCTTCAAAGCATAGCGGCATGGCTGAACACCCCGATGGCGCCGCGCGGGGCCGGCGGCACAATGCCGGACGACACCCCATGAGGAGACAAGCCTTGATGATCCAACGCCGCACCCTGATCGGCGCCGCCGCCGCGCTGGCCGCCACCCCTGCCCTGCTGCGCGCGCAGGCCCTGGAAAAACCCAAGCTCAGCATCGCGGTGGGCGGCAAGAACCTGCTGTACTACCTGCCGCTGACCATTGCCGAGCAGCTGGGCTACTTCAAGCAGGAAGGCCTGGACCTGACCATCGTCGACTTCGCCGGCGGCGCGCGCGCGCTGCAGGCGGTGGTGGGCGGCAGCGCCGACGTGGTGTCGGGTGCCTTCGAGCACACGGTGAACATGCAGTTCAAGGGCCAGCCGATGCGCGCCTTCGTGCTGCAGGGCCGCGCGCCGCAGATCGTGCTGGGCGTCAACCCGAAGACGATGCCCAACTACAAGGCGATAGCCGACCTGAAGGGCAAGAAGGTCGGCGTCACCGCGCCGGGCAGCTCGACCAACGTGATGGTCAACTTCATCCTGGCCAAGGCCGGGCTGAAGCCCAGCGACGTGTCCATCGTCGGCGTCGGCGCGGGCAATGGTGCGGTGGCGGCGATGCGCTCGGGGCAGATCGACGCCATCAGCAACCTGGACCCGGTGATCACGCTGCTGGCGCGCTCGGGCGACCTGAAGATCGTTTCCGACACGCGCATCGTGGCCGAGTCGGACAAGGTCTTCGGCGGGCCGATGCCGGCCGGCTGCCTGTATGCGCCGCAGCCCTTCATCGAAAAGAACCCCAACACCGCGCAGGCACTGACCAACGCGATGGTGCGGGCCAACAAGTGGATCCAGGCCGCCGGCCCCAGCGAGGTGATCAAGACCGTGCCCGAGAGCTACCTGCTGGGCGACCGCGCGGTGTACATCGACGCCTTCCTGGCCGCCAAGGGCGCGCTGTCGCCCGACGGCATGATCCCCGACGCGGGGCCGGAGACGGCCTTCCGCGCGCTGGCCAGCATCGACCCGGAGATCGCCAAGGCCAAGCTGGACCTGAAGGCGGTGTACACCAACGACTTCGTCAAGAAGGCGCTCGCCAAGTACCCGAAGGGCTGAGGGCCAACGCATGACCGGCGCGCAAGTCATCGTGCTGGCGATGCCGGTGTTCCTGCTGGCCATCGCGGCCGAGTTCGCCATCGGCTGGGCCCGCGGCCGCAACACCTATCGCCTCAACGACGCGCTGGGCAGCCTGGGCCTGGGCGTGATGAGCCAGGTGGCCGACGCCTTCGGCACGCTGCTGAAGGTGGCGGTGTACACGCTCGTGTTCCAGCACGTGGCGCTGTTCGAGCTGTCGGCCTCGTCCGTGTGGGTGTGGATCTTTGCGCTGATCGGCTACGACTTCTGCTACTACTGGCTGCACCGCGCTGGCCACCGCGTGGGCGTGCTGTGGGCCGCGCACGTGGTGCATCACCAGAGCGAGGACTACAACCTGAGCACCGCGCTGCGACAGACCAGCAGCGGCTTCCTGCTGGGCTGGATCTTCTACCTGCCGCTGGCCGTGGCGGGGGTGCCGCCGCTGGTCTTCGGCGTGGTGGCGCTGATCGACCTGCTGTATCAGTTTTGGGTGCACACCCAGCAGGTGGGCAAACTCGGCTGGTTCGACCGCTGGTTCTGCAGCCCCAGCAACCACCGCGCGCACCACGGCGTGAACGACCGCTACCTGGACAAGAACTACGGCGGCATCCTGATCCTGTGGGACCGCCTCTTCGGCACTTTCGTCGAGGAAGACGACCGCGACCCGGTGGTCTACGGCACGCGCGCGCCGCTGCGCAGCTTCAACCCGCTGTGGGCCAATCTGCAGGTCTACCGCGACCTTTGGCTGGACAGCTGGCGCGCGCGCTCGTGGGCCGACAAGCTGCGCGTGTGGTTCAAGCCGCCAGGCTGGCGGCCGGCCGACGTGGCCGCGCGCTGGCCCAAGCCGGCCTTCGACATCGGCCGCGTGCAGCGCTACGACCCGCCCACCACGACGCGCGCGGCGTGGCTGGCGGTGGCGCTGTTCGTCGCCGTGCTGCTGGGGCTGGGGCTGTTCCTGTGGCATGTGCACACGCTGACGCTGGCCCAGCAGCTGGCCGGCAGCGTGGCGCTGGTGGCCGCGCTGTGGGCCATCGGCGCGCTGACGCAGCCGCGTGGTGCCACCCAGCCGCTCTCCGACACGATGGCGGTGGGCCGGTGAAACCAGCCGCGCTGCAACTGCAGGGCATCGCCTGCACCTTCGTCAGCCGCGACGACCCCAGCCAGCGCTACACCGCCGTGCGCGACGTGACGCTCACCGTCGGCGACGGCGAGTTCGTCTCGGTGGTGGGGCCCACCGGCTGCGGCAAGAGCACGCTGCTGAACGTGGGTGCCGGCCTGCTGGCGCCCAGTGCCGGCACGGTGCAGGTGTTCGGCCAGCCCCTGCAGGGCATCAACCAGCGCGCCGGCTACATGTTCCAGACCGACAGCCTGATGCCCTGGCGCACCGCGCTGGGCAACGTGATGGCCGGGCTCGAGTTCCGCGGCATGGCCGAGGCCGAGGCGCGCCGCCAGGCCGAGGACTGGCTGAAGCGCGTGGGCCTGGGCGGCTTCGGCGACCGCTACCCGCACCAGCTGAGCGGCGGCATGCGCAAGCGCACCAGCCTGGCCCAGACGCTGGCGCTGGACCCGGACATCATCCTGATGGACGAGCCCTTTTCGGCGCTGGACATCCAGACCCGGCAGCTGATGGAAAACGAGGTGCTGGAGCTCTGGGCCGCCAAGAAGAAGGCCGTCCTCTTCATCACCCACGACCTGGACGAAGCCATCGCGATGAGCGACCGCGTGGTGGTGCTGTCGGCCGGGCCGGCCTCGCACCCGATCGGCGAATTCGCCATCGACCTGCCCCGGCCGCGCGACGTGGCCGAGGTGCGCACGCAGCCGCGTTTCATCGAGCTGCATCGGGCCATCTGGGACGTGCTGCGCGAAGAGGTGCTGAAGGGCTACCGGCAACAGCTGGCAGCCTGAGTCCCGCCCTGGCCTTCAGTGCAGAGGCCCCGCGGCGCCTGCACGGCCACCGCCCCCTGTTCCGGGGGGGGGGGGATGAGCCATCGGTAGGTCATCCGTAGGGAGCCGTTGGCGATGCTCTCGGCCAGCCACGCACCGCCTCGTCACAAAGCGGGGCCTTTCGTCCTGGAGATCGACATGCAAGTTCACACCGGCCACAGGAGCCCCGTCTCAGCCACCCTGACGGTCGCCGCCATGCTCTGCTTCACAGGCCCCGCGGCGGCACAGATCCTCGTGCTCGACCCCGACGACATCATGTTCAGCCGGAACCCTCCCCCGAGCCTGCTGCAGTTCGCCTCGAGCGAACCCACGCTCCGGAGTTCAGCCAGCGCCATGTCCACTTACCAGGGCAGCTTGCGATTCACGCCCTGTTCCGACTCGGGGGCGTTCTGGGCCTGCAGGGAGCTGATCGACAAGCGCTGGACCGACGATCCGGACAATCGGGTCAGTGCCCTCGTCAGCGACACCAGCATGGCAAGCGCCGAACGCCGCGCCAGTGCCTTCGACTACACCGAGGCCACACCCCAGATCAACTACAGCGTCTTCGCGGACATCACACCGGCCACCAGCCACGCCAGGGCCCGCACCGACTACGGCAGCAACAAGGCCGAGGCGGCGGCCTGGAATGCGCGCAGTTGGACCGAAACCCGGGTGCAGAGCGCCTGGGATCCCGAGCAGTCATCGATCACCGGCTATTCGCAGTCCAGCGCGACAGCTTCCAGCATCTACACCGAAGTACTCACCCCGGACCAGGACGGCCAGATCATCCTGAACTTCGCGCTGGAGCAGCATGCGGGGAGCGGCCGACCGCCGATGCAGGGCCCTGGCTACGACGATCTGTTCTCAGGAGACGCACGCGGCACCCTGAGAGTGCAGGTGTTCAACCTGGACGAGACCATCGAATACTCGTGGGGGGAGGACTTCGAAACCCGACGCACCCAGGAGGGCTTTGCCATCGTGGGCAAAGACTCCACCGGCCGCGACGGGGACGAAGGCCCTGGCACCAGCTTCATGAGCTTGGCCTTCGACGTGGTGGCCGGCCATCGCTACAGCCTGGTCAGTGCCTTGAGCGTGGGCGCGGACAACAACGCCAGCGCGGACTTCTACGGCACAGCATCACTGGAACGCATCCTGGTCACGCCGGGCATGACGCTGACCATCGGCTCCGGCACGACCTACGCCGTGGCCACCATCCCCGAGCCTCAAACCTACGCCATGCTGCTGGCCGGCCTGGGCGTGCTGGGCTGGGTGGCACGCCGCCGTCCCCGCGCCTGAACGCGGCGCTTTGCCGGCCGGCGACGCCCCGGCCCCAGCCTATGCGTCGGCGTCGTTGCGGACGCCAAAGCGCTGCTGCATGCGCCGGGCGTGCCGCTGGCGCGGCACTGCGGCCCAGCCGGCCTGCTGCAGCGGCAACAGGTGGAGCCGGGCATGACCTCGCGCCCAGGCCTCCAGCGTGGGCCGGCCCTGCAGCACCGCAGGCGGCAGCGCCGACAGCCGCTGCAGCCACCACAGGTCGCAACCCATGACCGTGGCGTCCAGGTGCACCGCCCCGGCCTCCAGCCGCAGTGCCGTGGCGGACGTGCCGAGCAGGCGGCGCAAGCGCAGCAACGCGGCGTCGAAGGCCTTGCGCGCAGCGTCGCCGTCGAGTTCGGGCCAGAGCTCGTCCATCAGCGTCGCCACCGGCACCGGCGCCGGGCCGTGCACGGCCAGCGCCTGCAGCAACTCCAGCGGACGCTTCTGCACCTTGCCCTCGAAGCTCAGCGGCTGGCCGTCGATCGCCACCTCGAAGCCGCCGAGCACACGCAGGCGCAGCGCCAGCGGCCAGTCCGGGGCCAGGCCATCGGCAGGCGCCTTCAGGCCGCGGCGCTGGATCCACCGCTGCACGAAGGCCGCCTCCACGCCATGCGCCAGTGCGGCGGCGGCGGTCTCGGCGAGCAGCGCATCCGTGCCCAGCGCGGGATAGAGCATGTCGTGGCGGGCCAGCAGGCGAAGGGCCTCGGCCAGCGCCGCGGATTCGCCGACGGCGTCGTCACGGCGGCGGGCGACCCACGCGTCGAGATCGTGGCCGTGGAAGTCGACCATCGCGCTGCCGGAACGGGCGGCCAGTGCGCGCAAGCTCGTCAACGTGGTTTCGACATCGTCCACGCTGCCGCGCTGGCGATGCGCCAGCGCCAGCGCGATCCAGCCGAAGGCCTCGCACATCGGGCTGCGCATCGCGCGCGCGGCATCGGCGGCGGCGTGCGCCTCCTGCAGCGCCGTCGCGGTGTCGCCGCGCCAGATCGCCAGCCAGGCGCTCTGGAATGCCGCATGCCAGATCTCGGTCACCTGCGAGGGCAGCGTCGCCGCGCGGGCTTCGACCAGCAGGGCCTCGGCCGCGGCCAGGTCGCCGGCGGCCAGCTGCGCATCGTTGGCAAGCAGCCGGTGGTAGGTGGCGAGCGCCCCGATGCCGCATTGCTCGGCCGTGGCCAGCAGCCGGCGCAGCACGACGGGGGCGTCGGCCAGCCGGCCCTGGGCCCAGCAGGCATCGAGCTCGACCAGCCCCCACACCAGCTGGCCGTAGTCGGTCAGGCCCTGTTTTTCGATGCTGCGCGCCAGCAGCGCGTGCATCGCGCCGAGCTGCTCGAACAGCCCGCTCCACAGCAGGTTGATGCCCAGGACCGAGGCCACGCGCGCACGCAACTGCAGCCCGATCGGCGCGTGCAAGGCGTCGAGCGCACGCTGGCGCCAGCGCGGCAGCTCGGCGTGCGCCGGCTCGCCGACCAGCAGCGCGTGCACCACGGTCACCGCCAGCTGCGCCTTTTCCTCGGCGCTGGGCAGTTCGTCGAAGCGCGACGCGACTTCGCCGAGTTCATCCAGCCAGCGCGTGATCGGGTACTCGGGCGCGAAGTCGACGAACGACAGGTACGCCAGATGGGCCAGCGTGCGCAGCCGCCCGGCGGCATCGCCGCGGGCGGCATAGCCCGCCTTGGCGCGCAACAGCAGCTCGCGCGCCTTGGCCGGCTTGGCCATCACCCAGACCTGGCTGTGCCAGTAGTCCAGATCGGGCGCACGCGCACTCCATTCGGCCGGCATCGACGCCAGCCAGCGGCCGAGCGTGCGCAGCCGCGCCTGCGCCACCAGCCGCGGCGCCAGCCCCAGCAAGGCCGGCACGGCGCGCTCGAAGTCGCCCGCCTCCAGCAGGGCCGGCACGGCGGCCTCGACGTCGCCGGCGTCGGCAAGGGCGCGTGCGGCGTCGCGCCGCAGTACCTCGCGCTGTTCCGCCTGCAAGGCCTCGTCGGCGATGCGCCTGACGAAGTCCCGGATCAGAGGGTGCAGCACCTGGCGCTTGCCGTCGCCGCCCTCCGTCAGCACGAACAGGCCGCGCTGTGCATAGCGTTCCAGCACCGTGGTCGTGCCGCGAAGCCGTGGCCAGGCATGTTCGAGTGCGGCGTTCACGTAGGGCAGCTGCGACGCGAGCAGCAGGTGTTGCCGCGTCGCCTCGTCGAAGCCGGGCCAGACTTCGTGGCGCAGGTAGTCACGTAGCACCGCATCGTCCGCGGTGGGCACGCGCCCGCCGGCCAGCAGCGCGAGCGACACGGCTGCCGGCCAGCCCAGCGTGCGCGTGTGCACTGCATCCACCTCGGTGTCGCTGGCCGGCGACCCGCGCTGCTGGAACAGCGCCGCGATCTCGTCCCGGGTCAGTGACAGCGCCTCGGCCTCGAGCATCAGCAACCGCCCTTCGATGCGGGCGCGCGCCAGCGCCGGCGGCGGCGGGACACGCGCGGTGATCAGCAGCCGCAGGCTTGGTGGCAGCGCGGCGACGGCCTCGGCCAGCACGGCCTGCAGCGGCTCGGCCACCGATTCGGCCTCGTCGAGCACCAGCAGGGCCTGCGCCGGCAGCGCCGCGAACAGCGCGGGAAAGTAGCGCCGCGCGAAGGCCGCCATCTCGCCCAGCTGCTCGGCCTGGGGTACCGGCAGCCGCAGGCCGGCGGCGGCGCTGAGGTCGGCAAAGAAGCTCGCCGGGTCGGCATCCGTCGGCGACAGGCGCAACCACAGGCAAGGGCGAGCGCGCTCGCTGGCGTAGGACGCCGCCAGGCTGCTCTTGCCGTAGCCCGCAGGCGCCGACAGCCAGACGCAGCAGCCGGCGGCCTCATCCAGGCGCTGCAGCAGCCGTTCGCGCGGGAGCAGGCCACGGGCCAGAGGGGCCCCGGGGCGGGTGGGCGGAGGCGGAGGGATCGCACGGGCACTCGACATCCGGCCGAATCATGCCAAACCATGGGCGCGTCGTGCCTGCGCAGGGCCGCGGCCGGCGCTGACGGGTTTTTCCTAGAGGGCTCCGCGAGGGCCCGCTACGCTGCCGCCATGATCAAGACCGCCTCTGCCCCGCTGCGCGCGCTGCTGCTGATTCTTGCCATCGTCGGGCTGGTGCTGCCCTGGTGGTTCAATGTCCGCCACCTGTCCGGCGGCGGCAGCCTGGCGCCCGGCGCATTCTTCGGTGCCGCCTTTGCCAACCCGCTGACCACCGCCATCACGCTCGACGTGTACCTTGCGGCAGGTGCCTTCTGCATCGGCGTGGCCGCGGATTCCGACGCGGGCCCGCGCCGCTGGTGGGCTGTGCCGCTGACCTTCGGCGTGGGCCTGTCGTTTGCGCTGCCGCTGTACCTGTGGTGGCGCAGCGCACCCGTGCGGCGCTGATTCACGGCCTGTGCCGGGCCAGCAGCCGCTGTGTCCCCAGCGGCCACCAGTCGCCGCCGGCATGGGCCTGGCACAGCAGCTCACGCAGCGGCGCGCCGGCCAGCCGCTGTGCGTCGCGCGCCAGGTGCGACTGGTCGTAGTAGCCGGCCGCCAAAGCCGCATCGGCGCCGGGCATGCGCTGCTGGCGCAAGGCACCGGACAGCAGGGCATGCCAGCGCGTGATGCGCTGCATCTGCTTCGGCGTCAGGCCAAGCAGCGCCTGGCAGCGGCGCTGCAGCTGGCGCTCGCCCAGACCCAGCTCGGTGGCGGCCCGGGCCCCCTGGTGCCCCACCGCATGGCACAGGCGCTGAAGCGCCTCGGCACGCGCGCGCTGCACCCGATGCGGGCCGCGTTCAAGGGCCCTTGACAGACTCGACTGCAAGGCCTGCAGCCTGGCCCGGTCGCTGACGGCTTGCTGCAGGGCGTCGTCCAGCCGCGCCGCTTCGGAAGGCCCGACCATCGCGGCCCAGGGCAGCGTGGCATCGACCAGCGCACCGGTGCTCATGCCCAGCAGCCTGGCCGCGGTGTGGGGCGGAAGCACCAGCCCCAGCGCGCGCAGCGGCTGCAGGTGCCGGTGGGTGGCGGCACGGGTGCTCATGGCATGGAAGCTGACCGCTGCAGCGCCACCGTGCACAGGCGCCAGCGTCAGCATGGCCCGCGGCATGGCTGGAAACCGGCTGAGCGAACCCGCCGCCCGCTCGACCACGATGGCGCACTCGATGTCGCCATGCAGTTCGGGCGGGGGCAGGCACAGTTGCAGCATGCCCGCAGGCTAACGCAGTCGGTGCAACTTGCCACGCCGAGCCGACTTGATGGCCGCCGGCGCCGAATCTCTGCACGTCGAAGCCAGATTCGTTCACGAAGCTGCGCGGCCCGTGCGCACGGGTGGTGCGGTGTTCATGCCAGCATGGCCGTGGTGAGCATGCTGCGCATCGTCGTCTTCGGCATCCTGGCTTGGATGGCGCCGCCGCTCGTGGCCGGCGCCCTCGGCTGGCGCGGCGTTTGGGGCAGCGGCAGTGCGCTGGTCGACTACATGATCCCGGTCCCTGTGGCCGGCGGTGTGCTGCATGTGCCCAGCTTCGCGGTGCGGTGTTGGCGAAGCTCCACGCACAGCTGCGCTGAGCGGCTGCCGCACTACGCAACCGCCCGCGAAAAGCCTTGCGCACAAGATTTCCGTCGTGGGGTGTGCGGCCTAGCCACCATGGAGGTTGACCCACATCAACGCCCATCCGCCCCCCATCCTGTCAATCTAGCTCCAGTAGGCCACGTCGCCCGTCTGCCATGACCCCGTCCGCCGCTCGCCGTTCCCGACGCCACTTGCTACTGGCCAGCGGTGCCAGCCTGTTGCTGGCCACCACGCGCGCCACCGGCCAGTGGAATGCGCCCAGGGACGGCCCCCCTATCCGCATTCTGCACGCCATGAGTTACCACACCCCATGGCGCTGGACGGAGGGGCAACTGGAGGGCTTCAAGGCTGGCCTCGGCGACGTCAAGGCGGAGTACAAGGTGATCGAGCTGGACACCAAGCGCCATTCCGACGCCCGGCACATGGCGGAGCGCGGCCGGGCGGCGCGTGCGCTGGTCGAGGAGTGGAAGCCGCAGGTTATCTACACCACCGACGACGACGCGCAGGAGCTGGTCACGCGGCACTACCTGGACACGCCGATCCTGCAGATCTTCAGCGGGGTGAACAAGGCGCCGGCGCAGTACGGCTTCGACAAGGCCCGCAACGTGACCGGCGTGCTGGAACAGGAACACTTCGCCGAGTCGGTGCGCCTGCTCAAGCGCATGGTGCCGACAGTGCAGCGCCTGGTGGTGGTGCTGGACGACGCGGCGATGTGGGCGCCGGTGGTGCAACGCATGAAGTCGGTCGTGCTGCCGCCGGATGTGCGCATCGTGGCCTGGGAGACGATACGCACCTTCGATGAGTACAAGCAGCGCATTGCGGCCTACCCTGCGATGGCCGATGCGATCGCGCTGATCGGCATCTTCAACTTCAAGGACGCCGCCGGCAGGAACGTGCCCTATCAGGACGTGTTGCGCTGGACGGTGGAGAACTCCTCCTTGCCCGACCTCGGCTTCTGGGTGGACCGGGTGCATCACGGCACGCTGGCCGCGATCACCGTGTCCGAGTACGAGCAGGGTCTGGCGGCCGGCCGGCTGGCGCGCAAGGTGCTGGTCGAAGGCAAGCCCCCGCACGAGCTGCCGATGCTGCCCACCACCAAGGGGCTGCCGGTGATCAGCCTGGCACGCGCGAAGAAGCTGGGCATCAAGGTGCACAGCGACCTGTTGCTGTCCACACGGGTCATCACCCAGTTCGACTGGAGCAAGTAGTGCAGCGCAGCCTGCGCCAGAAGGTGATGTGGACGGCCGGCAGCGTGCTGGTGCTGACGGTGCTGGCAGTGCTGCTGGTGGCGGCGAGCATCTTCTACCAGGCCTATGCCCGGTCGATGACCGAGCGCAGCATTGCCGTGTCGCACGAGGTGGCGGCGCAGTTTGAGCGCATCCTGGCGCTGGGCCTGCGCCCGGACGAGATCGTTGGCTTCGACGATCAGTGCGACGACGTGGTCGGCATCCATCAGGACCTTGAGATCGTGGCGGTCTACGGCGTCGATGGCCGGGTGATGTTCCAGAACCGCGCCGGGGCGGCCCGCGAGCGTCTGCCAGATCTGCCGATCGTGGAGGCGGCCATCGCCAATGCGTCCGAGCAGCAGTTCGGCTTTGCCGTGCGGGAACGCAGCTTCGCGGCCACGGTGCGGCCGATCATCGACACAGGCGGCGTGCCTGCCGGTGCGGTGGTGGTGGCGGTGGCGCAGGAAAGCCTGGACCGCCACCTGACCAGCTTCATCACCAAGGTGCTCGGGGTAGGCGGCCTGTTCATCGTGCTGGGCGTGGCCATCCTGTACGCCGTACTGACCCACTATGTCATCCAGCCACTGCTGGCGGTGGTGGGCGCCGTCGAGCAACTGCGCCACCAGCCCGACAACTCCACGGGTTCGATCACCGTGCGCGCCGATGGCGAGGCCAAGATCCTGGTGGATGCCTTCAACCAACTGCTGGCGCAAAGGGCGCGCCAGCAGCAGGACCTGGCTCAGGCCCGTGATGCGGCCGAGGCCGCCAGCCGCGCCAAGACCGTGTTCCTCGCCAACATGAGCCACGAGCTGCGCACGCCGATGAATGGCGTGCTGGGCATGATCGAGCTGGCCCGCCGCCGCATGGACGACGCCAAGGGGCTTGACCAGCTGGACAAGGCCAAGCACTCGGCCTTGACGCTGCTGGACGTGCTCAACGACATCCTCGACTATTCCAAGATCGACGCCGGGCACATGGCGCTGGAGAGTGTCCCTCTGCAGATCGCCACGGTGGTGAAGAACGTCGCCAGCACCCTGGGCCATTCCGCAGAGGAAAAGGGCCTGCGACTGTCCTTCGACATCCCTGACGAACTGATGCACCTGCCGCTGCAGGGCGATCCGCTGCGGCTGGGCCAGATCCTGGTCAACCTGGTAGGCAACGCGATCAAGTTCACCCCGCAAGGCCAAGTCGTGCTGCGCGCACGCTCCGCAGGCGACGCCGCAGAGGCGGTGCAGGTGCGCTTCGAGGTGAGCGACACCGGCATCGGCATCGAGCCCGAAGCGATGACTCGGCTGTTCCGCTCCTTCGAGCAGGCCGACAACAGCATGACCCGCAAGTACGGCGGCACCGGGCTGGGGTTGGCGATCAGCAAGCAGCTGGTCCGGCTGATGGGCGGCGAGATTGGCGTGGCGAGCACACCCGGTGAGGGCAGCACCTTCTGGTTCATCGTTCCCTTGCTGCGGCATGCCGCGCAGGCCATGCCGGCATCGCCGGCCGCCAGCACCCTGACGGCCCGCCAACGCCTGCAGGCCGACCACGCCGGCACCCGCGTGCTGCTGGTCGAGGACGAGCCGGTATCGCAGGCGGTCGCGCTCAGCCTGATGGACGACGCCGGCCTGACCGTCGACCTGGCGGCAGATGGCACGCAGGCGCTGGCACTGGCCCGGCAGACCGCGTATGCGCTGATCCTGATGGACATTCAGATGCCCCGGATGAACGGTCTGGAGGCCGCGCAAGCGATCCGCGCAGACTCGATGAACCGCAACACGGCGATCCTGGCAACCACCGCCAATGCCTTCGACGAGGACCGGCAGTCCTGTCTGGCTGCCGGCATGAACGACCACATCGTCAAGCCGCTGGACCCGGACCTGCTGTACGAGACCTTGCTGCTGTGGATGGAGCGGCGACGTGCGGGATCAGTGCCTCGATCAGCGATGCCCGGCCCGGCCAGCCACCCTGGGCCGCCATCGGGGCCTCCTGCACCCGTCGCGGGCCTTCCGCCAGCGAGCCCCGCCACCTAGTCAGCCGGTTGATCACTGGCAAGCCTCAAAGGTCGAACACCTCCCCATCCTTCAGCTGCAGCGTGCCACTGGCCACCATGTCCTGCAGCAGCTGCTCGGCCCAGGGCGCCAGCGCACCCATCGGCCGGCCCATCTGCCGCCAGATCGAGGCCACCAGCGGCGTGGCGGCGAGCCACTCGCGCACGGCCGGCAGCGGCTGCTGGCGCTCTTCCATCAGGTGGTACTTCAGCAGCACGCGCGCTCCGTGGCGCAGGTGGCGCAGCGGATCGCTGCGGAAGCCGTCCAGCCGCGTGCGCGCCCGCTGCAGCGCGCCGGCCACGTCACCAAAGGGTGCGCCATGTCCGGGGATCACGCATCGCACCGGCAGGGTCTCGATCAGGTCGAGCACGCGGCCCACGTCGTCGAAAGCGTCGTCCCCATCCAGCTCGGGGAAGACCACGCCAAAGCCATGCTCCCACAGCGCGTCGGCCGAGATCAGCACGCCGTGCTCGGCGTCGAACAGCATCACCGAGCGCGGGTCGTGCCCGGGCGCGGCCAGCACCTGCCACTGGCGGCGGCCGACCCGCACCGTCTCGCCAGCCTGCAGGCTGCCTTGGGCGGTGTAGCGGTCGCAGCGCTGGCCGGTCGGGCCATAGCTCAGCGCCTGCACGTCCCAGCGCTGCACCGCGTCCCAGCTGCCCACGGGCACGAAGGTCTGCGGCGCCCACACGCGCTGCAGCGTGGCATTGCCGCCGCAATGGTCGGAATGCAGATGCGTGTTCAGCACGCGCCGCAGCGGCCGCGGGCCCAGCAGGCCGCGCAGCAGGGCCAGCGTCTGCTCGGCATGCACGCTGTGGCCTGTGTCCACCAGCGTGGCACCGTCGCCATCGTCCAGCAGCACGTTGTTCGACGAGAGCCAGCCGCGCTCCAGCACGTGCAGGCCCGGGCCCAGGGGCAAGGGGGGGTTCATGCCCCCAACTCTAGTCGCGGATGCCTTCCACCTGCACCACCAGCCGCACCCGGTTGGCCACGAAGGGGATGCCGAAGCTGGCGCCGAAGTCGCCGCGCCGCAGCTCGGCCTCGAAATCGCCGCCGCAGACCTCGCGCCGCAGTTGCGGGTGGGTGTGGCAGCCGAAGCGTTGGCCGCGTAGCGCCAGGCCCTGGCTGACGCCGCGCAGCGTGAGCTCGCCGTTCACGGCCACCAACTGGTCGCCGTCGAAGCGGAAGTCGCTGGCCACGAAATAGGCCACCGGGTGGGCGTCGGTGGCCAGCAGGTCGTCCTGGCGCAGCCGGGCATCGAAGACCGGCATGCCGGTGTCGACTTGGGCGGTGGCGATGCGCAGCGACACATAGCCCCGTTGCGCCGCGCGGTCCAGCTCGACGAAGCCTTCGGCCACGGGCCAGCGGCCGCGCAGCGTGGAAGTGCCGAAGTGCGTCACCTCGAAGGTGACGAAGGTGTGCTGCGGGTCCAGCCGATAGACCACCGGCTGCGCCGCGGCCACGGCTTGCGCCAGCAACAGCGCGGCGCAGGCGCACAGCCGCTGCATGGCGCCGGCGGGCGGCCTTACTGCTTGACGGCTTCCACCTGGATCAGCAGGCGCACGTCGTCGGGCACGCCCATGTTCAGGCCCCAGTTCATGCCCCACTGGCTGCGCTTGATGGTGGTCTCGAAATCGCCGCCGCAGACCTCGCGCTTGAGCATCGGGTTCATGTAGCAGTTGAACTGGGTGGCCTTCAGCGTCACGGGCTGGGCCTTGCCCAGCATCGTCAGCGTACCGGCCACCTCGGTCACCTTGTCGCCGCTGAAGACGAACTTCTCGCCGACGAACTTGGCGCTGGGGTGCTTGGCGGTGTCGAAGAAATCGGCGCTCTGCAGGTGCTTGTCCAGCGGGGCCACGCCGGTGCTGATGGCCGTCAGGTCGAAGCTGATCTCCACCTTGCCGGTCTTGGCGGCGCGGTCGAACTGCACCGTGCCTTCCTTGCGGTCGAAGCGGCCGCGGTTGGTGGAGGTGCCGAAGTGCCCGATCTCGTAGAACACGAAGGTGTGCGTCGGGTCGATCGCATAGGTGGCGGCGTGCGCCGGGACGGCCAGGGCCAGGCCCAGCGAGGCGGCAATCAGCAGTTTTTTCATGGTGCTTTCTGTGGGAGTTGGAGGAATGCGATTCAGGCGCGACCGGGCCGCATGCGGTGGAGCAGGCCGTCGCGGTCGACGAAGTGGTGTTTCAGGCCGGCGGCCACGTGCAGCACCACCAGCGCGGCCAGCGCCCAGGCCAGCCAGCCATGCCAGGGCTTGATGCTTTCGGCCAGCGCCTTGTCGGTGTCCAGCAGGTTGGGCAGCGGCAGCACGCCGAACACCACCACCTGGAAGCCGGCCGCCGAGCTGTAGGCCCAGCCGACCAGCGGGATGGCGAAGAACAGCAGGTACATCAGCCGGTGCACGGTCTTGGCCGCCACCTGCTGCCAGTGCGGGCCGGCGGGCTCGGCCGGCGGGCGGTGCGTCAGACGCCACAGCAGGCGCAGCGCCGACAGCGCCAGGATGGTCATGCCGGCCCACTTGTGCCAGTTGTAGAGCTTGAGCCGCTGCATCGAGAACGGCAGGCCCGTCATGTAGGTGCCGACGATGAAGGCGCCGATGATCATCAGCGCCAGCAGCCAGTGGAAGGCGATGGCGACGTTGTCGTAGCGCGCGGTGCGGGGCAGGGTCGGGCTCATCGGCGGGTTCGGTCAAGGCTCGGCAGTGTGCCGTCGGGCCGCGGGCGCCGGGTTCAGCGCACTTGTCGCGGGGCTTCAGAAAGCTTGAATCACCGGATTCTGAACGCGCCGCGCCGCCAGCGCCTGGGCCAGGGCCGGCGCCTGGGCCGGCGGCAGCAGGCCGTGGCGCAGCGCGAAGTCCAGCGTCACCAGCGCGGCGTCCACCGTCATCGCGTCGCCGGCGGCCAGCGCCAGCGCCTCATCGGCCGGCAGGCAATGGAAGCCGGCCACCTCGCCGTCCTGGTTGGCCGGCACCACGCCGGCCGGCAGCGGCAGATCCCAGGCATGCAGCCATTCCAGCTGCAGGCCTTCGGGAATGTCGCGGTGCAGGCACAGCACGCCGCCCGCGCGGGCTGGCTGCACCTGGGCGGGCGACAGGCCGGCTTCCTCGAAGCCTTCTCGCACCAGTGCGTCCCAGGGGCTCTGACCGGCGGGCACGCCGCCGCCGATCAGGTTGTCGTACTTGCCCGGATCGGTGGCCTTGGTGAACGCGCGTTGCGCGATCCACAAGTGGGTGGGCCGGCCATCGGGCCCGGCCAGGTAGCCGGTGGCATGCGCACCCAGCGTCAGCGTGCCCCAGAAGCGCATCGCGGCGCGCTCCATCGTCGCCAGCCGCGTGCCGTCGGCGGGGTCGAACAGGCTGAAGGCCTCGTCGCGCCAGGCGCGGATCAAGCCCTGCTGGCGCAGCGCGGCGTTGACCTGGGCCAGCGCCTGCTGGCGCGCGGCGGGTTCGGCCAGCAGCACAACGCCGTCAGCGTCCACCTGCAGCCAGTGCGGCCAGCTGCGCAGGGGTGCCAGATGCGCCCGGGCCACCGAGCCCACCACCCGGCCGTCGATGCGGAAGGGCAGGCGGGCCGCGCGGTCGTGCGCGGCCGCGGCCTGCAGCGCCGGCCAATCGCTCAAGCAGTGGCTCAAGCGGCGCGGCGCGCGGCGGCGCCGCTGCGCCACTGCGCCATCAGGCCGTCCCACTTGGCGCGGGCCGCCTTCAGATGCCGTTCCTTCACATGGCCGTAGCCGCGGATCTCTTCGGGGATGCGCGCGATCTCGGCGGCCTGCGGCAGGTTGGCGGCACTGAGCGTCTGCAGCAACTCGTCGATGCACTCGCGGTACTGCTGGATCAGCGCGCGCTCGGTCATGCGCTCTTCGGTGTTGGCAAACACATCCAGCGCGCCGCCGCGCAGGCCCTTCAGCCTGGCCAGCAAGCCGAAGGCCTTGCGCATCCACGGGCCGTAGCTCTGCTTGACCAGCTCGCCCTTGTCGTTGCGCTTGGCCAGCTTCGGCGGCGCCAGGTGGTGCACCAGCTTGTAGTCGCCTTCGAACATCGATTCGATCTTGGCGAGGAAGGCCGGGTCGGTGTGCAGGCGCGCCACCTCGTACTCGTCCTTGTAGGCCATCAGCTTGAACAGGTAGCGGGCCACCGCCTCGCTCAGGGCCTTGCCGGCACCGAGCTTCTCTTCGGCGGCGCGCACCTTGTCCACATAGGCCTTGTACGTGGCCGCGTAGGCCGCGTCCTGGTAGCCGGTGAGGAACTCCACGCGCTTGGCGACCATCTCGTCCAGCGAGGGCTTCTTGACGAACTCGATCACCTGCGCCGCCTTGAACAGCGACTGCACCGAGGCCAGGTCGTGCGCGCAGCGCCGGCCCCATTCGAAGGCGGCCTTGTTGTTCTCGACCTGCACGCCGTTCAGCTCGAAGGCGCGCAGCAGCGCGGCCTGGCTCAGGGGGATGCGCCCCTGCTGCCAGGCGTAGCCCAGCATCAGCGGGTTGGTGTAGATGCTGTCGCCCAGCAGCTGCACCGCCACGGCCTCGGCATCGAAGGCGCCCACCAGGCCGTCGCCGACGCTGGCGCGCACGGCAGTCTCGCAGTGGCCGCCCGGGAACTGCCAGTCGGCGTTCTTCACGAAGGCCGCCGTCGGCGTGCCGTGGGTGTTCAGCGCCACGTAGGTGCGGCCCTTCTGCATCACCGCCAGCGTGTACTTGGTGGCGCCGACGATCGAATCGCAGGCGATCACCAGGTCGGCCTGCGCGGTGTCGACCTTGGTGGTGTGGATGTCCTCGGCACGGTTGGCGATCTGCACGTGGCTCCAGGTGGCGCCGCCCTTCTGCGCCAGGCCCCCGGCATCCTGCGTGACCACGCCCTTGCCTTCCATGTGCGCCGCCATGCCCAGCAGCTGGCCGATGGTGATGACGCCGGTGCCGCCCACGCCACCCACCACGATGCCCCAGGCCTTGTCGGCGTTGGGCAGCACCGGCTCGGGGATCGGTGGCATCGCCGACAGGTCGCCACGCTGCTCCTTCTTCGGCTTCTTCAGCTGGCCGCCTTCCACCGTGACGAAGCTGGGGCAGAAGCCCTTGGTGCAGCTGTAGTCGAGGTTGCAGGTGCTCTGGTTGATGCGCCGCTTGCGGCCGAACTCGGTCTCCACCGGCTCGACACTGAGGCAGTTGCTCTGCACGCTGCAGTCGCCGCAGCCTTCGCACACCGCCTCGTTGATGACCACGCGCTTGGCCGGCGTGGCCAGCTTGCCGCGCTTGCGGCGGCGGCGCTTCTCGGTGGCGCAGGTCTGGTCGTAGATGATGGCGGTGACGCCCTGCATCTCGCGCAGCTCGCGCTGGATGCGGTCGAGCTCGTCGCGGTGGTGCACGGTGATGCCGGCTTCGAGCGCGGCGCCCTGGTACTTCTCGGGCTGGTCGGTGACGATCACCACCTTCCTCACGCCCTCGGCCACCATGCTCTTCTGGATCTGCATGACGCTATGGCCTTCGGGGCGCTCGCCCACCTGCTGGCCGCCGGTCATCGCCACCGCGTCGTTGTAGAGCAGCTTGTAGGTGATGTTCACGCCTGCGGCGATGCTCTGGCGGATGGCCAGCGAGCCGCTGTGGAAGTAGGTGCCGTCGCCCAGGTTGGCGAAGATGTGCTTGTCCTTGGTGAACGGTGCCTGGCCCACCCAGGGCACGCCTTCGCCGCCCATCTGCGTGAAGGTGGTGGTGCTGCGGTCCATCCACACCGCCATGAAGTGGCAGCCGATGCCGGCGCTGGCACGGCTGCCTTCGGGCACGCGGGTGCTGGTGTTGTGCGGGCAGCCGCTGCAGAACCAGGGAATGCGGTCGCCCGATTCGGTCTTGATCTCGGCCAGCTCGCGCTCGCGCGCGGCCACGATGGCCAGCCGGCTTTCCATGCGCGCGACGATGTCCTCGCCCACGCCCAGCTTCTTCAGCCGCTTGGCGATGGCCTTGGCGATGATCGCCGGGCTCAGGTCGGCCTTGGCACGCAGCAGCCAGTTCTCGCTCGGGTTCGGCATGCTCCATTCGCCGCCGGTCGCGTCACCGTCCGGCTCGTCGAACTTGCCCAGCACGTTGGGGCGTACGTCGGGACGCCAGTTGTAGAGCTCTTCCTTCAGCTGGTATTCGATGACCTGGCGCTTCTCCTCGACGACCAGGATCTCCTGAAGCCCCTTCGCGAACTCGCGCGTGATGGTGGCTTCCAGCGGCCAGACCACGTTGACCTTGTGCAGCCGGATGCCAAGCTGTCGGCAGGTGGCGTCGTCCAGCCCCAGGTCGGCCAGCGCCTGGCGCGTGTCGTTGTAGGCCTTGCCGCTGGCGATGATGCCGAAGCGATCGTTCGGACCCTCGATGACGTTGTGGTTGAGCTTGTTGGCGCGCACGTAGGCCAGCGCCGCATACCACTTGTAGTCGAAGAGGCGCGCCTCCTGGTCCAGCGCCGCATCGGGCCAGCGCATGTGCAGGCCGCCGGGCGGCATCTGGAAATCCTCGGGCAGGAGGATCTTCACGCGGTCGGGGTCGACGCTGACCGACGCGGAGGACTCCACCACCTCCTGGATGGTCTTCATGCCGCTCCACACGCCGGCATAGCGGCTCATCGCGAAGGCATGCAGGCCCATGTCCAGGATGTCCTGCACGCCGCTGGGGAAGAACACCGGCAGCCCGCAAGCCTTGAAGATGTGGTCGCTCTGGTGCGCGGCGGTGCTGCTCTTGGCCACATGGTCGTCGCCGGCGATGGCGATGACGCCGCCGTGCTTGCTGGTGCCGGCCATGTTGGCGTGCTTGAACACGTCGCTGCAACGGTCCACCCCCGGGCCCTTGCCGTACCAGATGCCGAACACGCCGTCGTAGTTCTTGGCATCCGGGTACAGGTCGAGCATCTGCGTGCCCCACACCGCGGTGGCGCCCAGTTCCTCGTTGACGCCGGGCTGGAAGTGGATGTGGTGCTCGGCCAGGTGCTTCTTGGCGGCCACCAGCGCCTGGTCGTAGCCGCCGAGCGGTGATCCGCGGTAGCCGCTGATGAAGCCGCCGGTGTTCAGCCCCGCGGCCAGGTCGCGCTGGCGCTGCAGCATCGGCAGGCGCACCAGCGCCTGGGTGCCGCTCATGAAGGCGCGGCCCGATTCCAGGCGGTATTTGTCGTCGAGGCTGGCGGTCTCCAGCGCCTTGCGGATGGCTTCGGGAAGCGGAGCGTTCATGCGGCGCAACTCCTGGCAGGGAATGGCGGCAGTTTAGGATTTCCCGCCTGCGATGTCTTTTCTTTGTTTGCCGTAAGGGCGATACTTCGAGCAAGGATCTTGCGCGATCATGGCCCTAAAGGACCCGAAGCTAGCTCAGAGCACGAAATCAGGGAAAACCCTGAGGTCATCCGCCGAGTCGGCGGAGGAAACCCATGGCGCCAGCCTCGACCGCTACGACATCGCCATCCTGGGCGAGCTGCAGCAGGACGCGCGCCTGAGCAATGCCGAGCTGGCCGCGCGCATCGGCCTGTCGGCCGCGCCCACCTGGCGGCGCGTCAAGTGGCTGGAACAGCAGGGCTATATCACCGGCTATCGCGCCGAGATCGACCGCCGCCGCATCGGCCTGGGCGTGCTGGCCTTCGTGCGCGTGGACGCCGAGCGCAACAACGCCGAGGCCACGCGCGCGCTGGAAGATGCGATCCGCGCGCTGCCCGAAGTCGTGTCCTGCCACTACATCAGCGGCGCCGGCACCTTCGAGCTGCAGGTCATGTGCACAGACCTGGATGCGTACTCGCGCTGGTCGATGGACAAGCTGTTCAAATTGCCGAACGTGAAGGACCTGCACACCAGCTTTTCGCTGGGCGAGGTCAAGGCCGGGGCGGCGCTGCCGCTGGGCCACTTGAGGGCCTGAGACTCCAGCCACCACGAGGAGGGAAAGACGATGCACCAGGGGATCTGGCGCGCCGCGCCGCTGTCAATGGTCTGCGCGCTGGCCGCCACGGCCGCACTGGCCCAGCCGGCCGACCGCATCTGGAGCGGCGGCACGGTGCTGACGATGAACGACGCCGCGATGCGCGCCGAGGCCGTGGCCGAACGCGGCGGACGCATCGTCGCCGTGGGCAGCAAGGCCGAGGTGCTGAAGCTGCAGGGTCCGGCCACGCAGATGATCGACCTGGGCGGGCGCACGCTGCTGCCCGGCTTCGTCGATGCGCATGGCCACGTCACGATGGGCGGCTTCCAGGCGCTGGCGGCCAACCTGCTGGCGCCGCCCGACGGCGAGGTGCGCGACATCGCCTCGCTGCAGAAGACGCTGCGCGACTGGATCGCCGCCAATGCCGACGCGGTGAAGAAGGCCAAGCTGGTGGCCGGCTTCGGCTACGACAACTCGCAGCTGAAGGAGCAGCGCCACCCCACCCGCGACGAGCTCGACGCGGTGTCCAAGGACGTGCCGGTGGTGGCGGTGCACCAGTCGGGCCACCTGGCGGCGCTGAACTCCAAGGCGCTGGAGCTGGCCGGCTACAACGCGCAGACGCCCAACCCGCCCGGCGGCGTCATCCAGCGCCGCCCCGGCAGCCAGGAGCCCAACGGCGTGCTGGAGGAGAACGCGCTGAACCTGGCTTTGCCCAAACTGTTGGGGCAGATCGGCGCGGCCGGCTTCCAGGCCTTTGCCAAGGCCGGCAGCGAGCTGTGGGCGCGCTACGGCTACACCACCGCGCAGGAAGGGCGCGCCACGCCGGCGGTGGTGGGCGTGCTGCGCGCCGCCGCCGACCGCGGCGAGCTGAAGATCGATGTCGCCGCCTATCCCGACGTGCTGGTGGACCGCGACTTCATCAAGGCGCAGACCAGCCGCGACTACCGCAGCCGGCTGCGCGTGGCCGGCGCCAAGCTGACCATCGACGGCTCGCCGCAGGGCTTCACCGCCTGGCGCGACCGGCCCTACTACAAGCCGGTGGGCGACTATCCGCCGGGCTATGTCGGCTATGCCAGCGCGACGAATCCGCAGGTCATCGACGCGTTGGACTGGGCCTATGCCAACGGCGTGCAGATCCTGACGCACTCCAACGGCGAGGCCGCCTCCGACCTGCTGATCGCGGCGGTGGACGCGGCCACGCGCAAGCACGGCGCGGCAGACCGCCGCGCGGTGCTGATCCACGGCCAGTTCCTGCGCGAGGACCAGGTCGATGCCCTCAACCGCCTGGGCGTGATCCCGTCGCTGTTCCCGATGCACACCTACTACTGGGGCGACTGGCACCGCGATCACACGGTGGGCCCGGCGCTGGTCGACAACATCTCGCCCACCGGCTGGGCGGTGGCGCGCGGCATGCGCTTCACCAGCCACCACGACGCGCCGGTGGCCTTCCCCGATTCGATGCGCGTGCTCGATGCCACGGTGACGCGGCGCTCACGCTCCGGCGACATCATCGGCCCGGCGCAGCGGGTGGACGTGATCACCGCGCTGAAGGCGATGACGATCTGGCCCGCGTACCAGCACTTCGAGGAAGCGCGCAAGGGCTCGATCGAGGTCGGCAAGCTGGCCGACTTCGTCATCCTGTCCCAGGACCCGACCGCGGTGGACCCGGAGCGCATCGACCAGATCAGGGTCAGCGAGACCATCAAGGAGGGCCGCACGATCTATGCCGCCACCGCTGCCGACGCGCGCAAGGCGGCCTTGCAGCTGGGCCCGGGCGCGGCCGGCGGCGATGCCTTCATGCGCTTCGTCAGTGCCGGCGCTGCGGCCCGCGAGGCGCAGGCCCAGCCGGCCTTCGCGCGCGCCTACCGCCTGGGCGCGCACGACGCCGCCTGCCTGGCCGGCCACCTGGACCAGTTGCTGGCGCAGGCGCTGCAAGCGCCGACGATGTCACGCTGAGACCCCTGCCCGCGGGGTGGGGCGGGCTGCGGCGACTGCGCACAATTGGCTGTCTCCCTTTCGAGGAACTGCAGCATGGTCGATTGGAGCCGGCGTTCGGTATTGAAGACAGGCCTGGGCATGACGGCCGGGCTGGCGGGGCTGGGCGGGCTGAGCGCCTGCGGCGAGGATGCGAGCAGCCTGTTCCCCGGCGAGCCCGATCCGCCGGACCTGGTACCCACTGGCGAGCTGCCGCCCACCGAGATCCCGAACCCCGAGCGCTTCTTCGGCGCCGACGTGCCCTTCCCCGGCGACATCCCGCCCACGCCGGTCAACTTCCTCGGCACCTTCTCGCACGTGGTGGTGCTGCAGCTGGAGAACCGCTCGCTGGACAACCTGCTGGGCTACCTGTACCCGACCGGTACCAGCCCCAACGGCGACGCCTTCAACGGCGTCAGCCCTGGCAACTACAGCAACCCGATCCCGCCCTATGCGCCCGATGCGCAGCGCGGCACGGTGTCGGTGCACAAGGCCACCGCGCTGCTGAACCCGGTGGTCGACCCGGCGGAGCAGTGGACCGCGGTCAACCTCGCGCTGTACAACCAGTTCAACCCGGCGTCGAACCAGTTCGCCACGGTCGAGGCCGATTTCGTGTCGCCCTACAACCTGCCGGCGGGCGGCGCCACCTATCCCGCGCCGATGAACGGCTTCATCACCGCCTTCTACTGGCGGCTGCTGTCGATGAAGAAGCCGGCCACGTACGAGAACTACAGCACCATCATGCAGTGCTACCCGCCGAACCTGGTGCCGGCCATCAGCCTGGCGGCACAGGCCAACGCGGTGTGCGACCGCTGGCACTGCGCGGTGCCCAGCCAGACCTACACCAACCGCACCTTCTTCCACGCCGCCTCGTCCTCGGGCTTCCTGGTCAACAGCCCAGGCTGGCGCTGGGTGCTGGAGAACGACGCGCCGACGATCTTCGAATCACTCAGCAACGCCGGCCGCGACTGGACCATCTACTACGACAAGCTGGACATCGCGCCGCTGACGCGCTACCTGCACTTCCCTCAGCTGAAGAAGTTCCCGCTGAGCGCGCCCTACTTCAAGGGCATGACCGAGTTCTACGACGATGTGCTGAACGGCCGGCTGCCGGCCTATTCGTTCATCCAGCCGCGCTTCCTGCTCGACACCAACAGCTACCACCCGGACAAGGGCGCGCCGGCCGTCAAGCGCGGCGAGATCCTGGTCAACGACATCTACCAGGCCATCCGCCAGTCGAACTCGGTCACCGGCAGCAACTACCTGAACACGCTGCTGATCATCACCTTCGACGAAGGCGGCACCACCTACGACCACGTGCCGCCGCCGGCCGGCGTGTCGCCCGACGGTCAGCCCGGGCAATACGGCTTCGTGTTCGACCGGCTGGGCCAGCGCATCCCGACGATCCTGGTCACGCCATGGCTGCCGAAGGGTGCGGTGATCGACACGCCGCTGGATGCCAACACGCTGATCAAGACGCTGGAAGAGAAGTTCGGGCTGCAGCCGCTGAACCACCGCGACGCGGCCTCCACCAGCCTGGCCAACATTCCCTTCCTGGCCACGCCGCGTGGCCGCGACCAGATGCCACGGCTGCGGGTGCGCAAGCTGTCGGACGAAGAGGCCGTCAGCGACGGCGCGCTGCCACCCGGTGACATGGCCGGCGGCCTGGTGGACCTGGTCTATGCGGCCCGCACCGGCAGCCAGACATCCGCGCCGAACACGATAGTGACCATCGACGACTGCCTGGCCTTCCTGCGCGGCGGCGCCTTGCCTTGAGGCTCAGGCCACCCGGCCGAACCACCGCACCGACAAGCCGCTGCCGGCCACCAGCAGCAGCGCCGCGGCCAGCGCCAGCAGCGCAGTGAGCTCGGTCTCGCGGGCCTGCGTCTGCACCCGCGTGCCGAGCTTCTGGTAGACCACGCGCAGCGCTTCGGCGCTGGCGGCGTGGTGGTATTCGCCGCCGGTCAGGCGCGCCACCTCGCGCAGCGTGGGTTCGTCCAGCTGCAGGTAGAAGGACATGCCTTCGCCGGCCGACGCATGGCCATCGGGCGTGCCCAGGCCCACCACGTAGATGCGCACGCCGCGGTCGGCGGCCATCTTCGCCGCCTCCAGCGTGTCCACGCCGGTGGTGCGGCGGCCGTCGCTGAGCAGGATGATCGCCGCCGATTCATACGAACCCGGCGGCACCGGCTCGACTTGCTTGGGCGGCGGCTTCTGCGCCGCATCCAGGCTGCGGCCCTGGCGCTGCGGGCCGAAGGTCATCTCGGCCAGGTCGATGCCGTGGTCGGGGAACAGCTCGGCCAGGCACAGCACGATGGCGCTGCCGATGGCGGTGCCGCGCTGCATCTGGATGGCGTCGATGGCGGCCAGCAGCGAAGGCCGGTCCAGCGTGGCCTGCTGCGCCACCTGGGCGGTGCCGGCAAAGGTGACGATGCCCACGTCGATCGGCCGCGGCAGCTCGTTCAGGAAGCTGCGCGCCGCCTCCTGCGCGGCCACCATGCGCGAGGGCTGCACGTCCTTGACGCGCATGCTCAGCGACACGTCGATGGCCAGCAGGATGGTCGAGCGCGTCCACGGCAGCGTCAGCGGCGCGGTGGGCCGCGACAGCGCCAGCAGCAGCAACCCCAGCGCCGCCAGCACCAGCGCCGGCGGCACGTGGCGGCGCCAGGTGGGGCCGGCCGCGCGCCGGGCCAGGCTCAGGTCGCTGATGCGCAGCACGGTGCGCGTGCGCCGGCGCAGCAGCCACAGGTAGCCGGCCACCAGCAACGGCAGCGCCAGCATCCACCACAGGTTCTGGGGCCACAGGAAGCTCATGGGCGCGGCGGGCGCCGACGACGCGCCTGCTGAGGGTGAGCAATGGCGCTGGATTCTGCGGGAGTGCGGCGATTCCTGCAGGCGCCGGCCCGGCGTCAGCGGATGCGCCGCGCCTCGACGTAGAAGCGCTTCTCGTCGGCCTCGCCCATCGAGAAGGTCTTGCGCGGCAGCGGCCCGCCGTGCACCACGCGCTTCAGCAGCTCGCCCTTCGGCACGGTGGGGAAGTGCAGGCCCGCATGGCCGTCGCGCTGCGCCAGCTGCCGCAAGGCGTCGTCGCCGTGCACGTAGTCGACCTCGGCCGCGCCGCCGGCCTCGACGAAGCGGTCGATCACCGGCTGGAAGCTGCCCACCGCCAGCGCGGCCGGCGGCGGCGACAGCTCGGCCAGCGCGAAGCGGCCGCCGGGCTCGATCAGCCCCACCGCCTGGCGCGGCGCGGTGGCCGCCTGCACCGCCTGCTGCAACGCCTGCGTGCTGGGCAGTTCGGTCAAGCGCAGGGCCGCGCCGAAGGCCTGGGCCAGCGCGGCGCGCAGGTCCTGGCGCAGGCCGATCAGCAGCCGGTGGATCGGCGCAAAGTCCAGCGCCGGGTCGTGGATGTTTTCCACCTCCACCAGCGCCCAGCGGCTGGGATGATCGGGCCCGACCTGCGCCTTGTGCGCTTCCCAGATGGCCTTGGCGGTGGCCAGCGAATGGTTGCCGTCGCCCACCGCGAACAGCATCGGCGGCGTGCCCTCGGGCACGCCGTAGCGCGCTGCGAAGGCGCGCGGCTCGGCCAGCGCCTGCAGGGCCTGCAGGGCAGCGGCGGCGCGCTCGGCGGCCACCGCATGGCCGGCCACGCGGCCGCCGCCGAGCATCAGCTCGGTGTCGTACAGCGGGGACAGTTCAGCGCGCGCCGCGGCGATCGGCTCGATCACCGTGCCTTGCGGGTCGTCGATCAGCACCAGGATGTGCGGCAGCTCCAGCAGCGCCTCGCGCCGCACCTCGATGCGCGGCGCCAGCCGGGCGACGATGGTGCCTTCGGTGGGGCGGATCAGGCTGGTCGATTCGGGCCGGAAGTCGTAGTGCTCCAGGTCCAGCTCCAGCATCAACCCGCGGCGCACGCGCGGGCCGCTGTGGGTGTGCACGGTGCGCTCGACCAGCACCGCGCCGTCGTGCGCGCGCAGCAGGCCGTCGGCCAGCATGCGGCGCATGGCCTGCTGGATGGCGGCGATGCGCGCCGGCGCATCGGGCTGGCCCAGGTGCGCTTCGGGAAAGATCAGCTGCAGCGTCGACGGCGCGTCGCCGACGAAACGCGCCACCTCGGCCCAGTACTCGGGCTGCGCGGTGTACTGGTCGCAGGCGATCACCGCCCAGCGCTGCAGGTCGATGCCCGGGCGCGGCAGCAGCAGTTGCGGTAGACGGAAACCCGGCGCAGCAGCCATGATGGTGTCTCGATGAAGAGCGGGCAGCGATGGTAGCGGGCGACGCGGCGGCACCGGCATGCCGGCCGGCCTGCGCGGCCTGCTGCATCGCGCCGTCGATCAGCTCGCCGATCCCCGGCATGCCGGCGGGCAAGCCGGCCGGCGTGCCCTGCCTGCAGCTCGATGAGCAGCTGCGTTGCCGGCTCTTCGGCCGGCCCGAGCGGCCGGCGGTGTGCGAATCGCTTCAGCCTTCGGTGGAGATGTGCGGCGATTCGCCCGCGCAGGCGATGCGCTGGCTGGGCCGGCTGGACGCCGCCACCCGGCCGGGCGGCTGAACCGGCCGCGACCGGCGGCAGCCAGCTCGGGGCCTCTTGAAAGGCGCGGCGCAGCGCCTACTTGTAGTTCAGGCCGCACAGGCTGCATGCCCGGGTGGCCGCCCCTCTTTCACCCAACGGAGACGGTTCCATGTACGAATCCCTGCTGAACCCCCCTGGCAGCCTGTTCGAGCAGTTCGACCGGCTGCGCCGTGAATTCGACGATCTTTTCGGCCTGCCGGCCGCGCGCAGCAGCATCCGCGCCGTGGCTCCGGGCACCTGGCCCGCCGTCAACGTGGGGCGCACCTCCACCAGCGTGGAGATCTACGCCTTCGCGCCGGGGCTGGACGCCAGCAAGATCGACGTCACCATCGACCGCGGCGTGCTGCGCATCGCTGGCGAGCGGCCGGCCGCCTTTGCGCAGGACGACGCCCAGCGCAGCGCCTACACCCGCGAGCGCGGCCACGGCGCCTTCAGCCGCGCGATCGCACTGCCCGACGACGTGGACCCCGCCCGGGTGCATGCCACCTACCGTGATGGCGTGCTGCACCTGAGCATCGCCCGCCACGAGGCGGCACAACCCAAGCGCATCACCGTGCAGTGAGCACGGCCCCACCCAAGGAGCAAGGACCATGAGCAACGACAAGACCGTGGCCGCGCAAGGCCAGGAAACGCCGCAGCGCGCCGTGCAGCCGGCGGTGGATGTGTACGAGGACCAGACCGGCATCACGCTGCTGGCCGACATGCCCGGCGTGCCGCGTGAGCAGCTTGAGCTGCGCGTCGACGGCGACGAGCTGCTGATCGAGGCCGGCGTGCAGGTCGGCACGCCCGAGGGCCTGGAGCCGCTGTACGCCGAGGTGCGCGTGCCGCGCTACCGGCGCAGCTTCACGCTGAGCCGCGAGCTGGACAGCGCGCGCATCGATGCCAGCCTGAAGGATGGCGTGCTGACGCTGCGCATCCCCAAGCAGGCGCACGCGCAGCCGCGGCGCATCACCGTCACGGCCGGCTGAGCACTATTGCCGCCGCGGCGCCGGCGGGCTGTGCCAGCATCGGCGCATGAACAGCCATCGCCTGCCTCACGGACCGCGCCGCCGCGCCTGGTGCATGGCGACGCTGGGCCTGGCGCTGGGCGCGACGCAAGCCGCGCCACCGCTGCCGCAGCGCAACCTGAGCGTGGAGATGCGCGTGGCCGATGACGCCACCGACGCCCAGCAGGGCGCGGCGGCCGGCGGCAGCGTGCGCATCGACAGCCGTGGCGGCAGCACGGCGGCAGGCGGCGTGGTGGTGCAAAGCCGCAGCCGCACGCTGGGGCAGGACCTGCAGCAGCGCGTGCTGGTGCTGAACGGCGGCCGCGCCACGCTGCGCCTGGCGCAGGGCCAGCCGGTGGACGACACCGAAGTCTGGTGGACGCCCTGGGGCCCCGCGGCCGCGGTGCGCAGCCAATGGGTGGAGCTGGTGGACGGCATCGACGTGCAGCCGCGCTGGCCCGGCGGCAACGCGCCGGTGACGGTGGAGCTGGCCGCGCAACGCGCCGCGCCGGCCACCGGCAGCTGGCAAGGCGGCCGCCCCCCCGGGCCGGCCCAGTGGTCCACGCTGACCACCGTGCAGGTGCCGATGGGCGATTGGGTCACGGTGGCTCAGCTGCAGTCATCCACCCGCAACAGCGCGGTATCCACCAGCGGTTTCGGCGCGGCCACGGCCTCGCGGCAGCGCAGCCTGCAGATCCGCGTCAGCCTGCCCTGACGCTCAACGGGCCGCCGGGTCGCGCGGCCACAGCGCCCACCAACGCAGCGGCTGCTTCATCCGCCCGGCCTGCGCCTCGGCGTCGTCGGCCCAACCCCAGAAGTAGTCGGCACGCACCGGGCCGACGATGGCGCTGCCGGTGTCCTGCGCCAGCACCAGGCGGCGCAGCGGATTGCTGGACAGCGGTTCGGTGGTGTCCAGCCACAGCGGCGTGCCGTAGGGCACGCTCTGCGGGTCCACCGCCACCGAGCGGCCCGGCGTCAGCGGCACGCCCTGTGCGCCGCGCGGCCCCAGCGTGGGGTCCGGCAGCGGCTCCTCGCGGAAGAACACCACCCGCGGGTTGGCCCACAGCATCTCCTGCACGCGCGCGGGGTTGCGCCGCGCCCAGTCCTTGATGGCCGGCCAGTTGGCGCCTTCGGCGCGCAGCTCGCCTTGCTGGATCAGCCAGCGGCCCACCGACTGGTAGGGCTGCTCGTTGGTGCCGGCGAAGGCCAGGCGCACGGTCTGCACCCGGCCGTCGGCACCGGTGAAGCGCAGCCGGCCCGAGCCCTGGATCTGCAGCACCAGCGCGTCCAGCGGGTCGGCCACGAAGGCGATCTCGCGGCCCTTCAGCGCGGCCTGCGCGGCGGGTACGGTGTCCAGCTGCTGGCGCGTCCAGTAGGGGCGGCGCTGCTGCAGATCGGCCGGCGGCGCATGCATCGGCGTCTGGAAGGCGCCGCGGCGGGTGCGGCTGGCTTCCACCAGCGGTTCGTAGTAGCCGGTGATCAGCCCTTCGGCGCTGCCCTGCAGGCTTTCGATGCGGTAGGGCTGCAGCCGTTGCTGCAGCCAGGCGCGGGTGGCGGCCTCGTCGGCCGGCGGGCGCAGCAGCGCCTCGGCGCACAGCGCGGCCCAGCCCGGCGCCGGGCGCTGGCAGCTCTTCAGCAGCGCCGGCCAGGCCTCGGCCACGCGGTCGGCCTGCCAGCCGGGCAACTGCTCCCAGCCCACCGCCACCCAGCGGCTGCGCGGCCGCTGCAGCGTGGCCGGCACCTCGTCGGCGGGGCCCGGCGCGGTGGCTGCCGGCGGGGTGGCCGGGGCCGGCGCAGGGCTACTGCCGCAACCCGGCAGCACTCCTAGAATGCCGGCCGCCCATGCCGCCCCCACAACCACCCGCCACGCCATGACCCTGCTGCTGCTGGAGGCCCTGGCCGCGCTGCTGCTGCTGGTGTTCATCGTCTGGTGGGTGATGTTCGCCGGCCGCAACAAGGGCGAGCGCCGCACCGAGGACGACGACGCCCCGCCGCCGCGCTGAAGCGCGGGCTCATCCGCGGGCCGTGGGCCACAGGAAGCTGGGCAGCTTGTGGCGCAGCCGGCGTGTCAGCGCCGCCACGATGCGCTGCTGGTCGGCGGCACGCACGCCGCGCGCCCGCGCCGCCAGCTTGAAGGCCAGCCAGAAGCTGACGCCGATGTTCAGCAGCCCGGTGGCCACGATGCCGGCCACGCACCACCAGAAGGGTGCGGCATGCAGCACCTCCCAGCCCAGCGCGCCGGCCGCCGCGGCCAGCTGGCCGGTGGACAGCGTGACGTGGCGCACCTCCAGCGGCAGCCCCAGGAAGGACATGACCACCGGCACCACGCCGAGCATCATGCCCAGCGACACGTTGGCAGCCACGCCGCTGATGTTGTAGCGCCACCAGTTCGACCAGCGCAGCGCGCGCGACGCGCCCAGCCGGGCGACGATGGTCGGGTTCCAGGCGATGGCGCTGTCCAGCCGGTGGAAGACGAACCAGTTCTCCACCCAGCCGGCAATCAGCGAGCTGGCGAACAGCAGCACGCCGGTGAAGGCCGCGTACAGCGCCGTCGGGCCCAGCAGCGTCAGCGTTTCCAGCACATGCTCGGCCGAGTGTTCGCCGACCAGCGGCGCGCCGGCCACGCCCCAGGCCAGCCACTGCGCGGCCAGCACCATCGGCGCGCACAGCGCCAGGTTGCCGAAGATGCCGGCGGCCTGCGAGCGCAGCAGGTGCACCACGTCGTCGACGAAGCCTTCCACCGAGGCATCGCTCTTCAGGTCGCCCAGCCGCTGGGCCATGGCCGGCGCGGTCATCGCCGGCTGCTTGGTGGCCACCGTCCAGTGCAGCAGCATGATGATGACGAAGCTGACCGCGTAGTTGGCGCCGGCCCAGAAGCCGCTCCAGAAGGCGCTGAGGCCCAGCGCCATGACGCCGAACTTCATCAGCGTGGTGCCGGCCAGCACGGCGCCGCCGCCGGCGGCGCGCTTGAGCATGTCGCGGTATTCGTCGCGGGTGTGGGCGATGTAGTGCTCGCCGGTCTCGGCGCTGCGCTCGGCCATCTTGCGCGACAGCTGCGCATAGTGCTGGGCCAGCAGCGTGCGCACGCCGCGGCGCTGCCCGAGCGTGTGCACCAGCTCCTGCGTCAGCCGCTGCAGCGCGGGCGCCGGCTCGTCGGCCAGCACGCAATCCAGCAGCATCTCGATGCGCTGCACGCGGGCCTGCAGCTGGTCCATCTCGTAGACGATGTCCACCGAGATGCCGAACTCCTCCAGGTGCTGGGTGATGCTGTCCACCGCGGTGCGGCACTGCGCCAGCAGCGCGCGCAGGTAGGCCGCCTGCTGGCGCAGCGCCGGTTGCTGCAGGTCGCCGGCCAGCACCACCTCGCGCAGCCGCTCGGTGCTGCCGGCCAGCTGGCGGAAGGGCTCGTCGGCCAGCGCGGCCTCGCTCATGCGCATGCGCAGCGGGCCGGAGAAGCCGGCCGCGCGCACCGCGCTGACCAGGTAGGTCACCGCGTCCATCATCTCGGCGCGCCACGGGTCGGTGCCCTGCTGCACGCCGCGCCAGGCCGGCATGCCCAGGCGCTGCAGCGTGGCGCGGTCGATCGCGCCGATCCAGGCTTCGTCCTCGGGGCGGAACAGCACCGGGAACAGCTCGGCCAGCTCGCGGGTGTCGGGCGTGGTCGGCAGCACGCGGGTGCGCAGCCGTTCCCAAATCTCGCTGCCCAGCGCCATGCGCGGGCCGAAGCCGAAGTCGCTGAACAGGCCGGCGCTGCGGATCTCGGTCCAGAAGCCCACGAACACCTGCATCACCCGGGCCTGGTACTCGGGGTTCTTCTCCAGCACGTTGAGCAGGTGGCGCAGGCGCAGCACCGGCATCGGTGTGCTGCCCTCGCCCTGCGCGCCACGCGGCACGTGGCGCAGCCATTCCAGCAATCGCGCCAGCCACAGGTGGCGCTGGGCCCGGCTGGCCAGGCCCTCGGCCGCGTTCAGCAGGGCCGTCAGGTCCCAGGGGCTGCCGTCGCCCTGGCGCGACAGCAGGCTCAATGCAGCGCGCCGGCCTTCGCCAGCGTGAAGGCCTCAATCGGTGCGTCGAAGGGGTGGGCGTCTTCGGTCATGCAGAAGAAGGTGCCCTGCATCGTGCCCTGCGGCGTGGCCAGCCGCGTCCAGCTGGTGTATTCGAAGCTTTCGCCGGGTTTCAGCAGCGGCTGGTGGCCCACCACCGCCAGGCCGCGCACTTCCTCGACATGGCCGGTGGCATCGGTGATCACCCAGTGCCGGGCCACCAGCTGCGCGGCGATATCGCCGCTGTTCTGGATGGTGACGGTGTAGGCGAAGGCGAAGGGCCCGTCCGGCAGCTGCGACTGTTCGGGCAGGTATTGCGTCTTGACGCTGCAGGTGAAACGGGGGCCTTTCATGGCGGGCGCATTGTAGGCAGGCACCTAGAATCCGCGCTCCACTCGCCTGGCCTGCCCATGCCCACCTATCGCATTGCGCCCAGCCTGTTGTCCGCCGACTTCGCGCGCCTTGGCGAAGAGGCCCGGGCCGTCATCGAGGCCGGCGCCGACTGGATCCATTTCGACGTGATGGACAACCATTACGTGCCGAACCTGAGCTTCGGCCCGATGGTTTGCCAGGCGCTGCGCAAGCACGCGGTGCGGGCCGACGGCAGCAAGGTGCCGATCGACGTGCACCTGATGGTGCAGCCGGTGGACGCGCTGGCCCAGGCCTTCGCCGACGCCGGCGCCGACCTGATCAGCTTCCACCCCGAGGCCAGCCTGCACGTGGACCGCACGCTGCAGCTGATCCGCGCGGCCGGCTGCAAGGCCGGGCTGGTCTACAACCCGGGCGCGTCGATCGACGCGCTGGAATGGGTGATCGACAAGGTCGACCATGTGCTGGTGATGAGCGTGAACCCCGGCTTCGGCGGGCAGAGCTTCATCGATGCGGCGCTGCGCAAGATCGAGCGGCTGCGCCGGGTCATCGATGCCAGCGGCCGCGACATCCCCCTGCAGGTGGACGGCGGCATCAAGGTGGACAACATCCGCCGCGTGGCCGACGCCGGCGCCGACACCTTCGTGGCCGGCAGCGCGATCTTCGGCCAGAAGGACTACCGCCAGGTCATCGGCGCCATGCGCGCCGAGCTGGCCCGCGCATAGGTCCGGCCATGCTGGAGTGGCTGCAGGCTGCGTCGGCCTGGATGCAGGGCTGGCTCAATCCGAATGCCGGGCTGGCCGGGGTGTTCCTGTCGGCGCTGCTGTCGGCCACCGTGCTGCCGGGCTCCACCGAGGTGGTGCTGACGGCCAAGGTGGTGGCCTTCCCGGCGCTGGCCTGGCAGGCCTTCGGCGTGGCCATCCTGGGCAGCGCCATCGGCTGCGCGCTGAACTTCGGCATGGGCCATGCCGCGCGCAGCGGCTGGGAGCGTTTCCAGCACATCCAGGTGGACGAGGCGCATTCGCGTGTGGCGCGGCTGCGCCGCTTCGGCCCGCCGGTGCTGGTGCTGTCGGTGGTGCCGCTGGTCGGTGATGCGCTGGTGCTGGCCGCCGGCTGGCTGAAGATGCCCTTCTGGCACAGCCTGTTCTGGATCATCGTCGGCAAGGCGACGCGCTACCTGCTGGTGATCCTGAGCCTGAAGGGGCTGCACGCCTACGGCTGAACCACGCAGCCCTGGTAGCTGGGCTGGCCGTTCTCGTCGATGAAGGCGGTGTCGCCCTTGTTCCAGAAGACAAAGCGCTCGCCGGCATCGGCGTAACGCGCGCCCGAGCCCGACAGGCCCTGCGGCAACGTCAGCGCGCGGCCGTCGGACAGCTGCAGCGACACGCTGCTCTGCGCGCCGTTGCTGAACACCGCCTCCACCGTCTTGCCGCCCTGGCAGCGGAAGCGGGCGTGCACGGTGCCGCCGGCGGTGCCCGGCGTGCACAGGCCGTCGTAGAAGGCGGCCGCCGCGCAGGCCTTGCCGTCGGCAAAGCGGCAGGCGCCCTGCTCGGCCGGCGTGTTGCTGCCCGACAGCACCTGGTACTGCCCGCCGCGCAGCGCGCAGTAGCGCGCCGCCAGTGTCACGTAGCCGGTGACGCGCAGGCCGCCGGCCGGGCATTCGCCGCGCAGCAGCGCCCATTCCTCGCACTGCCGGTTGTCGGCGAACAGGCACACGCCGAACTGGCCGCCGCGGCCGTCGGTCTCGATGCGCAGCTGGCCGCCCTGCGCCACGCAGTGCTGCGAGGCCGGGTTGGCGCGCGCCACTGGCGCCTGCGCCGCGGCCGGCGCGGCCAGCACCCACAGCCCGGCGGCCAGCCAGGCGCTCATCGTGTTGCGCATCATCGCCCCTTCATTTCCAGCCAGAGAAGGTACAGGCCGCTGAGCACCACCACGGCGGCGCCGCCGATGACCAGCAGGCTGGGCACCTGGTCGAAGACCCACCAGCCAAGCAAGGTCATGTAGATGATCTGCTGGTACAGGAAGGGCCCGAGCGTGGCCGCCGACGCATAGCGGTGCGCCTGCGCCACCATGAAGTGGCCCACCCCGCCGCACAGCCCGCACAGCGCCAGCAGCCCCCACTGGCCCAGGCTGGCCGGCATCTGCCAGACCGCCAGCGCCCAGGGTGCCAGCAGCAGCGCCGCGCCGGCGGCCGACATCAGCTGCAGCGAGGCGGCCGATTCGGTGGCCACCAGGCGCCGCGTCAGCATGTTGAAGGCGGCATAGAGCAGCGCGTTCAGCACCGACAGCAGGATGGCGGGATGGAAGGCCGCGCTGCCCGGCCGGATGATCAGCAGCACGCCGGCGAAGCCGGCCACGATGGCCGCCCAGCGCCGCGCGTCCAGCTTCTCGCCCAGGAAGGCGGCGCTGAACAGCGCAATGAGCAGCGGCACCGAGAACTGGATGGCGCCGGTCTCGGCCAGTTGCAGGTACTGCAGGGCCCAGAAGTTCAGGCCCGTCATCGCCGCCATCATCGCCGCGCGCAGTGCCTGCAGCTTCCGGTTGCGCACGCGCAGCAGTTCCCAGCCGTAGCGCGGCGCCAGCAGCGCCGAGGCGATGAGCACGTGGAAGACGAAGCGCAGCCAGACCACCTGCATCACCGGCAACGCCAGCACCAGCCACTTGGCGCTGGTGTCCAGCACGGCGAAGCAAAGGGTCGTCAGCGTGACCAGGCCGATGCCGATGCGGCGGTTCTCGGCGTTGTCGAGATGGAGCAAGCGGTGGCGGCCGGGCCGCGGGTGAAGGAAGGCGTCGGCAAATTCTAGGAGGCCGCTGCGGCTTGCGCTGGATCAGCACCCGGCCCGCCAATCCGGCAGCTCTTGACCTTTCTCAAAGCCACGGCCGGCGCTGCGGCGCAGCATGACACCCGAACAACCCTGCTCGCGGTCGCGCGACCGGCGCGCCTTGCGGGCACCGGAGGAACACCTTGAGCGAGCCCCTCGCCCCCCGAGGCACCACGCGCCGCGGCTTCCTGCGCACCGGCGGCATGCTGAGCGTGTCGTCGCTGATGGGCACCGCGATGCTGATGACGGCCTCCAACGACGCCAAGGCGGCGGTGGAATGGGCCGAGACCTTCCAGAAGAACTACCGGCTGATGACCGAGCAGGAGCGCCAGGAAGCGCGCCTGCGGCTGGAGAAGCGCTATTCGGCCGAGTACGACAAGAAGGTGTCGGTGGACATCAGCGGCCCGCAGCCCGGCGTGCTGATGGGCTATGCGCTGAACATCCGCAAGTGCATCGGCTGCCGGCGCTGCGTGCATGCCTGCGTGGCCGAGAACAACCAGTCGCGTGGCGAGCGGCCCGGCGAGCGCATCGAGTGGATCCAGGTGCTGCGCATGGAACGCGGCGAGTTCACCGAGGCACGCATGAACCAGGGCTACCCCGAAGGCCTGGGCATTCAGGTGGGCGGCAACGCCTACACGCCGGCCGGCGTGCAGCTGGAAGGGCAGTACCAGTACACACCCGAGACGGTGCCCGAGAAGGACGCCACCTACATGCCGATCGCCTGCATGCAGTGCGAAAAGCCGCCCTGCGTCAAGGTCTGCCCGGTGCGCACCACCTACCGCGAGGCCGACGGCCCGGTGGTCATCGACTACAACTGGTGCATCGGCTGCAAGATGTGCATGAACGCCTGCCCCTACTGGGCGCGGCGCTTCAACCTGACGACGCCGGTCCTGCCCAAGAAGGACATGAACCCGGTGACGCACTACCTGGGCAACCGGCCGCGCATGCGCGGCGTGGTCGAGAAGTGCCACTGGTGCCTGCAGCGCACGCGCCACGGCCGCTACCCGGCCTGTGTCGAGGTCTGCCCGGTGGGCGCGCGCAAGTTCGGCAACCTGCTCGACCCCGAGAGCGAGGTCAGCAAGGTGCTGGCGCGCAAGAACGTCTTCCGGCTGAAGGTGGAGCTGAACACCTTCCCGAAGTTCTTCTACTTCTACGACTGAAGGGGGACGCGATGCTGATGCGCTTCGTCTCCGACTACGCGCGCTACGTGCTCAAGGGCGGCCCGCGCTTCTATGCCTGGATGGGCGCGCTGTCGCTGCTGATCCTGGGCATGCTCTACGTGTTCTGGCTGCAGAACACCGAAGGCCTGATCGTCACCGGCATGACCAGCCAGATCCACGACGGCCTGTACCTGGCCAACCTGGTGTTCCTGGTGGGCGTGGCCGCCGGGGCGGTGACCATCGTCTTCCCGGCCTACGTGTACCACCACGAGGGCATGCACAAGGTCACCGTGCTGGGCGAGATGCTGGCCATCTCGGCCGTGATCATGGTGATGGTCTTCGTCTTCGCCCACATGGGCCGGCCCGACCGGCTGTGGCACATGATCCCGCCCTGGGGCATCTACAGCTTCAGCTCGATGCTCGGCTGGGACGTGCTGGTGCTCAACGGCTACCTGCTGCTGAACGCGGTGGTCGGCTTCTGGTACCTGTACTCCAAGTACAGCGGCAAGCCGGTGAACAAGAAGCTGTTCATGGCGCTGGTCTACGTGTCCATCGTCTGGGCGCTGTCGATCCACACGGTGACGGCCTTCCTGCTGGCCACCAACCCGTCGCGCCCGATGTGGTTCCACAGCATGATGCCGATCCGCTTCATCGCCACCGCCTTCGCGGCGGGCCCGGCGCTGATCATCATCGCCTTCCTGGTCATCCGCCGCACCACGCGCTTCTGGATCGACGACAGCGCCATCCAGCTGCTGACGACCATCGTCACCTGGTGTCTGGGCATCGCGCTGTTCCTGACGCTGTCGGAGATCGTCGTCGAGTTCTATGCCCGCACCGAGCATGCCAACGGGCTGTACTACCTGATGTTCGGGCTGCACGGCCTGACCGCGCTGGTGCCGTGGTTCTGGAGCGCGGTGGTGCTGATGGTGGCGGCCTTCGTGCTGCTGCTGATCCCCGCGGTACGCCACGACATGAACAAGCTGCCGTGGGTGTGCGCGATGGCTTTCGCCGGCATCTGGATCGAGAAGGGCATGGGCCTGATCGTGCCCGGCTTCATCCCCTCGCCGATCGGTGAGGTCACCGAATACCACCCGACGATCTTCGAATGGATGATGGTGCTGGGCATCTGGGCCTTCGGCTTCTTCATCCTGACGATCCTGCTCAAGGGCGCCATCGGCATCCTGCTGGGCGAGGTCCGCTTCGGCGGGCAGCCCGCCGCCGTGGGCGCGGAGTGAGACCATGAAACGCTTGCTGATTCCCGCCGCGGTGCTGGCTGCCAGTGCCGCCGTCTGGCTGTCGGTGGTGGCGCAGGACAAGGCCGCCGAGGCCACGGCCGCTGCCCCGGCCGAAGCCAAGGAGGTGGTCTGCTTCGAAAGCCGCCAGGGCGCCACCGAAGTGACGCAGCGCGAGCTGTCGCCCGGGCTGCCGAACGTCAAGTGCTCTCCCACCACCGGCGCGGCGCTGTGGTACGGCGACCCCTACGACGGCACCGTGCCGATGGGCAAGATGCCCAACCTGGACCTGCCGGAAGGCCAGGCGGTGGTCAAGCCGCGCACCGAGAAGCTGACGCAGCTGGCCGCCTGCGGCACCGCCTGCCACAACGGCACCTATCCGAAGGGCTTCCCGACGAGCCACAAGCCGGTGCCGATCCCGACGATGGAGGCGCTGGTGCCGGAGCTGAAGGACTTCCAGCACGGCCGCGGCGCCATCTGGTGCCTGGACTGCCACCACACCACGCAGCGCAACAAGTTCAGCGACCATTTCGGCAACCCGATCAGCATGGACCAGCCGCAGCAGCTGTGCGGCAAGTGCCACGGCGACAAGCTGCGCGACTGGCGCGACGGCATCCACGGCAAGCGCATCGGCGACTTCACCAGCACCGGCAAGAAGCGCTGGTTCACCTGCACCGAATGCCACAACCCGCACAACGTGCAGCACGGCGAGACGAGCCGCGGCTTCAAGCCGCTGCAGCCCGAGCCGCCGCCGCAGCTGCCGCGCGGCATGGCCGATGCGTCGCACGAGAAGCAGCATCCGATCACGCATTGAGACCTGCCCCATGGCCGACGACGAACGCACTGCCCCGCTGCCCGAGCGTGGCGACCCGAGCTGGGTGGCACCGGCGCTGACGCCGGAGGCGGTGACGCGCCGCGTCGGCAAGACGCCGGTGTTCTTCGGCCCGCCGCTGGCCCGGCTGACCGAAAGCGGCCGCCACACGATGGAGATCAGCGGCATCCTCAACCGCACCGCCGAGCGCTACCTGGCGCTGCGCCAGCACCACGGGCTGGACTTGAGCGAGGCCGAGCGGCAATGCGTGGCGCACGTGTGCGGCATCGGCTACCTGTCGCCGCTGGAGATCACCGAGCTGGGGCTGGAGGTGCGGCTGACGAACTTCGAATGCGAGGGCCTGGACAAGGCCGCGCTGGCCGACAGGCTGGATGCGGCGCCTTTCGTCGACCTGCTGATGCTGGTCGAGTCGCTGGGCTTCTAGCCACCGATGCCGACCGCCGACACCCCGCTGCCGACGACCGGGCATGCGCAGGTCGATGCGCAGCTGCGGGCTTTGCAGGCCTGCTGCGCAAGCCTGGCCGAGGCGCAGCCACTGGACCCGGCCATCGAGGCCTTCAAGGCGCAGGTGCGCGCCCTCTTCGATGCCGAGGACACCTGCCTGGCCGATGCCGACGCGGCGCTGCGCGACGAGCAGCAGGCCGAGCGCGAGGAGTTCGAGGCCTTCGCCGACGAGGTGCTGAGCGCGGCGCATTTCGACGGCGCCGAACTGCAGCGCTTTGCCACGGCCTGGTGCCTGGGGCACCTGCACGGAACGGCGGGCCGCCTTCGGCAAGTCGGCTGAAGCCGGCACGGCCGTCTCAGGTCGACGGCTGGACCGTCCTACCTCGGCAAGCTTAGGCGCCGCTCATGCGGCCTCCCTGGTCGACTGGAACAGCCGCAGCCGCCAGCCCTCCGCACCGCGCAGCCACAGCGCGCTGACCCAGGAGCGCGCCTCGATCACTTCGCCGTCGCGCTGCAGCCGCATGAAGAGGCGCCCCGACAGCGCCGCGCCCTCGGCCAGGTCGAGGATCTGCTCGGGCGTCAGCGTCACTTCCAGGAAGCGCAGGCCGGTCTGCAGCGTGCGCAGGTAGCCGTCGCGGTCGTGGCGGATGCCGGTGGCATGCACGTAGCGCAGCTCGGGGTGCAGCAGCGCGGCCAGCGCATCGGCGTCGGGCGCCACCAGGGCGGCGGCGCGGGCGCGCTCGGCCTGCAGCGCCGGGTGCATGTCGTCCACGCTCAATCGTCGGCGATGGTGTTGCGCAGCACGCCGATCGCGTCCACCTCCACCTCGACCACGTCGCCCGGCTTCATGAACACCGGCGGGTTGCGCTTGTTGCCCACGCCGCCCGGTGTGCCGGTGACGATCACGTCGCCCGGCTTCAGCGGCACGAAGCTGGAGATGTAGGCGATCTGCCGCGGGATGCTGTGGATCATCATGTCGGTGGTGGCGCGCTGCATCTCCTGGCCGTTCAGCCGCGTCACCAGCGACATGCGCTGGTCGGGCGCGATCTGATCCGCGGTGACCATCCACGGCCCGAAGCCGCCCGTGCGATAGAAGTTCTTGCCCGGCGTCCACTGCGAGGTGGCCAGTTGCCAGTCGCGCACGCTGCCGTCGTTGTAGCAGCTGTAGCCGCAGATGTGCGACCAGGCATCGGCCTCGGCAATGCGCCGCCCGCCGCGGCCGATGACCACCGCGATCTCGCCTTCGTAGTCCAGCCGCTGCGATTCGCGCGGGCGCAGGATCGGCTGGCCGTGGCCCACCTGCGAATCGGGCACGCGCAAGAACAGCACCGGGCTTTCGGTGATGGTGCGGCCGGTCTCGCGCACGTGCTCGCCGTAGTTCAGCCCCACACAGACGATCTTGTCCGGGTCGGAGATCACCGGCAGCAGCGTCACCGCGTCCAGCGCATGGTCCGGCTTGCGGCCCTGCAGCGCGGCGGCGGCCTCGCCGAAGGCATCGGCGGCGATCAGCTGGCGCAGGCCGGCATAGCGCCCGCCTAGAGCGCGCTTCAGGTCGACGATGCCGCCGTCGACCACGGCGCCGAAGCTGGCCTGGCCCGCGTGTTCAAAGCTCAACAGTTTCATGGGGTAGTTCTCGCAATCAATCCAGCTTGATGCCCGTCTTGGCGATGGCCTGGCCCCACAGCGCGTTGTCTTCCTTCAGGAAGGCGGCAAAGGCCTCCGGCGTCATCGCCTTCAGCTCGCCACCGTAGGACTGCCATTTCTCGATCAGCGCCGGGTTCTGCGTGGCGGCCTTCTGCATCGCATCGGCCAGCTTGTCGACGATGGGCTTGGGCGTGCCGGCCGGCGCAAACAGGCCGATCCAGGCGGTGGGGCTGTAGTTCACCAGGCCCAGTTCGGCGAAGGTGGGCACGTCGGGGAACTTGGGGTGCCGCGTCTTGCCGGTCAGTGCCAGCACCTTCAGCTTGCCGGCCTTGACGTTGCCGATGGCGGCAGGCAGTGCGTCGAACATCAGCTGCACCTGCTCGCCGCCCACCAGGTCCGTGTAGGGGCTGGTGGTGGCATACGGAATGAAGCGCATCTTCACGCCGGCGCCGGCGGCGAACCACTCGCCGGCCAGGTGCGAATAGCTGCCCACGCCCGAAGTGGCGGCCACCAGCGCGTCGGGGTTGGCCTTCAGCCGCGCGATCAGCTCCTTGGCGCTTTGCTCCTTGATGCCGGCGTTCGCGGTGAGCGAGGTGTTCAGCAGGCCCACCACGCTGATCGGCACGAAGTCCTTGTCGGCCTTGTAGGGCACCTTGTTGTACAGGTGCGGCACCACCGACATCGACGTGGTGGAGCCCATCACCAGCGTGTAGCCGTCGGGCGGCGCGGCGGCGCCGGCGGCCATGCCGATCATGTTGGACGCGCCGGGCTTGTTCTCCACCACCACGGGCTGGCCCAGCACCTTGCTCAGCTCGGCAGCGATCTCGCGGGTGTTGGCATCGGGGCCGGTGCCGGTGGGGAACGGGGCAATGATGCGGATCGGCTTGTTCGGGTAGTCCTGCGCCAGCGCCGGGGCGGCCAGCAACGCAGCGCTCAAGGCCAGGGCCGAAACCAGGGCCGTGCGGCGGCCGAATGTAAGGGGGCGGGTGGGCATGGGCGGTCTCCGAGGGGGGTGGGAGCGGGCCGCGGCGGGCCAGCGGCAGGATGGCTGCATTCTCAGAAAACTTGTTAATTATCAAAATGCGAGAAAACACTGATTGATAGTCGTCATGGTGATGAAATTCTTCGTGTGCTTTATCAGCCTGGAGCCGCCCATGCCTCATCCCCTTGCCCGGCGCGACGCGCTGGTGTTCAGCCACCTGGGCTTTTACGTGCGCGACATCGAGCGCATGGCGCGCTTCTACAAGGGCCCGATGGGCTTCTTCGAGACCGACCGCGGGCTGCTCGGCACAGTGCAGCTGGTGTTCCTGAGCCGCGACCCTGGCGAGCACCACCAGATCGTGCTGGCCTCGGGCCGGCCCGAGGGCCCGGGCTTCAACCTCATCAACCAGATCTCGCTGCGCGTGCCCGACCTGACCGTGCTGCGCGCGGTGCGCGACGGCGTGGTGGCCGAGCCCGACGTCAGCGACCTGATCACCGCCACGCACGGCAACGCCATCTCGATCTACTTCCGCGACCCGGAGGGCAACCGGCTGGAGGTCTTCCTGGACACGCCCTGGTATTGCGAGCAGCCGCTGCGCGAGCCGATCGACATCGACCGGCCCGACGCCGAGGTGATGGCCCAGGCCGAGGCGCTGGCGCGCAGCCGGCCGCGCTTCCGCAGCCGGGCCGAATGGCGCGCCGACATGGAGCGGCTGATGGGCTACGGGGCATGAACGAAGTCGACGTCGCGGTCATCGGCGCCGGCCCGGCCGGCGTGACGCTGGGCAACCTGCTCGGCCAGGCCGGCTTACGCGTGGCGATCTTCGAGCGCGAGGCCGACATCTACCCGCTGCCGCGCGCCATCCATTTCGACGGCGAGGTGATGCGCGTGTTCGAGACCGCCGGCCTGCGCGCCGAGGTGGAGGCGATCTCGCGGCCGGGCCTGAAGGGCATGCACTTCGTCAACGCCGCCGGCGAGACGCTGATGATCCGCGGCGGCACGGCCGAGCGCGGACCGCACGGTTGCGCCAGCAACCATTACTTCCACCAGCCCGAGCTGGAGGCGGTGCTGCGCCGCGGGCTGCAGCGCTTTGCCTCGGTGCAGCTGCGCACGCGCCAAGAGGTCACTGAAGTGCAGCCGCTGCCCGCAGGCGGCGCGCTGCTGCAGGTCGCCGACCTGGACGGCAATACCGTGCAGGCCTGGCGCGCGCGCTGGGTGGTGGGCTGCGACGGCGCGCGTTCGCTGGTGCGGCGGCTGCTGGGCAGCCCAATGCTCGACCTGGGCCTGCACCAGCCCTGGCTGGTGTTCGACGTGCGGCTGAAGCAGCCGGTGGGCAGCCTGCCGGCCTACACCGTGCAGCACTGTGACCCGGCGCGGCCGATGACCTACTGCAACGTCACCGGCGACCGCCGGCGCTGGGAGATCATGCTGATGCCCGGCGACGACCCGGCCGAAATGGTGAAGCCCGAGCGCATCTCGCAGTTGGTGTCGCGCTGGCTGCGGCCGGAGCAGGCGACCATCGAGCGCGCGGTGATCTACACCTTCCATTCGGTGATCGCGCAGGGCTGGCGCCGCGGCCCGCTGCTGCTGGCCGGCGACGCCGCGCACCAGACGCCGCCCTTCCTGGGCCAGGGCATGTGCGCCGGCATCCGCGACGTGGCCAACCTGGCCTGGAAGCTGGCCGCCATCCACACCGGCCGCGCCGACGAGGGCCTGCTCGACAGCTACGAAAGCGAGCGCGCACCGCACGTGCATGCCTTCATCGACCTGGCGGTGAAGCTCGGCGCCATCATCCAGACCACCGACCCGCAAGCCGCGCGCGAGCGCGATGCGCGCTTCACCGCCGGTGCGCCGGAGATCTTCGAGTTCCCGGCCCCGCGCCTCGGGCCGGGCGTGTGGCAGGGCGATGTCGCGCCGGTGGCGCAGGTCTTCCCGCAGCCAATGCTGGACGACGGCCGGCTGCTGGATGCGGCGGTGGGCCCGCGCTTCGCGCTCATCGCCACGCCGGCGCTGCTGGCGGCGGTGGGAGAATCCACGCGCGCCTGGTGGCGCTGGCAGCAGGTGGTGGCAGTGCCCGCCACCGACGCCGCGCTGCAGGCCTGGCTGCAGCAGCACGGCGCCGCGGCGGTGCTGCTGCGGCCCGACCGCTACATTGCCGGCCTGGCCAGCGACGCCGCCGCGCTGCAGGCCCTGACCTTCTCGCTGCCCTGGCTCAAGCCCCCGCCGACTGCCCCTGGATGACCGACAAGCCCGATTCCAGCCTGGCCCGCATGCTGGCCGTGCTGGACCTGTTCGACGAGCAGCGCCTGTCGCTGACGGCCGAGGCCATCGTCGAAGCGCTACAGGTGTCGCAGCCCACCGCCTACCGCTACGTCAAGCTGCTAACCGAGGCCGGCCTGCTGCAGCGCCAGGGCGCCGCGCACTACACGCTGGGGCCGCGCATCGTGGTGCTGGACCATCTGATCCGCCGTGCCGACCCGGTGCTGCAGCATGCGGTGCCCTTCATGAAGGAGCTGGTGGCCACCACCGGGCTGGACTGCGTGGCCACCGGCGTCTACAGCGACCAGCTGCTCGACATCCACCGCGAATACAGCGGCCAGCCGGCGACGCTGAGCTACGGCCGCGGCCGGCCGCGGCCGCTGTTCCTGGGCGCCGCGCCGAAGGTGGTGCTGGCCTGCCTGCCGCCGGCGCAGCTGCACCGGCTGCTGGACGCGCACCGCGACGAGGTGGCTGCCGCCGGCCTGCCCACCGACTGGCAGGCCTTCCGCCGCACCTACGCGCGCATCCGCAAGGACGGCTGCTACGTGTCCCACGGCGAACTGGAAAGCACGCTGGGCGCAGTGGCCGCGCCGCTGCTGCCGGCCGACGGTCGTGTGGTCGGCGCGATCTCGCTGGTGGCGGCGGTGGAACGGCTGGCCGTGCTGGACCTGGACAAGCTGTCGCAGTTGGTCAAGCGCGCGGCCGGGGAGATCAGTGCGCGGATCGGCGCGGACTGACCTGTAGCACATAAGTGCTATATTTGTCGAGCGTTCGGGAGCCACTCCATGTCCACGACCACCATCCGAATCGACGAGGAACTGAAGTCCCGTGTCGCGGCGGCCGCGCAGCGCGCCGGCAAGACGGCGCACGCGTTCATCGTCGACGCGATCGCTCAGACGGTGGAGCAGGCCGAACTCGATGCCGCCTTCGATCAGGTTGCCGACGAGCGGTGGGCCGCGCTGCTGGCCAACGGCAAGTCCGTTGCCTGGCCCGACGCCAAGGCATGGCTCGAGGCCCGTGCACGCGGCGAGCGGCTGCGTCGCCCTGCGGCACGCTTGCTCAAGCGCTGAGCATCACGGATGGCCAGGATCGAGCTGGCACCCGAGGTGCTGGACGACTTCGACCGCATCGTCGATCACCTGTCAGAGTTCGAGGCCGACCACATCTCGCAGCGCATCGGTGAGATCGCCGACGCCGTGCAGGTGCTGCAGCACAGCCCCCTGATCGGGCGTCCGGTCAAGGGCGGCAAGCGCGAACTGGTGATCGGCCGTGGATCGCACGGCTATGTCGCGCTGTATCGCTTCGTGGCCGCGATCGACAAGGTCTTCGTGCTCGCGGTGCGCAGCCAGCGCGAAAGCGGCTACAAGCACCCGACCTGAAGTGACGCGACCCGTTCGTGGACCGCCGAAGCATGTACGGGTCGCGGCTTCAGCGGCCCTGAAGCCCCAAAGGGCAGACCCGTGGGGATTCAGTCCGCGATGCGCGCACTGCCGTGGCTCAGCACCACGATGTCGCGCTCGACCACCCGGGTGCGGAAGGCATGGCGCCCGCCGCCCAGCGACCACATCTCCACCCGCAGCGTCTCGCCCGGATAGACCGGTGAGGAAAAGCGGCAGCCGATCTCCTTCAGCCGCGCCGGGTCCCAGCCGCACAGCGTCTTCAGCAGCGCCACGCCGCTGACGCCGAAGCTGCACAGGCCGTGCAGGATCGGCCGCTGGAAGCCGGCCGCCTGGGCCACCGCCGGGTCGACATGCACCGGGTTGTAGTCGCCCGACAGCCGGTAGATCAGCGCCGCCTCGGGGCGGGTCTTCAACTCGCACACGGCATCGGGCGCGCGTTCGGGCACGGCCTCGCGCGGCGGTGGCGACGGATCCGAGATCTGGCCCGTGGCGCTGAAGCCGCCGTCGCCGCGCATGAAGGACACGCTGCGCGACACCGCCAGCAACTGCCCGCTGGCCTGATCGTGGATGTCGCGCTCGCTGTACATCAGCGCGCCCTTGCCCGCGCCCTTGTCGACCAGGGCGGTGACGCGGGTGGTGCCCACCACCGTGCCTTCGGCCGGCAGCGGCGCCAGCAGTTCCAGGCTCTGCTCGCCGTGCAGCAGCTTCACCCAGTCGATGCCGGTGGCCGGATCCTTGGCCCAGAAGCCGGGGTAGCCCAGCACCACGCCCAGCGTCGGCAGCGCCTGCAGGCCGTCTTCGTAGACGAAGCGCAGCTGCGCGCGATCCATCGGGTCGTGGCCCAGGCCGAGGCCCAGCGCGTACAGGATGGTGTCGCGCGCGCTGTAGGTGTGGACGATGGGCTGGAAGGGCCAGGTCTTCAGCTTGGCGGCGTCGATGGGCATCGCATGTCTCCTACAGGCTGATGTCGTCGGGCACCGGCACTTCCATCGCCAGCAGCACCTGGCAATAGCACTTGGCCAGGTTGTCGGTGCGCAGCGAGGCCATGCCGCCGCCGCCCAGCACATCGTGCAGCAGGAAGTTCATCGAGTGGGTGCCCGGCAGGTCGAAGCGCTCGACACGGCTCGGTTTGTTGTGTGCGAAATGCGCGGCCACGCGCTCCGGCGTCAGCCACTGGTTCAGCAGCGGCAGGTACTCGGGCTTGCGCGCGATGACGCCGATGTTGGCCTTGTCGCCCTTGTCGCCGGAGCGGCCGTGCGCCAGCCGCATCAGCGGCACGGTGCTGAAGCCTTCGATGGCCGGCGTCTCGGCATAGCGCCGCGCCGGGCCGATCGTGGCCTCGTCGAAGCCGCCGTCCACCGGCACCGCCACCGGCGTGGCCTCGGCGCCGACTTGCAGGGTGATCGGCACCTCGGCCTTCGGGATCAGGAACGAGAACAATCGGATCACCGGCGTGGGCGTCGGCCGCCCGCCCACCAGCCCTGTGGTGCCCGGCGACATCGACGTGCCGGCCGCGGCGAACTCGCGTGCGAACAGCTCGGCCGTGGCCTTCGACGGCGTCTTGATCGCCATCTTCAGAACCACCTCGCGCGAGGTGGGCCGCGCGTGCGCGCCGTACATGTCCTCGGCGCCGATGACTTCGATGCGCTTCTCGCTGAACGGCGGCAGGCCCTGCTCGCCGAGCATGCGCTCCATGCGCTTGAACAGCGCCTCGCCGGTGCGCCGCGCCTTGGCGGCGGCCTGCTCGCCGGCGATGGTCAGGAAGGCCATGTTGCGGAAGCCGTCCATGAAGGTGCAGCTGACCTTGTAGGTGTCGGTGGGCGGCCGGCCCCTGGCACCGGTGACGCGCACCCGGTCCTTGCCCACCTGCTCGTAGCGCACGTCGGTGAAGTCGCAGGCCACGTCGGGCACGTGGTAGGCGCGCGGGTCGCCGATCTCGTAGAGCATCTGCTCGGCCACGGTGGCCGGCGTCACCAGCCCGCCGCTGCCGGCGATCTTGGTGATGACGAAGCTGCCGTCACTTTCAGCCTCGACGATCGGGAAGCCGATGATGTCCCAGTCGGGCACGCTCTCCCAGTCGGTGAACAGCCCCCCGTTGCTCTGCGCGCCGCATTCCACCAGGTGGCCGGCCAGCGTGCCCTGCGCCAGCTTGTCGTGCTCGCCGGGCAACCAGCCGAACTCGTGCACGAGCACGCCCAGCGTCACGGCCGAATCGACGCAGCGGCCGGTGATCACCACGTCCGCGCCGGCATCCAGCGCACGCGCGATCGGCAGCGCACCGAGATACGCGTTGATGCTGGCGGTGCGCTGCGGGAATGCCGCGCCGCTGAACATCTCGGTGATGCCGCGCTCGCGGAACTCAGCAGCGCGCGCCGACAGGTCGTCGCCGAGTACCACGCCGATCTTCAGCGGCACGCCCAGCTCCTCGGCCACTTTGGCCAGCGCATCGCGGCAGGCGATCGGGTTCACGCCGCCGGCGTTAGCCACCACCTTGATGCCCTTGGCCTTCAGCTCGGGCAGCAGCGCCTTCATCGTGATGTGCACGAAGTCGGTGGCGTAGCCGGCGTTCGGATCTTTCGCCTTCTGCGCCGCCAGGATCGACATCGTCACCTCGGCCAGGTAGTCGAAGACCAGGTAGCCGATGTCGCCGCCCTTCACCAGCGCGGGCGCGGCTGAAGCCGTATCGCCCCAGAAGCCCGAGGCGCTGCCGATGCGGACTGTCTTTGAACTCATTTGGATGCCTCCGTTTCACGTGCGCGAGCGGCGGGCTTGAGCCGCCCTTCCAGTTTGGCGATGCGCGCCTCCAGCCCCTGCCACGGTGCCGCGCGCTCGGCGGGCGCCGCCGCCCAGCCGTCGAGCAGCATGCGCACCATCTCGCGCGCCACGGCGGTGGGGTCGTTGCGCCGGCCGCGGCCGACGGTGTTGCGGACCCAGTGCTCCAGCCCGCCGAACAGGAAGTCGCGCGCCATCTGCGGGTCCAGGTCGGCACGCAGTTCGCCGCGGGCGATGCCGTCGCTGAGCGTGCGCATCACGAACTGCGCATAGCGCCGGTTCAGCTGGTGCAGCTTGCCGCCGAAGTAGCTCTCGGCGCCGCGGGCCTCGCGGTCCAGCACCTTCAGCCACGACGGGTCGTCGACGGTGATCTGCAGGTGCCGCGCTACCAGGAAGCGCAGCCGGTCGGCCGTGCCCTCGATGACCGCGAAGCGCGGTTCGATGTCGGCGATCAGCCCGTCATAGAACTCGGTGACCACCGCGTCGAACAGCTCGCGCTTGTTCTCGAAGTAGCCGTAGATGGTGCCGACCACGCAGCCGGCGCGCTCGGCGATCTCGGTGATCGAGGCCTGCTCGTAGGGCCGGGCCAGAAAGACCTCGCGCGCCGCCGCCAGGATCTCGGCGCGGCGCACCGACTTGCGGCGCTTGGGCAGGGCGGTCACGGCTGGATATTGAAGTACGGTTCATTATTGTGCCGCCCTGCGACACCGTCAATCACGCCCAGATGCGCCTAGGTGTTTACCAGAAGGCCTGGCCTCACCTGTCAGCCCACGGCTTGACGTCCTGGAGGATAGGCGGCACCATTTTGAAGTCTCATTCATTAACGCTGCCGTGCCTGTCCTCGAAACCCGCATCCATCCCGAAGGCGAGGCCTTCCAGGCGCAGCGCCAGGCCATGCTGCAGCTGGTCGGCCGCCTGCGCGAGCTCGAGGCGCGCGCCGCGCTGGCCTCGGCCAAGGCCAAGCCGCTGTTCGACAAGCGCCATCAGCTGCTGCCGCGCGAGCGGCTGGCGCGGCTGCTGGACCCCGGCTCGCCGTGGCTGGAGCTGTCGTCGATGGCCGGCTGGCTGGTCGACCAACCCGACCCCGAGAAGTGCGTGCCCGGCGGCGGCGTCATCAGCGGCATCGGCGTCATCAGCGGCACGCGCTGCGTGATTACCGTCAACGATGCCGGCATCGACGCCGGCGCCATCCAGCGCATGGGCGGCGACAAGCTGCTGCGCGCGCAGGACATCGCCATGCAGAACAAGATGCCCTTCGTGCAGCTGATCGAATCGGCCGGCGCCAACCTGCTGCAGTACCGGGTGGAAGGCTTCGTCAACGGCGGCAAGCTGTTCTACAACCTGGCGCGGCTGTCGGCGGCGGGCATCCCGGTGGTCGGCGTGGTGCACGGCTCGTCCACTGCCGGCGGCGCCTACATGCCGGGCCTGTCGGACCACGTGATCATGGTGCGCGGCCGCGCCAAGGCCTTCCTGGCCGGCCCGCCGCTGCTGAAGGCGGCCACCGGCGAGATCGCCACCGACGAGGAACTCGGCGGCGCGGTCATGCACACCGGCGTCTCCGGCCTGGGCGAGTACCTGGCCGAGGACGATGCCGATGCGCTGCGCATCGCGCGCGAGCTGTTCCAGCGGCTGCAGTGGGGTGCCTCCGGGCCGCCGAGCCTGCTGGATGCCGACCCGTCGCTGGAACCGCGCTACCCCACCGACCAGCTGGCCGGTGCGATGCCGCTGGACTATCGCCAGCCGGTGGACATGCGCGAGATCATCGCGCGCATCGTCGACCGCTCGGAGTTCACCGAAGCCGGCGCCGAGTACGGCCCGGCCACCGTGGTGGGCCATGCCGCGCTGTACGGCCAGCCCATCGGCATCATCACCAACAACGGGCCGATCGACCCGTCCGGCGCCACCAAGGCCACGCACTTCATCCAGAGCTGCTGCCAGGCCGGCATCCCGCTGCTGTACCTGCAGAACACCACCGGCTACATCGTCGGCAAGGCCAGCGAGCAGGCCGGCATGATCAAGCACGGCTCGAAGATGATCCAGGCGGTGAGCAACGCCACGGTGCCGAGCATCACGCTGATGTGCGGCGCCAGCTTCGGCGCCGGCAACTACGGCATGTGCGGCCGGGCCTATGGGCCGCGCTTCGTGTTCAGCTGGCCGAATACCCGCACCGCGGTGATGGGCGGCGAGCAGGCGGCACTCACCATGCGCATCGTCGCCGAGGGTGGCGCCAAGCGCAAAGGCGTGCCAGTGGACGAGGCGCAGCTGCAGGCGTTGGAGGCCAAGATCATCCACAACTTCGACAGCCAGTCCGACGCCTTCTACACCAGCGGCCGCCTGCTCGACGACGGCGTCATCGACCCCCGCGACACGCGCCGCGTGCTCGGCCTGGCCTTCGACATCTGCCGCCAGGCCGATGCCCGACAACTCCGGCCGATGCAGTTCGGCGTCGCCCGCCCCTGATTCCCGAGGACACCCCCATGCAACCGACGATCTACACCGAAGACCACATCGCGCTGCAGGATTCGCTGAAGAAGTTCTGCGAATCCGAGATCAACCCGCACATCGAGGAATGGGAGAAGGCCGAGATCTTTCCGGCCAAGGAGCTGTTCCGCAAGATGGGCAAGCTCGGCTTCCTGGGCGTGAACAAGCCGGTGGAGTTCGGCGGCCAGGGCCTGGACTACTCCTATGCCGCGGCCTTTGCCGAAGGCCTGAGCGCCATCCAGTGCGGCGGCATCCCGATGGCCATCGGCGTGCAGACCGACATGGCCACGCCGGCGCTGGCGCGCTTCGGCTCCGACGAGGTGCGCAAGGAATTCCTCGCGCCGTCGATCAGCGGCGAGTACGTGGCCTGCCTGGGCGTGTCGGAGGTCGGCGCCGGCTCGGACGTGGCCTCGATCAAGACCACCGCGCGCAAGGACGGCGACGACTACATCATCGATGGCGGCAAGATGTGGACCACCAACGGCACCCAGGCCGACTGGTGCTGCGTGCTGGCCAACACCAGCCAGGGCGGATCGGCCCACCGCAACAAGACGCTGATCTGCGTGCCGATGAAGACCAAGGGCGTGTCGGTGGCGCGCAAGCTGAAGAAGGCGGGCATGAACTCGTCGGACACCGCGCAGCTGCACTTCGACGGCGTGCGCGTGCCGCAGCGCTGGCGCATCGGCGAAGAGGGCATGGGCTTCACCTACCAGATGCAGCAGTTCCAGGAAGAGCGCCTGTGGGCCGCCGCCGGCTGGCGCAAGAACCACGAGATCATCCAGGAGACGATCGCCTACCTGCGCGAGCGCCAGGCCTTCGGCAAGCCGCTGCTGGAGAACCAGTTCATCTACTTCAAGCTGGCCGAGCTGGCCACCGAGGTGGAGGCGATGGGTGCGCTGTTCCACAAGGCGGTGGCGCTGTACGTGGCCGGCAACGATGTGACGCAGCTGGCCTCGATGTGCAAGCTCAAGTGCGCGCGCCTGGCCCGCGAGGTGGCCGACTGGTGCCTGCAGTTCTGGGGCGGCATGGGCTACATCGAGGAAACCCGCGTCAACCGTGCCTGGCGCGACAGCCGCCTGGGCTCCATTGGCGGCGGCGCCGACGAGGTGATGATGGGCATCATCGCCAAGACCATGGGCATCTTTCCCCGGCAAAGCTGATGTTCGACACGCTTCTTATTGCCAATCGCGGAGAAATCGCCTGCCGAGTCATTCGCACCGCGCGGGCCATGGGCCTGCGCACGGTGGCGGTGTATTCCGATGCCGACCGCGACGCGCGGCATGTGCACCTGGCCGACACAGCACTGCGCATCGGCACCGGCCCGGCGCGCGACAGCTACCTGAGCATCGAACGCATCATCGACGCCTGCAAGCGCAGCGGCGCCGGTGCGGTGCACCCGGGCTACGGCTTCCTGTCGGAGAACGCCGACTTCGCGCGCGCCTGCCGCGAGGCCGGCATCGTCTTCGTCGGCCCGTCGCCCGAGGCCATCGACGCGCTGGGCCACAAGGCCGCCGCCAAGCAGCGCGCCGAAAGCATCGGTGTGCCCTGCCTGCCCGGCTATGCCGGCAAGGCGCAGGACAACGACACGCTGATCGGCCAGGCGAAACGCATCGGCGCGCCGCTGATGATCAAGGCCAGCGCCGGCGGCGGCGGCCGCGGCATGCGCCGTTGTGACGACGTGGCCGACGTGGCGCCGCTGGAGCAGCTGATCGAATCGGCCCGCGCCGAGGCGCTGGCCTCCTTCGGCAACGGCGACCTGCTGCTGGAGCGCCTGGTGGAAGAAGCGCGCCATGTCGAGGTGCAGGTCTTCGGCGACACCTACGGCGGCGCCGTGCACCTGGGCGAGCGCGACTGCTCCACCCAGCGCCGCAACCAGAAGATCCTGGAAGAAGCGCCGGCCCCCGGCGTTTCGGACGCGCTGCGCGCGCGCATGGGCGAAGCCGCCGTCAAGCTGGTGCGCGAGGTGGGCTACGTCGGCGCCGGCACGGTGGAGTTCCTGCTGACGCCGGACCACGAATTCCACTTCCTGGAGATGAACACGCGGCTGCAGGTGGAGCACCCGGTGACCGAGGCCATCACCGGCCTGGACCTGGTGGAATGGCAGCTGCGCATCGCGCGCGGCGAGCGCATCCCGCTGCAGCAGGCCGACATCCGCTGGTGCGGCCATGCCATCGAGGCGCGGCTGTGCGCCGAGGACGCCTTCAATGGCTTCGCGCCGCAGGCCGGCGCGGTGGCGCATTGGAGCGTGCCGGAGGGCGAAGGCATCCGCATCGACCATGGCATGGTGGCGCAACCGACCATCCCGCCCTACTACGACTCGATGGTGGCCAAGGTCATCGCCTATGGCGCCGACCGCGAACAGGCGCGCGGCCGGCTGCTGCGCGCGCTGGCCGGCAGCAGTGTGTTGGGCCTGGTCACCAACCGCGAGTACCTGCTGCAGGCGCTGGCCGCACCGGCCTTCGCCACGCCGAAGCTGGCCACGCGCTGGCTGGGCGAGGCCAGCCCCTCGTGGCAGCCGCGCCTGCCCGATGGGCGCTGGGCGGCGCTGGCCGCCGTGATTCGCCTGCACCGGCTGGCGCAGGGCTTTGGGCCCTTTGCGCTGTGGAGTTCGGCTGGCGTGCGCGACACGCCCGTGCGGCTGGCAGTGGGCGAGCAGAGCTTCGACCTGCGCCTGGCCTACCGCCGCGGCGAGCCGACCGAAGTGCGCATCGGCGACGGCGCCTTCGCCATCGAGCTGCAGCACGACGACGGGTTGAACGTGGAGCTGATCGTCGACGGCCTGCACCTGCGCGCCCGCTGCGCGATGCAGGGCGAGGCCGGCTGGCTGGATGCCGAAGGCTGCTGCGCCGCCTGGGCCGACCTGAGCCAGGCACCGCCCGAGCGCGAGGACGAAGGTTCCCACGGCCTGATCAGCAGCCGCATGCACGGCGCGCTGGTGAAGCTGAACGTCGAGGTCGGCCAACGTGTGGCCAAGGGCGAGTTCGTGCTGGCCATCGAGGCGATGAAGATGGAACACCGCATCGAAGCGCCGATCGCCGGCACGGTGGTGGAAGTGGGCGCCACGGCCGGCACGCAGGTGGCGCCGGGGCGGCTCTTGGTACGTATCGAAGCCGACCCGGCTTGAAGGAGAAACCGATGTCCGAATCCGCCGTGCTGTACGCCGCCGAGGGCGGCGTGGCCACGCTGACGATGAACCGGCCCGAGGTGCTGAACGCCCTCAACAACGACCTGCTGGCCGGGCTGAGCGCCGGCCTGGCGCGGGCCAAGGCCGACGACACGGTGCGCGCGGTGTTGCTTACCGGCGCCGGCCGCGGCTTCTGCGCCGGCGCCGACCTGGCGGCCAATGCCGGCATCCCCGGCCCGCGCGATGTGTCGCAAGGGCTGCGTGAGCGCTACCACCCGATCATCCTGGCGATGCGCCAGTTTCCGAAGCCGATCGTCGGCGCCGTCAACGGCGTGGCCGCCGGCGCCGGCATGAGCATCGCGCTGGCCTGCGACATCGTGCTGGCTGGCGAATCGGCGTCCTTCCTGCAAGCCTTCACCCGCATCGGCCTGGTGCCCGACTGCGGCAGCACCTGGTTCCTGCCGCGCATGGTGGGCGACGTGCGCGCCCGCGCACTGGTGATGCTGGCCGACAAGATCAGCGCCGCCGACGCGCTGCAGTACGGCCTGGTGTGGAAGGTCTACGCCGACGACAAGCTGCTGCCGGAGGCGCTGGCCACCGCGCAGAAGATGGCGCAGATGCCGACCCGCGCCTACGACCTGATCAAGCAGGGCCTGGCCGTCAGCTCCGGCAACGGGCTGGGCGACCAGCTGGAGGTGGAGGCGCTGCTGCAGGGCCTGGCGATGGCCACCGAGGACCACAAGGAAGGCGTCACCGCCTTCCTGCAGAAACGACCCGCACAGTTCAAGGGGCGCTGATCATGTCGGAAGAGCTCAAGATCGACAAGCGCGGCCACGCGCTGTGGCTGACCATCGACCGCCCGGCGCAGCGCAATGCGATGAACGGCGCGGTGCTGCAGGGCATCCGCGCCGGGCTGGAGCAGGCCCATGCCGACCCCGAGGTGCGCGCGGTGGTGCTCACCGGCGCCGGCGACAAGGCCTTCTGCGCCGGCGCCGACCTGGGCAAGGGCTCGGGCTCCTTCGAGTTCGACCCGTCCAAGCCGCATGCGGAGTTTGCCGACCTGCTGCGCTATGCGCAGACCACCACCGTGCCGCTGATCGCCCGTGTCAACGGCCACTGCCTGGCCGGCGGCATGGGCTTCATGGCGATGTGCGACATGGCGGTGGCGGCCGAACATGCCAGCTTCGGCCTGCCCGAGGTGAAGATCGGCCTGTTCCCGGCGCAGGTGCTGGCGGTGCTGCAGCACCTGTGCGCGCCGCGGCACATTGCCGAGCTGTGCCTGACCGGCGAGCCGATCGATGCGAAGCGCGCCGCCGAGATCGGCCTGGTCAACCATGTGGCCCCGGCGGGCGAGCTGGACGCCAAGACCGACTGGCTGGTGCAGCGCGTGGTGGGCAAGTCGCCGACCGCGCTGCGCCGCGGCAAGGCGATGATGCGCGCCGCCTTCGACATGAGCTTCGAGCAGTCGATCAGCTTCCTGGAGACCCAGATCATGACGCTGGCGCTGACGCAGGACGCCAAGGAAGGCCGCGCCTCCTTCATCGAGAAGCGCCCGCCCAACTGGACCGGGCGTTGACCTGACACAAAGACCTGCCCCGACGCGCCACGCCGGCGCGCGTCTTGCTTCAGAATCGCCCGTCAAACGAGAAGGGCAAGCAAGCGCGTGGACAGCATCGAGTGCGGCAGCGCCAGCGGTACGCTGCGGGTGGACAACGACGGCATCGGCACTGCTCGTTTCAGCGGGCTGCTGATGCCGGCCAATTTCCTGGCCCTGGGCAGTCTGGTCATGGCTGCCGGCCAGCGCCGCGGCGCCCAGGGCCTGCTGTACCGCAACGACCTGGCCGCCATCTGCTCCGACCCGGTGTCGATGACCGCCTCGTACCCGTCACTGGCCAAGTCGCTGCGTGCGCTGCCGGTGGCCTTCGTGGTCAACGATGCGCAGACCGAGCTGTACCAGCGCGTGGTGCAGCGCGCCACCCAGGCCGGCCTGGTGCGACGCATGTTCCACAGCGAGGACGAGGCCCGCGCCTGGCTGGGCCAGGCCGCGAAGGCGCTGTCCGAGAACCAGGTCTGGTGGCAGGGCCGCGTGGCGCGCAGGTGACGCGCCAGCGGGCCGCAGGGTCCCAGAATGCGGGCTTTCGCCTGACGGAGACAAGCCCATGGCCCAGGACCTGATCGAAAGCTTCGAGAACGGCATCGCCACGCTGACGATGAACCGCCCGGAGGCGCGCAACGCCTTCACCCGCGAGATGATGGACGGCCTGTCGCAGGCGCTGCCGCGGCTGGCGGTGGACCCGGCCGTGCGGCTGGTGGTCATCACCGGCGCGGGCAATGCCTTCTGCGCCGGCGGCGACGTCAAGAGCTTCGCCAAGAACGCGGCCGGCGCGCCGGTGACGCAATCCTTCGACACCAAGGTGGCCGACCTGCGCGTGCGCATGGACGTGGCGCGCTGGCTGCACGAGATGCCCAAGCCCACGCTGGCGGTGATCCCCGGCCCGGCGGCCGGCGCCGGGCTGTCGGTGGCGCTGGCCTGCGACCTGCGCATCGCCGCCGACGACGCCAAGATGACCACCGCCTTCTCCAAGATCGGCCTTTCGGGCGATTTCGGCGGCAGCTACTTCCTCAACTACCTGGTCGGCGCAGCCAAGGCGCGCGAGATGTACTTCACCGGCCAGGTGATCAGCGGCGCCGAGGCCGCGCGCATCGGCCTGGTCAACCGGGCAGTGCCGGCAGCGCAGCTGCCCGCGGCAGCCGCCGCCTGGGCCGCCGAGCTGGCCGCGCTGCCCACCGTGGCCGTGGGCTACATGAAGCGCAACCTGAACACCGCGCTGCGCGGTTCGCTGTCCGACGTGCTGGATGCCGAGGCGATCCACATGATCCGCACATTCGAGACCGAAGACCACAAGGGCGCCGCGGTCGCCTTCGTCGAGAAGCGACCGCCGAGTTTCCACGGCCGTTGACGCGGCGCAAACCGGCGCGAGCGCCTGACGAGCCCGTCTTCGGGAAGCGGCCCAGAATGGGGCCGTGGGCAGTCCGAAGAAGAAACAGAACGACACCATCGACTGCGGCGGCGCCAGCGCGCAGTTGCAGGTGGATGCCGACGGCATCGGCACCGCGCTGTACAGCGGGTTGCTGACGCCGTCCAACTTCCTGGCGCTGAGCGTGCTGGTCATGCGCGCGGGGCTGGCCCGCCAGGCGCGCGGGCTGCTTTACTGCATCGACCAGGCCGTCATCTGCTTCACGCCCGATTCGCTGCCTGGTGCCTACAGCGCGCTGGCTGAGCAGCTGCAATCGCTGCCGGTGGCCTTCGTCACCAACGAGGCCCAGGCCGAACTGCACCGGTTGGTCGTGCAGCGCGCCGGCGAGCACGGGCTGGTGCGCCGGCAGTTCGGCGACGCCCAGCAGGCCCGCCAATGGCTGGTCGGCGTGACGCAGGCCCTCGACGACAACCGGGGCTGGTGGCAGAAACGGGAGCGCCGGCCACCGCGCTGACAGCCGCTGCAGGCTGCCACCGATTGACACTGACATCAGTGTCACCTACGGTCCGCGACATGGCCCGCGATGCCAAAGCCGACCCTGCCCCCGCCGCCCCGGGCCGGCGCCGCGCCGCGCGCCCGGCGCCGGCAGCGCCGCTGGCGCGTTCGTCGGCCAGCCGCCGCGGCGGCACGGCGGCGCCGGCTGCACGCAGCCGCGCCCCGGCCGGGCTGACCGAAGGGCGCCTGGTGCAGGCTGCCTACGAGGTGTTCGCCGCCAAGGGCTATGTGCGCGCCACGGTGCAGGACATCATCGCCCGCACCGGCTGCAGCCGCGGCGCCTTCTACCTGTACTTCCGCAGCACCGACGACGTGTTCGAGCGCGTAGTGCGCCAGGTCATCGATGCGTTGGTAGCCGCCACGCGCGAACGCAGCGGCCGCACGCTGCGCGAGCGGGTCGATGCCGGCAACCGCCGCTACCTGGAGATCTTCGCGCTGCACCGCGGCCTGATGCGCGCGCTGGCCGAGGCCGCCTATGTCAACCCGCGCATCGCGCAGCTGCAGGCGCAGCTGCGCAGCGCCTACCTGCGCCGGGTACGCGACCACCTGGCCCGCCAGGTGGCGGCCGGCCATTGCCATGCCCTGGATGCCGACGCGGCCACGCTGGCGCTGGGCATGATGGTCGAAGGCACTGCGCAGGCCTGGGTGGTGACCGGGCTGGAACCCTTCGAGAAGCCGCTCGACCTGCAGCGCGTGTGCGGCCAGATCAGCGACATCTGGTGCCGCGCGATCTACCTGGACCCCGATGCGCCGATGCTCGCCGCGGCGCCCGCACCGAAGAGGCGCCGATGACCCCCGATACCCCGCCCACCGTGCACAGCGCCCTGGCCGATGGCGTGCTGACGCTGACGCTGAACCGGCCCGACAAGCTCAATGCCTACACCGCGCAGATGGGCCGCGAGCTGGAAGCGGCCTTCCGGCGCGCCGACGAAGACGACGCCGTGCGCGCCGTGGTGGTCACTGGTGCGGGCCGCGCGTTCTGCGCTGGTGCCGACATGTCCGCCGGGGCCGGAAGCTTCGGTGACACGGAACGGCTCTTCGGCCAGGCAGGCGATGCCGCCCGACACGGCGGCGGCTTCATCCAGGCCATCTTCCAGTGCCGCAAGCCTTCGATCGCCGCCATCAACGGCGCGGCGGTGGGCGTGGGCCTGACGCTGACGCTGCCGATGGACATCCGCCTGGCCAGCACCGACGCGCGCTTCGGCCTGGTGTTCACCCGCCGCGGCCTGGTGCCCGAGGCCGGCAGCGCCTGGTTCCTGCCGCGCATCGTCGGCCTGCCGCAGGCGCTGCGCTGGTGCTACGCGGGCCGGGTGTTCGATGCGGCCGAGGCACAGCGGGGCGGGCTGGTGGAATCGGTGCACGCGCCCGAGGCGCTGCTGCCCGCGGCGATGGCCATCGCGCGCGAGATTGCCGACAGCACCGCGCCGGTGGCGGTGGCGCTGACGCGGCAGCTGCTGTGGCGCTTCACCGCCGAGCCGCTGCCCGACGACCTGCTGGCGCTGGACAGCGCGCTGAACCGCACGCTGGGCGCCGGGCCCGATGTGCGCGAGGGCGTGGCCGCCTTCCTGGAAAAGCGCCCCGCGCAGTTTCCGGGCAAAGTGTCCAGCGACATGCCGCCGCAATACCCCTGGTGGCCCACCGCATGAGCACGCTGGGCCGCTCCCAAGTGCTCATCCCGCAGCGCGTAGCGCGGAGGGTCGTCCAGTGAGCACGCCGGGCCGCTCCCAAGCGCTCATCCCGCAGCGCGCAGCGCGCAGCGCGCAGGGTCGTCCCGTGAGCGACGAAACCGAAGCCCTGCAGGCGGCACTGACGGCGCTGTTGCCGCGGCTGCTGCCGGGCTGCCACGGCGTTGACGGGCTGCAGCGGCTGTCGGCCGGCGCCACGCTGCAGACCTGGGCCTTCGACGCCGTGGGCGCGGGTGCGCCGCAGCCCCTGATACTGCGCCGCTCGCCGGGCGGGTTGCGCGGCGCGGAGAGCTTGGCCCTGGCCGACGAGGCGGCGCTGCTGCGCGCGCTGGCCGCGGTCTCGCCGGCGCTGCGCCCGGTGCTGGCCGAGGTGCTGCACGTGGCCACGCCGGCCGACGGGCTGGGCGATGGCTTCCTGATGCGCCGCGTCGCCGGCGAGACCATCCCGCGCAAGATCCAGCGCGACGAGGCCTTCGCCGCCGCGCGCCCGCGGCTGGTGGCGCATCTGGGCGCGGCGCTGGCCGCGATCCACCACGCCGACCCGGCCAGCTTGCCATCCCTGCCGCAACGCGGCCTGCAGGCCACGCTGGACCGGCTGGCGGCGCGCTGCGCCACGCTGTCGCGGCCGAACCCGGTGTTTGCGCATGCGCTGCGCTGGCTGCAGCAGCACCGGCCCGATCCGGCGCAGGAGCGGCTGGCCCTGGTGCACGGCGACTACCGGCTGGGCAATGTCATCGTCGATGGCCGCGGGCTGGCGGCGGTGCTGGACTGGGAGATCGCCCACCTGGGCGACCCGGCCGAGGACCTGGCCTGGATCTGTCTGCCGCCGTGGCGCTTCGGCCGCATCGAGTTGCCGGCGGCCGGGCTGGGCACGCGCGAGCAGCTGTTCGCGGCTTATCAAGCGGCTGGCGGCGGGCCTGTGGACCCGGCCCGGGTGCGCTGGTGGCAGGCCGCCGGCAGCCTGCGCTGGGGCCTAGGCTGCGCCGGCATGCGCGAATGGTTCGACAGCGGCCGCGACCCGAGCGTGGAGCGCGCGATGATCGCCCGCCGCGTGTCCGAGAACGAGATCGACCTGCTGCGGCTGATCGCACCGCGGCGCGCAGCGCAGGCTTTCTGGCCGGAGACCGCCTGATGCTGGACCAACCCGCCGGCCCCGACTTGCTGCAGGCCGTGGCCCGCCTGCTGCGCGACACGCTGCGGCCACAGCTGCCGCCGCATGCCGCGTTCCAGGCCCGCGTCGCGGCCAATGCGCTGGAGCTGGCAGCGCGCGAATGGCAGCTGGCGCCGGCAGCACAAGCCGCGGCGCAATCGCGGCTGCGCGCGCTGCTGGGCCGGGACGGCCCGCTCGAGGCGCTGGAGGCCGAGCTATGCCGGCGCATTGCCGATGGCCGCGTGGCCGCCGACGACCCGGCGCTGCTGGAACACCTGTGGGCCGGCACGCTGGACCGCCTGGCGATCGACCAGCCGGCGTATGCGCCGTACCGACACGAGACCATGAACAAGGAGTGAGACCCGATGGACTTCAACCTGCCCACCGAACTGAGCGAACTGCTGCGCAACCTGGACCGCTTCATCGACCATGAGATCCGGCCGCTGCAGGCGCAAGACGACAACGAGCGTTTCTTTGATCACCGCCGCGAGTGGGCGCGCACTGACTTCGACAACGGCGGCCTGCCGCGGCCCGAATGGGAGGCGCTGCTGCTGGAATGCAAGAAGCGCGCGGACAAGGCCGGCTTCTACCGCCTGAGCCTGCCCAAGGAATTCGGCGGCCAGGAGATCGGCAACCTGTGGATGGCGGTGATCCGCGACCACCTGGCGTCGAAAGGCCTGGGCCTGTTCAACGACCTGCAGAACGAGCATTCGGTGGTCGGCAACTTCCCGGTGATCGTGATGCTGCGCGACTTCGGCACGCCGGCGCAAAAGCAGCACTTCATCACCGGCCAGCTGAAGCACGAGGCGCGCATCACCTTCGGCCTGACCGAGCCGAACCACGGCTCGGATGCCACCCACATGGACACCAAGGCGGTGCGCGAGACGCGCAACGGCATCGAAGGCTGGCGCATCAACGGCGAGAAGATGTGGACCACCGGCATGCACACCGCCACGCACTGCGCGCTGTTCGCCCGCACCGCCGGCCAGGCGGGCGACGCCCGCGGCATCACCTGCTTCCTGGTGCCCACCGGCACGCCGGGTGTCAAGGTGGAGGAGTACCTGTGGACCTTCAACATGCCCACCGACCACCCGCGCGTCAGCTTCACCGACGTGTGGGTGCCGGCGGATGCGATGTTCGGCGAGGAGGGCCGCGGCCTGGCCCTGGCGCAGAGCTTCGTTCACGAGAACCGCATCCGCCAGGCGGCCAGCAGCCTTGGCGCGGCCGCCTTCTGCGTGGCCGAGAGCGTCAAGTACGCGCGTGAGCGAAAACCCTTTGGCGAGGAACTGGCCCGCAACCAGGGCATCCAATTCCCGCTCGTGGAACTGGCCACCCAGGTGGAGATGCTGCGCCTGCTGATCCGCAAGACCGCCTGGGAGATGGACCAGATGCCGCACCCCGAAGTGGAAAAGAAACTGTCCGACAAGGTGTCGATGTGCAACTACTGGGCGAACCGACTGGTGTGCGAAGCCGCCGACCGCGCGATGCAGGTGCACGGCGGCATCGGCTACAGCCGCCACAAGCCCTTCGAGCACATCTACCGCCACCACCGCCGCTACCGCATCACCGAAGGCTCCGAGGAGATCCAGATGCGCAAGGTGGCGGCCTTCCTGTTCGGCTACCTGGGCCCGAACCGGTTCTGAACGCTTTCCCCCACCGCCCTCGTCAGAAGGGCTTGCTTTACCCACCCCCAAGGAGACTTGCATGAAACTGATCAAGAAGTGGCTGGCCTACGCCGCCGTGGCGTTCGGCGCGGCGGCCAGCGCCTTGCCGGCGGCCGCGCAGGAGACCTGGAAGCTCGGCACCGCGGCCATGCCCGGCACGGTGCTGTACGACATCGTCATGAAGTTCATCAACGACTTCAACGCCGCGGCCGGCGGCGAGCTGAAGCTCGAGTACCAGCACGTGGGCAACGAGCAGGAGATGCACCAGCAGGTGGTGCGCGGCCGGCTGCAGATGGGCGCGTCGTCCTTTGCCGGCGGCGCGATCCTGGTGCCCGAGGGCGCGGTGTTCAACACACCCTACCTGTGGAAGAACGATGCCGAGCGCGCCTGGGTGACCGACAACCACGGCGTCCCGGTGATCAAGAAGTTCTACGCCGAGAAGGGGCTGGAGCTGATCCTGGTGGCCGACGTGGGCTGGAACGACATGGTCTGCAAGACCGCCTGCCTGACGCCCGACAGCCTGAAGGGGCAGAAGATGCGCGTGTCGCCCTCACCGGCCTCGCGCATCGTCTTCAAGCAGCTGGGCTCCAACGGCGTGCAGATGCCGCTGACCGAGTTCTGGCCCGGGTTGCAGAGCGGCCTGGTGGTGGGCGGTGACCTGCCCTTCCTGTTCTACGTGACCACGCCGGCCGCGCAGAGCGCGCCGCACTACGTGGTGACGCGGCACTACCACCACCCCAGCACCTTCATCGTCAACAAGGCGCTGTTCGACGGCATGAAGCCGGCGCTGCGCGAGAAGCTGCTGAAGGCGGTGCCCGACGCCAACTGGGCGCGCAAGCAGGTGGCCGATACCGAAGGGCCGAAGATGAAGGAGTTCGCGGCCAAGGGCGGCTTCGTGCACCAGCTGACCGACCAGCAGCGCGAGGCCTGGGCCGCGGTGATCCGCCCCGGCCAGGCCGAGATGATCGCCGCCATCGGTGGCGGGGCCCAGCAGGTCTACGACGCGCTGATGCAAGGCAAGAAGGTCTGGGCCGAGCAGCACGAGAAGAAGTAAGCCCTTCGGCCGGCCCGGGCGCCCTGGGCCGGCCGCAGCGTCTCAGGGCTTGGCCGGGGCGAAGCCCTCTTCGACGCGCCGCATCACATAGTCGAAGAACGGGTTGGAGGACATGCGCGCCAGCGAGTCGATGCTGACGATCAGCGTGCCGCGCTCGCCGCGCGTGGCCATTGCGCCGAGGTTGGCGCCGTAGTCCTCGCTCAAGTCGGGCTGCAGGCCGTAGAGCGGATCGCTCAAGGGGAACGGGATCGCCAGGTGCGACAGCGAGAACACGCCGGGCGGGTACACCAGGTTCAGTTCCTGCACGGTCTCTTCCGTGCTGCCGGCCGGCGTGATGCGGGCCACCATCTGCTCGCTGGTGCGGCTGGCGTTGGTGACGACCACGGTGCCGAAGTTGCGCGGCGCATCGGGCAGCAGCCGCGCCACCATCGTGTCGCTACCGGCGCGCAGCAGCGGGCCGAACTTGACATGGCGGTTCAGGTCGAACAGCACCAGCTCGCTGCCGTTCTTCGGCAACTTCGCGTAAAGCGCCGTGACGATCGCGCGCGTGCTGACGGTGAAATCCACCACCGACTGGAAGGTCAGCACCGGCGGCAGGCCCTGCAGGTTGTTTTCGCGCGCATGGCGGTCGATCTGCGCCTGCAGCCGCCGCGCCACCAGCGACGACTGGCGCGCCCCGTTGACCGGGAAGCTGTTGTACTTGAAGGGGTTGAACTCCGGCACGATGCCCAGCCAGGCCGCCTTGTCCAGCGCGGGCAGGAAGGCCGGCCAGCCGAACACGCCGGCAAAGCGCGCCATGCTGGTGATGCCGATCATCGGCGCGAACAGCACGATGCGCTCGGGCGCGGCCAGCGACTTGTCGTCCAGCACGTCCAGCGCGTACTTCATGGCCAGCGCGCCGCCGTTGGAAAAGCCCACCAGGTGCAGCGGCGCCGGGGCCGGTGCCAGGCGCCGCGCCTCGCGCACCGCCAGGTGGGTAGCGGCCATCCACTGCTCCCATTCCACGTCCACCAGGCCGGCCGGCACCGTGCCATGGCCGGGCAGCCGGATGGCCAGCGCCACGTAGCCGGCCTGCACGTAGCGCCGCGCCACGTGGCGCAGGCTGTAGGGTGAATCGGTCAGCCCGTGCAGCAGCACCACCGCGCCCACCGGCTTTCCGGGCGGTGCCATGACATAGGAGCGGTTCCAGTCCTGCGCGAAGCGGCCGGGGTAGATCGGGCTGCCGCTGAAGTAGCGGTTGGAGCCGACCTGCGCCTCGGGCTCCAGCTTGTCGGTGACCTGGGCGCGCACCTCGTCGAAGAGCTTCTTCTCGGCCTCCAGGTAGGCGGCCCAGTCGGCCTTGGCCAGCTGCGCGGCCGGAAGCTCCTGCGGGATGAAGGTATGCCAGCGCTCCAGGTGAGGCGCCCGCAGCGCGTCGTAGGTCCGCCAGGCCAGCAGCGCGACGAGCAGCAGCACGGCCCCGACGACCAAGCGCTTCAGCATCGTGTACAGCCTACCCTTCATGCCTCGACCCGCCCTGCGCACCCCGCGCTGCGGCGCGATGATATGCGGCCCCTTCGGCAACAATGGCGCGCGAAAAACGGAGACGGCCGATGTGGCAGAGACTGAAGCCCCAGCCGGGCAACCTGCGGGTCTGGCAGTTCGGATTGCTGGTGGCCTTGCTGGCCTTCTGGCACCTGATGACGGCGCCGGGCCTGCTGCCCAACTTCATGTTCGAGAACGACCGCCAGGCGGCCTTCTTCTTCGGCCAGCCCGCGGTGGTGGCGCAGCGCATCTGGGCCTGGTTCATCACCGATGCCGACATCTACCGCCACCTGGCGGTGACGCTCACCGAAACCATGCTGGCCTTCGCCTTAGGCTCGGTGCTGGGCCTGGGCGCGGGCCTGTGGCTGGCGCTGCAGCCGATGGCTTCGGCGCTGCTCGAGCCCTACATCAAGGCGATGAACTCGATGCCGCGCATCATCCTGGCGCCGATCTTCGCGGTGTGGTTCGGGCTGGGCATCGGCAGCAAGGTGGCGCTGGGGGTGACGCTGGTGTTCTTCATCGTCTTCTTCAACGTCTACCAGGGCGTGAAGGAGGTTTCGCCGGTGGTGCTGGCCAACGCGCGCATGCTGGGCGCCAGCCCGAAGCAGCTGTTGCGCCACGTGTACCTGCCCAGCGCGATGGCCTGGGTGTTCAGCTCGCTGCACAACAGCGTGGGCCTGGCCTTCGTCGGCGCGGTGGTCGGCGAGTACCTGGGTTCCAGCCAGGGCGTGGGCTACCTGATCCTGCAGGCCGAAGGCAGCTTCGACATCAACACGGTGATGGCCGGCATCGTGGTGCTAACGGCCTTTGCGCTGCTGCTGGACGCCGTGGTCACGCGCATCGAGAAGCGGCTGATGAAGTGGCAGCCGAAGAGCGGCGAGACCGAGAAGCTGTAGCCGCTACAGCTTGCGTTCCTTGCGCAGCCGCACGCACTGCTCGTGCTGCGTCCAGGCCTTCTTGGCGCACTGCGTTTCCATGCACTGCAGCAACGCATAGCGTTCGCGGTTGCCACAGGCCTGGCGCGGGCTGCTCGGCCCAGCGGCCACCTTGGCGGGTGCCGCGGGCGCCGGCGGTGGCGCCGGCTTTGGCGGATCGACGATCACCGGCGGAGCGGCACCCGACACCATGCCGCCGTCGGCCTGGGGCCGGCCGGCGCTGGGCGGCGGATAGACCAGCGGCTGGGCCGCGTCGGCCGGCGGCACGCTGAAGGGGCTGGCGGCGCTGCCGCCCAGCAGACCGGGGTCATAGGCCTTCAGCATCCAGACCACGGCGCCGCCCATCAGCACCAGCAGCAGCAACGCCGCCGCGACCAGCAGGGCCAGGCGGCGCTGTGGTGACAGCGGCGGCACGGCCGCAGGCTCCGCATCCGGGGCTTCGGGCCCGGCCGCGGTGTAGGCCGTGGCCGGCGCCGAGTCGGCCGGCGCATCGCCTTCCTTCCTGGGCTTGGCCGCGTCTTCGTTGGCCTGGGCCGCGATGAAGGCAAAGGTCTGGTCCAAGTCGGCCATCACCTTGGCATGCGCCGGATCGCTGGGCTTTGGCGGCGGGGGCGGCTCGACGGCCGGTGGCTTGGCCGGCGGTGGAGGCGGGGCGACGGGGGCTCGCGCCGCCACCGGTGGCACCACCGGCAGCGTGAGCGTTGGCACCGACGCGGCCGGCGGCGGGGCCGCCGGTGGGGCCAGCCCATCGAGCCGCGCACGCACTTCGGCCACGCTCTGCAGGCGGTCCTGCGGGCGCTCGGCCAGACAGTCGTCGAGCACGCTCAACCACCCCGGCGGGTCGCCCAGGGCGGGCTGAGCGGCCCGCAGCCGCACCCAGACCATGCCCAGTGGTTCGGGCGGCCGGGCCGGCACCGGGCCGCTGGGCGCCGCCGGCAGCTGGCCGCTGATGCAGAAATGCAGCGTGGCCGCCAGCGAGTACAGGTCGCTCCACGGGCCGAGTGCCGCCTCGCCGATGCCGACCTGCTGTTCGGGCGGCTCGAAGCAGGGTTCCAGCGCGGCCATCATGCTCTGCGTGCGGTCGCTGATCAGTGCAGTGCGTACCGCATCGAAGTCCAGCAGCAGCGGCCGGCCGTCGGGCCGCAGCAGGATATTGCCGGGGGCCACCGCACCATGCACGCAACCTTCCTCGTGCAGTGCTTCCAGCGCCCCCAGCAGCCCATCGAGCCAGCCGCGCAGCGCCCGCACGTCGGGCGTGGCCGAGAGCTCGCGGCGGTGCGCCAGCAGCGTGGGCCCGGGGCTGTAGCGCATCACGCGGTAGGCCGTGCCGTGGCGCTGCAGCAGGCGGGTGATGCGCACCAGCGCAGGGTGGTCGCAGCGCGCCAGCGTCTGCGCCTCGGCGATGAAGGCCTGCAGCCCCTGCCCGAAGCGGTCGGCATGCGCGCGGGCGCGCAGCACCACCTGGGTCTCGGCGCTGCGCAGTGCCAGCGCATCGGGCAGGTATTCCTTGAGGGCCACGTGCATCTTCAGCGCGTGGTCGTAAGCCCGGTAGACGACGGCGAAGCTGCTCTGCGCGAGCACGCGCTCGATCTCGAACTCTTCGAAACGCGTCTTCGGCGGCAAGGCGCGCTCGGGGGCACGCAGCGGGTTCGGTGGCAGCGGAGGACGCGCAGTCATCGTGGCCGCGATGCTACTGCGCGAACTCGCCCCGCGGTCGGCCCGTCATGCAACAAATGCAGAATGCTCGTCCAACCCCGACCTGCCAGGAGACAAGACGATGGCCAAGGACTTCAGCACGATGGAAGACTCCAACCGCAGCGCCAACGCGGACATCCACCGCGTGTCCGACCCGGCGCGGCGGCTATGGCTGCAGGGCGGCCTGGGCGCGCTGGCCGCCGGGGCGCTGTCGCCGCTGCTGGCGGGCTGCGCCACGGCGCCCTTCGACGGGCCGCTGCTCGGCTTCAAGCCGGTGCCGGTGACCGACCAGGACACCATGGTCGTGCCCGAGGGCTACGAAGCGGTGGCCATTGCCGCCTGGGGCGAGCCGGTGGGCGTGCCGGGCAACATGCCGGCCTGGCGCATGGACGCCGGCAACAGCGCCGCCGACCAGGCGGTGCAGATGGGCATGCACCACGACGGCATCCACTACCTGCCGCTGGACGGCAGTCGCCGCGGCCTGCTGGTGATGAACCACGAGTACACCGACGACGGCCTGCTGCACACCGACGGCATGAAGACCTGGAGCGCGGAGAAGGTGCGCAAGGCCCAGGCCGCGCATGGCATGTCGGTGATCGAGATCGAGCTCAAGGACGGCCGCTGGCAGATGGTGCGGCCCTCGAAGTACGCGCGCCGCTTCACCACCTACACGCCCTTTGCCGTCAGCGGGCCGGCCGCCGGCCATGCGCTGATGCAGACCGCCGCCGACCCGGCCGGCCGCACCGTGCTGGGCACGCTGAACAACTGCGGCACCGGCATCACGCCCTGGGGCACGGTGCTGTCAGGCGAAGAGAACTTCGCCTTCTACTTCGACGGGCCGGACGCGCCCAGTGCCGACCAGCGCCGCTGGGGCCTGCGCAAGACCGGCTTCTACCGCTGGCCGGAGCATGACGAGCGCTTCGACGCGAAGCGCCACCCGAACGAGTTCCACCGCTTCGGCTGGATCGTGGAGATCGACCCCTTCGACCCGGCGAGCACGCCGGTCAAGCGCAGCGCGCTCGGCCGCGCCGCGCACGAAGGCGCCACGGTGGCGGTGACCCAGGACGGCCGCGCGGTGGTGTACTCGGGCGAGGATGCGCGCTTCGAGTACATCTACAAGTTCGTCAGCCGCGACAAGATCGCCCCGGGCGGTGCCAAGGCCAACGCCACGCTGCTGGACCACGGCACGCTGTACGTGGCGCGCTTCGATGCCGACGGCAGCGGCCGCTGGCTGCCGCTGGTGGCCGGCCAGGGCCCGCTCACCGCCGCCAACGGCTTTGCCGACCAGGGCGCGGTGCTGATCAAGAGCCGCCAGGCCAGCGACCGCCTGGGCGCCACCAGGATGGACCGGCCCGAATGGCTGGCGGTGGACCAGAAGGGCAAGACGGTCTATTGCACGCTGACCAACAACAGCAACCGCGGCGCCAAGGACATGCCCGGCCCCGATGCCGCCAACCCGCGCGCCAACAACGTCATGGGCCAGATCATCCAGTGGACCGAGGACGGTGATTTCGACAGCGCCAGCTTCCGCTGGAAGCACCTGATGCTGGCCGGCGACCCGGCCAACGAGCGGCCCGAGGCCCGCGGCAACATCAAGGGCGACATCTTCGCCTGCCCTGACGGGCTGGCGATGGACGCGCGCGGCGTGCTGTGGATCCAGACCGACGCCCATGCCTCGCAGATGTACAAGGGCGAGATGAAGGGCTTCGGCAACAACCAGATGCTGGCCTGCGACCGCACCACCGGCGAGGTGCGGCGCTTCTTCACCGGCCCGGTGAACTGCGAGGTGACCGGGGCGACGCTGACGCCCGACCTGCGCACCATGTTCATCAACATCCAGCATCCGGGCGAGACCGCCAGCGACCGCAGCGACCCGGCCAATCCGTCGAAGTTCTCGAACTGGCCGGACTACAGCCCGGGCGGCCGGCCGAGATCGGCCACGGTGGTCATCCGCAAGAAGGACGGCGGGGTGATCGGCACCTGAGGCTCAGGTCAGCCGGTACAGGTCCAGCCGCACCCAGCGGGCCTCACGCTGGCCACAGGCGATGGCCATCACCTTGTTCAGGTGCGCCCATTGCGGCGCGCCGGTGGTGAAGCGCACCAGCGTGCGGAAGAAGTATTCGTCGCGGGCCACCGGCTCGCCGCGCGCCAGCCGCGCCATCACCTCGGCCGGGCCGTGGCGCAGGCCGCTGCTCTGCACCTCGATCAGCGCGCCATCGTCAGCCCGGATCACATAGTGCGCGGCAATGTCCAGCACGCCGTCGGCACGGTTGACCTGCCAGTCGACGCCGCCTTCGACCAGCGTGCCGTTCAGTTCCGGGCCCCGCACCGTGCCGCCGCCCAGCGGCACGTAGCGGCGCTCGCCGTAGGGCCCCGGGCCCAGCGTGACCAGCGATTGCACCTCACAGTCGATGTGCGTCATCGGCAGCAGCGCGGGTGGCGGTGGCATCGGGGTCATTGGTGGGCCTCCTTGTGGCCGGCGATTGTGCCGCCCGATTTCCATGCTATGAATGTTGTCTTTCCGATAGCTTCTGCATAAGGGCTTCCGCGTCCCGAGCATCGCGCGTTTTTTCAACCTCGATGGAGCTCCCGCGCATGTTGACCCGACGCCATTTCCTCGGCGCCAGCCTGGCCACCACGGCCGCGTACGCCGCCGGTTCCTTCGTGCCCGCCTGGGCGCAGAACGCACCCAACCTGGGCACGCCCACCCTGCCCGCCGTCGGCTTCCGCCGCATGAAGGTGGGCGACGTGGAAGTGATCTCGCTGCTGGACGGCGTGGCCCGCCGGCCGCTGGGCGAGGAGTTCGTGAAGAACGCGCCGCTGAGCGAAGTGCGCGCGCTGCTGGCCTCGCAGAACCTGCCCACCGAGTACATCGACATTCCGTTCACGCCCTTTCTGGTGGTGGCCGGCAACCGCCGCATCCTGATGGACACTGGCCTCGGCGAATTCGGCGGCCCGACCACCGGCAAGCTGCTGGAACAGCTGCGTGCGGCCGGCTTCCAGCCGGCCGACATCGACACCGTGCTGATCACCCACTATCACGGCGACCACATCGGCGGCCTGCGCAACAAGGCCGGCGAGTATGTGTTCGCCAAGGCCAAGGTGATGGTGCCGGCGCCCGAGCACGCCTTCTGGATGGACGACGCCAAGATGGCCGCCGCGCCCGAGGGCATGAAGGGCGCGTTCAACAACGTGCGCCGGGTGTTCGCGCAGATGCCTAACGACATGCTGGTGAAGTTCGAGCCGGGCACGGAACTGGCCCCTGGCATCCGCTCGGTGGCGGCCTTCGGCCACACGCCGGGTCATACGCTGTTCGACCTGAAATCGGCCAATCAGAACTTCGTTTACGTGGGCGACCTGACCAACGTGCCGGCACTGTTTGCGCGCAACCCGGACTGGGCGGTGACCTTCGACATGGACGCCGAGGCCGCGCGCAAGGTGCGGCGCGAGACCTTCCAGCGCATCGTCGCCGGCAACGCGATGGTCGGCGGCTTCCACTTCCCCTTCCCGGCCATGGGGCGCATGGCCGTGTCGGGCACCGGCTACGCGTTCGAGCCGGTGAACGCCAGTGCCTGAGCTGCCGCGGCGCGCCTGGGGCACGCGCCGCCGCGCCTTCGTGGCCGGCGGGCTGGCGTGGCCACTGTGGCCGGCCGCGGCGGCCGGCGACGATGTGGCGAAGCTGCTGCGCGAGGGCGGCGCGGTCATCGCCTTCCGCCATGCGCTGGCGCCCGGCACCTTCGACCCGCCGGGCTTCCAGCCGGGCGTGTGCAGCACGCAGCGCAACCTCAGCGAGGAAGGCCGCGCGCAGGCGCGGCGAATCGGCGGCTGGTTCCGCCAGCGCGGGCTGAAGCCTGCGCAAGTGCGCTCCAGCCCGTGGTGCCGCTGCCTGGACACGGCCACGCTGGCCTTCGGCAGCGCTGAGCCGTGGGCCGCGCTGGGCTCGCCGCACGGCGCGGCCGAGACCACCAATGCCGAATCGCTGCAGGCGCTGCGTCAGGCGCTGGTGGCGGCCACGGCCGCGCGGCCGCGCTTCGAGGTCTGGGTGACGCACCAGTTCGTGCTGAACCGGCTGGTGGAGACGTCCACCACGTCCGGCGAAGGGCTGGTGCTGCGCGCCGATGCAGCCGGCCAGCCGAAGGTGCTGGCCAAGCTGCTGATCAGCTGAGGCGGATGCCGGCGGCTACTTGGCCGTCGGCATCACGAACTCGGCGCCCTTGGCAATCGTCTCGGGCCAGCGCTGCATCACGCTCTTCTGCCGGGTGTAGAAGCGCACGCCTTCCTCGCCGTAGGCATGCATGTCGCCGAACAGGCTGCGCTTCCAGCCGCCGAAGCCGTGCCAGGCCATCGGCACCGGGATCGGCACGTTGATGCCCACCATGCCGATCTGCACGCGGCGCGCGAATTCGCGCGCCACGTGGCCGTCGCTGGTGTAGCAGGCCACGCCGTTGCCGAATTCGTGCTCGTTGACCAGTTGCACCGCCTCGGCCATGTCCTTCACGCGCACACAGGCCAGTACCGGGCCGAAGATCTCTTCCTTGTAGATGCGCATCGCAGGCGTCACGTGATCGAACAGCGTGCCGCCGGTGAAGAAGCCGCCCTCCAGGCCCGGCACCTTGTGGCCGCGGCCATCGACGACGAGCTTCGCGCCTTCCTGCACGCCGATGCCGATGTAGCCCTCGATGCGGTCGCGCGCCTGCTTCGTGACGATCGGGCCCATCTCGGCTTCCAGGTCCATCGGGCTGCGGATCTTCAGCGCCTTGGCGCGCTCGGCCAGCTTCGGCACGATCTTGTCGCCGATGTCGCCGACCAGCACCGCCACCGAAATCGCCATGCAGCGCTCGCCGGCACTGCCGTAACCGGCGCCGATCAGGCCGTCCACCGCCTGCTCGATGTCGGCATCGGGCATCACCACCATGTGGTTCTTGGCGCCGCCCAGCGCCTGCACGCGCTTGCCGTGGTGCGCGCCGGTCTCGTAGATATATTGCGCGATCGGCGTGCTGCCGACGAAGCTCAGGGCCTTGACGTCGGGGTGCGTCAGCAGCGCGTCCACCGCCACCTTGTCGCCCTGCACCACGTTGAACACGCCGTCGGGCAGGCCGGCCTGCTTCAGCAGATCGGCCATGAACAGGCTGGGGCTGGGGTCGCGCTCGCTGGGCTTCAGGATGAAGGCGTTGCCGCAGGCCAGCGCCACCGGGAACATCCACAGCGGCACCATGCACGGGAAGTTGAAGGGCGTGATGCCGGCCACCACGCCCAGCGGCTGGCGCATCGTCCAGTTGTCGATGCCGGTGGACACCTGCTCGGTGTAGTCGCCCTTCAGCAGCTGCGGGATGCCGCAGGCGAACTCGACGATGTCGATGCCGCGCGTGACCTCGCCCTGCGCGTCGGTGAACACCTTGCCGTGCTCGGCGCTGATCATCGCCGCCAGCGTGTCGCGGTGCTGCATCAGCAGCTGCAGGAAGGCGTTCATCACGCGCGCGCGGCGGATCGGCGGCATCTCGGCCCAGGCCGGGAAGGCGGCCTTCGCGCTGGCCACCGCCGCATTGACTTCCTCCACCGAGGCCAGCGCCACCTGGCGCGCCACCTTGCCGGTGCTGGGGTTGTAGACCGGCTGTTGCCGGCCGCTGGCGCCGGGCACGGTACGGCCGCCGATGTAGTGGCCGACGTCGGTGGTGGCGGTGAAGGCTTCGGGTGCGCCCATGATGTGCTCCGTGCGTGAGGGTGAAAGGTCAGTCTAGGCCGCGCCGCGAGCAGCGCGCAAGCTGGGCAGGCCGATACCCACGGCATCGAAGCCGCCGTCGACGGCCAGGCATTGGCCGTTGATGTAGCTGGCGGCGTCGCTGCACAGGAAGCCGATGCCGGCGGCGATCTCTTCCGGCGTGCCGTAGCGGCCCAGCGGGATGCTGTCGTGGTAGTCGCGGCGGATTTCGGCACTGTGAACCAGCTTGGCCATTGCAGTGTCCACCGGCCCGGGGGCGATGGCATTGACGCGGATGCCCACGTCGCCCAGCTCGGCTGCCTGCTGCTTGGTCAGGTGGATCAGCGCCGCCTTGCTGGTGCCGTAGGCCACGCGCAGCGTGCTGGCGCGCAGGCCGGAGATCGAGGCGATGTTGACCACCGCGCCGCCGCCGTGCTTCAGCATCAGCGGGGCAGCCGCCTGGGTGCACAGGAAGGCGCCATCCAGGTTGGTGGCCATCACGTCGCGCCATTCGGCGAAGGTGGTGTCCCGCAGCGGCTTGAAGACGGCGATGCCGGCGTTGTTGACCAGCACGTCCAGCCGGCCGAAGCGCGCCTCGACGGCGGCCACGGCAGCGGCCACCTGAGCCGGGTCGCGCACGTCGGCATGCAGCGCCAGCGTGCGCTCGGGCTGCGCCAGCGCGGCCACCGCGGGGTGCAGCGTGCCGGCGTCGATGTCGAGCAGCGCCACCGCATGCCCGTGCTGCAGGAACCACTGCGCCGTGGCCAGGCCGATGCCGCGCGCGGCGCCGGTGACCAGGGCCACCTTGGGAGCGTTTTGCATGGCCTGCATGCTAGCCGCGCCGCACGTCAGGCCTTGCGCAGCACGCCGCTGGCATGCAGCAGCTGCAGCAGCTCGGGCGCATCGATCAGCCGCAGGCCGGCCTCGCGGGCATAGCTGCGCGCCTTGTCGCTGACCTCGCCGCCGGCGAGGTAGATCGCGGCATCGGCCTGCTGCTGCTCGCGTGCGGCCTGCAGCTCGCGCAGCGGCTCTACGCCGGTGCTGGCCGCTTTCCAGCGACGCAGGCTCATCAGCGTGAGCTGGCCGCCCTTGTCCAGCGCCAGGTCGGCGCCGCCGCCCTTCAGCGGCCGCACCTCGAAGCCCTGGCTGCGCCAGGCTGCTTCGACCAGGGCCGCGAACTCGCGGGCATTCATCGCCTGCAGCCGCTGCAGCAGCTGCTCGCGCTGCGCGGCATTGGGCGCATTGCGTTGTCGCCAGGCGGCCATGGCGGCAATGACCACGAAGGGGAAGCTGCCCAGCATGCCAGCCACTGCCAAGTCTGCCGGCAGCAGCGCACGCGCCAGCAGCGAGACCACTGCAGCGATGGCCACGCTGATCCACCACGGCTTGCGCAGCAGGATCGCGAACAGCGAGTTCTCGGCCATCTTCAGCTTCAAGCAGGCACCTCGGGGTCGATTGCGGGCGGGGGCGGATTTTGCTCCTACCATGCGCGCGACCGACATTCCCGCCACATCGCCTCTTGCAAGCACTCCGACGCCAGCGAATCGCCCAAGGGCTGCTGTGGATCACCCCGGCACTGTGGTCGTCCAACTACATCATCGCGCGCGCCTCCGACGGCGTGATCGCGCCGCACCTGCTGGCGCTGGGCCGCTGGACGCTGGCGCTGGCGCTGCTGCTGCCGCTGTCGGCCGGCGCGCTGGTCCAAGAATTTCCCCGCTGGAAGCACGAGTGGAAGCAGATGCTGCTGCTGGGCGCGCTGGGCATGTGGATCTGCGGCGCCTTCGTCTACCAGGGGGCGCAAACCACCAGCGCCATCAATATCGGGCTGATCTATGCGGCCACGCCGGTGGCCATCGCCTTCGCGTCGGCCCGGCTGCTGCATGAGCGTCTGTCGGCCTGGCAGCGCGTGGGCATGGGGCTGGCGCTGTGCGGCGTGCTCTTCGTCATCGCAAAGGGCGAGCCCGGCAACCTGCTGGCCGTGCGCTTCACGGTAGGCGATCTGTGGATCCTGGTGGCCGCGATGTCCTGGGTGGCCTACACCGTGCTGCTGCAGCGCTGGCCCTCGGCATTGGGGCCGACGCCGCGGTTGGCGGCCATCACCTTCGGCGGGCTGCTGGTGCTGCTGCCCTTCACGGCGCTGGAAGCCATCGTCCAGCCAGGGCCAGCGCCGGGTCTGAAGGCGCTGCTGTTGATCGTGCTGGCCGGGCTGCTGCCGGGCTTCTTCTCCTACCAGGCCTACGGATACATGCTGCGCGAGCTTGGCGCCTCGCGCTCGTCGCTGGTGATGTACCTGGCGCCGGTGTATGCGGCGTTCACCTCCTGGGGGCTGCTTGGCGAGCCGCCACGCTGGTATCACGCGGTGGGCGCGCTGCTGATCCTGCCAGCCATCTGGCTGGCCACCCGCAAGCCCGCGGCCTGAAGAGCTTGCGACAATGGCGGCCCCGCATCCCGCCGGCTGCCCCATGAGCGTCAAGCACCCCTTCCATCTGGCCTTTCCGGTCACCTCGCTGGACAAGGCCCGCGCCTTCTATGGCGGCCTGCTCGGCTGCCCGGAGGGCCGCTCGTCCGACACCTGGGTGGATTTCGACCTGCAGGGGCATCAGATCGTGGCCCACCTGGCGCCCGATGAGGCCGGCCATCGGCGGACCGGCCAGGTCGATGGCGACGACGTGCCAGTGCGCCACTTCGGTCTGGTGCTGTCGATGGACGAGTGGCAGGCATTGGCCGATCGGCTGCGCGCGGCCGGCACGCGCTTCGTCATCGAGCCGCACGTGCGCTTCCAGGGCCAGGTGGGCGAGCAGGCGACGATGTTCCTGCTGGACCCCTGCGGCAACGCGCTGGAGTTCAAGGCCTTCGCCGACCCGGGGCAACTGTTCGCCAAGTAGCATCCGCGCCGCCGCGACTGGCGGCGTCCCCGGCATCGACCATGCGCATTCCTTCCTTCTTGCCCCGCCATGCCGCGTTGGCACTCACCCTAGCCGTGGTGTCCGGCGGCGCCCAGGCCCAGGCCTTCGACGCGGTGCGTTTGTACGCGGTGCCGCTGGGCGATGGCCAGGGCCTGGTCGGCGCGGCGGTGGTGGCCGGCCACGAGTACCTGGGCTCCGACGAGCGCAAGACGCTGGTGCTGCCGGCGTTGAGCTACCAGTGGAAGAACGGCTGGTTCGCCGGCACCGACAACGGCGTGGGCTACAAGTTCGCCTCGCCCGCCAACATGCAGTACGGCCTGCGCGTGACGCTGGATCTGGGCCGCGACGAGAGCGATGCCACCGCGCTGGCCGGCATGGGCGACATCGACCTGCGGCCCGAATTCGGTGGCTTCTTCAACTACTTCATCAACGACGAGTGGTTCCTGACCACCTCGTTCCGCTACGGCGCCGGCAACGACAGGGATGGCTCGCAGACCGACGTGGGGCTGGGCTGGTCATCGCAGATCGCGCCGCAGTGGCGCCTGGGCCTGGGCATGGCCGCCACCTGGGTGAACAGCAAGTACATGCAGGCCTTCTACGGCGTGACGCCGGCGCAGTCGGCCGCCAGCGGCTATGCCGTCTACACGCCCGGTGCCGGCTGGCGCGACGTGCGCGGCAATGCCTCGCTCACCTACTTCTTCACCCCGCACTGGAGCCTGACCGCCGCGGTAACGGTTCGCGCGCTGCAAGGCAACGTGAAGCGCAGCCCGATCGTCAACGAAGACACGCCCGTGGCCGGCGTGCTGGCCGTCGGGTACACCTTCTAGGGCCTGTTCACACTACCGCAAGGGGTCGCGTTGTGGATCAGAAATGCCGCAGGCAAGGCGTAAACCGCAGCCGGGTTGGACACCCGGCGAGGAATTGCAACGCCGCATGCGGCATTTCTGGCCACAACCCTTCGGGAAGGCCCGCCGCCACGGGCCACTCGTCGTTGCAGCGCTTGCCCGCACGTCAGTGCGGGCGGCGCACTGCGCCTAGACTGGCCCGTGGCGGCGGGCCTTCGCGACCCCTTGCGGTAGTGTGAACAGGCCCTAGTTCAGTAGCCTGGCCGCTGCCAGGCCAGCAGCCGGGCCGAAGCCGCTGCCGCCAGCGCGGACAGAGCCATGCAGCCCCACAGCACCGGCAGGTAGCTGCCGGCCCGGTCGAACACCGCGCCGGCCAGCACCGGCCCCAGTAGGTTGCCGAGCGCTGCGCCCGTGTACAGCGTGCCGATGATGCCCGCCACCGCCCGGGCGCCGAACAGGTCCATGCTGATCGCCGGCAGCAGCGAAACGATGCCGCCGTAGCTGAGCCCGAACCACAGCGCGAAGAAGGCCAGCACCCCGTAGCCACCGGCCATCAGCCACGCCAGGAAGGCCAGGCCCAGCGACAACTGCATCAGCAGCAGTGTGCGCAGGCGCCCCAGCCGGTCGGCGAGCGCGCCGATGACGAAGCGGCCCACCAGGCTGCCGATGCCGATCAGCCCCACCAGCCCTACGGCCCGCGCCACGTCGATGCCCTGGTCGCGTGCGGCCGCCGAGACATGGGCAAAGGGGATGAACATGCTGGGCGCGGCCAGCACGATGCTCAGGTACAGCCACCAGAAGCGCCGATCGCGCAGTGCCTCGCCCAGGCTCAGGCCCGGTATCCGGCCACCCGCCGGCGCGGTGGCTGCCGGCGCCCGCCGCAGCAAGCCGGTGGCGCACAGGCCCAACACCGCCACCGCCAGCGCCAGCAGGCGCATGGCAGCGCGCCATTCCAGCCAGGCAATGGCCGCCGCCGCCAGGAGCGGCACCGCCACGGTGCCGGCACCGATGCCAGCGCTGGCCAAGCCGGCCGCCAGCCCGCGCCGCTGCGTGAACCAGGGCTGCACACAGGCAATGGCCGGCGTGTACACCAATGCAATGCCCAGACCGATGCCCACCCCGTAGGCGGCGTAGACCGTCGCCATCGATTGCGCAAAGCTGCACAGCAACAACCCGGCGGCGATCAGCAGCATGCCGGCGCTGGTGACCGCTCGTGGCCCGAATCGGTCGGCCAACATGCCGGCGCCCGCGCCGAAGACAAAGTAGACCCCGCCCGAAAGACCGAAGACGAGCGAGACATCGGCGCGCTGAGCCGCAAACTCGCCCGCGAAGGACGCAAAAAAGGCGGCGAAGGAGTACGAAACGCCGAAGATCGTCGCCAAAGCGAAGAAGGTGGCCCAGACGACCACCCAGGCATAGCGGGCTTCGCTCATGCGGGCAGTCTAGCCGCGGCCTTCGGGCTGCCCAAGAAAAGAAGCCCGCCGGGTGACCGGCGGGCTTGAGAAGTCCTAATGAAAGGACGTCGTTGGGATCGTTACAGGCCTGCCTCTAGAGAATGGGCAGTACCTGCTGCGCTTTGCGCGCGAACCAGTAGTGTGTGACAGCAAGTGGGATCGACTGTAGGCACCGCGATGACGACCGGCTATCCCTAACCTGAAGCGGAATGAATGCGCCCGAACGTACTCGGTGGCGCAGCGCGCCACAATGCGGCATGAACCGCGCCCGCCACCCGCCGTCCGCAGCCGAGACCGAAGCAGAAGCACCCTGGCTGTCACTGCAAGGCTTGCTGGACAGCGTGCCGCCACCTTGTGCGCCATTGGACGTCAGTGCGCTGGACGGTTTCCTGTGCGGGGTTCTGCTTCAACCCACCGTCGTGCAGCCCGCGCAGTGGCTGCGCTGGGTCACCGACATCGACGGCCGCGCCCTGCCGGCGGGTTTCGATGCGAAGCGGCTTCATGCAGCCGTGCTGCAGCGCCATGCAACGCTGCGCAGCGCCATAGCCGAAAGAGACTGGTTCGACCCCTGGGTGTTCGAACTGGATGAGGCGGCGTCACCGTCCGAATGCGTGCTGCCCTGGGTGGCCGGGTTTGCGGCGGCACTGGATCGGTTTCCCGGCCTGATGCAGATCGGCGACCCGCAGTTGCTGGAGCCGCTGGCTCTGATCTACCTGCATTTCGACGCCGACGACCTGGAAGACGCCGACGCGCTGCAGGAAGTGATCGACACCCTGGAGCCGCCAGCCGACCTGGCCGAAGCGGTGCAGGACCTGGTGCGCAGCGTGATGCTGCTGGCCGATGTGACGCGCCCCCGAGCGGCAACACAGTCACCACCTCGGCGGCGCTGAGCCTTCAACGGCGGCGCAGCGGTGCGCTGGCTGCATCGGCCAGCCCACCCGGCAGTGCTTGCGGCTGCATCGCCTGGCTATTCAGGGCCGTCGCACGCCAGCCCGCCGGGGTAGCCCCTGCGGCGGACAAAGCCGACGGCCCTTCGTCCAGCGTCGCCAGCCACAGCGCGCTGCCCACTGCGCCGGCGACCGTGCCCCAGGTCAGCAACTGCATTAGCGCGTAGCGCATCGCCTCATGCCCTTCCCGCCTGTCTTTTTCACTGCGGCGGATCCTAGGCAACGGGCCCAGCCAAGGCATCGTCAAACGCGCGGATCGCGGCCCCTTGCGCAAACTGGGCGCGGCATGGGGCGCTGATCGAACGATCGGTTCTTGGTTGCCCGGCTCAGACTCGCGCAGGGGCGAACGGGGGCATCAGGCATGGACGGCAAACGCAGCATTGGCAGGTTCTTCGGGTGGGCTCGACCCCAACCTGCACCGGACGAACTCGACGCCGCCGACGTGGGCACGGCATTCGGCTTGGAGCTGTCGCTGGAGCCCGACAAGGCGCCCCCCGCGACGCCAACCGACAAAGCTCAAGCCATGCCCGGCCTCGCGCCAGGCCCGCAGAAGCGCAAACGCGGCTATACATGAACGTCCTTTTGTGACTGGGCAGTTCAAAATTCACTCGCCGCGTATACAATGAGGCATGGCCCGTCTTTCCTTCCGTGAACAGGTGCTGCGCGTACGCGAGGACGCGATCGTGCAGTCGGTGAACCGGCTGCTGGCCGAAAAAGGCTTCGATGCCATGACGGTCGACGAGGTGGCGGCCGATGTCGGCATTGCCAAGGCCAGCCTGTACAAACACTTTGCATCGAAGGAAGCATTGGCCGCGGCGGCCATGGTGCGGGTGCTGGAGCGGGCGTTGCAGGTCATCGAAGCCCAGGCGGCCCGTCCGAGCGCCAGCGCCTTCGATTGCCTGCGTGAGGTGACGCGCTGGACGCTGCAGACGCAGCTGGCCGGCGAGATGCCCTCGCTGCCGTCGCAGAACTCGAGCCTGCGTGGCACGCTGATCGAGGACAAGGCCTATGTGAACCTGGTGATGGAAGTCAGCGAGCGTCTGGGCCAGTGGATCGTGCAGGCGCAGCAGGACGGCAGCCTGACCAGCCAGCTGCCCCCCGAGGTCATCCTGTATACCTTGTACGCCCGTGCCTGCGACCCCGTGGTCGGCTTCCTGAAGGCCGGCGGCCAGCACAGCGACGAGCAGATCGTCGACTGGGTGCTGACCACCTGCCTGGACGGCCTGGCCGCCCGCACCTGAATCGGTGTACGCGGTTCAGACTTCGATGATCTTGCAGGGCTCGTAGCCCTCGGTCTCGCCCTTCTTGGCCAGGCCTCGAGCCTGGCAGACCACCCGCGTGGGCAGTCGGCCCATGCGCTGCACGGTGTAGTCATGCCGACAGTGCAGATGGCCGTGCAACCACAGATCGGCTCGTGGCAGCAGGTCATCGTCGGCATTGCAAAAGCTGGCCGTGCCCGGCTGCGAGCCGAAACGCGGATCGGCGCTGCGGAAGCTGGGAGCAAAGTGTGTGATTACTACAGTCTTGTCCCAGCGACCCAGCGGTGACTGCTGCAGCTCGGCGGCCAACCAATCGCGGCAGGCCAGCGCCTCTTGCCGCACGCCCTCCGGATCGAAGGGGTTGCCTTGTCGGCGAGTCTGCATCAGCTTCATGAAGTAAGCGGCCGCTCGCATGCAAACGTCGCGGCGCTCAGGTCCGAATAGATCGAAATCGCTCCAGCGCACGGTGCCGACGAAGCGCACCCGCTGGCCCTGCCGGTCGTTCAGGACGCGGCTTTCGCGCTCCAGCATTTGCCAGCCCAAGCGTGTACACAGCGCACGCAACCCGGCCCAGGCTTCGCCCAGATCGCGGCCATCGAACTCATGGTTGCCGGCTACGAACAGCACTGGCACTGGCCAGCCTGCGAAGCGCTCGAAGCCGGCCCAGCTGGCGTCGATGTCGCCGGCCAGCACCAGCAGCTCGGCGCCGGGCGCCGGCTGCGGGTCGAAGGCCTCGGTCTCGAGGTGCAGGTCGGACAGCAGCTGCAGCTTCACCGCGCGGGCTGCCTCCGGCGCCGCGGGTTCAGGCCGCCAGCTTCTCGGCGATGCGCTGCTTGGTGGCGCCCAGCTCGGCCGGCAGGTGGTAGGCCAGCTTGGTGAACAGCTCTTCGTGAAGCTTCAGCTCCTGCTGCCAGTCCGCATGGTCCATGCCGATGATGCGCGCGAACTGCTCCTTGCTGAAGTTCAGGCCGTTCCAGTTCAGGTCTTCATAGCGCGGGCTGATACCGAAGGCGTTCTCGGCGCCCTGCGCCTTGCCCTCGATGCGGCCCACCACCCATTCCAGCACGCGCATGTTCTCGCCATAGCCCGGCCAGATGAACTTGCCGTCCGGGCCCTTGCGGAACCAGTTGACGCAGTAAATGCGCGGCAGCTTGGCATTGCCCTGGGCCAGCTTGCTGCCCACGTCCAGCCAGTGCTGGAAGTAGTCGGACATGTTGTAGCCGGCAAAGGCGATCATCGCGAACGGGTCGCGGCGCACCACGCCCACCTGGCCGGCGATGGCCGCGGTGGTCTCGCTGCCCATGGTGGAGGCCATGTAGACGCCTTCGGTCCAGTTACGCGCCTCGGTCACGAGCGGCACGGTGGTCGAGCGGCGGCCGCCAAACAGGAAGGCATCGATCGGCACACCGTCCGGGTTGTCCCACTCGGGGTCCAGCACCGGGTTGGCGGTGGACGAGACGGTGAAGCGCGAGTTCGGATGCGCGGCCTTGGCGCCAGTGTCCTTGGCGATCTGCGGCGTCCAGTCCTTGCCCTGCCAATCGATCAGGTGCGCCGGCGGGGTGTCGGTCAGGCCTTCCCACCAGACATCGCCATCGTCGGTCAGCGCAACGTTGGTGAAGATGACGTCCCGGTCGAGCATCTTCAGGCAGTTGGGGTTGGTGGCTTCGTTGGTGCCCGGGGCGACACCGAAGTAGCCGGCCTCGGGGTTGATGGCGTACAGCCGGCCGTCCTTGCCGGGCTTGATCCAGGCGATGTCCTCGCCGACGGTGGTGACCTTCCAGCCTTCGTAGCCGGCCGGCGGCACCAGCATCGAGAAGTTGGTCTTGCCGCAGGCGCTGGGGAAGGCGGCGGCGACGTGGTACTTCTTGCCCTGCGGCGAGGTCACGCCCAGGATCAGCATGTGCTCGGCCAGCCAGCCCTGGGCGCGGCCCATGGTCGAGGCGATGCGCAGCGCGAAGCACTTCTTGCCCAGCAGCGCATTGCCGCCGTAGCCCGAGCCGTAGCTCCAGATCTCCTGCGTGGCCGGGTAGTGCACGATGTACTTGGTGGGGTTGCAGGGCCAGCGCACGTCGGCCTGTCCCGGCTGCAGCGGCGCGCCCACGCTGTGCACGCAGGGCACGAAGTGGCCGTCGGTGCCCAGCAGGTCGATCACCGCCTTGCCCATGCGCGTCATCATGCGCATGTTCACCGCCACGTAGGCGCTGTCGGATAGCTCCACCCCGATGTGCGAGATGTGCGAGCCCAGCGGGCCCATCGAGAAGGGCACCACGTACATCGTGCGGCCGCGCATCGAACCCTTGAACAGGCCCGGCGTGCCGTCGGCCTTGCCGGTCTGCAGCAGCGCGCGCATCTCGGCCGGGGCCACCCAGTGGTTGGTGGGGCCGGCGTCTTCCTGGCGCTCGGTGCAGATGAAGGTGCGGTCCTCGACGCGGGCCACGTCGCTCGGGTCGCTGCAGGCCAGAAAGCTGTTCGCGCGCTTGGCCGGGTTCAGCTTCTTGAACACGCCGCTGGCCACCAGGCCGGCGCACAGCCGGTCGTATTCCTCCTGCGAGCCGTCGCACCAGTAGATGTCGTCCGGCTCGGTCAGCGCGGCAATCTCCGCAACCCAGGCCACCAGGCCAGCATGCTTGACATAGGCGGGCACGTTCAGCCGCTGGCCTTGCATCGAGGGATGATTCATCGGAACTCCAATCGTCGAACAAAGAATTCGGTGGCTCGCGCGGCAGGGCGCGGGCGCGCGGCATGGCGCGCGAAGGGTGCCGATTGTCGCCACAATGGAACCGCGCGGTAACCACTCAGGCTCAGGGGACAGGCAAAAAGGCCCTGCGTCACGGGAAAAGCAGTTTTGACTGTCAGCGTGCTAAAAGGCCGCACAGTGTTATGCTGCAGTGCAGCAAATCCTGCCGGCAGCCCGTCGGCAGGGCCGCGCCCGTCGATGGAACCCCGATGATCCGAGTGCTCAGCGTCAATGTCGCCACCGCTTCCTTGCGGATGATCGCCGGCCGCCCGGTGCGCACGGCCATCGGCAAGCGGCCGGTCACGGGCCCCGTTTCGGTGCGCACGCTGGGCCTGGAGGGCGACGAGCAGGCCGACCTGAGCGTGCATGGGGGGCTGAGCAAGGCGGTCTATGCCTACCCTTATGAGCACTATGCCTTCTGGCAGGTGGTGCGGGCGCAGGCCCGGGTCGCCGCCTGGGACGCCGTGCTGCCGCATGGCTCGATGGGCGAGAACCTGACGCTGCAGGGCCTGCTGGAAGGCGACATGTGGGTCGGCGATTTCCTGCGTCTGCCGCACTGCACCTTGGCCGTGAGCGAGCCGCGCATGCCCTGCTTCAAATTCAACGACGTGATGGGTTTCCCGCAGGCGGCCAAGCTGATGAACCAGTCGGCCTACAGCGGCGCCTACCTGAGCGTGATCGAGCCCGGCCATGTCAGCGCCGGCGACGAGGCCGCGCTGGTGCCAGGCCCGCGCGAGGTGAACCTGCGCGAGCTGTTCGAGGCGCGACGCCCTTCGCGCTGAGCCGCCGCGCCGGCATGGCACAGTGCCGGTCATGCTGGCCTACCGACATGCCTTCCACGCAGGCAACCATGCCGATGTGCTGAAGCACACCGTGCTGCTGCAACTGCTGCAGCATCTGCAGCAGAAGGAAAAGGGCCTGCGCCTGGTCGACACCCATGCTGGCACCGGCCTGTATGCGCTGGACGGGCCCGAAGCGCAGAAGAAGGGCGAGTTCCACCAGGGCATCGGGCGGCTGTGGGACGCCGCGGCCGCGCCGCCCGCCGTGGCCGACTACCTGCAGCAGGTGCGCGCGCTGAACCCGGACGGCAGGCTGCGCCAATATCCCGGCTCACCCTGGCTGGCCCAGGCCGCATTGCGACCGCAGGACCAACTCTGTCTGTTCGAGCTGCACCCAGCCGAGCAGCAGGCCTTGCAGGCGCTGCTGGGGGGAAGGCGGGGCATCGAGCTGCGCACGCAGGACGGTTTTGCCGGGCTGAAGGCGCTGCTGCCGCCGCCTACCCGGCGCGCGCTGGTGCTGATCGACCCCAGCTACGAAGGCCAAGGCGACTACGGCCACGTGCTGCAGACGGTGGGCGAGGGGTTGCGCCGCTTTGCCCAGGGCGTCTTCATGGTCTGGTACCCGATCGTGCGCAAGCCGGGGGCGGCGGCCATGCTGCAGGGGTTGAAGGCGCTGGCGCCGCGCGGCTGGCTGCATGCCTGGCTGAGCGTGCAGCCCACGGACACGCAGGGCTTCGGCCTGGCCGGCAGCGGCGTGTTGGTCATCAACCCGCCGCACACCCTGTACGCCCGCCTGCAGGAGGCCTTGCCCTGGTTGCAGCAGCAGCTGGCGCAATACGACCGCGCCACGCACGGGCTGGAACAGCAGGCTGTCTGAAGCGCCCCACAGCGCCGTGATCGAACGCACGCGGCCGCGCGCACGCGGCTCCACGCCGAGCCACCCTCCGGGATACTGCGGCCGGCTACCGATCCCACTTGCCGTTGCCTACACGACCATGATGTTCCGGATGTCCAGAGCAGCCCGCTTGCGGGCGCTGCCCTTCCTGGCCTTCATGGTGCTGCTGGCGCTGCGCGGCGCGCTGCCCGAGGGCGGCCTGTGGGGCATCGACCCGCGCTGGATCTACGGGCTGACGGTGCTTGTCGTCGGCGCCATGCTGCTCGCCTGGTGGCGCGAGTACGGCGAACTGGCCCGCGGCACCGGACCGGGCTTCGTCGAGACCCTGCTGTCCGTCGGCGTCGGGCTGCTGGTGTTCGTGCTGTGGATCAACCTGGATGCGCCCTGGATGACGCTGGGCGAGGCTGCGGCCAGCTTCCGGCCGCTGCGCCCGGACGGGTCCCTCGACTGGCCGCTGGTGATAGTGCGCTGGATCGGCGCGACGCTGGTGGTCCCGGTGATGGAAGAGCTGTTCTGGCGCTCCTTCCTGATGCGATGGCTGCAACGGCCGGGCTTCACCACCGTCGACCCGCGTCAGGTGGGCCTGCGCGCGGTGCTGATCTCGACCGCATTGTTCGTGCTGGTGCACCCGCTGTGGCTGGCGGCCGCGTTGGCCGGCCTGGCCTATGCCTGGCTGTACGTGCGCACCGGCAAGCTTTGGACCTGCGTGATCGCCCACGCGGTGACCAACGGCGTGCTGGGCATCTGGGTGGTCGCCACCGGGCAGTGGGCCTTCTGGTGAGGCCCGCTTCAACCGACGCCGCGTGAGCGCTCCTGCCTGAAGCGATTCGCAAAGTCGCCAAAGCCCCCCGCGTCCAGCGCCTCGCGCGCCTCGCGCATCAGGTTCACGTAGTAATGCAAGTTGTGGATGCTGGCCAGCATCGGGCCGAGCATCTCGCCGCAGCGGTCCAGGTGGTGCAGATAGGCCCGCGAGAATCCGCGGCAGGCGGTGCAGGTGCAGCTTTCGTCGATCGGCCGCTCGTCGCTCTTGTAGCGTGCATTGCGGATGCGCAGGTCGCCGAAGCGGGTGAACAGGTGGCCGTTGCGCGCATTGCGCGTGGGCATCACGCAGTCGAACATGTCGATGCCGCTGGCCACGCCCTCCACCAGATCCTCCGGCGTGCCCACGCCCATCAGGTAGCGCGGCTTGTGCGCCGGCAGGTGCGGCGGCGTGTGCGCCATGATGCGGCGCATCTCGTCCTTTGGCTCGCCGACGCTGACGCCGCCGATCGCATAGCCCGGCAGGTCCATCTCGGCCAGCGCCGCCGCCGAGGCCTCGCGCAGCGGCTCGTACATGCCGCCCTGCACGATGCCGAACAGCGCGTTCGGGTTGCCCAGCCGTTCGAACTCGTCGCGGCTGCGCTTCGCCCAGCGCAGGCTCAGTTCCATCGAGCGCCGTGCCTCGGCCTCGGTGGTCAGCCGGTCGCCAACGCGGTACGGTGTGCACTCGTCCAGTTGCATCGCGATGTCGCTGTTCAGCACCGTCTGGATCTGCATGCTGACCTCTGGCGTCAGGAACAGCTTGTCGCCGTTCACCGGCGACGCGAACTTCACGCCCTCTTCGCTGATCTTGCGCATCTCGCCCAGGCTCCACACCTGGAAGCCGCCACTGTCGGTGAGCATAGGCTTCGGCCAGCCCTCGAAGCGGTGCAGCCCGCCGAACTGCCGCATCACGTCCAGCCCCGGCCGCAGCCACAGGTGGAAGGTGTTGCCCAGGATGATCTGCGCGCCCATGTCCAGCAGCGCCTGCGGCATCACGCCCTTGACGGTGCCATAGGTGCCCACCGGCATGAACACCGGCGTCTCGACCACGCCGTGGTTCAGCGTCAGGCGGCCGCGCCGCGCCGCGTCTTCGGTCTTCAGCAGCTCGAACTTCAACATCGCGCGATTGTCGCCGCGCCCCGCGCGGCACCGGCTCAGCGCTGCAGCAGCATCGCGTCGCCGTAGCTGAAGAAGCGGTAGCGCGCCTCGACCGCATGGCGGTACAGCGCCATCACATGGGCATGGCCGGCGAAGGCGCTGACCAGCATCATCAGCGTGCTGCGCGGCAAGTGGAAGTTGGTGATCAGCAGGTCCACCACGCGGAAGGGGAAGCCCGGCGTGATAAACAGGTCGGTCTCCGCGGCGCCGCTATGCAGCGCGCCGCCGCGCGCGGCCGATTCCAGCGCGCGCAGCGTGGTGGTGCCCACCGCGACGATGCGACCGCCCGCCGCGCGCGTGGCCTCGATGGCCTGCACGGTGGCCGCGCTGACCTCGAACCATTCGCTGTGCATGCGGTGGCCTTCCAGCGTCTCGCTGCGCACCGGCTGGAAGGTGCCCGCGCCCACGTGCAGCGTCACCGCCGCGCGCTGCACGCACCGCGCCTGCAGCGCCTGCAGCACGCCTTCGTCGAAATGCAGCGCGGCGGTCGGCGCCGCCACCGCGCCGGGCCGGGCGGCAAACACCGTCTGGTAGCGCGCTTCGTCCTCCGGCGCGTCGGCATGGTCGATGTACGGTGGCAGCGGCACATGCCCGTGCGCCTGCAGCAGCGCGAAGGGGTCGTCGGGAAAGCGGAGGTGGTACAGCGCGTCATCCGGCCCGGCGCGGCCCAGCACCTCGGCGTCGAAGGCATCGGCCAGGCGCAGCAGGCTGCCCGGCCGCGGCGGCTTGCTGGCGCGCAGATGGGCCAGCACCTCGTGGCCCGGCAGCACACGCTCCACCAGCAGCTGCACGGCACCGCCGCTGGCCTTCTCGCCGAACAGCCGGGCCTTGATGACCCGGGTGTCGTTGAACACCAGCAGGTCGCCCGCGTGCAGCAGCGATGGCAGCTCGACGAAGCGGCGGTCCTGCGGCTCGCGGCCGCGACCATCCAGAAGCCGCGAGGCGCTGCGCTCGGCGGCCGGATGCTGGGCGATCAGCTCGGGCGGCAGCGCATAGTCGAAATCGGCAACGGTCAGCAACGGGGTCTCGTCGGTCGTTCGGAACCGGGTTGTAGAGTAACCCGGCGCGCAACTCGTTCCCTGGGGGCCCCATTCCGAAGTCGACCGCGACCGCCCCGGCCGGCCCGCCGCCGGCCGCCAAGCCGTCGGCGCCGGCACGGGCCATGGAACGGCTCGGCCTGCGCAGCGACCTGGACTTGGCGCTGCACCTGCCGCTGCGCTACGAGGACGAAACCCGGCTGACGCCCCTGTCGCAGCTGCGCGACGGCGTCAGCGCGCAGGTGGAGGCCACCGTCAGCGACTGCCGCATCGAAGCCCGGCCGCGCCGCCAGCTGGTGGTGCGGCTGCGCGAGCAGGGCGAGGAGCTGGTGCTGCGCTTCCTGCACTTCTATCCATCGCAGCAGAAGGCCATGGCACCCGGCACGCGGGTGCGCGCTCGCGGCGAGGTGCGCATCGGCTTCTTCGGCCGCGAGATGGTGCACCCCGCCGTCAAGGCAGTGGCCGACGGCGCCCCGCTGCCGCAGACCCTGACGCCGGTGTACCCGGCCGGCGCACAGCTGCCGCAGGCCTACCTGCGCAAGGCCATCGCCTCGGCGCTGCAGCGTGCGGCCTTGCAGGAGGTGCTGCCGCCGACGCTGCTGCCGCCAGGGCTGCCCAGCCTGCGCGAGGCGCTGCAGGTGCTGCACCACCCGCCGCCGCAGGCCAGCCTGGCGGCGCTGTCGGACCACAGCCACCCGGCCTGGCAGCGGCTCAAGTTCGAGGAGCTGCTGGCCCAGCAGCTGGCCCAGGCGCAGGCCCGGCTGGAACGCCAGGCGCTGCGCGCACCGGCGCTGCAGGCCGTGGCCGGCGCCAGCCTGCAGCCACGGCTGAGCACCGCGCTGCCCTTCACGCTGACCGGCGCGCAACAGCGCGTGGGCATCGAGATCGCCGCCGACCTGGCGCGCACCCAGCCGATGCATCGGCTGCTGCAAGGCGATGTCGGCTCCGGCAAGACAGTGGTCGCAGCGCTGGCCGCCGCCCAGGCCATCGATGCCGGCTGGCAATGCGCATTGATGGCGCCCACCGAGATCCTGGCCGAGCAACATTTCCGCAAGCTGGTGCAGTGGCTGGAACCCTTGGGCGTGGGCGTGGCCTGGCTCACCGGCAGCCGCAAGGGCAAGGCGCGCACAACGATGCTGGCGCGCGTGGCCAGCGGCGAGGCCACGCTGGTGGTGGGCACGCACGCCGTCATCCAGGACGACGTGCACTTCGCCCGGCTGGGGCTGGCGATCATCGACGAGCAGCACCGCTTCGGCGTGCAGCAGCGGCTGGCGCTGCGCCGCAAGCTGGCCGAAGGCGAACTCGAGCCGCACCTGCTGATGATGACGGCCACGCCGATCCCGCGCACGCTGGCGATGACCTACTTCGCCGATCTGGAGGTCAGCACCATCGACGAGCTGCCGCCCGGTCGCACGCCCGTGCTGACCAAGGTCTTCGCCGACAACCGCCGCGCCGAGGTGGTGGCCCGCATCCGCGACGAGCTGGCCCAGGGCCGGCAGGCCTACTGGGTGTGCCCACTGATCGAAGAGAGTGAAAGCGTCGACCTGCGCCATGCCACGCAGACCTTCGACGAGCTGGGCGCCGCGCTGCCCGGCCACACGGTGGGCCTGCTGCATGGCCGCATGAAGCCGGCCGAGAAGGCCGCGGTGATGGCCGAGTTCGTGGCCGGCCGGCTGCAGCTGCTGGTGGCCACCACCGTCATCGAGGTCGGTGTGGACGTGCCCAATGCCAGCCTGATGGTGGTGGAGCATGCCGAGCGCTTCGGCCTGAGCCAGCTGCACCAGCTGCGCGGCCGCGTCGGCCGCGGCAGCGCGGCCAGCGTGTGCGTACTGCTGTACGCGCCGCCGCTGGGCGAGACCGGCAAGGCGCGGCTGAAGGCCATGCTGGACACCCACGACGGCTTCGAGATCGCCCGCCGCGACCTGGAGATCCGCGGCCCCGGCGAGTTCATGGGCGCGCGCCAGAGTGGCGATGCGCTGCTGCGCTTTGCCGACCTGGCCGAGGACAACGCGTTGCTGCTGCATGCGCGGCGCATCGCCCCGCTGCTGCTGCAGCAGCATCCCGATGCGGCGCGCCGCCATGTGCAGCGCTGGCTGGGCGCCGGCGCGGAATTCCTGAAAGCCTGAGCAAGCACAATGCGCCCATGACGCTGACCGAGTTGCGCTACATCGTCGCCGTGGCCCGCGAGCGCCACTTCGGCCGTGCGGCCGAGGCCTGCTTCGTCTCGCAGCCCACGCTCAGCGTGGCCATCAAGAAGCTCGAGGAAGAGCTCGAGCTGAAGATCTTCGAGCGCGGCGGCAACGAGGTGACGGTGACACCGCTGGGCGAGGAGATCGTGCGCCAGGCGCAGGCGGTGATCGAGCAGGCCGCGGCCATCAAGGAGATCGCCAAGCGCGGCAAGGACCCGCTGGCTGGCCCGCTGCGCCTGGGCATCATCTACACCATCGGGCCCTACTTGCTGCCCGAGCTGGTGCGCCAGGTGATCGAGCGCAGCCCGCAGATGCCGCTGATGCTGCAGGAGAACTTCACCGTCAAGCTGCTGGAGATGCTGCGCACTGGCGAGCTGGATTGCGCGATCCTGGCCGAGCCCTTCCCCGACACCGGCCTGGCGATCGCGCCGCTGTACGACGAGCCTTTCATGGCGGCGGTGCCGATGTCGCACCCGCTGGCCAAGCTGAAGACCATCAGCACCGAAGAGCTGAAGCGGCAGACCATGCTGCTGCTGGGCACCGGCCACTGTTTCCGCGACCACGTGCTCGAGGTCTGCCCCGAGTTCGCGCGCTTTTCCAGCGATGCCGAGGGCATCCGCAAGAGCTTCGAGGGCAGCTCGCTGGAGACCATCAAGCACATGGTGGCCTCGGGCATGGGCGTCACCGTGGTGCCGCGGCTCAGCGTCGATGCCGCCGCCCAGCCGCACGTGCGCTACATCCCCTTTGCGGCCCCGGTGCCCACCCGCCGCGTGGTGCTGGCGTGGCGGCGCAGCTTCACCCGCTACGAAGCCATCGCCGCGCTGCGCAATGCGGTCTATGCCTGCAAGCTGGACGGCGTGACGCGCCTGTCCTGAGCGGCCAGCCGCCGGGCAGGCTATGCCCACGATGCGCGCATTCAATTGGCCTTGAAGGGGCCACACTGCCTATGCTGCAGCCTCGTTTCGATGTCGCAGGAGACCGATCATGAGCGCAGCCCAATGTCCCTTCCACCATGCCGCTGGCGGCGGCACCACCAATCAGGACTGGTGGCCCAAGCAGCTGCGGCTGGACCTGCTGCACCAGCATTCCGCCAAGTCCGACCCGATGGGCCAGGACTTCGACTACGCCCAGGAATTCCAGAGTCTGGACTACGCCGCGCTGAAGCGTGACCTGGCCGCGCTGATGACCGATTCGCAGCCCTGGTGGCCGGCCGACTTCGGCCACTACGGCCCGCTGTTCGTGCGCATGGCCTGGCACAGCGCCGGCACCTACCGCGTCTCGGACGGCCGCGGCGGCGGCGGCCGCGGGCAGCAGCGCTTCGCGCCGCTGAACAGCTGGCCCGACAACGGCAACCTGGACAAGGCGCGCCGCCTGCTGTGGCCCGTCAAGCAGAAGTACGGCCGCAAGATCTCCTGGGCCGACCTGATGATCCTGGCCGGCAACGTGGCGCTGGAGACGATGGGCTTCAAGACCTTCGGCTTCGGCGGCGGCCGGCCCGACGTGTGGGAGCCCGACCAGGACGTCTACTGGGGCGACGAGAAGAAGTGGCTGGACGACCGCCGCTACAGCGGCGACCGCGCCCTGGAGAACCCGCTGGCCGCCGTTCAGATGGGCCTGATCTACGTGAACCCCGAAGGCCCGAACGGCAACCCCGACCCGGTGGCCGCGGCGCGCGACATCCGCGAGACCTTTGCCCGCATGGCGATGGACGACGAGGAGACGGTGGCGCTGATCGCCGGCGGCCACACCTTCGGCAAGGCGCATGGCGCCGGCCCGGCCACGCACGTGGGCGTCGAGCCCGAGGGCGCGCCGCTGGAGCAGCAGGGCCTGGGCTGGCACAGCAGCTACGGCAGCGGCACCGGCGCCGATGCCATCACCAGCGGCCTGGAAGTCACCTGGACCACCCAGCCCACGCAGTGGAGCCACGACTACTTCGAGCTGCTGTTCGGCCACGAGTGGAAGCTGACCAAGAGCCCCGCCGGCGCGCACCAGTGGGTGGCCAAGGGCGCCGCGGCCACCGTGCCGCATGCCTTCGACCCGGCGAAGAAGCAGTCGCCGACGATGCTGACCACCGACCTGTCGCTGCGCTTCGACCCGGCCTACGAGAAGATCTCGCGCCGCTTCCTGCAGCACCCGGAGCAGTTCGCCGACGCCTTCGCGCGCGCCTGGTTCAAGCTGACGCACCGCGACATGGGCCCGCGCGCCCGCTACCTGGGGCCGGAGGTGCCGGCTGAAGTGCTGATCTGGCAGGACCCCCTGCCCGCCGCGGCGCAGCCGACCATCGATGCGCAGGACATCGCCGCGCTGAAGGCGCAGGTGCTGGCCTCGGGCCTGAGCGTGGCCGAGCTGGTGTCCACCGCCTGGGCCTCGGCCAGCACCTTCCGCGGCAGCGACAAGCGCGGCGGCGCCAACGGCGCGCGCATCCGCCTGTCCCCGCAGAAGGACTGGCAAGTCAACCAGCCGGCACAACTGGCCAAGGTGCTGCAGGTGCTGGAAGGCATCCAGGCCCGCTTCAACGCCGGCGGCGGCAGGCAGGTGTCGCTGGCCGACCTGATCGTGCTGGCCGGCAACGCCGGCGTCGAGCAGGCGGCGCAGGCCGCGGGAGTGCGTGTGAGCGTGCCCTTCACTCCCGGCCGCAGCGATGCCACGGCGGCGCAGACCGATGTCGAGTCCTTCGCGGTGCTGGAGCCGCTGGCCGACGGCTTCCGCAACTACCTGAAGCCCGGCGTCGAGGTGCCGGCCGAGGCGCTGCTGGTCGACAAGGCGCAGCTGCTGACGCTGACCGCGCCGGAGATGACGGTGCTGGTGGGCGGCCTGCGCGTCCTGGGCGCCAACGCCGGCGGCAGCGCGCACGGCGTCTTTACCGCCCGACCGGGCGTGCTCAGCACCGACTTCTTCGTGCAGCTGCTCGACATGGGCACGGTGTGGAAGCCGAGCGGCGCCCACACCTACCAGGGCAGCGACCGCGCCACCGGCCGGCCGACGTGGACCGCCACCCGCGTCGACCTGGTGTTCGGCTCGAACGCGCAGTTGCGCGCGCTGGCCGAGGTCTATGCCAGCGCCGACGCCGGGCCGAAGTTCGTGCAGGACTTCGTCGGCGCCTGGGCCAAGGTGATGGACCTGGACCGATTCGACCTGGGATGACGGGCTGACAGCCGGCAGGGCCGGGGGCGCCCGGCCCCGGCGTGGCATACGCCCTGGCCGAGGGCCGTGCCAGCGCGTGACAATGCAGATGGCCACCGCCGACCCTGCCTTGCCCCCCAGCGCCACCCTGCCACCTGCCGACATCGATGCCCAGCGCGTCGAAGGGGCCATGCTGCGCGAACGGCTGCACCTGTACGAGACAAATGTCTGGCCTGCGCTGGGCGCCCAGGGCTGCGTGGCGCTGCTGGTGGGCTGGGCCTTCCGACCCTCGGTGACGACATCGGCGCTGGCCCTGTGGGCGGGCGCGATAGGGCTGGCGCTGGCGCTGCGGCTCGCGGTCAACCACTGGCTGCGCCGCGAGCGCACCGCCGGCAAGCCCGAAACTGCCGGCCGGCTCTGGGTCGCCCGGCTGGCGGTGGCAGGCACCGGCGCCGCCTGGGGCCTGGGCGGCGCGCTGTTCTTCGCCACGGGCGACCAGGAATCGCGCACGCTGCTGGCCTTCGTGATGGCCGGCGTGGCCGCTGGCTCGCTGTCGATGATGGCCTTCGACCTGGTGGCGGCGTTCATGTTCGCGGCCCTGTCGCTGACGCCGCTGAGCGTGGGCATGTTGCAGGCCGGCGGCAGCGCCAACACCACCATGGGCACGATGGCGCTGATGCTGGTGGCGCTGCTGGGCTTCAGCGGCGCACGCGGCCAGCGCCAGGCGCGCGAGATGGTCATCGCCCGCGAGGCCGAACGCCAGCGCGCCGAGTCCATGATGGACAACCAGCGGCGGCTGGAGCAGCTGTCGATCGAGCTGCAAAGCCAGCGCGAAGCACTGGCGCTGACGCTGGACAGCATGGACCAGGGCATTCTGCGGGCCGACGCCGACGGCCGCATCCATTTCTTCAACCGCCGCGCCATCGCCCTGCTGGATCTGCCCGAGGACTTTCTGGCGTCGCAGCCCACGCTGCCGCAGGTGGCGGCCTTCCAGCGCGCGCAGGGCCACTTCGGCGAAGACTTCGCCTTCGCGCAACCCGCCGCGCGCGACTACCTGCGTCGCTGGTTCCGCGGCGAGCGCGGCCACCTGCCCGACACCTACCTGCGCCGCACGCACCGCGGCACGATGCTGGAGGTGCGCTCGCGCCGGCTGGCCGATGGCGGCCTGGTGCGCACCTTCTCCGACGTCACCGCCTTCTTCGAGACCCGCGAGCAGCTGCTGCAGAGCCAGGCCGAGGAAGGCAAGCTGGCCCTGGTGGCCGCCCACACCGACAACGCGGTGGCCATCACCGATGCCGCCGACCGCATCGAATGGGTGAACCAGGCCTTTACCCGGATGACCGGCTATGGCCTGGCTCAGGCGGTCGGCCATACGCTGGCCGAACTGCTGCGTGGCGCGGACACGGACGTGGATGCCCTGCGCCGCATGGACGAGCAGATGCGCCAGCAGCACAAGAGCAGCGGCGAGCTGCGCTACCAGTTCCCCGACGGGCGCACGCTTTGGCTGGCGCTGGAAACCCATGCCGTGCTGGCCGCCGACGGCAGCGTGCGCAACTACATCTCGATCGGCCGCGACGTCAGCGAGCGCCACGCCGCCGATGCCGCGCTGCGCGCTGCCCGCGACGAGGCCGAGCGGGCCAGCCGCGCCAAGTCCGAGTTCCTGTCGGCGATGAGCCACGAGCTGCGCACGCCGATGAACGCGATCCTCGGCTTCGGACGCCTGCTGCAGACCGACGCCGCGCAACCGCTGGCAGGACGGCAGCGCAGCCACGTGCAACAGATCGTCGGCGCCGGCATGCACCTGCTGGCGCTGATCGACGATGTGCTGGACCTGGCCCGGGTGGAAGCCGGCAAGCAGCCGATCCTGCTGGAGCCGGTGGCGCTGGACGGCCTGGTGCAAGACTGCGCCGAGCTGGTGCGCCCGCTGGCCGACGAGCAGCGTCTGAGCTTGCAGACCGAGCCCGCCACACTGGCGGAAGGCTGCGGCGTGAACGCAGACCGCACGCGGCTGAAGCAGGTGCTGCTGAACCTGCTGTCCAACGCCATCAAGTACAACCGGCCCGGTGGCGAGGTGCGGCTGCGCTTTCTGCAGACCGGCAGTGAGCGCGGTCTGGAAATCAGCGACACCGGCCAGGGCCTGGGGCCGGAGCAGCAGGCCCTGCTGTTCGAGCCCTTCGAAAGGCTGGGCGCCGAGGGCGGCACCATCCCCGGCGCCGGCATCGGCCTGGCGCTGACCAAGCGCATGCTGGAGATGATGCAAGGTCGCATCGAAGTGGACAGCGAGCCGGGCCTCGGCAGCCGATTCCGCATCTGGCTGCCCGGCGCGGACGCGGCCGCGCCGCGGCCGACAGCGCCCGCCGAAACCTCCGCCCCGGCGGTGCGGCACACCGTCGCGGAGCGTGTGCTGTACATCGAGGACAACCCCGTCAACGTCATGCTGATGGAGGCCCTGATGGAGCGCGAGCCAGGCGTGCGGCTGAAGTGCGCACCGTTGCCGGAAGTGGGGCTGGCGCTGGCCCGGGCCGCGCCGCCGGACCTGCTGCTGCTGGACGTTCAGCTGCCCGGCATCGACGGCTTCGAGGTACTGCGCCGGTTGCGTGCCGACCCGGTCACCCAGCGGGTACCGGTGGTGGCGGTGAGCGCCAATGCGATGCCGGCCGACATCGAAAGGGCCCGTGTGGCCGGCTTCGACGACTACCTGACCAAGCCGATCGACTTCGACCGGCTGCGCGCGCTGCTGTACCGCTTCGGATCGCCGGTCGCCGGATAATCAGCCACCGCGCCGTGCCGCGACCACCGCGCCGCGCAGACCAGGAACCCCGATGAACGACACCGCCGCGCGCATCGCGCACGAAGTGCGCCGCCGCCGCACCTTTGCCATCATCAGCCACCCCGACGCCGGCAAGACCACGCTGACCGAGAAGCTGCTGCTGTTCAGCGGCGCAATCCAGATCGCCGGCAGCGTCAAGGCCCGCAAGGCCAGCCGCCACGCCACCAGCGACTGGATGGAAATCGAGAAGCAGCGCGGCATCTCGGTGGCCAGTTCCGTGATGCAGATGGAGTACCGCGACTGCGTCATCAACCTGCTGGACACCCCCGGCCACCAGGATTTCAGCGAGGACACCTACCGCGTGCTGACCGCGGTGGACGCGGCGCTGATGGTCATCGATGCGGCCAACGGCGTGGAGCCGCAGACGCGCCGGCTGCTGCAGGTGTGCCGCGCTCGGAACACGCCGATCCTGACCTTCGTGAACAAGATGGACCGCGAAGTCAAGGCGCCGCTGGACCTGTTCGACGAGATCGAGGCCGAGCTCGGCATGAGCGTGGTGCCCTTCACCTGGCCGGTGGGGATGGGCAAGGTGTTCGGTGGCGTGCTCGACCTGCGCCGCGACCAGATGCGCGTGTTCTCGCCCGGCGAGGACCGCGTCAAGGACGCCGACGAGATCATCGACGGCATCGGCAACCCGCTGCTGGCACAGCGCTTCGGCATGGCCTACGAGCAGGCCGAAGGCGAGGTGCAGCTGGTTCGCGAGGCCGCGCCCGGCTTCGACGAGGCCGCCTTCCTCGCCGGCCGCTGCACGCCGATGTTCTTCGGCAGCGCGATCAACAACTTCGGCGTGCAGGAGGTGCTGGATGCGCTTGTCGAGTTGGCGCCGCCGCCGGGGCCGAAAGCGGCGCTGCAGCGCACCGTGCAGCCCACCGAGCCCAAGTTCAGTGGCGTGGTGTTCAAGATCCAGGCCAACATGGACCCGGCGCACCGCGACCGCATCGCCTTTCTGCGCGTGGCCAGCGGGCACTTCGAGCGCGGCATGCGGCTGAAGGTGACGCGCAGCGGCAAGGAGCTGCGGCCGAACAGTGTGGTCTCCTTCCTGAGCCAGAAGCGCGAGCTGCTGGAAGAAGCCTTCGCCGGCGACATCATCGGCATCCCCAACCACGGCGTGCTGCAGCTGGGCGACACGCTCAGCGAAGGCGAATCGCTGCAGTTCACCGGGCTGCCCTTCTTCGCGCCGGAGATGTTCCGCAGCGTCGAGGTGGCCGACCCGCTGCGCACCAAGCAGTTGCGCGCCGGCCTGACGCAGCTGGGCGAGGAAGGCGCGATCCAGGTCTTCCGCCCGGTGGCCGGCAGCCTGCTGTTGCTGGGCGCGGTGGGGCAGCTGCAGTTCGAGGTGGTGGCGCACCGGCTGGAGCATGAATACGGCTGCAAGGCGCGCATCCTGCCGGCGCGCTACAACGTGGCGCGCTGGGTCACGGCCGACACCGGTGAAGGCGCGGCCGCCGACGAGCGCGAGCTGAAGCGTTTCGTCGACGGCAACGCGCACCGCGTGGCGCTGGACGCGGTGGACGCGCCCTGCGTGCTGCTGGAATACGCCGGCGAGCTGCGCGCGATGCAGGAGAACTGGCCGAAGATCCGCTTCCACGCGCTGCGCGAGCACGCAGGGCTGGTGTTCCAGAAGCAGCTGGACGGCTAAGCCGGGGCAGCGGCCACGGCCACGCGGTTGCGCCCGCCGGCCTTGGCGGCGTACAGCGCCGCATCGGCTTGGCGCAGCGCCGGCTCCCAGTCCGGCTCGCGCTGGAAGGCCGGCGACACGCCGATGCTGACCGAGCAGGGCCAGGGCGCGCCGCCGGCATCGGCGAAGGGCAGCGCCGCCACCGCCGCGCGCAAGCGCTCGGCCAGCGGCTCGGCGCGGCCGGCCGGCGGGTCGACCACGCCGACCAGGAACTCCTCGCCGCCCAGCCGGGCGACGAAGTCGCCGGCCCGCACATGCTCCAGCAGCGTGCGGGCCACGGCCTGCAGCAGCCGGTCGCCGCCGCGGTGGCCGAGCGTGTCGTTGACGCGCTTGAAGTGGTCCAGGTCCAGCATCAGCCAGGCCAGCGGCAGCGGCTGGCGCGCGCGGAAGTGCTGCTGCAGCGCCTGGGCCAGGCCGTTGCGGTTGAGCACGCCGGTCAGCGGATCGTGGGTGGCCAGCTGGCGCAGCTGCTCGTTCAGCCGGGTGAACATCCACCACAGCACCGACGGGCCCATCAGCAGGATGCAGATCGACGACAGCGCGTAGTAGCCCTGCGCGGCGGGCCCGCTGAACAGCGGCTCCACACCGCGGGTGGCGGCCACGGCTGCGCGCGCCAGCGTGGCCGTGCCCAGCAGCCCGGCGGTCAGCAGCATCAGCCGCTGCGCCGGTCGCTCGGCCGGCGTCAGCTGGCGCTGGCCCTGCCAGGCGCTGAAGGCCATGCCCAGGTACAGCCCGCCCAGCACGATGTTCAGGCTGACGTGGCGGGCCGCCTGGCCGGCCAGCAGTGTCAGCCCGGCATGCGCCACGCCCAGCACCGCGCAGAACAACGCCACCCGGCCCAGCGGTGGAATGGCTCGGCCCATGTACTGGCGCTGGCCACGCAGAAACAGCGCCGCGGCGAAGAACATCAGCGCATCGGCCAGCAGCACCACCGGTTGGTCGGTGCCGATGCCGAGCACCAGGCGGACGATGTAGGCCAGCGCGAACAGGCCGGTGCTGGCCGCGCACTGCAGCAGCGCGCGCTGCGCCGGGCTGCGCCAGGCTACCAGCGCCACCAGGCCGCCAGTGACGGCCAGGTTCAGGGTCATCAGGATGACGGTGGTGGTGGGGTCCATGGGCGGGCAGCAACCGGCAGTGTGGCAGGGCGCGCCGTGCCGGCCAACCGGGAGCCCCCAGGCCGCGCGGCACAATCCACGACATGTCCGAAGCCTTGCGGCTGCCGCCGTCGCGGCTGGCGCTGTACCTCGACCTGATCCGCTGGGACCGGCCGGCCGGCTGGCTGCTGCTGCTGTGGCCGAGCCTGAGCGCGCTGTGGATCGCCGCCGGCGGCTGGCCGGGCTGGCACCTGCTGGCGGTGTTCGTGGGCGGCACGATCCTGATGCGCAGCGCCGGCTGCTGCGTCAACGACGTGGCCGACCGCGAATTCGACCGCCACGTCAAGCGCACCGCGCAGCGGCCGGTGACGCGCGGCGCGATCGCGCCGGCCGAGGCGCTGATGGTGGGCACGGTGCTGGCGCTGGCCGCCTTCGGCCTGGTGCTCAGCACCACGCCGGCGGCGGTGCTGCTGTCGGTGGTGGCGCTGGCGGTGTCGATCGGCTACCCCTTCGCCAAGCGCTGGGTGGCCATGCCGCAGGCGGTACTGGGCGTGGCCTTCAGCTTCGGCATCCCGATGGCCTTTGCCGCCGCGCGCGGCGGCCCCAGCTGGAGCCTGGCGGCGGCGGCCGAGGCGGTGCCGCCGCTGGCCTGGTGGCTGCTGCTGGGCAACCTGTTCTGGGTACTGGCCTACGACACCGAATATGCGATGGTCGACCGCGACGACGACATCCGCATTGGCATCAAGACCTCGGCGCTGACGCTGGGCCGCTGGGACGTGGCGGCGGTGATGGCCTTCTACGCGCTGTACCTGCTGTCATGGGCGCTGCTGGGCCGCTCGGCCGGCCTGGGCGGCGTGTTCCTGCTGGGCCTGGGCGTGGCCGCGCTGCAGGCGCTGTGGCACGGGACGCTGATCCGCGACCGTACCCGCGAAGGCTGCTTCAAGGCCTTCCGGCTGAACCACTGGCTGGGCTTCAGCGTGTTCGCTGGCGTGGCGCTGGACTTCGCGCTGCGTTAGCCGCCGCCCAGTTCATGCGCCCGCTGCTGCGCGGCGCGGATCGCCTTGACGAAGGCGGCCTTGACACCGTCGGCTTCCATCGAGCTGATCGCCGCATGCGTGGTGCCGCCCTTGGAGGTGACGCGCTCGCGCAGCACCGACGGCGCCTCGTCCGAAGCCTGGGCCAGCGCGGTGGCGCCGGCGAAAGTGGCCTGGGCCAGCGTACGGCCGTCGGCCTCGGACAGGCCCATGTCCCTGGCGGCCTGCATCATCGCCTCGATGAAATAGAACACATAGGCCGGGCCCGAGCCGGACAGCGCGGTCACGGCGTCCAGGTCTTCTTCGCGCGGCACCCACAGCAGCCGGCCGGTGGGACGCAGCACCTCTTCGACGGCGGCGCGCTCGTCGGCGCCGACGGCGTCGCGTGCGTACAGCCCGGCGATGCCCTGGCCGATCAGCGCCGGCGTGTTGGGCATGCTGCGCACCACGCGCGTACTGCCGGTGGCGCGCACGATGGCCTCGCTGCGGATGCCGGCCATCACGCTGAGCTGCAGCGCGTTGCCGACAAACGGCTCGCAGGGCGCCGCGGCTTCGGCGAAGAGCTGCGGCTTGACCGCCCAGACCACGATGCCGCATGCGGCCAGCGCCGCCCCGGCGGCCGCCGCCGCAGCCACGCCGTGCTGCTGGGCCAGGCGCTCGCGCTGCGCTGCGAAGGGTTCGACCACCTGGATGGCACTGGCGGGCAGGCCGGCCTGGCGCAGGCCGCCAATCAGCGCCGCGGCCATGTTGCCGCCGCCGACGAAGGCAATGCTGCTGAGCTTCATGCGAGCAGTGTAGCCAGCGGGCGCCGCCGGAAAGGAATCCGTACACTTCGGGCCCCGCTTGCAAACACCGCAGGCGCCCTGACCTGAAACCCATGAATCCGTCGCACGCCGCCCCCGACCTGTCCTTCGACGTCACAGAGGCCGATTTCCGGCAGACCGTGCTCGAGCGCTCGCTCGACGTACCGGTGCTTCTGGACTGCTGGGCGCCGTGGTGCGGGCCCTGCCGCAATCTGAAGCCGATCCTGGAGAAATTGGCCAAGGAATACGGCGGCCGCTTCGTGCTGGCCAAGCTCAACACCGACGAGGCGCCGCAGATCTCTGCCGCGCTGCAGATCCGCAGCATTCCGCTGGTGGTGCTGTTCGTCGGCGGCCGGCCGGTGGACCAGTTCATGGGCGCGCTGCCCGAAGGCCAGGTGCGCGCCTTCCTGGACAAGCACCTGGGCGAGCAGGTCAACGAGGTGGACGCGCTGCGCGCCGAGGCCGCCGAATCGCCCGATCCGCAGCATGCCGAAATGCTGCTGAGCGAAGCGCTGCGCCTGGAACCCGACAACGCCGACGTTATGCTGGACCTGGCTACTCGCTGGATCGAGCGCGACGAGTTCGACGGCGCGGAGAAGCTGCTGGGCAAGCTGAGCGCCGAGCAGGGCGGCGACCGCCGCGCTGCGCTGCTGAAGCGTATCGAACTCGCCCGCAACCGGCCGGCCGGCGACCCGGCCGCGCTGGCCGCGCGCATTGCCGCCAACCCGAAGGATTTCGAGGCCCGCTTCGCGCTGGCCGCGCTGCAGGCCTACGAGGGTGACTTCAACGCCGCCTTCGACCAGCTGCTGGAGGTGGTGCTGCGCGACAAGGCCGAATGGCGCGAGAAGGCGCGCGTGCAGCTGGTGGAATGGTTCACGCTGTGCACCGATGCCGAGGCGGTGAGCCGCGGCCGCCGCTACCTGGGCATGTACCTCAACTGAGCGCCGGCGCAGCCGGGCGGCTGCCGAAGATGGCGGTGCCGATGCGCACGATGGTGGCGCCCTCGGCCACCGCGGCTTCCAGGTCGGCGCTCATGCCGATCGACAGCGTGTCCAGCGCCAGCCCGCCGGCATTCAGCGCCTGCAGCAGCTCGCGCAGCGCGCGGTGCGGGCGGCGCTGCGCCTCGAAGTCGTCGGCCGGCTCGGGCACGGCCATCAGGCCGCGCAGCTGCACGCGTTCGGCCGGCAGCGCCGCCACCGCCCGGGCCACGGCGGCCACCTCGTGCGGCGCCAGGCCGCTCTTGCTGGCTTCGCCGCTGATGTTGACCTGCAGACACAGCTGCAGCGGCGGCAGCCAGGCCGGCCGCTGCTCGGCCAGCCGCTGGGCGATCTTCAGCCGGTCGACGCTGTGCACCCAGTCGAAGGCTTCGGCCACCACCCGGGTCTTGTTGCTTTGCAGCGGCCCGATCAGATGCCAGCGGATGGCCGGCCGCAGATCGGTCAGCGCGTCCATCTTGGCCAGCGCCTCCTGCACGTAGTTCTCGCCGAAATCGCACTGGCCGGCGGCATGGGCTTCGCGCACCGGTGTGGCGCCGAAGGTCTTGGTCACCGCCAACAGCGTGACGCTTTGCGCGGCACGGCCGGCCTCGTGGCAGGCGCGTGTGATGCGCTCGCGCACTTGTTGTAACTTCGCTTCGATGCTCGACATAATGCCCTGAGCTTAAGCCCTCCAGGGCCGCTGCCACCCATGGACATCACGCAACTGCTGGCCTTCTCGGTCAAGAACAAGGCCTCGGACTTGCACCTGTCGGCCGGGCTGCCGCCGATGATCCGCGTGCACGGCGACGTGCGGCGCATCAACATCGAGCCGCTGGACCACAAGCAGGTCCACGCCATGGTGTACGACATCATGAACGACGGCCAGCGCAAGCACTACGAAGACACGCTGGAGTGCGACTTCTCGTTCGAGATCCAGGGTCTGGCACGCTTTCGCGTCAACGCCTTCAACCAGAACCGCGGCGCCGGCGCGGTGTTCCGCACCATTCCCAGCAAGATCCTGACGCTGGAACAGCTGAACGCGCCCAAGGTCTTCGCCGACCTGGCGCTACGGCCGCGCGGCCTGGTGCTGGTGACCGGGCCCACCGGTTCGGGCAAGAGCACCACGCTGGCCGGCATGGTCAACCATTTGAACGAGAACGAGTACGGCCACGTGCTGACGGTGGAAGACCCGATCGAGTTCGTGCACGAAAGCAAGAAGTGCCTGGTCAACCAGCGCGAGGTGGGCCCGCACACGATGAGCTTCAACAACGCGCTGCGCTCGGCGCTGCGCGAGGATCCGGACGCGATCCTGGTCGGTGAAATGCGCGACCTGGAAACCATCCGGCTGGCGCTGACCGCGGCCGAGACCGGCCACTTGGTGTTCGGCACACTGCACACCAGCAGCGCGGCCAAGACGGTCGACCGCGTGGTCGATGTATTCCCGGCGGCCGAGAAGGACATGGTGCGCGCGATGCTGTCCGAGTCGCTGGTCGCGGTGATCTCGCAATCGCTGTGCAAGCTGAAGGACGGCTCGGGCCGCGTGGCGGCGCACGAGATCATGCTGGCCACCTCGGCCATCAAGAACCTGATCCGCGAGAACAAGATCGCGCAGATGTACAGCTCGATCCAGACCGGCTCCAGCCTGGGCATGCAGACGCTGGACCAGAACCTGGCCGACCTGGTCCGGCGCAACATCATCTCGCCCGCGGAAGCGCGGGCCAAAGCCAAGTTCCCCGAGAATTTCCCGGGCTGATCAAGGAAAGTCCATGGAACGCGATCAAGCCTCGAAATTCGTCAACGACCTGCTGCGCCTGATGATCGCGCGCAATGGCTCGGACCTGTTCCTGACCGCGGAATTCCCGCCGGCCATCAAGGTGGACGGCAAGATCAACAAGGTCAGCCCTCAGCCGCTGACCGGCCAGCACACGCTGCAGCTGGCGCGCACGGTGATGAACGACAAGCAGGCGGCCGAGTTCGAGAAGACCAAGGAGTGCAACTTCGCCATCAGCCCGCAAGGCATCGGCCGCTTCCGCGTCAACGCTTTCTTGCAGCAAGGCCACGTGGGCCTGGTGTTCCGGACAATCCCGTCGACGCTGCCGACCATCGACACGCTGCGCCTGCCCAAGGTGCTGAAGGACGTGGCGATGACCAAGCGAGGGCTGGTGATCTTCGTCGGCGCCACCGGCTCGGGCAAGAGCACGTCCCTGGCGGCGATGGTCGACTACCGCAACGAGAACTCCTTCGGCCACATCATCACCATCGAGGACCCGGTGGAGTTCGTGCATCCGCACAAGAACTGCATCGTCACGCAGCGCGAGGTGGGCATCGACACCGAAGGCTGGGAGGCGGCGCTGAAGAACACGCTGCGCCAGGCGCCCGACGTGATCCTGATGGGCGAGATCCGCGACCGCGAGACCATGGACCACGCGGTGGCCTTCGCCGAGACCGGCCACCTGTGCATGGCCACGCTGCATGCCAACAGCTCCAACCAGGCGCTGGACCGCATCATCAACTTCTTCCCCGAAGAGCGGCGCGCGCAGCTGCTGATGGACCTGTCGCTGAACCTGAAGGCACTGGTCTCGCAACGCCTGCTGCCGCACCAGGAGGGCAAGGGCCGCATCGCCGCGGTGGAGATCATGCTGAACACGCCTCTGGTGGCCGACCTGATCTTCAAGGGCGAGGTCGGCGAGATCAAGGAGCTGATGAAGCGCAGCCGCGAGCTGGGCATGCAGACCTTCGACCAGGCGCTGTTCGACCTGTACGAGGCCAACCAGATCAGCTACGAGGACGCGCTGCGCAACGCCGATTCGGTGAACGACCTGCGGCTGCAGATCAAGCTGCACAGCCAGCGCGCGCGCAACCCCGACCTGGCCTCCGGCACCGAGCACCTGACGATCGTGTGAGCCCCCGGCCGGCGCAGGCAGAATCGCCGGCATGACGACCAAGACCTACGACACCGTACCGTCGCGCCGCGTGGCCTTCCTGGGCCTGGGCGTGATGGGCTTTCCGATGGCCGGGCACCTGGCGCGCGCCGGGCACCAGGTTACTGTCTACAACCGCAGCCCCGCCAAGGCCCAGGCCTGGCAGGCCGAGTACGGCGGCCGCACGGCGGGCACGCCGGCGGAGGCGGCCGCCGGCGCGGACTTCGTCTTCGCCTGCGTCGGCAATGACGACGACCTGCGCAGCGTGGTGCTGGGCGAACGGGGCGCCTTTGCCGGCATGGCCGGCGGGTCGGTGTTCGTCGACCACACCACTGCCTCGGCGCAGGTGGCGCGAGAGCTGCACGCTGCGGGGCAGGCGCGCGGCTTGCATTTCGTGGACGCGCCGGTATCGGGCGGCCAGGCCGGTGCGGTCAACGGCGTGCTCACCGTGATGTGCGGCGGCGATGCCGCGGCTTTCGACGCCATGAAGCCGGTGGCGCTGGCCTTCTCGCGCGCCGTCACGCTGGTGGGCGGGCCGGGCGCCGGCCAGCTGGCGAAGATGGTCAACCAGACCTGCATCGCCGGCCTGGTGCAGGGCCTGGCCGAGGCGATTGCCTTTGGCGAAAAGGCCGGCCTGGACATGAAGCAGGTGCTGGACGTGATCGGCAAGGGCGCCGCCCAAAGCTGGCAGATGGACAACCGCGGCCCGACCATGGTCGACGACAAGTTCGACTTCGGCTTCGCCGTCGACTGGATGCGCAAGGACCTTGGCCTGGTGCTCGACGAAGCGCGGCGCAACGGCGCCCGCGTGCCGGTCACGGCGCTGGTCGACCAGTTCTATGGCGACCTGCAGCGCCTGGGCGGCGGCCGCTGGGATACCTCCAGCCTGATCCGCCGCCTGCGCGGCTGAAGCGGGCTAGGGCTTGGCCGCCGAGGCCGGCGCGGCGGCAGGGGCTGGCGCCGCCGGCATCTGCGCCAGCTCGGCCGGAGTGATGATCTCGAAGACCTTGATCACCTTGCCGACACCGGCCACGGCGCGCGTGGTGTTGCCGGCGATGGTCGACTCGGCTTCGGTGACACGGCCCATCAGGTAGACGTTGCCGCGATCGGTGACCACCTTGATCGCCGCCGCCTGAATGCCCTTGGCGTCGAACAGCGCGGCCTTGACCTTGCCGGTGGTGATCGAATCGTTGGTGCGCTGGCTCATCGAGCTGCTGGGCATCACCGCCAGCTCATTGACCACGGCGCGCACGTTCTCCACCTTGGCCACCGCCGCTTCGACCTTGGCGCGGTCGGCCTCGGTGGGCACCTCGCCTGTCAGCAGCACGACGCGGTTGTAGCTGGTGGCGCTGACGTTGCCGCGGTCGCCCAGTGCGGCCGTGATGGCGCTGGAGGCGCGCAGTTCAATGGTCTGGTCATCGATCTGCGTGCCGGTGGTGCGGCGGTCGACCACCATCGTCGCGCCGCCGACCACGGCACCGCCGGCCAGCGCCACGCAGCCACCCAGCAAGCCGCTGCCGGCGACGGCCAGGCAGATCAGCAGCAGCCGGCTTGCCCGGGCAGGTGGCGCGCCCGGCGCCTTCGGATCGGGGGTCGTCATCAAGGTTCCTGTTCTCCCATCAATTGCAGATCCACCGCATCGCACAGGCAGTGCAGCACCAGCAGCTGCAGCTCCAGCACGCGCGCCGGCCGGTCGTGCGGCACGGCCACCTGCACGTCGGTCTCGCCCAGCGCCGCGCCAGCGGTTGCCGCGCCGCGCCGGCCCAGCACCACCACCACCATGTCGCGGGCGTGCGCGGCCTCGATGCTGGCGGCCAGTGCGCCGGGGCTGCCCAGCGGGTCGATCAGCAGTAGCACGTCCCCGCCCTGGCCCAGCGCCTGCACCTGCTTGGCAATCACCTGATCGATGCCATCCTGCACCGCCAGCGTGCCGAGCAGGCTGCTGTCCGCAGCCAGCGCCAGCGCGGCCAGACCCGGCCGCTCGCGCTCGAAGCGGCCGACGAAGGCCGCACTGAAATGCTGGGCCAGCGCCGCCGCGCCGGCGAAGCCGGCCACCAGCACCTTGCCGCCGGCCGTCAGGCAGCCGGTCAGCGCCTGCGCGGCGTCGGCAATGGGGCGCGCGAGGCTTTCGGCGCTTTGGTACTGCAGGTCAGCGCTGTCAAAGAACTGCTGCTGGATGCGCTGCTCGAGCATGGCCATGGATCATATGACACGCCTTCAGCACCCCAGTTCCACCGGCGGCGCTGGGCCGATTACCACAGCGATACCCGTCGAGCCAGCCCCGCCGGGTCCGAGTCGGGCGCTTTGCGGCACTTGTGCGCGCGCGCCAGGGCCGACCTGTAACCGACCCTGGACACTGCCCCACGCAGCTGTTTCAATCTGAAACGTTCTTAATCTTCCGCACACCGCGCGAAAGCGCGGGCCGCAAAGCCTCCGGCCTACAGCCCGGCAACCCATGTTGCCGGGCCACGGTAGCGGGGCTGCCAAGGCCCTGCCCCCGGCCTTGGCCTCTCCACCCAGAGGCTTCTCGTGTCCACCCTTCGTTCCAAGACCTTGTTGGCGCTGGCCGCTGCCGCCGCGCTTTGCTCCACACCCGCGCATTCGCAGCCCCAAGCGGCCGGCCCGACCCTCTGGCGGGCGCATGCCGCCGATGCCCTGACCGACCGGTTGATCGTCAAGTACCGGTCTCGCAACGATCGGCCCTACGCCAGCGCTCGCGCCGAGACCGCCATGCGCATTGCCGCCAACCGCCAAGGCGTGGTGGTCTCGCACCTGCGCAGCACGTCGCAGGGTGCCCAGGTGTTTCGGCTGTCACGGCGCATGCGCCATGACGAAGCCGCCGCCATGGCCGCCAACCTGCGCGCCGGCGATGCCGATATCGACTATGCCGAACCCGACCTGGTGCTGCAGGCCAGCTTCGTGCCCAACGACGCGCTGTATGCGCAGCAATGGGCCTGGTTCGATGCGCTGGGCGGCGTGCGCGCCCCCGCCGCCTGGGACCGCGCGCGCGGCAGCGGCGTGGTGGTGGCCGTGATCGACACAGGCGTGCGCCGGCACGTGGACCTGGCCGCCAACCTGCTGCCCGGCTACGACTTCATTGCCGACCCGTACATCTCCAATGACGGCAACGGCCGCGACGCCGACCCCAGCGACACCGGCGACGCTGCCCCCGCCAGCTACTGCTATGCCGGCAGCCCGGCCGGCAAGAGCTCCTGGCACGGCACGCACGTCGCCGGCATCGTGGCCGCCAGCAGCGGCAACGCCAGCGGCGTGGCGGGCGTGGCCCACGGTGCGCGGGTCTTGCCGCTGCGCGTGCTGGGCCGCTGCGGCGGCTTCAGCTCCGACATCGCCGATGCGCTGAACTGGGCCGCCGGACAGGCGGTCAGCGGCGTGCCCGCCAACCTGACGCCGGCACGGGTGATCAACCTGTCGCTTGGCGGGCCGGGCGCCTGCGGCAGCACGATGCAGAACGCCATCAACGCCGCTCGCGCCAAGGGCGCGGTGGTGGTGGTGGCCGCCGGCAACGAGAACGGCAGCGCCCTGGCCAGCACCCCGGCCAACTGCAGCGGGGTGGTCACCGTGGCCGCCACCGGCATCGGCGGCGGCCGGGCCTCGTACTCCAACACCGGCAGCAACGTCAGCCTGGCCGCACCCGGCGGCGACCGCGATGCCGGCATCCTGTCGACGCTGAACACCGGCGCCAGCGCGCCCGGGGCAGACACCTATGCCGTGTACATGGGCACCTCGATGGCCGCGCCCGTGGTCAGCGGCGTGGCCGCGCTGATGCTCTCGGCCAACCCGAAGCTCACGCCGGACCAGGTGGCCAACCTGCTGAAGAGCACGGCACGGCGCTTCCCGGCTGCCTGCAACGGCTGCGGGACAGGCATCGTCGATGCGGCCGCGGCCGTGGCCGCGGCACAGGCGGCAGCCAGTCCCAATCCGGCACCGGCCCCAGCCCCGGCACCGGTACCCGCGCCCGCGCCCGCGCCCAAGCCTGCCCCTGCGCCCGCCCCGAAGCCTGCACCTGCCCCTGCACCCGGCACGATTGCCGAACGCGAGCCGAACAACACCATTGGCGCCGCCCAGACGCTGGCAACCCTGCCAGCCCAGGTCAGCGGGGCCACTGCCGCAGGCGACGGCGACCACTTCAAGTTCACGCTGCCGGCGGGCCGCAGGCTGCTGATCACGCTGAAGCCCGGGGCCAAGACCGGCATGAGTCTGGGCGTGCTGCTGGCCAATGGCATGACGCTGTCACAGCTGGTCAGCGGCCCGGGCGGCACGCTGCAGATGCTGGTCACCAACAGCGGCAGTGCCCCGATCAGCCTGGCCGCCCGCGCGGGCTTCGCCTCGGGCAGTGCCGGCAGCTACGGCTTGTCCTTCACGCTGCAATAGGCCACCCCCGGGCGGGCTTCACCCGGCCTCGAAGGCCGCCTGGATCCATTGCACCTGGCCAGCCTCGACGGCCACCACGTCGAAGCGGCAGGGCGGCAGCACCGGCAGCCGCAGCAGGTAGTGCTGCGCGGCGCGCACGATGCGCTGCTGCTTGCGCGCATCGACGCTGGCCAGCGCCCCGCCGTGGCTCGCGCTGGCGCGCGAGCGCACCTCCACGAACACCAGCGTGCCATCGCGATCGCGCAGGATCAGGTCGATCTCGGCGCCGCGCGCATGCGGCCCGCCGGCCAGCCGATAATTGCGCTGTACGAGCACGAGGCCCTGGCGCTGCAACCAGGCCAAGGCAAGCGACTCGGCATCGTCCCCGATCGCCTTCGTGCTGCCACGGCCCGCCGCCTTGTCCATCCCGTCCGAGCTCCTGCTACGCGCCGCCGCCGCTGCCGCGGGCGCACAGCAGTATCCCGCAGGCACGCTGTACGTCGTGGCCACGCCCATCGGCAACCTGGCCGACTTGACGCTGCGCGCGATCCACGTGCTGGCCACCGTCGATGCGCTGGCCTGCGAGGACACCCGCGTCAGCGCGGGGCTGCTGCGCCACCTGGGGCTGGACAAGCCGCTGCTGGCGGTGCACCAGCACAACGAGGCCGAGGCGGCCGCACCGGTGCTGCAGCGCCTGGAGATGGGCCAGCGGGTGGCTTACGTCAGCGATGCCGGCACGCCGGCAGTGTCCGACCCCGGCGCCCGGCTGGTGGCCGCGGTGGCCGCCGCGGGCCATCGCGTGCTGCCGGTGCCGGGTGCCAGCAGCGCGTTGGCCGCGCTCAGCGTGGCCGGCGATGTGCGCGGCAGCGGCTTCAGCTTGGTCGGCTTCCTGCCGGCCAAGGGGGCCGAGCGGGCCGCGGCGCTGCGCGCGCTGGCCGCGTCGCCGCTGACGCAGGTGCTGTTCGAGGCGCCGCACCGCATCGAAGCCCTGGCCCGCGAGCTGGCCGCGCTGGCGCCTGCAAGGCCGCTGACGCTGTGCCGCGAGCTGACCAAGCAGTTCGAGACGGTGCACACGCTGCCGGCCGCCGCGCTGCCCGCGTGGCTGGCCGCAGATGCGCAGAGGCTGCGCGGCGAGTTCGTGCTGGTGCTGCATGCGCCCGAGCCGGCCGCGACGGCAGACGAGTCGCTGCCGGCCGAATCGCTGCGCACGCTGCAGCTGCTGTTGCGCGAGCTGCCGCTGAAGCAGGCGGTGGCGCTGGCCGCCGAGCTGGGCGCCGGGCCGCGCAATGCGCTGTACCAGGCGGCGCTGCAGTTGCGTGATGGCAGCACGGCGTAGCCAAGCCCTTGCCCCGGGCGCGACGCACCCGCGCTCCTACAATGAATTTGCACTTCTCCACAAGGATGCCCGCATGATCAGCCGCGAACCGACGCTCGAACGCATGGCCATTGCCGAACGCGTGCTGCTGGAGCCCTTCGGCCTGGGCGAGACGGCCCTGGCACGGGCGCTGGCGACCATCGCCGAGCACCGCATCGACGACGCCGACCTGTACTTCCAGAGCACCCGGCACGAGGGCTGGAGCCTGGAGGAAGGCATCGTCAAGAGCGGCAGCTTCAGCATCGACCAGGGCGTGGGCGTGCGCGCGGTGGCCGGCGAGAAGACCGCCTTTGCCTACAGCGACGAGCTGTCCGAAGCCGCGCTGCTGGACGCCGCCCGCACCGTGCGCACCATCGCCGCGGCCGGGCAGAACAAGCGCGTCAAGGTGGCTGGCAAGAGGCGGGTGGCGGCAAGCCGCGTGCTGTATGCGCCCACCGACCCGATCGCCACGCTGGACAGCGCGCAGAAGGTGGCGCTGCTGGAGCGGGTGGAGAAGATGGCGCGCGCCAAGGACCCGCGTGTGGTGCAGGTGATGGCCGGTCTGGCTGCCGAATACGACGTGGTGCTGGTGGCCCGGGCCGACGGCACGCGCGCCGCCGACGTGCGCCCGCTGGTGCGCGTGTCGGTGACGGTGATCGCCGAGCAGAACGGCCGCCGCGAGGTGGGCACCGGCGGCGGTGGCGGCCGCTTCGGCCTGGGCTACTTCCAGGACGAGCGGCTGCGCGAATACGTCGACCAGGCGGTGAATGCCGCGCTGACCAACCTGGAATCGCGGCCCGCGCCGGCCGGCGAGATGACCGTGGTGCTGGGCCCGGGCTGGCCGGGCGTGCTGCTGCACGAGGCGGTGGGCCATGGCCTGGAGGGCGACTTCAACCGCAAGGGCTCGTCCACCTTCGCTGGGCGCATCGGCCAGCGGGTGGCGGCCAAGGGCGTGACCGTGCTCGACGACGGCACCATCGCCGACCGCCGCGGCAGCCTGAACATCGACGACGAGGGCCACGCCACGCAGCGCAACGTGCTGATCGAGGACGGCATCCTGAAGGGTTACATCCAGGACTCGATGAACGCCCGGCTGATGGGCGTGAAGCCCACCGGCAACGGCCGGCGCGAGAGCTATGCGCACGTGCCGATGCCGCGCATGACCAACACCTACATGCTGGGCGGCACGCGCAGCAAGGAAGAGATCATCGCCAGCATCAAGAAGGGGCTGTACGCCACCAACTTCGGCGGCGGGCAGGTGGACATCACCAGCGGCAAGTTCGTGTTCTCGGCCAGCGAGGCCTTCTGGGTGGAGAACGGCAAGATCCAGTACCCGGTGAAGGGCGCCACGCTGATCGGCAACGGCCCCGAGGCGATGACGCGCGTGAGCATGATCGGCAACGACATGCAGCTGGACACCGGCGTCGGCGTCTGCGGCAAGGACGGACAGAGCGTGCCGGTAGGCGTGGGCCAGCCCACGCTGCGCATCGAGCGGCTGACGGTGGGCGGAACGGCTTAGGCGTCGCGACGCCGCCGCGCGCGCCAGACCAGCAGGCCCGCGCCGGCCAGCCACAAGGCCCAGGTGCCGGGCTCGGGCACCGCCGCCACCGTGCCGGTGGAGCCGAAGGCCACCAGTTCGGCGCGGAAGCCGAAGGTGGCGTCGGTGGCCGAATCGTTGTCGAAGTTGACGCTCAACACGCCCTCGCGCGAGTCCTTGCCGATCACGGGCGCGCCAAAACTGGACATCAGCTCGATGAAGCTGCGCTGGAAGGGCATCTCGTCGGCCAGCGGCTCGTCGGTGTCGGGGTCGGTGCGCAGGTTGTTCAGACCCAGCATCACCAGTTCCAGGCTGGCATGGGCGCGCGGTGCCTCGCCGCCCACCGGCTGCTCGGGCGAAAGCTGGATGTCCAGCCGGTAGGGCACGCTCACCGTCACCCGGGTGTACGGCGTGATGCGCAAGCCGGTAGCGGGGTACAGGTCGTCGCCCACGTAGTAATAGCTGGAAGGCGCCGAGGCCCAGCCGCCCAGGGCACCGGTCTCCAGGCTGAACTGGCCATCGCCTTCGGTTTCCGGCGGCGGCAAGGCCTCACGCAGCGCGAAGTAGAAGCGGTGCCGGAACAGCGTGGCCCACGGCGACGGGTCTTCGCCCCAGACGGCCGGGATGCCGTCGTCCGGCTTCAGGTCCAGTACCTCGATGGCGGGCTCGCCCACCGACACCCACGACGACACCAGCGCCTGCGCCGGCATGCCGGCCGCCAAGCCGGCCGCGGCGGCCGTCCAAACCAAGAGCTTCTTCATCGACCCCCCAACGATGTGATCCCGAAGTCGGGCGTGCCTTTGCGGTCTGCTGCCCGGGGTTCCGGCGAAGGCCTGCGGTCATGACCCCGCGGCGCTTACACATGTTACAGCCGGAAACCCCCGCATTCAGGGGGCGGCGCGTCGGCGGTTGCAACGCGCCAACAAAGTCACGGCATTGGCAGGAGGCGCCGCCTCATCCGGCAGCCAGGTGTCCCTGCAGCACGCCCACCGTGTTAGCGCCCACTTCCTCCGTGGCATAACCGCCTTCGAAGACATAGGCCGTGGGCAGGCCCAGCGCCGCCAGCCGCCGGCCGATCTGCGGATAGTCGTCGCTGCGCAACTTGAAGGCCGAGATCGGGTCGCGCTCGAAGGTGTCCACGCCCAGCGAAACCAGCAATGCCTGCGGCCCGAAGGCGGCCACCGCCTGCAGCGCCCGGTCCAGCGCCGCCAGGTATTGAGCGCCGTCGGTGCCCGGCGGCAGCGGCAGGTTCAGGTTGCGGCCCAGGCCCTCGCCGATCCCGGTTTCGCTGGCATGGCCGCTGAAGAAGGGGTAGTCGTCGTGCGGGTCGGCATGCAGGCTGGCGAAGAACACGTCGCCGCGCGACCAGAAGATCGACTGCGTGCCGTTGCCATGGTGGTAGTCCACGTCCACCACGGCCACACGCTGCAGGCCGTGGTCCCGCAGGGACTGCGCGGCAATGGCCACGTTGTTCAGGTAGCAGAAGCCGCCCATCGCCCGCGCCGTGGCATGGTGGCCCGGCGGGCGGCAGATGGCGAAGCTGCAGCGCTGGCCCGCCAGCAGGTCGGCCGCCGCCGCCAGCGCGCATTGCGCGCTGCCGTACACCGCCGCCCAGGTGCCCTCGACCAGGCTGCATTCGGCGTCCTGGCTGTAGAAGCCCAGCTGGCCGTCGATGTGCCGAGGCAGTTGATGCGGCAGCTGCGCATCGGCCCGCCAGATCATCGGCAGCGCCGGATGGCGGCGGCCCAGCGCCGTCCAGCGCGGCCAGGCCTGCTGCAGAAAGTCCAGGTAGTCGGCCGCGTGCACCCGCGCCAGCGGCGCCAGGCCCCGGTCGGGCGGCGCCTGCACCGGGCCCAGTTGCAACGCCAGGAAGCGCTCGCGCACCGCCTCGGCCCGCACCGGCAGCTCGAAACCGTCCAGCCACTGGCCGTAGCTGAATTCCTTCAGCCCGGTGTGCAGGCGATGCGCCTCGCTGAACCAGGCGTTCAAGCGGTCACCTCGCCCAGGTAGTGGGCCAGCGTGAAGCTGTCGTCGCCGGGGCCGCTGGGCTTGGCGATGCCGCTCAGGCGCAGCACCTGCGCGCCTTCGGCATCGAGCCGGCCCTGGCAGAACACCAGGCTGCGGGTGCTGCGCAGCACCTGCAGTCGGCCTTCGATCCAGGCGCCTTCCATGGCCGGGGCCATGAAGTCGCAGCTCAGCTGCACGGTCAGCATGTAGCGCGTCTGCCCCGTCAGCACGCCGGCGCCCAGCACCAGCAGCATGTCGGCCAGCGTGGTCAGCATGCCGCCGTGGCAGCTGCCGCCGGGGTTGCAGTGGCGGCGCTCGACGCGCAGGCCCAGGCAGAAGCCGTCGCCCTCGCGCCGGCCGTACAGCGGCCCGCAGGCATCGATGTAGGGGTTGGGGCGCAGGCGCAGCGGCACGAAGCCGTCGGGAATCATCGGGGGCATGGGCGCGTCTCCGAAGGGGCTGCGGACGATGGTAGCGGCTGCCCTGCGCGCCAGAATGGCTGGCACGCATCGAGGAGCCTTGCCCATGCAGACCCTGCACCACAGCCGCCATGCCCACGCCACGCTGGACGACGCCGGCATCGGCACGCTGACCCTCACCGACGCCGGCCGGCTGAACATCATCGGCAGCGCCGCCATCGCCGAGCTGCGCGACGCGCTGGCGCTGCTGTCGGCACGCGCCGATCTGCGCGTACTGGTGCTGCGCGGCAGCGGCGAGCGGGCCTTCATCGGCGGCGCCGATATCGGTGAGATGGCCACACTGAGCCCGGCCACCGCCGAGGCCTTCATCGGCCGCCTGGCCGGCCTGTGCGACGCGGTGGGCCAGGTGCCGGTGCCGGTGATCGCGCGCCTGAGCGGCTGGTGCCTGGGCGGCGGGCTGGAGGTGGCGCTGGCCTGCGACCTGCGCCTGGCCGACGACAGCGCGATGTTCGGCATGCCCGAGGTCAAGGTGGGCATCCCGTCGGTGATCCATGCGGCGCTGCTGCCGCGGCTGCTGGGTCAGGCTCGCGCCGACTGGCTGCTGCTGTGCTGCGAAAACATCGACGCCGCGCGCGCCGAGGCCTGGGGCCTGGTGCACGAGCGCTGCGCGGTGGGTGGGCTGGACGCGCTGGTGCAGCAGCGCGCGGCCGCGCTGGCTGCGCTGCCGCCGCAGGCGCTGCGCCAGCAGAAGCGGCTGCTGCGCCACTGGCAGACCGTGCCGCTGGCGCAGGCGGTGCGCGACAGCATCGGCGAGTTCGCCCAGGCCTATGCCACCGGCGAGCCGCAGGCGCTGATGGGCGACTTCATGGCGCGCAAGGCGGCCCGGCGCACGGGCTGAGCTGCCGCTCGCTCAGTAGTTCACCCGCGAGGTGATCGCCCCGTCGACCACCATGTTGATGCCGGTGGTGAAGGCCGAAGCCGGGCTGCCCAGGAACACCGCGGCGTTGGCGACCTCCTGCGGTGTCGCCATGCGGCCGGTCGGGTTGCGGGCCAGCGTGGCCTTGAAGAACTCGGGCCGCCCCTGCTCGATCTGGTGCCACACGCCGCCTTCGAAGTACACCGTGCCCGGCGACACCACGTTGACGCGCACGCGCGCCTTGGCCTTTTCCTTCGCCAGGCCCTTGGCGAAGTGGATCTGCGCGGCCTTGAGCGCGCCGTAGGCATTGACCATCTGCGTCTCGGCGGCCGACACCGACGAGATGATGACGATGGCCGCATCGCCGCCCGCCGCGGCCGCGGCCTCCAGGTGCGGCAGCGCGGCCGCGGTGGCGCGCTGCACGCCCATCACGTCCACCGCGAACATCTTCTCCCAGGCCTCTTCGCTGTTGCCCTGCACCAGCGCGCTGGCGTTGCACACCAGCAAATCGAGCCCGCCCATCGCGCGCGCCGCGCCGTCCACCCAGGCCTTCAGCCGCGGGCCGTCGGCGATGTCGACCACCTCGCCCTGCGCGGCCACGCCGCGCGCCTGCAAGGCCGCCACAGCGGCCTGCAGCTCGTCGGCATGGCGCGCGCAGATGGCCAGCTGCACGCCTTCGGCGGCCAGCGTCTCGGCAATGGCACGGCCGATGCCGCGGGTGGCGCCGGTGACGATCGCGCGCTTGCCTTTCAGTCCCAGGTCCATGGTGTGTTCCTCGTTCGGGGGTTCAGTGTGGCTTGCGCGGGCCCTTGAAGGCATCGGTGCGGATCACGTTGCCATCGCGGCGCACGTTGCGCTGCGCGCGGCGGATGGCCTCTTCGGCTTCGCGCGCGGCATTCCGGCGGTGGCTGCGCCAGTGCCACAGGCGCCGCGCCGCGGCGTCCAGGCGGGCGCGCTGCCGCACCGGCAGCAGCAGGCGCAGCAGCAGCCCCAGGCAGACGGCCAGCGCGATGGCGGCAAGGATCTTCTCGATCAAGGTCCGGGCTTCCTTTTCAGGCTAGGCAACGCAGCTTGCGCAGCGCCACCGACAACATCGCCAGGTCGGCCGGCCGGGCTTCGGCCAGCTCGCCCAGCAGGCGCAGCGCGCCTTGCAGTTCCTGGCAATTGTCCGCTTCCCAGGCCTGCAGCTTGGGCAGCGCGCCATCGCCGGGCCGGCCGAGCACGGCCCGGGCAATGCCGCGGCGCAGCTCGCCCAGGTCGTCGGCCAGAGCGGTCTTCGCCAGCGTGGCCCAGTTGCCGTCGGCCGGCAGCGCCTCGATCTGCTGCTGCAGCCGCTGCAGGCCCAGGCGCTCGCCCAGCTGCTGGTGCAGCGCGGCGATCTCCTGCAGCGGCAGCGCGTGGGTCTCGGCCAGCTCGGCGATGTCCAGCGCGTCGATCAGGCCGTCGGTGGCGGCCACCGCCTGGGCCAGCGCCGCCGGCACGCCGGCCGCCACCCAGTCGGCCACCGGTGGCTGCCCAGCCGCGGCCGGTTCCAGCCGACGGCGCAGCAGCGCCACCGCCGGGGCCAGCCGCTCGATCAGCGCCGGCGCGGGCTCGGCCAAGCGGCGCGGCTGCAGCAGCCCGGCGGTGGCCCGCTCGGCCGGCCCGCGCAGCTGCTGCAGCATGGCTGTCTGCACCGCATCGGGCACCTGGTTGTCCAGCGCCTCGATCTGCGCCCACAGCGCCGGCAGGCCGAAAACCTCGCGCACCGCCAGCCAGGCGCGCACCACCTGCGCCGGCTGCGCGCCACTCTGCTCGGCCAGCCGGTGCACGAAGGTCGGGCCGACGCGGTTGACCATGCGGTTCAGCACATGCGTGGCGACGATCTCGCGCTTCAGCGGGTGGCGCGGGATCAGCGCAGCGAAGCGCTCGCGCAGCAGCGGCGGAAAGTAGCGCTGCAGCGCCTGCGCCACCCACGGGTCGTCGGGCAGGTCGGATTCGACCAGCGCGTCCGACAGCCACATCTTGCTGTAGGCCAGCAGCACCGCCAGCTCGGGGCTGCTCAGGCCCAGGCCGCGGGCCTGGCGCTCGGCGATCTGCTCGTCGCTGGGCAGGTACTCGATGGCGCGGTTCAGCAGGCCGGTCCTTTCCAGATGCCGCATGAAGCGCGCCTGGCGGTCCAGCGGCGCGGCGCCCAGGCTGCGCGTCAGCGACAGCACCTGGGTCTGGTAGTAGTTGTCGGCCAGCACCATGGCCGCCACGTCGTCGGTCATCTGCGGCAGCAGCGTGTTGCGCTGCTTCTCGGTCATCTCGCCGTCGGACACCGCCAGGCCCAGCAGGATCTTGATGTTCACCTCGTGGTCCGAGGTGTCCACGCCGGCCGAGTTGTCGATCGCGTCGGTGTTGATGCGCACGCCGGCCAGCGCGGCCTCGATGCGGCCCAGTTGGGTGAAGCCCAGGTTGCCGCCTTCGCCCACCACCTTGCAGCGCAGCTCGGCGCCGTCCACGCGCAGCGCGTCGTTGGCGCGGTCGCCCACCTGCGCATGGCTTTCGCTTCGCGCCTTGACATAGGTGCCAATGCCGCCGTTGTAGAGCAGGTCCACCGGCGCCTGCAGGATGGCACGCAGCAGCTCGGTGGGTGTCAGCCGCAGGTTCTCGTCGCCGCCTTCGATGCCCAGCGCGGCGCGGGCCTGCGGCGACACCGGGATCGATTTCTCCGAGCGCGACCAGACGCCGCCGCCGGCCGAGATCAGGTTCGTGTCGTAGTCGGCCCACGACGAACGCGGCAGCTTGAACAGCCGCTCGCGCTCGGCAAAGGACGCGGCGGCATCGGGCTCGGGGTCGATGAACACATGGCGGTGGTCGAAGGCCGCCACCAGCCGGATATGCCGCGACAGCAGCATGCCGTTGCCGAACACGTCGCCCGACATGTCGCCGATGCCCACCACGGTGAAGGCCTGGGCCTGCGTGTCGTGGCCCAGCTCGCGGAAGTGGCGCTTGACGCTTTCCCACGCGCCGCGGGCGGTGATGCCCATCGCCTTGTGGTCGTAGCCGACGCTGCCGCCCGAGGCGAAGGCATCGCCCAGCCAGTGGCCGTATTCCGCCGACACCGCGTTGGCAAAGTCGGAGAAGGTGGCCGTGCCCTTGTCGGCGGCCACCACCAGGTAGGGGTCGTCGCCGTCGATGCGGTGCACCAGCGGCGGCGGCTTCACCTGGCCGGCTACCAGGTTGTCGGTCAGGTCGAGCAGACCGCGCAGATAGTCCTGGTAGCAGGCCACGCCTTCCTTCAGCCAGGCCTCGCGGTCGCTGGGCGGCGGCGCCTTCTTCAGCACGAAGCCACCCTTGCTGCCCACCGGCACGATGACCGTGTTCTTGACCATCTGCGCCTTCACCAGGCCCAGCACCTCGGTGCGGAAATCCTCCGGCCGGTCGCTCCAGCGCAGGCCGCCCCGCGCCACCTTGCCGCCACGCAGGTGGATGCCCTCGAAGCGCGGCGAGTAGACGAAGATCTCCACCATCGGCTTCGGGCTGGGCAGCCCCGGCACGCGCGCCGAATCGAGCTTCAGGCTCAGGAAACTGCGCCGCGGGCCGGCGGCGCCGCTGTGGCCCACGCCGGTGCGCCAGTGGTTGGTGCGCAGCGTGGCCAGCACCAGCGCCAGCAGCTGGCGCAGCACGCGGTCCTCGTTCAGGTTGGCCACGCGGTCCAGTGCCTGCTCGATGGCCGTCACCTGCTCGGCCGCGGCCGCCTCGTCATGCTCGGTCGGGTGCAGCCGCAGGTGGAACAGCTTGACCAGCATGCGCGCCAGCTGCGGCTGCGCGGCCAGCGTGGCCTCGATGGTGGCCTGCGACAGCGCAAAGCCGATCTGCCGGCAGTAGCGCGCATAGGCGCGCAGCACCACGATGTCCTCCGCCGACAGGCCGGCGCGCAGCACCAGGCGGTTGAAATCGTCGTTTTCCACCTCGCCGCGGAAGACGCGGCCGAAGCAGTCCTCGAACAGCCGGGCCAGCGGCTCGGGCTCGAACTCGTCGGACAGCTGCGCCTGCAGCTTGAAGTCGTGCAGCGACACGCCCGACGGGTCGGCCTGCGGTGCGCCGATGCGGAAGTTGTCCTCGCCCAGCACGCGCACGCCCATGTGCTCGAGCATCGGCAGACTGTCCGACAGCACCACCGGCGCGCCGCGCCGGTAGACCTTGAAGCCCAGGTCGTGCACCGAGCCGGCCAGCGGCCGGTACAGCGACAGGCCCAACGGCTGCTCGGCCGTCAGCGCGTCGATCTTCAGCAGGTCGGGCACGGCCGCGCGGCCGCGATGCAGTTCGCGGTACACCTGTGGGAAGGCCGCCGCCCACTGCTTGTACAGCGCCAGGCCGCGGCCTTCGCCCAGCTCGTCGACCAGCGCCTCGCGCAGCTCGTCGTCCCAGCGCCGCGCGGCCGCCGCCAGCCGGCCCTGGATTTCGCGCCGGTCGTAGGGCGGCACCTGGCCGGGCAGCGTGCGCACGGTGAAGTGCACGCGCGCCAGGAGCGGGTCGCCGAGCATCACGCTGAAGTCGGCGCGCTGGCCGGCAAAGGCCTCGATCAGGATGGCCTGGAACTTCTTGCGCAGCTCGGTCGAATAGGCCTCGCGCGGCACGTACACCAGGCAGGAGACGAAGCGCTCGTAGGGGTCGCGCCACAGGAACAGGCGCAGCCGCTGGCGCTCGCCGGCGGCCAGGATGCCCAGCGCCGTGTCGTAGAGCTCGTCCTCGCCGATCTGGAACAGGTCGTCGCGCGGGTAGGTGGCCAGGATGTGGTCCAGCGCCTTCGCCAGGTGGCCGCCAGCCGGCAGCGCCGCGCGCCGCGCCACCGCCGCCACCTTGTGGCGCAGCAGCGGGATCTCGTCGACCCGCGCGTTGTAGGCGCTGGCGGTGAACAGGCCGATGAAGCGGTGCTCGCCCACCACCTGGCCGGTGGCGTCGTAGCGCTTGATGCCCACGTAGTCGGTGTAGCCGGGCCGGTGCACGGTGGAACGCGTGTTCGAGCGCGTCACCACCAGCATCGGCAGCGGCGCGCGGGCCATCGCCCGGGCCTGCGCCGGCACCGCGGCGAAGCTGGCCGAGACGTCCTGTCGAGCCTCGCGCAGCACGCCCAGGCCGCTGCCGGGCAGCAGGCGCAGCAGGTCCTCGCCCTGCTCGTTGACCAGGTCGTGGCAGCGGTAGCCCAGCAGCGTGAAGTGGTCGTCGGCCAGCCATTCGACGAAGGCGCGGGTCTCGGCCACGCGCTCGGCCGGCAGGCCGGCTGGCGGCGTCTGCAAATCGGCGGCGGCCTGCTGCAGCCGCTGGCGCATCGGCTGCCAGTCGCCCACCGCCGCACGCACGTCGGCCAGCACGCGCTCCAGCCCGGCAGTCAACTCGGCGCGGGCCGCGGCATCGGGCAGGCGGTCCACCTCGATGTGCATCCACGATTCGCGGGCCGTGGGGGCCTGTGCCTCGTCGGCGCGCAGCGGGTGCAGCGATTGCAACCGGCCCTGGCCGTCGCGCTGCACCACCAGCACCGGGTGCACGATCAGCTGCAGCGCCAGGCCCTGTCGGTTGATCTCCATGGTCAGCGTGTCGACCAGGAACGGCATGTCGTCGTTGACCATCTCGACGACGGTGTGGCGCGAGGCCCAGCCGTGTTCGGCCAGCGTCGGGCTGAAGACACGCAGCTTCAGCCGGCCCAGGCTGCGCTCGGCCGCGTACTGCCATGCCGACAGCAGCGCGCCCAGCAGGTCCTCGGGCGAGCGCGCGGCCAGGTCGTCGGCATCGAAATGGTGGAAGAAGGCCTGGGCATAGGCCTCGAACATCGGCCACTGCGGCGGCGGCACGCGCGGCGCGGCCAGCGCCGTCACGGCGGCGACCCGTTCTCGACGCAGCATCTCGGTCGACGGGCTCATCGGCTTGTCTCCTATGTCTTGGGGGCGGCCGTCCGTGCAGGGCCGCACGCCCGGGATGGCAGCTTACGCCTGTGCGACCGGTCTGAGCGCGCTACGATCGTCCTTCGCCGAAGGAGACATCCCCCCATGAGTTCATTGAATCTCGAAGTCAACGGCCAGGCCGTGCAACTGCAGGTGGACCCCCAACGCCTGCTGGTGGAAGTGCTGCGCGAGCAGCTGGCGCTGACCGGCACCCACGTGGGCTGCGACACCAGCCAGTGCGGCGCCTGCACGGTGCTGCTGGACGGCCAGCCGGTGAAGAGCTGCACGATGCTGGCGCTGCAGGCCGAAGGCCGCAAGGTCACCACGGTGGAAGGCCTGGCCCAGGGCGCCGAGCGCCACCCGATCCAGCAGGCCTTCATCGACTGCCACGGGCTGCAGTGCGGCTTCTGCACGCCGGGCATGATCATGGCCACCGCGGCGCTGCTGCAGCACACGCCCCAGCCCAGCCAGGAGCAGATCGAGCACGCGCTGGAAGGCAACCTGTGCCGCTGCACCGGCTACGTGAACATCGTCGCCGCCGTCAAGCAGGCCGCCACCACGCTGGCCGCGGGAGCCACGCAATGAGCGCCGTCGCCCAACGCTTCGGCAGCGGCCAGTCGGTCCGCCGCATCGAGGACCCGGCGCTGGTCGCCGGCAAAGGCCAGTTCACCGACGACGTGGTCCCCGCCGGCCAGACCTTCCTGAGCCTGCAGCGCTCGCCCTACCCGCATGCGCGCATCGTTACGGTGGACACGGCCGCGGCACGGGCCGTGCCCGGTGTGCTGGCGGTCTACACCGGCGCCGACCTGGTGGCAGCCGGCGTCAAGCCGGTGAGCTCGCAGCCGGTGTTCCCCGCCCCGGGCGGCGCCAAGGCACCGAGCACACCGCGCCACGCGCTGGCGGTGGGCGAGGTGCGCTTCGTCGGCGAGGCGGTGGTGGCCGTGGTGGCCACCAGCCTGGACGCCGCGCGGGCCGGCCGCGATGCGGTGGTGGTGGACTACGAAGAGCTGCCCCAGGTCACCCACCTGGACGACGCCACCGCCGCCGGCGCGCCCAAGGTCTGGGCCGACGCGGCCGACAACTACGCCGCCGAGATGCGCCACGGCAATGCCGAGGCCTGCGCCGCGGCCTTTGCCAAGGCCGCGCACGTCGTGGCGCTGGACCTGGTGAACCAGCGCCTGGCGCCCACCTCGCTGGAGCCGCGCAGCGTGCTCGGCAGCTTCGAGAACGGCCGGGTGACGCTGCGCATGAGCAGCCAGATGCCCAGCGGCGTGCGTGACACGCTGTGCAACGAGGCCTTCGGCTGGCCCACCGACAAGCTTCGCGTCGTCGTCGGCGACGTGGGCGGCGGCTTCGGCATGAAGACCGGCGCCTACCCCGAGGACATCGTCGTCGCGTTCTGCACCCACACGCTGCAGCAGCCGGTGAAATGGGTGTCCGAGCGCAGCGAGGAGTTCCTGGCCGCCAGCCACGGACGCGACATCCGCAGCCATGCCGAGATGGCGCTGGACGGCGACGGCCGCGTGCTCGGCCTGCGCGTGCACACCGAGGCCAACGTCGGCGCCTATGCCACCACCACCGGCGTGATCATCCAGCTGCTGATCGGGCCGTGGGTCTCGACCAGCATCTACGACATCCAGACCATCGACTTCAAGCTGCAGGCGGTGCTGACCAACACCACGCCGCTGGGCGCCTACCGCGGCGCCGGTCGGCCGGAGGCGATCTTCATCATCGAGCGGCTGATGGACACGGCGGCGCGCAAGCTCGGGCTGGACCCGGCCGAACTGCGCCGCCGCAACATGATCCGCCCCGAGCAGATGCCCTACACCAACCCGATGGGGCAGACCTACGACAGCGGCAAGTTCGAGTCGGTGCAGACGCAGGCGCTGGCGCTGGCCGACTGGGCCGGCTTCGACGCGCGCGCGGCCGAATCCAAAAAGAAGGGCAAGCTGCGCGGCCGCGGCCTGGCCTCCTTCCTGGAATGGACCGGCGGCAACGTGTTCGAGGAGCGCGTCACCGTCAATGTCTCGGGCGACGGCTTCATCGAGGTCTACAGCGCCACCCAGGCCATGGGCCAGGGCATCGCCACCAGCTATGCGCAGCTGGTGGTGGACGTGTTTGGCGTGCCGATCGAGAAGGTGCGCATCGTGCAGGGCGACACCGACCGTGGCCAGGGCTTCGGCAGCGCCGGCTCGCGCTCGATCTTCGTCGGCGGCTCGGCCATCCAGGTGGCCTCCAAGCGCACGGTGGAAAAGGCGCAGGACCTGGCCGCCGAGGCGCTGGAAACGGCGCCCAAGGACATCGAATACCGCGAAGGCGTGTTCCGCGTGGTCGGCACCGATCGGCAGATCGGCCTGTTCGAGCTGGCGGCCAGGCAGGCCGACCACCAGGTGTTCGTCGACAGCACCAGCGCCGTGCAGGCGCCCAGCTGGCCCAACGCCTGCCACATCTGCGAGGTGGAGATCGACCCCGACACCGGCGTGGTGCAGGTGGTGGGCTATGCGTCGGTCAACGACGTGGGCCGGGCCATCAACCCGACCATCGTCATCGGCCAGCTTGACGGCGGCGCGGTGCAGGGGCTGGGCCAGGCGCTTTGCGAGCAGATGGTCTACGAGCGCGAATCGGGCCAGCTGCAGACCGGCACGCTGATGGACTATGCGCTGCCGCGGGTGGACATGGCCAGGAGCTTCAAGACCGCCCTCGACCAGAGCACGCCGTGCCTGACCAACCCGCTGGGCGTCAAGGGCGTGGGCGAGCTGGGCACCATCGGCGCGACGCCGGCGGTGTTCAATGCCGTGGTCGATGCGCTGACGCGCGCCGGCGCCGGCGAAGCCGCACTGAAGCTGCAGATGCCGCTGCTGAGCGAACGTGTCTGGTCGGCGCTGCACGGCGCCACTGCCTGAGGACAACACGATGACCCCTTTTGCCTTTCACCGCCCCGCCTCGCTGGCTTCGGCCCTGCAACTGCTGCAGGGCCGCGACGACGCGCGCTACCTGGCCGGCGGCCAGTCGCTGCTGCCAGCCATGAAGCTGGGCCTGGCCGCGCCCAGCGACTTGATCGACCTGTCGCTGCTGCCCGGCGCCAACGGCATCGCCGCTGACGGCAGCACGCTGCGCATCGGCGCGATGACGCCGCATGCCGCGGTGGCCGCCTCCGCCGAGGTGTTGAAGCACATCCCGGCACTGGCCTGCCTGGCTGCCGGCATCGGCGACCCGGCCGTGCGCAGCCGCGGCACGATCGGCGGCAGCCTGGCGCAGAACGACCCGGCGGCCTGCTACCCGGCCGCCGTGCTGGGCCTGGGAGCCACGGTGCACACCGACCGGCGCGAGATCGCCGCGGACGACTTCTTCAAGGGCCTGTACGAAACCGCACTGCAGCCCGGCGAGCTGATCACCGCGGTGAGCTTCCCGAAGCCGCAGCGCGCGGCCTATGTCAAGTTCAAGCAGCCGGCCTCGCGCTTTGCGCTGGTGGGTGTGTGCGTCAGCCAGGGCGCGGGCGGCGTGCGCGTGGCCGTCACCGGCGCCGGGCCCTGCGTGTTCCGCGTGCCGGCCTTCGAGGCGGCGCTGGCCAAGGCCTGGTCGGCGGCGTCGCTGGAGGGCCTGTCGGTCAGCGCCGACGGCCTGAACAACGACCTGCACGGCAGCGCGGCCTATCGCGCCCACCTGGTGGGCGTGCTGGCGCGGCGCGCGGTGGCGCAGGCGGTGTAAGGCGGGCGTCACCGCCGGCGTGCTACATTTCCGTCCATGCGTTCCACCGCGTTCCACTTTACGAGCTACTGGTTTACGGCCCCACCCGGCGGCTGGAATCCGTTGCGCGCATAGACGAACACGACGCACCGAACCCAGAGAACCGCCGGCAACCCCGGCGGTTTTTTGTTGCCCACGAGACAGCGAACAGGAGCCCGGACCATGAACTCCAAAGGCAGCAGCGCCAGCGAAGGCCGCTACGTGCTCAGCGAGAAGACCAGCGAAACCGACGACCAGCGCATCAAGGACGTGACGCCGCTGCCGCCGCCGGAGCACCTGATCCGCTTCTTCCCGATTGCCGGCACGCCGGTGGAGAAGCTGATCACCCGCACGCGCAACGCGGTGCGGCAGATCATGCAGCGCAAGGACGACCGGCTGCTGGTGATCATCGGCCCGTGCTCGATCCACGACCCGGCCGCCGCGCTGGACTACGCGCGCCAGCTGCTGCCGCTGCGCCAGCAGTACGCCGACACGCTCGAGGTGGTGATGCGCGTGTACTTCGAGAAGCCGCGCACCACGGTGGGCTGGAAGGGGCTGATCAACGACCCCTACCTGGACGAGAGCTACCGCATCGACGAAGGCCTGCGCATGGCGCGGCAGCTGCTGGTGGAGATCAACCGCCTGGGCATGCCGGCGGGCAGCGAGTTCCTGGACGTGATCAGCCCGCAGTACATCGGCGACCTGATCAGCTGGGGCGCGATCGGCGCGCGCACCACCGAAAGCCAGGTGCACCGCGAGCTGGCCTCGGGCCTGAGCGCGCCGATCGGCTTCAAGAACGGCACCGACGGCAACATCAAGATCGCCATCGACGCCATCCAGGCCGCGGCCCGCGCGCACCACTTCCTGTCGGTGCACAAGAACGGCCAGGTGGCGATCGTCGAGACGCGCGGCAACAAGGACTGCCACGTCATCCTGCGCGGCGGCAAGACGCCCAACTACGACGCCGCGCACGTGGCCGCGGCCTGCAAGGAGATCGAGGCCGCCAAGCTGGACTGCACGCTGATGGTTGACTGCAGCCACGCCAACAGCAGCAAGCAGCACGACAAGCAAGTGGACGTGGCCCGCGACGTGGCCGCGCAGCTGGCCGGTGGCAGCCGCTGCATCTTCGGCGTGATGGTCGAGAGCCACCTGGTGGCCGGCGCGCAGAAGTTCAGCGCCGGCAAGGACGACCCGGCCAAGCTGGCCTACGGCCAGAGCATCACCGACGCCTGCCTGGGCTGGGACGATTCGCGCGAGGTGCTGCGCGTGCTGAGCGAGGCGGTGAAGACGCGGCGCGGCTAGATCGACGGTGCATCCCTGCCCGCTACGCACGTGGCGGGTCCATCGCCAGGCGGGCGACTCAGGGGGCAGGCGAGCCACAGCCCGAGGCCGGTTGGCGTTTCTTGCCATCCGTTCCGACCTTGACCAAGAGCGAGGTGGTCGATACCCGAGACCTCTTCGCCCCAGGTCAAGGGCCCCGTTTTCGCCACAGATAATCGCGGCCGCACCTAGCTGGCCCCCCACGATCCACCGATGTCGACGCGCGTTGCCCCACCGTCGCCTGGCAGCCGCGCCACCGTCTGGCGCGAGACGCAGGCCGGCGCGGCGGGCATGCTGCTCAGCCTGGGTCCGGCGCTGACGCTGGGCCTGCTGGCCTTTGCCGCACTGGGCGGGTCGGCCGCCGCGCTGGGCATCCCCGCCGCATTGGTGTCCTGCGCGGTGGGCGGTGCCGTGTTCTCGCTACTGTCGCGGGGCCCGATGCCTGCCGCGGGCCCCTCGGCGACGCCGGCCCTGGTGACCGGTGCGCTGGTGGCGCGCATCGTGTCCGACCCGGCGTTCAGCCTTCAGGACCCGGCGGCCGTGGCCCTGCTGCTCGCGCTGGTCGGGCTGGCAGTGGTCAGCATGGGCCTGCTGCAGGTGCTGCTGGGGCTGTCGGGCTTGGTGCGCTTCGCCAAGTTCGTGCCGCAGCCGGTGCTCGCCGGCTTCATGAACGGCGTCGCCCTGCTGGCGCTGCTGGCGTTGCTGCCGCTGCTGATCGGCCTGCCGGTGGGCGCGCTGCAAAGCGGCGGCTGGGCGGTGTTGCTGCAGGTGAAGCCCGCGTCGCTGGCGGTGGGCCTGTTCACGGTGGCCGTGATCGTCGGGCTGCCGCGCCTGAGCCCGCGCCTGCCGGCCACCTTGGTCGGCTTGCTGGCCGGCAGCGGCGCCTATGCCTTGCTGCACGCCACGTGGCCCGCGGTCGAGCTCGGCCCTTTGACGGGGCAACTGCCGCGCGTGCTGCCCAGCTTCGACACGCTGCTGCCGCTCGCCGCCAGCGCCGACGCGCCCTTGCTGGTGCGGCACGGCGCGGCGGCTCTGTCGACCGGGCTGGTGCTGGCACTGCTGGGTACCCTGGAACTGGTGCTCAACAGCCTCGCGCTGGACCAGGCCTGCCACACGCGCACCGACCCGCGGCGCGAGGTGGTGGCCCTGGGCCTGGCCAACACCGCCTCCGGCCTGGCCGGCGGCTTGCCCCTCTTGCTGCTGCGCCCGCGCGCCCTGCGCATGATCCAGGCCGGCGGCCGTTCGAGCGCCAGCGCCTTGTTGGCCGCGCTGGCGTTCGCCTTGGTCGGCTGGGTGGCGGCGCCACTGCTGGCCCTGCTGCCGCAAGTGGTGTTGGGTGCGGTGCTGGCCATCAACGCCTACCTGATGGCCGACCGCTGGTCGCTGCGGCTGCTGCAGCGCTGGTGGCGCGGCCCGCGCTCGGCTGCGCTGCATGCCACGCTGGGCGTGGTGGCGGTCGTCTGCATCACCACGGTGGTGCTGGGCTTCGCGGCCGGCGTGGCCCTGGGCTCGCTGCTGTCGGTGCTGATCGTCGTGCGCAGCATGAACCGGTCCTTCGTGCGGGCCTGTTTCAGCGCGGCGGCCACCCCCTCTCGGCGCATCTACCCGGCGGCCGATGAAGCGCGGCTGCAGACCTTGCGCCACCGCATCACGGTCATGGAGCTGGAAGGTGCGCTGTTCTTCGGCACCGCCGACCGGGTGGCCGAGCTGGCCGACCAGCTGCCGGGACCCTGCCATGCGCTGGTGCTGGACTTCCGCCGGGTCAGCCTGATCGACGCGTCGGGGGCCGTGGTGCTGGCACAGCTGGCCCGGCGCCTGCATGACCGCGGCACGCAGCTGCTGCTGGCCGGTGTGACCAGCGACAACCGTCACGGCCGCACGCTGCGGCAGTTTGCCGGCGAACCTTTCACCGCCGAGCATGGCTTTGCCGACGTGGACCAGGCGGTGGAGAAGATGGAACTGCAGCTGCTGGCTCAGGAGGGCTGCGGGCCCCCGCAAGCCAGCGTGCCGGTGGAACAGGTCAGTCTGATGGACGGGCTGGACGCAGGCCAGCGTGCGCGTCTGGCGGCCTGCCTGCAGCCGCGCAGGCTGGCCGCCGGTGAGCGGCTGTTTTCGCCGGGCGACCCGGGCGACCAGCTCTTCGTCATCGTGGCCGGATCGATCAACGTGTTCAGCGACGCCGCGCCGAGCAGCGCCGAGATGCCGCAGCGCTATGTCACCTTGTCAGCCGGCATGATCCTGGGCGAAACAGCGATGCTCGACGGCGGGGGGCGCAGCGGCGAAGCGGTGGCGGACGGCGAGGTCGAGGTTCGTGCACTCGACGGACACAGCCTGCAGCGCCTGCGCACCGAAGACCCTGTGCTGTATGCGCAGGTCTACCGCAACATCGCACTGCATCTGTCGCAGCGGCTGCGGGCCGCGGCCTGGGCCTGGCGTGCCAGCATGAGCTGAAGTGCCCTGTCTTGTTGACTAGTTCTCGCGTCATGAGGATGTGATGCGTCGAAGTCCGCTCCTGGGCGGGCCAGCGAGTCGCCTGCGGCGGCAGATGAAAGACTGCCTCGTCGAGTTCCGAACGGCGCGCCATGCGCAGGATCGTGCGGCGGTGGCCTCAAGCTCCGCGTCTGGCAGCCGATAGCACGTTGGCGCGGCCCTGCCGGGACCGCATTCGACCCCCCACGATCCGTGACATCCGTCGCTGCCAAGCCAGCTGCCCCAGCCGACGCCGAGGCCCTGCGCAGCCCCGGCGCCGCGACGGCGCCGGGCACGCGCGCACCTCGGCCGCGGGCCCGCCCGGCCACGGCCACCCTCCCGCGTGCCCGCATGCTCGTGGTGGACAGCAACCCCCGGACACGCAGCCTGACCTGCATGCACCTGCGCGACCTGGGTGTCGGCGACCTGCACCAGGCCGCTCGGGCGGCCGACGTGCGCCTGGCGCTGGAGCGTGAAGCCTTCGACATCGTGCTCTGCAGCATGGATGTCGCCGACGGCGATGCCGGCTGGCAAGACCTGTTCGACGAACTCCGCCGCGCGGGACTCCTGCCGCATTCGACGGTGCTGTTCATCCTCACCGCCGAGGCGACGTACGCCAAGGTGCGTGAAGCCGCCGAGGCCGCGCTGGACGGCTATTTGCTGCGACCGTACAAGGTGGCCGCCCTGGGCGACCGCCTGCTGCAGGCCTGGCGGCGCAAGCATGAAATGGCCCCGCTGCTGGCGGCGCTTCGCGACGGCCGCGAGCCGCAGGCATTGGCCTGGTGCCTCGATGCCGTCAGAAAGCGCCGAAGGCATGCGGTGTTCGCCGCGCGGGTGGCCTGCGAGTTGCTGATGAAGATGGAACGGCCCGGCGACGTGATCGAGCTGTGCGAGTCGCTCGTCGGACCCAAGGACGGTGCGGGCGGTGGCAGCGACTGGCAGCAGCTGAACATCGTGCGCGCCTGGCACATGCGCGGCGAGACGCGGCGCGCCCGCCGCCTGTGCGACGACTTCGTCGCCAGCAACATCCAGAATGCAGATGGATTTGACCTGCAGGCCCAGTTGCAGGTCGAATCAGGTGAGCTCGAGCCGGCGCTGCATGCCGCGCGTGCCTCGGTCCAGCTCACCCCGGGCTGCGTGTTGCGCCTTCAGACCTGTGGCGCACTGGCCTTCTACGCCGATCAATCCGCCGAGGCGCAGCTGATGCTGGCGCGTGCCGTGTCCCTGGGCTTGCGCTCGCGTTTGTTCGATGGATTGAGCCTTGCGTTGCTGGGCCTGGTGCAGTTCGACCAGTCGGACAGCAAGTACCTGCCGGTGACGCGCTCGCACCTGAGCCACATGCTTCGCCGCCACGAGGGGTCGCTCAGGCTGCAGCGATTCGACACGATGCTCAAGGCACTGCGCCACCTGCAACTGCGCGAGCACGACGCTGCTGCCGGCGAGGCCCGCCAGCTCGATGCCGAGGTAATGGCCGATGGCTACGACCTCGAAGCCGCGGTGATCACGCTGGCCCTGTGGTCGCGATTCCCGCTCCGCGAGCTGGAGTCCGGGGCTGTCGAACAGGTGGTTCGCCAGGTCGGGCTCAGACACGGCGGCATGCGGGCGGCGCAGGAAGCGCTGGTGGCCTGTGCCAGGCGCCAGCCGCACATGGTGCAAACGCTGGAGCACTGCCACCAACAGGTCTCGCAGCTGGCCGAAAACGCCCTGGCGCAATCGCTCGCCGGGCAGCCGCTGCAGGCGGTGCGGTCGCTGCTGGAGCACGGGCGGGACTGGCGCAACGCCAAGCTGCTCGAGGTGTCGGTGCTGGTGGCACGGCGCCACGCAGCCGCGCTTGGCGATGAAGGCGCCGCACTCGCCGAAGAGGCCGGTCAGGCCCTGGCGGTGCTGCCGGTCGCCGGCCTGCCCATCGCCGGCCTGCGGCAAACGGGTCGCTCGGCAGGCGGATTGATCATGCCGCGGTAGTGTGCTTTCGCAGGGTTCCTGCGGGCGACTGCATTCGGCTGCCCAGGACGGGTGATGGCCGCCTGCCCGCCTTCGCGCTGGCGCATCCTCTGGGCATCGGGATCTGCGCGCGACCTCGGTCCGATGCGCGCTCAGCCGCCGCGCTGCCGCGCCTGATGCATGGCGTGCAGGCTGATCTTGCGCACCTCGACCTTGCTCTGCTCGATGTGCGCGCGCAAAAGCATCTGCGCAACGTCGAGCTTGCGCTGGATCACCGCGCGCAGGATCTTGGCGTGCTCCTGGTAGGTGGCCTCGATGCGGTCGGCGCGGGTGAAGTCCAGCCGGCGCACGATGCGGATGCGCTCGGTCACGTCCTGGTGCACCTTGGCGATCTCGGCGTTGCCGGCAGCGCTGACCAGCGTGGCGTGGAAGGCCTCGTCCAGCTCACCCACCGCGCGCGCGTCGGCCGAGCGCAGCGCAGCCGGCACCAGCCACACCGCCTTCAGCGTCTCCAGCGCGGGCGGGTCCTCGTGCCGGGCCACCAGCTTGGCCACCGCATCCAGCTCCAGCACGATGCGCAGGTCGTACAGCTCGTCCAGCTTGCCGAAGTCGATCGGCTTGACGAACCAGCCGGTCTTCGACTCCACATCGAGGAAGCCCTCGTTGCGCAGCCGGAACAGCGCCTCGCGCACCGGCGTGCGCGACACGCCCACGCGCTGGCCGATCTCGGCCTCGGAGAAGCGGTCGCCCGGCACCCAGGTGAAGTCGTGCAGCTCGGCCTTCAGCTGGGCGTAGACCTGCTCGGCCAGGTTGGCGCGCTGCGCTGGCGCGGCGGTGACGGTCGAAAGGCTCATGGCGTGATCATGCGGCAATCGGATCGGGAGGCCTTCAGTCGGCGAAGTGGCAGGCCACCTCGCGCGCACCCACGCGGCGCAGCAGCGGCGCCTCACGCGCGCAGCGGTCTTCGCCCTGCGGGCAGCGGCCGTGGAAGCGGCAGACCTGCGGCGGCGGGTCGATGGGGCTGGCTACCTCGCCGGTGAGCTTGATGCGCGGGCCCTGGCCGGGGATGGCCGAGACCAGCGCCTGCGTGTAGGGGTGGCGCGGCGCGCGGAACACCGCTTCCGACGGGCCGACCTCGACGATCTTGCCCAGGTACATCACCGCCACCCGGTCGGTCAGCAGCCGCACCACGTTCAGGTCGTGCGAGACGAACAGGTAGCTCAGGCCCAGCGTGCGCCGCAGCTCGGCCAGCAGCTGCAGCACCACCGCCTGCACCGACACGTCCAGCGCAGCGGTGGGTTCGTCCAGGATCAGCAGCCGCGGCTGCACGGCCAGCGCGCGGGCGATGCCCACCCGCGCCTTCTGCCCGCCCGACAGCTGGTGCGGATAGCGTGGCAGCAGCGCCAGCGGCAGCCCCACCTGCTGCGCCACGGTGTCCACGCGCGCGGCGGCCGCGTCGGCCGACAGGCCCTGCAGCAGGCGCAGCGGCTCGGCGATGGCCTCGCGCGCGCTGAAGCGCGGGTTCAATGAATCGGTCGGGTCCTGGAAGACCATCTGGATCGCCGCGCGCTGCGGGTGGCGCGCAAAGCGCTCGGCGCGGATCTCGGCCAGGTCGCTGCCGGCATAGAGGATGCGGCCGTCGCTCGGGTCCAGCAGACGCGCCAGCAGCCGCACCAGCGTGCTCTTGCCGCAGCCCGATTCGCCGACCAGGCCCACGCTTTCGCCAGCGGCGATGTGCAGCGACACGTCGTCCACCGCATGCAGCAGCGCGCCGCGCCGTCCGCTGACCGGGAAGCGCTTGTGCAGCGATTCGACCTGCAGCAGCGCCTCAGGCATGGGCCGGCTCCTTGCGCGGTGCGGCTTCGGTCAGCGGATGCCAGCAGGCCACGCCGTGCAGCGCGGCGCCGTCCAGCGGCGGCCGCTCGCTCAGGCAGCGATCGGTGGCGCGCTCGCAGCGCTCGGCGAAGCGGCAGGCCGGCAGGTCGCTGCGCTTCAGGTCGGGCAGGTTGCCGGGCACCGGCTCCAGGCTGAAGAGGCTGCTGCGCTCGCCGGGCGTAGAGCTCATCAGCCGCGCGGTGTAGGGGTGGCGCGGCGCGGCGAACAGCGCCTTGGTGGGGGCGCTTTCCACCGCATGGCCGGCATGCATGACGACGATGCGGTCGCAGTAGTCGGCCGCCAGCGCCAGGTCGTGCGTGATGAACAGCGTGGCCATGTGGCGCTCGCGCGCCAGGCCGGTGATCAGGTCCATCACCGCAGCCTGGGTGGTGACGTCCAGGCCGGTGGTCGGTTCGTCGGCGATCAGCAGGCTGGGCTTGCAGGCCAGCGCCAGCGCGATCATCACCCGCTGGCACATGCCGCCGGACATCTCGAAGGGGTAGGCGGCTATGCGCCGCTCGGGGTCGGAGATGGCCACGTCGCGCAGCGCCTGCACCGCGCGCTCCTTCAGGTTCTTGCCCAGGTCGACGCCGGGCGCGGCGGCATGTCGGCGCAGCACGTCCTGCAGCTGCTGGCCGACGCGGCGGATCGGGTTCAGCGCGGTGCGCGGGCTCTGGAAGATCATCGAGATCTCGCGGCCGCGCAGGTCGGCCAGTTCGGCCTCGCTGGCGCGCAGCAGGTCCATGCCGCCGAACAGCGCCGTGCCGCCGGTGACCTTGGCGGCGCGGTCGCTGATGCCCAGCAGCGCATAGGACAGCACCGATTTGCCGGAGCCGCTTTCGCCGACCAGGCCGACGATCTCGCCCTTCTGCAGCTGCAGGCTGACGCCTTCGAGCGCGCGCACCGTGCCGCCGCGGGTGCGGAACTCCAGGCCGAAGTCCTTGACGTCGAGCAGCGGCGGTTGGCTCATGTGCGTCGCCTCGGGTCGAAGATGTCGCGCAGCGCGTCACCCAGCAGGTTGAAGCTGAACACCGCCAGCATCAGCACCGCGCCGGGGAAAAAGCTGACCCACCATTCGCCGCTGACGATGAACTGCGCGCCTTCGGCCACCAGGATGCCCCACTCGGGCGTCGGCGGGCGCACGCCCAGGCCGATGAAGCTCAGGCCCGCGGCGTTCAGGATCGCCCAGCCCATGTTCAGGCTCACCTGCACCATCGCCGGCGGCAGCGCGTTGGGGAACAGGTGCACCGCCAGGATGCGCGCATCGCCGTTGCCCGACAGCCGTGCGGCTTCGATCCATCCTGCCCCGCGGCGCACATTGGCCTCGGCCCGCGCCACGCGCACGTAGAAGGGCAGGTTGATGATGGCCGTGGCCAGCACGATGTTGCCCACCGTGTTGCCCAGCGCCGCGACGATGCCCATCGCCAGCACGAACAACGGGAAGGCCATGATGGTGTCGGACAGTCTTGTCACGATGCGGTCCCACCAGCCGCCGAAGAAGCCGGCCGCCAGCCCCAGCGGCATGCCGATCAGGAAGGACGCGGCCACGGCCGAGACGGCTATCCCTAAGTCCAGCCGCGTGGCGACCACCGTGCGCGAGAAGATGTCGCGGCCCAGCGCGTCGGTGCCGAACCAGTGCGCGGCCGACGGCGGCTGCAGCGCCATCGCGCTGTTGCTGGCCAGCGGGTCGTAGGGCACCAGCGCGGGCCCGAACAGCGCCATCAGCACGAACAGGCCGAACAGCGCCACCGCGGCCAGCGTGACCGGGTTTTCGCCCAGCACGTGGCGGATGTGCTTCCAGGTCTCGGCGTTCATGCCTCGACACTCACCCGCGGATCGATCAGCCCATACAACAGATCGACCAGCAGGTTCAGCAGCACGAACAGCACGCCCATCGCCAGGACGAAGCCCTGCACCGGCGCGTAGTCGCTGGCGGTCAGCGCGTCGATCGCATAGCTGCCCACGCCGGGCCAGCCGAACACCTTCTCGACGATGACGCTGCTGCCGAGCATGAAGCCGAACACCATGCCCAGCGTGGTGACCACCGGCAGCAGCGCGTTGCGCAGCGCATAGGTCACCAGCACCGTGCCGCGCGACAGCCCGCTGGCGCGCGCGGTGCGGATGAAGTCGGCCGACAGCACCGCCAGCATCGACGCACGCGTCATGCGCGCGATCGGCGCCAGCACGAAGATGGCCATCGTCAGCACCGGCAGGATCAGCTGCTTCAGGCTGGCCCACCACATCGCGCCGTCACCGGCCAGCGCGGCGTCCACCAGGTACAGGCCGGTGACCGTGGCCGGCGGCGAGTACATCGGGTCCAGCCGTCCCATCGGCGACGGCGCCCAGCCGAGCAGGAAGTAGAAGACATAGGCCAGCAGCAGCCCGGTGAAGAAGGTGGGCAGCGACACGCCGGCGGTGGTGACCAGCCGGCACAGCTGGTCGATCCAGCTGCCGGGCCGTGTCGCGGCCAGCACGCCCAGCGGCAGCGCGATGGCGCAGGCCAGCAGCAGCGCCAGCAGCACCAGCTCCAGCGACGCCGGCAGCCGTGCCAGCAGCTCCTGCGCCACCGGCTGCCCGGTGGTCAGCGACAGGCCCATGTCGCCGCGCGCCAGCCCGGCCACGTAGATGAAGAACTGCTCCAGCAGCGGCTTGTCCAGGCCGAGCTGGGTGCGCACCTGCGCGATGGCCTCCTGCGTGGCGGCGGCGCCGGCGAAGTAGGCCGCCGGGTCGCCGGGCAGCGCGCGCGTCAGCAGGAAGGTGATGACCACCACGCCCGCCAGGTTGGGCAGCGCGGACAGCAGCCGGGTGGCGATCAGGCGCAGCATGGTGCGTGCGGGCCTGGCTCAGCGGTCCAGCGGGTTCGGCTCGGCGCCGGCGTAGCGGCGCTCCGGCGGCGCGAAGCCGCAAGGCCTGCCGTCGCGCACCTGGATGCTGGCGTCCCAGGGCAGCTTGTAGCGGCCGGCCACCATGTCCTGCATGAAGGTGTAGGGGCAGTCCATCGCGCCGCCCTTCACCGCCACGTAGCCGCGGTGATACAGCTGGTAGGGGTTGTTCTCCACGCCCCAGACGGCGCGCGCCTCGCGCACCAGGTCGGGCCGCAGCTCGGCGGTGATGATCTCGTCGGGCCGTGCGCCGCCCTGCACGATCACCTCGCCGTCGAAGTTGCAGAACATCGCCTCGCCCATCGAGTCGAAACTGCCGTCGCTGCCGCACAGGCACACGCTGGCGGTGACGGCCAGGTTCTGGAAGGCGTTGGCCTGGTTGGTGATCTTCCAGGCGTGGCGGATCGGCGCGGTATAGCCGGCCGTGCGCAGGATGATTTCGGCGCCCTTGTAGGCAGCCTCGCGCGCCATCTCGGGGAACATGCCGTCGTGGCAGATGATCAGCGCCAGCTTGCTGCCGTTGGGGCCGTCGCACACCGGGATGCCCATGTTGCCGGGCTCCCAGGGCTCCACCGGCACCCAGGGGTGCAGCTTGCGGTAGTACAGCCGCAGCTGGCCCTGGTCGTCGATGATCAGGCCGGTGTTGTAAGGGTTGCCGCGCGGGTTGCGCTCCATGATCGAGAAGCAGCCCCAGATGCGGTGCTCGATGCACGCGGCCTTGAACAGCGCCACCTCGGGGCCGTCCAGCGACACCATCAGCTCGGGCGCCGTCGACATGCTCAACCCGTGCAGCGCGTATTCGGGGAACACCACCAGGTCCATGGTGCCCAGATTGCGCCGTGCCTTGCCCACCATCCAGGCGATGCGCTCGGCCTGCGCCTGCAGCTGGGCCGGCGTTTCCACCACCGGCAGCTGCAGTTGCACCAGGCCGACCACCACGCCTTGCGGCGACTTGTTCAACCCGCCTAGTCCGTGCATGGCCTCAGCCCTCCAATGCGACCTGCACCGCCGAGAGCGGCGCCGCCCAGCCGACGATGCCGCCCTGCGCCACCACCATCTCCACCACCGCGTCGTGGAAGTGCGGGAAGTAGCTGGCCGCGCAGTCCTGCACCAGCAGGCATTCGTAGCCGCGGTCGTTGGCCTCGCGCATCGTGGTCTGCACGCAGACCTCGGTGGTGACGCCGCCGATCAGCAGATGGGTGATGCCCTTGGCATGCAGCAGCGCGTCCAGCCCGGTGGCGTGGAACGCCCCCTTGCCGGGCTTGCGCAGCACGGTGTCGCTGGGCGCGGGCTGCAGCTCGGCCACGAAATCGGCGCCCGGTTCGCCGGCCACCAGCACGCGACCCAGCGGGCCGGTGTCGCCGATGCCACAGCTCAACCCCCCACGTGCCTTCTTCGACGGCGGGCAGTCGGCCAGTTGCGGATCGTGCGCCTCCTGCGTGTGGATGATGTGCATGCCGTGCCGCCGCGCCAGCGCCAGCAGCCGCTGGCAGGCCGGCACGATGCGCTGCAGCGGCAGCACGTCGTTGCCCAGCATCGCGCCGAAGCCGCCGGGCTCGAGGAAGTCGCGCTGCATGTCGATCAGCACCACGGCCGTATGCGCAGGATCGAAGGGGTACGGGTAGGGGCGCGCCGCGACGGTCTTCATGCTGCTTCCTTCAACTCACCGGCCATCGCCTTGCCAATCGCCGAGATGTCGGCCTCGGCCGTGGCGCATTCCAGCCCGACATGGCCGTGCGACAGCACCACCATGCGCGAGGCCAGCGCCAGGATCTCGTCGAGGTCTTCGCTGACCAGCAGCACGCCGGCGCCGGCATCGCGCGCGGCGCGCAGCCGCGCGTGGATCTCGGCGCTGGCCTGGAAGTCCAGCCCGAAGCAGGGGTTGGCCACGATCAGCAGTCGCGGCGAGCCTTCCAGCTCGCGCGCCAGCACGGCGCGCTGCACGTTGCCGCCGGACAGCGTCTCGATCAGGGCATCCGGTCCGGGCGTCTTGACCTTGAAGGCGGCGATCTTCTGCAGCGCCTGCGCGCGGATCGCGCTGCGCGACAGCCAGGGCCCGCGCGCCAACGGCGGGTGGTCGAAGCTGCGCAGCGCCAGGTTGTCGGCCACCGCCAGCTTGCCGACGCAGGCGTTGTGCAGCGGCTCCTCGGGCAGGCTGCGCACGTGCAGCTCGCGCATCATGCGGCGCGTGGGCTTGTAGGGCTGGCCGTCCACCCACACCTGGCCGCCGGCGATCGGCAGCGCGCCGGTCAGTGCGGCCACCAGCTCGCGCTGGCCGTTGCCGGAGACACCGGCCACGCCAACGATCTCGCCGGGCATCACGTTCAGGCTCAGACCCTCCACCGCCATGCGGCCTTCGACGCCGGCCACGCGCAGCTGGCCGATCGACAGCCGCGGCGTGCCGCGTGGTACCGCCGGCTGCGACGCGGCCGGCTGGCCTAGCGCCTCGGCCACGGCCGCGGCCTGGCTGGCGGCCGCGGTGCCGACCGCCTGCGCGGTGGCGGCCGCGCTGGTGGCCGAAACGTCCTCGGTGCTGACGCCCATCATCCAGCCGGCGAGCTCGTCGCGCGTAGTGGCGGCCACCTGCGTGCCGCCGGTGCGGCGGCCGCGGCGCAGCACGGTCACCTCGTCGCAGAAGCCGAAGACCTCGCGGAACTTGTGCGTGATGATCAGCACCGTCAACTGCTGCGCTTGGCACAGCGCCTTCATTTGGCCCAGCACCTCGTCGGCCTCCTGCGGCGTCAGCACCGAGGTCGGCTCGTCCAGCACCAGGAAGCGGCGGCGCGCGTACAGCGCCTTCAGGATCTCGAGCTTCTGCTTCTCGCCCGCAGCCAGGTCGGCGACGCGCGCATCCAGCTTCAGCGGGAAGGGCGCGGTGGCCATGAACTCGCTCAGGCGCGCGCGCTCGGCCTTCCAGTCGATTACCGATTTCAGGTCGCGCTGCGCCAGCGCCAGGTTCTCGGCCACGCTCATGCCCGGCACCACGGTGAAGTGCTGGAAGATCATGCCGATGCCCAGGGCGGCGGCATCGCGCGGGCTGTGGATCGCCTGCTCGCGGCCGTCCACCAGCACCTGGCCGGTGTCGGCGCTGTAGAAGCCGATCAGTGCCTTGACCAGCGTGGACTTGCCGGCCCCGTTCTCGCCCAGCAGCGCGTGGAAGCTGCCGGCCGCGACCGTCATCGACACGTCGTCCAGCGCCTGCAGCGCGCCGAAGCGCTTGCTGAAGCCCAGCATCTCGACGCGCGCGGCGCCGGTGTGTTCGTGTGGCGGCGGGATCAGCGTCATGACCAGGCCTCCAGCAGTTGCGAGGACGAGGCCACGGCGCCGAACACGCCGCCCTGCATCGTCACCATCTTCAGCGCGGCGTCGTGGTTGCCGCGGTCGGTGGCGCCGGTGCCGTCGCTGACGATCACGCATTCGAAGCCGCGGTCGTTGGCCTCGCGCATCGTGGTGTGCACGCACACGTCGGTGGTCACGCCGGTCAGCACCAGGTAGCGGATGCCGCGCAGGTTCAGCAGCAGCTCCAGGTCGGTGGCGCAGAACGAGCCCTTGCCCGGCTTGTCGATGATCGGCTCGCCGGCACGTGGCGCCAACTCGGGGATGATGTCCCAGCCGGCCTCGCCGCGCACCAGGATGCGGCCGTTGGGCCCGGGGTCGCCGATGCCGACGCCGTCACGGCCGATCTGTCGCGAGCGCCAGCGCTTGTTGGCCGGCAGGTCGCTCAGGTCGGGGCGGTGGCCTTCGCGGGTGTGGATCACGGGCATGCCCAGCGCGCGGGCCCGCGCCAGCAGCGCGCTGATCGGGCCGATCGGCGCGCGCACCGCGCTCAGGTCGTAGCCCATGCGGTCGACATAGCCGCCGATGCCGACGAAGTCGAACTGCATGTCGATGATCACCAGCGCGGTGTTGGCCGGCGTCGAGGCGCCGTCGAACGGCCAGGCATAGGGGTTCGCGTTGACCAGCGGAAAGGGCTTCATCGTGATCACCGGTTGAGGGAGAGTTCACCGGGCGCGCCGTGGCTCGGGCCGGGCTTGCCCAGGCCGATCAGCAGCGCCAGCGTCAGCACGTAGGGCAGCGCGGCAAACAGGTAGTAGCCCTGCGTGTAGCCCATCGCCTGCAGGGCAGGGCTGATGGCGCTGGCACCGCCGAACAGCAGGCCGGCCAGGATGCAGCGCCGCGGGTCCCAGCGCGCGAAGATCACCAGCGCCACGGCCATCACGCCCTGGCCGCTGGACAGCGCCTCGCTCCACGCGCCCGGGTAGACCAGCGACAGCGACGCACCGCCCACGCCGGCACAGGCGCCGCCGAAGGCGGTGGCGGCGATGCGGTAGCCGCTGGGCGACAGGCCGAAGGCACGCGCCGCGTTCTCGCTGTCGCCGACCACGCGCAGCCGCAGGCCCACGCGGGTGTGGCCGAGCGCCCAGTACACCGCGAAGGCCAGCACCGCGCCGACCACGAACAGCGGGTTGATGGTCAGCGCCTGTTCCACTGCCGGCGAGTGGCTCCACGCGCCGAGCTCGATGGATTGGAGGTCCGGCGCACTCGGCTGGATCAGCGGCTTGCCCAGCCAGAAGGCCAGGCCCGAGCCGGCGAGCATCAGTGCGATGCCCATCGCGGTGTCGTTGACGCGCGCCAGGCTGCACAGCGCGCCGTGCAGCAGGCCGAAGACGATGCCCACCGCCGCTGCCGCCAGCACGCCCAGCCAGGGGTTGCCGGTGGCCAGCGCCACCGCATAGGCGGTCATCGCGCCCATCAGCAGCGTGCCTTCCAGGCCCAGGTTGATGCGGCCGGCCTTTTCGGTGACCGTCTCGCCCAGGCTCACCCACAACAGCGGCGTGCCCACGCGGATGGCCCCGCCCAGGATCGCCAGCGGCACGCCCCACCAGCCGAGGTTGTCCATCGGTCAGCCCTTCTTGAAGAAGCCGCGGCCGCGCAGCGTCTCGCAGCCGATCAGCGCCACGAAGGCAAAGCCCAGAAGCACCATCACCGACGCATCGGGCAGGCCCAGCCGGCGCTGCAGCAGGCTGCCGCTGGCGGCGATGCCGCCGACCAGGATCGCCACCGGCACCACGCCCAGCGGCGAGAAGCGCGCGGCAAAGGCAATGAGGATGCCGCTGTAGCCATAGCCGGCGATCAGCGACGCGTTGGCCGCGCCGTGCACCGCCGCCACCTCCACCGCGCCGGCCAGGCCGGCCGCGGCGCCGCCGGCGGCGCAGGCGCCGATGGTCAGGCCCATCACCGGCAGGCCCACGCCCAGCGCGGTGCGCGGGTTGCCGCCGGCCACGCGCAGCGCCAGGCCCAGCGGCGTGAGCTTGACCACCGCCCAGCAGACCACCGCGACCACCACGCCCACGCCCAGGCCCCAGTGCACGTCCAGCCCCGGCATGGCCGGCAGCAGGAAGTTGTCGGCCAGCGGCTTGGTCGACGGCTTGTTCAGGCTGGCCGGATCGCGCAGCACCGTCTCGACCATCTGGTTGAACAGCGCGATGGCGATGAAGCTCATCAGCAGGCTGGAGATGGTCTCGTTGACCTCGCGCTTCTCGCGCAGCCAGCCGACGATGCCGATCCACACCGCGCCGGCCAGCATGCCGGCCAGCGCCATCACCGGCCACACCACGAGGGGCGGTGCATGCGCCGACAGCTGCAGCCCCAGCGCCGCCGCCGCCAGGCCGCCCAGCACCAGCGCGCCTTCGGCACCGATGACCACGCGGCCGGCCTGTGCCGGCAGGGCCACCGCCAGGCCGGTGAGGATCAGCGGCGCCGCGCGCTGCAGCGTGTTCTGCCAGGCGAAGGCATCGCCGAAGCCGCCCATCACGATCAGCCCCCAGACCTCCAGCGGGTTGAAGCCCGCCAGCCCGACGGCCGCCGAGAACAGCAGCACGGTGATGACCAGCGCGGCCAGCGCCGGCAGCAGCGCATCGGCCGCGCCGCGCAGGCGCACGGCCAGCGGCGGCGAGGGGGAAGCCGGAGGCAGCACCGGCGCCGTGGCAGTGGCCAGCGTGTTCATGCGCGCACCCACTCCACGCGGGCCGACGCGGCATCCAGCGGACGCCGCGGAACCGGCTTGGCCGGGCCGCAGGCGGCGCCCCCCTGGGGGGGAGCGCCGAAGGCGCTACGGGGGGGGGCCATGTCCTCAACCGGGGATCGTGCCGATGACGCCTTCGACCAGGTAGTTCATCTTTTCCAGCTCGGGGTTGAACTGGTCCAGGCTGGTGCCGGCGGCGATGACGGTGTTGCCCTTGTTGTCCTTCAGCGGGCCCTTGAAGATGACGAAGCCGCCCTTCATCATTTCGGCCTTGATCGCATCGGCCTTGGTCTTGGCCGCAGCCGACACCGCCGGGCCGTAGGGCGACATCTTCACGTAGCCTTCCTTCAGCCCGCCGCGCAGCAGGTTGGGCATCGGCGCGCCGGTCTGCGCGGCCTTGATGAAGGCGGCGTAGGGCGTGCTCCAGTCCCACTCGGCGCCGGTCAGGTAGCCCTTGGGCGCCAGCGCGGCCTGGCTGGCGTGGTAGCCACTGCTGAAGATGCCGCGCTTCTCGGCGGTTTCCACCACCACCTTCGGGCTGTCGACGTGGCAGGTCAGCACGTCCACGCCCTGGTCGATCAGGCTGTTGGCGGCCTCGGCCTCCTTGACCGGCATCGACCATTCGCCGGTGAAGATCACGCGGGTGGTGATGCTCGGGTCGACGCTCTTCGCGCCGAGCTCGAAGGCGTTGATGTTCCGCAGCACCTGCGGGATCGGCTTGGCGGCGATGAAGCCCAGCTTCTTGGTCTTGCTGGTGTAACCGGCGATGATGCCCGCCAGGTACTGGCATTCGTCGATGTAGCCGAAGTAGCTGGCCGCGTTCTTCGGGTGCTTGCCGGCCGTCCACATGCCGCCGCAGTGGGCGAAGCGCACGTTCGGGTACTTCTCGGCCATCTTCAGCATGTGCGGGTCGAAGTAGCCGAAGCTGGTGGCGAAGATCAGGCCGGCCTTGTCCTGGTTGATCATGGCCTCCATGGTCTTCTGCACCGCGGCGGTCTCGGGCACGTTCTCTTCCTCGACCACCTTGACGCCGGGCAGCTTCTTCACCGCCGCGGCGGCCTGCGCCTGCGCCTGGTTGTAGCCGAAGTCGCTGCGCGGGCCGACGTAGATTACGCCCATGGTCAGCGGCGTCTGCGCCAGTGCCTCGCGCAGCGCGCCGGGCAGGGCCAGCGAGGCGCCGGCGAGGGCACCACCGGCCAGCAGGCGGCGGCGCGGCAGGATCAGGGGGTCACGGCTCATGGTCAGGCTCCTTGTGGGTGGATCGAAGGGGACTCGGAAGACGCCGCCCTCTCAAGGCGGCAGGGGAATCAGGCTCACGTGGGCGGCCACCACCTGCCAGCGGCCGTCGATGCGGCACCAGGTCTGGCTCTGCCGGCCGAGCATCTGGCCGCCCTCGCGGGTGAACTCGGTCATCGCGGTGCCGAAGTCGTCGCCGAAGGTGGTCAGCACCGTGTGGCGCAGCGTGCGCGCCAGCCCCGCCGGCGAGCGCGCGTTGCGGAAGGCGCGGATCGCGTCGATGCCGTAGAGGTTCTCGTTGACGCCGTAGCGCACGGTCTGAGCGCTGTCCCAGAACAACTCGTCCAGCACCTCGACGCGGTTGTTCACCAGCGCGTCCTCGTAGCGCGCGAAGGCGGCCTGCAGCTCGGCCAGGACTTCGGGGCGGTTGAACTCGGTGTCCATCACAGCCCCCGCGCGACGGGCGCGCTGCACAGGCCCACCGACTGCAGTTGCGCCGCGACGCGCAGCGCATGGTCCTCGCGCCAGGGCGCGGCGATCAGCTGCACGCCAATCGGCAGGTGGGGGTTCGCGGCGCTCATGCCCCACAGCGGCACGGTGACCACCGGCAGGCCGATGCAGGAGATCGGCTGCGTCAGCAAGCCCATGCTGGCGCGCGAGGGCAGGCGGCGGTCACCGATCTGCAGCCATTCGGTGCCGATGACCGGCGCCACGCAGGGCGTGGCCGGGGCCAGCAGCACGTCCACCGTCTCGAACACGCGCGCCACGCGGCGCGCGAACCAGTGGCGCACGCGCTGCGCCTGCATCACCCACGCCGCCGGCACCAGGGCGTTGGCCAGGAAGCGGTCGCGCGTCATCGGGTCGAAGTCCTGAGGGCGCTTCTTCAGGTCTTCCAGGTGCAGCTGCGCACCTTCGCCGCAGGTGATCAGGAAGGCCGCGGCACGGGCGCGCTCCACCTCGGGCAGCTCCACCAGCCGGGTGGTGCCCAGCGCCTGGGCCACCGCGTCGACCGCGTCGCCGGCCTCCGGCAGCGCCATCTCGCGGAACCAGCCGCCGAGCACGGCCACGCGCAGGCCCTGCGCGCCCTGTGCCAGCAACGGCAGCGTCGGCTCGATCGGCCGCTGCGCGCAGGCCGGGTCGTCGCTGGCCGGGCCGTGCAGCGGGCCCTGCATCGCGTCGTAGCTGAGCGCCAGGTCCTGCACGTTGCGCGCGAAGGGGCCTAGGTGGTCCAGGCTGGCGACGAAGGGGTAGCTGCCCACGCGCGGCAGCCGGCCGAAGGTGGGCTTGCACCCGAACACGCCGCACAGCGACGACGGCACGCGGATCGAGCCGTTGGTGTCGGAGCCCAGCGTCACCGGCACTTGGCCGGCCGCCACCGCCGCGGCCGAGCCGCCGCTGGAGCCGCCGCTGATGCGCGCCAGGTCATGCGGGTTGCGCGTCGGGCCGTAGTGCGTGTTCTCGGTGCTGAAGCCGTAGGCGTATTCGTCCATGTGCAGCGCGCCGACCAGCACCGCACCATGCGCTTCCATGCGCCGCACCAGCAGCGCGTCGCGCTTGGCCGGCGCGGCATCGCGCTCGATCTTCGAGCCGGCCAGCGTGGGCAGGCCGGCGACATCGAACAGGTTCTTCACCGCGAAGGGCACGCCGGCCAGCGGCATCTTGTGGCGCTGCGGATGCGCGTCGATCAGTTCGGCACGCTTCAGCGCGCGCTCGGCCAGCGTCGCGCTGAAGGCGTTGATGCGGCCGTCGGTGGCCTGGATGCGCGCCAGGCAGGCGACCACAGCATCGCGCGCCGTGCCGCTGCCGTCGCGCACCCGCGCGGCGATGGTGGTGGCGTCGTCCAGGCTCACTCGACGACCCTCCGCGCTGCGCGCTCCGGGGTGAGCACTTGGGAGCGGCCCGGCGTGCTCACTTGTGCTCCGCGCCCTGCGGCGGCACCGGGTGGAAGACGCTGCCCGATTCATCGTGCGGCTGCAGCTGCAGGCCCTGCACCAGCGTGGCCATGTGCGCCGCCAGCCCGAAGAACTGCAGCACGCCGGGGCGGTGCTCGGCGGCGATCTTCAGCCCGAGCGTGGCCGCGGCGGCGTCGACGTAGGCGCTGTGGTCCATGCTGCCGCCTCAGGCCTTGTACAGGTTGCGGTAGTCGGGCTGCAGATGGAACCAGTACATGTAGCCCATCACGTCCTTCTGCATCGCCACGTCCATCGACGGCTGCACGATCGGCACGCGCGGCACCTCGTCGTAGGCCAGCTGGATCATTTCCTTGACCGACGAGTCGTAGATGGCCTTGTTCTCGGCGAAGCGCGCGTTGGTGATCAGCTTGTCCAGCTTCGGGTTCTGGTAGCTCATGGTGTTGAACACCGCGTTCTGGCCGTGGTAGCACCAGAAGAAGAAGTACTCGGGGTAATCCAGCCAGCCTCCGAAGCGGTTCAGGATCAGCGGCATGTCCTTCTTCAAGAGCGCGGCGCGCCAGGTGGCGCCGGGGATCTTGTTGATCTGCGCCTTGATGCCGATGGCGGCCAGCGCTTCCTGCGTCAGCACCGCCGCGGGCTCGCCGATCGTCGCGCCGCCCAGGTCGAAGCTGAGCGTGGTCTCGAAGCCGTTGGGCACGCCAGCCTCGGCCATCAGCGCCTTGGCCTTGGCGATGTCGGTGCGGTACCAGGTGGGCTGCGGCCAGGCGATGGTCTTGACCGGGCCGCTGCCGCCATAGAGCTTCGCGGCGCGGCCGTAGAAGGCGTTGTCGTAGATCTTGTCGTAGGGCAACGCATAGGCCACCGCCTGCCGCACCTTCGGGTTGTCGAAGGGCGGCTTGGTGGTGTTCATGCCCAGGTAGAACATCGAGTTCTCGATGGGCATCGAGCTGACCTTGATGCGCGCGGTGTCCTCGCTGAGCTCGGCGAAGTCCTTGGGCGGCATGTCGTAGGTCATGTCGATGTCGCCCTTGAGCAGCAGCGCGCGGCGGTTGCCGGCGTTGGGCACGTCGCGCTGCACCACGCGGCGCAGCTTCGGCAGCGGGCCGCTCTTCCACTCGTCGTAGCGCACGTAGACGATTTCCTGGCCGGGGCGGAAGGCCTCCACCTTGTAGGCGCCGCCGCCTGCCGTGTTGTTGCGCGTCCAGGCCAGGCCCCAGGGGTCTGCGGCGGTGGCGTTCTTCTTCACCAGCTCGCTGTTGAACACGCAGGGCACCACCACCGCCAGGTCGGCCATGGTCAGCTTGTCCTTGCGGATGAACTTGACGCGGAAGGTGTGGTCATCGACCACCTCGAACTGCTCTGGTTTTTCCAGCGAGCCGGCCGCCATCTGGAAGGTGGGGAAGCCGCCGACGGTGACGGCGCGGTCGAAGCTCCACTTCACGTCCTTGGCGGTCACCGGCGTGCCGTCGTGGAACTTGGCGTTCTTGCGCAGCTTGAAGGTCACCGACATGCCGTCCGGTGCCATCTGCCAGCTTTCGGCCAGCTCGGGCTCCAGCTTGTTGCGGTCGTAGCTGACACGACCATCGGGCAGCGTGCGCTTGCCGTAGGTCATCAGCCGGTCGTAGACCAGCCAGCTGACGCCATAGGCGGGCCGGTTGGCGCCCACCGTGTGGATGTCCAGCGAGTTCGGGCCGAACTCGTTGGCGACGATCAGCACGTCCTTGGGCCGGGCCTGGGCGTGGGCGGCCAGGGGCAAGGCGCCAAGGGCGGCACCGCTGGTGAGGAAGTCGCGTCGGTCCATGGTTTGGCTCCAGGAGTCAGAGGGTTGCGAGATAGGCGCGCCAGCCGCCGTGGTGGCTGATGTCGCGTGCCCCGGCCAGCGCATGCGCTTCGCACAGGAAGCCATGCACGTGGCGGCCATCGGCCAGCTGCACCGAGCCCAGCCCCAGCGGCGGCGGGATCAACGCAAGGAACGAGCCCAGGACGGCCTGCGGCATGTCCCAGACCTCGAGCTCGATGGCCGCGCCGCCTTCGGCCACGCGCTGCAGCCCCGGCTTGGGCGGCTGCGTGCCGGGCAGGGCATAGAGCCGGTAATGCGGCGCGGTGCGCGTGGCCTCCCGCAGCACGGCGCCGCGCTCCAGCAACTGGCCGTTCAGCGGCAGGCCGGACAGGTGCGCGCCGACCACGGCGATCGGCAGCGTGGGCTGCACCGCCGGCCCGGGCGCACCGGCCGGCGCGGGTGGCAGGCCCTGCCAGCGCCGCGCCAGATCGAGCAGCGCGACATCGGCGCCGCCGGGTGCGATGAAGGTCAGGCCGAAAGGCAGGCCCACCGCCGTGCGGCCGGCCGGCACGGCCAGCGCGCTCCAACCCAGCAGGTTGACGAAATTGGTATAGGTGCCGAGCTTGGCGTTGACGCCCACCGGATCGGCATCGACCTCGGCGAAGCGCGGATGCCCCGGCGCGCTGGGCACCATCAGCACGTCCACCTGCTGCCACAGCGTGCGCAGCCGCGACTGCAGCGCGCGCAGCCGGTACATCGCCTCGAAGGTCTGCGTGGCGCTCAGGCCGACGGCGCGGCCGATGACGCGGCGCACGGTGTCGTCCAGCGTCTCGGGCCGCTCGGCCAGCAGCTGCTGCATGACGGTGTGGCGCTCGGCGACCCACGGGCCTTCATAGAGCAGGGCCGCCACTTCGAACAGCGGCGCGAAGTCCATCGCCACTACCTGATGGCCTTGCTCGCGGGCCTGGGCCTGCGCGGCGTCGAAGCACGGTGCGTAACCGGCGTCGCCAAAGAACTCGGGCCGCGCCGGCACGCCGATGCGCAGCGGCCAGGGCAGGCGCGCCGGGCCCGGGCGGAAGTCGCTGTAGGCGTCGAGTGGATCGGCGCCTTCCAGCACGGCAAGCACCTGCGCGGCATCGTCGACGCCATGGGCAAACACCGACACGCAATCGATGCTGCGGCAGGCCGGCACCACACCGGCGGTGCTGACGCGGCCCGGCGTGGGCTTCAGCCCGACCAGGCCGTTGAACAGCGCCGGCACGCGGCCCGAGCCCGCCGTGTCGGTGCCCAGTGCAAAAGCCACCTGACCACGCGCCACGGCCACCGACGAGCCGGAACTGGAGCCGCCGCTGATGCGCTCGGCATCGAAGACGCTGCTGGGGCGGCCGTAGGGCGAGCGCGTACCCACCAGGCCGGTGGCGAACTGGTCGAGGTTGGTCTTGCCCAGCCACAGCGCGCCGGCATCGACCAGCTTCTGCACCACCGTGGCATGGCGTGCGGGCAGGTAGGCAAAAGCCGGGCAGGCGGCGGTGGTGGGCACGCCGGCGATATCGATGTTGTCCTTGGCGGCGAAGGGCACGCCCAGCAACGGGTAGCGCCGCACCAGTTCGGCGCGAGACAGCGGCTCGGCCAGCCGGGCCGCCAGCGTGTCCAGTTGCTGCTGCCACTGCGCCGGCGTGGCCAGGCTGATCCAGATGGAATGGGCCGACGCGGCCTGCGCTGAAGCCCGGCAGCGCTGCAGCGCAGGCAGCAGCGCGTCGGGGCCGGCCAGCACCCGCTCGCGCCAGGCGGCAAGGCCTTCGGGCGCGGCAGCGGAGTCGGCGGCAGGCAGCATATTGGTGCACGTACTGGTATACAAGCCAGCACACGCATGAAGCATGCCAACCGGTCGCCGGTTGGCCCTGCAGGAGAAAGGGTCAGCCGCCCTCGCGGGCCAGTCGCTCGCTGCGCCAGTACACGTCGTCGCCGCCCAGGCCGTCGAGGTTGGCGCGGTTGAGCACGCGCGCCAGCACGAACATCAGGTCGGACAGGCGGTTCAGGAACTGCCGAGGCGCCTCGTTCACCGGCTCCTGTGCAGCCAGCGCAACCAGCGCGCGCTCGGCGCGGCGGGCCACCGTGCGGCTGACATGGGCCAGCGCGGCGCTGCGCGTGCCGGCCGGCAGGATGAACTCCTGCAGCCGCGGCAGCTGGCCGTTGTAGTGCGCCAGCGCCTCGTCCAGGCGCAGCACCGCGGCCGGTTTGAGCAGCTCGTAGCCGGGAATCGACAGCTCGCCGCCCAGATTGAACAGCTCGTGCTGGATGGTCACCAGCAGATCGCGCACGTCGGCCGGCAGCGGCTCGGCCAGCAAGACCCCCAGGCCGGAGTTCAGCTCGTCGACGTCGCCCATGGCCTGCACGCGCAGGTGGTCCTTGGCCACGCGCGTGCCATCGCCCAGGCCGGTGCTGCCATCGTCGCCGGTGCGGGTAGCGATCTGTGTAAGGCGTTGTCCCATGGCTGCCGATTGTGCCCGCCGGCCTGCGGCTTGACGCAGCGCAGGCCGGCAGCCCCGCAACGGGCGTAGGCTTGCACCACACGGACTGCATAGCAGGAAGCGGCAATGCGACACGAGCTCTACCTCCGCCTGGGCGGCAGCGAAGACCTGGCGATGCACACCAGCACGCCCATGGGGCCGGACGAGGCGCGTGCCTGGCTGGATGCCGAGTTCAACCGCCTGGGCTGCGAGCCGATCCGCCCGACCGGAAAAGTGCTGTCCGCCGACAAGGTGCTGGCCGTTGCCCAGGCCGCGGGCGAAGCGGGGTTCCAAGACGCCGCCTGGGCCGACGCCTACCTGCGCGCGGTGACCGGGGCGCTGGGGCGCACGCTGGTGCGCGTGGACGTGCCCAACCTGACGGTTGGCTTCTAGCGCATGCCGGGCGTCAGCCCGTCAACCGCACGGCCAGACGTTCCAGCAGGGGCCGCCGCTGCCAGCTGTCGCAGGCGCGCTCGGCGAAGGCGCGGCCGCGCTCGCTGAGCCGGTAGTACTTGACGCTGGGAAAGCCCTGCGGGTTGTCGAACTCGCTGAGCAGGCCATAGGCCAGCATGGCCCGGTGGGCGGTGTAGACAGGCGCGCCGTCGAGCATGCAGCCTCCGCTCACGTCGCTGACGCGCACCAGCACATGGCCGCGACGCAGCACGCGCAGCGCGTCGATGAACTCGCCTCGGTCAGGAATGATGCGGCTGTCCGCCATCGCTGCTGTCATTGGATTTGGGCCCTCTATGGTCGCATTCTGAACCGGGGGCGGCGTGCGCCAAGCGCGAATCAAGCGGCCCCGGATGGGTCAATTGCCCTGCGCACGGCGTGGGGACCCGGCTTCTAGAATGGGGCATTCCCCCGGAGGCCCCCGATGAACGCACCCCATGAGCTGCAACTGCGCGTGGAACCGCGCCCCGTGCCCGCCGCCATGCTCGAGGCACTGCGGCAACGCTTCGGCGAGCGCTGCTCCACCGCGCGTGCGGTGCGCGAGCAGCACGGCCGCGACGAATCGCCCTACCCGGTGACGCCACCGGAGGTGGTGGTGTTCTGCGACAGCACCGAGGAGGTGGCCGCCGTGGTGGCGCTGGCGCACCAGCATGCGGTGCCGGTGATTCCCTACGGCACCGGCTCGTCGCTGGAAGGCCATCTGCTGGCGGTGCAGGGCGGCGTGTGCGTGGACGTGTCGCGCATGACGCAGATCGTGCGGCTGAACCCCGAGGACCTGACCGTCACCGTGCAGGCCGGCGTGACGCGCGAGCAGCTGAACCAGGCGGTGCGCGACCAGGGGCTATTCTTCCCGATCGACCCTGGCGCCAATGCCAGCCTGGGCGGCATGGCCGCCACCCGCGCCAGCGGCACGAACGCGGTGCGCTACGGCACCATGCGCGAGAACGTGCTGGGGCTGACGGTCGTCACCGCCAGCGGCGAGGTCATTCGCACAGGCACCCGCGCCCGCAAGAGCAGCGCCGGCTACGACCTGACGCGGCTGTTCGTCGGCAGCGAAGGCACGCTGGGCGTGATCACCGAGGTGACGCTGAAGCTGTACCCGCTGCCCGAGGCGGTGAGCGCGGCGATCTGCCACTTCGCCGACGTGCGCTCGGCGGTGGGCGCGACGATCCAGATCATCCAGATGGGTGTGCCGGTGGCGCGCTGCGAGCTGCTCGACCTGAACGCGGTGCGCTTCATCAACGGCCAGAGCAAGCTGGGCCTGCGCGAATCACCGATGCTGCTGATGGAGTTCCACGGCAGCGAAGCCTCGGTCAAGGAGCAGGCCGAGACGGTGCAGGGCATTGCCGCCGAGCTGGGCGGCGAGGATTTCCAGTGGGCCACCACGCCCGAAGACCGCACCCGCTTGTGGACGGCGCGGCACAAGGCCTACTTCGCCGGCATGACGCAGAACCCGGGCTGCCGCACCGTGACCACCGACACCTGCGTGCCGATCTCGCGGCTGGCCGAGATCATCGACGACTCGGTGCGCGAGGCCGACGCCTCGGGCCTGCCGTACTACATCGTCGGCCACGTGGGCGACGGCAACTTCCACCTGGCCTATCTGGTGAAGGAAGACGATGCCACGCAGCGCGCGGTGGCCGAGAACCTGAGCCACCGCATGGTGCAGAAGGCCATCGCGCTGGAGGGCACCTGCACCGGCGAGCACGGCATCGGCCTGCACAAGATGGGCTTCCTGGTCGACGAGGCCGGCGTCGGCGCGGTGGACATGATGCGCACGCTGAAACGTGCGCTGGACCCGCGCAACATCATGAACCCGGGCAAGATCTTCAGCCTGTAGCGCCGCCGGGCCGGCGCGGCGCGCTCAGCTCGGCGCCGGCACGCTCCAGCGCTTGGTGACCTCGCCGCGGCTGTTGGCGCTTTCCAGCTGCACGCCGAAGCCCCAGAGCCGCGCGACGTGCTTCAGCACCTCGTGCGCGGTCTCGTGCAGCGGCCGGTTGTTGTGCTGGAAGTGGCGCAGCGTCAGGCTGCGGTCGCCGCGCAGATTGACGTTCCAGACCTGGATGTTCGGCTCGCGCGAGCCCAGGTCGTACTGCCGCGACAGCGCCTCGCGCACCCGCCGGTAGCCGCTTTCGTCGTGGATGGCCGAGACCTCCAGCGCCTCTTCCTTCTCGTCGTCGACGATGGCGAACAGGCGCAGCTCGCGCATCAGCTTCGGGCTCAGGTACTGGCCGACGAAGCTCTCGTCCTTGTAGTTGCGCATCGCCTGGTCCAGCGCCGGCAGCCAGGGCGTGCCGGCGATCTCGGGGAACCACTGGCGGTCCTCGTCGGTGGGGTCTTCGCAGATGCGCTTGATGTCGTTGTACATCGCGAAACCCAGCGCATAGGGGTTGATGCCGCTGTAGGCGCGGTGCCCCACCGGCGGCTGGTAGACCACGTTGGTGTGCGACTTCAGCCACTCGATCATCACGCCGTCGGTCAGGAAGCCGTCGTCGTACATCTGATTGAGCAGCTTGTGGTGCCAGAAGGTGGCCCAGCCCTCGTTCATCACCTGCGTCTGGCGCTGCGGGTAGAAGTACTGCGCGACCTTGCGCACGATGCGCACGATCTCGCGCTGCCAGGGCTCGAGCAGCGGCGCGTTCTTCTCGATGAAGTACAGCAGGTTCTCCTGCGGCTCTTCGGGGAAGCGCTTGCTTTCCTTCTCGGCGGCGTCCTTGTCGGCCTTCTTCGGCAGCGTGCGCCACATGTCGTTGACCTGGGCCTGCGCATAGGCCTCGCGGTCCTTGCGCTCGGCCAGTTCCTGCGCCAGGCTCTTGCGGCTGGGCCGTCGGTAGCGGTCGACGCCATGGTTCTGCAGCGCATGGCAGCTGTCGAGGAACTCTTCTACCGTGTCCAGGCCGTGCTTCTCCTCGCACTTGGCCACGTAGTCCTTGGCGTAGACCAGATAGTCGATGATCGACGCCGCGTCGGTCCACATGCGGAACAGGTAGTTGCCCTTGAAGAAGCTGTTGTGGCCGTAGGCGGCATGCGCGATGACGAGCGCCTGCATCGCCATCGTGTTCTCCTCCATCAGGTAGCTGATGCAGGGGTTGCTGTTGATGACGATCTCGTAGGCCAGGCCCATGTGGCCGCGCTTGTAGTTCTTCTCGGTGGCGATGAACTCCTTGCCGTAGCTCCAGTGGCGGTAGTTCACCGGCATGCCCACGCTGGCGTAGGCGTCCATCATCTGTTCGGCGGTGATGATCTCCAGCTGGTTCGGGTAGGTGTCCAGCCCGAAGCGCTGCGCGGTGTCGCGGATGACCTTGTGGTACTGCTCGATCAGCTCGAAGGACCAGTCGCTCGGCCCGGGCAGCGGCTCGCTCGGACGCTGCAGCAGCGGCAGCGGCTCGCTCAGCGGGTTCTTCAGGACTGCGCTCATTCGCATTTCCTTCGCGCGTTGCGCTCCGGAATGAGCGCTTCGGAGCGGCCGGGCGCGCTCATGCGGCCTTCGCCCCTTCCTTCTTGAACAGGTCGCGGAACACGGGGTAGATCTGGTCGGCGCTGGTGGCCTTGCGCATCGCGAACTGCGGGTGCAGCGGCGGCAGCTGCGCGTATTCATCCCACAGGTTCTGCTCTTCCTCGGCCACCTGCACATACGCATAGTAGCGGCACAGCGGCAACAGCCGCTCGCTCAGCAGTTCGCGGCAGCGGCCGCTGTCGTGGTGCCAGTTGTCGCCGTCACTGGCCTGCGCCCCGTAGATGTTCCATTCGCTGGGCGAGTAGCGCTCGCGGATGATCTCCTCCATCAGCACCAGCGCGCTGGACACCACCGTGCCGCCGGTCTCGCGGGCGTGGAAGAAGTCGTCCTCGTTGACCTCCTGCGCCTGCGTGTGGTGGCGGATGAAGACCAGGTCGATCTTTTCGTAGTGCCGCGTCAGGAACAGGTACAGCAGGATGAAGAAGCGCTTGCTCAGGTCCTTGCGCGCCTCGTCCATCGAGCCCGAGATGTCCATCAGGCAGAACATCACCGCCTTGCTGGTGGGCACCGGCACCTTGATGCGGCTGCGGTAGCGCAGGTCGATCGGGTCCAGATACGGAATGCGGCCGAGCCGGCCGCGCAAGGCGGCGATCGCATGCTCCAGCTCGCGCACGCGAGCGGCCGCCACTTCGTCGTGCGGCGCCCGCTGCCACTGCGCGAGCTCGTCCTCCAGCGCGCGCAGTTCGGCACGCGAGCCGGCGCCGATGGCGATGCGCCGGCCGATCGCGCCGCGCAGCGAGCGCACCACGTGCAGGTTGTTGGGCGTGCCGTCGCTGCTGTAGCCGGCACGCTGGCTCTTCCATTCGGGCGTCTCGGCCAGCTGCGTGCGCACCAGGTTCGGCAGCGCCAGGTCCTCGAAGAAGACCTGCATGAACTCTTCCTTGCTGAGGCTGAAGACGAAGTCGTCCTCGCCCTCGCCGGAATCGCTGGCCTGGCCGCTGCCGCTGCCCTGCCCGCCGCCGCCCTTGGGCCGGTCGATGCGGTCGCCGCGGATGAAGTCCTTGTTGCCCGGGTGCACCACCTCGCGGATACCGCCCGAGCCATGGCCGAAGACCGGCTCGCTGAGGTCCTTCTTCGGGATGTGGACCTCTTCGCCGCGCTCGACATCGCGGATGCTGCGGCCGTCGATGGCGCGCTTGACCGCCTCGCGCACCTGCACCTTGTGCCGGCGCAGGAAACGCTCGCGGTTGCCGACCGACTTGTTCTTGCCGGCCAGCCTGCGGTCGATGATGCTCTGCAGCGCCATCAGCTGCTCTTGCGCACGCGCAGGTACCACTCGCACAGCAGGCGCACCTGCTTCTGCGTGTAGCCCTTGGCCACCATGCGGGTGACGAAGTCCTCGTGCTTCTTGGCCTCGTCGGCGCTGGCCTTGGCGTTGAAGCTGATCACCGGCAGCAGCTCCTCGGTGTTGGAGAACATCTTCTTCTCGATCACCGTGCGCAGCTTCTCGTAGCTGGTCCACACCGGGTTGTTGCCGGCGTTGTTGGCCCGCGCGCGCAGCACGAAGTTGACGATCTCGTTGCGGAAGTCCTTCGGATTGGCGATGCCGGCGGGCTTTTCGATCTTCTCGAGTTCGGCGTTCAGGCTGGCGCGGTCGAACACCTCGCCAGTGTCGGTGTCACGGTACTCGTGGTCCTGGATCCAGTAGTCGGCGTAGGTGACGTAGCGGTCGAAGATGTTCTGGCCGTACTCGCTGTAGCTCTCCAGATAGGCCGTCTGGATCTCCTTGCCGATGAACTCGGCATAGCGCGTGGCCAGATGCTCCTTGATGAAGGCGGTGTACTTCTGCTCCAGCTCGGGCGGGAACTGCTCGCGCTGGATCTGCTGCTCCAACACGTACATCAGGTGCACCGGGTTGGCGGCGACTTCCGTGCTGTCGAAGTTGAAGACCTTGGAGATGATCTTGAAGGCGAAGCGGGTGGACACGCCGCTCATGCCCTCGTCGACGCCGGCGTAGTCGCGGTATTCCTGGTAGCTCTTGGCGCGCGGGTCGGTGTCCTTCAGGTTCTCGCCGTCGTAGACCAGCATCTTGCTGAACAGGCTCGAGTTCTCGGGCTCCTTCAGCCGGGTGAGGATGGCGAACTGCGCCATCATCTTCAGCGTGCCCGGCGCGCAGGTGGCCTCGGCCAGCGAGCTGCCGCGCAACAGCTTCTCGTAGATCTTGATCTCCTCGCTGACGCGCAGGCAGTACGGCACCTTGACGATGTAGATGCGGTCCAGGAAGGCCTCGTTGTTCTTGTTGTTGCGGAAGCTCTTCCACTCGCTTTCGTTGCTGTGGGCCAGCACCACGCCGTCGAAGGGGATGGCGCCAAAGCCCTCGGTGCCCTTGAAGTTGGCTTCCTGGGTGGCCGTCAGCAGCGGGTGCAGCACCTTGATCGGCGCCTTGAACATCTCGACGAATTCGAGCAGGCCCTGGTTGGCCAGGCACAGGCCACCGCTGTAGCTGTACGCATCGGGGTCGTCCTGCGCATAGGACTCGAGCTTGCGGATGTCGACCTTGCCGACCAGCGAACTGATGTCCTGGTTGTTCTCGTCGCCCGGCTCGGTCTTGGCGATGCCGATCTGCTTCAGGATGCTGGGGTGGCGCTTGACGACGCGGAACTTGCGGATGTCACCGCCGAACTCCTCCAGCCGCTTCACCGCCCACGGGCTGAGGATGCGGTTCAGGTAGCGGCGCGGGATGCCGTATTCGCCTTCCAGGATCGGCCCGTCTTCGTCGGGGTCGAACAGGCCCAGCGGCGATTCGTTCACCGGCGAGCCCTTGATCGCGTAGAAGGGCACGTCCTGCATCAGCTGCTTCAGGCGCTCGGCGATCGAGCTCTTGCCGCCGCCCACTGGGCCCAGCAGGTAGAGGATCTGCTTCTTTTCTTCCAGCCCCTGGGCGGCATGGCGGAAGTAGGACACCACCTGCTCGATCGCGTCCTCCATGCCGTAGAACTCGGCGAAGGCGGGGTAGATCTTGATGACCTTGTTGGCGAAGATGCGCGACAGCCGCGGGTCGTTGCGGGTGTCGATGGTCTTCGGATCGCCGATCGCCTTGAGCATGCGCTCGGCGGCGGTGGCGTAGGCGAGCGGGTTGCGCTTGCACTCGGCGAGATAGTCCTCGAGGGACAACTCCTCCTCGCGGCTGCGCTCGTAGCGGGCAGTGAAGTTGCTGATCACGTCCATGCGGACCTCCTGGTTCAGGAAGATGTCGAGCAGCACCATAGCCCTCGCCATCTGGGAAGATCTGATGGAGTCCCGGCGGTACGGACCAGGGCGCCATCAGAGCTTTCCGGGAGTCAGCAACGTGTCATGTCTTCAGCCAAAGCGTCGTTGAAAGTCGGCGGCCGCAGCCTATCGAGAAAATGCCACAAAGGAGTGCAATTCGCCGACAGTGCTTGCAAGAGCCGTTCCAGCATCCTACCGGTGCATGCCCACCCCACGATGGTGATTTAAACGCAGATGGGGGCCATCTCGCTGACAAGCCCCAGCGATCCGCGGGCGTTCCGTGTGCTTCACACAACGAGGACTCCCTGGCCATCTTCGCACGGGGTGGCACGCATCGTGTAAGGCTCCCGGCATCATCGGCGGCTATGCTGATGTGTTCCCCACGCTACCGCAGCCCTGCACCATGATGAAGCGCATTCCCGCCACCCTGATCCCTGGCGACGGCATCGGCCCGGAGATCGTCGACGCCACCCTCGCTGTGCTGGACGCGCTGGGCGCCCCGTTCGACTGGGATTCGCAGGTGGCCGGGCTGGCCGGCGTCCAGGCCGCTGGCGACCCGCTGCCGCAGGCCGCGGTGGACAGCATCCGCCGCACCCGGCTGGCGCTGAAGGGCCCGCTGGAGACGCCTTCCGGTGGCGGCTACCGTTCGTCGAACGTGCGGCTGCGCGAGGAATTCAAGCTCTACGCCAACCTGCGGCCGGCACGTACGCTGGTGCCGGGCGGGCGCTTCGAGAACATCGACCTGGTGGTCGTGCGCGAGAACCTCGAAGGCCTGTACATCGGCCACGAGCATTACGTGCAGATCGACGACGACCCGCACGCGGTGGCCATGGCCACCGGCATCAACACCCGCGCCGGCTGCCGGCACATCCTGGAATACGCCTTCGAGCATGCCATCGCCACCGGCCGCAAGAAGGTGACGATCGTGCACAAGGCCAACATCATGAAGGCGCTGACCGGCATCTTCAAGGAAACCGCCGAGCAGATGTACGCCGACAAGTACAAGGGCCGCATCGAGATGGATTCGGTCATCGTCGATGCCTGTGCCATGAAGCTGGTGCTGAACCCCTGGCAGTTCGACGTGCTGGTGACCACCAACTTGTTCGGCGACATCCTGTCGGACCTGGTGTCGGGCCTGATCGGTGGCCTGGGCATGGCGCCCGGCGCCAACATCGGCGCCGATGCCGCGATCTTCGAGGCGGTGCACGGCTCCGCGCCGGACATTGCCGGTAAGGACATGGCCAACCCCACCGCGCTGCTGCTGGCGGCCGCGCTGATGCTGGACCATGTGCAGCACGCCGACCTGGCCGCCCGGCTTCGCAAGGCCATCGACGAGACGCTGAACATCGACAAGGTGCGCACCGGCGACCTGGGCGGCAACGCCGGCACCGCGGCCTACACCCGCGCGCTGGTCAGCCGCGTGCGCAACGGCTGAGGCCGCGCGCTTCAGGCGTCCTTCGCGCCCAGCTTTTCCAGCAGGCCGTTCAGCTCGTCCAGCGAGCCGAAGGCGATCGCGATCTCTCCCTGCTCGCCGCGCTGCGTCTTGCGGTGCACGCGGATCTCCACCGCGGTGGCCAGCGCGTCGGCCAGCTGCTCTTCCAGCCGCACCAGGTCGCGGGGCTTGTCCTTCTTGACGCGCAGCAGCGGCGTCTGCCGGCCGCTGTTCTGCGCCCGCGCCACCAGCTTCTCGGCATCGCGCACCGACAGCTTGCGAGCGACGATCTCGTTGGCCGACAGGATCTGCTGCGCGTTGTCCAGCGGCAGCAGCGCGCGCGCATGGCCCATGTCCAGATCGCCGGCCATCAGCATCTGCTGCACCGGCGCGGCCAGGTTCAGCAGGCGCAGCAGGTTGCTGGCGGCGCTGCGCGAGCGGCCCACCGCGGCCGCGGCCTGCTCGTGCGTCAGCTTGAACTCGTTGACCAGGCGCTGCAGGCCCTGCGCCTCTTCCAGCGGGTTCAGGTCCTCGCGCTGGATGTTCTCGATCAGCGCCATCACCGCGGCGGCCTCGTCCGGCACGTCCTTGACCAGCACCGGCACCTCGTCCAGCCCGGCCAGGCGTGCGGCGCGCACGCGGCGCTCGCCGGCGATGATCTCGTACTCGCCGCCGGCGGGCAGGGGGCGCACCAGCACCGGCTGCATCACGCCCTGGCTCTTGATGCTTTCGGCCAGCTCGTACAGCGAGCCTTCGTCCATGCGCGTGCGCGGCTGGTAGCGGCCCGCGCGCAGCAGGTTCAGGCGCAGCCGGCTGGGCGCCTGGCCGGCCGGCGCCTCGCTGACCTTGGGGCCCAGCAGCGCTTCGAGGCCGAGTCCGAGGCCCTTCGGTTTCTTCGTCACCATGCGCCGATTGTCGGCCATTGCTGCGGGCCGCCGCGCCGCTTGACGTATGCTGCGCGGCAGCAAACAGCCGCGGGGTGACGCATGAAGCACAAGGTTTTTGTCGATGGCCAGGAAGGCACCACCGGCCTGCGCATCCACGAGTACCTGGCGCAGCGCGACGACGTGCAGGTGCTGCAGATCGACCCCGAGCGGCGCAAGGATCCGGCCGAGCGCGCGCGGTTGCTGAACGCTGCCGACGTGGCCTTTCTCTGCCTGCCCGACGAGGCCGCGCGCGAGGCGGTGGCGCTGGTGGACAACCCGCGCACCTGCCTGATCGACGCCAGCACCGCGCACCGCATCGCACCGGGCTGGGTGTTCGGCCTGCCCGAACTGGCGCCGGGGCAGCGCGCCGCGATCCGCCAGGCCAAGCGCATCGCCAACCCCGGCTGCCATGCCAGCGCCTTCATCCTGCTGCTGCGGCCGCTGGTCGATGCCGGCATCGTGCCTGCGGCGCTGCCGGTCAGCGCCACCTCGATCACCGGCTATTCGGGCGGCGGCAAGAAGATGATCGAGCAGTACCAGCGCGGCGACGACCCGCAGCTGAAGGCGCCGCGCCCCTATGCGCTGACGCTGAAGCACAAGCACCTGCCGGAGATGCAGGCGCACACCGGACTGCAGCGCAAGCCGCTGTTCATGCCGGTGGTGGGTGACTTCTACAAGGGGCTGGCGGTGACCGTGCCGCTGGCCTTCGAGCAGCTGGCGCCGGGCCAGGACGGCCGCACGATCCACCGCGCGCTGGCCGAGCGCTACGAGGGCGAACGCTTCATCCGCGTGATGCCGCTGGGCGACCCCGCCACGCTGGAAGCCGGCGGCGGCTTCTTCGACGTGATGGGCGCCAACGACAGCAACCGGGTGGACCTCTTCGTCTTTGCCAACGACAGCCAGGCGCTGGTGATGGCGCGGCTGGACAACCTGGGCAAGGGCGCCAGCGGCGCCGCGGTGCAGTCGATGAACGTGCACCTGGGCACCGACGAGGCGCTGGGGCTGTAGCGGCGCTGTTCAGCTCGTGGGCGGCGCCCGGCGGTAGTGGTAGGCATAGGCATCGACGAAGCCGAGCCGGCGATACACCGCCCGCGCCGCATCGTTGCCGGCGTCCACCTGCAGGTAGCCAATGCGGGCGCCGGCTTCGGCCGCCTGCGCCAGCAACTGCGCACATAACGCGCGCGACAGCCCCCGTCCGCGCCAGGCCGGCACGGTGAACACGTCGTACAGGCCGGCCAGATCGCCCTCCACTGCCACCTGGCCACCGGCCACGACCTGGCCATCGGCACTGCGCAGCACCAGCGCGCGGTAGGGCACGGGGCTGTGGCGCAGGCGTTCGGCATGGGCCTCGCGGCCTTCAGCGCTCGTGCCACGTTGCTCGCCGACGATGTGAGCATACGCTTGCGAATCGACCGGCTCAGCGTGAATCCCCGCGGGCAACGCCGCGCCGGGCGCGCCGGGCAAGCTGGCGCAGACCATCACCCGGGTGTCTTCGATGGCCTCGAAGCCCCGCTCGGCCAGTTGACCGTCCAGTTCCGGCGGCTGGGTGCAGGGCGTCAGGCGGAACAGCAGCGGCAGCCCTGCCTGCTGGTACAGCGTGGCACAGGCCGCCAGCTTGTCGTCCAGCGGCCGCCGGCCGGCCGAGACCGCGTTGATGCAGCGGGCGCGTTGCGCCTTGCCGGGCGAGAAGCGCACCAGCCAGCCGTCCACCCAGCGCTGCTGCGGCGGCGCGCTGGCGTTGAGGCCGGCGTCTTCGATGCGCGACAGCAGCTCGGCCGGCAGGCCCGGCGCCGTCACAGCGAATCCACGCGCCGCACCAGTTCGCGCGCGAAGGCGACGAAGGCCATCGCGCCCTTGGACGACGGATCGAAGACCACGCCGGGTTGGCCGTAGCTGGGCGCCTCGGCCAGGCGCACGTTGCGCGGGATCACCGTGTCGAACACCTTGTCGCCGAAGTGCGCCTTTAATTGTTCGCTGACCTGGTTCTGCAGCGTGATGCGCGGGTCGAACATCACGCGCAGCAGGCCGATGACCTGCAGTTCGCGGTTCAGGTTGGCGTGCACCTGCTTGATGGTGTTGACCAGGTCGGACAGGCCTTCCAGCGCGAAGTACTCGCACTGCATCGGCACGATCACGCCATGGGCGCTGCACAGGCCGTTCAGCGTCAGCAGGCTCAAGGACGGCGGGCAGTCGATCAGCACGAAGTCGTACTCGCCGGCCACCGCCTGCAGCGCGCCGCGCAGCCGCTGGTCGCGCCGCTCCAGGCCCACCAGTTCCACCTCGGCCCCGGCCAGTTCGCGGTTGGCGCCCAGCAGGTCGTAGCCGCCCTTCTCCGAGCGCACCCGGGCTTCGGCCACGCTGGCCGATTCCAGCAGCACGTCGTAGACCGACAGCGCCAGCGCGCGCTTGTCGATGCCCGAACCCATCGTCGCATTGCCCTGCGGGTCCAGGTCGACCATCAGCACGCGCTGCCCGGTCAGCGCCAGCCCGGCCGCCAGGTTGACCGTGGTGGTGGTCTTGCCGACCCCGCCCTTCTGGTTGACCACACAGAACACTCGCGCCATGTTGTCGTCGGGAAGCAAAGGATCAGTCGCGCACCAGCCGCAGGCCGAAGGCCACCAGGCACACACCGGCCAGGCGCTGCAACGCCTGGGCCAGCCGGCGGTGGCGCCGCACCTGCTGCGACAGCGCCTGCGCAAAGGCGCACAGCATCAGGCCGTAGGCCGCCGTCAGCACCGCGATGGTCAAGGCCATCGCGGCGAAGGTGGGCATGCCGCGGTGGGTGGCCGGGTCGATGAACAGCGGGAAGAAGGCCATGTAGAACACGATGGCCTTCGGGTTCAGCAGCGTGATCAGCAACGCCTGGCGCAGGTAGTGCCCGGGCCGAATGCGCACCGGCGAGGCGGCGCCCTCGCCGCGCGCCAGCAGCAGCCGCAGCCCGATCCAGCACAGGTAGGCGGCACCCAGCCACTGCAGGCCGCGGAACCAGGTGGGGTGGGCCGCCAGCAAGGCCGCCACGCCGGCCACGGCCAGCCACATCAGCACCTGGTCGCCCACGATCACGCCCAACGTCGCGGCAGCGCCGGCGCGCAGGCCGCCCTGCCCGGTGGAGGTGATCAGTGCAAAGGTGCCTGGGCCGGGCAGCGCCAGAAACAACAGCACGGCGGCGCAGAAGGCGCCGAAGTCGGCAATGCCGAACATGGGGCGAGCGAGCTTTTCCTGTGGGTGGTGGCGGCGGGATGCGCGCCGAAGTCAAGCCCGCGGCGCCTGGAATGCGTCCGGGAGGTTACCGCAGATTTGGCGGGGTTCCGCCATCAGCGGGGCCGCATCCAGACCAGACAGCGCTGTGCGTCCAGCCCGGGCACCTGCAAAGGTTCCACGTGAAACACTTCCACGCTGGCCGGCAGCGCGGCGATCTCGTCTTCGGGCACCCTGCCCTTCATCGCCACCCAGCAGCCGCCGGGTGCCAGGTGCCGCGCGGTGCCGGCGCAGAAATCCGCCAGCGAAGCGAAGGCGCGCGACACCACGGCATCGGCGCCCCAGGGCGGCAGTTGCTCGACCCGCGCGTGCTCTGCATTCAGGTTCGGCAAGGCCAGCTCCAAGGCCACCTGCCGGACGAAGCCGGCCTTCTTGCCCACGGCATCCACGCAGGTGATCTGCCAGCCGGGCCTCAGGACCGCCAGCACGACCCCCGGCAGGCCAGCGCCGCTGCCGACGTCGAGCACCCGGGCCGTAGGCGGCAGATGCCGGTCCAGCGGTGGCAGCACCGACAGGCAATCCAGCAGATGCTGGCTGACCATGGCCATCGGATCGCGCACCGCACTCAGGTTGTAGGCGCGGTTCCACTTCTGCAGCAGGTCCAGATAGGCCAGCAGGCGGGCCTGGGCGGCCGGGTCCGGCGCCAGGCCCAGCGCCTGCCAGCCGGCGCCGAGCAGCGCCGCGCGCGGGTCGGTGTCGGCGCTCACGAGGCAGGTGCTGCGGCCGTTCAGGCCGCGTCGGGCAGCCGGTCGCCGTCGGCCCGCGCCGGCAGCCGCCGCTTCTTCAGGTGCACCAGCAGCAGCGAGATCGCCGCCGGCGTGATGCCCGAGATGCGCGAGGCCATGCCCAGCGTGGCCGGGCGATGGCGCTGCAGCTTCTGCCGGACCTCGAAGGACAGCGCGGTGACCTGGCTGTAGTCCAGGTCGGCGGGCAGCGGCAGGTCTTCGTACTGCCGGGCACGGGCGACATCGTCGCTCTGCTTGTGGATGTAGCCGGCGTACTTGGTGGCAATCTCGATCTGCTCGATGGCCGCATCGGCCAGCGCCACGCCCCACTCCGCCGCCAAGGTTTCACGTGAAACAGGCGGCACGGTGCCGGCCGCGGCCGACACCTCGCCCAGTGTGTCGTAGCCGACGCCCGGCCGGCGCAGCAGCTCGAGCAGGTTGTATTCATGCTCCAGCGCCTTGCCCAGCAGCCGCTCGGCGTCGGCCGCCGCCAGCCGGCCTGGATGCACCCAGGTGCTCTTCAGGCGTTCCGTCTCACGGGCGATCGCCTCGCGCTTGCGCTCGAAGGCCGCCCAGCGCGCATCGTCCACCAGGCCCAGCTGCCGGCCCATCTCGGTCAGCCGCAGGTCGGCGTTGTCTTCGCGCAGCTGCAGCCGGAACTCGGCCCGGCTGGTGAACATCCGGTACGGCTCGGTGACGCCCTTGCCCACCAGGTCGTCGACCAGCACGCCCAGGTAAGCCTGGTCGCGGCGCAGCAGCCAGGGCTCGCGGCCCTGCACCTGCAGCGCCGCGTTGACGCCGGCGTACAGCCCCTGCGCCGCAGCTTCCTCGTAGCCGGTGGTGCCGTTGATCTGGCCGGCGAAGAACAGCCCGCCGATCGAGCGCGTCTCGAAGCTGGGCTTCAGCGCACGTGGGTCGAAGTAGTCGTATTCGATGGCATAGCCCGGCCGCAGGATGTCGGCCTGCTCCAGACCGACCATCGAGCGGATCGCCGCGATCTGCACGTCGAAGGGCAGCGAGGTGGACACGCCATTCGGATAAATCTCGTGGGTGTCCAGCCCTTCGGGCTCCAGGAAGATCTGGTGCGAGCTCTTGTCGGCGAAGCGGTTGACCTTGTCCTCGATGCTCGGGCAATAGCGCGGCCCGGTGCCTTCGATGACGCCGGTGAACATTGGGCTGCGGTCGAAGCCGCTGCGGATGATCTCGTGCGTGCGCTCGTTGGTGTGGGTGATCCAGCAGGGCAGCTGCTGCGGATGCATCGCCACATCACCGAGGAAGCTGAACACCGGCACCGGATCGAGGTCGCCGTGCTGCTCGGCCAGCCGGCTGAAATCGATCGAGCGGCCGTCCAGCCGCGGCGGCGTGCCGGTCTTCAGCCGGCCCTGCGGCAGCTTCAGCTCCTTCAGCCGGGCCGACAGGCGCACGGCCGACGGGTCGCCGGCACGGCCGGCGCTGTAGTTCTGCAGGCCCACGTGCACGCGGCCATCCAGGAAGGTGCCGGCCGTCAGCACCACGGCGCGTGCACGGAAGCGAATGCCCACCTGCGTGACGACGCCCGCCACGCGGTCCCCTTCGACGAGCACATCGTCCACCGCCTGCTGGAACAACCACAGGTTGGGCTGGTTCTCCAGCCGGCGCCGGATGGCCGCCCGGTACCGCACACGGTCGGCCTGCGCGCGGGTGGCGCGCACCGCCTGCCCCTTGCTGGAATTGAGGATGCGGAACTGGATGCCGGCCTCGTCGGTGGCCAGCGCCATCGCGCCGCCCAGCGCATCGATCTCCTTGACCAGGTGGCCCTTGCCGATGCCGCCGATCGAGGGGTTGCAGCTCATCTGGCCCAGCGTTTCCAGGCTGTGCGTCAGCAACAGCGTGCTGCAACCCATGCGGGCGGCGGCCAGCGCGGCCTCGGTGCCGGCATGGCCGCCACCGACGACGATCAGGTCGAAATCCCTCGGGTAGTCCACCGGCAGGCCTTCATGAAGCGGGCCGCCCAAGCGGCCCGGAACGTCGAATTTTAGGCTGCGGCATCACATCGCTGGCTCGATGTGACCCTTCGCTGAAGCGCAAGCGCTTTAGGCTTCGCGCTCGGCGTTCGCGTCGTGGCCCACGCTGCGCAGGTCCTGCGCGATGCGCCCGCCGCTGAGCGCCACCACCCGGCCGGCGCTGGCGATGGTCTCCGGCCGGTGGGCCACGATCACCCGCGTCAGCGCCAGCTGGCGCACCGCCTGGTTGACCAGCCTCTCGCCATCGACGTCGAGCGCGCTGGTGGCTTCATCCAGCAGCAGGATCTTCGGCCGCTTGTACAGCGCGCGGGCCAGCAGGATGCGCTGCTTCTGCCCGCCCGAAAGGCTGGAGCCCATGTCGCCGATCAGCGTGTGGTAGCCCATCGGCATGGCCTCGATGTCGTCGTGCACCGAGGCCACCCGCGCACAGTGCGTCACCCATTCCATGTCGGGCTGCAGGTCGAAGAAGCTGATGTTGTCGGCAATCGAGCCCGAGAACAGCGGCTCGTCCTGCATCACCACGCCGACCATGTGGCGCCAGGCGCGCAAGCCCAGTTGCGACAGCGGCACGCCGCCGACCAGCAACTCGCCGGTTTGCGGCGCGTGGATGCCGAGGATCACCTTCAGCAGCGTCGTCTTCCCGCAGCCCGAAGGCCCGACGATGGCCAGCGATTCACCGGGCTCGATGCGCAGGTTCACGCCGGACAGCACCTCGGGCTCGGCGTCCGAGTAGGCGAAGCCGACGTCGCGCAACTCGATCGCCGGAATCTCGGCCATGCGGCGAACGTGGCCGGCAGCCTCCTCCTGCTCGGGCGCGGTCAGCACGATGTCGGCCAACCGCTCGCCCTGCAGGCGCAGCATCTTCAGCTCGACCACCTTGTCGATCAGGCCGCTGACGCGGGTGGCGAACTGCTCCTTGTAGGCCATGAAGGCGAACAGCATGCCCACCGAGAACTTCTGGTCCAGCACCAGCAGCGCGCCGATCCACACCACCGCCACCCGCTCCAGCCCGAACAGCAGCCGGTGCAGCACGGTGAACAGCAGCTCCAGCTTGCGGGTGGCCAGGTCGGCATTCATCGTGTCCACCACCAGACTGGTGAAGCGCGACTGCCGGTCGGCCTGCGCGTTGAACAGCTTGATGGCCTGCACGCCGCGTAGCGATTCGAGGAAGTGGCTGGACTTCTTCGATTCATGCACCAGCGCCTCTTCGGTGGCGTCGCGCAGCGGCCGGAAGAAGGCCCAGCGCAGCAGCCCGTAAGCCGCCACCGCGGCCAGCGCCACCGCCGTCAGCGAGGGGCTGTAGACGAACATCATGGCGAGCGTCAGCACCACCAGCAGGCCGTCGAGCACGGCTTCGATGAAGCTGGTGGTCAGCGTCTTCTGGATCTCGTGCACGGCCGAGAAGCGCGACCAGATGTCGCCGATGTGGCGCTTCTCGAACCACTCCACAGGCAAGCGCATCAGGTGCGCAAACACGTTCGACAGCCACTGCAGGTTCAGCGTGGCCGACAGCACCAGCACCGACCAGGAGCGGATGGCGGCCGTACCGGCCTGGATCAGCACCAGCAGACCGAAGCCGATGCCCAGCGTGGCCAGCAGGTCGCGGTCGGCGCTGACCAGCACGTCGTCCACCACCCACTGCATCAGGAAGGGGCTGAGCAGCATGAAGGCTTCCAGCGCCAGCGCCAGCGCGAAGATCTGCGCCAGCGAACGCTTCAGCCCGCTGATGCGGCCCAGCATCTGCCGCGGCGAGACATGCTGCTTCTCGACCTTGGGCACGAAGTCGGCGGCCGGCGTCAGCTCGAGCACCACACCGGTGAAGTGTCGCGACACCTGCTCCAGCTTCAGCCGGCGCAGGCCGTGCGCCGGATCATGGATCGTCGCGACACCGCGGCTCACGCCCACCAGCACCACGAAGTGGTTCATGTCCCAGTGCAGGATGCAGGGGTGCTCCAGCTGCGCCAGGTCCTCGATCTCGGCGCGCAGCGCGCGGGCGTGCAGCTTCAGGCTTTCGGCCATGCGCACTACGTCCAGCAGGTTCAGGCCCTTCAGTGACAGCGAGAAGCGCTGGCGCAGCGTCGGCAGGTCGGAGCGGTGGCCGTGCGCCGCCGCTACCATGGCCAGGCAGGCCAGCCCACATTCGGCGCCCTCGGTCTGCAGAATCACCGGCACCCGGCTGGCGCCGAAGCCCAGCCGCAGCCCGCCCCAGTCACCGAGGCGGCTGTTCATGGAACGTCCATCCGCCAAACGGAGCGCATAAGGGGTGAAAGCGAAGCACGAAAGTAAGCGTCTGCTTTCATATCCGGTTTGTCAAGCCCAGCACTGGCGCGAACAGCCATTCGATCAGCCGGCGGCGCTCCAGCAGCACGTCGGCCTCCATGCGCATCCCGGCCACCAGCGGCTGGCTGCCACCGAAGGCCTGTAGGTCGGGCCGGTCCATCGCCACGGTGATGCGGAACATCGGCTCGGTCGTGCCGTCGGTGCCTGCCGGCACCGACAAGGGCAGACCGGCCAGTTCCGGCGCCGCCAGCGGCGTGCGCGACACCTGCAGCACATGGCCTTGCTGGTGTCCGAACTTCTGGTACGGGAAGGCTTCGAAGCGCAGCCGCACCTCCTGCTGCGGCCGCACGAAACCCACCGCGCCCGAGGGCGCGAACAGGTGCGCCTGCAGCGTGGCACCTGCCGGGATGATGCTGGCCAGCGCGGACACCGGTGACACGCTCTGGCCGGGTTCGGCCAGCACCGCGCTGACCGTGCCATCCTGTGGTGCGCGCACCACGATCTGGCGCACGGCATCCTGCTCGGCGGATTCACGGGCCAGCGCCGCCAGGTCGCGCTCGATCGCACCCTGCCGCGCCTTCAGCTGCACCGGCAGACCACGGCGTTCGCCTTCCAGCGCCGCGCGGTCGCGGGCCAGCGCGGCACCCTGGCGCTCCAGCGCCTGGGCCTGGGCCTGCAGACCGATGACCTCTTCGCGCTTGCTCTGCACCTGCGCGGGTGAGATGAACTGGTCGCGGCTCAGCGATTCCAGCCGCTCCAAGGATTGCTGGGCCAGCGACAGCCGCTGCCGGTGCAGCGTGATCTCGGCGTCGATCTGCTGCTGCTCGCGCTTCATCTCGTCAAGCCGGCGCTGCAGCGAGAGCATTTCGCTTTCCGCCAGCACCGCCTGCTGGCGAGCCGCGTCCTCCAGGCTGCGCTGGCGTTCCTGCAGGCTGCGCTGCACGCGGGCCTGCACCTCGGCGCTGAGCGTGCTGCCTTCCAGCGTCAGCACGAACATCACTTCCCCGGCACGAACCGCCTGGCCCTCTTGGACATGGCGCTCCAGCACCCGGCCTGGCACGGGCGGCACGAGGCGGATGACGCCGAGATCCGGCACCAGCACGCCGCCGATGCGCGCCTTGCGCGTGTATTCGCCGAAGAAAAGGAAGGCCAGTACCAGCGCCAGCACCAGGATCACGGCCGTCGTCAACACCGTCAGCGACAGCGGGCGCACCAGCTGCACCTGACCCAGCCAGTTCTGGCGCTGGGCCTCGGCCACCTCGTGGCGAAACAGCGTGGACACGCCTCAGTCCGCGCCCTGGCCGAACAGGGGCTCGGCGACGGCGCGGCCGTGCATTGCAGGCGGCATCAACCCTTGGTGGCTCATCGATCGCCCAATGAAAAAACGGGCCGGACAAGCCGGCCCGCGGACATTACAGCAGGCCCTGAGGCCCAACCATAATGCCAATCAACCTAGAGGCACATCACCAAGTACCCCTAGGCGTCATGATCTAGAGCGCCCCGCTGGGCTTACTTGACCCTCCAGCCGCCCTTGGGCAGGCCACCGGACACCTTCTTCAGCTCCTCGAGATTCAACTCGACCGGCCCGCTCTTGTTTTCCTGCTTCTTCTGCGTAACGACGTCATCGGCAGTCTTGTTGTTCTTGGGAGTAACTGCTTTCTTCATGAGGACTCCTTCTGGTTCAGACAGTGCGATCGTCCGCGCACGCCTGCATTGCATCAGCGGACGTGCACAAAGAACACTGTCAGCTCTTACAGGTTGAAGCCCGCTCGGCGCCCCTGCGGGCCAAGGGCACTGGGCCGGCAGATCAGTGAATCAGCCCCAGACGCAGGGCCTTCAGCACGGCGGCATGCTTGCTGACGCAGCCGAGCTTGTGCATCGCGTTGTTGACATGCAGCACCGCCGTACGCTCGCTGATGCCCAGAATGGCGCCCACCTCCCAGGCGGTCTTGCCTTCCATGGTCCAGTACAGCGCCTCCAGTTCGCGAGGCGTCAGCGCAGGCTTCTCGGGCTGCAGGGGCTCGGGCAGCAACAGCCGCAGCGCGGCCTCCTGGGCATGCACGGCGAACAGCTGCAGATCGGCCACCAGGCGCTGCAACTCGCCGGCATCCGTGGGCAGCGGCTGGTCGCGATCGACGCCCAGCACGAAATGCCGCCCTTCGGGGAGGTGCAGCGCCATCGCAATGCCGGTGTTGTAGCCGTACTGCGCCTGCTCCTCCCAAAGCTCGCCGACACCCTGTCCGGTGTAGGTCTGCTGGTCCCAGATGATCGGCACGCTCTGCTTGCGGCAGTGCTGCATCACCGGGTCGCGGCGCATCAGCACCGAGTCGCGGAAGGTACTGGAGAACTCCTGGGGCGTGTTGTCCACGCTGATGAACTCGGTGCCGGCCGCACCGCGCTCGACCACCGTCAGCGCGGCCACGGTGTCGAAGCCCAGGCGCTGCGCAAAGCGGATGACTTCCTCGCGGAACTCGTCGCGGTCCTTGGCCTTGAGTACCGATGAATATCCACCGGGCAGCATCAGGGTCCCTCGTGCAACGCACCGGGCCCATGCCGCCGCGCGGGCAGCATGCCCTGACAGGGTTTACAGCTTTCAAGGCCACTGCAGTTCCGGAAACATACCGGCATGTTCAGCACCCCGAGTCGTCTCGACACCTTGCGCATGATTCCCACCACACCTTGGTCCATACGGGCGTGGCCCCCTATATTGTGGCAGGCCGGGCGCGAATCGCAATTTCGCTTCCATCACCTCAGCACGCGCGTGACGCTGCCGGGCGACGGCAGCTGCCGCACGGCGGGCCAGACCATCTGGGGCGGCCGCTACGACGACGGCGAAGCCGGCGTCGCCTGGGACTGGGTCCAGATCTCCGGCGATGTGGTCGCCATGGCCGACCCGATGTCGGTCGTGACGAACCTGCGGCTCATCGGCGAAGAGGGTGAGGTGCTCACCGCTCTGGAGTCCGCACGCTTCCTGAACGAGATCGTGCACGCCCTGCCCTGGCAAAGCGAAGTCCAGCGCGCGCTGCACATCGGCCACGCCTGACGGCGCGGCTCAGGCCAGTGCCGCGCCACGCAGCCGGCGCGCCACGTAGGCCAGGCAGGTACTGCAGAGCAACGCGCAGACCGCCAGCGGCAGCAGCAGCTCCCAAGGGGCAATGGCCTCGGCCTTCAGCACCCGGCCCATCAGCGTGATCTGCGCCAGCGCCGGCACGGCCAGCTGCCAGGGTGCCTCGCCAGTCTGGTCGTACAGGCTCAGCATCGGCAACAGCGACACGCCGAGCGCCAGCGCAGTCGCGCCGGCCTGCGCTTCCTTGACGCTGCGGCAGCGGATGGCGATGGCCATCATCAGCGCCGACAGCGCACCCGCCAGCGGCAGCAGCAGCGCCAGGAACACCGCGCCTTCGCGCACGCCGAAGCGGAACATCGCAGCCAGCGTCTCGCTGCGCAGCAACCACTGGCCAGGCAGGAAACTCAGGCAGCTGAGCAGCGCCACGCCCATCGCCACCAGCGCCACCGCGGCCCATTTGCCGAGCACGATGGCCCAGGCCGGCACCGGGTGGATCAGCAGCGGCTCGAGCGAGCCCCGTTCGCGCTCGCCGGCCGTCGTGTCCAGCGCCGCATGCAGCGCGCCGTACAGCACCGCCATCAACATGAAGAAGGGCACCAGCACGGTCCACTGCGCGGCGCGCGCGGCCGGGCTGGCCAGGTCGCGCTCGTCCACGTCCAGCGCCTGCAGCGCCACCGGCGCGGTGCCACGCCAGGCCAGGCGCAACAAGGCCTGCTCCTGCCCGAAGCCCTGCAGCAGCCGCTGCAGCCGGGACGCACCGGCGGCGGCACGCGGGTTGGCCGAGCTGTACACCAGTTGCAACCGCGCCGGCTCGCCATGGGTCAGGGCGGTCTCGAAATCCGCCGGCACCACCAACACCGGTTCGCCCAGGCGGCGGCCGCGCAGCTGCTCCTCGTAGTCGGCCGGCGCTGGCTGCACGGCATAGGTCTGGCGTTGCAGGAAGTTCTGCAGGCTGGGCGCGTGCTCGATGCCGGCCACCATCACCACCCGCGCCTCGGCACGCTCTTCCAGCCCGGCCACCAGGGTGGACAGCAGCCACAGCACCAGCGGGCCCACGGCCACCGAGCTGAGCAGCAGCGTCAGCAGCGTGCGCCGATCGCGCAGCGCGTCGCGCAGTTCCTTGCGCAGCACGATCGCGGCAGCGCCCAGCGGGCCAGGCGGCTTGGCGCTCATCGCTCGGCCCCGGTGTCGGCTGCCGCGTCGCCGAAGGCCAGCCGCACGAAGCAGCGCTCGAAATCGTCATCGCCGGTCTGGGCGCACAGCGCGTCCACCGTGCCCTGCGCCACCGCGCGGCCGCCGGCCATCACCAGCACACCGTCGCACAGGCGCTGCACCTCCTGCATCAGGTGGGTGGAGAAGACGATGCACTTACCCTGTTCGTCGCGCAGCCGCCGCAACACCTCGCGCAGCGCGCGCGTGGCGGGCACGTCCAGGCCGTTCGTCGGCTCGTCGAGGATGATGTTCGGCGGGTCGTGCACCAGCGCCCGGGCCAGCGCAGTCTTCATGCGCTCGCCCTGGCTGAAGCCTTCAGTACGGCGGTCCAGCAGCGGCTGCATCTGCAGGCGCTGTGCCAGGCTTTCGGCGCGGGCCTGCGCGCGGGCCTCGTCCAGGCCCTGCAGCCGACCGTGATAGACGATGTTCTCGCGCGCCGTCAGCCGCGGGTACAGCCCGCGCGCATCACCCAGCACGCCGATGCGGGCCAGCGCCTCGCGGCGCTGCGTGGCCAGGTCCAGGCCGTCGATCCGCACCGTGCCGGCGTCCGGCGCCAGCAGGCCGCAGACCATGCGCAACAGCGTGGTCTTGCCCGCGCCGTTGGGCCCCAGCAGGCCGCTGATGCGGCCGTCCGGTGCCGTCCAGCTCAGGCCATCGACCGCCTGCACGCTGCGCGCCGCGCGGCCGCGGCCGCTGCGGAAGCATCGCGACACGGCGGTCACCTCGATCACGGCGCCCCCCGATGGCCCGGCGGCACGAAGGCGGGCGGGCGCGGCACATCGCGCGCGCAGCCGGTGTCCCCCTGCAGGGCCGCCGCATCGTCGGCCGCATCGATGAAGCGGAACACCGTGTCGCGCACGCAGGGCAAGGCGAGCAGACCATGCCCTGCCTGCGGCACCACCTCGTGGCGGGCCAGCGGGCCCAGCGCCCGGGCCACCCGTTCGCCATGGCGCGGCGGCGTGGCCGGGTCGATGCCGCCCGACCACAGCAGCACCGCGGCCGGCGCCTTCGGCACCTGGCGAAAGGCCGGGTCGATGGCTGCTCGCGGCCAGCGCGCGCAGACCTCGCGGTAGAGACTGGGCAGGCCCGCGAAAGCCGCTGTCGCCGCGCCTGATGGCACGGCCGGCAGGTCCTCGCTGCACACCACCGAAAAATGCTGACCCTGGGCGATGGCCATCGGACCGCGCGGCGCGCCCAGTGCGGCGGCCAGGCCCACCAGCGGCTCGAAGCGCCCGGCCGCCGCGGCCTCGATGGCCGCCGGCAAGGCCGAGGCCGTCACCGGCGTGTAGAGCGCCGCGCGCACCAGCGACTCCAGCATGTCGGCGCTGAAATCGATCGATTCCGGCAGTCCCGTCAGCGGATGGGTGATGCGTACCGTGCGCGGCAGCGTGGCCCGCAGCAACTGCCACTGCAGCGCCAGCGTCGGGTGCCGCGCCTGGCAGGCGCTGTCGGCCCGGCAGGCCGCCAGCAGCGCGTCGAAGGCCGCCTGCGCGTCGGGCACCGCGGTCAGCGGCAGGCCCATGTCGGGCGGCACCACCCCGTCCAGCACCATGCGGCGCACATGCCGCGGGTACAGGCGGGCGTACTCCAGCGCCGCCCGCGTGCCATAGGACGCCGCCACCAGGTTGATGCGATCGGCACCCAGCGCCGCGCGCACCGCGTCCAGGTCGGCCATCGCGATGGAAGTGGTGTAGTGGCGCAGATCGCCGTGCGGCAGCGCCTGCAGCTTGTCCAGGCAGTCTTCGGCACGACGGCGCTGCATAGCCGGGTCGAGACTGTCGCGCAGCGGCGCGTCGACGGCCGGCGCGTCGCAGTTCAAGGGCGCGCTGCGGCCGGTGCCGCGCTGGTCGACGAACACCAGGTCGCGGCGCTGGCCCAGACGCGACAGCATCGCGCCCACCGGGCCAGCCAGCGCGATGGCGCTCTGCCCCGGCCCGCCGGCCAGGAAGAACACCGGATCGGGCTTCTTGCGGCGCGCCAGTGCCGGCAGCACGGCAAAGTTCAGGTCGATGCGCGGTCCCTGCGGGCGCGCCGGATCGAGCGCGCGCGACAGGCTGCCGCAAAGCGCCTCGTGCGGCACACCAGGCAGCACGCAGGGCGCCAGGGGTGCCGGTTCGGCCGCGGCGACAGGCAGGGCCGCCATGCACGCCGCCAGCAGCAGCGCCGCCGGCTTCAGCTCAACCACCGCGCGGCAGCCCTTCAGGCCAGCAGCCGCTGCAGCTCGCCACTGTCAATCAACCGGGCCAGGTCGTCGGCACCGCCAATCAGCTGGCCCTTGACGAAGACCATCGGAAAGGTCGGCCAGCCGGTCCACATCTTCAGCGCGTTGCGCTTGCGCCAGTCGCTGAAGTAGCTGCCGTAGCTGAGATAGTGGTAAGGCACGCCCGCCGCCTCCAGGGCCTTGCGGGCCTTGCGCGGGAAGGGGTTCTGCGCCATGCCCACCACCACCACCGGGTGGCTGCGCACGGCGGCCTGCACTTCCTGCAAAAGATCGGCATGCAGGCCGGCCACGCGGGCGCGGATGGCGGGATGGATCTGGGATTCGTCGAGAACGCTGCGCGGCATGGGGACCTCCGGGGCTCGTAGGGTAGCGCAGGCCCCGCGTGGCGCATCCAGGCGATGTCTGGGGCTTTCGCGTAGGATTTGGCGGCCCTTCCCCACCCCCTTTCCGGAGACTCCGATGAAGCTCTACTACAGCCCCGGCGCCTGCTCGCTCAGCCCGCACATCGTGCTGCGCGAAGCCGGGCTCGATTTCACGCCGGTGATGGCCAGCACCAAGACCAAGAAGCTGGCCGACGGCACCGACTACTACACCATCAACCCCAAGGGCTACGTGCCGCTACTGGAACTGGACGACGGCCAGCGCCTGGCCGAAGGCCCGGCCATCGTGCAGTACATCGGCGACCAGGTGCCGGAGAAGAAGCTGGTCGCGCCCTGGGGCTCGATGGAGCGCTACCGGCAGATGGAGTGGCTGACCTTCATCGGCACCGAGATCCACAAGAGCTTCAGCCCGCTGTTCGCGCCGAATACGCCGGAAGAAACCAAGGCCGCTGCCAAGGCCCGCGTGCTGTCGCGCCTGGAATGGGTGAACCAGCAGCTGGAAGGCAAGCCCTACCTGATGGGCGACACCTTCTGCGTGGCCGATGCCTACCTGTTCACCGTCACCAACTGGTGCAAGTTCGTCAACCTGGACATCTCGGCGCTGACGAACCTCGGCGCCTTCATGGGCCGCGTGGCCGCGCGCCCCGCGGTGCAGGCCGCCCTCAAGGCCGAAGGCCTGGTGAAGTAAGCGGCGCATGGCGCGTCGGCTGCTGCGCGTGCCGGCCCTGGCCATCGGGCTGGCGCTGGCCGTGCTGCCCGCGGCCGGCCTCGCGGCCACCGAACGCGCCGAGGCCGGCAGCGCCAGAGACGTGCTGAAGGGCCAGCCGCCGCCGCCGGGCCACTACGACGCGGTGCTGTGCGTCACCGTCGGCAGTGCGCCGCCCAACTGCGGGCCGGTGCGCGCCGACATCGGCCCGGCCGGGCAGGCGCTGGTGCGCGTCAGCGACATCGCCTACCGGCTGGAGATCTATGCCGACCAACTGGGCGTGACGCTGTTCCACGGCACGATGCAGATCGACGGCTTCTTCGCGCCGTACCGCTGGCAGCCCAACCTGCTGCAGTTCAGCGACCCCGAGAAGGGCACGCGCTACGAGGTGCAGCTGGGCACCCGGCGCTTCGACACGCCCTGAGGCAGCCTCAGCCCAGGTGCGCTGCCGCAAGCAGCTCGCGCGTATAGGCCTCGCGCGGCGCCGCGAACAACGCCTGCGCCTCGCCCTGCTCGACCACCTCGCCGCCCTTCATCACCAGCACCCGGTGCGACATTGCGCGCACCACGGCCAGGTCGTGGCTGATGAACAGGTAGCTCATGCCGTAGCGGCGCTGGAGGTCGGCCAGCAGCGCCAGCACCTGCTGCTGCACCGACACGTCCAGCGCCGAGGTCGGCTCGTCCAGCACCAGCACCTCGGGCCGCAGCACCACCGCGCGGGCGATGGCGATGCGCTGCCGCTGGCCGCCGGAGAACTCGTGCGGGTAGCGCTGCAGCACCTGGGCCACGCCGTGGCGCTCGCTCAGCCCCACCTCGTCCAGCATCTGCAGCACCAGCGCCTCGCGCTCGGCCTCGGGCAGCTCGGGGCGGTGCAGGCCCAGGCCTTCGCCGACGATCTGGCCCACCGTCATGCGCGGCGACAGCGCGGCGAAGGGGTCCTGGAACACCACCTGCATGCGCCGGCGCATGGCGCGCAGCGTGGCGCGGTCGGCATCGTCGATGCGCTGGCCGTCGAGCCGCACCTCGCCGCCGGCGATGTCCTGCAGCGCCAGCAGCGCCATGCCCAGCGTAGTCTTGCCCGAGCCCGATTCGCCGACGATGCCCAGCGTCTCGCCGCGCTTGAGCTGCAGCGTGGCGCGGCGCACCGCGTCGAACCAGCGCTTGCGGAACCAGCCCTGCGGCACCGGGAACTTGACGTCGACCTCGCGCGCCTCCACCAGCACCGCCGCATCGTCAGCCACCGGCTGCACCACCCGCTGCGGCCGGCTGGCCAGCAGGCGCTGCGTGTAGGCATGCTGCGGTTGTGCGAAGACCTCGGCGGTGGGGCCGGTCTCGACCAGGCGGCCGCGCTCCATCACGCCGACCCGGTGGGTGAAGCGCCGCACCAGGTTCAGGTCGTGCGTGATGAACAGCAGCGCCATGCCCATCTCGCGCTGCAGCTCGTCCAGCAGCGCCAGGATCTGCGCCTGGATGGTCACGTCCAGCGCGGTGGTCGGCTCGTCGCAGATCAGCAGCTGCGGCTTGCAGGCCAGCGCCATCGCGATCATCGCGCGCTGCCGCTGCCCGCCGGACAGCTGGTGCGGGTAGGCATCGACCTTGGCTTCCGGGTCGGGGATGCCGGTGCGCGTCAGCAGCTCGATGACGCGGGCGCGGGCCGCGTTGGGGCGCAGCGCCTCGTGCAGCGACAGCACCTCACCGATCTGGTTGCCCACCGTGTACAGCGGGTTCAGCGCCGTCATCGGCTCCTGGAAGATCATGCCGATGCGCGCGCCGCGGATGCCGCGCATCTCGCGCTCGCTCTTGGCGGTGAGCTCCTCGCCCTCGAAGCGGATGCTGCCGGTGGTGGTGGCCGCATCCACCAGCCGCAGCACCGACAGCGCGGTGATCGACTTGCCCGAGCCCGATTCGCCGACCAGCGCGAACTTCTCACCCGCGGCGATGTGGAAGGACACGTCGTTGACCACGGTGCTGGCGCCGAAGCGCACCGTCAGATGGTCGATCTGCAGCAGCGCGGTCATTGGACTACCCTCCGCGCTTCGCGCTCCGGGATGAGCGCTTGGGAACGGCCCTTCGCGCTCATGACTTGCGGGTGTCGAAGGCGTCGCGCAGCGCGTCGCCGATGAAGGTCAGCGCCAGCATCGTCAGCACCAGCAGCACGAAGGTGGGGAAGATGATCCACCACGCATCCAGGTTGTTCTTGCCCTGGCGCAGCAAATCGCCCAGCGACGGCACGGTGGCCGGCACGCCCAGGCCCAGGAAGTCCAGCGAGGTCAGCGCCACGATCGCGCCGCTCATGCGGAAGGGCAGGAAGGTGATCACCGGCGTCAGCGAATTCGGCAGCACATGGCGCCAGATGATCTGGCCGTTGCTCAGGCCCAGCGCACGCGCCGCCTTGACGAACTCCAGGCTGCGGTTGCGCAGGAACTCGGCGCGCACGTAGTCGCTCAGCCCCATCCAGCCCCACAGCGACAGCAGCACCAGCAGCAGCAGCAGCGAGGGCTCGAAGATCGACGCGAAGATGATCAGCAGGTACAGCTCGGGCACCGCGCCCCAGATCTCGATCAGCCGCTGCAGCACCAGATCGACCCGGCCGCCGAAGTAGCCTTGCAGCGCGCCGGCGGCGATGCCCAGCACCGTGCCCACCAGCGTCAACGCGAAGGCGAACCAGATGCTGACGCGAAAGCCATAGAGCAGCCGCGCCACCATGTCCTGGCCCAGGCTGTCGGTGCCCAGCCAGTGCAGCCGGCTGGGCGGCGCCGGGCTGGGCACGGCCTCGAAGGGGTTAGTGGTGTTGGCGCCGTAGCGGTTGATCGTGAAGAAGGCCCAGTTGCCCGGCTTGGCGAACTGTTCCGCAATCAGCGGGTCCGACCAGTCGGTGGGCGTTTCGAAGTCACCGCCGAAGGTGGTCTCCGGATGGTTCTTGAACATCGGGAAGTACATCTGCCCGTCGTAGCGCGCCACCAGCGGCCGGTCGTTGCTGACCAGCTCGGCCAAGGTGGCCAGCACCAGGAAGATCACGAAGCACCACAGCGACACATAGCCGACGCGGTTGCGCTTGAAGCGCGCCCAGGCGCGCTGGTTCGGTGACATTGGCTTGGCCACCGGCAGCGCTGGGGCGGGGGAGGTGGGCAGCACGGCGCTCATGTCGCAGCCCTCACTTGCCCACCGCGCCGAACTGCACGCGCGGGTCCACCGCCACGTACAGCAGGTCGGACACCAACTTGACCACCAGGCCGATCAGCGTGAACAGGTACAGCGAGCCCAACACCACCGGGTAGTCGCGGCGCACCACCGATTCGAAGGCCAGCAGGCCCAGGCCGTCCAGCGAGAACAGCGTCTCGATCAGCACCGAGCCAGCGAAGAAGGCACCGACGAAGGCCGCCGGAAAGCCGGTGACCAGCGGGATCATCGCGTTGCGGAAGATGTGCTTGTAGAGCACGCTCTTCTGCGACAGGCCCTTGGCGCGCGCCACCAGCACGTACTGCTTGCGCATCTCCTCGACGAAGGTGTTCTTGGTGAGCATGGTGGTCACCGCGAAGCTGCTGATCACCAGGCAGATCAGCGGCAGCGTCAGGTGCCAGAAGTAGTCGAGGATGCGCGCCGGCCAGCTCAACTCTTCCCAGTTGTCGCTGGTCAGCCCGCGCAGCGGGAACCATTCGAAGAAGGTGCCGCCGGCGAACAGCACGATCAGGAAGATGCCGAGCACGAAGCCGGGGATGGCATAGCCGATCAGCACGACCAGCGAGGTGAAGACGTCGAAGCGCGAGCCCTCGCGCACCGCCTTGGCCACACCCAGCGGCACCGAGATCAGGTAGCTGATGACGAAGGTCCACAGCCCCAGGCTGATGGAGACCGGCAGCTTCTCCTTGATCAGCGTCCACACGTCCTTGTTGTGCAGGAAGCTGCGGCCCAGGTCGAAGCGCAGGAAGTTGCCCAGCATCTCGAAGTAGCGCTCGTGCGCCGGCTTGTCGAAGCCGTAGAGCTTCTTCAGCTCCGCGATCTGCTTGGCGTCGCTGTCGCGGCCGGCCTTGTACAGCCCGCCTTCGCCGCCCTTCTGGCTGGCGCGGGCCTCGGCCATGATCTGCTCGATCGGCCCGCCGGGCACGAACTGGATGACGACGAAGGTGATGGTCAGCGCACCCAGCAGCGTGGGCACCATCAGGGCGATGCGCTTCAGGATGTAGAACAGCATGCGTCGTCTACCCTTTGTTCAGCGTTTCGCCGGGTCCTTGATCCACCATGTCTCCAGCGGCCAGGCGGCAAAGCCCGAGCCGGTGTCGATGGTGAAGTAGCGCGGCCGCTGGGCCGGCATGCCGAACTTGTTCCAGTACGACGACTTCTCGTCCGAGGCGTACAGGTCCGGAATCTGCCAGTGGCTCCACATGATGACGCGGTCCAGCGCGCGGGCGGCGTCGCGCAGCTCTTCCAGCGTCTGCGCCTCGGCCATGCGCTGGATCAGCGCGTCGGCGGCCCGGCTCTTCACGCCGCGGAAGTTGTTGTTGCCCTTCTCGTCGGCCGACTTGCTGCCAAAGGCGCTTTGCAGGCCGGTGGCATCGGGCAAAGTGAAATCGCCGCCGGCGATGGCGATCATGTCGAAGTCGTACTCCTCCAGCCGGCGGCGGTAGAGCGCGAAATCGACGTTGCGCTCCTTCATCGTGATGCCGAGCTTCTTCAGGTTGTCCTGCCAGTCGGCCGCGCGGCCGCCCTCGCCGGGGCTCAGGTACTCGAATTCGAAGGCCTCGCCCTTGGCGTTGCGCAGCTTGCCGTCGGGCGCCAGCTTCCAGCCGGCCTGCTCGAGCAACTCGCGGGCCTTCAGCAGGTTCTGGCGCAGCCGCTTGGGGTCCCGCCCGGTGGACGGCGCCACGTAGGCCGGGCCGAAGACCTCGGCCGGCAGCTCGGCGCGGAAGGGCTCCAGCAGCTTCAGCTCACCCGGGCCGGGCAGGCCCTGCGCCGCGAACTCGGAGTTGTTGAACTGGCTGTTGGCCCGCTTGTACAGGCCCAGCCTATTGACGGTGTCGAAGTCATAGGTGTAGCCCAGTGCCTCGCGCACCCGGATGTCCTGGAACAGCGGCCGGCGCATGTTCAGCATGTAGGCCTGCAGGCCCTGGCCGACCGAGGTCTCGAACAGGTCTTTCTTGATGCGGCCGTCGTCCCACTTCACGCCCTTGTGCTGGCGCACCCAGGCACGGCCGCTGTACTCCTTGAAGATGTCGAACTCGCCGGCCTTGAAGGCCTCGCGCGCCACGGCCAAGTCGGCGTAGTAGCGGTAGACCACACGGTCCCAGTTGAACATGCCGCGGCGCACGCCCAGGTCGCGCGCCCAGTAGTCCGGGTTGCGCTTGAATTCCAGCCGGCGGCCCGAATCGGCCTTGCTGATCGTGTAGGGACCGCTAGTAATTGGGTACTCACTTACAATCTCGTCGAAGCGTTTCGGTTTGCCGTCGCTACCCAACGCCCACTTGCGCGAGAACACCGCCAGCCCGCCGACGGTGAACAGCATGTCGTTGGTGCGCTCGCGCAGCTCGAAGCGCACTGTGCGCTCGTCGACCACGACGACACGCGCCACGCCGGCCAGCGCGGCCCGCAGCCCGGGCGCCGCGTACTTGCCGGACATCGATTCGAAGCTGTACTGCACGTCGGCGGCCGTCACCGGATCGCCATTGCTGAAGCGCGCCTTCGGATTCAGCCGGAAGCTGATCGACGACTTGTCCGGCGCCACCGCAATGGCCTCGGCCAGCAGGCCGTACATCGTCTGCAGCTCATCGCTGCCCAGGACGGCCAGCGACTCGAACATGAAGATGCTCATGCCCGCTGGCGCATTGCCCTTCACCGTGAAGGGGTTGAACTTGTCGAAGCTGGAGCGCCGGTCGGGGTTGCGCAGGTTGATCGTGCCGCCCTTGGGCGCGTCCGGGTTCACGTAGTCGAAGTGCGGGAATCCGGCCGGGTACTTGGGCTGCCCGAAGGCGGCGTAGGCGTGGACCCAATGGCCCCCTGCCTGGCCGGAGTGCGGCTCACCGTTTGCCAGCGCCGCCTGCGTCAACGGGCCGAGGGACAGCCCCGCCAGGCCCCCCAGGGCGCGGCGGCGCGAAATGAACATCGGACCCCATAACGACATGGCACGGATGCTACGCAATGCCACGAGATGCCGTGGGCGACACCCCTGCGTTACACGGCGGAACCCCTCTCGCGGCCGATTTGCCCCCAGATTGCGGGGTGTCGCCTCACCAGTCGGACCACCATAATGGTTCGAACGGCAACCTCCGGCGCCATGTCAGTCTGATGCCGGAACCCGGTTAAGTCGTACCAGGCCGCAACCGGCACAACAACATCATCTGATCGGAGTAGTCATGATCCGCAACCTGTTGTCCAAGTCTCTTCTGTGCGGCGCGTTGGCCGTGTTCACGGTGCTGACCGTCGTGCCGCAGCAGGCCGAGGCAGGGCCGGTTCGCATACGCTTTACACCGCCCTTCGGCAATCCATTCCCCGATCTCGATTGGGGTGGTGTTGTGGATATCAGTGACGGCACCTGTACGGATACCGGCAACGTCAGCAATTTGGCCGGATCCTGCGCTGGCGAGTTCAGCTTCCTGAGTGCCACCCTGACGCTGAAATCGTTGTCCACGTCCAGCACAGAGTCGATTTCCTTGGACGTCTTGAGTGCTCAGGTGATTTCGGTGGAACGTTCGGGCCTCAGCGACGTTGACTTCCAGGGAGCCACTTCAACGCCCTTTGCGCCGGTGCAAGGCACTATCCCTGCCGCTAAGTACTCGGGCACCGGTGACGGCGGCTGGTTCAGTCTCGTCTTGATCGGCAACAAGGACGTTCAACTCTATTGGTTCGACAGAAATCCCGGTACCTACTTCGAGTTGCCGAAGTTGTACGCTGCCTGCGGCAAGCCCGGCGAAAACTTCGTCAGTGCCTTCGATATCACTTGCGGCTCCTCGTCGAACACCGCTGTCGCGATATTCCAGCCGGTGCCGGAGCCCTCGACCTATGCGTTGTTCGCAGCAGGTTTGGGGGCGGTGGGCTTTGTGGCCCGTCGCCGTGCTCGGCGCGTCTGATCTTCGGATCGGACGAAGGCTACCAAGAGCGGCGCTCGATGAGCGCCGCTTTTTTATTGGATTGCGATATCTTTCTTGCTGCCACCAGCCAGTGACAGCGCAGCCTTAATCGCATCATCAGTTTCCCATTCGTCCCAGGCCGTGTTCCAAATTGCGACGAAGCCATCGTCACCAAGTGCTTCTCGCAACTGTTCCAACCTTCGCTGCCAACGCTCTTCGGCCATAGGTCGGCGCATCAGGCCTTGACGCTGCCGCGCCAGTGTGGTCGCCGCAGCAATACCGACGCCCGCATCGGGTTGGCCCTGTGCAAGTGCCAGCCCAGCGAACTCCTCTAGGCAGCCGATCAATTCCTTCCACATCTCGGCGCGGTGGAAGGCAGTCAGCGCTTCGCCCAGCTTCCCGCGCCCGGAATCTAGTTGCCCCCCCACTAGATCGGCCGCACCAAGCCGCCACAAAGCATTCGCTTCGCCACGCTTGTCGGCACCTTTTCGGCACACTTCAAGCGCTCGCTCGAAATGCCGCATCGCCAGTGCCATGTCGCCCTGCTCTAGTTGGACTTCACCCAGCAGCAACTCGCACTCGCCTTCTTCCTCCAGGCTCTTCACCTGCTTGGCGATGGCCAATGCTTGTTCCAGGTGTTCACCGGCCTTCGGGAGCTCGTTTTCGTACAGCGCAATCTGCCCGAGATTGCGTAGCGCAATGCCCTCGTTCAGCTTCTGCCCTGCCTGACGAAATAGCGCCAGGGCCTCAGCCTCTTCCGCCTTTGCGCGCTCGGTATCGCCTACCTCAAGACGGGTGCTTGAAAGGGTAGAAAGCGTTGCTGCGATGTTGTCAGCGTCGTCCAGTTCGCGGTAAATCACCAAGCTGTCTTCCAGCATTTGCAAAGCTTCGGCGTGGTCGCTCTGGCAGCCAGCCAATGCAGCGCCCACGTACAAGGCGTTTGCCTTGGCCAGCGCAAACTCCTGCACGACCGGCATTTCCAGCGCCGCCTTGACCAGCCGCCGACCCTCGGTGATATAGCCGCGCATGATCCAGAATCCCAGAAGCTGCACCGCCAGCTTCACCGAAAGCACCGGGTCCTCGGTCGCCCCCGACAGCGCCAGCGCCATCGAGGCGCGCAGGTTGTCCAGCTCGCGTTCCAGCCGCGTCAGCCATTGCGGCTGGTCCGGGCCATCGATGCCATCACGCGCCTCCACCGCCATGCGGTAGTAGAACTCGCAGTGCCTGGCCGCGGCCTCGGCCTCCTCACCCTCCCCCTTGAGCTTGTCAGCCGCATAGTCCCGGATCGTCTCCAGCATCCGATACCGCGTGCCCTCCTCGCGCTCCTCGGCCATCACCAGCGACTTGTCCACCAGCGAGCCCAGCAGGTCCAGCACCTCGAAGTCCTCGATCGGCTCCACCCCGCAGACCTTCTCCGCTGCCTCCAGGTCGAAACCGCCGACGAACACCGCCAGGCGCCTGAGCAGCAGCTTCTCGTTGTCCTGCAGCAGCTCGTAGCTCCAGTCCACCAGCGCGCGCAGCGTCTGCTGCCGCTCCTGCAGCACCCGGCTGCCCCCGGTCAGGATCTTGTAGCGGTCGGTCAGCCGCTTGTTGATGTCGGCCACGCTCATCGCGCGCACCCGCGCGGCTGCCAGCTCCAGCGCCAGCGGGATACCCTCCAGCCGCGCCACCAGCTCGGCCACCGCCGGCGCCTCGCGCTCGTTCAGCTCGAAGCTGGCCTTGTGTGCCTGCGCCCGCTCCACGAACAGCTGCACCGACGGCGTGGCCCGCAGCACTTCCAGGCTGGCCAGCCGGTCGGGCACCGGCAGCGGCAGGATCGGGTAGGTCTTCTCCCCCGGCACGTGCAGCGGCTCGCGGCTGGAGGCGATCATGCGCACGTTCGGCGCGTTCTTGACGATGGCGTGCGCCAAGTCGGCCGAGGGCTTGATCAGGTGCTCGCAGTTGTCCAGGATCAGCAGCGCGCGCTTGGCCTTCAGGTGCGCGCTCAGGGTGGCCAGCATCGGCCGGCCGGGCTCTTCGGCCACGTCCAGCACCCTGGCGGCTTCGGCGGCCACCAGCGCGCCGTCGGTCAGCGGTGACAGGTCCAGGAACCACACGCCATCCGGATACAGCGCCAGCTGCTCGGCCGCCACCTGCAGCGACAGCCGCGTCTTGCCCAGGCCGCCCATGCCCAGCAGCGTGACCAGCCGCGCCTGCCCAAGCATGGCCTTGACTTCGTCGATCTCGCGCTCGCGGCCGACGAAGCTGGTGCCCTGGTGCGGCAGGTTGTTCGGGATGTCCTTCACCGGCATCCACCAGTCGCCGGTCTTGACGACGCGGAAGACCTTCTCGCTGTCGCTGGGGGCGACGAAGCGGTCTTCGGGGAAGCCCACCTCGAACAGCTCGATCGGGTCGGCCACGCCCTTGATCTGCCAGTGCCCGTGCGACTGGGTCTTCAGCACGGTCTTGCCCAGGTCTTCGCGCGCCTCGGGCGTCAGCAGGGTCTGGCCGCCGCGGGCCAGCGACATGACGCGCGCGGCGGTGGGCTTGGCCAGGCCGTCCACTTCCAGCGGCTTGGCGCCGCGCGCCACGTCCTCGGGGCTGTTCTCGCGCAGGATCACCGGGCCCACGTGCAGCCCGGCGCGCGCCTTCAGCGGCGTGGGCATGTCGGCCAGCGCGTGGTGGTAGTGCAGCGCGTAGTACACCGCGTCGGCCGCCGTGTCGAACATCAGCAGCATGCCGTCGGTCTTGTCGATCTCCCGCCCGCGCCACTGCGGCAGCAGGTCGCGCGCCACCCGGTCGTGCGCCGCCCAGACCTCCGCCATGGCGTGGTCGCCGATCGCCTCGGACAGCTTGGTGCTGTCCACCACGTCGGTCAGCAGCAGTGCGCGAAACTCGGCCATCCGGCTCCTGGTGCGGTGATCAGCCGGCAAATGTACGCGGCAATCATGTCCCGCAGCTTGCGGCCGCCCTCAATCCACGGGCGCCGCTGCCTCGCGCACCGGGTCGCGCGGCCGGCCGGCAAACTGCGCCAGCGCCACGCCCGCCAGGGCCAGCGCCGCACCTGCCAGCTTGATGCCGGTGTAGCGCTCGCCTGTCACCACCCAGGCCACCAGCCCGGCCACCGGCGGCATCAAGTACATCAGCGGCGCGCTGCGGGCCACGCCGCGCACGGCATTCACCCAGCCCCAGACCATCCAGCCCAGGAAGGCCGAGATCAGCACCGCGTACAACATGCCGGCCCACACTGCCGCACCCAGCTGCGCCCAGGGCGCCTGCAGCCCCGCCGGCAGGCTGACCAGCAGCACCGGCAGGCTGCCCAGCAGCACCGCATAGGTCATCACCACCACGCCGCCGTGGCGCTCGATCAACGGCTTGGCGGCCACCGTGTAGTACGAGAAAAACGACGCCGCCACCACCAGCACCAGGTCGCCTGCCGAGGCCGACCACTGCGCGCCCAGCAGCTTGTCCGACAGGAACAGCAGCACCCCCGCCAGTGCCACCGCCACCCCGGCCACCTGGCCACGGGTCAGCGTCTCCACGCCCGTGGCGCGCAGGATCAGCAGCGTGAACAGCGGCCCGCAACCCAGGATCAGCGAGCTGGAAAAGGCCGTGGACCAGTGGATGCCGTAGGTCACCAGCCCCACGTGCAGCAGATGGCCGGCGATACCCAGCTTCAGCAGCGCCAACAGATCGGCGCGCGGCACCCGCGGCCAGCGCAGGCCGTAGCGCCAGCACAGCAGCAGCGCGGCGGCCACCGGCATCAGCAGGTAGCGGGCAAACAGGAAGCCGCCCGGCGACATGGCGCTGAACACCATCTTCTGAACGCTGAAGTTGGCGCCCCAGATCAATACCAGCAACAGCGCCACCCACAGCGCGCGGCGTTCGCGGGCTGCGTTCGGGTGGAGGGGCACGGGTTCGGCGGGCGGTGCAGGCGGCATCTCAGGGCGGGGCCGCGCCGGGCGCGCCGGCGGCGGTGTCGCGCAGCCAGGCCTGCGCGTCCTCGTCGCCCGCATTGTCCATGGGTGCCGCCCGGGCCAGCGCCATCCACAGCCCAAAGCCCATGCGCAGCGCGCGCTTCGGCGCCGGCCGCGCCACCTGCAAGCCGCTGTCGCCGGCGATCAGCACACCGCATTCGGGCGGTATCTCCTCCGCTCGCGCGATACCCTCGCTCAGCACGTACCAGCACTCGCTGCTGACGGCCATGTAGGCCGTGCGCTTGTCGGCCAGCCGCAGGTCGGCCAGCAGGTCGGCGCGCCGCACCTTGATCTCGTGCACCACCGGTTCCAGGTAGGCCTCCACCGTGGTGTGGCGGATCGAGTACACATCGGGCATCGCCACCGCCCAGCGGGTGCCTTCCTCATCGGCCAGCGGCGCGCGCAGGCTCAAGCCGCGCCAGACGATGCGCCCGGCGCGCTGCATCTCGCGGGCCACCTGCTCCACCAGCGCCTCGTGCGCCGAGCGCGCGGCGCGGTTGCGCTGCAGCGTCTGCGCCAGCACCGCCACGCCGGTGTCGGTGACGCGCAGCGTTTCGCGGCCGGCGGCGTCACGCTGGCGCTCCAGCAGCCCGGCGGCCAGCAGCTCCACCTCCAGCATGTCCTGAAAGGGCCACCCGGCCGAGCGCCACATGGCGCGCAGGCGTCGGCGGTGGGCGGTGGTCAGCGCGGTCTGCATGGGCCGAGCGTAGCGGCTGTTCAGCCGCGTGCCATGCAGGACCATCGCGCCAGTCGCTTCGGCCGATACGGCCCTGCGATGCGTTGCACGTTACAGATTCGCCCAGGCAAGTGACGCCAGGCCCCCCCCAAACACGGGGGCACCCCCCCCCGGGTATGCGGGGGGTACGAAACCCCTTCGTGCGCCGTATCGCCGGATACTTTTCGTGCCCGGCGCACAACTCAGGTGCACGCCTTCGATGCACCGAAGCGCCCAACCGAAGGAGCTCATCACCATGTTCAACAGATTCACACTTGGCACACTGGCTATCGTTGGCCTGGCTGCCGCCTTGCCCGCACAAGCCGCTGATTGCACCGGCGTCAGCCTGGGCACGTCCCAGACCAGTGACTTCACACTGGGCGGCGTGGACTCGACCGCCTGCGTGATCTCGACCGAAAACCCGGACCAGGGCCCCAATGGCAACTCCAGCGGCTTCTCGCCGGACCCGTTTGGCACGGGATGGACCTTGCTCACCAAAGTCAATGGCGGCACGTCGCCGAGCTCGTTCGACGGCGTGAGCTTCTCGTGGAGCCTTTCGCCCCAAGCCGGCAAGTCCGGCACGTGGACTTTCGGCGCCGACCAATCGGTCAAGCTGGATCTGGTGATCGCGATGCACGCGTCGAACCGCTCGGGGGCGTTTCTCTTCGACGATCTGACCCTGACCGCCAACCAAGTTCAGAACGGGACCTGGCAGATCAAGTGGGTGAACAACGGCAATCAGGTGCCGGACTATTCGAACTCCAGCCTGTGGGTTCGTGACGTGACCCCAGTCCCCGAACCCGAAACCTACGCTCTGCTGCTCGCCGGCCTGGGGGTAGTCGGCTTCATGGCCCGCCGCCGCAAGAGCGCCTGAGTTCCTCCGGCGTCACGGCAACCCCGCCTCGGCGGGGTTTTTCATGCCCTCGCGTGCCTCAGCCGACCACCTGCACGCCCTTCCAGAAGGCCACCCGGCCCTTGATCTGCGCGGCGGCCTCGCTGGGCTCGGGGTAGTACCAGACGGCGTCCGGGTTCATCTCGCCGTTGACGAACAGGCTGTAGTAGCGCGCCTGGCCCTTCCACGGGCAGCTGCTGCGGTGGTTGCTGAAGCTGGTGTATTCCTTCTTCAGGCTGCTCTCGGGAAAGTAGTGGTTGCCTTCCACCACCACGGTGTCGTCGCTTTCGGCCACCACCACGCCGTTCCAGACTGCCTTCATCTGCTGCTCCTGCCGCGGCACCGCTGCCGCCCTGTCGCAAGCCTAGCAGCCGCCGCGTGCAGCACTGCACTGCCAGCCCGCTCGGCAGCGCTGCGGCGGTGCAGCATGGCCCGGCCCGCGCCGTAGCATCGGCGAATGGCCTTCGCGAGCACCGCCCTGAGCCAGGCTGCACCGGCCTGGCATCTGTTCACCCGGCTGGGTGAGGCGCAGATTCTGCTGCCGGCCATGGCGGCTGCCCTGCTGTGGCTGGTGGCCGTGGCCCGCAAGCCGCGCATGGCCGCCTGGTGGCTGGGTGGCACGGCCGCCGCCGCCCTGCTGACCACCGCCACCAAGGTGGCCTTCTTCGGCTACGAAATCGGCTATGCGCCGCTCGACTACACCGGCATCTCGGGCCACTCGATGTTCGCGGCCGCGGTGTTGCCGGTGCTGGCCGGCCTGTTGGCCGGCGGCTGTTCGTCCCGCTGGCGCCAAGCCGCCATTGCCGCGGGCTATGCGCTGGCCGCTGCCATTGCCTACTCGCGTCTGCCAGTGGGTGCACACTCACCTATCGAGTCGCTGGCCGGCCTGGCGCTGGGCAGCATGGCCAGTGGCATGGCGCTTTGGGCACCGCCGTTGCCGGACAAGCGGCCACCGGTCTGGCTTGCCGCCGGGCTGGTGGCGTGGGTGGTCAGCCTGCCGGCCGGCGCACCACCGTCGCCGACCCATGGCTGGGTGGTGCGGCTGTCGTTGGCTGTGTCCGACCGGGCCAAGCCCTACCAGCGCTGGCAGATGCACCGCGACTACCGCCGCGAGCAGAAGCGCCAGCGCGCCGCACAGGCTTCAGCGAAGGCCCCGACCTACTGGCGTTGAGCCGGCCGCGGCGCCATGCGCCATCCAGTCCAGCCACCAGCCCAGCGGCACCTCGTTGGCCACTGCGTCGGGCGAGCTGTGTTCGGTCACCTGCAGGCCGGCATGCAGCTCGTGGCTGGAATCGAACCAGCCACAACCGAGCAGTACGTCGTCCAACTGGGCTTCGCCGGGCTCGCTGCCGGCCTGCACCCAATCCGGCAGGGCGGGGCGGGCGGGGGGCTGGGCCGGTGCGCGGCGCCACCAGGTCAGGGCTCGGTACAGGTTCATCGCGCTCTCCTTGCAGCATGGGCTGGCATGGCGCCATGCTCGCGCGGCGCGCCCGGCCGCTCCATCGCCCACAGGGCGGGCCGGCGGGGGCCCTCTTTGGGGGGACATGGCACCATGCCGCCCATGTGCGGACGCTACGTGGTGGCCTACGACCCGGACACGCTGATCTCCGGCTTCAGCGTGGTGCGGGTAACGCCGTTCCCGAAGCGCTGGAACGTGGCACCGATGTCGATGGTGCCGGTGGTGCACGACACCCGGGACGGCGAACGCATCGCCACGCTGATGCGCTGGGGCCTGCTGCCGCACTGGGCCAAGGACGAGAAGCTGGCGCCCAAGCTGAACAACGCCCGCGCCGAAGGCATCGACGCCAAGCCCTCGTTCCGCCAGGCCGTGCGCCGGCGGCGCTGCCTGCTGCCGGCCAGCGGCTTCTACGAATGGCAGGCCACGCCCGCCGGCAAGCAGCCCTGGTACATCAGCCCGCGTGCCGCGGCCGGCGACACGCCCCTGCCCTTTGCCTTCGCCGGCCTGTTCGAGGCCTGGCGCCCGCCCGGCGCCGCCGACGATGCCGAGTGGCTGCTGAGCTGCTGCGTGATCACCACCGCGCCGAACGCGCTGATGGCGCCGATCCATGACCGCATGCCGGTGATCCTGCCGCCCGAACAATGGGCGCGCTGGCTCGACCGCAGCCTGCAGGACCCCGCCGCGCTGGCACCGCTGCTGGTGCCGGCCGACCCCACCGGCATGCAGGCCTGGCCGGTGTCGCGGGCCGTCAACCGCGGCGCGGCGGAAGGCGAAGACCTGCTGCTGCCGCTGCCGACCGTGGGCTGAGCGCGCGCCTCAATCCGGCGCGCCGGCGTGCTGCTCGATCAGCCGGCGCAGGATGCGCTTCAGAGTGGCCGCATCGTCGGCGCCCAGGCCGTCCACCACCGCCGCCTCGTGCGCGCGGGCCTGCGCCACCAGCTTGGCCGCCAGCTTCAGCCCCGCGGCACTGAGGCGCACACGCGTGATGCGCCGGTCCTGCGCATCGTCGGCGCGCAGCAGCAGGCCGGCCGCCACCATGCGCGCGGCCACGCGCGTCAGCGTCGACTGCGGCACCAGGATGATCGCCGCCACCTCGCCGATGCTCGACACCTGGCCGTCGGCCAGCGTGGCCAGCACGCGCCACTGCAGCACCGGCAGCCGCGTGCGCCGCACGACGACGTGGAACTCGGCCGAAATCAGGTGGCTGGCGCGCGCCAGCAGGTAGGCCAGGTAGTCGTCGATGAAGGGCTGCGCCACCTCGGCGGGGGCGATGACCTTGCGGGCTTGCATGGCTTTACAAATGCATTTGCATATGTTCAGATGTCAACTATATGCCGCAGCCTCCCGCGGCACAAGCACTGCGCGACGATGGCCGAACGTTCATTCGCCGAGGATGTGAAGAAGCTGCGCCTGGGCGCGGGCGAGACCTTCGCCGGCGAGGGCATCCTGGCCGTGACCAAGGCGCTGCTGCAGTCGGGCGTGGCCTACGTGGCCGGCTACCAGGGCTCGCCGATCTCGCACCTGATGGACGTGCTGGCCGACGCGCAGGACATCCTGGCCGAGATGGGCGTGCGCTTCGAGACCAGCGCCAGCGAGGCCACCGCCGCCGCCACGCTGGCGGCCAGCGTCAACTATCCGCTGCGCGGCGCGGTCACCTTCAAGTCCACCGTGGGCACCAACGTCGCGTCCGACGCACTGGCCAATCTGGCCTCGGGCGGCGTCACCGGCGGCGCGCTGGTCATCGTCGGCGAGGACTACGGCGACGGCTCCAGCATCATGCAGGAGCGCAGCCACGCCTTCGCGATGAAGTCGCAGATGTGGCTGCTGGACCCGCGCCCCCACCTGCCGGCCATCGTGCGCGCGGTGGAGCAGGGCTTCGAGCTGTCGGAGGCCACGCACACGCCGGTGATGCTGCAGCTGCGCATCCGCGCCTGCCACGTGCACGGCCGCTTCATTGCCAAGGACAACCGGCGCCCGGCCTTCAGCATCGACGATGCGCTGGCCGCGCCGAGGCGCGACGTCGACCGCATCGTGCTGCCGCCCGCCAGCTTCCTGCACGAGCGCGAGAAGATCGAGCAGCGCTGGCCTGCCGCTCAGGCCTTCATCGCCGAGCGTGGGCTCAACGAGTTCTTCGCCGAGGACGCGGCCGATGTCGGCCTGATCGTCCAGGGTGGCCTGTACAACTCCGCCCTGCGCGCGCTGCAGCGCCTGGGTCTGGCCGATGTCTACGGCCGCAGCAAAGTCCCGCTGTACGTGATGAATGTCGCCTACCCGCTGGTAGATGCCGAGCTGCTGCGCTTCTGCTCGGCCAAGCGCGCCGTGCTGCTGGTGGAGGAAGGCCAGCCCAACTTCATCGAGCAGGGCATCGCCAGCGTGCTGCGCCAGCACGACCTCCAGACCAAGCTGGTCGGCAAGGGCCCCTTCCCGATGGCCGGCGAATACAGCCCCGACGTGCTGCACAAGGGCCTGCGCGCCTTCTTCGCCGAGCACCAGCCGGCATGGCTGCCACCCGCCCCGCCGAAGACCATCCCGATCCAGCCGATGACCGTGCACGCCCGCCCGCCGGGGCTGTGCACCGGCTGCCCCGAGCGGCCCGTGTTCGCCGCGCTCAAGCTCGTCCAGCGCGAACTTGGCGAGCACCACGTCAGCGCCGACATCGGCTGCCACCTGTTCTCGATCCTGCCGCCCTTCCACATCGGCAACACCACGATGGGCTACGGCCTGGGCGCGGCCGGCGCGGCGGCTTTCAACACGCCATCGGCAAAGCGCGCCATCAGCATCATGGGCGACGGCGGCTTCTGGCACAACGGACTGACCAGCGGCATTGCCAACGCGGTGTTCAACAAGAGCAACAACCTGACGCTGGTCATCGACAACAACTACACCGCCGCCACCGGCGGGCAGGACATCCCCTCGTCGCGCGCCGGCAACCGCACGCGCAGCACCTGGCACCCGATCGAGAAGGCGGTGCGCGGCGTCGGCGTCGACTGGGTGAAGACGATCCGCCGCACCTACGACGTGGCCGGCATGCGCGCCGCCATCCGCGAGGCGCTGACGACGACGCAGCCCGGCCCGAAGGTCATCGTCGCGCAGAGCGAATGCATGCTCAACCGCCAGCGGCGCGAGAAGCCGCTGGTCAAGAAGGCCATCGCCGCCGGCCGCCGCCATGTGCGCGAACGCTTCGGCGTGGACAGCGACACCTGCACCGGCGACCATTCGTGCATCCGCATCAGCGGCTGCCCGTCCTTGAGCATCAAGCCCAACCCCGACCCGCTGCGCAGCGACCCGGTGGCCACCGTGCTCGACAGCTGCGTGGGCTGCGGCATGTGCGGCGAGGTCTCGCACGCCGCCGTGCTGTGCCCCTCGTTCTACCGCGCCGGCCTCGTCAGCAACCCCAGCGCCTGGGACCGCTGGCTGGCCGGGCTGCGCCAGGCGCTCATCGGCATGCTGCAGCGCCGCCGCGCGCGCCGGCTCGCGGCCACCGCGTTCTAGGGCGATGGATCCGAACAGCCCGCAGCCGATCAAGATCGCCATCCTCGCGATGGGCGGCGAAGGCGGCGGCGTGCTGGCCGACTGGATCGTCGACATGGCCGAGCACGCCGGCCACATCGCGCAGACCACCTCGGTGGCCGGCGTGGCGCAGCGCACTGGCGCCACCATCTACTACCTGGAGCTGTTCCCGCGCGCCGCCGCCGAGGCCGCCGGCGCCGAGCCGGTGCTGGCGCTGATCCCCACGCCGGGCGACGTGGACGTGCTGCTGGCCTCCGAGCTGATGGAAGCCGGCCGCGCGGTGCAGCGCGGGCTGGTGACGCCCGACCGCACCACGCTGATTGCCTCCACCCACCGCGTCTATGCCATCGCCGAGAAGACGGCGATGAGCGACGGTCGCGCCGATGCGCCGCAGATCGAGGCCGCCTGTGCCGCCGCCGCGCAGCGCTTCGTGCGCTTCGACATGGAGCAGGTGAGTGGGCGGCATGGCAGCGTCATCAGCGCCGTGCTGTTCGGCGCGCTGTGCGGCAGCGGCGTGCTGCCCTTCGACCGCGAGACCTTCGAAGAGACGATCCGCCGCGGCGGCGTTGGCATCCAGGCCAGCCTGGCGGCCTTTACCGAAGGCGCTGCGCGGGCGGCCGGCGACGTGCCGCCGGAAGCCGCGCCCGAGGACGCAGCAAAGCCGGTGCCTGCCACGCACCCGAACGTACAGTTACAGGCTCTATTGCAGCGCCTGCACACGCAGTTCCCGCCGGCGCAGCACGCCATGCTGGCCGAAGGGCTGCGGCGCCTGGTCGACTATCAGGACACCGCCTACGCCGGGCTCTACCTGGACCGCCTGCAGGCCCTCGTCGCACACGGCCACGAGACGCTGACGGGCGAGGCCGCACGCCATCTGGCGCTGTGGATGAGCTACGAGGACACGGTGCGCGTGGCCGACCTGAAGACCCGCGCGACGCGCTTCGAGCGGGTGCGCGACGAGGTCAAGCTGGCACCCGACCAGCTGCTGCAGATCCACGAGTTCATGCACCCGAGGCTGCAGGAAATCTGCGAGACGCTGCCTGCCAGGCTGGGCCGCTGGCTGATGAACTCGGGCGCGCCGCGGCGCCTCGTCGAGCGCTTCACCGCCCAGGGCCGCGTCGTGCAGACCAGCAGCCTGGGCGGCTTCCTGCTGCTGTACGGGCTGGCGGGCCTGCGCCGCTTCCGCCGCGGCAGCCTGCGCTATGGGCAGGAGAACGCGCGCATCGAAGCCTGGCTGCAGGCGGTGCACACTGCCGCGCGCAGCGACCCCGCGCTGGCGCTGGAGATCGTGCGCTGCCAGCGCCTGGTCAAGGGCTACAGCGACACGCACGAGCGCGGCGTGCGCAATTTCGAGCGCCTGATGGCCGCGGCGCAGCGTCTGGCCGGCCGCGCCGATGCCGCCACCGCCTTGGCCCGGCTGCGCGAAGCCGCGCTGGCCGACGAACACGGCAAGGCCCTGGACAGCGCCTGGGCGGCCGCTGCCCTCTGACGCAAAGGAGCACCCCATGGATCGCTACACCGGCCCCTCCCCCGAGCTGAAGGCCCGCATCCTGGGCCTCGTCCAGCCCGACCGCGTGCACCGCGACCTGTACATCAGCGAGGAGATCTTCCGCCTGGAGCAGGAACACTTCTTCGCCAACACCTGGAACTACGTCGGCCACGGCAGCCAGATCCCCAAGCCCGGCGACTACCTGACGGTGGAGATCGCCGGCCGCCCGCTGATCGTCGTGCGTCAGCCCGATGGCTCGCCCAAGGTGCTGATGAACCGCTGCGCGCACAAGGGCTCGCGGCTGGTGTCGCAGCCCTGCGGCCACACCGGCAAGTTCTTCCGCTGTCCGTACCACGCCTGGACCTTCCGCACCGATGGCTCGCTGCTGAACACGCCGGTGAAGGAAGGCTACGACGGCACCGCGATGCGCGAATGCGAATCCGGCCAGGGCCTGGTCGTCGTGCCGCACGTGCGCGAGTACCGCGGCTTCCTCTTCGCCAAGCTCAACGATGTCGGGCCAAGCTTCGAGGAGTACTTCGGCGAATCGCTGTCCAGCATCGACAACATGGCCGACCGCTCGCCCGAAGGCGAGCTGGAGATCGCTGGCGGCTGCCTGCGTTACCTGCACAACTGCAACTGGAAGATGTTCGTCGAGAACCTGAACGACACCATGCACCCGATGGTGGCGCACGAGTCCTCGGCCGGCACTGCCGTGAAGATGTGGATGGACAAGCCGAAGGACGCGCCCAAGCCGATGGCCATCGAGCAGTTCGCGCCCTTCATGTCCGACTACCAGTTCTTCGACGACATGGGCGTGCGCGTGTTCGACAACGGGCACAGTTTTTCCGGAGCGAAGTTCAGCATCCACAGCAAGTACTCCGGCGTGCCGGCCTACGAAGAAGCCATGGTGAAGGCCTACGGCGAGCAGCGCGCGCACGACATCCTGGGGCTGACGCGGCACAACACGGTCTACTTCCCCAACCTGACGATCAAGGGCGCGATCCAGGCGATCCGCGTCGTCAAGCCGCTGGCAGTGGACAAGACGCTGATCGAGAGCTGGACCTTCCGCCTGAAGGGCGCACCGCCCGAGCTGCTGCGCCGCACCGCGATGTACACGCGGCTGATCAACTCGCCCTTCTCGGTCGTGGGTCACGACGACCTGCATGCCTACCGCGGCATCCAGGAAGGCCTGCGCGCCAGCGGCAACGAGTGGGTCAGCCTGCACCGCAACTACGACCCGGCCGAAGTCGGCCAGAAGGACCTGACGGTCAACGGCCTGAGCGAGATCTCCATGCGCAACCAGTACCGCGCCTGGGCCAGGTACATGACGCTGGACATGTGAGGGAGCGCATGATGTTGACCCCCCAAGACGTTACCGCCGCCCAGCTGATCGAGCGGGTGCTGCACGAGGCGCGGCTGCTGGACGCGCGCGATTACGACGCGTGGAACCGGCTCTTCACCGACGACGCCTACTACTGGGTGCCGCTGCAGCACGACCAGCCCGACGGCATCGACCACACCTCGCACATGTACGAGGACAAGCTGCTGCGCGAGCTGCGTATCGAGCGGCTGAAGAGCCCGCGCGCGTTCTCGCAGCAGCCGCCCAGCCGCAGCCATCACCTGTTGCAGACGCCCAGCGTGGAGACGATGGACGCCGGCGCCAACCACTTCGTCACGCGCACGCAGTTCCACTACAGCGAAGCGCGTGGCGACGAGATGCTGATGCTGGTGGGCACAGCCTTCCACCACTTCCGGGTCGACGATGGCGCACTGCGTTTCACGCTGAAGCGGGTGAACCTGCTCAACTGCGACGCGGCGCTGCCGTCGATCCAGCTGTTCATCTAGCGCATGGCCGAGACCGTCTACCAGGCCTTTGCCGAGCGCGCGCGCCGGCAGCCCGAGGCCGACTTCCTGTGTGTCGAGCCGGTCACGGCGGACGCCTACGGCATTCCCGCCGGCACGCTGCGCTATGGCGAGGCGCTGGCGCAGGTCGACGCGCTGCGCGAGCGCTATGCCGCCGCCGGCTACGGCCACGGCCACCGCGCCGGGCTGCTGCTGGAAAACCGCCCGGCCTTCTTCCTGCACTGGTTCGCGCTGAACGCGCTGGGCGTCAGCGTCGTGCCGATCAATGCGGAGCTGCGCAGCGCCGAGCTGCAGTACCTGCTGGCCCACAGCGAGCTTTGTTTGGCCATCAGCCTGCCCGAGCGCATCGAAAGCCTGCGCGAAGCGGCCGACCCTACCGCCGTGCCGGTGCTGCTGCCACCGGACCACGCCGGCCCGGTGCCGTCGGCGCCGCGGCCGGCGCCGATGGCCGGGCAGCCGATCGGCCGTGCCAGCGAATGCGCGCTGCTCTACACCTCGGGCACCACCGGCCGGCCCAAGGGCTGCGTGCTCGCCAACGACTACTACCTGCTGGCGGGCGAGTGGTACGCCACCATCGGCAGCCTGTGCACGCTGCATGAAGGCCGCGAGCGCATGGTCACGCCGCTGCCGCTGACTCACATGAACGCGATGGCCTACTCGGCCATGGCGATGGTGCTCACTGGCGGCTGCCTGGTGCAGCTGGACCGCTTCCACCCCGGCAGCTGGTGGCAGACGGTGCGCGACACCCGCGCCACCGTCGTCCACTACCTGGGCGTGATGCCGGCCATGCTGCTGGGTGCGCCGTCGTCGCCGCAGGACCGCGCCCATGCGGTGCGCTTCGGCTTCGGCGCCGGGGTCGACCGGCGGCAGCAGGCCGCCTTCGAACAGCGCTTCGGCTTCCCGCTGCTGGAAGCCTGGGCGATGACCGAGACGGGCGCCGGCGCGGTGGTCATCGCCAACCACGAGCCGCGGCAGGTGGGCCTGAGCTGCTTCGGCCGCGCCGAACCGGCCGTGCAGTGGCGCCTGGTCGGCGACGATGGCAGCGACGTGCCCACCGGCCAGCCGGGCGAGCTGTGGGTGCGCGCCGCGGGCCCGGACCCGAGGCGTGGCTTCTTCGGCGAATACCTGAAGGACCCCGAGGCCACGGCCGAGGCCTGGGAGGGCGGCTGGTTCCACACCGGCGACCTGGTGCGCGCCGATGCCGACGGATACCTGTACTTCGTCGACCGCAAGAAGAACGTCATCCGCCGCAGCGGCGAGAACATCTCCGCCGTGGAGGTGGAAAGCGTGCTGGCCCAGCACCCGCGCGTGGCCGCGGTGGCGGTGGCCGCAGCACCCGACGACGTGCGCGGCGACGAGGTGCTGGCCTGCATCGTGCGTCGCGACCCAGCACCCGACGACGACCTGCCGCAGCTGGCCGCGCAGATCACCCAGCATGCGCTACAGCAGCTGGCCTACTACAAGGCCCCCGGCTACGTGGCGTTCGTCGAAGCGCTGCCGCTGACGCCTTCGCAGAAGGTGCAGCGTGCGCAGCTGAAGGCGCTGGCGGCGTCGCTGCCCGGGCAGCCGCAGTGCGTGGACACGCGCGTGTTGAAACGGCGCCAGGCATGAGCCGACGCGGCTACGAAGGCATTGCGGTGGCCGTGCCGGTGACGGTGCCCTACGAGCGCTATTCGACGCACGGCGCGCCGTGGTTCCTGGGCCGGGTGCTGGCCGAACTGTTGAAGAGTTCCGGCCTGCAGAAGGACGCGATCGACGGCCTGTGCGTGTCCAGCTTCTCGCTGACGCCCGATACCGCGGTGGGCCTGACGCAGCACCTGGGCCTGAGCCCGCGCTGGCTGGACCACATCCCGATGGGTGGCGCCAGCGGCGTGGTGGCGGTGCGGCGCGCGGCGCGCGCGGTGCAGGCCGGCGATGCCGACATCGTGGCCTGCATCAGCGGCGACACCAACCATGTCGATTCCTTCCGGCTGATGCTGGGCAGCTTCAGCGCCTTCGCGCGCGACGCCACCTGGCCCTACGGCTCGGGCGGGCCGAACTCGATGTTCGCCTTCATCACCGCGCACACCATGCGCACGCGCGGCGCCACGCGCGAGGACTTCGGCAGGATCTGCGTGGCGCAGCGCCAGAACGCGCTGGGCATCCCGCATGCGATGTTCAAGAAGCCGCTGACGCTGGACGAGTACATGCAGGCGCGGGTCATCGCCGACCCGATCCACCTGTTCGACTGCGTGATGCCCTGCGCCGGTGGCGACGGCGTGCTGGTGATGAGCGAGGCGCGCGCCCGCGATCTGGGCCTGCCCTTCGTGCAGGTGCTGGCCGCCACCGAGCGGCACAACGCCTGGCGCGAAGACCCGATCATGATCCGCGGCGGCTGGTCGGTGGACCGCGACGATCTCTTCGGCATGGCCGGCGTGAAGCCGCAGGACCTGGACTTCGTGCAGTTCTACGACGACTATCCCGTCATCGTGATGATGCAGTACGAAGGCCACGGCCTGTGCGCCGAAGGCGAGGGCGCGGAGTTCGTGCGTGCCCATTCGCTGGACTGCGCTGGCACCATGCCGACCAACACCAGTGGCGGGCAGTTGTCGATGGGTCAGGCGGGGGCGGCGGGTGGCTATCTCGGGCTGGTGGAGGCGGTGCGTCAATTGACCGATCGGCCTTTGGGTGCGGCGGTGCCTGATGCGAAGCTGGGGTTGGTCAGTGGCTTCGGGATGATCACTTACGACCGTTGCCTTTGTACTGGGGCTTTGGTGCTGGGGCGTTCGTCATGATTTGCATGCGTTGCGTTCAGTGTGGCGCGCGGCGCGGGTCCGCGTTCTCCGGCCCACATCGCGGGCCAGCGACTTCTGTTTTCACCGGTTACCTTGTCACCACCAACCAGGCAGGGACGGGTTCAGCGTGCCGCGAACGGGGCCTGCGCCCGCGAACCCGCACCACACGCCCTGCCACCACCGCAGGCACGCCACCCAGCGCACAGCGAGCGCCACTTGCAGCGTGGCGGTGGTACCCGCGGGCGCAGGCCCCGTTCGCGGTGCGCTGGCCGGTGACCCGCTTGGCTGGTGTTGATGAGGCAGCGGAACGCGCCCATCAATCGGCCGCCCGCGATGTGGGCCGGAGAACGCGGGTGCCGCCGGTGCGCTGCCATAGCTGCGCAGGCATCGAGGAATTCACATGACCATGCCCCTGATGCGCCCCAAGCGCAAGAACCCGGTCCTGCGCACGCGGCTGCCCACGCTGCCTCCGGGCCAGCGCGGCCGGGTCGCGCTTGGCATGACGGCGGCCGCCGCCGAAGGCCGTTTCGAGCTTCAGCAATGCGACGACTGCGGTGCCGTGCAGTACCCGCCGCGCGAGGCCTGCCATCGCTGCCTCTCGCCCCACCTGAAGTGGCGCGAACAGAGCGGCGAAGGCGAACTGCTCAGCCAGACCACGCTGGCGCACAGCAACGACCTGTTCTTCCGCGAGCGCCTGCCCTGGCGGCTGGGCCTGGTGCGGCTGGATGCCGGCGCCACGCTGATGCTGCATCTGCACGGCGACGTGCCCGACGCGCCCGCGCGCGTCAAGGTCGGCGCACGACTGGACCGCGCCGGCCAGGCGGTGCTGATCGCCTTTCCCGAGAAGGAGACCCCCCACATGGCCGACGACCCGATGCTGCGCGAGATGGGCTGCGACCCCAGGTTCCGCAAGGTGCTGGTCACCGACGGCAAGTCCGCCGTTGGCCAGGCGCTGGTCAAGGCGCTGGCGCAGGCTGGCGCCGACCTGATCTGGGTCGGCCATGCCGAGCCATGGAAGAAGCTGCCCGGCTTCGAAGCCATCGCCGCGCTGCCGCAGGTGACGCTGGTGCCGCTGGACCTGACGAACGGCCGCTCGGTCCGCGAGCTGGCCGGCGCGATAGCCGGCAAGGTGGACATCGTCGTCAACAACGCCGAGGTGCACCGCACGCAGGGCGTGGCCAGCCGGCGCGGCACCGACGTGGCGCGGGCCGAGATGGACATCAACTACTTCGGAGCGCTGCGCCTGGCGCAGGAGTTCGGCCCCGCGCTGAAGGGCCGCGGCGCCGATGGCCAGAGCAACGCCATCGCCTGGGTGAACCTGCTGTCGATCTTTGCGCTCAGCAACTTCCCCTCGCACGGCACCTTCTCGGCCTCGAAGGCCGCGGCGCATTCGCTGGCGCAATGCCTGCGTGCCGAGATGCGGCCGGCCGGCATCCGCGTGCTGAACGTCTTCCCCGGGCCCATCGACGATGAGTGGAACCAGCTGATGCCGCCGCCGAAAGTCGCACCTGCGGCGCTGGCCTCGGCCATCGTCAAGGGCCTGCGCGATGGCGTCGAAGACCTCTACCCCGGCGACGTGGCGCAGGAATGGGTGGCGCGCTGGCGCGACAACCCGAAGGTGCTGGAGCGCGAGCTGGCCGCCGGGAGCGGGCTGTGAAGGCGACCGAGATTCTTTCCGCCCTGGCCGGCGCCTTGCGCGGCGGGCAGATCCAGGTCGTCGATCTGACGCAGACGCTGACGCCGGAGTTTCCGCAGATCGCGCTGCCGCCGGAATTCGGCCAGTGCTGGCCCTTCCGCATCGAGGAGGTGTCGCGCTACGACGAGCGCGGCCCCGGCTGGTACTGGAACAATTTTTCCTGCGGCGAGCACACCGGCACGCACTTCGACGCGCCGATCCACTGGATCTCCGGTCGCGACCTGCCGAACAACTCGGTGGACACGATTCCGGTCGGCCACTTCGTCGCGCCGGCAGTGGTCATCGACTGCTCGGCGCAGGCCGCGGCCGACCCCGACCACCTGCTCACCGTGGACGCGGTGCTGGCCTGGGAGCAGACGCACGGCCGCATCCCCGAGGCGAGCTGGGTGCTGATGCGCACCGACTGGTCCAAGCGCACCGACCCCGAGGCCTACCAGAACTTCGACGAGACCGGCCAGCACACGCCCGGCCCCGATGCCGAAGTGGCGCGCTTCCTGGTCGAGCAACGCGGCGTGCTCGGCTTCGGCAGCGAGGCCATCGGCACCGACGCCGGCCAGGGCTACCACCTGCGCCCGCCCTATCCCTGCCACTACTACATGCACGGCGCCGGGCGCTACGGCCTGCAATGCCTGAGCAACCTGGACAAGCTGCCGCCCACCGGCGCGCTGCTGATCTGCCCGCCGCTGAAGATCGAGAAAGGCAGCGGCAGCCCCTTGCGGGTGCTGGCGCTGGTGGCCGCATGAACATCCCCAAACAACGCCTGGCCGTGGTCACCGGCGGCAGCGCCGGCATCGGCGAGGCCATCTGCCGCCAGCTGCTCGATGCCGGGTGGGCGGTGGTGTCGATGGCCCGCCGGCCGCCGGCCTTCACGCACGAGCACCTGCACTCGATCGAGGTGGACCTTGCCGACCGCGCGGCCACCGCGCAGGCCGCCGAAGAGGTGGCGCGCCGCTTCGCGCCCGACACGGTGATCCACAACGCCGGCGTCATCCTGCCGGCGCTGCTGGCCGACGTGAAGCTGGATGACCTGGACATGCTGGTCGACATCCACCTGTCCACGGCGATCCTGCTGGCCCAGGCCTGCGTGCCGGCGATGAAGGCCGCGGGCTTCGGCCGTATCGTGCTGCTGTCCTCGCGCGGCGCGCTCGGCCTGGCCACGCGCACCGCCTATGCCGCCACAAAGGCCGGCATGCTGGGCATGGCGCGCACCTGGGCGCTGGAGCTGGCGCCGCACGGCATCACCGTCAACGTGGTGGCGCCGGGGCCGGTGCAGACCGACATGTTCCACGGCGTCATTCCGGTGGGCGACCCCAAGGTCGCACAGATCGCCGCCAGCATCCCCGTCCGGCGCCTGGGCCAGCCGGACGACGTGGCGCATGCGGTGCGCTTCTTCTGTGCCGAGGAGGCCGGTTTCGTCACCGGCCAGGTGTTGTACGTGTGCGGTGGCACCAGCGTCGGGAGCCTGACCCTATGAAGATTGCCGTCCTGGGCGGCGGCCACGGCTGCTATGCCGCGGCCGCGGACTTGAGCGATGCCGGCCACGAAGTGCGGCTGTGGCGCCGCGATGCGGCCGCGCTGGCGCCGGTGCAGCAAGGCGGCATCCGCATGAAGGACCAGAAGGGCCCGCGCGACGTACGCATCGCGCTGGCCAGCGGGGACATCGGCGCGGTGCTGCGCGGCGCGGCGCTGGTGCTGATCCCCTCGCCGGCCATCGCGCAGGACGACATCGCGCGCGCGATGGCGCCGCACCTGGTCGACGGCCAGGTGGTGTTCCTGCCGCCCGGCACTTTCGGCAGCGTGACGATGGACCGCATCGTGCGTGCCAGCGGCAACCCAGCCGAAGTGACCTATGCCGAGACCGGCACGCTGCCCTGGCTGACGCGCAAGCATGGCCCGGCCGAGGTGGCGATCACGATGCGCGCGATCCACCTGCCCACGGGCGTGTACCCGCAAGCCCGCAACGCGCATGCGCTGGCGGTGATCGCCAAGGCGTTCCCCGGTGTCATCGAGGACTGCGGAGAGGCGCTGTCCGGCGCATTGATGAATGCCGGGCCGATCATCCACCCGCCGCTGATCCTGATGAACGCGGCGCCGCTGCAGCATTTCGAGCGCTGGGACATCCACAACGAAGGCACACAGCCCTCTGTGCGCGCAGTGACCAGCGCGCTCGATGCCGAACGCATGGCCACGCGCGAGGCGCTGGGTTACGGCGCGCCGCATTTCCCGCTGGCCGACCACTACGAGAACGACCGCTGGATGTACGGCGACGCGCACAAAAAGCTCACCGACAGCGGCGACTGGCGCGAACGCATCGACCTGCACAGCCACCGCTACATGCTTGAAGACACGGTGCTCGGCCTGGCCTTCCTGTGCTCGGTGGCGCGCTATGCCGGCGTCGACGCGCCGGTGGCGCACGGCCTGCTGGCGCTGGCCGGCGCGATCCTCGGGCGCGACCTGCGCAAAGGCCCCCGCACCTTCGATGCGCTGGGCCTGGCCACGCTGCCGCGGGCCACGCTGCAGGCGCGGCTGCAGGCGGGCGGCCTGTGACGGCCGCCATCGCCTGCGTCGGCGCCGGCCGCATGGGCCGCGGCATGGCCATTGCTTTTGCCTACGCCGGCATGCCCGTGAACCTGATCGACCTGAAGCCGCGCAGCGACGCCGCCTGGCAGCAGCTGGCCGGCGAGACCACGGCCGAGCTGCGTGGCAGCCTGCAGCTGCTCGCGCGCTTGGGCGCGGTGCCGGCCGACGCGGTGGAGCGCATCGCCGCGCGCGTGCACCTGGTGCGCGAGCGCGAGGCCGATGCCGCGCTGGCCGCGGCCGAGGTGGTGTTCGAAGGCGTGCCCGAGACGCTGGACGCCAAGCGCGAGGCCTTCGCCCGCGTCTGCGCCGCGGCGCCGGCCACGGCGATCCTGGCGTCCACCACCTCGACCATCCTGGTCACCGACCTGGTGCCGCTGGTCACGCACCCCGAGCGGCTGATCAACGCCCACTGGCTGAACCCGGCCTACGTAATCCCGCTGGTGGAGCTGAGCGTGCACCCGGGCACCGCCACGGCCGTGCGCGAGCGCCTGCGCACGCTGCTCGAAGGCATCGGCAAGATCACCGTGGAATGCGGCCCGGCGCCCGGCTACATCGTGCCGCGCCTGCAGGCGCTGATCATGAACGAGGCCGCGCGCATGGTCGACGAAGGCGTGGCCACCGCCGAGGACATCGACAAGGCCACGCGCCATGGCCTGGGCCTGCGCTTCGCGGCCATCGGCGTGGTGGAGTTCATCGACTTCGGCGGCAACGACATCCTGTACCACGCCAGCCGCTACCTGAGCCGCACGCTGAGCGCCGAGCGCTACACCGCGCCGGCCGTCGTCGACCGCATGATGGCCGAGGGCCGCAACGGCCTGAAGAGCGGGCAGGGCTTCTACGACTACCAGGGCATCGACGTCGATGCCTATCGTCTGGACGTGCTGCAGCGCACCCTGGGCATGCTGCGCCATGCCGGCCTGTACAAGCCCCCCGTCACCTGACCCACCCCACGAAGGAGAAGCTCCGATGCAACGACGTTCCCTGATCGCCCGGGCCAGTGCCCTTGCCCTGCTGGTGGCCGGCAGCGGCGCCTTCGCGCAGGAAGTGACGCTGAAGGCGGTGAACGCCTTCCAGGAAGGCACCTACTTCGCGCGCGGCTTCGAGAAGTTCATCAAGAAGGTCAACGACGAAGGCAAGGGCATCGTCCAGATCAACTACATCGGCGGGCCGAAGGCGATTCCGACCTTCGAGCAACCGAACGCGCTGCGCAACGGCGTGGTCGACATGGCCAACACCACCTCGTCGTTCACGGCAGGCCTGGTGCCCGACGGACTGGCGCTGAACTACACGCGGCTGACCCAGGCCGAGATGCGCAAGAACGGCATCTTCGACCAGATCAACGCCAGCTATGCCGACAAGGGCCTGTACTACTACGCGCGCACCGGCGAGGGCATCCCCTACCACCTGTACCTGAACAAGAAGATCGACTCGGCCGACCTGAGCGGCCTGAAGATCCGCGTCGCGCCGATCTACCGCGACTTCCTGCAGAAGCAGAACGCCACCGTGGTGCAGATGGCCCCGGGCGAGGTCTACACCGCCCTGGAGCGCGGCGTGGTCGACGGCTATGCGTGGCCGCTGGTGGGCATCTTCGACCTGGGCTGGGCCGACAAGACCAAGTTCCGCGTCGACCCGGGCTTCTATGCCATCGAGCTGGGCGTGGTCTTCAACCTGAACAGCTGGAACAAGCTCAATGCGCAGCAGAAGGCCTTCCTGACGAAGCAGGCCGAATGGCTGGAAGCGCAGAACGTCGAGATGGGCAAGGTCGACGGCCCGGCCGATGCCAAGAAGCAGGCTGATGCGGGCATCCAGGTGATCAAGCTGGACGACGCGCAATCGAAGATCTTCCTCAAGGCCGCCTACGACGGCGGCTGGGAACAGATCATCAAGGCAAGCCCGACCAAGGGCCCGCAGTTGCGTGCACTGATGGAGCCGAAGTAAGCCGATGAAGGTCGGCGCCTGGGGCCGGCTGATGCAGGCCTGCGGCATCGCCGCGGCGCTGGTCATCGGCCTGATGACCGTGCTGGTCGGCTACGACGTGCTGGCGCGCAACCTGCGCCTGCCGGCGCCGGCCGGCATTGCCGAGCTCAGCGAATACGGCCTGGCGCTGGCCACGCTGCTGGCCGCGCCCTGGCTGCTGTGGAGCGAGCAGCACGTGCGGCTGGACCTGCTGCAGATGAGCCTGTCGCCCGCCGCCTGGCGGCGGCTGTACCGCGCGGCGGCATTGATCTGCCTGGCCATCAGCGCGGTGCTGGCGTGGGTCGCGGTGGTCGTGATCCTCGACCTGCGCCAGTCCGGCGCGCTGGTGATGAAGGCCTTCACCTTCCCCGAATGGTGGGTGTACCTGCCGGTGCCGCTGTGCTTTGCGCTGGTGGCGGTGGAAGCGGCGCGGCAGCTGCTGCGCGGGCCGAGGGCGGCATGACCTGGTGGGTGACGCTATGCGCGCTGTTCGGCGCGCTAACGGTGCTGCTGGGCCTGGGCCTGCCGGTGGCTTTCGCCTTCCTGGGCGTCAACCTGGTCGGCGCGCTGCTGTTCCTGGGCGGCGAGCCCGGGCTGATGCAGGTGGTGCGCAACGGCGTGGCCTCGGTCACCAACTTCTCGCTCACCCCCATTCCCTTCTTCGTGCTGATGGGCGAGATCCTGTTCCACACCGGCGTGGCGATGAAGGCCATCGACGCCTTCGACAACCTGATCGCGCGCGTGCCGGGCCGGCTGTCGGTGATCGCCATCGTCGCTGGCACGGTGTTCTCGGCCATCTCCGGTTCCACCATCGCCACCACCGCGCTGCTGGGCGGGCTGCTGCTGCCGCAGATGCTGCGCCGCGGCTACGACACGAAGATGGCCATGGGTCCGATCATGGCCATCGGCGGCGTGGACATGCTGATCCCGCCGTCGGCCATCACCGTGCTGCTGGGCAGCCTGGCCGGCATCTCGATCACCGGGCTGCTGGTGGCCGGCGTGTTGCCGGGCATCCTGCTGTCGCTGCTGTTCGTCGGCTACATCGTCATCCGCTGCTGGCTGAACCCCGGCCTGGCCCCCGTGTTCGAGCAGGAGCGCGTGGTCGGCTGGGCGCGCTGGCGGCCGCTGCTGCTGTACGTGACGCCGCTGGTGGCGATCTTCGTCGTCGTCATCGTCGCCATGTCGGCCGGCTGGGCCACGCCCACCGAATCGGCGGCCATCGGCGCGCTGGCCACGGCCGCGGTCTGCGTGGCCTATCGGTCGCTGAGCTGGAAGGCGCTGCTCGATGCACTGCGCGGCACCGCCGCCATCTCGGGGATGATCCTGTTCATCGTCATCGGCGCGACCACCTTCTCGCAGATCCTCAGCTTCTCCGGAGGCACCAACGGGCTGGTGACGCTGGTGCAGGGCTCGGGGCTGTCGCCGTTGGGCGTGCTGCTGGTGATGATGGCCATCCTGCTGGTGCTGGGCTGCTTCATCGACCAGGTGAGCACCATGCTGATCACGCTGCCCTTCTACATGCCGCTGGTGCAGCACTACGGCTTCGACCCGCTGTGGTTCGGCGTGATGTACCTGATCTGCATGCAGCTGGGCCTGCTGACGCCGCCCTTCGGCATGCTGCTGTTCACCATGCGCAGCGTGGCGCCGCCGTCGATCACCACGCGGCAGATCTATGCCGCGGTCACGCCCTACGTGCTGTTCGGCCTGCTGATGCTGGCGGCGGTGATGGCGGTGCCGGGCCTCGCCACCTGGCTGCCGGGCTGGCTGCTGGCCAAGTAGCCGCCGCCCGGATAATGCGCGGCCCTGTACCGCACGCGCATTGACGCTGGAGAGCACCATGGCTACGAAGACCGCGCCCGCCAAGAAACCGGCCGCCAAGAAGGCCGCCCCGCGCAAGACCGCCGCCACCGCCCGCAAGGCCGCCAGCCCCGCGGCCGAAGCGCCCGCCGCGCCGCCCGTGAAGAAGCCCCGCCGCTCGGCACTGCCCCTGCCGCTGCCGGCATTGCCGGCCATGCCGCCGGTGCCGTCGCCGGTGGAGGTGGTGAAGACCGTGGTGCAGGTCATCGAGGACAGCCCGGTGGGCAAGGCCGGCGCAGTGACCAGCGCGGTGCTGCGCAGCCGCCGCGCCGCGCAGCTGAGCCGGCGCGTGCGCAACAAGATCGTCGTCGTGACCGGCGCCACCTCCGGCATCGGGCAGGACTGCGCGCTGAAGCTGGCCGCCGCCGGCGCCACCGTGATCCTGGCCGCGCGCACGCCGTCCAAGCTGGACGAGACGGTGGAGCGCATCCGCGCCGACGGCGGCAAGGCCTTCGCCTATGCCTGCGACATTGCCGACATGGCCGCCTGCGACCGCTTCATCCAGCAGGTGCTGGACGACCACCGGCACGTGGACATCCTGATCAACAACGCCGGCCGCTCGATCCGCCGCTCGGTCAAGGCCTCGTTCGACCGCTTCCATGATTTCGAGCGCACGATGCAGCTGAACTACTTCGGCGCGCTGAAGCTGATCTTCGGCTTCGCGCCGAAGATGCTGGAACGCAAGAGCGGCCACATCATCAACATCAGCTCGATTGGCGTGCTGGCCAGCCCGCCGCGCTTTTCGGCCTATGTCGCGTCGAAGGCGGCGCTGGACGCGTTTGCGTGGTGCGCGGCGCCCGAGTTCGCCGACAGCAACGTGCGCTTCACCACCATCAACATGCCGCTAGTGCGCACGCCGATGATCGCCCCCACCAAGCTGTACGACGCCTTCCCCACGCTGTCGCCCGACGAGGCGGCCGAGCTGGTGATGAGCGCGGTGATCGACAAGCCCAAGCGCGTGGCCACCGGCCTGGGCCTGGCCGGCGCGGTGGCGCAGGCGGTGGCACCGGGCGTCAGCGAGTTCATCCTGAACCAGGCCTTCCGGCTGTTCCCCGATTCGCCGGCGGCGCGGGGTTTGAGCGACGAGGAGGCCGAGGCCGCGATGGCCCAGGTGCCGAAGACGCCGGTGGACATGGCGCGCAAGCTGTTCGCGCAGGTGTTCAGCGGCGTGCACTGGTAGCACTTGCCGCACCGAGTGAAGCGGCCAGGCGCGCTCAAGGCGCTGGCCGGCGCGGGCGCACCTCTTCCATGTGCTGGCGCAGGTAAGCCAGCAGGTGGCGGCGCTTCTCCGGGCCGCGGCGGGCCTCGTCTTCGGCCGCGTCCTGCGCCGCCGCGACGGCCGGACCCAGCAGTTCGGGATGCGCGCCGTCCACGCGCTGGAAGATGCTGCGCCAGCGCATCTTCACCGTGTGCGTCGAGATGCCCAGCGCCGCGGCGCAGGCCTCGTCGCTGCCCAGGCGCAGGGCCAGGCCCAGCAGTTCCTGCTCGGCGGGCGTGAAGCCCAGCATCGGTTCGCGCCGGCTGAAGAACAGCATCGACGCCAGCGCCGCTGGCAGCCTGTCGGCCTGGCGCCGGGTCATGCCCACCAGGTAGCGACGTTCGCGCGCCGGCAGCCGGCGGCCGTCCTGATACAGCACGCGCTGGAACACCGGCGCGCCCATGGCCCGGCTGGTGACGAAAAGGTCGCGCCCGATCAGTTCGCGCAACCCGCCCTGCAGCCGCCAGCCGTCGAGCCAGATGCGCAGCGACTCCACCAGCAGCGGGGTCCAGCGCAGCAGCGTGCCCAGCGACCAGTCCTGCTTGACGAATGCGAAGTCCAGACCCAGCGACCACAGCCCTTCGCCGCCGTTGGCCGCCGCGGCCTCGGCCGGCGTCAGCAGCAGGCGCGGGCCGTCGATTTCGCTGCGCATGACACGCTGCGCCACGCCGGGATGCAGCGTCTGCAGCAGCGACTGCGCAAACTCCGGCTGAACGAAGCCGCCCGACGCGACACCCTGCACGCGCTGCGCCAGCGGCAGCGCGTGGTCCTCGAACAGGTGCAGTTCCAGCCGGCGCTCGCGCAGCAGCGCGGCCCACAGCTGCGGCATGCATTCCAGCGTGGCCGCGTCGTACAGGCCGCGGCTGCCGTCGCGCGTGATGGCGTGGACCAGAGGGATGTCCTCCAGCCGCGCCGGCCGGACGTGCAGGCTCATGGTGTGGCGCGCCCCCTCGTGAGCTCGTGGTTCTAGGGATCATGCCCTTTTTGGGTATTGGCCGTGCACCGCGGGGCCGGGCTCAATCGGCGGCGTCCAAGGAGAGCCCCGATGACACCCATGTTCCCGCGCCCCCGCCGGCGCCTGACAGGCCAGCTGGCAGCCGCCGCACTGCTGCTGTGCGCCGCCCTGCCGGCCGCCGCACTGCCCGAGGGCATCACCACCGCCGAGATCGGGCTGTGGTACGGCGGCCCCAGCTACAACCGCAGCGTCACCGGGCGCAGCTTCGTCATCGTGCCGTCGCAGGCCGGCGCAGGGGCCATCGGCGTGAACGGTGCGCTGGCCCGTGTGCAGTTCGTCGGCCCGACCGGCGGCACCGGGCCGGGCCTCGGACTGGTGCCCGGCCAGCCGGGCGCCGTGCTGGTCGAGCTGGGCATCCAGGCGACGCTCGTGCAGGCCCACCCGCTCACGCTCAGAGGCGACCCAGGCTTCGACGTGCTGGCGCCGATGTGGCGCGACATCGCGTCTGCCAGCGCGCTGTATCGCGATCAGCTCACGTTCAACGATGCCAGCCTGCCGCCCGGTGCGCCGCTGACCGTCAGCTTGAGCTACTACCTGAGCAGCGACAAGTGCCGCGGGGCAGGCGCATGCCTGCTGCAGCCGCCCACGGGCTTCAATCCAAACCTGGCGCCCTTCGGCCAAGCCCGCGCTGTGGTCGAAGTGGCCAGCAGCGTGACCCTGCCCTCAGGGGTCGACCGGCAGGCGAGCGTGCGCGTCGATTCCTCACCCGGGCTGACCGGCGGGGTCGTGCCCGGACTCGGCGGCAACACACTGACGCACAGCTTCACCGTGGCCAACGGCGCCACCCACGACTACGCGCTGAGCCTCATCGGCACGGTGGTCTTCGACGGCCTCGACTACCTTGACCCGAACGGCGTGGCGGGCGTCGGGAGTGTGCAGACCTACTTCGACCTCGACTATCTCGGCACGCTGCACATCGGCGCCATCGAAGCCACCGACGCGCTCGGGCGGGCGCTGCCTGGCTTCGGCATCACCAACAGCCTCGGCTGGACGCTGGCCACCACGCCGCCGGTGCCCGAGCCGTCGACCTGGGGGCTGATGCTGATGGGCGTGGCTGCCCTCGCCTGGGCGCGGCGCCGGCGCCGGCAGCACCTGCTGCTGGCGCTGGTGTGCGCAGCGGGTGCGGCGCAGGCCCAGATCCCGAGCCTGCAGATCCAAGGCCGGGCCGATTCGTCGATGGCGCTGGGCACGGGCACCCCAGCCGAGTTCAACCATGTGCGGCAGGGCCGCGGCCACCTGAGCGACGGCGTGTTGTCGCTGGGCTCCCTCACCGATCCGGCGGTGGACATGACTCTGTGGTCGCGCAGCGGCGCACAGGCATTGGCCTCTGCCCGACTGGGTCACCTGGGCGTGCTGGCCGGTGGCGAGGTGGTGCTGGGCGCACTCGGCGGCGGCGGGCAGTACGCTCACGCGCATGCGCAGGCCTCGTTCACCGATTGGCTGACCCTGAGCCCGACCGACCCTGCGTTGATGTTCACGCCCGGCACGCTTCGCTTCCGGGTCGACTACTCGGGCAACGGCGGGGTTGTCGACCTGTCGACCACGGCCCGCGTGCTGGCGCGCTGGTGCGGCCGCGCCGGTGCAGCCGACTTTTCGTGCGGCGGCTGGTTCAGCGACACCGGCGAAACCGGCGTGGGCCGCCAGAGCGGGCCGCTGCCGGGTGCGATTGAATACGAACAGCGCTTTGTCTGGGGCTTGCCGGTGGCCATCGGCGTGACGCTGACCGCCAGCTTCGATCTGGAGTTGTTGAACAACGGCAGCGCCAATGGCTACTTCGACCTGTCGCACAGCGCCACGTGGGGCGGCATCCTGAGCGTGCGCACGGGAACCGGGGAGCTGGTAGCGCCGCAGGGCTATGCGCTCAGCTCGGCCAGCGGCATGGACTACGGCAGCGCCATCACGCCCGTGCCCGAGCCGGGGTCCTGGTTGCTGTGGCTGCTGGGCATGCTCACACTGGGCGCATGCTGCCGTTTGCGGAGCAGCGCGTGAAACATCTTGCTTCGTTGGGCGTTGCGCGCCTGCTGAGCGTGCTCGCGCTGAGCAGCTTGCTCGCGGCGTGTCCGCTGAACGAACTCTTCCAGGGTCGTGGCAGCGAAGTCATTGTGTCGATGGGGGTCCTCTCCGCAGCATCCACGTCGCTGCGCTTCGCCTCGAGCGCCGACACTGGCAGCACCCAGAGCACGGTTGTCTCGGTGATCACCGACGTCCAAAGAGGCAGCAACGGGACACCGCCGGAGCTCAGGATGTACCCGCGGTCGACGTTGCCCGTGGGCCTGACAGCCACGGTGTCGATGCTCAATGCAACCACCTTGAAGAACAGCGCCGGGCGGGTGCTCGACGCCTACAGTCTGGTCGGGACCGGCCGAGCCACCACCGAAGCGACGGTTACCGTGACGGTGGACAGCGCCGTGCCGATAGGCACCGCAGCACCCGGGCGCCACTTGCTGACGGTCGTCGCCTACGTCTGCGTGCGGGAGATCGCGGACATCAACGGCCCGGACGAAGCCTGCGCCGAGCAGGAGATCGACATTACAGTCATCGTCGAAGGCGCAGCAATACCCGAACAGCCTGCAGACCTGGCCGCCACGATGCAGGCACGACAGGCCTTCCTAAGCTGGAACGCCGACCCCGCACCGGACAGCTATCGGCTCGAGCGCGCGCCCGCCAGCGGCGTGTTCGCCACCGTCGCCACCCTCGAGGCGCCGGTGACGGCCTACATCGACAGCGGGCTTGACCCGAACACCGCCTACCGCTACCGCCTCACACCGATCAATGCCGCCGGCACCGGCCCGGCCGCCACGCTCGATGTGCTGACCCTCACCGACGCACCCGCGGGCAACGGCGTGCTCGCGGTCAGCACCAGCGGCAGCGGGGCCGGGCGCGTCGCGAGTGACCCTGCCGGCATCGACTGCCCAACCGATTGCAGCGAGACGCTGCCGCTGGGCCGCAGCGTGACGCTCGTGGCCACCCCCGCGATCGGCAGCGTCTTCGAACGCTGGGGCGGCGATGTCGACTGCGCCGACGGCATCGTGACCGTTGTCGCCGAGCTGTCCTGCGTCGCGGTCTTTTCGCCTGCGCCCAGCGGCAGCCGCGGCTGGCAGGCGCTGGGCGGCGGTGTGCTCACGTCCGGCGGCCAGGCACCGGTGATTGCCGCCGACCCGCTGGGCGATCTGTACATCGCGCTGCGGCGTCCGATCGGCGGCTTTGGCGAGCTGATCGTGCAGCGCTTCAACGGCAGCGGCTGGCCGGCACTGGGCGGCGCCGCCGTCAACGCGCCAAGTGGCCTGGGCGCCACCTCGCACGGCTTCGCCATCGACCGCGACGGCCGTCCAGTCGTAGCCTGGAGCGAGTCCTCGGCCGTGAAAGTGGCGCGCTGGGAGAACGACCGCTGGAACCTGATCGCCGAGGACCTGCGCGTGGCCACCGACGGCACGCCGTCGCAGGTACAGCTGGCGGTGCGCGACCTGGCCCTGGTGGTCGCGTGGGCCGAATCCACGGTCGGCACGCTGCACCTGCGTGCGAAGAGCTTCAACGGCACCGGCTGGGTCGGCGGCGCCGGCCTCGACGTGCCGGACTTCGCTGGCTATCGGCTCACGCTCGACGCCAATGGCCTGCCCGCGGTGGTGGTCTCGCGTGCGATCGTCGGCAGCCAGCAGCCGCTGCGCGCCTTTCGCGCGACCATGTTCCAGGCCGACAGCATCAGCTGGCAGGCACTGGCCAGCGACATCCCGGTCGCGACCGGCAACGCTTTCCAGCACGAGCAGGTCGGCTTCGGCATCGGCTTCACCAACGCCGGTGCCGGCGGGTTGGTGGTCCTGGGCACCCGTGACACGCGCTATGCCTATGTCAAGAACTTCAACTCGGTGGCCTGGGTGCCGACGGGCCAGTTCGGCGTCGATGCCGACGGCGTGCTGGCCGACATCGTGCCAAGCAGCGGCGAGACGTTGCGCGGCGCGCTGATGCTCGCCGCGCAAAGCGTCGCGGCTGTGCTGCACGTTGCGCCAGTCAGTACGCTGTTGCCGCATCGCGTCGAGATCCGCACGCTCGACGGCTTGAGCTGGGTACCCTGGACCGACCCACTCGTGGTCGACCGTCTGAGCGAGGTGACAAGCGTGGCCCTCGACGCCACGGGTCAGCCGGTGCTGACCACGTTGGAGGCTACGGGCGGCGGTGGCCTCGGGCTGGTGCGCGCCTATCGCTGGGTGCCCTGAAAGTCACGGCGCAACGCTGCCGGAATGTGCGCCGCGCCGCGCACGGGCTGGTCGCGCCACAGCCGATGTGGCAGACCTCGCCGAAGCGCGGGGCCTTGCAGATCCACCTCTTCGACGCGGCTGATTCACTTTCCATGCCACGGCGGCACGGGTCTTCATGCTTCGGTTCCTCGGTGTTGACGCCGGAACACGCCAGAGCCGCGATGCCATACTTTGCAGCTTCGCATTCAAGGAGACGGCATGTACCAGGCCCTGGTCATCGACAAGAACGAAGCCGGCTACGGCGCCAGCATCAAGACGCTCGACGAGGACAACCTGCCCGAAGGCGACGTCACGGTGCGCGTCGACTACTCCACCATCAACTACAAGGACGGCCTGGCCATCACCGGCAAGTCGCCGGTGGTGCGCAAGTTCCCGCTGGTGGCCGGCATCGATTTCGCCGGCACCGTAGAAGCCAGCAGCCACCCGGCCTGGAAGGCCGGCGACAAGGTGGTGCTCAACGGCTGGGGCGTCGGCGAAACCCATTCCGGCGGGCTGGCGCAACGCGCCCGCGTGCGCGGGGACTGGCTGGTGGCGTTGCCCGCAGGCCTGACGACCCGCCAGGCGATGGCCATCGGCACCGCCGGCTACACCGCGATGCTGTGCGTGATGGCGTTGCAGGGCCACGGCCTCAAGCCGGAGTCGGGCGACATCCTGGTCACCGGCGCCAACGGCGGCGTCGGCAGCGTGGCCGTGGCGCTGTTGTCCAAGCTGGGCTACCGCGTGGTCGCCTCCACCGGCCGGACCAACGAGGCCGAAGGTCTGAAGGCACTGGGCGCGGCCGAGGTCATCGACCGCGCCGAGCTGTCGGCACCGGGCAAGCCGCTGGGCAAGGAGCGCTGGGCCGGCGTGGTCGATTCGGTGGGCAGCCACACGCTGGCCAATGCCTGCGCGGGCACCAAGTACCGCGGCGCGGTGGCGGCCTGCGGCCTGGCCCAGGGCATGGACTTCCCGGGCAGCGTGGCGCCCTTCATCCTGCGCGGCGTCACGCTCTACGGCATCGACAGCGTGATGGCGCCGAAGGCGCTGCGCGAGCAGGCCTGGGCCCGCCTGGCGCAGGACCTGGACCTGGCCAAGCTGGACAGCCTGGTGCGCGAGATCCCGCTGGCCGGCGCCCTCGCCGCCGGCAGCGAGATCCTGGCCGGCAAGGTGCGCGGCCGGCTGGTCGTGAACGTCAACGCGTGACGCTGCTGGAGCCCATCGCCCCGGCCGGCGGGCCGCCGGCCAAGGGGCCCTACAGCCCGGCCATCCGCGCCGGCAAGCTGCTGTTCGTGTCCGGCCAGATCGCCTCGGACCCCGGCGCCGACCTGGCCACGCAGACGCGGCAGTGCCTGGCCAACCTGCGCGCAGTGCTGGAGGCCGGCGGCGCCACGCTGCAGCAGGTGGCCAAGGTCACCGTCTACCTGTCCGAGCCCGACGGCTGGGCGGTGTTCAACCCGCTCTATGCCGAGTTCTTCGGCGCGCACAAGCCGGCGCGGGCGATCGTGCCGGTGGCCGCCTTCCCGGGCGGCTTCAAGGTGGAAGTCGACGCGATCGCGGTGCTGGCCGGTTAGCGCTCAGCGGCCGAAGGGCGTCACGCCGAACAGGAAGCCGTGCGCCCAGAAGGAAAACACGGCCCAGGCGAGCAGGCCAACCACCACCGTGACCAGCGTGCCGACCAGCGTGCCCGCGGGGTAGACCACGTTGCCGGTGCGGTCACGCTGCCGTGCCGAGCGGAAATCCAGCACCGCCCACACCAGGAAGCTGCCGAACAGCAGCAGGTCGGCCAGCGTGTGGTTGGCCAGCAGGTGGGTCAGCGCCCAGACCTTCACCGCCAGCACCATCGGGTGGTGCACGGCGGCCTTCAGGCCGTTGCGCGGCACGTAGGCTGCCGCCAGCAGGATGAAGGACAGCAGCATCAGCAGCGCCGCCAGGTGCCGCGCCCACAGCTGCGGCGTCCACAGCACCACCGGCTCGGTGCGCGCCTGGCCGTAGCCGTAGACGATCAGCACGAAGCCCACCAGCGAGGCCACCGAGTACAGGCCCTTCCACGCGCCCTCGCCGCGCTGCGCGATCTGCGCGCTGCGCCAGCCGTCGGCAAAGATGCGCACCGAGTGCACGCCCAGGAACAGGATCAGGCCAAGGATCAGCAGCGTCATGACAGCGTCGAGGGAAGTGTCGCGAGGCCCCGATTCTCGCCCGCCGCCGCGGCGCTATGCTGGGCATCGCCTTCGACCCTGCCCACCGCCGCCATGCCTGCCGACACCGCGCCCACCCGGAGCCCCCGCTACTACTGGGATGACCTGCCGGTGGGCACGGTGCTGGAGTTCGGCGCCATGCCGGTCACGCGCGAGGCGGTGCTCGCCTTCGCCCGCGATTTCGACCCGCAGCCCTTCCACCTGGACGACGAGGCGGCCGCCGCGTCGCTGTTCGGCAGGCTGGCCGCCAGCGGCTGGCACACCTGCGCGATGGCCATGCGCATGATGTGCGACGGCTATATCCAGGACAGCGCCAGCCTGGGCTCGCCGGGCATCGACAACCTGCGCTGGCTCAAGCCGGTGTACCCGGGCGACATCCTGAGCATGCGCATGGAGATCCTGGCCGCGCGGCCGATGGCCAGCCGCCCGGGCGTGGGCCTGGTGCAGACGCGCTGGGAGGTCTTCAACCAGCAGCGCGACAAGGTGCTGGCCATGGAAGGCTGGGGCATGTACCGCATTCGCGGCACGGCCCCTGCCACTGAGGTCGAGGCGCAGGCTACTTGAAGCCCACGCGGTCCAGCATCTGCTGCACCTGCGCCTGGTTCTTGCCGGCGTCGGCGATGGGCAGCGTGTCGACCTTGAACTTGCCCATCGCCTCCAGCGCCGGGTTGTTCACCTTCACCGAGGCCACCACCGGCCATTCGTTGTTGCCGTCGGCGAAGTAGCGCTGCGCTTCGTCACCGGACAGGTATTCCAGGAAGGCCACTGCCTCGGCGCGGTGCTTGGCGTGCTTGGCCACCGCACCGCCGGCGATGTTGACGTGCGTGCCGAAGCTCTGCTGGTTGGGGAACACGAAGCCGATCTTCGACACCACCTCCACGTCCTCGGGCTTGGTGGAGCGCATCAGGCGCGCCAGGTAGTAGCTGTTGGCCAGCGCGATCTGGCATTCGCCGCTGGCCGCGGCCTTGATCTGGTCGGTATCACCGCCCTTGGGCGCGCGCGCCATGTTCTCCACCAGCCCCTTCAGCCAGGCCTCGGTGGCCTGGGGGCCCAGGTGCTGCAGCATGGCGCCGAACAGCGTCAGGTTATAGGGGTGCGAGCCCGAGCGGGTGCAGACCTTGCCCTTGTTCTTCGGGTCGGCCAGCTTCTGGTAGGTGTCCACGTCGCCCGGCTGCACCGTGGCCTTGTTGTAGACGATGATGCGCGCCCGCGTCGAAAAGCCGAACCACTGCGGCCCGCCGCCGTCGCTGTTGTCGCGCAGGTAGGCCGGGATGCGCTGCTGCAGCAGGGCCGAGTTCACCGGCTGGAACATGCTGTCGGCAGCCGCCTTGGTCAGCCGCGCCGCGTCCACCAGCAGGATCACGTCGGCCGGGCTGGCCGCGCCTTCGGCCTTCAGCCGGTTGATCACGCCGGCGTCGTCGGCATCGATGCGGTTGATCTTGATGCCGGTGGCCTTGGTGAAGTTGGCGTACAGCGCCTCGTCGGTCTGGTAGTGGCGGGCCGAGTACAGGTTCAGCACCTTGTCCTGTGCCGCGGCCGCCAGCGAGCTGGCGGCCAGCAACGGGGCCAACAGGGCAGCCAGCAGGCCACGGCGAGACAGGCGGAACGGAACGGGGGCCATGCAGAACACTCCTTGAGGGCTGGATGACGGAATTGTAGTTGCAATACGAACCATTCTTATTGCGTTTTATCAAGTCGGGCGCAGGCCGTGGGGCCGGCGCGGGATTGACGCCATCCGGGCCCGGGGACTAGAAGGGCGCCTTCGCATCACGCCATCTGGAGGCACCTCATGAGCCACGTGTACGGCAAGTTCGTCTGGTTCGAACACCTGTCCGGCGACACCGATGCCGCCCGCAAGTTCTACGACGAGCTCTTCGGTTGGCACACCGAAGCCGTGCCGATGGGCGAGCCCGAGCCCTATCCATTGATCATGAACGGCAGCGAAGGCATCGGCGGATTCCGCGTCGCGCCGCCAGGCGCGCCGGCAATGTGGATGCCCTACCTGTCGGTGCGCGACGTGCACGTGGCCCATGCCGCGGCGCTGGCGGCAGGCGGCAACTCGCTGATGCCGCCGACTCGCTTCGGCCAGGTGGGCGAAGGCGCCACGCTGGCCGACCCCACCGGCGCGGTGTTCGCCGTGTGGACCAGCGCGCAGGGCGACCGGCCCGACGTCCAGCCCACCCCGATGGGCGACTGGATCTGGAACGAGCTGATGTCGCCCGACGAGAAGAAGGCGCTGGCCTTCTACGAAGGCGTGTTCGGCTATATCCACGACACCATGGACATGGGCCCGCAGGGCACCTACTACCTGCTGAAGACCGGCGAGGTGATGCGCGCCGGCCTGATGCACGCGCCGATGCCCGACACGCCGCCGCTGTGGGTGCCCTACGTGGCGGTGCCCGACTGCGACGCCACCGCGGCCAAGGCGCGCACGCTGGGCGCGCAGGTGATCGTGGAGCCCACCGACATCCCGAACGTCGGCCGCTTCGCCACGCTGCTCGACCCGCAGGGCGCCTGCATCGCCTTCATGAAGCCCTTCGACTAGATCAGCGCGTCGGCCTTCAGCAGCGTCTCCAGGCACTGCTCGCGGATACCGTAGAAGTCCTTCACCTGCTGCAGCTGCGCGAGCAGAGGATCCTTGGGCGCTGGCTGGGCGCGCTTCACCGCCAGCACCATCTTGTTCTTGGCGGTGTGCTCCAGCGACACGAACTCGAACACCTGCGTGTCGTAGCCGCAGGCATCGAGCAGCAGCGCGCGCAGGCTGTCGGTCAGCATCTCGGCCTCCTGGCCCAGGTGCACGCCGTGGCGCAGGATCGGCCGCAACGGATGCGGCTGCAGCAGCTGCGGGCGCAGCTGCTTGTGGCAGCAGGGCGCGCAGCAGATGATCGCCGCGCCGCCGCGGATGCCCATGTGCATCGCCAGGTCGGTGGCGGTGTCGCAGGCATGCAGCGCGATCATCACGTCCACCGGCCGCGGCGCGGCGCTGGCCACCTCGCCCTGCTCGAAGCACAGGCCGGGCAGGCCCAGCCGCTCGACGATGCCGTTGCACAGCGCCACCAGGTCCGGGCGCTGCTCGATGCCGGTCACCTGCGCGTCGCGGCCCAGCGCATGGCGCAGGTGGTCGTGCAGCGCGAAGGTCAGGTAGCCCTTGCCGGCGCCGAAGTCCAGCACCTCGATGCGCTGCTGCGCCGCCAGCGGCGAGGCCGTGATCGCCGCGTCCAGGATCTCCAGGAAGCGGTTGATCTGCTTCCACTTGCGCGCCATCGCCGGCACCAGCCGCTGCTGCGCATCGGTGACGCCCAGCGCGTGCAGGAAGGGCCGCTCCAGGCTCAGCAGCCGCGCCTTGTCACGGTTGTGCGCTACCGGCGGCGCCGGCGCGGTGCCCTCGCGCGCGCTGCGGCGCAGGCTGGCCCGGCCCTTGCGGCTGTAGGCCAGCTGCAGCTCCTGCTGCGGCGTGTGCAGATGGGCATTGGCGAAGGTGCTGCCCAGCCAGCCGCGCAGCGTCTGCAGGCCTTGCGCCTGCGGCTCGTTGTGGGTCAGGTCGCGGCGCTCATGGTGGCTGACGAAGCTCAGGTGCGGCGCGCCGCGCAGCGCGATCGCGCGCACCGTCACCCGCTTCAGGTCGGCCTCAGGCCCGCGGTATCCGGCCAGCACCAGCCGCTCGAAGCGGCCCTCGTCCAGCGCCTGCGCGCAGGCGGCCAGGAAGCGCTCGCGCACGGCGTCGTTGTCGATCTGGTCGTCCCGGCTCATGGCCGGCATGGTGCCAGACACCGCCCGGCAGCGTAGAGTCCGACGCATGCGCAACCCCACCTTGACCGCCACCGACGCGGCCGGCCGCCGCGTCAGCTACCGCGACCGCAAGCGCTGGCTGTGGGCGCTGTCGGTGGTCTATCCGCTGGTGCCGCTGGTCGCCATCGGCCTGCATGCCGCGACCGGCCAGCCGCTGTGGCTGCTGCTGCCGCTGGCCATCGGCTACATCGGCGGGCCGCTGCTCGACGCCTGGCTGGGCGAGGACGAGAACAACCCGCCCGAGGCGGTGGTGCCGCAGCTGGAGGCCGACCGCTACTACCGCTGGCTGACTTATGCGGTGGTGCCGCTGCACTTCCTGACGCTGATCGGGTGCGCGGTCTGGGCCGGCACGCAGGACCTGCCGGTCTGGGCCTTCCTGGTGCTGGCCTATGTGGCCGGCACGACCTCGGGCCTGGGCATCAACACCGGCCACGAGCTGGGCCACAAGCACACCGCGCTGGAGATCTGGCTGGCCAAGCTGGTGCTGGCGGTGCCGGCCTACGGCCACTTCCGCATCGAGCACAACCGCGGCCACCACCGCTTCGTGGCCACGCCCGAGGACCATGCCAGCGCGCGCATGGGCGAGAGCATCTACCGCTTCGCGCTGCGCGAGCTGCCCGGCGGCATCCGCCGCGCCTGGGCGCTGGAAGCCGAACGCCTGAAGCGCGAAGGCCGCAGCCCCTTCAGCCCGCACAACGAGATGCTGCAGAGCTATGCCGTCACGCTGGCGCTGCAGGGCACGCTGATCGCGCTGTACGGTTGGGCGATGGTGCTGTTCCTGGCCATCCACAACGTCGTTGCCTGGTGGCAGCTGACCAGCGCCAACTACGTGGAGCACTACGGCCTGCTGCGCCTGAAGGGGCCCGACGGCCAGCTGGAGCGCTGCCAGCCGCACCACTCGTGGAACGCCAACCACACCTATACGAACCTGGTGCTGTTCCAGCTGGAGCGGCACAGCGACCACCATGCCAACGCGGCGCGGCGCTACCAGAGCCTGCGCCATTTCCCGGACCTGCCGCAGCTGCCCAGCGGCTACTTCGGCATGTTCCCGCTGGCCTACGTGCCCCGGCTGTGGTTCAAGGTGATGGACCCGCGGCTGCTGGCGTTGCCGCACATCCGCGGCGACTTCTCGAAGATCAACGTCTGCCCGCGCCGGCGTGACGCGCTGTTGGCGCGCTACGCCAATCAGGCGGCCAGCGCCAGCTCGTCGGCCTGAGCGCGCAGCCGCTGCAGCACCTGCGGCAGGCTCAGCCGCTGCTGCAGCACGGTGCTCATCTTGGCGCTGCAGCGGCCGGCCACCTGCTCGAAACCGAACCAGCCGTAGCCGTCCATCTCGGGCAGGCGCTGGCCGGTCCCCCACTCGGAGAAGTGGCTTTCGCAGCGCAGCGTGGTCACGTCGAAGCGCGGCATCAGCGTGGCGAACAGGTACAGGTCCTTCTTCGCGCGGTACTCGAAGCGGCCCAGCTCGAGCAGCGCATCGGCCGCCAGCTGCAGGCCGGTTTCCTCGCGCGTCTCGCGCAGCGCCGACTGCAGCGGCGTCTCGCCCTCGTGCTGGCCGCCCTTGGGCAGGTCCCATTCGTCCTGGCCCGTCACGTGGCACAGCAGCAGCTCCTGCTGCGCGTTCAGGATCAGGATGCCGCAGCTCAGGCGGCGCAGGGTGACGGAGGCGTCCATGGGGCTATCAACGGCACAAGCGCACTTTCGGTTGAATGCCATGCCGCGCGAGGGACATGGCCAACGGACGGATTGCACGAAGCATGCCCATGCAGCATCGCGCAGCGGGCCCCGGCCTGATGCCCGGAGAAGCGCGGCGAAGCGCCGCCGTCTTCAGCGCAGCGGGATCTTCAGGGCCGCGTCCACCGGCACCACGCTGACGCTGTTCTGCGGCGAGCCCTCGATGACACGATCCGAATAGCTCAGGTAGACCAGCACGTTGCGCTTGACGTCCACCATGCGCACGATGCGCATCTTCTTGAAGACCAGCGAGATGCGCTCGGTGAACATGTCCTCCTGCTTCGGCAGCGGCTTCGGGATCGCGATCGGCCCCACCTGCCGGCAGGCGATCGAGGCCTCGGCCTTGTCCTCGGCCAGGCCCAGCCCGCCCTTGATGCCGCCGGTCTTGGCGCGCGACAGGTAGCAGGTGACGCCCGCCACCTTGGGGTCGTCGTAGGCCTCGACCACGATCTTGTGGTCCGGCCCGATCCACTGGAACACCGTGTCCACCTCGCCGATCGGGTCGGCCTGTGCCGCGGCCGCCAGGGCCAGGCAGGCCCAGGCGATCAGTTGCTTGCTCATGACAGTCCTCCGCTGGGCGCGTAGCCTAGCGCCACCACCACCGCCCCGCCTCGACCATGCCCGACACCCCCACCGACTGGCCCGCCCTCGTCGACGAGCTGAACCGCCTGCTGCGCCTGAAGACCACGCCGATCGGCATGAAGCTGTTCGAGCGCGTCGAGGACATGCAGGCCATCCCCAAGATCCGCCGGCCGAGCGCCATCCACACCGCCGACCAGATCGTCGCCCAGGCCGCGCGGCTGGGCTTCACGGTGGGCATCACCCGCGAAGACCTTGTGGGCGCGCAATGCGGCGCGGTGCTGGGCCTGCACCCGCAGGACGACGAATGGCTGTCCGGCCAGGCCATGGCCGGCGTGTGGTTCGCCACGGTCGAGGATTCGGCCGCGCACCAGCGCGCGATGAGCGTGGTGCCGCACGGCAGGTACCGCGCGATCGCGGTGTCGCCGCTGGCCAGCGGCCGGCTTGATCCGCCGGACATCTGCCTGGTCTATGCCACGCCGGGGCAGATGATCCTGCTGATCAACGGCCTGCAGTGGTCGGGCTACCAGCGCTTCGACTGGAGCGTGGTCGGCGAATCCTCCTGCGCCGACAGCTGGGGTCGCGCGCTGGCCACCGGCCAGGCCAGCCTGTCGATCCCCTGCTTTGCCGAGCGGCGCTACGGCGGCGTGCTCGACGACGAACTGCTGATGGCGCTGCCGCCGGCCGACCTGCCCAAGGCCATCGCCGGCATGCAGGCGCTGGCGAAGAACGGGCTGCGCTACCCCATCCCGCAGTACGGCATCCAGGCCGACGCGCGGGCCGGCCTGGGCGCCAGCTATCCGGCCAGGAAGCCGGGCTGAGCGCCGGCCTCAGCCCGGGCTGAGGCGCGGCGGCGGGTGGCGCCGCGCCCAGGCATAGCCGGCCTGCACCAGCCCGGCCGCCAGGCCCAGCGCCACGCCGATCTGCCAGGCCAGCGTGTACGAGCCGGCCAGGTCGAAGATCAGCCCGCCGCCGAAGGCGCCGACGAAGCTGCCCAGCTGGTGGCCGACGAAGGCCACGCCGCTGAGCATGGCCTGCCAGCGCAGGCCGAAGGTCTCGGCGATCCAGCCACTGACCAGCGGCGCCACGCCCAGCCACAGGAAGCCCATGATCGCCGCGAACACCAGGGTGCCGGCCGGCGTGGGCGGCGCCACGAAGTACCAGGCCAGCGTCAGCGAGCGCAGCGTGTAGATCAGGCCCAGCAGCACCAGCTTGTTCCAGCGCCCGCCGGCCCAGCCGAAGAACAGGCTGCCCAGCACGTTGAAGCCGCCAATCACGCCCAGCGCCTGCGCGCTGAGCATCGGGTCCATGCCGCAGATGTCCAGGTACGAGGGCAGGTGCGTGGTCAGGAAGACCAGCTGCATCCCGCACACGAAGTAAGTGATTGCCATCACCACGAACAACGGATTGCGTAGCGCCACGCCCAGCGCCGCGCGGGCGTTCTCGCCCTCGCCGCGCTGCGGCGGCAGCGGCAGCGCGTCCACCTTGCCGGCCGACCAGGCCGCGGGCAGCATCAGCAGCGCCAGCACCGCGAAGCCCCAGACACCCACCCGCCAGCCGTAGCCCTGGGCCAGCGCCTGGCCCACCGGCGCGGCCACCATCGCGCCCAAGGACCCGGCCGCCGAGACGATGCCCAGCACCGTGCTGCGCAGCGCCACCGGCACCGGCCGGCTGGCCGCCGCCAGCGCCAGCGCGCTGCCGTTGCAGGCCAGCGCCGCGCCGATGGCCACGCCGGCGCCCAGCACCACCATCACCAGCCCCTGCGACAGCGCCAGCATCACCAGCCCGGCGATGTACAGCAGCGCGCCGCCCACCATCAGCCCGCGCATGCCCAGCCGCGCCGCCCAGGCGCCGGCCAGCGGCTGCAGAAAGCCCCAGGCCAGGTTCTGCACCGCGATGGCCAGCGTGAAGTCCGATACCGAGATGCCGACGTCGCGCGTCAGCGGCGACATGAACAGCCCCAAGCTCTGGCGCAGGCCCATGGCCAGGCTCAGCATCACCGAGGCGCCGATCAGGATCGGCAGGGAGGGGCGCAGCGCGCGCAGCGTGGACATCGGGTGGGGGGCGCGGCCGGCGGCCGGTGCCGGGGCATAGCCGGCGGCGCGCCGCGCCGTCTATCGCCGCCGGGACAGCGCCGGCTCAGTCGGCGGCGCTGGCCGCACGGGCGGCGCCGGCCTGCAGGGCCGCATCCAGCTGGCCCTGCGTCTTCGCCTGCTGCGCCTGGGCCTGCCGCGCGCCGGTGGCCGACACGGCCGCCGCGGTAGCGGCCGTGCCAGCGACCTCGGCGCCGCAGCCGGCCAGGGCGGCAACGGTCAGTAGCAGCAGAGGGCGGAACGGGCGCATCGCCGCATTGTCGGCCGCGGTTGCCGTGGCGGTGCGCCCGCGCCGGCGTCATCCGTGCCACAGCGCACGCCGGGCGCGCCGGCTACGATGGCCGCCCCGCCAGGAGACGACGATGCAATTCACCCGACTCGGCCGCACCGGGCTGCAGGTCTCGCGCCTGTGCCTGGGCTGCATGACCTACGGCGACCCGGCGCTGGGCGCGCACCCGTGGACGCTGCCCGAGGCACAGAGCCGGCCGCTGATCCGCGCGGCGGTCGAGGCCGGCATCAACTTCTTCGACACCGCCAACATCTATTCCAACGGCAGCTCGGAGGAGATCGTCGGTCGCGCGCTGCGCGAATACGCCCGGCGCGACGAGATCGTCGTCGCCACCAAGCTGCGCTTCGGCTGGGGCAAGGGGCCCAACAGCGCCGGCCTGTCGCGCAAGGTGGTGCTGGCCGAGGCCGACGCCAGCCTGCGCCGGCTGGGCATGGACCATGTGGACCTGCTGCAGATCCACCGCTGGGACCCGGACACGCCGATCGAGGAGACGATGGAGGCGCTGCACGACCTGGTCAGGGCCGGCAAGGTGCGCTACCTGGGCGCCTCGTCGATGTGGGCCTGGCAGTTCGCCAAGGCTCAAGGTGTGGCTGAAGCGCACGGCTGGACGCGCTTCGTCAGCATGCAGCCCGAGCTGAACCTGCTGTACCGCGAAGAAGAGCGCGAGATGCTGCCGCTGTGCCGCGACCAGGGCGTGGGCGTGATCCCGTGGAGCCCGCTGGCCCGCGGCCGGCTGGCGCGGCCCTGGGGCGAGGCCACGCCGCGCATCGACAGCGACGCTTTCGGCAAGGCGCTGTTCGCCCACACCGAGGACAACGACCGCGAGATCGCCGCCGCTCTGGCCCAGGTGGCCGAAGCCCGCGGCGCGCCGCGCGCGCAGGTGGCGCTGGCCTGGGTGCTGGCGCAGCCCGGTGTCACCGCGCCGATCATCGGCGTCTCGCGGCCCGAGCAGTTGGCCGATGCGGTGGCCGCGTTGGCGCTGAGCCTGTCCGACGCCGAGAAGCGCGCCCTCGAGGCGCCGTACCGGCCGCATCCGGTAGTCGGTTTCTAGGGCGCGCGATGGCGGCGCTGGTGCTCTTCAGCGGCGGGCAGGATTCCACCACCTGCCTGGTCTGGGCGCTGCAGCACCACGACCGCGTCGAGACCCTGGGCTTCGACTACGGCCAGCGCCACCGCGTGGAGCTGGACTGCCGGCTCACCGTGCTGCAGCGGCTGCGCGAGGCCTTCCCCGACTGGGCGCCCCGGCTGGGCGAGGACCATCTGCTGGACCTGCCCGTGCTGGGCCAGCTCAGCGACACCGCGCTGACGCGCGAGCAGGCCATCGTCTACCAGCGCGACGGCCTGCCCAACACCTTCGTGCCGGCGCGCAACCTGCTGTTCCTGACGCTGGGCGCGGCGCTGGCCTGGCGCCGCGGCATCGCCACGCTGGTGGGCGGCATGTGCGAGACCGACTATTCCGGTTACCCCGATTGCCGGCAGGACACGATGCAGGCCATGCAGCAGGCGCTGAGCCTGGGCATGGGCCGGCCGGTGGTCATCGAGACCCCGCTGATGCAGCTGGACAAGGCCGCCACCTGGGCGCTGGCGCGCACGCTGGGCGGCGAGGCGCTGCTGCGCATCGTGCGCGACGACACCCACACCTGCTACCTGGGCGAGCGCCGCAGCCACCACCCATGGGGCTGGGGCTGCGGTGACTGCCCGGCCTGCGCGCTGCGCCGCCGGGGCTACGAGGCCTTCGTCGCCGCCGGCTGAGTGGCGGCCGGCGGCCGCGTCAGTCGATCAGCCAGACCTCGACGCGGCGCGCCTCTTCCGGCGGGCCGCCCAGCTCCATCTGCTCGGGCTTGCGCAGCTGCACGCGCTGCGCCTCGGCGCCCAGCGCCAGCAGCGCCATGCGCACGGCGATGGCGCGGCGCTTGGCCAGGTCGGCGTTGTGGGCGGCGTCGCCGCTCGGGTCGTGGTAGCCGGCGACGATCAGCTTCTTCGCCGGCTCGGCACTCAGCGCCTGCAGCGCCGGGGCCAGCGCGGCTTGCGCGTCGGGCTGCAGCGCGGCCTGGTCCAGCTCGAAAAACACCCGCACCACCACCACGCCGCTGCGCGCCACCTCCACCAGCACCTCGGTCTCGGCCGCGGCGGCCGGCGTGGCCGCCACCGCCGCCGGCTTGGCGGCGTGCTTGGCGTTCATCGTGCGGAGCACCAGCCCGAAGATCAGGCCGAAGATCAGCAGCAGGATGATCGCCAGCACCGCCCAGACGGCAATGCGCGCGCCTTCGTCTTGTTCGTCCATCGTCTTGTCCGGGCGTCGCGCCCGCTCCCCTTTGAAAACAGCGCGCGATTCTGCCAGCCGGGCCTGTCGCCCGGGTGACGCGCACCGCGTGAAACCCCGGTGCGACGCCGCGCCGGCCGGCGACATACTCGGCGCCCACCCTTTCTACCTGCCGGAGCCGCGCGCATGAATGCACCCCACGCCCCGATCACCCAGTCGATGTTCTCGATGGACCCGAGCGACCCGCTGAACGACCTGCGCATGTCCGAAGGCGCGCGGCCGCTTTACGAGCACGTCAAGCGCTTCATCCGCGACACCGCCGCGCCGATGGCCGAGAAGTACGAGGCGCTGGGCGCCAACCGCACCGGCGACGACCGCTGGACTTACGCGCCCGGCCAGCTGGAGCTGCTGGACGCCGCCAAGGCCCAGGCCAAGAAGGAAGGGTTGTGGAACTTCTTCCTGCCCAATGCCGAGACCGGCGAGGGCCTGAGCAACCTGGACTACGCCTACATCGCCGCCGAACTCGGCAAGGTGCCGCTGGCCAGCGAGTGCATGAACTGCTCGGCCCCCGACACCGGCAACATGGAGGTGCTGGAACGCGTCGGCACGCCCGAGCAGAAGGCCAAGTGGCTGAAGCCGCTGCTCAACGGCGAGATCCGCTCGGCCTATGCGATGACCGAGGTGCACCATGCCTCGTCCGACGCGCGCAACATCGCCACCAGCGCGCGGCTCGAAGGCAATGAGTACGTGATCAACGGCGAGAAGCACTACATCTCCGGCGCCGGCAGCCCGCGCTGCAAGATCCTGATCACGATGGTGCGCACCAACCCCGATGCGCCCTCGCACCAGCAGCAGTCGATGATCCTGGTGCCCAAGGACACCCCGGGCGTGAAGATCATCGGCGCGATGCATGTGTTCGGCGAGGACCACGCGCCGCACGGCCACATGCACATCGTCTTCGACAACGTGCGCGTGCCCAAGGAGAACATCCTGCTCGGCGAAGGCCGCGGCTTCGAGATCAGCCAGGTGCGCCTGGGCCCGGGGCGCATCCACCACTGCATGCGCAGCATCGGCCAGGCAGAGAAGGCGCTGGACCTGATGGTGCAGCGCGGCGTCTCGCGCGAGGCCTTCGGCCGCAAGCTGGCCTGGCTGGGCGGCAACGTCGAGCACATCTCGCGCGCGCGCATCGACATCGAGGCCATGCGCCTGATGGTGCTGAAGGCCGCCAAGGCGATGGACGTGCTGGGCAACCGCGAGGCGCGCATCTGGGTGCACATGGTCAAGGCCATGGTGCCCGAGCGGGTGTGCCAGATCATCGACCAGGCCATCCAGATGCACGGCGCGCTGGGCGTGTCGCAGCACACGCCGCTGGCGCGCATGTACGCGATGCAGCGCACATTGCGCCTGGCCGACGGCCCCGACGAGGTGCACCACCTGGTGGTCGGCCGGCAGGAGATCGGCCACCACCAGACGCTGAGCGAGGACCTGAGCTCCGCGGCCGTCTGGCGCAACTGAAGGCGAGCATGACGCGCGACGAGGCCATCGCGGCCACCACCGGCCCCGGCCAGCCCTACGAGCTGGTGGACGCCGTCATCGGCGGCCGCGCGCTGCGCGTGTTCAGGCATGCGCCGCCCTCGCTGCGCGCGATGTTCGAGCAGACCGCCAGCGACCTGCCCTTCCTGGCCTACGAGGACGAGCGCTGGAGCTTCGCGCAAGCCTGGCAGGCCGCGGCGCGCATCGGCCATGTGCTGGTGCACGACTGCGGCGTGCGCCACGGCGAGCGCGTGGCCATCGCCATGCGCAACTACCCCGAATGGGTGCTGGCCTTCACCGCCATCACCGCCATCGGCGCGGTGGCGGTGGGCATCAACGCCCACTGGCAGGCCGACGAGCTGGCCTATGCGCTGACCGACGGCGACGTGCGCGTGGTCTTCGCCGATGCCGAGCGGCTGCAGCGCCTGGCCGAATGCGGCCTGACTGGGCTGCAGCTGCTGGCGGTGCGCACCGAACCCTCCGCGCCCGGCGCCCGCGCGCTGGCCGCGCTGACCGCCGCGGCGGGCGACGTGCCGATGCCGCCGGCCGAGATCGCCCCCGAAGACCTGGCGATCATGATGTACACGTCCGGCTCCACCGGCCACCCGAAGGGCGTGCCCTCCACCCAGCGGCAGGTGCTGACCGCGCTGCTGTCGTGGGAGGCCGACCGCCGCATCGGCGAGCTGGTGGCCGGCATCGAGCCGGTGCCGCCGGCCGTGCAGCCGGGCACGCTGCTGGCCGTGCCGCTGTTCCACGTGACCGGGCTGCATGCGTCCTACCTGGTCAGCTACCGGCAGCAGCGGCGCATGGTCTGCATGTACCGCTGGGATGCCGAACACGCCGCCCAGCTGATCGAGCGCGACAAGCTCAGCTCAGTGGTGGCGCCGGCCGCCGTCACCGGCGACCTGGTGCGCGTGGCGCAGCAGGGCCAGCACGACCTGAGCAGCCTGCTGGCGGTGGGCGGCGGCGGTGCACCGCGCGCGCCCGAGCAGGTGCGGCAGATCGCAGCCAGCTTTGGCCAGGCACTGCCCAACATCGGCTGGGGCATGACCGAGACCAACGCCATCGGCGCCGGCAACAGCGGCGAGGACTATCTGCGCAAGCCCGCCAGCTCGGGCCGCTGCTCGCAGGTGTTGCAGCTGAAGGTGGTGGACGAAAGCGGTCACTCACTGCCCACCGGCCAGCGCGGCGAGCTGCTGATCCGCGGCACCTCCATCTTCAACGGCTACTGGAAGCGGCCCGAGGCCAACGCCCAGGCCTTCACCGACGGCGACTGGTTCCGCACCGGCGACGTGGCCTACATTGACGACGAGGGCTTCCTGTTCATCGTCGACCGCATCAAGGACCTGATCATCCGCGGCGGCGAGAACATCGGCTGCGGCCATGTCGAAGCCGCGCTGCTGATGCACCCGCTGGTGCAGGAAGCCGCCGTCTACGCCGTGCCCGACGAACGCCTGGGCGAGGAGGTCGGCGCCACCATCCACGCCAGCGAGGCGCTGGACCTGGACGAGCTGCGCCAGTTCCTGTCCACCCACCTGGCGCGCTTCGAGATGCCGCGCTACATCGTGCGCGCCGACGCGCCGCTGCCGCGCACCCCGTCCGGCAAGATCTTCAAGCGGCAGATCCGCGAGGCCGCGCTGGCGCAGATCGACCGGCGATGAAAAAAGGCGGCCCGTGGGCCGCCTTTCAATGGGGGCTCCTCTCAGGCTCTAGCTGGCCCAGCCTTGCAGCGCATAGGGGATCAGCGGCGCGACGCTCACCGCAACAATGGCCCACATCGCAGCACGGTCCCAGAGGTTCAATTCCCGCTCGTTCATGGCAAGACTCCTCAGTTGTAGGTTAAACGACACAGGTCAAAAATTTACCTGCGGTTCGTTCTCTCTGCCGGGACTTGCGGGTTAACCCTGTTGCGGCACTGGCAGGCCGGCGTTCCAGCGCCGGGTGTCAGCCCCGGTGGACGGCGCCCTCAGCGGCGCAGCAGCAGCAGCGCGCCGGCGACGATCAGCGCCGCCGAGCCCAGGCTCCAGGCGGAGGGGATCTCGCCGAACAGCAGCCAGCCCAGCGTGGCCGCCCACACCAGGCCGGTGTATTCCAGCGGTGCGGCGCGGCTGGCCTCCACGTGGGTGAAGGCCCAGGTGATGCACATCAGCCCGCCGGTGGCCAGCAGGCCGATCAGCAGCACCGGGCCCAGGTCGGCCCAGCTCATCGGCTGCCAGGTCAGCGCCACCGGCCCGGCCAGCAGCAGCGTCGGCAGGAGGTTCTGCACCAGCAGGATGGTCCAAAGCGCGTCGCGCTGCGCCTGGTGCCGGGCCAGCACCACCACGCCGGCATAACAGACGGCCGACACCAGCGCGGCCAGCTGGCCTTCGATGCCGGCGGCGCTGCCGGCGCTGGCCTGGGCCTGCAGCTCCGGCCACAGCCCCACCGCGCAGCCCAGCACGCCCAGCGCCAGCGCCGCCCAGATCCAGCGGCCGGGCCGCTCTCCCAGCGCCAGCATCGCCAGCAGCGAGATGAAGATCGGCGCGGTGTAGCCCACCGCCACCGCCTGCACCAGCGGCAGCAGCTTCAGGCTGTGGAACCAGGCCACCAGCGCCGCCAGCAGCAGCACGCTGCGCAGCGCGTGCAGCGGCCAGCTGGCGCGCGGCGGCATCGGCGTGCGGAACCAGCCCCACAGCGCCACCGCGTACAGGCTGCCGCTGGCAAAGCGCAGGAAGGTCAGCTGCAGCGCGTCGAAGCGGCCGGTCAGCGTCTTGACCGTGGCGTCCATGCCGATGAACAGCGCCGCCGCCAGCGCGGCCGCGGCCAGCGGCGCGGCGGCCGAGACCGCCACTCAGGCGCCGCCGCACGCCGCGCGCTGTGGCGCGTGGAGGGCGGGGGTCGGTGGGCGGCGCCGGGCTTGCATGGCGCGGATTATCGGGGGCCGCCCCGGGTGTGACCGATTGCGCGCGCCAGGCCGGGCCGCGCGCCGGCCGGCGGCCCGGCTTGATGCATCGCAAACCGCGCCGCCGCCCGGCCGCCTACCTTGGGCAGCCCTGCGCCTTGGGAGCCCTGCCGTGCACCTGACCCTTTACGACGACCGCGGCCACCGCTGCCTGATGTTCAGCCACGGCGGCAGCGAAGGCGTGCAGGCCAACCAGTTCCTGGTGGTGGACGGCGATGCCGGCGCGCTGATCGACCCCGGCGGCAACCTGGCCTACAGCGACCTGTACCTGGGCCTGACGCAGCACTTCGCGCCGCACCGCATCTCGGCGCTGATCGCCTCGCATGCCGATCCGGACATCATCGCCTCGCTGGACCGCTGGATGACGGCCTCGCAGGCGCCGGTGTACATCAGCACCGTGTGGGAACGCTTCGTGCCGCACTTCTGCAAGCCGGGCAAGACCACCCAGCGCGTGGTGGGCATCCCCGACCGCGGCATGGCCATCCCGGTGGGCGGCAGCAAGCTGTTGGCGCTGCCTGCGCACTTCCTGCACGCCGAGGGCAACTTTCAGTTCTGGGACGCGCGCAGCGGCATCCTGTTCAGCGGCGACCTGGGCGTCTCCCTCGGCGGCGACCCGATGAAGCCGATCACCGAGCTGGGCCCGCAGCTGCGCCACATGGAGGCCTTCCACAAGCGCTACATGGTCAGCAACCGCGTGCTGCGGCTGTGGGCGCGCATGGTGCGGCCGCTGCCCATCCGCATGCTGGTGCCGCAGCACGGCGCGCCATTGACCGGCCCGGCGGTGGCCCAGTTCATCGACTGGGCCGAAAGCCTGCACTGCGGCATCGACCTGATGAACGAGGCCGACTACGCGCTGCCGCCTGCCTGAGCGAAGGGCTCAGCCGCGCTGCACGTCCTGCGGCTCGGCGCCCAGCGCCACGATCATCTGCGAGACGGCGTCCAGCATCGCGTCCAGCCCGGCCTCGTCGGTGCCGCGCATCACCAGCGTGGTGCCGTAGCGGTCGTCGCGCTGGAAGGGGTAGCTGCCCAGGTCGATGTGCGGCCAGGCATCCTGGATCTCGCCCAGCCGCCGGGCCACCTGGCTTTCGGCCAGGAAGGCGGTGACGCTGCGCGAGCGCACGCTGGCGCCGCGCTTGAGCTTGCCGGCCAGCGAATCGGCCATCTGCTGCATCACCCGCGGGATGCCGGCCATCACGTAGACGTTGCCGATGTGGAAGCCCGGCGGCCCGAGCGGGTTGTCGATCAGCCCCGCGCCTTGCGGAATGCGCGCCATGCGCATGCGCGCGGCCATCACCTCGGGCGGGGCCGGCCGGCGCTGCAGCAGTGCAGCGATCTCTGGCGACACCACCAGCTCCACGCCAAAGGCCTTGGCGATGCAGTCGGCGGTGATGTCGTCGTGCGTGGGCCCGATGCCGCCGGTGGTGAACACATAGTCGTAGCGCGCGCGCAGCGCATTCACCGTGTCGACGATCTCGCGCTCGATGTCCGGCACCACGCGCGCCTCGCGCACCTGGATGCCGTATTCGTTGAGCTTCTTCGCCAGGTAGGCCAGGTTGGTGTCCTGCGTGCGGCCGGACAGGATCTCGTTGCCGATGATCAGCACGGCGGCCGTGACGACGGTGGGCTGGGCGGGCGCGGCGGACATCGGGGCTCCTGGGGCGGGCGGGAACGCGATGCTACGGAATCGGCGCGCCGCCTGTTAGCGTGGCGACTGTCCCACCATGCAGCGCATTTCCTTCCTCCTGGCAGTGGCCACCGGCCTGGCGCTGGCCGGCTGCGCGCACCCGCCCGCCAGCGTGCGCAACAGCCTGGGCATGGAGATGGTGCGCATCCCGGCGGGCGAGTTCCTGATGGGCAACGACGCCACGCCGCAGCAGCTGGCGCAGCAATACCCCGCCTACGAACCGCGGCGCCTGGAGGCGCTGGCCGACGAGGCGCCAGTGCACCGCGTGCGCATCACCCGGCCCTTCTACATGGGCAAGCACGAGGTGACGGTGGGCCAGTTCGCGCGCTTCTTGGTGGCCTCGGGCTACGTGCCCGAATCGGTGGCCGACGGCACTGGCGGCTATGGCTACAACCCGCAGTACGACCCGCGCACCCCCCCCCGCGGCGATGCCTTCGAGGGCCGGCAGCCGCGCTACAGCTGGCGCGACCCCGGCTTTGCGCAGACCGATGCGCACCCGGTCGTCAACGTCAGCTGGAACGACGCGGTGGCGCTGGCCCGCTGGCTGAGCCAGACCGAGCAGCGCCGCTACCGCCTGCCCACCGAAGCCGAATGGGAATACGCCTGCCGCGCCGGCACCCGCACCTACTACCACGCCGGCGACGACCCGGCCGCGCTGGCGGGCGTGGCCAACGTGTTCGATGCCGATTCGGCCGCGCTGTGGCCGCAGTGGCAGGCCTATGCGCTGCCCACGCACGACGGCTACGCCTTCACCGCGCCGGTGGGCAGCTTCGCGCCCAACGCCTTCGGCCTGCACGACATGCACGGCAACGTCTGGGAGTGGACAGCCGACTGGCACGAGGACGACTACTACGCCCGTTCGCCGGTGGACGACCCGCCCGGCCCGGCCGACGGCGCGGTGAAGGTACGGCGCGGCGGCTCGTGGCACAGCTGGCCGCTGTATGCGCGCTGCGCCTACCGCAACTGGAACGCGCCCAGCACCCGCTACACGTTGGTGGGCATCCGCCTGGTGATGGAAGCCCCCGAATGACGCTGCCTGCCGACCCGACCCGGCGCCTGCTGCTGTTGGCCCTGCTGGGCGGGCCGCTGCCGCCCGCTGCCGGCAAGGCCACCGCCGACGACTGGCCGCGCACGCTGGCCGTGCCCGGTGGCGTGGCCCGCGTGCCGCTGGGCGCCGCGGCCGCACGGCCCGCCGCCTTCGACGGCGAGGTGCCGCTGCTGGTGCAGGGCAGCCCGGCGGGCTGGACGGCGCTGGTGGGCATCGCGCTGGCCGCGGCGCCGGGCGAGGCGCGCATCCAGCTGCGCCCGGCCGACGGCGGCGCGGCGCGCGACATCGCCTACGCCATCGCACCCAAGCGCTATGCCGAGCAGCCACTGAAGGTGGCGCCGCGCCATGTGGAGCTGTCGCCCGAAGACCTGGCGCGCCACGAGCGCGAGCGCGCGCACCAGGCGGTCGTGATGGCCACCTGGAGCGAGCCGCCGCCGCCCACGCTGCAGATGCGCGTGCCGGTGCCGGGCCGGCGCTCGTCGTCCTTTGGCCTGCGGCGCGTGTTCAACGGCCAAGCACGCAACCCGCACAGCGGCATGGACATCGCCGCGCCCACCGGCACGCCGGTGCGCGCACCGCTGGCCGGCCGCGTGATCGACACCGGCGACTACTTCTTCAACGGCCAGACCGTCTGGCTGGACCACGGCGCCGGCCTGCTGACCATGGTGTGCCACCTGAGCCGCATCGACGTGCAGGTGGGCGACCGCGTGGCTGCCGGCCAGCCCTATGCCGCCGTGGGCGCCACCGGCCGCGTAACCGGCCCGCACCTGCACTGGTCGGTGATGCTGAACCGGGTGATGGTGGACCCGGCGTTGTTCATTGCATGAGCCGCTCGGCCAACGAACGCGGCGAATACAGCGTCACGCCACCAAAAGCCTGGCCATAGCCGGCGCCGAAATGTGTGCGGTCGCCTGTGACCAGCGCGTCGCAGCGCAGGCGCATGGCAGCCGCCAGCACGGGCCTGTCCTTCTCGGGTAGCCAGGACAAATCGGCGGACGGCACGGCGGCCACTGGCGCGGTGGCCGCCAGCCGCAAGTGCGGCAGGAGGGCTTCGAGCACGTCCATCGCCTCGGCGCCCTTGGCTTGGAGGTTGCGACGCGCCTCGATCACCACGTAGGCGTCCACCCAGCATTCGTGGCCCCGGTCGACCAGCAGACGCACGAGTGCACGCACGGCACCGTCGGACTTGGCAGCCGAGAACAGGATGTTGGCATCCAGGTACACCCGCATGCCTGCGGGCGCCCTAGCCTGCGCTTCGCCGGCGGCGGCCGGCCTTCACATGCGCCGCGTGGGCAGTCCGCGGCGCGGGCTCTTGCGCGGCAAGCACCTTGGCCAGATCGGCCTCCGCCGCGTCGAATTCGCGCTCACGCTCGGGCGTGTAGACCTCCAGCGGCAGCGTCACCGCCGGCCGCAGCAACAGTCCTTCGGGCGTGGTCTCGGCGATCAGCTGATCGTCAGCCTTGAGGCCCAGCGCCTGCCGCAACTTGGCCGGCAACGTGACCACGCCGCGGCTGGTGATCGTGACAGTAGCTTTCATGGTGGCAGATTAGCAGAGATGCAGCAATCCAGCCATGCAGCGGAGCAAGGCGACCCGCGTCAGAGCTCCAGATCGTCGCGCAGCGCCGCGATGCCGGCCTTGGCGCAGGCCTCGTCGGCGTCACCGCTGGGCGCGCCCGACACGCCGATGCCGCCGACGATGGAGCCGCCCGCCTCGATGCTGAGGCCGCCGCCCACCGCCGTGAAGCGCGGCACGCTGCGCAAGCCCGACGCCGGCTGGCCGGCCATCGTGGCCTTGGCCAGCTCGCTGGTGGGGGTGCGGAAGCTCACCGCGGTCCAGGCCTTGTTGGCCGCCACCATGGGCGTGTGCGCGCCGGCAAAGCGGTCGCGCAGCAGCGCCTGCGTCACGCCAGACCGATCCACCACCGCCACCGCCACCTGGAAGCCCTGCTTGCGGCATTCGGCCAAGGCGGCATTCACTGCCTTCTGCGCGGCCTCGGGTGTCAGGAGCCGGATGGCGTGCGTGGCCGGGCTGGACTGTGCGAACGCAGTTCCTGCGGCGAGCAGCGCCGCGGCGGCGGCAAGGGTCTTGTTCATGGCGTGAAGTCTCCTTGTGAGCTGTCGATGAGGCATGGGTGAACATGGTCGGATGTCGCCCGCTGTCTCATATTGCGGCGGATCAATGGCCGCCGAGGCAGAAGCCCGATCCAACGCCCGCCAGGTGCGCGGACACCATCGCCGAACCGCATCTCGGGTCTTCGCCGCCCGCGATGCGCCTCCAGCGCGAAGCACGCAAGTGCCCCGCCAAGCGCCGGCTTATCGGCGCACTGCGGCGGCCGGTGGCGGGTTGCAATCGGCGCACCCATGTTGTCCCAGGTGCAGAGCCCCATCGAGCGCGCCCGCGCGGCCGCGCCGGGCAGCGCCTTCGGCCGCTTCGAGCTGCGGCGCGTGCTCGGCGAAGGCGCGCAGGCCACGGTGTGGCTGGCCTTCGACCAGCGGCTGGAACGCGACGTGGCGCTGAAGCTGATGCGCGCGCCGGCCGGCGCCGACCCGGTGGCGGTGGGCGAGTGGCTGCGCGAGGCGCGCAGCGTCAGCCGCCTGAACCACCCGCACATCGTGCAGGTGCACGATGCCGACCTGCAGGGCGGCCAGCCCTACCTGGTCTTCGAGTACGTGGCCGGGCCGACGCTGGCGGCGCACCTGAAGGCCCGCGGCGCGCTGCCGGCCAACGAGGCGGTGTCGCTGATGATCGACGTGCTCGACGCGCTGCAGGCCGCGCACGAGGCCGGCGTGGTGCACCGCGACCTGAAGCCGTCCAACGTGCTGCTCGGCCCCCAGGGCCGGGCCCGCGTCACCGATTTCGGCATTGCCGCGCGGCTGGACGATGCGCGCGACCACGACGGCATCGTCGGCACGCCCGGCTACATGTCGCCCGAAGCCACGCGCGGTGCAGCACCGGCCGCGGCGATGGACCTGTTTGCGGTGGGCGTGATGCTCACTGAAGCGCTGTGCGGGCACCGTCTGGTGCGGCAGCGCGACCCGCACGAGGCCATGCGCCAGGTGGCCGAGCAAGACCTGGCGCTGCCCGAGGGCCTGGCCGCCGAGGTCGACGACCGCCTGCGTGCGATGCTGCGCCGTGCGCTGCAGCGCGACCCGGCGCAGCGCTGGGCCAGTGCCACCGAGTTCCGCGACGCACTGGCCGGCTGGCTGGCGCCGCCCACCGGCACCGACCCGGCCGCCGCCAACGAAGCCCAGGGCAAGGCCGCCAGCGGCGCACTGGATTTCCTGCTGCGCCGCATGCGCCACAACAGCGACTTCCCGGCGCTGTCGGAATCGGTGGCGCGCATCCAGCGCGTGGCCAGTTCCGACACCGGCAACCTGGACAGCCTGTCGGCCGAGATCCTGAAGGACGTGGCGCTGACCAGCAAGCTGCTGCGCCTGGTGAACACCGTGCGCTACAAGGCCGCAGGCGGCAACATCGGGACCGTGTCGCGGGCCGTGGCGCTGGTGGGCTTCAACGGCATCCGCAACCTGGCGATGAGCCTGGTGCTGCTGGAGCACATGCAGGACAAGGCCCATGCCAGCCAGCTGCAGGAAGAGTTCCTGCGCTCGCTGCTGGCCGGCATGCTGGCCAGCGAGCTGGGCACGATGGTGCGCGACAGCGAGCAGGCCTTCATCGGCGCGATGTTCCAGAACCTGGGCCGGCAGCTCACCGAGTTCTACTTTCCGCAGGAGGCGCGCCAGGTGCGCGGCATCGTCACCGCCGCCGCGCGCCCGCCGGCCCGCCCGGTGTCGGAGGACGACGCCGCCAGCCGCGTGCTCGGCCTCAGCTACGAGGCGCTGGGCCTGGGCGTGGCCCGCGTCTGGGGCCTGCCGCCGGCGCTGCAGGCCTGCATGCTCAAGCCTGCCGGCGAACCGCCCGCGCGCGCGCTGGGCGATGCCGCCGAGCGCGTGCGCTGGATGGCCCATGCCGCCAACCAGGTGGCCGATGCATTGCTGCAGGCCACCCCGGAGGAAGCGCCGGCGCGCATCGCCGCGCTGGGCAAGCGCTATGCGCGCGCGCTGGGCGTGGACGCCGAGCGCTTCAGCGCCGCCGCCGACAGCGCGCGGCAGCGGCTGAGCGAGATGGTGCAATCGATGCACATGCAGGTGGGCGCCAGGACGCCGGCGCATCGGCTGCTGGCCCCGCGGCCCGAGGCCGTGGCGCCCCAGGCGGGCGCCGCCCCGCAGGACCTGCTGGCCAGCCACACGCTGCAGGCCACCTTGCCAATGACCCGGCCCGCCGAGGGCAGTGCCGAGAGCGCCGAGGCCGTGCTGGTGGCGGGCATCCAGGACATCACCAACACCATGGTGGAGGACTTCGCGCTGAACGACGTGCTGCACATGGTGCTGGAGACGATGTTCCGCGCGCTGGGCTTCAGGCGCATCGTCTTCTGCCTGCGCGATGTGCGCAGCCAGCAGATCACCGGGCGCTTTGGCCTGGGCGACGATGCCGCGGCGGTGGTCCAGCGCTTCCGTATTGCGCTGGGGCGCAGCAGCGACCTGTTCAGCGCCGTGTGCAGCAAGGGCGCCGACATGCTGGTGACCGATGCCACGCAGCCGCGCATCGCCGCCAGCCTGCCGGCCTGGTACCGCGAAGGCGTCGACGCGCCGTGCTTCCTGCTGCTGCCGATGCAGATGCAGGGCAAGCCGCTGGCGCTGATCTATGCGGACATGCCGCGCCAGGGCGGCATCCGACTGAGCGAAAAGGAGCTGGCGCTGCTGCGCACGCTGCGCAACCAGGCATTGATGGCGTTCAGGCAGGCAGCTTGACCGCTGCCTCGGTCAGGCAGCGTCGGCGGCTGCGGCAAAGCGCCGCGCTACGTCCGACAGCGACACCTTCACCCGCTCAACGATCGGCGAGGTGCCGTGCGCGGCCAGCACCAGCTCGTGCGTGGCGCGCGTCATCGCCACGTAGAGCAGCCGCGCCGCGTCTTCCAGCGTCTCGTCGCGCATCGGCAGCGCCTGAAGTCCGGCGACGAACACCAGCGGGAACTCCAGGCCCTTGGCGCTGTGCATCGTCAGCAGCCGCACGCTGGGCTGACGCCAGTCGAAGCGCCTGAAGGCCTGCGAGTTCATCGACTGCACCTGCAGCCGGCGGCGCGCCAAGGCCTGCTCGATGGGCCGCATCAGGTACTTGGCCCGGCACAGCACCGCGATATCGCCCAGCGGCATCCCCGCCGCGCGGGCGGCCTCGATGCGCTCGGCAATCAGCTCGGCTTCCTCGCGCTCATCCCGTGCCTGCAGCAACACCGGCAGCGAGCCGCGCCGCCCGGCACTGGCCGGCTGCACCAGCGGAATCTCGTCCTCGTCGCGGCTTTCGCCGGCGCCCTGCAGCAGGCTTTGCGCGCAATGCATCGCCAGGGCCAGCACCTCGGCCGTGTTGCGGTAGTTCATTTTCAGGATGCTGGTGCGGCCGCGCGCCTCGATGCCCACGCTGGCGAAGTTGAACTTGCGCCGCTTCTTCTGGTAGATGGACTGCGCGTCGTCGTACAGCACCAGCAGGCTGTTGGTGGCCGGGTTCACCAGCTGCACCGCCATGCGCAGCCAGGCGTCCTCGAAGTCGTGCGCCTCGTCCACCAGCAGCGCGGTGTATTGGCCGCCGGGCACAAAGCCGGTCTGCAGCGCACGTTCCACCGTGCCCACTATCACGCGGTAGCGCTCGTTCATGTCCGCCGTGGGTGGCATGGCCAGTTGGTAACTGTTGACCACGTCGTTGCACCAGGCGTGAAAAGTGCGCACCTGCACCCGCTCGTCCACGCCGCGCTGCCGCAATTGCGCGGCCATGCGATCGGCCAGTGTGCGGTTGAAGCACAGCACCAGCACCGGCTGGTCAGGTTGCGCCGCGGCCGCCAGGTACTGCGCGCGAAAGATCAGGATCATCGTCTTGCCCGACCCGGCGGCCCCATGGATGACACGGTGGCCCTCGCCCAGCGTGCGGGCGATCTGCTCCTGCTGCAGATCCATCACCTGGAGCAGGTCGGGCAAGGCCGGGGCGGCAGCGGCATCGTTGCCAAAGTCCAGCGCCCCCTGCTGCTGCACGCGCAGCTCGGGGAACAGGTGCCATCGGATGCGGTCGCGCTGCGGCAGTGTCAGCGTGTGCGGGTAGGCCACGGTGAACAGGCCCCACAGCCGCTTCTGGAACACGCCCGGGTCAATCGTCTCGACCAGGTCGTCGCGCATCAGCACCTGGTGCGGCGCAAACACCTCGGCGAAGTCGCTGCCCTCCACCTCGGCCTGGGTGATACGCGAGAACACCACGCCCCAGCCATAGGGAAACAGCAGCTTGCCGCGGAAGGCTCCGTGGGCATGGACCAGCGCCGGGTCGCGCTGCATCAGCTCCACCAGCTCCAGGGCATAGTCGCGCGCCTGCCGCAGCGGGTTGGCCTCGGTAACCCGACCCCGCGGGGTGAGCAGTTCCACCTTGTCCCGATTGGCCGCGGCCAGCGTGGTGCGCCGCCAATCCTTCACCTCCAGCAGCAGGATGCCCTGGCGCGGGCTGAGGACCACGAAATCAGGCTGCCGCGCGCGCGGACCCACCGGCACGTTGTGCCAGACCAAGTAATCGTCTTCGAGACAGCGCTTCAGCTGGTGCAGTACCCGCCGCTCGCCCGCATTGCAGCGTTGGTCGACGTTGGTGAGGCCTTGGGGAAAGATCGCCACAGATGGGATCGTAGGTCAGCGTGGCGCGTTTGCGCTGCGAACGATTGCCGTGCCTGGCGATCCACAGGCTAGGCCCTTACCGCGATCGCTCCAGCGTATTGCGGCCCACGGTGTAGCAGTGCAGGCTCGTCGGAGCGAACTCGACTTCGATGCCGTCGACCGTCTTCACGCCCCTGGCCGTCCGCGTGGTCACCAGCGGCATGCGGCCGAGCTTGTGCAGGCGCGCGAACTCCAGCAGGCCTTTGACCTCGCGCGGGTCGTCCCAGGGCCGATCGGACCACTTCACCTCCACGGCAAAGCGGGGCTTCTGCCTGGCGTCGAGACTGACGAGGTCGACCTCGCCCTTCTTCCAGCGCGCGTAATGCAGCGACTCGATGTAGGCGTCGTTGTGCAGCCACTGGCTGAACACCGCCGTTTCCACCAAATGCCCGATGGCCGGGTGGTCCGCCGTCAGCGGCGCGAACAGTGCCGCCCGCATCGTCGAGTTCGTCAGGTACACCTTGAAGGTCATCGCCTTGCGGAAGCGAGCGGCGTTTTCGTCAACGCGGCGGATGCGCTTGATGAGGAATGCCGCCTCCAGGTAGTCGAGGTACTTGGCCAGCGTCGGCTTGCTGACACCGCTGGACTGGGCCAGCCCTTCCAGGCTGATTTCCTCCGCCGAGTTGTAGGCCACCGTATTGAACAGCGAGTTCAACTCCTGCACGTCGGCAATGCCATACAGGCTGGGCAGATCGCGCAGCAGCACCTTGTCGATGATGTCGTTCTTGATATAGCGACGCGGGTTGCGGCGCACCGCCTCGGAGAACACGGCCTCGGGATAGCCGCCGAAGTTCAGGTAGTTGATGAAAGCCTCGTTGAGGCCCGCGATGTCCAGGGCCCGGAAGCGCGAGGCTTCGTCGCTGTCGTCATCCGCGCCGACCAGGCCGTCCTCGGCGCCGGTAAAGCGCAGGTACTCGAAAAAGGTCAGTGGCGGCAGCACGAACTCGGTGAAGCGCCCGGCGCCGCTCTCAGCGCTCTTGTGCTTGAGCGCCGCGGCGGCCGAGCCGGTGGCCACGAAGCGGCAGCCGCGCTGCGTGTCCACCAACGACTTGAGATGAACCTCCCAACCCTTGAGGTATTGGATCTCGTCGAAGAAGACGTAAAGCGGCGTGCCCGGCGGGCGCTCGAATGCGCGCTGGAAACGCCGCACCAGGCCGTCCAGCCCCTGGCCGAAATAGGTCGGGGTTTCGAGCGACACATAGAGGATGTCGCGCCCGGCCACGCCGTCGCGCAGCAGCGCGTCAATGGCGTGGAAGACCATGATCGTCTTGCCCACCCGGCGCGGACCCAGCAGCAGCACGGCGCGCTGCGGCGCAGCCTGGCGCACCAGGCGGGCAAAGGGCGACAGGTACGCGCGGCGGGGGAACTCGGCGTAGTCCCGCTCTATGCCCGCGCCAGCCACCCACCAAGGGTTCTCTTCGCGCAGGCGGATGTCGATTTCCTGGTCGGAGACTTGCAACACCTCAGCGCGCTAAGAAAACAAGACAAACGCATTTTGTCTGATGGAGTTCAACAAGGCAACAGTCCTTATCTTGATTGACCGTGTCGTCTCGTTCAGTCGCCCAGGAGTTGCCGGCAAAAGGCCTCGACGCCCAGCACCGGGCACAGCCCGGGCGCGCCGGCCAGCGCCAGCAAGTCGCGGTCGCCGGACACCAGGGCGCGTGCCTTGCCGGCGACGACCAAGTGCAGAAAGGGCAGATCGAAGGGGTCGCGGCAGGCCGGCACGGCCGGCGGCGGATCGGGCACGCGCACCACCTCCACCCAGGGCATCAGGTCGGCCAGCAGTTCTTCCTGCTCAGCCGCGGACAGCTTGAACTTGGGATAGCCCAACACACGCAGCAGCTCCTGCGCGGTGGCCTTGCTGGCCAGCGGCACGAAGCGGCCGGACTGCCAGCCCACCCGCACGCGCGCCGCCGGCCCGCCGCCGAACAGCAGCGCGGACAACACCATGTGGGTGTCCAACACCACCCGGGGCGGCGCCATCGTCAGCGGGTGCGCGGGGCCTTCTTGCGGGCCGCCAGCCTGCTGCCGCGCGGGCCAGCCGCGGTATAGGTTGCCGGCGGCTCAGCCGCCACGGCCCCTTTTGGGCCACCGCGCGCCCAGCGCACGGCGTCCGACACATCCGCATCGCCCAGGCCCAGCGCCGCCAGCTTGGCGCGCACCGCATCGCCACGCTGAATACGCACCGGCGTCAGCACGATCTGCCCGGCGCGCACCTCGACATCGAAGTACTCAGTGGCGCCCACCGAATCCACTGCGCTCTTGGGCAGCGTGAGCTGGTTCTTGGAGGTGAGTTTGGCGAGCATGGCACCGCCTTGAAGTAAGGGATCCTTACTCTAGCAGTGTGAGGCCTGACGCGCGACACCGCACTGTCGACGCTAGCCTATGCGCGCAGCAGACTTCAAGCAGGCCAGTAGATCTTGCGCAGCGATACCAGCCGCTGCGAATCCGCGTCCATCCGCTCGTAGTGCTCAAGGATCGCGCGCACCAGATCGTCCAGATCCATCAACGTGAGAGGAATGCTCGCGCGCTCCGCCTCGTAGCGTGCGTCCTTTGAAAACCCACCCGTGCTGACGTACAGGCCCTTGTCGTCCTTGTGCCGGCCGCCGAGGAAGCTGCGTACTTCCTGGCTACCCATGGCGCTGCCCGCGCGGTGCTTGACCTCCACCACGATGCGCGGGCTTTCGAAGCCAAAGCCGTCTGGCGAGGCGACGATGTCCTTGCCCCGGTCGGGGCCGCTGGGCGAGATGCGGGTCTTGTAGCCCATGGCGCGCAGCAAGCCGGCCACCAGCTCCTGCATGTCTTCCCAATCGAGCTGGCTGATCTTGTCCTTGATGAACTCGAAGGCCTTGCTCTGGATGTCCTTGTAGATCAGGTCGACCTGGGTCTCTTCTTCCACTGCCGCGGCGGCCGCCGGCGGCGCCACCGCACGGCCACTGGCCAGCTTTTCGATCTCGTCTGCCGCTTCAGCCGGCACCATGAACAGCGTCGCGATAGCACCCAAGCTATTGCGCGTGGCAACGGACAAGCCGTCACGCGCAACGACTCCGACCCACTTGACATTGCGCACCTGCGGATAGGTGGAGTCCTTCCTGGGTTTGTAGGCGTAGTCGCCCGTGATCGTGCCAAGCAGGTACTCGCGCTTGCTGGGGTCATAGGTCAGCACGCGGTCGCCAAGCTGCATCTCCCGCACGAATCGAAACGCCTGCCCCGCGGACGTTGCAACCTGCATCTTTCGCGAACCAGGGTAGGACTTCTCCACCGCCTTGGTGAACTGCTCGCGCGTCGTCAAGGCCGACATGTCGCCCATCTCGATCCAGCCGATGGCAACAAAAGACCCGGCCCGGAACTCATCCACATGCACGCCGCCTTCTCCCGCACGGACCATCCACATCGGTTTAGCGCTCATCGACATCCATCTCCAATCGCATTCGTCGTTTACCCAATTCGCGGCAGCGGTGCCCTGACCCAGATCCATCCCTCACATTCAGCGAGGGCCGGATCCTCCGGCGGGCAAGCCAGGCCATCCAGAAAGTCTGCCCCGGCGATGGCGCACAGTCCTGCATCGAAGATATCCACCTGCGCGTCAATCAAGTCCAACAACCACGGCGCCCGATCGGCCAACCCAAGGCACAAGGCCCGGCGCGCGGCGCGACCCTCTTCAGGTTTCTTGTAATTGGTTGGCGGCAGGCCGCTGGCAAGCAGTGTGGCAGCGGGATACACCTCAATGGCTGCCACACGGGGGGCAAAGTCGGCCTGCCATGCCAAGGGAATGGGTTGCCCGCTATGCGCCCGCAGTTGGTTCAGTACGTTCAGCGCCTGCCATGCGGCACGCGCGATCTTGTCGGCACCGACATCCAGCGCCTGTTTGCCGATGACCCGTTTGACCCACTTGTCGGTCTGGCGACGGAACATGTCATTGGGGCCTGCGGCAAGCGGGCCGCCGGCCCGGTGTTGCCCCAGCACACGCACCATCGGCGCAGGCCAGCCCAGCGGGGCGTCAATGGCAATCAGCGTGCGCACCACCTCGTCAGCACACCGGCCCGCCATGGCGTCCAGGCCCGCGTCGTCGACCAGCACACCCGAGTCATCGAGAAAGAGCACACCGGCTTCGTACCTGCATGCCGCCCAGCCGAAGTTGCCCAGGTCGGCCGCAGCGTCCAAGCCAATGATGCGCACCAAGCGGCCGCCCTAGGCTGTGCCAGCCGCGCTGCCGGGCCCGGCCAGATCCACCGCAATCAACCTGAACTGCTCCAGCGCCGCCTCCAGGTCATCCACGATCTCCTGCGCGATCACTTCGGGCGGCGGCAGGTTGTCGGAGTCGGCGAGCGACTCGTCCTTGAGCCAGAAGATGTCCAGGCTGGCCTTGTCACGCGCCACCAGCTCGTCGTATTCGTAGACGCGCCAACGCCCATCCGGCTTCTCGGCACTCCACGTTGCCTGCCGCTGGTGCCGGTTGGCCGGGTGGTACAGCGCCACGAACTCGTCCAGGTCCGCGCGCTTCAGCGGGTTGGTCTTCAGCGTGAAGTGCTTGTTGGTGCGCAGGTCGTAGATCCAGAGCTTCTTTGTCCACGGCGTCTCGCTGGCCGGCTTCTTGTCGAAGAAGATCACGTTGGCCTTCACGCCCTGCGCGTAGAACAGGCCCGTGGGCAGGCGCAGCAGGGTGTGCACGTCGCACTCGTGCATCAGCTTGCGGCGGATGGTCTCGCCGGCGCCGCCTTCGAACAGCACGTTGTCGGGCACCACCACGGCGGCGCGGCCGTGGGCCTTCAGCAGCGTCTTGATGTGCTGCACGAAGTTGAGCTGCTTGTTGCTGGTGGTGGCCCAGAAGTCGTCGCGCTCGACGATGTCCTTCTCAGTGGAGGTCTTGCCATCCTCGCCGACGATCATCGTGCTGCTCTTCTTGCCGAATGGCGGGTTGGCCAGCACCACGTCAAAGCGCTCGCCGGGGTCGGCCGCCAGCGCGTCGGCCACCCTGACAGGCACGCTCTTTTCCGAGCCGATGCCGTGCAGCAACAGGTTCATCGCGCACACGCGCGCGGTGGCCTGCACCAGCTCCCAGCCGCGGAAGGCGCCTTCCTTCAGGTGGCGCTTCTCGTCGCGGGTGAGGTTGGGGCTGTGCTGCGTGAGGTATTGGTGCGCGGTGAAGAGAAAGCCGCCGGTGCCGCAGGCTGGGTCGCAGATCAGCTCGCCGGGCCTGGGCGCGATGCAGTCCACCATCGCCTGGATCAGCGCGCGCGGCGTGAAGTACTGGCCGGCGCCGCTTTTCGTGTCCTGCGCGTTCTTTTCCAGCAGGCCCTCGTAGGCGTCGCCCTTGACGTCGGCGCCCATCGCCGACCAGTTCTCCGCGTCGATCAAGTCGACGATCACGCGCCGCAGCTTGGCCGGGTCCTGGAACTTGTTCTGCGCCTTGCCGAAAATCAGCGCCAGCGTGCCCGGCTGCTTGCTCAGCTCTTCCAGCGTGTGGCGGTAGTGGTCGAACAGCGCATCGCCGTCCTTCGCAAGCAGCGCGGGCCAGGCATAGGGCGCGGGGATGGGGCTAGGCTGGTCGTAGGACGGGCGGCTGCGCTCGTCCGCCATCTTGAGAAACAGCAGGTAAGTGAGCTGCTCGACATAGTCGCCATAGCTCATGCCGTCATCGCGCAGGACGTTGCAATAGTTCCAGAGCTTCTGGACGAGGGTGTTGGGGCTCATCCTTAGCTCTGTCGTCCAAGAATTCGCTCGAGGTAGGCCCCAAGCCAGTCCTCATCCAGCCGGAGTCTCACTTGCCGCTGAATTTCACCTATACGCCCAGCCAAGTCGAGATACGAGAAGTTCTCCTGCTTCACGGCCGCGAGCGCAAACGGATCGCTGCGTGCTTCGCGAACGAACCCCACGACCTCCGCCGGGATGTCAAACTCGAGCCGGAACCAAGAGGGATCGCCCTCGTGTACTCCAACTGGCGCAAACGACCACCGATCTGACTCGCGGCCGTACACACGGCAAGGCACCTCGTCACGCCCCAGAAAGGCGGCTTCCGGCAGCGGCCTTCGAGAAAGCAGATGCATTGGCCATCGGCCTTGAAGCATCCCGAAGTACGAGCCCTCAATCCTCAGGAGCGGCCCAACGACGTTCTCCCGAACGTGTTCGAATCCTCGCGGGCTGAGTGCGCTGTCCGCGCGCTGAACTACGTTCTCACCGTCCTTAAGCATTCGCCGGACATCACTCCGCAGGCGTGAAGAGATCTCCACCTCGTTGCCACCCATCCCACCGACGTGCTCGTCTTGGAGCGCAAGTAGGCCATTAACGACTGGCTCCAAGAGTGGGACCCTCTCGTACTGAATCAAGAAGATCTGATGTGCGATAGCGAATCGCTGTGCGCCAGAGGTGTAGCCGCTGGTTGAGAAGATCGCTGCGTGATAGTTGAATCTCGGCACTTGAACAGCCACGCCTGCCGGACCGAAGGGTGTGTAGGTGAAGTAGTTCTCCGAAATATCCTTCAGCACTCCAACTGCGTTGCGAGCGACCTCGATGCCGACAGCCGCAGCGTCCATCACGCCACCAACTCCCGATTCAACTCATCGATCACCTTCGGCAACTCCGCCCCGAAGAGCTGATGCACCCTGCCCAGCCCGCCGCGCTGGTCGAACGGTGCGTAGCCGAAGTCTTCGGCCTCGATGCCCAGGTTGCTGGCGATGTGCTCGGCCATCTTCTCCAGCCACCAGCGCTGCTCGTCGCTGAAGCCCTTACCCGCCGTCTGCTGCTGCGCCATCCACGCCTTGAAGTTGGCGGCCACGCGCTCGGGGTAGGGCACCAGCTCGTTCTCCTGGTGCATCGCGTAGCGCACCAGGGAGACCAGGTCGGTCAGGAGGCGGCGGCGGCTCGCGCCCTTGACCTTGCTCTGGTCCAGCGCGGCGTAGGCCTGCCAGAGCTGGCTTTCGGTCCACAGGTTCGGAGGGGCCTGCAGCTTGTCGGCCAGCGCCTTCAGGTCGTCGAACTTCAGCGGCGCCCTGGTCGGGCGGCTATAGAGGATCTGCAGCGCGGTGATCTCGTCGCGGTGCTGGGCGATGAAAGCTTCGAAGCTCTGCACGATGCCCTGCGCACGCTCGCGCGCGGCCTCGGAGAAACCGGCTTCGAGTACGCGGTCTTGGGTGACGGTGTCGATCACCAGTTCCTTCTGCTGCTTCAGCGTCAGGATCAGCGTGCGCAGCGCGGGGTTGGACAGCGGCTTGACAGCCTGGCGCAGCGCGGCCTCGGCCTCCTGCGGCGATCTGTCCTCGCGCGGGTCCAGCGCCTGAACGATGCCGCGCGAGAGTTCCTTCAGCCCCAGACCGCCGGCTTGCGCTACCACCTTGGCGCGCTCGGCGTCGCTGAGCTGGGCGTCCAGCCGCGCCAGGCGCACGGCCACGCTGGAGAGCACCTCGGGCTCCACGTTGCCCAGGCTCACGGCCTGCAGCAGCGCGTCCAGCGGCACGCTCTTCTTCTGGTCCATCGGGCGGCTGTCGGTCTTGTCGCGCTCGCACACGCCCACACAGTCGACGATGACGAAGTGATCCTTGTGCACGTGCTCGCCGGGGTTCACGCCGCGCAGGTCGTCGTCCTTGATCACGCGCACGCCCCGGCCCTTCATCTGCTCGAAGAAGCTGCGGCTCTTCACGCTGCGCATGAAGACGACGATCTCCACCGGCTTGATGTCGGTGCCGGTGGCGATCATGTCCACCGTGACGGCGATGCGCGGGTAGTAGCTGGTGCGGAAGGCCTTGATCAGCTCCTCGGGCTTGCTGCCCGTGGTGCGGTAGGTGATCTTCTGCGCAAACTCGTTGCCGCGGCCAAACTCCTCGCGCAGGATGCCGACGATCGCCTCGGCGTGGTTGTCGTCCTTGGCGAAGACCAGGGTCTTGGGCAGCTCCTGCCGCTGCGGGAACAGGTCGCTCTGCCAGCGGTCGCGCAGCGTCTGCACCAGCTTGCGTATCTGGTCGGGCGTCTGCACGCTGCGGTCCAGCTCTTCGGGCGCGTACTCGAAGTCGTCGTCCAGCTGCCAGTCGCGCCGGGCGCGGGTGGGTTTGTCCAGCACCTGCAGCCAGTAGCCGGCCTCCACCTTGCCGCCGGCCTCGGTGACCTCGGTCTTGACGCGGTAGACGTCGTAGTTGACGTTCACGCCATCGGCCACCGCCTGCGCGTGGCCGTACTCCATCACCAGGTTCTGGTTGAAGAAGCCGAAGGTCTGCTTGTTGGGCGTGGCGGTCAGGCCGATCAGGTGCGCGTCGAAGTACTCCAGCACCTGGCGCCACAGGTTGTAGATGCTGCGGTGCGCCTCGTCGGTGACGATGATGTCGAAGGTCTCGATCGGGAACGCGGGGTTGTAGTCGATGGGTTCCGGCTCCTTGTCGAACAGGCGTTCGACACGGTCGGTAGATTCCTCGTCCGCCTCGTCCGGCAGCTCGCGGCCCTTGAGCATGCTGAACATGCGCTGGATGGTGCTGATGCACACGCGCGCTGATCGGTCGAGTTGGTTGCTCGTGAGGTGCTGGACGATGTACTCCTCGCCGAACTTGTAGTTGTTGACGGGCGAGACGTACTGGTCGAACTCCTTCTTGGTCTGCCGGCCCAGGTTGCCGCGGTCCACCAGGAACAGTACGCGCCGCGCACCGCCGAACTTGATCAGCCGGTAGATGAAGCTGATGGCTGTGAAGGTCTTTCCGCTGCCGGTGGCCATCTGGATCAGCGCGCGCGGCTTGTTGGCAGCCAGGCTCTTTTCCAGGTTGCGGATGGCGGTAATCTGCGCCGGCCAGAGCTTGAAGTCGCCCCATTCCGTGACGAGCGGCGGCATGGCCCGCAGGCGGGCGAGCATGGTGCCGCCGGCCGGCTGCTGAGCCTCGGCCGGCGGCGGTTGGGCATCGGTGGTCAGCACCGTGGCCGGTGCGCCCGGCGGGTCGGCGCTGGCCTGCGTCAGCCAGTCGGCCAGCGTCTCCGGCCGGTGGAAGGCGAATACGGCACGCGCCCGCGGCACCGGGTCCAACCCCTGGGTGAAGTGGGTCTCGATGCCGGTGCTTTCGTACACGAAGGGCAGCGGCCGACGCCAGGCCGGCAGTGCGGGCGGCAGGCCCTGCGCGTAGCGGGCGGACTGCGCCTCCACGCCAGTGAGCGTGGCGCCCTGCTTCTTGGCCTCGATCACGCCGCAGGCCTTGCCGTCCACGTACAGCAGATAGTCGGCAAAGCCGTGGCCGGGCAGCAGGGGGAACTCGCGGATCGCCACGCCGCGCGTGGCGGCCAGGTCCGCTGCGCTCACGTCCTGCACAGCCCAGCCGGCACGCTGAAGAAGCTGGTCGATGAGATCGCGCGCACGCTTTTCGCGGCCAGGGGGCACAGGCTCACCTCCCAGCATTTGGCTACAACGAGTGGTCGGCAGAGGCGTCCATAAACGGGATTATGGTGGCCTCCGCGAAAAAGCCTACACGTCGATATTGCCCGCCCGCAGCGCGTTGGTCTCGATGAAATCCCGCCGCGGCTCCACCTCGTCGCCCATCAGCATCGTGAACACCCGGTCGGCCTCGATGGCGTCGTCGATCTGCACGCGCAGCAGGCGGCGCACCTCGGGGTCCATCGTCGTTTCCCACAGCTGGCCAGGGTTCATCTCGCCCAGGCCCTTGTAGCGCTGGCGGCTCACCACGTGCTCGGCCTGGCCCATCAGCCAGGCCATCGCGGCGCGGAAGTCGCTCACCTTCTGCTCCTTCTGCCGCTCGCCCTCGCCGCGCTTGACGATGGCGTCGCTGCCCAGCAGGCCGTTGAAGGTGACGCCGGCCTTGGCCAGCGCCTCGTAGTCGGCGCCGTGCACGAAGTCCTGCGTGATCACGCTACTCTTGATATTGCCGTGGTGCCGGCGGCTGATGCGCAGCAGGTGCTTGTCGGTACGCACGTCGAACTCGGCCGCCACCTCGGCGTCGTGAAGCGCCTGCTGCAGCGCCAACGCGCTGGCCTCGGCCGCGGCGGCGCTGTCCAGGTCCAGCTTCAGGCCGTCGGCTATTGACCTAAGCGCCTCCACGTCCATCCAGTTGCTCAGCCGCTCGCTCACGCTGTTGGCCACCAGGTACTGCCGCGCCAGCTCTTCCAGCGCGCTGCCGCTGATGGCCGGCTTGCCGGCGCCGGGTTCGACGCTGGCGCCGTCCAGCGCCACCTTCAGCAGGTAGGCGTCCAGCTCGGTGCCGTCCTTCAGGTACTGCTCGGCCTTGCCGTGCTTCACCTTGTACAGCGGCGGCTGCGCGATGTAGACATGGCCGCGTTCCACCAGCTCGGGCATCTGCCGGAACAGGAAGGTCAGCAGCAGCGTGCGGATGTGCGCACCGTCCACGTCGGCATCGGTCATGATGATGATGCGGTGGTAGCGCAGCTTGTCGATGTTGAAGTCGTCGCCACCCATGCCCTTGCCGATGCCGGTGCCCAGGGCGGTGATCAGCGTCAGGATCTCGTTGCTGGTCAGCAGCTTCTCGTAGCGCGCCTTCTCCACGTTGAGGATCTTGCCGCGCAGCGGCAGGATCGCCTGGAACTTGCGGTCACGCCCCTGCTTAGCGCTGCCGCCGGCGCTGTCGCCCTCCACGATGTAGATCTCGCACAGAGCGGGGTCCTTCTCCTGGCAGTCGGCCAGCTTGCCGGGCAGGCCCATGCCGTCCAGCACGCCCTTGCGGCGCGTCATCTCGCGGGCCTTGCGCGCGGCCTCGCGGGCGCGCGCGGCCTCGACGATCTTGCCGCAGATGATCTTGGCGTCTGCCGGGTTCTCCAGCAGGTAGTCGGTCAGTGCGCGGCTCACCACGTCTTCCACCGGGCCGCGGACTTCGCTGCTGACCAGCTTGTCCTTGGTCTGGCTGCTGAACTTGGGCTCGGGCACCTTCACGCTCAGCACGCAGCACAGGCCTTCGCGCATGTCGTCGCCGGAGACTTCCACCTTGGCCTTCTTGGCCAGCTCGTTGTCCTCGATGTACTTGTTGATCACCCGCGTCATCGCCGCGCGCAGGCCGGTCAGGTGGGTGCCGCCGTCGCGCTGCGGGATGTTGTTGGTGAAGCACAGCACGCTCTCGCTATAGCCGTCGTTCCACTGCATGGCCACTTCCACGCCGATGGTGGTGCCCTGCTCGCTGCCCTTCTCGCCCACGGTGTGGAAGATGTTCGGGTGCAGCGTGCGCTTGCCGGTGTTGATGAACTCGACAAAGCCCTTCACCCCGCCGGCAAAGGCGAAGTCGTCGCTCTTGTTGTTGCGCTCGTCCACCAGGCGGATGCGCACGCCGTTGTTCAGGAAGCTCAGCTCGCGCAGCCGCTTGGCCAGCACGTCGTAGTGGAAGTCGATGTTGCTGAAGATTTCCAGGTCGGGCAGGAAGTGCACCTCGGTGCCGCGCTTCTCGGTGTCGCCGATGATCTTCATCGGGCTCACCTCGAAGCCGTCGCGCTGCTCCACCAGGCGCTCCTGCGGCACGCCCTGCTTGAACTCCATGTAATGCGCCTTGCCGTCGCGGCGCACCGTCAGCCGCAGCCACTTGCTCAGGCCGTTGACGCAGCTCACGCCCACGCCGTGCAGGCCGCCCGACACCTTGTAGCTGTTCTGGTTGAACTTGCCGCCGGCGTGCAGCTCGGTCAGCGCGATCTCGGCGGCGCTGCGCTTGGGCTCGTGCTTGTCGTCCATCTTCACGCCGGTGGGGATGCCGCGGCCGTTGTCGACGACGCTGATGCTGTTGTCGCTGTGGATGGTGACGACGATGTCGTCGCAATGCCCGGCCAGGCTCTCGTCGATGGAGTTGTCCACCACCTCGAACACCAGGTGGTGCAGCCCGGTGCCGTCACTGGTGTCGCCGATGTACATGCCGGGGCGCTTGCGCACCGCCTCCAGGCCTTCCAGGATCTGGATGCTGCCCTCGCCATAGGCTTCGCTGCGGGCCGCAGCGTCATCGCGCTTGGCCTTGCGGGCGTCTTCGTCGGCTTGGTTCACGGGATCACTCATGGCTTGAAGGCCGCGTCAGCGGCCACCTCGTCTGTCTGACAGGAGCCCCCCGCTTGGCGGGGGGCTGGGGGGTGCCCAATGTTTGGGCATCGATGCCGATGCGGGTCTAGGCCGCATGGCGGCCTAGATCCTCATCGGCATCACCACGTACTTGAAGCCGGGCTCGCCGGGCATGGTGAACAGCGCGCTGGCCGCCGTGTCCTGCAGCTCCAGCTTGACCATCTCGCTGGCCATGTTGGCCAGCGCGTCCATCAGGTAGGTGACGTTGAAGCCGATCTCGATGTTGTCGCCGTTGTAGTCGACCTCGAGCTCTTCCTTGGCCTCTTCCTGCTCGGCATTGCTGGAGGCGATGCGCAGGCTGCCCGGCTCCAGGTTGATGCGCACGCCCTTGAACTTCTCGCTGGTCAGGATGGCGGCGCGCTGCAGGCTGCTCAGCAGCGGCACGCGGCCCAGCACCACCGCGTTCTTGTGGTTCTTCGGGATCACGCGGTTGTAGTCGGGGAACTTGCCTTCCACCAGCTTGGTCACGAACTCCATGCCGCTGAAGCTGAAGCGCGCCTGGTTGCCGGCGAACTGCATCTCGATGGCGGTGTCCTCGTCGCGCAGCAGGCGCTGCAGCTCGAGCACGGTCTTGCGCGGCAGGATCACCTCCTGCTTGGGCACCTCGTTGTCCAGCGTGGACTGCGCCAGCGCCAGGCGGTGGCCGTCGGTGGCCACCAACGTCAGCTGCTTGCCTTCGGCGATGAACAGGATGCCGTTCAGGTAGTAGCGGATGTCGTGCACCGCCATCGCGAAGTGCACCTGGTTGATCAGCCCGCGCAGCACCTTCTGCGGCACCGAGAAGGCCGGGCCGAAATCGACCGCCTCGTTCACCAGCGGGAAGTCCTCGGCCGGCAGCGTCTGCAGCGTGAAGCGGCTCTTGCCGGCCTGCAGCGTCAGCTTGTTCTGCGTGGCGCTCAGCGTCACCAGCTGGTCGGCCGGCAGCGAGCGCAGGATGTCGATCAGCTTGCGCGCGCCCACCGTGGTGTTGAAGCTGGCCTCGTCGCCGCCCATCTCGTCGGCGGTGCGCACCTGGATCTCCAGGTCGCTGGTGGTCAGCTCGATGCGCTTGCCGTTCTTGCGCAGCAGCACGTTGGCCAGAATGGGCAGCGTGTGGCGTCGTTCGACGATGCCGCTGACGGCCTGCAATGCCCCGAGGATTTTTTCCTGCGCTGCCTTCAAGACAATCATGTCGTTCTCTTTAAGCCTGGTGGTCGTAGTAGGTGGCGGCACGCCCTGTGGAGAACGCTATTTTCGCCTTTTCCCACAACGGCTTAGAAGCTGATCAACCCTGTGTGCAGCCCTGGGGGGCGCCGCGGGAGCCACCGACAACAACTCTTGGCGCCGGCGCCGCCCTGTGGATGACTGTGCAGTTGCCTGGAAGTTGTCCCCAGTGTTGTGCCTTGACAGGTGCGCCGCCGGCTACCCCTTCAGCGTCTGTTCCAGCACGTGCAGCTGCTGGTTCAGCTCGCTGTTCTTGCCGCGTTCGGCCGAGATCTTGCGCACCGCGTGCAGCACGGTGGTGTGGTCGCGGCCGCCGAACAGCTCGCCGATCTCGGGCAGGCTCTTCTGCGTCAGCTCCTTGGCCAGGTACATCGCAATCTGCCGCGGCCGGGCGATGCTGGCCGGGCGCTTCTTGCTGTACATGTCGGCGGTTCGGATCTTGTAGAAGTCGGCCACCGTCTTCTGGATGTTCTCGACAGAGATCTGCCGGTTCTGGATGGACAGCAGGTCCTTCAGCGCCTCGCGCGCCAGGCCGATGCTGATTTCCTTCTGGCTGAAGCGGCTGTAGGCCAGCACCTTGCGCAGCGCGCCTTCCAGCTCGCGCACGTTGGCGCGCACGTTCTTGGCCACGAAGAAGGCCACCTCCTCGGGCATGGCGGCGCCTTCGGCTTCGGCCTTGCGGATCAGGATGGCCACGCGCATCTCCAGCTCGGGCGGCTCGATGGCCACCGTCAGCCCGGCGTCGAAGCGGCTGGTCAGCCGCTCGTCGATGTCGGCCAGCCCCTTGGGGTAGGTGTCGCTGGTCATGATGATGTGCGCGTTCTTCGCCAGCAGCGCCTCGAAGGCGTTGAAGAACTCCTCCTGGGTGCGCTCCTTGCCGGCGAAGAACTGCACGTCGTCGATCAGCAGCAGGTCCAGGTTGTGGTACTTGGCCTTCAGCTCGTCAAAGGTCTTGCGCTGGTAGTTCTTGACCACGTCGCTGATGAACTGTTCGGCATGCAGGTACAGCACCCGGGCGTCGGGCTTGTCCTTAAGCAGTGCGTTGCCCACGGCATGCACCAGGTGCGTCTTGCCCAGGCCCACGCCACCATAGATGAACAGCGGGTTGTACGTCTGCCCCGGCGCGCCGGCCACGTGCAGCGCGGCCGTACGGGCCATCTGGTTGGCCCGGCCAGCCACCAGCGTGTCGAAGGTGAGGGCCGGGTTCAGCTTGTGGCGCGTGGCCGAAGGCGGTGCGACCAGCACCGGCGCGGCCGGGCGCTCGCGCAGCTCGGTGGCGTCAGCCGCGGGCACGTGCAGCGGCACGTTGATCCTCGACAGGACATGGTCGACGCCGTTGGCCTGGCGCAGCGCCGCGGTGCGCGGCGCCGCCAGGCTGAGTTCCAGCCGCACCGGCTTGTGGGCCAGTTCGCTGAACAGCGATTCGATATGGCCGGCGTACTGCGCCCGGATCCAGTCGAGCTTGAAGCGGTTGGGCACCCGCAGGCTGGCAACGATGGTGTCGTTGCCGTCGCCTTGCAGTTCCGCTGCCGGCAGCGGGCGGATCCAGGTGTTGAACTGGTGTTCGGGCAGCTGCTGGGCCAGGCGCTCGCAGACTTGCTGCCAGAGATCGGGCGTCATTGTGGAAAACTCTTGTTTTAGGCCGCGGATTCTAGCTGCCGGTAGCCGGCAGAGGCGTGGTTATCCACAGTTTCGCGATCTGCGTCAAGACCGCCGCACAGCACGGTTTGTCGGTGCAAGTGTTTGACCGGAAAGGGCTTTTTTGCTGTAATAGTGGGTTTCCCGGTGCGCCAGGCAGGTGGGTTTGTATCGCAGACCCAACGACCATGGGCCACGCACCGAGGTTCATGCGCAGCGGTGCCATGGCGCGAGAGCTTGGCACCGAGCTTGGCACCCGGTGGCCTAAAGCCGCCGCGGAACCCGTCACCCGATCCGACCCAGCCCGACCGCGCGGCCGCCTTTTGCCACGCCAGGGCACAACCGAGAAGCCCCATGAAACGCACCTATCAGCCGTCCAAAGTCCGCCGCGCCCGCACGCATGGTTTCCTGGTGCGCATGAAGACCCGCGGCGGCCGCGCGGTCATCAACGCCCGCCGCGCCAAGGGCCGCAAGCGCCTGGGTCTGTAAGGCCGGCTGCGGCGCCGACCGATGATCGGCCGCCTGCTGCGCAAGACGGATTTCGAACGCGTGCTCGCCGTGCCGCCCTGTTCGCGGAGTGCCCACTTCGCCGTGCATCACCTGAAGGCGCGGCCCAGCGCCCCGTTGGCGCCCGCCGCGAGAAAGTTATGCACAGGCGATGCACCGAATCCTGACAAGCCTGTGGATAACTTGCTTTCCGGCCACTGGCTGGGCTGCGTGATCCCGAAGCGGCACGCGGCCCGCGCCGTCACGCGCAACATGCTGCGTCGCCAGGTGCGCGAGACCATGCAGCGCCATGCCGGGGCCTTGTTGCCAGGGTTGTGGGTGGTGCGTTTGCGCCAGCCCTTCCCGAAGGCCGGCTTTCCGTCTGCCGATTCGGCCGCGTTGCGCGCCACCGCGACGACGGAACTCGAACGCCTTTTCCAGCGCGCCCGATGAAGGCCGCTGTCGACTGGCTGATGCGCTTGCCGCAGCGGGTGCTGATCGGCCTGGTGCGTGCCTATCGCTTCTTTCTGAAGCCCTGGCTGGGCAATGCCTGCCGCTTCGAGCCCACCTGTTCGGCCTATGCGCTGCAGGCCCTGCAGCAGCATGGGGCCGTGGTGGGCGGGAGCCTGGCTGCCGGCCGGCTGCTGCGCTGCCACCCCTGGTGCGACGGCGGCTGTGACCCGGTCCCCGCGCAGCCGCCGCGACTGTTCACGCGCCTGGGCCTGGGCCCGCGCGATCCCCTCCTCGACGAGAAGAAGCTCTCATGACGGATATGCGCCGCACCCTGCTGTGGGTGGTCTTCACGATGTCGCTGGTGCTGCTGTGGGACAAGTGGACGGTCCACACCGGCCAGCCCTCGCTGTTCGGCACGCCGCGGCCCGCGGCCACGGCGGCTTCGGGCGCCGCGCCGGCGGCCTCGGCGGTGGCCGGCGTGCCGACGGCGGCCTCGGTGCCGGGCGCCGCCGCGGCAGCCGCCCCCGCCGCACCGCCCGCCGCCACGCCCGCAGCGGCGCCCGGTGGCGAGAAGATCACGCTGACCACCGACGTGGTCAAGGCCACCTTCGACAGCCAGGGCGGCACGTTGGTGCGCCTGGAACTGCTGGACTACAAGGACGCCCAGCTGCGCCGCTGGTACGAGCCCTTCGTCGAGCTGTTCTCGTCGCGGCCGGCGCGCGCGGACGTGCCCAACGTGGTGCTGTTCGAGCAGAACGCCAAGCGCGTGTATCTGGCGCAGACCGGTCTGATCACCGCGCAGCCGGGCATCACGCTGCCCAACCACCTGACGCAGATGACGCCGGTGGTGGCCGAACGCACGTTGAAGGACGGCAGCAACGAGCTGCAGATCCGCTTCGAATCGCCCGCCGTCGACGGCCTGCGGCTGGTGAAGATCTACACGCTGAAGCGCGGCGAATACACCATCGGCGTCACGCACGAGTTCATCAACGACAGCGGCAAGCCGGTGACGCCGCAGCTCTACCTGCAGCTGGCCCGCGACGGCAACCCGCCCGAGGGTGAATCGTCCTTCTACTTCACCTTCACCGGCCCGGCGATGTACACCGACGCCGGCAAGTTCCAGAAGATCGAGTTCAAGGACATCGAGAAGGGCAATGCCGACTACCCGAAGAGCGCCGACAACGGCTGGGTGGCCATGGTGCAGCACTACTTCGCATCGGCCTGGCTGCTGGCCGGCAAGGAAATGCGCGACTTCCGCGCCACCAAGGTGTCGGAGAACCTCTATGCCATCGCCATGGTGGTGCCGATGGGCGAAGTGGCGGCCGGCAGCAGCAAGGTGATGCAGTCGACGCTGTTCGCCGGCCCGCAGGAAGAGAACAAGCTGGCCGCGCTGGCGCCGGGGCTGGACCTGGTCAAGGACTATGGCTGGTTCACCATCCTGGCCAAGCCGCTGTTCTGGCTGCTCGACCAGCTGCACAAGGTGCTGGGCAACTGGGGCTGGTCGATCGTGGCGCTGGTGGTGCTGCTGAAGATCGCCTTCTACTGGCTGAACGCCAGCGCCTACCGCAGCATGGCCAAGATGAAGGCAGTGGCGCCGCGCGTGACCGAACTGCGCGAGCGCTACAAGGACAAGCCGCAGCAGATGCAGCAGGAGATGATGCGCATCTACCGCGAAGAGAAGGTCAACCCGCTGGGCGGCTGCCTGCCGATCGTCGCGCAGATGCCCTTCTTCATCGCGCTGTACTGGGTGCTGCTGTCCAGCGTGGAGATGCGCAACGCGCCGTGGATCCTGTGGATCCACGACCTGTCGCAGCCCGATCCGTACTTCATCCTGCCGCTGCTGATGACGGCGTCCACGCTGTTCCAGACCTGGCTGAACCCGACCCCGCCCGATCCAATCCAGGCCCGCATGATGTGGATCATGCCGATGGTCTTCTCGGTGATGTTCTTCTTCTTCCCGGCCGGCCTGGTGCTGTACTGGCTGACGAACAACATCCTGTCGATCGCGCAGCAGTGGTACATCAACAAGAAGCTGGGCGTGCTGGGCAAATAGCCCGCCGCCATCCCATGATCGCGGGGTGACAGCGCGCCGGGCTTTGGCCAGCATGTGCGCAAAGGCACATCGCCGCGCCGGCAAGCCCTCCAGGGCGCCGCCAGCCCGCCGATAGTGCGCGAAGGCCGCCCGCCCCGGCGCGGTGGCCAGCCGATCATGCGGGGCAGACCCGGTCGGCCGCATGCCCCCGCCGGGCCACAACCCGCCTGGCGGACAAGCATGCGGGCACCGGCTCGCGGAGCGCGTCACCACCGCTGTCCGTGCGGACAGCAGGGCGCTCCTCCCCGCGCCAAATGCCAGGCCACCCCCGGCAGCGCCGCGCAGCGCTGCCGGGCCTGCCGGCTACGATCGCCGCATGCTGTCGCGCCTGGACGCCCCCATCGCTGCCATCGCCACCGCCACCGGGCGCGGTGCGGTCGGCATCGTGCGCGTGTCCGGCCGCGGGCTGGCGCCGCTGGTGCAGGCGCTGTGCGGCCGCAAACTGGCGCCGCGCATGGCCACGCTGCTGCCCTTCCGCGCGGCCGACGGCGCAGCCATCGACCAGGGCCTGGCGATCTACTTTCCCGCGCCGCATTCCTACACCGGCGAAGACGTGCTGGAGCTGCAGGCCCACGGCGGCCCGGTGCTGCTGCAGATGCTGCTGGCGCGCTGCCACCAGGCCGGCGAAGCGCTGGGCCTGCGCCTGGCCGAGCCTGGCGAGTTCACGCAGCGCGCCTTCTTGAACGGCAAGCTCGACCTGGCCCAGGCCGAGGCAGTGGCCGACCTGATCGACGCCAGCACCGAAGCCGCGGTGCGCTCGGCCGGGCGCTCGCTCAGCGGGGCCTTCTCGCAGCAGGTGGACGGCCTGCGCGAGCGCATCGTGCGGCTGCGCATGCTGGTCGAGGCCACGCTGGACTTTCCCGAGGAGGAGATCGATTTCCTGCAGCAGGCCGGCGCACAGGCGCAGCTGCAGGCGTTGGCCACCGCGTTGGACGCATTGCTCGACGGTGCCCAGCAGGGCGCGCTGCTGCGCGAGGGCATCCACGTGGTGCTGGCCGGGCAGCCCAATGTCGGCAAGAGCTCGCTGCTGAACGCACTGGCCGGCGCCGAGTTGGCGATCGTCACACCGATCCCCGGCACCACGCGCGACCGCGTCAGCCAGACCATCCAGATCGAAGGCGTGCCGCTGCACGTGGTGGACACGGCAGGCCTGCGCAGCCAGACCGACGACGAGGTCGAGCGCATCGGCATCGCGCGCAGCTGGGAGGCCATCGCCGCGGCCGATGCGGTGCTCTTTCTGCACGACCTGAGCCGCCGCGGCCAGCCCGACTACGAAGCCGCCGAGGCGCAGATTGCCGCGCAGCTGCCGCCGCAGGCGAAGCTGCTGCATGTGCACACCAAGCGCGACCTCGCCGACGCACCACCGGACGAAGGCATCGCGCTGTCGGCGCGCACCGGCGATGGCCTGAACGTGCTGCGCCAGGCGCTGCTGCAGCGCGTGGGCTGGCATGCCGCGCCGGAGGGCCTGTTCATCGCCCGCACGCGGCATGTGCTGGCGCTGCAGCGCACACGCGCCCATCTGCAGTTGGCGCAACATCGGCTGGCCGAGCCGTCCGCTGCGCTGGAGCTGCTGGCCGAAGAGCTGCGCCTGGCGCACGACGCGCTGGCCGAGATCACCGGCGCCTTCAGCGCCGACGACCTGCTGGGTGAGATCTTCAGCCGCTTCTGCATAGGCAAGTAAAGTCAATTCCAGGCAGATCCTTTGAGTTCCGAAGATCGTCTGTAAGCCATTGATTCACATGGCGTAAGTCGTCCTACAATGTCCAAGTAGAGGGCACAAGAGCCGACCGTCACGATGTCCAAGTTAGTGACCAAGCTGCGAATCTTGTGCCTCGAGTGGCAGCTACTTGGACACATGGAGCCAACGTGGCACTGACCGATACGGCGTTGAAGGCCCTGAAGCCCCGGGACAAGGTCTACACGGTGGCCGACGGCCGCGGCCTCTACGTAGAGGTGTTCCCGACGGGCGGCATCGTCTGGCGCTATCGCTACCGACTGAACGGCAAGCTCGAGAAGCTGACCCTCGGCAAGTACCCGGCCCTGACGCTGAAGAACGCCCGCATTAAGCGCGATGACGCCGCCCAGGCGGCGGCGATGGGCACCTCTCCGGCCGCACAGAAGCAGCTCGCCAAGCAGGCAGCGGCTGAGGAGACGACCGTCGCCGAGTTTGGCGAGCGCTTCTTCCGCGAAATCGTTGCCAAGGATCGAGCCGATGCCACCATGCCGAGGCGCTACTTCGACAAGTCCGTCGTCCCTGCTATCGGCACCAAGGCGGTACGCGAGGTGTCGACCGACGATGTCCGCGCGATCATCTGGAAGAAGAAGGACGAAGGCTTCGATGCAGCTGCCGGCCAGGTTCGGGGTCTGCTCAAGCGCCTGTTTGACTTTGCGATGACGGCGGGCTTGGTGTCGACCAATCCCGTACTGGCGCTGCCAATGCGCCACGTCCACAAGGCCAAGGCGCGCGAGCGAGCGCTTTCGCCGGAGGAGATACGCACCTTCCTTCGCGCCGCCTTCGAGTCCAATATCCGCCGCCAATTCAAGGTTGGTCTCCACTTGATCCTGCTGACGATGGTTCGCAAGTCGGAACTGCTGCTGGCCCGGTGGTCGGACGTGGATTTCGAGAAGGCCGAGTGGCACATCCCGGCCGAGCACTCGAAGACCGGCAAACCCCATATCGTCTACCTGTCTACGCAGGCGCTGGCCGGCTTCAAGGAATTGCAGGCCTTGGCCAGCGGCAGCGAGCTGGTCTTGCCGGGGCGCGGCAGCCTGACGAAGCCCTTCGCCCACAACGCGATCAATAGCGCGCTGAAGGTGGCCCTGAAGGGGCAGGCGATACCGGCCTTCACGATCCACGACCTGCGCCGCACGGCTTCGACGCTGCTGCACGAGAAAGGTTGGCCTTCGGATGTCGTCGAAAAAGCGCTAAACCACACCATCGGTGGCGTGCGCGGCGTCTACAACCGGGCCGAGTACGAAGCGCAGCGGCGCGAGATGCTGCAGTCGTGGGCCGACTACATCGACCAGTTGCTCGAAACTGGGCGAGTCATCAGAGGGCGCTTTCTGCAGGTCGCATAAGGAAAGCAGGACATGAGTGATGTGACATTGATCCTGAAGGCTGCGGCTTTTGCCGCGCGCAAACACCGAGACCAGCGACGCAAGGACGCCGAGGCTTCGCCCTACATCAACCATCCGCTGGAGCTGGCGCGCGTACTGGCAGAAGAAGGTGGTGTCACCGACGCCGCCACGCTGTGTGCGGCGCTGCTGCACGACACGATCGAGGACACGGCCACCACGGAAGACGAGCTTGTTCGCGAGTTTGGGGCCGAAGTCGCGGCCCTGGTGCTGGAAGTTAGCGACGACCGGACCCTGCCCAAGGCCGAACGAAAGCGCCAGCAGGTGGAACACGCCGCCACCATCTCGCCCAAGGCCCAGCGGGTAAAGCTGGCAGACAAGATCTGCAACTTGAACGACGTGGCGACTGCGCCGCCGGCTAACTGGGGTCAGGATCGGCGCCGCGAGTACTTTGACTGGGCCAGGCAGGTCATCGACCAACTGCGCGGCGTCGATGCCCGCTTGGAAGCCGCCTTCGACCGCGCCTATGCGGCGCGCCCATGAAAACCATGGGCCAGGCCGCCAACTCGATGGACAAGGTGGTGTTGGTGGCCAAGTCCTTCGGCAGCAAAGAGGTTCGTCACGCGCCGCGCGTCGTCGAAATGAGCGAACCCGTGGTTCGGCGATTGGCACTGCTTGGGCACGCCCAACCCGTCCTGTTGTCGGCGCTGCCAGGCAAGTGGTGGTCCATCAACGTCGATCTGGCGGCGCTGGACGAGGCGAACGAGCCAGGATGCGGTTACCGCTGCATCGACGCAACATCGGAAGCCATTGGCGCGAACCATGCGTTGTATTGGTGCGAGATCGTGGCCGGCCCCTTCGACCAGGAGGCGGATGCCACGGCGACCTACCTCGCGTCAATTGAGTTCGACGCCGCCTGGCTAGGGCCGCGCGCAGCCGTCGGCCGCGTCGAGCCCTGGGTCTGCAAGCAACTCCAGGCTCGAGGCCTGACGGAGCCTTACCCCTTGACAGCTGTTGCCGACGCGTATTGGGTTTGTGGGATGGGAGGCGGTGTCTGTGCGACGCAGGAGCTGGCGAAACGCGTGCGCCGCTTCCCGGGCGAGGCCGGCGTTACGCATGGTCCGTTCGACAACGAAGACGACGCGCACTACGCCTTCGACGTGATGTGGGAGTCCCCCGAGTAGAGGCGGCCCAAGGCGCGGCCAGAATAGGCGCCATGACATCCACCGCGCTCGACCGCATCGACAAAATCGAGGCCAGCCTGTGGGAGGCCGCCGACCAGCTGCGCGCCAACAGCAAGCTGACCAGCAGCGAGTACTGCATGCCCGTGCTGGGCGTGATCTTCCTGCGCCACGCGAGCAATCGCTACGACGCCGCGCTGGCGGCGATCCAGGCTGACCAGGAGGCCGGCCGCATGCCGAAACGCAAGCTGGTGGCCGCCGACTTCGTGCGCCGCCGCGCGCTGATGCTGCCGCCTCAGGCGCACTACAACCACCTGCTGGCGCTGCCCAAGGGCAGCGACTTGGGCGCCGCGCTGGTGGCGGCGATGGAGGCCATCGAGGCCGACTTCGAGCCCTTGGCAGGCCAACTGCCTAAGGACTACGATCGCTTCGAGTCGCGCCTACTGGAAGACCTGCTGCGCGCCTTCGACACCGATGCGCTGCGCCAGGCCTCGGGCGACGTGTTCGGCCGCATCTACGAGTACTTCCTGATGAAGTTCGCGATGCAGGGCGCGCAGGACAACGGCGAGTTCTTCACCCCGCCGTCACTTGTGCAGATGATCGTCAACGTCATCGAGCCCGACCATGGCGTGGTGGCTGACCTGGCCTGCGGCTCCGGCGGCATGTTCGTGCAGAGCAGCCACTTCATCGAGCACGAAGGCCTGGACACGATGAAGCGCGTCACCTTCTACGGCCAGGAGAAGACCGCCACCACCATCCGCCTGGCCAAGATGAACCTGGCTGTGCACGGGCTGGAAGGCGACATCCTGGAGGCCAACACCTTCTACGACGACCCGCACCGCCTGCCCGACGGCCGGCCGCTGTGGGGTCATTGCGACTTCGTAATGGCGAACCCGCCGTTCAACGTCGACATGGTCGACGCCGACCGCGTCAAGGACGACCGCCGCCTGCCTTTCGGCCTGCCGGGCGTGAACAAGGCGCGCAAGGTGGGCAACGCCAACTACCTGTGGATCAGCTACTTCCACAGCTACCTGTCGGCCAGCGGCCGCGCGGGCTTCGTCATGTCGTCGCAGGCCAGCAGCGCCGGGCATGGCGAGGCCGAAGTGCGCCGCAAGCTGGTGCAGACCGGCGACGTGGACGTGATGGTGGCCATCCGCCCCAACTTCTTCTATACGCGCACCGTGCCCTGCGAGCTTTGGTTCTATGACCGCGGCAAGCCGGCCGAGCGACGCGATACCGTACTGATGCTCGACGCGCGGCAGGTGTTCCGCAAGGTCACGCGCAAGATCTACGACTTCAGCCCCGAGCAGCTGGCCGACCTGACGGCGGTCGTGTGGCTCTACCGCGGGCAAAGCGCGCGCTTCGAGGCCTTGTTGGCGCAACACATCGGCCAAGCTGTAGCGGCTGCCCAGGCCTGCTGGAAGAGCGATACGGACGATTCAGCGAACGCCGCACCTGCCGAGCCGTTGGATGAATTCGTGAAGGCGTACCAAGACCTGCGTGCCCTGATGCAGGCTTGGGTCTCGTCGCTGCCCGCGGAATCACCCCATACGGCCGCTATTGCCGAGTTCCATGCGCAGCGGCGAGTGCCGATCGACGCGATCGAGTCGCTGCGCGGCAGCACCGGGCCACTGGTCGCTGCGCATCAATCGCTCGAACCCGGCATCCGGCCCTGCACGAACTTTCTGGGTGACCGTTTGAACCGCTATGCCGACGAGGCGCGGTCACTGACCACTACGCTGGAGCAGGCCGTGCGATCGACGCTGCGGCTGGTGGATCTCGCGGAGAAGGAGTTGGGAGCCAAGGTCGACAACAGGTGGCCTACGCGCGAGATCGGCCGCGCACGCAAGGCGCTTGACGCGGTGCGCGTCGTCGCGGTGGATCGCCTGAAGCGGGTGCGGCACTTCCAGCGGCACGTGACGTGGCTGCTGGAGCGTTTCCCGGAGGCGCGCTACCGCGATGTGACCGGGTTGTGCAAGGTGGTGACGGGGGTCGAAATCGAGGCCGCAGACTGGAGCATGACGCCCGGGCGCTATGTGGGCGTGGCACCGGTTCAGGAGGACGAGGACTTCGACTTCCAGGAAGTGCTCCACGACCTTCATGAGGAACTGAGCGTTTTGAATGCTCAGGCATCAACGCTTGCAGTACGAATCCAAGCGACTGCGGTGAGGCTGTTGTCATGAGTTGGCTGGCGCTTCGCCTCGGCAGTGCGGCCGAAGCCGGCAAAGCGGTCATCCAAACAGGCCCCTTCGGTTCCCAGCTCCATCAGCATGACTACGTTGACGATGGCGTTCCAGTCGTTATGCCGAAGGACATCGTTGGAGGCGGCATCGACGAGAGCGGCATTGCCAAGGTTGGTCACAACAAAGCCCAGGAGCTGGGGCGGCATGTCCTCGATGCCGGCGACATTGTCTTTCCCAGGCGAGGCGACATTCGCAAGTGCGCGTTGATCACACCCCAGACCGAGGGCTTCTTGTGCGGCACAGGCTGCCTGAAGATTCGTGTCGACCGGGAGCTCGTGCTACCCCGCTTCCTCTACTACGCTCTGTCCAGTGATGAGGTTGGCTCCTGGCTCGAACGTCGGGCAGTCGGAACGACGATGCTGAATTTGAGCGCAGGCATCTTGGCAGACTTGGAGCTGCGCGTGCCCCCTATTGAGGTGCAGGCCGCCATCGTGCACGCCGCATCGGCATACGACGAACTGATCGACAACAACCGCCGCCGAATCAAACTGCTGGACGACTCGGTGCGGCTGGTGTTCGACGAGTGGTTCGTTCGGCTGCGGTTTCCTGGCCACGAGAGACTGCCGCTTGTTGATGGCCTGCCTTTCGGTTGGTCGCGTAGTACTGTCGGAAGCGTGGTCCGGAGCCTTGAGGACGGGGACTGGATCGAGAGTAAGGACCAGGGCGGCGATGACTTCCGGATCCTCCAGATCTCGAACATTGGGCAGAACGAGTTCCGCGAGACCGGAAACTTTCGCTACATCACGGAAGAGACCTTCAGGCGCCTTCGCTGCAGGGAGGTCACGCCAGGGATGATCCTGGTCGCGCGCATGCCTATGCCAATCGGCCGCGCAATGATGCTGGCTGAGATGCCGTGGCGAATGGTGACGGCGGTCGACGTGGCGATCATCGAACCCGATGATGAGCAGGTCGATGGGCACTATCTCCTGTATCACCTGAACTCCGATGCCAATCTCGCGCGATGCGATGCGCTCACTGTCGGCGCGACGCGGCCGAGAGTGACGCGAAGGAACCTGGCCGAGCTGCCGTTGCTGATACCTGACAAGGCCGTGCAGGATGCATTCCACGCCGTAGCAGCGGACGTCTTTGCTCAGCGGGTCACGCTGTTTCGACAGATTGAGAAGTTGACCACTGCTCGTGACCTACTCCTCCCCCGACTGTTGAGCGGCGAACTCACCATCTGATCCATGACACCCGAGGACCAGCACTTCGACCGCAAGTCGCTGCGCAAGGTGACCGGACGGTCGCCGGCCTGGGCCGAGTTGGCGCTGGACTGTGTGTGCTTCGCCAATGCCGCCGGCGGCCGGCTGCTGATCGGCATCGAGGATGGCCAGGATGCGCCACCGCCGGAGCAGGCGATCGCCCCCGACTTGCCGGAGACCTTGCTGCGGCGCGTGCGCGAGCTCACCGTCAACGTCGAGGTGGCGGCCACCGTCGAGCGGCACGCCAACGGCGGCGCCTTCATCACGCTGCGGGTGGCGCGGGCACCGGGGCTGGCGTCCACCAGCGACGGGCGCTACGCGCTGCGCATCGGCCCCGAGTGCAAGCCGGTGGTGGGCGACGACGTGACGCGGCTGCTGAACGACCGGCCCGCCCGGCCCTGGGAGTTGCAGCCGGAGCCTGGGGTACAGCGCCAGGATCTCGATCCCGACAAGTGCGCGGGTTTCGTCGCCGCCATCCGGGCCTCGGACCGGGTGAAGGCCTCGGTGAAGGAAAAGTCGGTCGACGAACTGCTGGCGCACTACGACCTGCTGGCCGGCGGCACCGCCACGCGGCTGGGTGTACTGCTGTTGGGCCAGCGTCAGGACCGCGCGGCGTTGGGCACGGCGCCGGTGGTGCAGTGCCTGAAGTTCGATGAGCACGGCGCGCGCATCAACAAGTGGCTGTGGGACGACTACAGCCTGTCGCCGGTGGAGCTGGTGGAGGCCGTCTGGCGCGGCGTGCCCGACTTCCGCGAGGCCTATGACTTGCCCGACGGCTTGTACCGCAGCAGCGTGCCGGCCTACGACGAAAAGGTACTGCGCGAGCTGCTGGTCAACGCGCTGGTGCACCGGCCTTACACCCAGCGCGGCGACATCTTCCTGAACCTGCACCCGGACCGGCTTGAGGTGGTCAACCCGGGCAGGCTGCCGCTGGGCGTGACGCCGCAGACCATCCTGCACGCCAGCCGTCGCCGCAACGATGCGCTGGCGCGCGTGTTTCACGACCTGGGCCTGATGGAGCGCGAAGGCAGCGGCTACGACCTGATGTACGAGCAGCTGCTGGCGGCGGATCGCCCGCCCCCCGCGCTGGTCGAAGGCGTGGATTCGGTGGCGGTGACCGTGCAGCGCCGCCGGCCGCGGCCGCAGGTGGTGGCATTGATCGAAGGTGCCGACCAGCGCTACCAGTTGAACCAGCGCGAGCGCATAACGCTTGGCGTCCTGGCGCAGGCCGACGGCCTGACCGCGCAGGAGTTGTGCCGCAGCCTGGAGTTGCAGGGCGCGGATGCGCTGAAGCCATGGCTGGGCCGCCTGCCGGCGCTGGGCCTGGTGCAGACCAGCGGGCGCACGCGCGCCCAGCGCTACTTCGTCGCGCCGGAACTGCTGCGCAGTGCCAAGGTGCCGACGACCACCAGCCTGGCGCGCATTGCGCCGCACCGGCTGCGGGCGCTGATCCTGGAGGATCTGGAGCGTTACCCGGGATCGTCCAGCCCGGAGATCAACGCCCGGCTGGGCACGGAGCTGTCGGTCAAGACGGTCAAGCGCGCGCTGGACGAGCTGGAGGCCGCCCAGGCCGTGCGGCACCAGGGTGAGCGGCGCTGGCGGCGCTATTGGGCGGTGGGGCACTCGGCCCGTCAAGGACAGCCAGGCGGGGAAACCGGTTGACGGCAGCCGGCCAGACCATCCCGTTAACGCACAAGTGCTTGATTGAATTGATGAATCTAAAGGACACTGCAAACGCCGTGTCCTTGACGCGGCCCGGCGCCTGTCCTTGAGCGCCGCGCACGCCGGGGGTGGCGATGGTGTCGAAGGATCAACTCGCAGGCGGCAGGCCCGGGTGGGCAGGGGTCTGACCGGGCATGGCCTACACCGACATCAACAGCGAAGACCGCCTGGTGCAGGCGACCTTTGCCGAGCATCTGGAACAGCAGCTCGGCTGGGAAAGCGTCTACGCCTGGAACCACGAAACCTTCGGCCCCAGCGGCACGCTGGGCCGCGACAGCCCGCGCGAAGTGGTCCTGAAGCGCGACCTGCGCGAGGCGCTGGCCAAGCTGAACCCGGGCCTGCCGGCGCCAGCGGTGAACGAGGCAGTGGCCACCCTGACCCGGCATGACCACACGCGCTCGCTGATCCAGCACAACGGGGCCTTCCACGCCATGCTGCGCGACGGGGTGCCGGTGAACTGGCGGGACGAGAAAGGCCACGCGCGCCAGTCGCTGGCCAAGGTGATCGACTTCGCCGAGCCGCTGAACAACCGCTTCCTGGCCGTGCGCGAGCTGAAGATCACCGGGCTGCGCACGCCCAACTACAACCGCCGTGCCGACCTGGTGTGCTTCGTCAACGGGCTGCCGCTGGTCTTCATCGAGCTGAAGGCGGTCTACGTCAACATCCGCGCGGCCTACGAAGGCAACCTGAAGGACTACCTGGACGAGAACGTCATCGCACATGCCTTCCATCACAACGCCTTTATCGTGGTGAGCAACGGCAGCGCGGCGCGCTACGGCTCGGTCACCAGTACCTGGGAGCACTATGCCGAGTGGAAGCGTAACGACGAGGCCGACAAGGGCCATGTCGACGCCCAGACGCTGCTGGACGGCATGCTGGCGCGCAGCCGGCTGCTCGACCTGCTGGAGCATTTCATCGTCTTCGACGCCAGCAAGCCCGGCGCGGTGCGCAAGGTGGTGGCGCGCAACCACCAGGTTCTGGGCGTCAACCGGGCCGTGGCCGCGGTGGCCAGGCAGGAGGCGCTGAAGTCGCAGATCCCGCTGAGCGAACGCCTGCGCCACCGGGCGGTGAGCCTGCCGCTGGCCGAGCCGGACACCGTCGGCGACCCACAGGCCGACCCGGCGGCCAACGAAGGCGCGTTGGCCGTGCTCCACGCGGCGGACCGGCCGCCGGCTGGGCGCGCGACGCGCGAGGTCACGGTGATCGAGCGCGCGCACCCTGACCTGGGGCGGCTGGGCGTGGTGTGGCACACACAGGGCAGTGGCAAGTCGTACTCGATGCTGTTCTTCGCCGAGAAGGTGCGGCGCACGTTGCCGGGCAGCTTCACCTTTCTGCTGATGACCGACCGCAACGACCTGGACACGCAGATCTACCGCACCTTCTTGGGCTGTGGCGTGATCGACGACAACACGCCGCGTGCCGAGTCCGGCGCGACGCTGCGGGAGCTGTTGGCGCAGAAGCACCGCTACCTATTCAGCCTGATCCACAAGTTCAACCAGGACGTGGAACCCGGGCAGCCCTACAGCCAGCGCGACGACATCATCGTTATCTCGGACGAGGCGCATCGCACCCAGGCGGGCCGGCTGGCGCGCAACATGCGCATCGCGCTGCCGAATGCGGCGTTCATCGGCTTCACCGGCACGCCGCTGTTCAAGAACGACCACCTGACCCGCCGCATCTTCGGCGACTATGTGTCGCGCTACGACTTCAAGCGCAGCGAGGAAGACGGCGCCACGGTCAAGCTGGTGTACGAGAACCGGGGCGAGAAGCTGGGCGTCTCGCGCCAGGACCTGAACCAGCGCATCGCCGACGCCATCGAGCGGGCCGACCTGGACGCCGACCAGGAGGCCAAGCTGCAGAAGCTGCTCGGCCAGGACTACGAGGTCATCACCGCCGATGACCGGCTGGCGAAGATCGCCCACGACTTCGTCGAGCACTGCGCCACCCGGTGGCAGGCCGGCAAGGCGATGCTGGTGTGCATCGACAAGGTCACCTGCGGGCGCATGCTGGCGATGATCCGGCCGCTGTGGGCGGCCAAGGCGGGAGCGCTGCGGCAGAGCGCGGAGGATCGCCTGCTAGAGATCGGCGCGGCGGCTGACGACGAACAGCGCCAGCTGCTGTATGCGCAGCGCGATAGGCTGCTGGCCCAGGCGGCGTGGATGGAGCAGACCTACGTCGGCCTGATCGTCAGCGAGTCGCAGGGCGAGGTGGTCGAGTTCAAGCGCTGGGGCTTCGACATCATTCCGCACCGCGCGCTGATGAAGAAGGGCTTCGACATCGCCGACGGCAAGACCCTGGACGTGGAGTCGGCGTTCAAGGACCCACGCCACCCCTTTCGCGTGGCGGTGGTGTGTGCGATGTGGCTCACCGGCTTCGACGTGGAGAGCCTGTCGACGCTTTACATCGACAAGCCGATGAAGGCGCACACGCTGATGCAGGCCATCGCCCGCGCCAACCGGCGCTACCCGGGCAAGGAGTTCGGCCTGATCGTCGACTACAACGGCATGCTGGCCAGCCTGCGCGCCGCGCTGGCGCAATACGCGCTGGGCGATGGCGGCGACGGTGCGAAGGAGATCGTGGCACCGCTGCAGGAGCGCGTGGCGGCGTTGGACGATGCCATCCGGGCGACGGAGGCCTTTCTGCGGACCCTGGGCTTCGAGCCCGGCCGTCTGCTCGGGGCCAAGGGCTGGGTGCGGATTGCGGCGTTGCAGGATGCCGTCGAGTGCGTCAATGCCGCAGGCCGAGCGGATGGTGAAGCCGCCGCTGAATCACCCCCCGGCAACGGGGGGGACGGGCCTGACGCGGCGATCGGCACCGACCATGCGCGCCACCGCTTCGAGATCCTGGCCCGCGCCGTCTTCCAGCGATTCAAGGCACTAGTAACAGAGCCCTCCGTCGTCAGCTACGCGGAGCGTCACGACAACATCGAGGCGATCTACAAGAAGTTGAGCGAACGGCGAGACGACGCCGACGTGACCGAACTGCTGCGCGCGCTGCACCGCATCGTCAACGAAGCCATAAGGGCCGAGGCTCCCGGCGTGGACCAGGCCGAGGGCCTGACGGTCGATCTTTCGAAGATCGACATGGAGCGGCTGCGCTCCGAGTTCATGAAGAAGGTGAAGCACAAGGCGACGGTGATCGAGGACATCCGCGCCGTGGTCGAGCGAAAGCTGGCGATGCTGCTGGCGCAGAACCCGCAGCGGCTCGACTTCGAGCTGAAGTACCGGGAGATCGTGGCAACCTACAACCTGGACAAGGACCGGGCCACGATCGAGAAGACCTTTGCCGAGCTGATGGCGCTGAGCGTCGGACTGGATGACGAACAGCGCCGCGCGGCGCGCGAAGGCCTCAGCGAAGACGAACTGGCGATCTTCGACTTGCTGGAGAAGAAGAACCTTTCGGGTGCCGAACGCGAGCGCATCAAGCAGGCCAGCCGGCACCTTCTGGCCGAGCTGCGACGGATCATCGCGCCGCTGGACCAGTGGACCGAGAAGGAGCAGACGCAGGCCGAAGTGGAGGCCACCATCCTGGACCGCGTCTTCGAGCTCCCCGAGCCGCCGTACACGCAGGATGACAAGGATGAAATGGCGCGGCTGCTCTACGAACATGTGTGGCAGCAGAGCATGGGTGGGCGCTTTCAGCCAGGACAGAGGCCAGCGGCAGCATGAAGGCAAAGCCCAAGCGCGCGAGGTCGGGCAAAGCGGAGGTGACTTACCTCGCCTACCCTGCTGCGCTTGCAAGGCTCCGAGAAAGACTGTCCGCGACACCGGAGGAAATCGCGGCGTGGCTCATCATGGGGCCCAAACATGGTGGGCTCGCCGCGTACGTGAACGTCAACGAGTTCAAGAAGCCGCGGCGCTTCGCCTTCGCTGCTGACCAGGCAGGTAGACCGAGTGTGGACCAACACGACTACCTACCTCAGCTTATGCAGTGCTGGTTCCGCGCCAACAACATCGAACGCTTCAAGCCGCGGGAGCGGTTCGTGGTGGGCAGGGACCTGATCGCAAGGTGGTCGAAGATCCCGGGGGTCGACGCATTGGCCTACATCCGGGCCAAGATCGAGGAATCCAGGCTAAACGACATGCATCCGATTTGTGGCGGAACGCGCGGCTCGACTGCGGACGACAGCTACCCGCCCGTCGAGCAGGGCCTTTTTGGACTCAACGAAGTCCGGGCCATCGAGGCGGAGGAACTCATTGAGGTTGTGCACTTACTCGATGCCAAGCCCAGTTTGGCCGGCCGAGATCAAGCCGCTACGCGGCAACGGCAGGAACGGCGCTACCGCATGTGTATTGAAGATGAGCTGCCGATGCCGAAGGACGACTATGCCCACTTGCCGCGCGGCATCGGCCGCCTGGCCAAGCAGGAGGGCATCACGCGCCAGGCTTTCGCCCAAGACGTAAAGGCGCACATCCGCTACCTGATGGGCAAGTAGTCGGCAGGCGAAACGGCAAGCAATCGGCAAGCGCTTACCTGCCGACTTCTGCCAAATAGTGCGAAGCCATGTTCCCGGGATGGCCGGGGACGCCTACCGAGGGCGTTACATGGCGTACGAACTGGAGGCCGCAACGATCCTGCGGCGCAAGCAACTGGAGGCCGCAGGCTGCGGCAGCCGTTCGACGATCTACCTGCGGATCTCGCAGGGTCTGTTCACCAAGCCGGTCAGCCTGGGCGCGCGGGCCGTAGGCTGGCCGGCGCGCGAGGTGGTGGCGATCAACGCCGCCCGGATCGCTGGCAGGTCCGACGACGAGATCCGCAAGCTGGTGCAGCGGCTGCATGCCGAGCGCGCTGAAAGACCGACCGGCTCGTGCGATTGGCAGGGGTGAGACCGTGAGCTTCGACCGCGATCGCCTGCCCGAACCCTTGGCGTACTTTCAGGGCGAGGGGTTGACGCTGCAGGGGCGTGGGAAGTGGCGCACGACGCGCTGCGACTTCCACGACGGCAGCGACTCCATGCGCGTGAACATCGACCGCGGGTCATGGGTCTGCATGGCCTGTGGCGCAAAGGGCGGCGACGTGCTTGCCCACCACATGCAGCGACACGGCATCGACTTCGTACAGGCCGCGCGGGCGCTGGGTGCGTGGACCGAAGACGGTGCCCCACCGCCGAGGCCGCGTGCGTTCAGTGCCACCGATGCCGCGCAAGTCATCGTGCTGGAGCTGTTGGTCTGCCTGGTCGTCATCAGCGACGCGCGACGCGGTATCACGCCGAACGAGGCCGACTGGGCCCGGTTCCTGGCCGCTGCCGGGCGGGTGGAGACGATCGCCCAGGAGTTCAAGACATGAGTGTTGTTCCGAAATTCGCGCCAGCCGACGAGGCGCGCAGCCGCATTGATGCCGCGATGGCCGAGCGGGGCACCGGACCGGGCAGCTCCAATCTCGCCACCGAGGACGGCGTGATCCTCGTCAACGGTGCCAGCTTGAAGCCGCAGCCCGTGCGGTGGCTGTGGAGGCACTGGCTCGCCTGCGGGAAGCTGCACATCCTGGCCGGCGCACCAGGGGAGGGAAAGACTACGATCGCGCAGGCTGTCGCCGCGACAACGACGTGCGCTGGCCGCTGGCCTGATGGCACCAGCTGCGAAAGGCGTGGCAACGTTGTGATCTGGTCCGGCGAGGACGACCCGACCGACACGCTGCTGCCGCGGCTGATGGCTGCCGGCGCCGACGTGTCCCGCGTTCACTTTGTGACCGGTGCGCGGATCGAGGGCGAGGTGGTGCCGTTCGATCCGGCGCGCGACTTGGCGCAACTGCTGGCCGCCCTGGAGCACATCGGGGGAGTCAGTCTGCTGATCGTTGACCCGGTGGTGTCGGCGGTGGCCGGCGACTCGCATAAGAACACCGAGGTCCGGCGCGCGCTGCAGCCGCTGGTCGACCTTGCGGCGGCGACAGGCGCCGCCGTGCTTGGCATCTCGCACTTCAGCAAGGGTGGGCAGGGTGCCGACCCGACCATGCGGGTCAACGGCTCGATCGCCTTCGGCGCCGTGGCCCGCGTGGTCATGGTGGCCGCCAGGGTCAAGGGCGACGACGGCGGGCCGCGCCGCATTCTGGCCCGGTCGAAGTCCAACATCGGTCCGGACGACGGCGGGTTCGAGTACGCGCTGGAGCAGGTGGAAGTACGGCCCGGCATCGAGGCGTCGCGCGTGCTGTGGGGCAAGGCCGTCGAGGGCACCGCCCGCGAACTGCTGACGGATCCTGATGATGGCGATGAAGGCGACAAGAGCGCCCGCGACTCGGCGGCCGACTTCCTGCAGCAAGTGCTTGGCGAAGACGTAGTGCCGGTCAAGACCATAGAAATGGAGGCCCGCACGGCGGGTGTCGCCTGGCGAACGGTGCGCCGCGCGGCCGACCGGCTGGGCGTGCGCAAACGCAAGGGCGGGATGGGAGCCGGCTGGTACTGGTCGCTGCCGAAGTTGGCCACGAAGGCGCCGAATCTGTCCACCGCTGGAGGCTGGACGCCTTCGGCACCTTCGGTGGACACCTTCGATGACGAGGGGGAGTCTGATGAACGCTGAAGCGGGATTCATTCGCACCTGGCGCGTCGGGAGGTTCACCGTGACGCTGACCTGCCCCCGCCCGGCGGCCGGCACCACGATGGCCGCGAGCGTCGAATGGGCGCCGGACCAGCCGCGCCGGCTGACTGAGGCTGAGCTGCGAGCCTATCGCGCTGGCCGCAATGCCGCTCTGGAAGACCTGGCTGTCGAGCTAGGCGTAAACGTCGCAGTGCTTGAAGTTTGACGCCTGCACCATGAAACGGCTCATCGCCCGCAGCTGCATCAACCACACCGACGCCGACGACGTCACCGAACGACTGCACCTACCGCGCGGCCGCTGCGGCAACGACCAGCACGCCGACCTGCGGTCCCCGGAAGTAGGTCACATGTTGGCCGTCCTGCCACAACGCTGAACCGCCTTTGCCAAGGGGAAGTGAACCAATGGGACATCGACTCAGCAAACCCCGTCAGGATCGGCAGCCTCCGGCGAAGGCTTCTGATCCACAGGCTGAGCTTCGGCGCCGGTTTGTGGCTGCAGTTGCGGCTCATGAAAGACAGGTGGCGCTCCTGGCCCGGCGGGGGGTCGACGCGCACAGCGCATTGCACGCAGTCCCGCCTATTGACTTCGGGCAGTACACCGATCTCCGCTGTGGTGCGACGGGCAAAAGAACCGGGCTGCCTTGCCCGCAGAGGGGTCTGTACGCCAACGGCCGCTGTCGATGGCATGGTGGACTCTCGACTGGCCCGAAGACAGCTGAAGGGAAGGAGCGATCGTCTCGGAACGCCCGCAAGAACGAACCCCATGAGGGAGATAGCTCACAGGTAGGCACTACATCACAAGACGTGGACGATGAAGTGAAGGCTGGACTCGGCGGTGAAATTGGCCTGGCGGGTATGCCTCGTGATTCGACACAATCGTGCGTCTTGGAATGGCTCACACGTCGAGCGTGGCGCCCATGCCCGGAAGAACAGCTATCGCAGGCCTTGAACTTGCCGCCCGTGAATTTGCGCTGGGTGATGCGATGCTTGCAGCGGCGGGGGTTTGTCACGAAGGTTCGCGGCGCTAACGGTTCTGCAGTTGCCTGGCAGGCACTTCGCAGCGGGCAGTGAGACGAACTCCTGCGATCGTCTCCTGCGAGCTGGAAAAGCCGCTCTCGGTCGAAGTAGCCCATGAGTTTCCCTTGCCGGCGGGCTAGAACACAGCTGCTCAGCGGACGTCGGCAACCTCGGCATGATGCCCTGAACCCCCTTGACTTACAGGCTCACCCCATGAGCTTCTTGGCCGCAACCATGGCGCCCTCAATCCGCTCCATTGCAGCCGCCGCCATGAGGATGATCCTGATGAACTACACCACCAAGCGCCTTGCCGCTCTGCTCCGCTTGGTCCACGCTCCTACTACCCGCCTGACTCCGGCTCGCCGGCCAACGGTGCCGCCCGCAGCTGAACTGGTTCGCATCCCGGCCTACATGCGTAGGTGCAGGCGCACTGGGCGCGCGCCCACCGCTGCCGCGCAGCGCCCGTAGCCAGGGGTATGCACGTTCCGTTCTGCGCCGCTGCGTCCCTCAATCCAATGACGGTGCCCTATGAGTCTGGGCGGCAGAAGGGAAGTCCCTGACCTTGGTTGAGGGCTGATGTACGTTGCGTGGCCATGGCCGCGAACTACCTTCCTTATCAGCCGCAGCAAGTGCTGCTGCTGCCCGAGGCGATCCAGGATTGGTTGCCCGAAGGGCATCTGCCGCACTTCATCAGCGATACGGTGGACACGAGAAGTCGTTTGAACGGCTTGTGCTTGCACGGCGGTACCAGGGCATGAGCCGCGGGATCACGAAGCTGCGCACCAGGCTCAGGCGGCTGGGGCGCGACGTCGAGCACATGGCCCCGCCGTGCTCGAGATCCTGACCGACATTCGCCCGAAGATCACACTGGTCGATAGTGGCCGTCGCGGCCGTGGCATTGGGCCTGCGGGACTCGACTACAGGTCAGCCACACGCGGCGGCGGCCGCGATCGCTGAAGAAGCTGCTTAGGCGCTGACTGGCCGTCGAGTCAGTGATCCGCAACATGTAGACCGATGGGGCTCTTCAACCGCACCTGAGTCAAGGGAAGGGCGGACGATGTAACGCGCGCGTTGCTGTAAAGCGCCGGGCACATCCGGCGGATGCTTTGCTGCGCCATCGCCGGCCAGAACCCGCTTGCGATCATGATGCTCACTGCCGCCACGGCACCGCGCCCGGCGTCGCTGCGAACGTAAGGACTGGTGCTTATGTTTGATTATCTAGGGTAGATTCACATACCGGGGAGAGAGAACCTCTATCAGTCATGGTTTACCTATCCGCTCACCGTATAGGCCTTTGGATACGGCGCCTTACAGCAGGAGATTACTTAATGGGCACGAAAGAGATGCTTTCAGTTCACCTTGCCGAGATGAAATTTCTGAATGACCAGATGCACACTCGAATGGGAACCGTTGCCAGACTAGTTACCGTGAGCGCCACCTTTTTTACGGCTATGTTTGCAGCTTTTGCCCTTCGCACGGATGAGATAGCCAAGGCAACCGGAGCCGCGTACTCCCTTCTCGCTCTTGCACCCGTTCCTTTTCTTATACTAGGACTCCTTATTTTTCGAGAGCAGCTACTTATGGTGTCGCATGATCACTACTTTCTTTACAGGTTGCGACCTGCGATCCTCAGTGCAGCCAATGATGATGACAAGAAATACTCCGACGATAGACAAGACCTCGGATTCCTCTGGTCAATGTCGAGCCTCAAGATCGGTGGGGTATCTGCAATCCTAAGTATTTTTATTTACACGTTTCCCTTGCTTGGTATGGTATCAATCGCCTATGTAAGCTATCTTAGGTATAAATTCGGTCTAAATTTCTTGTTTCCTGCCCTAATGAGCGTAGGATGCATATTTACACTCTTGATCGCCCTCTACCTGATCGGTAAGTACAAGTCACGAGCTGACGCTGCTCCCTAAATGCAACTCGCGGCGGAATCAGTGGAAGTCGCGGAGTGAGATACTGTGTCTAAGCACTCGAGCTTCAGGATCACATTTGCTCGGTTGCCGGCCTACACGGACAGCGGCTGACCGGCTCCACGATTCATTAAACTGGCTCGCTAGAAAGCCGCCAGTCGCCACCGGCTCCTCACGCTGAGCTGTAGCCGCTGGCCAGTTGGTCACCGGGTGACTCTTGTGCGGTGATCAACAGATTTTGACTCTTGGTAGACAGGCCACTGCTGCGCGCATCAACGATTCTGCCCACCGGGCGAATCTGCTTGCTTCAATGCTGCAGTTCTAGCCGGTAGAGCTGCGCCGGCCTGAATGCACCGGTGCGCAGTTCCCCCGGGACAGGCTTCACGCAGCCAGCCGCATCCAGCCTGCGCCGAAAACTCGACTTGTCCAGAGGCCGTCCCAGGACGGCCTCTGACGCCGCCTGCAGCTCGCCGAGCGTGAAAGCCTGCTCCATCAGTCCCGGCGCAAAGCGCAACACCTCGACCTCGGCGCGGAGCGACTGCACCGCCTTGTCGATCAAGAGACCGTGGTCGAAGGCCAGCTTGTCGTCGGCGATTGCTGCTTGTGCCGGCACCCACTTCAACTCCGCCATGCGCTTGCCCGGCTCAATCGCCAGCCGCCCCGGGGTGACCATACAGCGGTAGACCACACTCAACGCCCACGGCGCCCGCGGGTCGCGGCTGCGTCCGCCTACTGCCGCCAGTTGCACCGCCCCGGGCAGCTCGATTCCCAGCCGCTCACGTGCCGTACGTTGGCAGGCGGCGTCCAGGTCCGCGTCCAGATCGATACGCAGTACGCCGCCCGGCAAGGCCCAGCGGCCGGCCATGGGCGCTTCGGCGCGGCGGCCGAGCAACACCTGCAGCGCGCCCTCCAATACCGACAACACCGCCAGTTCGATGCGAACGAAAGGCATCGGGTGAACGGGCGGGGTCCGGGTTTCAGCGGCGGCGGCTTTGGCGGTCATCGGGGCCTCTAAGTTGCATAACGCAACGAACTATGCCACACTTCACTTAGTGGTGATTAGCAACGAAGGAGCGAGTGATGTACGACGTGATTGGTGACGTGCACGGCCAGGGCACCAAGCTGCGTGCCCTTCTGGAGCGCATGGGCTATGTCGAACGGTCGGGGGTCTGGCACGCGCCGCAGGGCCGCCAGGCGGTCTTCGTGGGCGATCTGATCGACCGCGGGCCGGAGCAGCTTGAGGTGCTGGACATCGTGCGCCGCATGGTCGATGCCGGCCAGGCCAGGGCAGTGATGGGCAACCACGAGTTCAACGCCATCGGCTTCATGCAACGCGACAGCAGCGGCAAGTACCTGCGGCCGCGCTCAGAGAAGAACATGGGTCAGCACGCGGCCTTCCTGAAGGCTGTAGGCCTGGACTCCGCGCTTCACAAGGAATGGGTCGACTGGTTCCGCAAACTGCCCATGGCGTTGGAGCTGGGCGGGATCCGGGTCGTGCATGCATGGTGGGACGATCCGGCGGCGGCAGCCGTGGCGGCCATTCGCGGGGGTGTCGAGGGGGAACTGTCGGAGCAGATGGTGCTGCGCATGTACCGCGAGCCCGTGGCCAAGGCGGCGCGCAAGCTGCTGACTTGCGGCGTCGAGTGGGAGCTGCCGCCAGACAACTGGATCATCGACAAGGAAGGCCACAAGCACCCGGAAGCCCGGCTGGCCGTTTGGCGCCACGGGGCCAAGCGGCTGCGCGACATCGCGCTGGTGCCGAACGGCAGCGAGCATGCCGTCCCCGACCTGCCGGTGCTCGAGGAACACAGGATCTGGCCCGTTACGGGTGCGCCGATCCTGTTCGGCCACCACTGGTTCAGCGGGCCGCTGAAGCTGGAGACGCCAAAGGTAGCCTGCCTGGACTGGTCCGCGGCCAAGGATGGGCCTCTGGTGGCGTATCGATGGGACGGCGAGAGTGAACTGCGGCACGCTGGGCTGGTGGCAGCCGGGGCTGGGCCTGCTTGGCTGGAAGTGGTGGCGTGAGCATGGGCGACAAGCGGGCGAAGGTGGTCAACTGGGTTGGCGCGCTGGCCCAGTTGCGCCGCGTCAATGCGGAACATCTTGGGCGTCTGGTGGTTGTCGAGCGCGCAGCGCAGACGCAGCCTGATCGCCCTGGTGCGGAGCCCATTTGGCACGTCTACGTACTCGGCGTCCCACTGCGACTAGAAGGTGGCAATTGGCGCGAAGCCGATGTGCCCCAGGCTTGCTTGCAGCCACTTTGCCGCTTGCCGGAAGTGATCGCAGAGGCCGCCATCGTTGCCCAGGCCGAGCGCGACTTCGATGCGGCTGTGACGGAGTTGTCCGGTTATCTGGCCAAGCACCCCATGGACCAGGATGAATTTGATGCATCTATGGAGCAGGCGGCGCGTACCGCCCTGGGGCCGCGCCGGTGGCCTGTTGTGCCCATGCTCGACGCCTGAGACAAGCCCGAACGAACATCGGTTGTCGGCTTGCAAACTGGTCTGCCAGCGGGTCTGCAAAGGCAAGAGTTTGCGGGCCTGGGATGCTTGCCGAAGACCCTGGACTCCTCACCGGAGGCGGCTGTTGTGGATGGCGTCGAACATCGTGTCGCCACCGAAGGCTCTGCGCCAAAAGGTCATGTAGACGGGCGGGTGGCGCGTGTCCAAGTTTGTGTCCAAGTTCATTCGACAAACTTCCGGATCGCAGTGCTCATAAGCCTTTGCGGCGGATTTCTCTATTCTGCATAGGTAGGTGCGCCGCGGGCCGCGCCCCCGCATGTAAGCGATTGCAACCGCCCGGCCGGTCACACAGAATTGGCCGCATACAACAAGACGCCGTGCCGTGCCTTCGGGCCCCGCATCGGTGCCCACCCAGCGGAACACCATGGACATCACCACTCTGGTCCAGGCTGTGCAGACGCTGAACGCGGTCGACGCCTTCAAGGCGGGGCTGGGCGCAGCGCAGTGGCAGGCCCTGGCGCCCTACATGGCGCGGCACAACCTGCGCGCTGGCGAGATGCTGATCCGCCAGGGCGACGTGGATCGCAGCGCCTACCTGATCGAGCAGGGCAACCTGCAGGTGTTTGCCAACGGCGGCGTGCCGGGCGCCAATCGCATTGCCATCCTGCGCCCCGGTTCGCTGGTGGGTGAGCCGGCGTTGTTTGCCGAAGTGCCGCGCCAGGCCAATGTCGAGGCGATGACGCCCGGTGTCGTCTGGGGCCTGAACGCGCATCGGCTGGAGGAGCTGTGCGCCCGGGCGCCGACGCTGGCGCTGCAGGTGCTGCGCGCTGCCGGCGCGGTGATGGCCACGCGGCTGCGCATCAACCTGGAACGCGGGCTGCCTTCGGTCTGAAGCCCGCCGCCGCGGGCCGTCAGTGCCCGGCGAAATCCACCAGCGTGAACAGCGGCAGCCCGGCCGCGCGCAGCTTGGCCGAGCCCTGCAGTTCGGGCAGGTCGACGATGGCCGCGCCTTCCACCACCTGGGCCCCCAGCCGCTGCAGCAGCCGCATGCCGGCCATCATCGTGCCGCCGGTGGCGATCAGGTCGTCGATCAGCACCACCCGGTCGCCCGGGCTTACCGCATCGGTGTGCATCTCCACCGCCGCCGAGCCGTACTCCAGCTCGTAGTGCTCTTCCACCGTGGTGAAGGGCAGCTTGCCCTTCTTGCGGATCGGCACGAAGCCCACGTTCAGCTCGTAGGCCAGCACCGAGCCGATGATGAAGCCGCGCGCATCTAGCCCGGCAATGGCGCTGGGCCGGGTGTCGAAGTAACGGTGCACGAACTGATCAATCAGCACGCGGAACACGCGTGGGTTCGACAGCAGCGGCGTGATGTCGCGGAACTGCACGCCCGGCGCTGGCCAGTCGGGCACGGTGCGGATATGGCTGCGGATGTAATCGGACGGGTTCATCGCGGCTCCAGGGATGGGTTCGGGCATCAATCGCCGCCCAGCAGCTTGGCCTCGGCCAGTGCCAGCGGCTCGGGCAGGCCGGACAGCACCAGCGTGTCACCGGCGGCCAGCGAGAGCTCGTCGTCGGCATCGCGCACCTGGCCGGCAGCCAGCCGCACCGACACAACGCGCACGCCTACGGCATGCAAGGCCAGGTGGCCCAGCCGGCGGCCGATGCAGGCAGCGGCGGCAGGCAGCGTGACGCTGAGCAGCCGCTCCTGCTGCAGCTCCTCCACCGTGTCGTCGTCGGCACCATGGAAGTAGCCGCGCAGCAGGCCGTAGCGTGCGTCGCGCGCGTCGCGCGTCATCTGGATCACGCGGCGCATCGGCACGCCCACCAGCACCAGCGCATGGCTGGCCAGCATCAGCGAGCCCTCGATGGCCTCGGGCACCACTTCGGCGGCGCCGGCCTGGCGCAGCCGCTCCAGGTCGGCATCGTCGATGGTGCGCACCACCACCGGCACCTTCGGCGCATGTTCGCGCACCAGCCGCAGGATCTTCAGCGCCGAGGGCGTGTCCGGGTAGCTGACCACTACCGCCGCGGCGCGCGCCAGGCCGGCGGCCATCAGGCTCTGCAGCCGCGCCGCGTCGCCGAACACCACGCTTTGCCCGGCCGCGGCGGCCTGGCGCACGCGGTCCGGGTCCAGGTCCAGCGCCATGTACGGGATGCTTTCCTTTTCCAGCAGCCGGGCCAGGTTTTGGCCGCTGCGGCCGTAGCCGCAGATGATCACGTGGCCCTGGGTGGTGATGGCGCGCTTGGCAATCGTGGTCAGCTGCACCGATTGCAGCAACCAGTCGCTGGCCGACAGGCGCATGACGATGCGGTTGCTGTAGATGATCATGAAGGGTGCGATCAGCATCGACAGCACCATGCTGGCCAGCACCGGGCTGGTCCACTGTGGCGCCACCAGGTTGTTCTGCGCACCCAGCGCCAGCAGCACGAAGCCGAATTCGCCGGCCTGCCCCAGGTACAGGCCGGTGCGCAGCGCCACACCCGGCGTGGCGCCGAACAGCCGCGTCAGCGCCGCCACCAGCACGAACTTGGCCAGCACCGGCAGGCAGGTCAGCGCGAGCACCAGGCCCCATTGGTCCAGCACCAGCCGCCAGTCCAGCTTCATGCCGATGGTGATGAAGAACAGGCCCAGCAGCACGTCGTGGAAGGGCCGGATGTCAGTCTCCACCTGGTGCTTGTATTCGGTCTCGGCCACCAGCATGCCGGCCACGAACGCGCCCAGCGCCAGCGAAAGGCCCGCATGCTCGGTCAGCCAGGCCAGGCCCAGCGTGACCAGCAGCAGGTTCAGCATGAATAGCTCTTCGCTCTTGCGGCGGGCCACCAGGGTCAGCCACCAGCGCATCACGCGCTTGCCGCCCACCAGCAGCAACGTCAGCAGCAGCGCGGCCTTCAGGCTGGCCAGGCCCAGCGCGAAGGCCAGGTCGCCGCCGCTGTCGTCCAGCGCCGGGATCAGCACCAGCAGCGGCACCACGGCCAGGTCCTGGAACAGCAGCACGCCGATGACGCGGCGGCCGTGCTCGGTCTCCAGCTCCAGCCGCTCGGCCATCATCTTCACCACGATGGCGGTGCTGGACATGGCCATCGCGCCGCCGAGCACCAGCGAGCCCTGCCAGCCCATCTGCCAGGGCGTGTCGGTGAAGGAGAAGATCCACACCAGCAGCCCGTGGCCGAGCGCGGTGCCGGCCATCGTCAGCACCACTTGCGACAGCCCCAGCCCGAAGACCAGCGAGCGCATGCTGCGCAGCTTGGGCAGGTTGAACTCCAGCCCGATGACGAACATCAGGAACACCACGCCGAACTCGGCCAGGTAGCGCACGCTGGCGGTGTCCTTGGCCAACGCCAGCGCATTCGGCCCGATCAGCACGCCCACCACCAGGTAGCCCAGCACCGGCGGCAGCTTCAGCGAGCGGCAGGCGACCACGCCGAGCACCGCGGCGATCAGGTACAGCAGGGCAAGGTCGAGGGTGGTGGCCATGCGTGGCGCGACGACAGGCCCGTGCCGTCCAGCACGGCGGGCTCCTAGAATGCCCCCGATCCTATCGGAGCCCGGAGCCCGAACCCCGTGAACGACGCCAGCCGCTACGACCCCGCCCGCGCGCTGCAGCTGGCCGCCCGCACCTTCGAGATCGAGGCCCAGGCGTTGCTCGGGCTGGCCGCGCGCCAGGGCGAGGGCTTCACGCGCAGCGTGCAGGCGATGCTCGAATGCCGCGGCCGCGTCATCGTGATGGGCATGGGCAAGAGCGGCCATGTCGGCCGCAAGATCGCCGCCACGCTGGCCTCCACCGGCACGCCGGCCTTCTTCGTGCACCCGGCCGAGGCCAGCCACGGCGACCTGGGCATGCTGATGTCCGGCGACGTGGTGCTGGCCATCTCCAACAGCGGTGAGAGCGACGAGCTGGCCGCCATCCTGCCGGCACTGCGCCGGCTGGGCGTGACGCTGGTGGCGATGACCGGCCAGCCCGAATCGACGCTGGCCCGCCATGCCGACCATGTGATCTCCAGCGCGGTGGACCAGGAGGCCTGCCCGATGAACCTGGCGCCCACCGCCAGCACCACCGCACAGATGGCGCTGGGCGATGCGCTGGCCGTGGCGCTGCTGGATGCGCGCGGCTTCCGGGAAGAGGACTTCGCCCGCTCGCACCCCGGCGGCAGCCTGGGCCGCAAGCTGCTGATGCACGTGCGCGATCTGATGCGCTCGGGCGCCGCCTTGCCGCGCGTCGGGCCGCAGGCCAGCTTCATCGAGATGCTGGGCGAGATGACGGGCAAGGGCCTGGGCTTCACCGCGGTGGTCGATGACGACGGGCGCGCGCTCGGCATCTTCACCGACGGCGACCTGCGCCGGCTGATCGAGCGCGGCGCCGACCTGCGCGCGCTGCGCGCCGCCGACGTGATGCACCGCCAGCCGCGCAGCGTCAGCGTCGATGCGCTGGCCGTGGACGCGGCCGAGGTGATGGAACGCCACCGCGTCACCAGCGTGCTGGCCGTCGACGCCGACGGCCGGCTGGTCGGCGCGCTGAACTCCAACGACCTGATGCGCGCCAAGGTCATCTGATGCCTGCGCTGAGCTTCGCGCCCGAGCAGCTGCTGAAGGCCCAGGGCCGCGGCCTGGGCATGCGCTGCGCGATGTTCGACGTGGACGGCGTGCTCACCGACGGGCGGCTGTACATCGGCGAGCAGGGCGAGACGGTCAAGGCCTTCCATGCGCTGGATGGCCATGGCCTGAAGCTGCTGCAGCAGGCCGGCATCGTGCCGGTGGTCATCACCGGGCGCGACTCGCCGGCCGTGCGCCGGCGCATTGCCGATTTGGGCTTGACCCACGCGGTCTACGGCGCGCACGACAAGCTGGCCGCCGCGCAGGCGCAGCTCGACGCCCTGGGCATCGACTGGGCCGACACCGCGGCCATCGGCGACGACTGGCCCGATCTGCCGCTGCTGCGCCGTGCCGGCTTTGCCTGCGCCAGCCCCAACGCCCATGCCGAGGTGCTGGCGGTGGCTCACCATGTCACCGCGCGGCCCGGTGGTCATGGCGCGGCACGTGAGTTCTGCGACCTGCTGCTCATCGCCGGCGGCCACTATGCGCGGCTGCTGGCGGCGCAGACCGCCACGCTGGACGCACGCTGAGCATGCCGCTGCCGCTGCACATTCCCGACCTCAGCGACGGCCCGCTGGCGCTGGAGCCGGTGGGCGGCCGGCCGCCGCCGCCTCGCGCGCCGCTGCCCTGGCACCAGCGCCTGCGCGAGTTGGTGGCCACCTACCTGCCGCTGCTGTTGATGGGCGTGCTGGCGCTGGGCACCTGGTGGCTGGTGAAGAACACGCCGCCGGCCGAGCCGCCGCCCGCCGATGCGCTGCCGCGCAAGGAGCCCGACTACACGATGCACAACTTCGTGGTCGAACGCTTCGACAAGGATGGCAAGCTGAAGCTGCGCATGCAGGGCGAGCTTCTGCGCCACTTTGCCGACAGCGACATCATCGAGATCGATCAGGCCCGCGTGCGCGCGGTCTCACCCGACGGCCGGGTGACGCTGGCGCAGGCCAAGCGCGCGGTGGCCAATGGCGATGGCACCGAGTTGCAGCTGATTGGCGACGCGCAGGTGGACAGCCAGGGCCCGCAAGGTGAAACCGTCGAGTTCCGCGGCGAGTTCCTGCATGCCTTCCTGGCACAGGAGCGTTTGCGCTCGCACCTGCCGGTGCGGGTGCGGCGTGGCGGCAGCGAGTTCCAGGCGGCGGGCATGGACTACGACCACCTGGCCGGCTTGCTGAAGCTGGAGGGCCGCATGCGCGCGGTGCTGCTGCCGCAGGCCCGGGCCGCCTCGGCGGCGGGGCGCTGAGCATGGCCCCGCTGGTGTTCATCACCGGTGCGTCCAGCGGCCTCGGCCAGGCACTGGCGCTGCGCTTTGCACGGGCCGGCTGGCGGCTCGCACTGGTGGCCCGGCGTGCGGCCGAGATCCAGGCCTGGGTCGACGCCCAGGGCTTCGCGGCCGGCCAGGCCCAGGTGTACGCGGCCGACGTGCGCGACGTGCCGGGCATCGTCCAGGTGGGCCAGGACTGCATCGCCCGCCAGGGCCTGCCCGACGTGGTGGTGGCCAACGCCGGCATCAGCGTGGGCATGGACACCACCGAGTTTGCCGACCTGGAGGTGATGCGCCGCACGCTGGAGACCAACGTGCTGGGCATGGCCGCCACTTTCCACCCCTTCGCCGCCGCGATGTGCCAGCGCGGCAGCGGCCGGCTGGTGGGCATCGCCAGCGTCGCCGGCATCCGCGGCCTGCCGGGGCATGGCGCCTACTGCGCCAGCAAGTCGGCGGCCATCGCCTACTGCGAAAGCCTGCGCGGCGAATGCAAGCCCTCGGGCGTGCGCGTGGTCACCATCCTGCCGGGCTACATCGATACGCCGCTGACGCGCGGCAACCGCTATTCGATGCCCTTCCTGATGTCGGCCGAGGCCTTTGCCGACCGCGCTTTCGCCGCCATCCAGGCCGGTGACAGCTACCGCGTCATCCCGTGGCAGATGGGCGTGCTGGCCAAGCTGCTGCGGCTGCTGCCGAACGGGCTGTACGACCGCGCGCTGGCGGGTCGCGGCCGCAAACGCCGGCAGTCGGAATGAGGCCCTGAAACGACAAGGGCGCTGATGCGATGCATCGGCGCCCCAAGGGTGGCGCACCGTGAGGCGCGCCGATCGTATGGCTGGCTCAGTAGCCGCCGCGGCCACCGCCGCCGCCACCACCACCGTAGCCGCCGCGACCACCACCGCCGCCGCCACCTCCATACGGGCTGCGGCCGCCGCCGCCACCGCTGCCATAGGGGCTGCGGCCGCCGCCGCCACCGCCGCCACCACCACCGTAACCGCCGCGGCCACCGCCGCTGAAGCCGCCCGGACGCTCTTCACGCGGACGCGCTTCGTTGACCACCACGGCACGGCCTTCCAGCGGCTGGCCGTTCATGCCGTTGATGGCGGACTGGGCTTCGGCGTCCGAACCCATCTCCACGAAGCCGAAGCCCTTGGAGCGGCCGGTGTCGCGGTCCATCATGACCTTGGCCGACGTGACGGTGCCAAATTGAGAGAAAGCCTGGTGCAGCGACTCGTCACGCACCGAGTAGGCCAGATTGCCGACGTAAAGTTTGTTTCCCACGGGGGAGCCCTCGATCAATAACTAGAAACCATGTGGAGCTTCAACCCAGCGAGAACCATTCAGGCGAAGGCGCTGCATCCGACACACGCCTAAAGATTATCTGGTCATCCCGCAAGAGGGTGCAAAGCGGCAGCGGGGTTTCTGTTGTTTTGTCGTCTACAGGCTAACCCGCATGCCCGCCGGACAGGCGGCCTTAGCATCCGGCATGGACCTGATGAAGCCCCTGATCGCGCTGCTGGCGATCGTCAACCCGATCGGCGCGGTGCCCTTCTTCATCCACTTCACGCAGGGGCTCGATGGCATGCAGCGCCGGCGCACCATGCGGGTGAGCGCGTTCAGTGCCTTCATGGTGATTGCCGTCAGCGCGCTGGCCGGCCAGAAGATCATCGCCTTCTTCGGCATCTCGATCGCGTCCTTCCAGGTCGGCGGCGGCATGCTGCTGCTGCTGAGCTCGCTGCAGATGCTGCACGCCCAACCGGCGGAATCCAAACCTGGCGACGTGCGCGGTGGCGTGGCCAAGCGGGATGCCGGCGCCAGCTTTGCCGTGGTGCCGCTGACCATCCCGCTGCTCACCGGCCCGGCCACGATCTCGACGATGGTGATCTACGCGCAGCGCACGCGCCACTGGTGGGAGCTGGGCATGCTGGTGGGCTACGGCGTCGCGGTGGGCGTGGCGGTGTACCTCGCCTTTGCCGCGGCCGGCCGCATCACCCGGCTGCTGGGCAGCACCGGCATCGACATCATGACCCGGCTGATGGGGCTGATCCTGGCCGCGGTGGCGGTGGAGATCATGGCCGACGGCCTGGTGGCGCTGTTTCCGGTGCTGGCCAGCGTGAAGCCCCTGGCGGGGTGAGGGCTTCGCGCCGGGAAAACACCGATGACGCTGCTGGCGGGGCTGCCTACATTGCGCCCACTCGGCACGGCGCACCTGTTTGGGGAACGCGCCGCACCTCGGGTGCGAGGAGACAACACCGTCGAGACAACCCGGACCAGCCGGCCGCATGGGGCCGACGCGGGGGCGGTGCCAGCGTAGAACCAAAAAGGGCGTGCGTCGTCGCAACGCCCTTTTTTCATTAGTGCGGCAATCTACCGGTGCCGGCCGCCGGCCGCGTGCGCCGGCGCGGCCAGTCCGTACCATGCACGCGTTGCCCGCCGCACGCACACTCCATGGCCGTCGACCCCGAACTGCGCACCCTGCAAATCGACATTCCGGCTCGGCCGGAATCGCTGGTGAAGCTGTCGCTGCTGATGGCCGACGAGGACATGAACCTGCAGGCGGCCTCGCAGCTGATCGAAGCCGACATGGCGCTGGCCGCGGCGGTGATGAAGGCGGTGAATTCGTCGCTGTACGGCCTGAAGGGCCGGGTGCAGAGCGTGCAGCAGGCCATCACCTACCTGGGCATGCGCGAGGTGGCGGCCATCACCTTCGAGATGGGCCTGCGCGCGGCCTTCCCGCCGGCGGCCGAGCTGGACCCGATCTGGCGCCGCGCAGCGCAGCGCGGGCTGATCATGGGCCGGCTGGCTGCGGCCATGGGCCAGGACGCCTGGGCGGCGCATTCAGCCGGGCTGTTCGAGGAATGCGGCAAGGCGGTGCTGTTCCGCCATGCGCCGGACCACTATCCGTCGATGCTGCGCGCCGCGCGCGACGACACCGAGCTGCTGTCGCTGGAAACGGCCGGCTTCGGCGTCAGCCACGACGCACTGGGCGCCGCGCTGTGCGAAAGCTGGGGCCTGGGCCCGGCAGCGGTGGCCAGCGTGCGGCATCACGTGCACGCCCAGGCCGGCGGTCCGTTGCCCGAGCAGCCCGCCCGCCGGCCGATCGTCGCGCTGTCGGTCATCGCCCATGTGCTGATGAACGACCCCGAGCATCTGGACGAACGCGTCGGCCCGCTGGCCGAGGCCGCCGGCCTGGAGGCGACGCTGGTGCTGCGTTCGGCGCGCAAGGTGCAGGAGCAGCTGGAAGCGGCTGCCGCCCGCGCGCGCTGAGCACGGCGCGCCCGGTGTGCGGGCGCTTACGGGTAGTCCTGCTGTACGCCGGCGGTGAGTTTGGCTAGGCTCCGCCATTCCGTTTGCCCTCCAACTATCCGCACGACAGGAAGCACGCACATGGCCTCGTCCGCACTACCGGAAACCCTCGCGCTGCAGCGCATGTACCAGTGGGAGAAGACCACCCCGGACAGGGTCGTGTTCACCCAGCCGATGGGCGGCGGCGTCGTCAAGGACTGGACCTGGAAGCAGGCCGTCGACGAAGTGCGGCGCATGGCGGCTTACCTGAAGAGCCTGGACCTTGAACCGGGCACGCGCATCGCGCTGCTGGCCAAGAACACCGCCCACTGGATGATGGCCGACTGGGCCATCTGGATGGCCGGCCATGTGTCGGTGCCGCTGTACCCCACGCTGGCCGCCAACACCGTGCGGCAGATCCTCGAGCACAGCGAATCGAAGCTGCTGTTCGTGGGCAAGCTCGATGTCTGGGCCGAGATGCAGCCCGGCGTGCCCGCCGGCATGCCGATGATCACGCTGCCGCTGGCGCCCAAGGTCGAGGGTGCCAAGACCTGGGACGAGATCATCGCCAAGACCGCGCCGATGACCGACAGCCCGGTGCGCGGCGTCGACGAACTGGCCACGCTGATCTACACCTCGGGCACCACCGGCATGCCCAAGGGCGTGATGCACAGCTTCGGCACCTTCGCCTGGTCCATCACCTCGGGCCTGAAGCGCGTCAAGCTCGATTCCAACGGCCGCATGCTCAGCTACCTGCCGCTGGCCCACGTGGCCGAGCGCATGCTGGTCGAGCACGGCCTGCTGGCCACCGGCATGCATGTGTTCTTCGCCGACAGCCTGGAGACCTTCGTCTCCGACATCCAGCGCGCCCGGCCCACCGTGTTCTTCTCGGTGCCGCGGCTGTGGGTCAAGTTCCAGCAGGGCGTGCAGGCCAAGATGCCGCCCGAGAAGATGGAGAAGCTGCTGAAGATCCCCATCCTGAAGGGCATCGTCAAGAAGAAGATCCTCACCGGCCTGGGCCTGGACCAGGTGCAGTTCGCCGCCGGCGGCGCCGCGCCGATGCCGACCTCGCTGCTGAACTGGTACCGCAGCCTGGGCCTGGACATCGTCGAGGTCTACGGCATGACCGAGAACTGCGGCCTGTCGCATTCCACCGTGCGCGGCAAGCCGCGGCCGGGCACCGTGGGCACCACCTATGACGGCGTGCAGTGCCGCATCGACAAGGACACTGGCGAGATCCAGGTCAAGGGCGAATGCCTGATGCTCGGCTACTACAAGCAGCCCGAGGTGACCCAGGCCACCATGACCGCCGACGGCTGGCTGAAGACCGGCGACAAGGGCACCATCGACGCCGAAGGCAACCTGAAGATCACCGGCCGGGTGAAGGATCTGTTCAAGACCGGCAAGGGCAAGTACGTGGCGCCGGCGCCCATCGAGGACAAGCTGGCCACCCATTCGGCGATCGAGGCGATCTGCGTCACCGGGGCCAACCTGGGCCAGCCACTGGCGCTGCTGATGCTGAACCCCGAGGCTGCTGCCAAGGCCAAGGACAGTGGTGGACGCTCGGCGCTGGAGGCCTCGCTGGCCGAGCACCTGCAGAAGGTGAACGCCCAACTGGACCCGCACGAGCAGCTGGACTGCCTGGTCATCACGGCCGAGGCCTGGAGCGTCGAGAACGACATCCTCACGCCGACCATGAAGGTCAAGCGCAACAAGATCGAGGACGTGTTCGCCGCGAACTACGAGACCTGGGTCGGCATGCGCAAGAAGGTCATCTGGACCGGCGGCTGAAGCGGCCGCGCTGCACCGTCAGCGCGAGCGGGGCTGCAGATCCAGGCTGAGCTGTTGCGGCACCCTTCGCGGTGCCTGCAGCACCGGCCGGGCCGGCGGCAGCGCGGTGCGCGTCATGCGCGGCGTGCTGGGCTGCAAGGCCGGCTTCTGCAGCGGTGTGGGCGTCAGGATCATGCGCGCTGCTCCGCTGCGGTTTCGGGTGCCATGTGCGGCCGGGTCAGCGGGCCCACCATCATCGGCGTCAGGTCGAGCATCGCCGCGGCGCGCTCGGCCCAGCCGCTGAGCGCGGCGCCCGAAGGCAGCCGGGCATCGCTGCCGCGCGCCAGGCGCAGCACCGACGACGCGCCGCCGTGCAGCGCTGGCGACGCCGCACGCAGGCGGCGGGCGGCGGAAGAGGCGGTTCCCAACGACGTCGATTGCATCTCGCTTCCTTGCTTTGTAGTGCGGCGGCAGCGGTTTATCGGCAAGCCCCCGGTGCCCATTGATGGGCAGCTTCCGTGCCAGCGGCCCGCATGGCTGCCGCGTGCAATGCGTCACGGCGGCCGCGGCAGCCGCTGCCGCATCTGGTCGCCCCTGTTGACGGCTTGTTACAAATATGACCCGCTGCGTCCACATGTGCCCAGGTTGGGCAGTGGCTGGATCAGGCGTCCAGCCCGCGCAACTTGGGATCCAGCGCGTCGCGCAGCGCGTCGGTCAGCAGCGCGAAGGCGGTGACGAACAGCGCCATCAGCAGCGCCACCGTGGCTAGCTGCCACCAGTGGCCCAGCAGCAGCTCGCTCTGCGCCTCGGCCAGCATCGTGCCCCAGCTGACCTGGTCCACCGCCACGCCCAGGCCCAGGTAGGACAGGATGACCTCGGCCTTGATGAAGCCCACCGTCAGGATCGACAGCTGCACCAGCACCACGTGGCTGACGTTGGGCAGGATGTGGCGGAACATGCGCCGCGCCGCGCTGGCACCCAGCGCCTGGGCGGCGTGCACGTAGTCGCGCACCGCATGCTTCATGAATTCGGCGCGCATCAGCCGGTACACGCCGGTCCAGCCCGTCAGCCCCAGGATCAGCACCACCGTGCCGATGCCGCGGCCGAACACCGCGGCAAAGGCGAAGATCAGCAGGATGCCGGGCACCGAGGTGAACACGTTGTACAGCCACTCCAGCGCATCGCCGACGCGCCCGCCGAAGAAGCCGGCCAGCGCGCCCAGCAGCGTGCCCAGCGCGGTGGCCACCAGCGCGGCCATCAGGCCGACGAAGACCGAGACCTCGGTGCCCTTCAGCGCCTTGGCCAGCACGTCGCGGCCCAGCCGGTCGGCACCCAGCGGTAGCGTCTGCAGCTTGTGCAGCTCGACCTGCTGGAACTGCGCGGCGCGCGCGTTCCATTCGGCATAGCGCGGCGCCAGCGGGTCCACTGCCGACAGGTCGGCCAGCGGCCCCTCGCGCCGCGCCAGGCTGCCCGGCGCCTGCGCCGGCCGCGGCCCCAGCAGGCTGGGCGGCGCGCTGGGCACGGCCACCTCGCGCTGCCAGCCGGCCGCCAGCAGCCCGCTGGCCGAGCCGGCGATCAGCAGCAGGAAGGCCACCACCACGGCCAGGCAGGCCATGCCCACCCGGTCGGCGCGCAGCCGGCGGGCGGCCTCGGCCCACAGCCCCGGCGACGGCGCGGCCAGCACCGCGCTCATCGCAGCTCCACCCGCGGGTCGGCCCAGCGGTACAGCAGATCGACCGCCAGGTTCACCGCCATCGTCAGCAGCGCCACGTAGACCGTCACCGCCTGGATCACCGGGTAGTCGCTGCGGTTCACCGCCAGCAGCACCTCGCGGCCCAACCCGGGGATCGAGAAGAACACCTCGATCAGAAAGCTGCCGACGAAGATGCCCGGCAGCGCCAGGCCGATGTTGGTCAGGATCGGCACCATCGCGTTGCGCAGCACATGGCGCAGCAGCACGCTGCGCTCGGCCAGGCCCTTGGCACGCGCGGTGCGCACGTAGTCCTGGCCGATCTCGTCGAGGAAGAAGCTGCGGTACAGCCGGGTCTGCGGCGCCAGGCCCACCAGCACCGCCAGCATCACCGGCAGCGGCGCATAGACCGTCAGGTTGGTCCACAGGCTGTCGCTCCAGCCCTGCACCGGGAACCAGCCTAGCTGGAAGGCGAACAGGTACTGCCCGACGATGATGTAGACCAGGAAGCTGATCGACAGCGCCACGGTGGTCACCACCATCACCAGCCGGTCGGTGAGCGAGCCGCGCCAGGCCGCCACCGCCAGCGCCAGCGGCAGCGCCAGCAGCGTGTCCAGCACCAGGATCGGCAGCATCACCGTCAGCGTGGCCGGCAGCCGGCTGGCGAACAACTGGGCCACCGGCTCGCCGGTGGCCCAGCTCTTGCCCCAGTCGAAGGTGGCCACCTGCTGCAGGAACAGCCCCAGCTGCACCCACCAGGGCCGGTCCAGCCCCAGCTGCTGGCGGATGGCCGCCACCTGCTCAGGCGTGGCGTTCAGCCCGGCCAGGATCTCGGCCGGGTCGCCACCGAAGGCCTTGAACAGCAGAAACACCAGCAGCACCACGCCGAGCAGCGTCGGCACCATCTGCCACAGGCGCCGGAGCAGGTATGCGGCCATCGTCGGGGGGCGTGCGGGGGTTTGGGGGCGCAGTGTAGGCTCGCAGCATGAGGCAAGTCCTGCGCCTGATCCTGCTGTGCGGCCTGCTGGCGCTGGGCGCGGCCGCCAGCGCGCGCGACGCCGCGCTGCCGAAAGTGCTGCGCTATGCCTTCCCGATTGCCGAAACCGGCTTCGACCCGGCGCAGATCAGCGACCTGTATTCGCGCACGGTGGTGGCGGGTATCTTCGACGCGCCGCTGGAGTTCGCCTACATGGCCCGGCCCTACCGGCTGCGGCCCAACACCGCCGCCGCGATGCCCGAGGTCTCGGCCGACTACCGCAGCTTCACGATCCGGCTGAAGCCCGGCATCCTGTTCGCCGACGATCCGGCCTTCGGCGGCAAGCCGCGCGAGCTGACGGCCGCCGACTACGTGTATGCCATCAAGCGCCACTACGACCCGCGCTGGAAGAGCGGCAACCTCTACATCCTGGAGAACGCCAAGATCCTGGGCCTGAGCGAACTGCGCAAGCAGGCGCTGGACAGCAAGAAGCCCTTCGACTACGACACCGAGGTCGAAGGCCTGCGCGCGCTGGACCGCTACACGCTGCAGATCCGCCTGGCCGAGCCCAGCCCGCGCTTCCTCTACAACCTGGCCGAAGGCTCCTTCACCGGCGCCGTGGCGCGCGAGGTGGTCGAGGCCTATGGCGACAAGGTCGGCGAGCATCCGGTCGGCACCGGCCCCTTCCGGCTGGCGCAGTGGAAACGCAGCTCGCGCATCACGCTGCAGCGCAATCCGCAGTACCGCGAGGTGCGCTACGACGAGCAGCCACCGGCGGACGACGCGCGGCTGCAGGCCATCGCCGCGCAGTTCAAGGGCCGGCGCCTGCCGCTGATCGACGAGGTGCAGATCGCCATCATCGAAGAGGCCCAGCCGCGCTGGCTGTCCTTCCTGAATGCCGAGCAGGACCTGCTGGAAGGCGTGCCCGCCGAGTTCGCGCACATCGCCATCCCCAACAACCAGCTCGCACCCAACCTGGCCAAGCGCGGCATCGGCATGCTGCGCGTGCCGCGCGCCGACGTGGCTGTCACCTACTTCGGCATGGAGAACCCGGTCGTTGGCGGCAACGCGCCCGAGAAGGTGGCGCTGCGCCGGGCCATCGCGCTGGCGGTGGACGTGGAGCGCGAGATCCTGCAGGTGCGGCGCGGCCAGGCGGTGCCGGCGCAGTCGCCGATCGCGCCGGGCACCTGGGGCTACGACCCGGCGTTCCGCAGCGAGATGGGCGAGCACAGCCTGGCGCGCGCCAAGGCGCTGCTGGATCTGTACGGCTACATCGACCGCGACGGCGACGGCTGGCGCGAGCTGCCCGACGGCCGGCCGCTGAAGCTGGAGTACGCCACCTCGCCCGATCAGACCTCGCGCCAGCTGGCCGAGCTGTGGAAGAAGCACATGGATGCGCTGGGCGTGCGCATCGAGTTCCAGGTGGCCAAGTGGCCCGAGCAGCTGAAGGCCAGCCGCACGGGCAAGCTGATGATGTGGGGCGTGGGCTGGAGCGCCGGCCAGCCCGATGCCGACACCTTCCTGGCGCTGGGCTACGGCCCCAACAAGGGCCAGGCCAACCATGCGCGCTTCGACCTGAAGGCCTTCAACGAGCTGTACGAGCGCCAGCGCGTGCTGCCCGACGGCCCCGAGCGCCAGGCGCTGCTGGACCAGGCGAAGAAGCTGATGATCGCCTACATGCCCTACAAGGTGCACGTGCACCGCATCACCACCGACCTGTGGCATCCGTGGGTGCTGGGCTTCGACCGCAACCTGTACGTGCGCGACTTCTGGCGCTATATCGACATCGACGCCGCCCTGCAGGCCGAAGCCAGGCGCTAACCCAGGCTTAACGGCCGGCGCCTAGACTGTGCCGTCATCCTTAGCCGAACACCGTTCCCCATGCTGAAGATCCTGCGCCGTCTGGCGCTGTGCCTGGCCCCGTTGAGCTTCCTGGCGCCGCTGGCGGCGCAGACCCTGCCTGCCGGCGTGACCGCGGTGCGCTCGGTCGAGGGCATCGACGAATACAAGCTGGCCAACGGCCTGCAGATCCTGCTGGTGCCCGACGACTCCAAGCCCAGCACCACCGTCAACCTGACCTACCGCGTCGGCTCACGGCACGAGAACGTCGGCGAGACCGGCATGGCCCACCTGCTGGAGCACATGCTGTTCAAGGGTTCGCCGAAGCATCCGCAGGTGTGGGCCGAGTTCACCAAGCGCGGGCTGGCGGCCAACGGCAGCACCAGCTTCGACCGCACCAACTACACCGCCACCTTCTCGGCCAATGACGACAACCTGAAGTGGTACTTAGGCTGGCTGGCCGACTCGATGGTCAACAGCTACATCGCGCGCGAAGACCTGGACACCGAGATGACGGTGGTGCGCAACGAGATGGAAAGCGGCGAGAACAACCCCAGCCGCATGCTGGTGCAGCGCACGCTGTCGGCGATGTACGACTGGCACCCCTATGCGCGCAGCGTGATCGGCGCGCGCAGCGATGTCGAGAACGTCGACATCCCGCGGCTGCAGGCCTTCTACCGGCTGTACTACCAGCCGGACAACGCTACGCTGATCGTTTCGGGCAAGTTCGACGCCGCGCAGGTGCTGAAGTGGGTGGCCGACAGCTTCGGCCCGATCCCCAAACCGACGCGCCAGCTGCCGAAGATGTACACGCTGGACCCGGCGCAGGATGGCGAGCGCCAGGTCACGCTGCGCCGCACCGGCGGCGCGCCGCTGCTGATGCTGGCCTATCACGTGCCGCCCGGCGCACATGCCGATTTCGCGGCCGTGGACCTGCTGGCCATGGTGCTGGGCGACACGCCCTCGGGCCGGCTGCACAAGCAGCTGACCGAGAAGCAGCTCGCCGCCAGCACCTTCGCCTTCGCCTGGTCGCTGCACGATCCGTCGGTGCTGCTGCTGGGTGCGCAGCTGGCGCCGGGGCAGGACGTGGACAAGGCCCGCAACGCGCTGCTGGCCACGGTGGAATCGATCCGCAGCCAGCCGATCACCGCGCAGGAGCTGGAACGCGCCCGCACCCAGTGGCTGAACGGCTGGGACGAGAACTTCGCCGACCCCGAGAACGTCGGCCTGTCGCTGTCCGAAGCCATCGCCATGGGCGACTGGCGGCTGTTCTTCCTGGACCGCGATCGCGTCCGCAAGGTCACGCTGGCCGAGGTGCAGCGCGTGGCCGACGCCTACCTGAAGCCGGCCAACCGCACGCTGGGCCTGTACCTGCCCACCGAGCAGCCCGACCGGGCGCCCGCCCCGGCCAAGGTGGACCTGGCGCAGGTGATGCAGCAGTTCCAGCCGCAGGCGGCTGCCGCGCAGGTGGCCGCCTTCGATGCCACGCCGGCCAACATCGATGCGCGCACCGTGCGCTTCAGTGCCGGCGGCCTGCAGGCCGCGGTGCTGCCCAAGCCCACGCGCGGCGGCACGGTGCAGGCGGTGCTGAGCCTGCGCTTCGGCGACGAGAAGACGCTGTTCGGCCAGGCCACCGCGGCCGAGGCCGCGGCTCGGCTGCTGGACAAGGGCACGGCCACGCTGTCGCGCGAGCAGGTGCAGGACAAGCTGGATGCGCTGAAGACCAGCCTGTCGGTGTCCTCGGGCCCGGGCGTGGTCAGCGTGGGCCTGAGCACGCGCCGCGAGCACCTGGCCGAGGCCGTGGCGCTGGTGGCCGAGCTGCTGCGCCGGCCGACCTTCCCGGCCGAGGCCTTCGACGAATACAAGCGCCAGACGCTGACGCGCATCGAGGCCGCGCGCAAGGAACCCGGCGCGCTGGCGGCCGTCACGCTGGCGCGGCTGAACAACCCCTACCCGCGCGGCGACGTGCGCCATGCGCGCAGCTTCGACGAGCAGCTGCAGGACCTGAACGCGCTGACGCTGGCGCAGGTGCGCGCCTTCCATGGCCGCTTCTACGGCGCGCGCTTTGCGCAGTTCGGCGCGGCCGGCGACATCGACCTGCCTGCGCTCCAGCGCGCGCTGCAGGCCGGCTTCGGCGACTGGCAAGCCGGCGAGCCCTTCACCCGCGTGCCGCAGCCGCTGGTGGCCGGCACCGGCCAGACGCTGATGCTGGACACGCCGGACAAGCAGAACGCCGACCTGCGCGCGCGCCTGAGCCTGCCGATCTCGGACAACGACGCCGACTATTCCGCGCTGATGATGGCCAACCACCTGCTGGGCAGCGGCGGCAATTCGCGGCTGTGGAAGCGGGTGCGCGAAGCCGAGGGCCTGTCCTACGACGTGCGCAGCCAGATCGCCTGGAACAACTTCGACCCGAACTCCACCTGGCAGGCCAGCGCCATCTTCGCGCCGCAGAACCGCGGCAAGGTCGAAGCCGCGTTCCGCGAGGAGATCGCCCGCGCACTGAAGGACGGTTTCACCCAGAAAGAGCTGGACGAAGGCCGCAGCGGGCTGCTGAACTTCCGCCGCCTGTCGCGCGCGCAGGACGACGTGCTGGCCTCGCAGCTGGCCGGCAACCTGTACGTGGGCCGCGATTTCGCGGTGTCGGCGCGCGTCGATGCGGCACTGGCCGCGCTGACGCTGGAGCAGGTCAACGGCGCACTGCGCAAGTACCTGAAGCCGGAGCAGATCGACGCGGTCTTCGCCGGCGACTTCAAGCGCTGAGCGCGCAGGCCCTCTGGCATCATCGTCTGGCCCTTCCGGAGGCCCGACGATGCCCCTGCCCGAGCCGCACATCCGCCGCTATCAACGCTTCCTGCGCGACACGCGCGGCCTGTCCTTCGACGGCTACGACGCGCTGTGGCGCTGGTCGGTGGCCGATCTGCCGGCCTTCTGGCAATCGGTGTGGGACTACTTCGGGCTGCAGTCGCCGACGCCGCACCGCGCGGTGCTGGAGCATCCGCAGATGCCCGGCGCGCGGTGGTTCCCCGGCGCGCAGGTCAACTACGCGCAGCATCTGTTCAGCCATGCCGAGGCCAGCCATGCCGCCGGCCACCCGGCCATCGTCTTCGCCGACGAGGCGATGCTGGCGCGCGGCGCACTGCAGCAGATCAGCTGGCCTGAGCTGAAGCGCCAGGTGGCGGCCTGCGCCGCCGGGCTGCGCGGCATGGGCGTGCAGCGCGGCGACCGCGTCTGCGCGGTGCTGCCCAACGTGCCGCAGACCATCGTCGTCTTCCTGGCCTGTGCCAGCCTGGGCGCGATCTGGTCGGTGTGCTCGCCCGACATGGGTCCGGTGGCGGTGCTGGACCGCTTCCGCCAGATCGAGCCCAAGGTGCTGGTGGCCTGCGACGGCTACCGTTATGCCGGCCAGACGCACGACCGCCGCGCGCTGCTGGCCGAGCTGCTGCAGGGCCTGCCCAGCGTGCGCCATGCGGTGCTGTGGCGTGCATTGGGGCTGGACGCCGACCTGTCCGGCCCGCAGCGCGAGGCGCACGACCTGGACGCGCTGCTGGCCGCCGACGCCGCGGTGGCGCCGGAATGGCTGCCCTTCGACCACCCGCTGTGGGTGGTGTACTCCAGCGGCACCACCGGCCTGCCCAAGCCCATCGTGCACGGCCACGGCGGGGTGATGCTCGAGGCGCTGAAGATGGGCGCGCTGCACAACAACCTCGGCCCCAGCGCCACCGACGGCGACCGCTTCCACTGGTACAGCAGCACCGGCTGGATCATGTGGAACAGCCAGCTCGGCGCGCTGCTGGGCGGCACCACGGTGTGCATCTTCGACGGCAGCCCGGCGGGGCCGCATGGCGCGCCCGACTGGAGCACGCTGTGGCGCTTTGCCGGTCTGGCGCGCTGCAGCTTCTTCGGTGCCGGTGCGGCCTTCTTTGCGTCCTGCCTGAAGGCTGGCGTGGAGCCGCAGGCGGTGGCCGACCTGTCGGCGCTGCGCGCCGTGGGCTCCACCGGCTCTCCGTTGTCGGTGGACGGCTACCGCTGGATCTGGGACAAGCTGCCCCAGGTGGATGGCGAGAGGATCTGGCTCACGCCGATCAGTGGCGGCACCGACTTTGCCGGCGCCTTCGTCGGCGGGCTGATCACGCTGCCGGTGGTGGAAGGCGAGATGCAGTGCCGCTGCCTGGGCGCGAGCGTCGAGGCCTGGTCCGAGCCCGATGCCAACGGCGTCGGCAAGCCGCTGATCGACGAGGTGGGCGAGCTGGTCTGCACGAAGCCGATGCCGTCGATGCCGCTGTACTTCTGGGGTGACCCGGAGGGTAAGCGCTACCACGACAGCTATTTCGACATGTACCCCGGCATCTGGCGTCACGGCGACTGGATCAAGATCACGCCGCGCGGCGGCGCCATCATCTACGGCCGCAGCGACGCCACCATCAACCGCCACGGCATCCGCATGGGCACCTCCGAGCTGTACCGCGCGGTGGAGGCCTTGCCCGAGGTGCTGGACAGCCTGGTGGTGGACCTGGAATACCTGGGCCGCGACAGCTGGATGCCGCTGTTCGTGGTGCTGCGCGAGGGCGTCGCGCTGGACGAGGCGCTCACCAAGCGCATCAAGCAGGCCATCCGCGAGGCGCTGTCGGCGCGCCACGTGCCGAACGACGTGTTCCAGGTGAGCGGCATCCCGCGCACGCTGTCGGGAAAGAAGATGGAGCTGCCGGTGAAGAAGCTGCTGATGGGCGCCAGCCCCGACGCGGTGCTCAAGCGCGACGCGATGGCCAATGCCGATTGCGTGGATTGGTACGTGGCGCTGGCAGCCGGGCGAGCTGCGCCCCCGGCCTGATCAGGCGCTGGCGAACTGCACGATCTGCCCGGCCGGCCGGGCGCCGGCCACCCGTGCCACCTCGCGGCCGTGGTCCAGCTTGACCAGCGTGGGAATGCTGCGGATGCCGAATCGCGACGCCGTGCGCGGGTTGTCGTCGCTGTTCACCTTGACCAGCAGCGCGCGGCCCTTCAGGCTGCCCGCGGCCTGCGCGAACTGCGGTGCCATCTGCTGGCAGGGCCCGCACCACGGCGCCCAGAAGTCCACCACCACCGGCAGGTCGCTGCGCCCGACCACCTGGTCGAAGTTGGCGTCCGACAATTCCACCGGGTGGCCGTCCAGCAGCGCCTGGCCGCAGCGGCCGCAGACCGGGTCGTCGCCCAGCCTGGCGGCGGGGATCCGGTTGGTGGCCCCGCAGTGCGGGCAGGCGACATGAAGGCTGCGTGCATCGTTCATGAGCAGGACATGGGTGCGGACGCCGGCTTCTCAAGGGCCGGGGGAATAATGGACCGACCCCATCCGTAGACATGGCAGGTGAACCCGGCGCCCCCCGCATTCCGTGAGCAGCTGCTTGGCGCCGTGCCGCGGCTGCGCCGCTATGCGCGCTCGCTGGTGTTCGAGGACGCGCAGTCGGACGACCTGGTGCAGAGCACGCTGGAGCGTGCGTTGACGCATTGGCACCAGTTCGACCAGCGGCGCGACATCGTCGTCTGGCTGCTGTCCATCGCGCACAACGCGCACCAGGACATGCGCCGCAAAGAGTCCCGGATGCAGATCGTCGACCCGACCCAGTTGCAGACCGCGCAGGACGCCCAGGGCGGCGACCCCGGCGTCGACGTCGGCTTGCGGCTGGACCTGCTGGCCGCGCTGGCGCGGCTGACGCCCGAGCAGCGCGAACCCTTGCTGCTGGTGTGTGTCGAACAGCTCAGCTATGCCGAAGTGGCCGAAGTCATGCACATCCCCGTGGGCACGGTGATGTCGCGCGTGTGCCGCGCGCGCGCCACGCTGCGTGCCTTGCTCGAAGCCCCGTCCCGCCCCGGGCCGGCCCATCTGCGGCGGGTGGTGTGATGGAACGCGATACCTTGGACGACGATCTGCTCAGCGCCTGGGTCGACGGCGAGCTGGCCGACCAGCCCGAGCAGCGCCTGCGCGTCGAGGCCTGGCTGCAGGCGCATCCGCAAGACGCGGAGCGCGTGCGCCTGTGGGCGGCCGACCGCGATGCGCTGCATGCGCGGCTGGCACCGCTGGCCGGCGAAGCGCTGCCGCAGGCGCTGCGGGCGCAGGTGCTGGGCCCACCGGCCGCGGCCCAGGCGCCGCGGCGCTGGCTGCAGGCGGCCATGGCTGCCGGCCTGCTGCTGCTGGGCGGCGTGATCGGCCTGCTGGTGGGCCGGCAGACCGCGCTGCCGGTGCCGCAGCAGGCGGCGGTGGGCGGTGCCGGCTGGGTGCAGCGCGCCGCCTATGCCCACGGCGTCTACGTGCCCGAGCCGCGCCACGCGGTCGAGGTCAAGGCCCAGGAGGAACATCTGTCGCGCTGGCTGACGCGGCGCATCGACGTGCCGGTGAAGCTGTTCGACCTGAGCCCCTACGGCTTCGAGCTGGTCGGCGGCCGGCTGCTGCCCGACGGCGCCGGCAAGAGCGCGCAGCTGATGTACCAGGATGCGCAGGGCCTTCGCGTCACCGTCTACCTGCGCAAGCCCGACGAGCCCACCGACGCCGCCTTCCGCTACGAGCGGCAGGGCGACCTGGGGGTCTTCTACTGGGTCGAATCCGGCGCCGGCTATGCGCTGGTGGGCGCGCTGCCGAAGGAACAGCTGCTGGCACTGGCCGAGGCCATCTACCAGCAGCATCCGGTGGAGCCGCCCAAGCCGGCCGTACCGGCGGCTTCGCGCTGAGCGACGGATCCTCCGGCTTGGCGCACGCGTCGAACCGGGCGCAGCGCCGGATAATCGTGCGCATGCAAGTGTCTCCCCAACAGCAACGCGCGATCGACGACCTCTGTCGCCGCTACCGAGTGCGCTCGTTGCGCATGTTCGGCTCCGCTGCCGTGGGGCTGGAGACGCCTGCGAGCGACGTGGACCTGCTCGTCGATTTCACGCCGGGGCAGGCGCCGGGTGCATTCGAGCTCGTCGACCTGCGCGATGCGCTGTCCCGGGTCTTCGACGGTCGGCCGGTGGACCTGGCGTTTCCGGGCATTCTTGACAACCCTTATCGCCGGCAGGCCATCGAGTCGCAACTGCGGCCCTTGTTCCCGGCCGCGGCAGGCGCATGACACTGGACCGTGCGCCGGCCCATCTGGCCGACATGCTGGGTTTCTTGCGCGAACTGCGCGCGATCGTGGCCGCCCACACCCAGGAGGCTTTCGTCGCCAACCGCATCCTGAATCTGGCGACCGAGAAGCTCTTCATCAACCTGGGCGAAGCGGCGCAACGGCTTTCGGACGCCGATCGTGCCGCCGTCGGCGGCGTGCCATGGAGGCAGATCATCGGGTTGCGCAACATCCTGGCGCACGGCTATGAACGCATCGACCAGGAGGCGCTCTACCGTACGGCGGCCAGCGACCTGGCCGCAGTCGAGGAAGCCTTGGTCCACGCCTTGGCCGTACGTGCGCAGCGCTAGTCCTTTGCAGCGCCTTGCCGCATTGCACCGCATCCTCGTGGTGCTGGTGCTGGGCTTCGCCAGCGGCCTGCCACTGGCGCTGACCGGCCAAGCCATGCAGGCCTGGCTGAGCATGGAAGGCCTGGACGTCGCGACCATCGGCTTCCTGAGCCTGGTCGGCCTGCCCTACACCTTCAAGTTCCTGTGGGCGCCGCTGATGGACCGCTTCGACCTGCCCTGGCTGGGCCGGCGGCGCGGCTGGCTGGTGCTGACGCAGGCCGCGCTCGGTGCGGTGCTGCTGGTGCTGGCGGCCACCTCGCCCAGCGGCGCCACGCGCGCCTTCGCGCTGCTGGCAGTGGCGGTGGCCTTCCTGTCGGCCTCGCAGGACGTGGTCATCGACGCCTACCGCACCGATCTGCTGCCGGCGCGCGAACGCGGCCTCGGCTCGTCGCTCAACGTCATGGGCTATCGGCTGGCGATGATCCTGTCCGGCGGCATCGCGCTGATCTGGACCGACCCGGCGCAGGGCGGCGGGTGGAACTGGCCGCAGGTCTACCGCTTCATGGCCGCGCTGATGTTCGGCGCGGCGGTGCTGTCGGCGCTGGCGCTGCCCAAGGTGCCGATGCCCGAGGTCAAGCCCACCGCGGCGCGGCATGACGTGCTGGGCTTCCTGGCGGTGCTGGCGGCGGTGGCGGTGGGTTACCTGCTCAGCGACCGTTTCGCGCCGCCCATCGCCCACGCACTTCTGGGCCCGCTGCTCGAAGGCAGCTCGCTGGCGCCGACGCTGAAGACACGCTGGGAGAACCTGCTGGCGCTGCTGCTGGGCATCGGCTTCACGCTGCCGCTGGCCGCCTGGGCGGCGCGCAAGGCGCGCTTCGAGACGCTGCTGGGCGGCCTGCGCAGCTATTTCAGCCAGCGCGGCGCGGCGGCCTTCCTGGCCTTCATCGTGCTGTACAAGCTGGGCGACGCCTTCGCCGGCTCGCTGATGACGCCCTTCCTGCTGAAGAGCATGGCCTTCAGCCCGGCCGAGGTGGGCGTGGTCAACAAGATCATCGGCCTGTGGCTGACCATCGGCGGCGCGCTGCTGGGCGGGCTGCTGATGCTAAAGCTGGGGCTGTGGCGCTCGCTGCTGCTCTTCGGCATCTTCCAGGCGGCCAGCAACCTCGGCTTCTGGTGGCTGGCCGTCAGCGGCAAGGGCCTGATGCCCGGTCTGGTGCTGCCGGCATTCGATTGGGGCTTCGTGCAGCTGTCGCAACCCACGCCGGTGGACGGCGGGCTGCTGATGGTCATCGCCTTCGAGAACCTGTCCGGTGGCATGGGCACGGCGGCCTTCGTCGCCTTCCTGATGAGCCTGTGCAACCAGCGCTTCACCGCCACGCAGTACGCGCTGCTCAGCGCCTTTGCGTCGGTGGGCCGGGTCTGGGTAGGGCCGCTGGCCGGCGTGCTGGCCGAATCGATAGGCTGGCCGGTGTTCTTCATCGTCAGCACCGTGGCGGCGCTGCCTGCGCTCTGGATGCTCTGGTGGATGCGCGAGAGCGTGCGCTCACTTGAAGTAGACCCGGCCCATGCCGGCGCCAGCGACGACTAGGGTGAGCGCTCGGGGAACTGGCATGCTTGCGACCGGGTCGCAACCCACCATGAACACCCGCTTCGTCACCGATGCCGACCTGCCCGTCTGGCGCCATGCCGCCGGCTGCGGCTGCGCGCTGCATGGCCGCCGCCGGATGGCGCTGGGCCTGGCCGGCCTGGCCGCGTTGGGGGCCGCGCCCGCCTGGGCGCAGCGCGAAGGCGTGGACGTGGGCAAGAACTCCAGCTTCAGCAAGCTGGTGCCTGCCGACCAGATCGAGCAGGCCGCCGCGCAGCAGTACGTGCAGATGCAGCGCGAGGCTGCGTCGAAACGCGCGCTGGCGCCCGACAGCCACCCGCAGTTGCAGCGGCTGCGCTACATCGCGCAGCGGCTGATTCCCTACACCTACGAGTGGAACCGCCGCGCCGCGCAGTGGAAGTGGGAGGTCATCCTGATCGGCAGCCCGCAGATCAACGCCTTCTGCATGCCGGGCGGCAAGATCGCCTTCTACTGGGGCATCCTGCAGAAGCTGCAGCTGAACGACGACGAGGTGGCCATGATCATGGGCCACGAGATGGCGCACGCGCTGCGCGAGCATGCGCGCGAGCGCATGGGCAAGACCTTCGCCACCCGCGGTGCGCTGGAGATCGGCTCGGCGCTGCTCGGCCTGGGCGACCTGGGCCGCATGGCCGCCGGCATGGGCGGGCAGCTGCTGACGCTGACCTTCAGCCGCAGCGACGAATCCGAGGCCGACCTGGTGGGCATGGAGCTGGCCGCCCGCGCCGGCTACAACCCGGCCGCCGGCGTCACGCTGTGGCAGAAGATGGCCGCCGCCAGCAAGGGCGCGCCGCCGGAGTTCCTTTCCACCCATCCGGCAGGCACGACGCGCATCAAGGACATCGAGGCCAACCTGCCCAAGGTGGAAGGCCTGTATGCCAAGGCGGCCAAGCCGCCGCGCGAGTTCGGCCCGCTGCCGCGCGGCTGACAGGCCCCGCCTGGGCATGGGCCTTGCCTTAGCATGCGCTGGATGAGCGACATGCTGTCCCTGACCACGCAGCTGCCCGAGGTGGCCTTCGCTCCGGGCGACGTGGTCGTGGCCGAAGGCCGCACCGACGGCGTGCTGTGGGTGCTGGTGTCGGGCCGGCTGGAAGTGCGCAAGGGCGACGTGGTCGTCAACTGGGTGGCGCAGCCGGGCGCGCTGGTGGGCGAGATCTCGGCCCTGCTGGGCAACGGCTACAGCGCCACCGTGGTGGCCGTGGAGCCCAGCGTGCTGCGCCGTGCCGACGACGGCCCGGCGCTGCTGGCCAGCGACCCGGCCATCACCCGGCTGGTGGCGGTGGGCCTGGCCGAGCGGCTGAACTTCGTCACCACCTACCTGGTGGACCTGAAACACCAGTACGGTGACGCGCCGGGCCTGTCGATGGTGCCGCAGGTGCTGAACAGGCTGGCGCAGCATCCGGCGCCGGCCGCGCGGCCGGGCTCGGCGCGCGACCCGGATCCGGTCTACTAGAACACGCTGCGTTCCGGCGCGGCCGCGTCGGCCAGCTGCAGGGTCTCGTCACCCAGCATCGAGCGCCAGCGCACCGTGCCGCCGGCCAGGTCGATGTCGATGTGCGCCGGCACCGGGCCGATCTGGTGGCCGGCGTTGAACACCCAGCTGTGGCCGATGCGGTCGGCCCAGGCGCCGTCGGGCCGGAACGGCGGCTCGTGCACATGGCCGGTCAGCACCAGGTCGGGCGCGAAGCGCGCGATCCAGCCGCCCAGCTCGGTGTCGCCGTAGTGCCGCTTGCCGGTCCAGCAGGTGGGCGAGCCCAGCGGCGGCCAGTGGTACACCCACAGCCAGCGTGCCGGCCGCCGCGCGGCGTCGGCGGCGAGCTGCGCTTCCACTGCCGCCCGGCCGACGGGGCCGTCCCACCACGGGCAGATGCTGATGCGCAGGTCGCCGATCAGCAGCGAATCGCCGTCGCAGGGCACGCCGGCGGCGCGCGCCTCGTCCAGCCACAGCGCCGCCTGCTCGCCGTGCGCGTCGGGGCCGGTCAGGTCATGATTGCCTGAAGCGACGGCCACCCGCGTGGTCGAGCGCAGCAGCTGCAGGTAGTGCAGCACCACCACCGACTGCGCGTGCAGCGGCACCGCCGAGGCGATGTTCAGGCAGTCGCCGGCCAGCACCACCAGGTCGTAGTCGGGGGCGCGCTGCACCACCCAGTCGAACTGGCGCAGGGCGTAATGCAGGTCGGACACCAGCAGGATGCGCATGCGCCGCGCACCCGCTCAAGTGCCGCGGCGGCGCGGCTCAGACGCCGGCGCCGGCGATCTCTGCATAGGCGTGGTTCATCCACAGCTTCAGCCGCTGCCGCTCCATCAGGCCGAGCTTCGCGCCCGTGGCATTGCCGGTGTTCTTGGCCGCCCAGAAGCTGCTGTTGGCGGCGTCGATCTTCTGCACCACCGCGTCGTGCAGCCGCTTGATGTTGACCACCTTGGCGCCCAGGCCGATGGCGCGCTCCAGCTCGCCGGACTGTTCGAGCTGGCTGAAGTCGTCGCCGCGCAGCTGGTTGCGCACCAGCACGTAGCGCAGCCTGTGGCCGAAGCGGTCGAGCAGGCGCTTCAGCAGATCCACCGAATCGCGGCCCGAGTCCATCACGTGCCAGTAGTGGATGGCCAGGCCCGAGACATCGGCCAGGTCGAGCACGCCGGATTCATCCATCCACTTGGTCAGCGGCTCATGGGTCTGCGCCGCCAGGTCCACCAGCACGCGGCGGCCGGGCTGGTCGACGCAGCTTTCGATGATGGTGTCCAGCGCCTCGTAGCGGTCGATCAGCACCGGCGACGCATAGCCGGCATAGAAACGCATCAGCGAGCCGTGCGAGCGGTCGGTGTCGAAGCCCAGGAAGGGAATGTCGTGGTCGATGAAGTACTGGGCCAGCAGCCGCGACATCAGCGATTTGCCGACGCCGCCTTTTTCGCCGCCGATCAGGTGCACATGCGCCTGGGGGCTGGATTCGAGGGTGGGGATCTGTTCCATCGGGAGCTTTCGCGCTGAGCAAGCGCCGCATTGTCCATGCCCCAGCACGAAGCGGGCCAGCCCCTCAGCGCAACACCTGCAACAGCCAGGCGTTGAGGTCGGCGATTTCCTCCATGCACACCTCGTGGGCCATCGGGTAGCTGTGCCACTGCACCGGATAGCCCAGCGCCTGCAGCGCGTCGCGCGAGGCGGTGGCGCGCTCCAGCGCGATCATCGGATCGTGCGCGCCATGCGCCAGGAAGATCGGCACCTGGGCATTGGCGGCGCTGCGCTCGGCGGCGGTCGTCGCGGCCAGCGGCAGGTAGCCGGACAGGCCCACCAGCCCGGCCAGCCGCTCGCCATGGCGCAGGCCGGTCAGCAGCGTCATCGCGCAGCCCTGCGAGAAGCCCATCAGCACGATGCGTTGCGCCGGCATGCCGCGCTCGCGCTCGCGGGCGATCAGCCCTTCCACCAGCGCCTGCGACTGGCGCAGCCCGGCTTCGTCCTCGATGCGCGCGCCGGGCGTGCCCAGGATGTCGTACCAGGCGCGCATCACGTAGCCGCCGTTGATCGTTACCGGCCGGGTCGGCGCGTGCGGGAAGACGAAGCGCGCGCCGCCCACGGCCGACAGGTCCAGCGCCTGCGCCACCGGCACGAAGTCATTTCCGTCGGCGCCCAGGCCGTGCAGCACGATCAGGCTGGCGCTCGGCTGCGGCGCGCTCTGCAGTTCGATGCACTCCAGCGTCATGGGTTGCTCCGGGTGTAGCGGGCGACGATGCCGGCAAACTGCTGCGGCCATTCGGCCAGCCCGCGCGCATCGCCTTTGAACACACTGTCCAGGAAGGCCAGCGACAGCGCGCGCGTCGCCTCCTTGACCTGCTGGTTCAGCTGCGCGCCGCCGGTGCCGGCGCGGTCGGTGAAGATGCTGTGCGAGCCGCCGGCAAACACCGCCAGCGTCTTCTGCGCGCTGCCGGTGGCGTCGAACACCGCCACCCGGTCCTCGGCGCCCGACCAGTAGCCGGGAATGCGGATCACGTCCTCGGTGGCAGTGACATGCAGGCTGGGCACGCGCACCGGGCCCAGGATGCGCTCCGGCGCGGTCTCGCCATAGAACGGCGGCGCCGACAGCACGATGGCCGCCTGGATGCGCGGGTCGCGCAGTGACAGTTCACGGCCGTCGCGCTGCACCGCTGCGCCGCTGGCCAGCAGCACCGTGTTGGCGCCGTAGGAATGGCCCGCCGCCACGATGCGCTGCGCATCGAGGCGCGGCGCCAGCTCGCCGGCCAGCAGCTGGTCCAGCGCGAAGCTCAGGTCGCGCACGCGGGCCAGCGCCTCGGCATCCTGGGCCGCGCCCTGCAGCCGGCCCACCAGCTCGAAGGGGTTGCCGCCCCACAGGCTGCGGTCGCTGCCCACATGCTGCAGATGCAGGCTGGCGTAGCCGCGGCTGGCCCAGTGCCGGCCCAGCCAGCTGTAGCCCTGGCGCGAGCCGCCGATGCCGTGCGAAAACACCACCAGCGGTGCCGGCGTCGCCGCGCGGGCGGCCTCGGGCAGGTACAGGCGCACGGGCACGCGGCGCGCACGGGCGGTGTCCAGCCATTCGAAGTCGAGCGTGACATAGGCGCCCTCGGTGGGGGCCTGCGCGAGTGGCGGCGCCGGCTGGGCCCGCAGCGACGGGCTGCCGAGCAGCAGCCCGCCGGCCAGGGCCAGCGCAAGCAGCGGGGTGTGGAGGGTCATCGCATGCCTTTCTGGTCAATGCGGGTCGGCCGGGCCGGGCGTGGCGGCGCCGCCGGATGGCAGCGGGTGCGGCCGCTTGCGGTGCAGCCAGCCCTGGATCTTCTGCACGGCATCGTCGACGTAGGTGAAGACCACCGGGATGATGAGCAGGCTGAGGAAGGTGGAGGTGATCAACCCGCCGATCACCACGATGGCCATCGGCGAGCGGAAGCTCGGGTCCACGCCCCAGCCGATGGCGATCGGCATCATGCCCGCGCCCATCGCGATGGTGGTCATGACGATCGGCCGCGCGCGCTTGCGGCAGGCGTCGAGCAGCGCGTCCATGCGCGTCATGCCGCGGTCGCGGCGCGCCATGATCGCGTACTCCACCAGCAGGATCGAGTTCTTGGTGGCGATGCCCATCAGCATGATCAGGCCGATCATCGACGGCATCGAGATCGCCGTCTGCGTGACGAACAGCGCCAGGAAGGCGCCCGGGATCGACAGCACCAGCGCTGCCAGGATCGTCACCGGCTGCACGAAGTCGTGGAACAGCAGCACCAGCACGATGTAAATGCACAGCACGCCGGTCAGCATGGCCAGGCCGAAGCTGTCGAACAGCTCGGCCATGGCCTCGGCGTCGCCGACGGTGCTCTGCGTCACGCCGGGCGGCAGGTTCTGCAGGCTGGGCAGCGCCAGCGCCGCCGCTTCCACCGCGCCCAGCGGCTGCTGGTTCAGCTCGATCTCGAAGTTGATGTTGCGCAGCCGGTCGTAGCGGTCGATCTGTGCCGGGCCGCTGTCGTAGCTTAGGTCCACCACGTTGCCCAGCATCACCGGGCCGCGTGCGCCGGGCACGGCCAGGCGCGACAGCAGCTCCAGATCGGTGCGCGCATCGGCCTTCAGCTTCACCACCACCGGCACCTGGCGCTGCGACAGGTTCAGCTTCGGCAGGGCCTGGTCGTAGTCGCCCGCGGTGGCGATGCGCAGCGTGTCGGCGATGGCTGCCGACGTGACGCCCAGGTCGGCGGCCTTGGCGAAATCCGGCCGCACGATCAGCTCCGGGCGCACCAGGCTGGAGGTGCTGGTGACATTGCCGATGCCGGGGATCGTGCGCAGTTCCTTCTCCACCAGCCGCGCATGCTCGGCGAGCACGCGGCCGTCCTCACCGGCCAGCACCAGCACGTACTTCTCGGACGAGCCGCCGAAGCCCACCTTGACGCGCGCGCCGGGCAGGTCCTGCAGCGCATCGCGCAGCTGGGCCTCGATGGCCTGCTTGCTGACGCCAGGGCGATCACCGCGCGGCGTCATGTTCAGCGTCAGCGTGGCGGTGCGCACCTCGGCCGCGCCCTGCGGTGCGAACGGGTCGCCGCCGGCGCTGCCGCCGCCGATGGCGGTGTAGACCAGCTTGACGTGCTCGTTCTTCTGCACCAGCTCGCGCGCCTTCTCGGCCGCCGCGAAGGTCTGCTGGAAGTTGCTGCCCGGCGGCAGCGAGATCGACACCTGCGTCTGCGACAGGTCGTCCGGCGGGATGAAGCCGGTGGGCAGCAGCGGCACCAGCATCAGCGAACCGATCAGGAACGCGGCCGCCGCCAGCGTGGTCTTGATGCGGTGCTTCAGGCACCACTGCGCCAGCGCCATGTAGCGCTCCAGCCAGCCGGGCTCGCGGTGCTCGCCCTTCGGCTTGCGCAGGATGTAGGCCGACATCATCGGCGTCAGCATGCGCGCCACCACCAGCGAGAAGAACACCGCGATGGCCGCCGTCCAGCCGAACTGCACGAAGAACTTGCCGGGCACGCCGCTCATGAAGGCGGTGGGCAGGAACACCGCGATCAGCGTGAAGGTGGTGGCGATCACCGCCAGGCCGATCTCGTCGGCCGCCTCCATCGCCGCCTGGAAGGGCGTCTTGCCCATGCGCAGGTGGCGCATGATGTTCTCGATCTCGACGATGGCGTCGTCGACCAGGATGCCGACCACCAGGCTCAGGCTGAGCAGCGTGACCACGTTGATGGAAAAGCCCATCAGGTACATCGCGCCGAAGGTCGGGATCACCGACAGCGGCAGCGCGGTGGCGGCGACGAAAGTCGCCCGCCAGTCGCGCAGGAACAGCCACACCACCAGCACCGCCAGGATGGCGCCCTCGTACATCAGCCACATCGAGCCGTCGTAGCCCTCCTTCACCGGATCGACGAAGTTGAAGGCCTCGACGATGGTGATGTCCGGATGCTCGGCGCGCAGCGTCTCCAGCGCGGCGCGCACGCCCTCGGCCACGTCGATCTCGCCGGCGCCGCGGCTGCGCGTGACTTCGAAGCCGACCACCGGCTCGCCGTTCAGCAACGCGGCCGAGCGCTTCTCGGCCACGGTGTCCTGCACGCTGGCCACCTGGTCCAGGCGGATGCGCCGGCCGTCGGACAGCGCGATCTCCATCGCCGCCAGCTGCTCGGCGGTCTGCACCGTGGCAATGGTGCGCACCGATTGCTCGGCCCCGCCGATGTCGGTGCGCCCGCCCGAGGCCTCCTGCTGCACCTGGCGCAGCTGGCGCGAGATGTCCGCCGCGGTGGCGTTCAGTGCCTGCAGCTTCAGCGGGTCCAGCTCGACCCACACCTGGCGGGTGACGCCGCCCACGCGCGCCACCGCGCCGACGCCGCGCACGCCCAGCATCGCCTTGGTGACGGTGTTGTCGACGAACCAGCTCAGCGCTTCCTCGTCCATCTTGGTCGAGGCCACCGTGTAGGTCAGGATCGGCAGGCCCGACAGTTCGACCTTGGTGATGCGCGGGTCGAGCAGGTCGCCGGGCAGGTCGGAGCGCACGCGGGACACGGCGTCGCGCACGTCGTCCAGCGCGTCCTGCACCGACTTCTCCAGCCGGAATTCCACCGTCAGCGTGACCGTGCCGTCCTGCACCTTGGTGTAGATGTGCTTGACGTTCTGCAGCGTGGCGATCGAGTTCTCGAGCTTGCGCGCGACCTCGGTCTCCATCTGCGCCGGCGACGCCCCGGGCAGCGAGGCGACGACGGTGATCGTCGGCAGCTCGATGTCCGGGAAGTTCTGGATCTTCATCGACCGGAAGCCGAGCAGGCCCACCAGCGTGAGCATCACGAACAGCAGGATGGAGGGGATCGGGTTGCGGATTGACCAGGCGGAAACGTTCATGGCCTCGTGCCCTTACTTCTTGGCCGTGGGCGCCGGCAGCGGCGCGTCGACCACGCGCACTGTGTCGCCGTCGCTCAGGAAGCTCACGCCCGAGGCCACCACCCGCGCGTCCGGCGGCAGGCCGCCGGTGATCTCGATGCGATCGCCGATGCGCGGGCCCACCGTCACCTTGGTCTCGACGACGCGCGCATCCGCGCCCACGCGCAGCACGTAGCTGAAGCCGTCGCGCGTCAGCACCGCGCTCTGCGGCAGCGTCAGGCCTTCGCCGCGGCCGATGTCGAACTCGCCACGCGCGTACATGCCGGCGCGGGCCGTGTCGGAACGGGCCAGGTCGACGAAGACGATGCCGTTGCGCGTCTGCGGGTCGACCGTCGGCGCCACCATGCGCACCTTGCCGGCGACGGGCGCACCGCCCACCGGCGTCACGCTCACCGCCATGCCCGGCTTCAACCGTGCCATGTCGGCGGCCGGCACCTCAGCGCGCCATTCCAGGCGGCCCTGGCGGATCATGCGGAACAGCTCCTGGCCGGCGGGCAGCACCGCGCCGACGGTGGCGCTGCGCGCCGAGATCACGCCGTCGTCCGGCGCCAGCACCTGCGTCTGGCTCAACCGCAGGCCCTGCACCCGGGCCTGCGCACGCTGGGCGTCCAGCCGCGCCTGCGCCGTGCGCTCGGCGGTGAGGAACTGGTTGATCTGCTGGTCGCTCAGTGCGCCGCTGCTTTCCAGCTCGCGCGCGCGCTTGGCATTGACCTGCGCTTCGGCCAGCGCCGCTTCGGCCTCGGCCACCTGGGCGCGGATCTGCGCCACGTCGGCCTGCAGCAGCTCGGGCTGGAAGGTGGCCAGCACCTGGCCCTTGCGCACGGCATCGCCGACGTTGACGCGCACCTCGGCCAGCCGCAGGCCATTGGCCTCGGTGCCGATCACCGCCTCCTGCCAGGCCGCGATGTTGCCGTTGGCGCTGAGCTTCAGCGGCAACGTGGCGCGCTGCGCCTGGGTCGTGGTCACCGTCAGGGCCGGCCGTGCCGGGGCCGCCGCGGCGGCGGCCGGCTTCTTGTCGTCGGCCGCGCGCACCGTCAGGGTGGCCGCGCCCAGCAGCGCCATGAGGCCGAGCGAGGCCAGGGCGACTTTGTGAAGGGTTTTCATGTGTCGATCGGCTTTCAGGGTTTGGCGGGCGTGCCCGCGGCGGGCAGGGCCACGGCCAGCTGCTCGGGGCTCCAGCCGCCGCCGAGAGCGCGGTACAGGTTGATCCAGGCGGCGACCTGCTCGCGCTGCAGCTCCACCTTCGTGCTCTGCGCCAGCAGCGCGCTGCGGCGGGCGTCTTCCAGGTCGAACAGGCTGCCCAGGCCGCCGCGGAAGCGAGCGTCGGCCGCCTTCAGCGAGGCTTCGAAGCCCTCGATGGCCACCTGCGTGTCCTGCACGCGGCGGGCGCTGGCATCCAGCGTGACCAGGGCCGCCTCGACCTCGCGCACCGCGTTGCGCACCAGCCCCTGGTAAGCAGATACCGCCTCGTCGTAGCGGGCACGTGCGGCCACCACGTTGGCCACGCGCGTGCCGCCGTCGAAGATCGGCAGCGACAACTGCAGCGGGCCCACCGTCCACAGGTTGCCACTGGTGGAGGCATTGTTGATGCGCACCCAGGCCGGGCCGACGGTGCCGACGATGCTGATGCTGGGATAGCGCAGCGCCTGGCTCTGCGTGGTGTCCTGCGCGGCGGCCACCACCTGCTGGGCGGCGGCCACCAGATCGGGCCGCTGCATCAGCGCCGCACCGGGTACGGCCTGCACGGCGATGCCCGCCGGCACCGGCAACTGCGCGGTGCGCGGCGCCAGCTGCCGCCGCAGCGTGGTTTCGTCCAGCGCGGTCAGGGCCACCAGCGATTTCAGCAGCAGCTCGCACTGCGCCTGCTGGCCGGCCAGCAGGCTGCGGCCCTGCGCGGCGCTGGCGCGTGCCAGCGCTGCACTGGCCGGGGCCACCAGCCCGGCCTTGGCCGCCAGCTCGGTGACGCGCGCGGTCTCGGTGCGCGAGCGGGTGTCGGCCTCGGTCTGCACGACCACCGCTTCGCAGCCGCGCAGGGCGTTGTAGCTGGCGGCGGTTTCGGCCGCGATGGCAATGCGCGCGTCGGCGTAGCCGGCCTGAGCGCCCTGCAGGCGGGCCACTGCGGCGTCGCGACCAGCCTGGTTGGCGCCGAAAAGGTCCAGCTCCCAGCTGGCCTGCAGGTTGACGCTGGCGAAACTGGCCTTCGGCAAGGACAGGTCGCTGCGGCCGGCTGTGGCCGAGCCGTTGGCATTGAGCATCGGCAGCAGCAGCGCGCCGGCGGCCACGCTGCTGGCGCGCGCCTGCTCGATGCGCGAGGACGCTGCGGCCACCGTCGGGCTGGCCCGCTCGGCCGCGGCAATCATCTCCAGCAGCACCGGGTCGTCGAACTGCTGCCACCAACCCTGCAGCGACGCGCGGGCATCGGCCGGCGGTGGCGGTGCCTGCCAGGCCGGCGGTGCCTGCAGCGCAGGCGCCTGGGTCGGCGGCATCTCCACCGGCGGCGCGAAGGCTGCGCAGCCCCCCAGCAGCAGTGCGCCGCCCAGGGTGCCAGCGGGGCGGGGGTTCCATCGAATGCTCATGGCTGTCTCTCCTCGCGACGGCGGCGTTCGGCGTCGGTCATCGCCAATGCGTACATCACCAGCCGGTCGGCCCAGCGGTCCAGCGCATCGCTGCCGGCCTGCAACTGCGGTGCCACCTCCTCGATCACGTCGTGCCCCACGTGCAGGTGCACGCCCAGGGCCGTGATGCCCACCGCCAGGCGGTGCAGTTCGTCGTCAGCCTGCGCCAGGCCGAAATGCCGGCACAGCAGCGCGACCAATGCGTCGTGCATGGGCCGGATGCCGTGTGCCACCTCTTCCTGCCACAGGCCAGTGGGCTCGAGCATCTCGCGGAAATGCAGCTTCATGCACAGCCGGGCGGTGTCGCCCTGCTTCAGCGGCTCCAGCATCGACGCGTAGAAGCCGGCCAGCGCCTGCGGCAGGCTCAGTCCGGGTGCGGCATAGCGGGCGATGTCGTCCTCCGGCGAGCCCAAGGGCTCGAAGAACACCGCCCGGTACAGCCCGGCCTTGTCGCCGAAGTAGTAGCTGATGGCCGCAATGTTGACCCCGGCATGCTCGGCCAGTTCGCGGGTCGAGGTCTTGGCGAAGCCCTGCTGGGCGAACAGCTGCAGGCCGCTGCGCAGCAGCCGGGCCCGCGCCGGCTCGGCATCGTGCCGCGGGCTGCGGGCTGCTTGAGTGGGGGACATGGCGCTCATGTCCCCGGACTCTAGCGGAGAATCAAACGATTGTTTCGTATAGGGTCATCCCGGACCCCAGATGATGGCAGGGCTTTCTAGTAGGTGGCCCGGCCGCCGGACAGGTCGAACACCGCGCCGGTGGTGAAGGAGCAGTCTTCTGACGCCAGCCAGGCGATCATCGCCGCCGCCTCGTGGACTTCCAGGAAGCGGCCCATCGGGATCTTCGACAGCATGAAGTCGATGTGCGCCTGTGTCATGGTGGCGAACATCGCCGTCTTCGCCGCCGCCGGGGTGATGGCGTTGACCATGATGCCCTGGGTGGCCAGCTCCTTGCCCAGCGACTTGGTCAGCGCGATCAGCGCCGCCTTCGACGCGCTGTAGTGCGACGCGTTCGGGTTGCCTTCCTTGCCCGCCACCGAGGCGATGTTGACGATGCGCCCGTAGCCACGGCCGATCATGTGCGGCACCACGGCCCGGCTGGTCAGGTACGGGCCGATCAGGTTGACCTCGACCACGCGGCGCCAGACGGCCGGCTCCAGTTCCCAGGTGGTGCCGTTGCCGCCGGTGATGCCGGCGTTGTTGACGAGCACGTCGATCTGGCCATGACGCGCCAGCGTGGCGGCGGTGGCCTGGGCCACCGAGGCCTCGTCGGTCAGTTCCACGGTGGCGGTGCTGACGGTGCCCAGCCCGGCCAGCGCCTGCTGCGCCTCGGCCAGCTTGCCGGCTTCGATGTCCCACAGCGCCACCGCGGCGCCGGACTTCAACAAACGTTCCGCCGCGGCGTAGCCGATGCCCTGCGCACCGCCGGTGATGACCGCGACGCGGCCCTTCAGATCGATCTGGTTCATCAGTTCAGGCCCTTCAAGGTGGTGGCGGCGTCGGGCCGCTGGCGGCAATCGTCGATGTACTGGCGGATGATGTCGGTGAAGCGCTGGTCGGGCTTCAGGCCCAGCGCCGCTGCCCGGGCCGCGGTGGCGCCCGTGGGCCAGTTGGCGACGATGCCGGCGATGCGCTCGTCGCGCTCGAAGCGCACCCGGGCGCGCACCTCCGGGCCGGCCACCTGCTCCAGCGCGTCGAGCATCTCGCCGACGCTGACGTTCAGCGCCGGCAGGTTCAGCGCCAGCCGCCCGCCCAGCTGCGCGCGGCTGGCCTCGTAGACCGCGATCAGCCCGGCCACCGCGCTGGACGGCGACGACACCGGATGGCGCACGTCGGCACTGACCGGGCAGAGGCTTTCCACGCCGGCCAGCGGCTCGCGGATGATGCCGCTGAAGAAGGACGAGGCCGCGCCGTTGGGCCGGCCCGGCCGCACTGTCACCGTCATCAGCCGCGCCGCGTGGCCGTCGACGAAGCCTTTGCGGGTGTAGTCTGCTAGCAGGTGCTCACATACCAGCTTTTGCATGCCGTAGCTGGTCTGCGGGGCGGGCAGCGTGTCGTCGGCCACCACCGGCGGCATCGGCACCGAGGCATCCGGCCCGAACACCGCCACCGAGCTGGAGAACACCAGTCGGGTCAGCGCGCCGTGGCGCTGCTGGCGGGCGCGCAGCGCCTCCAGCAGCGCGCGGGTGCTGTCCAGGTTGGAGCGCATGCCCAGATCGAAATCGGTTTCGCATTCGCCGGACACGGCCGAGGCCAGATGGAAGATGCCGTCGAAGGCCTCGTCGGCCAGCGCGGCGCACTGGTCGAGCAGCGGGCCGACACGGGCGCTGACGCGGCCGTCGGCCAGCAGGTCGGCCGGCGGCGCGGCCTGGTCGGCCAGTGCGATGTGGTCGATGGGTTGGCCAGCCAGCGTGCCGCGCGCCAGCAGTGTGCGCGCCAGGCGGGCGCCGACGAAGCCGCCGCCGCCAGTGATGAGCAGTCTCATGGGATCTTGTCTCCAGTCTTGTAGGGGGCCAGCCAGCCCAGGCCGGCCGATGTGCCGGCGGCGGGTTTGTACTCGCAGCCGATGTGGCCGTTGTAGCCGAGTTCGTCGATCAGCGCGAACAGGTAGGGATGGTGCAGTTCACCCCGGTCGGGCTCCTGGCGCTCGGGCACGCCGGCCACCTGCAGGTGGCCGATGCGGCCGGTGGGCAGGTACTGGCGCAGCTTCATCGCCACGTCGCCCTCGACGATCTGGCAGTGGTACAGGTCCATCTGCACCTTCAGGTTGGGCGCGCCGACCTCCTGCACGATGGCATGGGCCTCGTCCTGGCGGTTCAGCAGGTAGCCGGGGATGTCGCGGGTGTTGATCGGCTCGATCAGCAGTTCGATTCCGGCGCTGGCGGCCTGTGCCGCCGCCCAGGCCAGGTTGGCGACGAAGGTGGCACGGCAGGCCGTGCGCTCGGCACCGGCGGGCAGCACGCCGGCCATCACGTGGATGCGCGGGCAGTGCAGCGCCTGGGCATAGGGCAGCGCCTGTTCCAGCAGCGCGCGGCGGAAATCGGCCTCGCGGCCGGGCAAGGCAGCCAGACCGCGTTCGCCGGCCGCCAGATCACCCGGCGGGGTGTTGATCAGCACTTGCTGCAGGCCGTGGTCGGCCAGCCGGGTGGCCAGCTCCCGGCGGTCGAACGGGTAGCCGAACGCGAACTCCACCGCGCCGAAGCCGTCGCGCGCCGCCGCGGCGAAACGGTCGACGAAGGCATGCTCGCCGTACAGGAAGGACAGGTTGGCGGCGAAGCGCGGCATGCTCAGCCCCGCCGCCCCACGCGGCCTACTGCGGGAGCGGTGGCATGGGCCAGACGTCGCGCCATTCGCTGCCGCGGGGCGCGTCCTGCACCTCCAGCGGCCCCAGCCAGTCGGTGAACAGGCCGGTGCAGACCGATTGCAACAAGCTCGATGCCTGCGGATGGCGGGCAATCAGCGCCAGATTGCGCGCGATGCGGTCGGCCAGCGACAGCTCGGGCATGCGCGCATAGTGCGTCAGCAACGCCAGCGTGCTGCCCAGGATCGGCTCCAAGCCGGGTGCGGCGGCAGGATCGGCTTCGGCGCAAGGTGGCATGTCGGGGGCTCCTGTGATCGGGGATCAGGGAGCGCAGTATATGAGAATGCGTCGCAATTGCAATCATAAGCCTCAGCGCCGTCTGCCTACAGCTTGAAGTCGTAGTCGATGATGACCGGCGCGTGGTCGGAAAAGCGCTGCTCCAGGTAGATGTGCTCGCGGCGCGCCTTGGCCGCGATGCCGGGCGTGGCCAGGTGGTAGTCCAGCCGCCAGCCCACGTTCTTGGCCCAGGCCTGGCCGCGGTTGCTCCACCAGGTGTATTGCTCCGGGTGCGGGTTCAGCGTGCGGAACACGTCCACCAGCCCGCCCTCGGTCAGCAGCCGGGTCATCCAGGCCCGCTCCTCCGGCAGGAAGCCGCTGTTCTTCTGGTTGCTCTTCCAGTTCTTCAGGTCGATCTCCTGGTGCGCGATGTTCACGTCGCCCACCAGGATGAACTCGCGCTCGGCCTTCAGCCGCATCAGGTGCGGGTACAGTCGGTCGAGGAAGCGGAACTTGGCGGCCTGCCGCTCCTCGCCGCTGGAGCCGCTGGGGAAGTAGCAGCTGATGACGCTCAGGCGGCGCTTCGGCGTGTCGTAGCGGGCCTCGACCCAGCGCCCCTCGGCATCGAACTCGGCATCACCGAAGCCTGCACTCACATCGCTGGGTTCCTTACGGGTGTATAGGCCGACGCCGGCGTAGCCCTTGCGCTCGGCGAAGTGGAAATGGCCGTTCAGCGGCCCCAGCCGGTCGTACTTGCCGGCCACGTCGGAGCCCTGGGCGCGCACTTCCTGCACCCCCATACAATCGACGCCCACCCCCTGCGCCCACTCGACGAAGCCCTTGCTGGCGGCCGAACGGATGCCGTTCAGGTTCAGTGAGACGAGGCGGAACATAGAGGACCTTTCATGAGCCCCGCACGGCCGCCCGAAGGGGCTCGCACCGCAGTGCGCAGCACGGAGGAATATCAATGACTTTGCCGCCGCCTTCGGAAGCCCTGGCCCGGGACTTCGTGCATTTCGCGGTGCGCTGCGGCGTGCTGCGCTTCGGGGAGTTCAAGACCAAGGCCGGGCGCCTGTCGCCGTATTTCTTCAACGCCGGCCTGTTCAACGACGGCGAGAAACTCGGCCGCCTCGGGGAATTCTATGCACGCCGCCTGCTCGAATCGGGCATGGCCTTCGACATGCTGTTCGGCCCGGCCTACAAGGGCATCACGCTGGCGTCGGCGGTGGCGGTGGAACTCGCCCGCCTGGGCCGCAACGTGCCCTTTGCCTACAACCGCAAGGAAGCCAAGGACCACGGCGAAGGCGGCGTGCTGGTGGGCGCGCCGGTGGCCGGCCGGGTGCTGATCATCGACGACGTGATCTCCGCCGGGACCTCGGTGCGCGAGTCGATCCGCCTGCTGCAGGCGGCCGGCGCACGGCCCTGTGGCGTATTGATCGCGCTGGACCGTCAAGAAAAGGCCACCGAGGGCGATAAGGATGTCGAGTGGTCGGCGGTGCAGTACGTCACGCGAAATCTGCAACTCAACGTAGCTGCAATTGCGACACTCAACGACTTGTTGCAGTATCTGAAATCGACCGATGACCCTGCGCTGCAGGTGTTTGCCCAACCGGTACAACGCTACCGGGATCGCTACGGAGTGTGAATGCCGCTGAAGGCCCCCTGGCCCCTACCGCTGACGCTGCTGGTGCTGGCCGCCACGGTGCCGGCGGTGCGCGCGCAGGCCAACGGTGTGCCGGCGGCCAGCGCCGCGGGCATCTACACCTGCATCGATGACCAGGGCCGCAAGATCACGGCCGACCGCCCCATTCCCAGCTGCACCGCCAAGGAGCAGCGCGTGCTCAACAAGGACGGCTCGCTGAAGGCCGTCTACCCGCCGATCCTGACCGCCGAAGAGCGCGCCGAGAAGGAAGCGCAGGAACGCAAGCTGGCCGAGGCGCGTGCCGCGCATGCCGACGCGGTGCGCCGCGACCGCAACCTGCTGCAGCGCTATCCCACCGAGGCGCCGCACCAGAAGGCCCGCGAGGCCGCGCTCGACACCGTGCGGGTGGCGATGAAGGCCAGCGAAGCCCGCCTGAAGGCGCTGGAGGCCGAGCGCAAGCCGCTGCTGGCCGAGGCCGAGTTCTACGAAGGCAAGGCACTGCCGCCCAAGCTGCGCGGCCAGCTCGATGCCAACGATGCCGCGGTCGAGGCGCAGCGCGCCGCCGCCGTGCAGCAGCAGGCCGAGCTGGAGCGGGTGAACCGCCTGTACGACGCCGAGCTGGCCCGGCTGAAGCTGCTGTGGGCCGGCGCGGTACCGGGCTCGCTGGGCCCGATCCTGCCGCAGGCCGGGCCGTCGCCGGTGGCCGCCGGCGCGTCGCCTATCAAGCCCTCGACGCTGCGCTGATCAGCCGAGCTTGCGCTTCAGCAGCTCGCTGGCCTGGGTCGGGTTGGCCTTGCCCTTGCTGGCCTTCATCACCTGGCCGACCAGCGCGTTGAAGGCCTTGTCCTTGCCCGAACGGTACTCGTCCACCGACTTGGCGTTGGCGGCGATCACCTGGTCGACGATGGCCTCCAGCGCGCCGGCGTCGTTCATCTGCTTCAGGCCCTTGGCCTCGATCAGCGCATCGACGTCCTGGCCCTCGCCCGACCACAGCGCGTCGAACACCTGGCGGGCACCGTTGTTCGACACCGTGCCGTCCACCACCCGGCGGATCAGCGCGGCCAGCGCCGGCAACGCCACCGGCAGGTCGGCGATGTCACGGCCTTCGGCATTGAGCCGCTTGCTGACCTCGCCCATCAGCCAGTTGGCCGCCAGCTTCGGCTGCCCGCAGGCATCGCGCAGCGTCTCGTAGCTGCAGGCGAATGCCAGGCTCTGCGTCATCATCGCCGCGTCGTAGGCCGGCAGGCCGTCGTCGCGCTGGAAGCGTTCGGCCATCGCGCCGGGCAGCTCGGGCATCTCGGCGCGCACCCGCTCCACCCATTCGGGTGCGATCACCAGCGGCGGCAGGTCCGGGTCGGGGAAGTAGCGGTAGTCGTGCGCGTCTTCCTTGGTACGCATCGCACGGGTCTCGCCGGTGTCCGGGTCGAACAGCACGGTGGCCTGCTCGATCGCCAGGCCGTCCTCGATCCGGTCGATCTGCCACTGCACCTCGAAATCGATGGCCTGCTGCAGGAAGCGGAAGGAGTTGAGGTTCTTCACCTCGCGCCGTGTGCCCAGCGGCCCGCCCGGGCGGCGCACCGAGACGTTGGCATCGCAGCGGAAGCTGCCCTCCTGCATGTTGCCGTCGCACACGCCCAGCCAGACCACCAGCGCATGCAGCGCCTTGGCGTACTCCACGGCTTCGGCACTGCTGCGCATGTCGGGCTCGGTGACGATCTCCAATAGCGGCGTGCCGGCGCGGTTCAGGTCGATGCCGGTGGCGCCGGCATAGTCCTCGTGCAGCGACTTGCCGGCGTCCTCTTCCAGGTGCGCGCGCGTCAGACGCACGCGCTTGCCCTGCTCGCCGACGCGGATGTCCACATGCCCGCCCTGCACCACCGGGATCTCGTACTGGCTGATCTGGTAGCCCTTGGGCAGGTCGGGGTAGAAGTAGTTCTTGCGGGCAAAGATCGACAGCGGCGCCACCTTGGCCTGCACCGCCAGGCCGAAGCGGATGGCGCGCTCGACCGCGCCGCGGTTCAGCACCGGCAGCGTGCCCGGCAGCGCCAGGTCCACCGCGCAGGCCTGCGTGTTGGGCGCGGCGCCGAACTGCGTCGATGCGCCAGAGAAGATCTTGCTGCGGGTGGACAGCTGCGCGTGCGTCTCCAGGCCGATGACGACCTCGAAGCCGCGGATCAGGGGCGGCGTGTTCATGCGGCGGGCGCCCGAAGGTGGAAGTCGGTGGCCTGCTGCAGCGCATGCGCCGCATGCAGCAGCCGGCCTTCGTCGAAATAGTTGCCGATCAGCTGCAGGCCCACCGGCAGCCCGCCCTCGCCGAAGCCGGCCGGCACGCTCATGCCCGGCAGCCCGGCCAGGCTGGCCGGCAGCGTGAAGATGTCGGCCAGGTAGGCCTTGACCGGGTCGTCCTGCTGGGCGCCCAGCGTCCAGGCCACGGTGGGCGCCACCGGCCCGGCGATCAGGTCGCACTGCGTGAAGCAGGCCTGGAAGTCGTCGGCGATCATGCGGCGCAGCTTCTGCGCCTGCAGGTAGTAGGCGTCGTAGTAGCCGTGGCTGAGCACGTAGGTGCCGATCATGATCCGGCGCTTGACCTCGGGGCCGAAGCCCTCGGCGCGGGTGCGCTCGTACATGCTGCGCAGGTCGGTGTAGTCCTTGGCGCGGTGGCCGAACTTGACGCCGTCGAAGCGCGACAGGTTCGAGCTGGCCTCGGCCGGCGCGATGATGTAGTACACCGGGATCGACAGCTCGGTGCGCGGCAGGCTCACGTCCACCAGCGTGGCGCCCAGGTTCTCCAGCTCGGCCAGCGCGGCGCGCACTGCGCGCTCCACGTCGCCGGCCAGCGCCTGCGGGAAGAACTCGCGTGGCAGGCCGATGCGCAGCCCCTGCAGCGGCCGGCCCGCCGGGGCGCCTTCGCGCGGCGTCTGCATCTGCGCGTGGTAGTCCTGCGCCGGGCGCTCGGCGCTGGTGGCATCGCGCGGGTCGAAGCCGCTCATCGCCGACAGCAGCAGCGCGCAATCCTCGGCGCTGCGCGCCATCGGGCCGGCCTGGTCCAGGCTGGAGGCAAAGGCCACCATGCCGTAGCGCGAGCACACGCCGTAGGTCGGCTTGATGCCGGTGACGCCGCAGAAGCTGGCCGGCTGGCGGATCGAGCCGCCGGTGTCGGTACCGGTGGCCGCCGGCACCAGCCGGGCCGCCACCGCGGCCGCCGAGCCGCCCGACGAGCCGCCGGGCACGCGCTGCAGGTCCCAGGGGTTGCGCACCGGGCCGAAGGCCGAGTTCTCGTTGTCCGAGCCCATCGCGAACTCGTCGCAGTTGAGCTTGCCCAGCGTCACCATGCCGGCGCCCGGTGTATCGGCCGCCTCGCCCTCGCCCAGCCGCGCCACCACCGTGGCGTCGAAGGGACTGGCATAGCCCGCCAGCATCTTCGAGCCGGCGGTCGACGGCAGCGCCCGGGTGACGAAGATGTCCTTGTGGGCGATCGGCACGCCGGTCAGCGCATGCGCCCGGCCGGCGGCGCGGCGCGCATCGGCGGCGCGCGCCTGCGCCAGGCTCAGTTCGGGGTCGGTGGCCAGGAAGGCGCCGAGTTGTGAGTGGGCGGCAAGCCGCGTCAGCAGATGTTGCGTGACTTCGACGCTGGACACCTGCCCCTGCTGCAGCGCGCGCGCCAGCGGCGCCACGCCCAGGTCCTGCCAGTCGCTGCTCATTCGACGACCTTCGGCACCAGGAACAGGCCGTCGGTGACGGCCGGGGCGCTCTTCTGGTTCAGCTCGCGCTGGTCGGTCTCGGTGACGACGTCGTCGCGCAGCCGCAGCGCCACCGCCTGCACCGCCGACAGCGGCGTGTACAGCGGCTCGACGCCGCTGGTGTCGACGGCGCTCATGCGTTCGACGATGCCGAAGAAGCCGTTCAGCTGGTCGAGCATGGCCTGCTTTTCGGGGCCGGACAGGTCGAGCCGCGCCAGCAGGGCGATGCGGTTCACGTCCTCGGGGGTCAGCAACATGGGAAGGCCTGGGAGTGGGACCCTCGGCGGCAGCCGCGAAGGTGCCGTGACAGGCGGTTTCCCCACCGGGGAACCGGGGTCGATGAGGTATTATCTACGGTTATCCCCCAGTGCCCCTGGGCGGGCTCCGGCTGCAGCGCAGTGCGGGCCCGGACCAGGACCTCAAGCCCGCTCGGCGGCCATCTGGCCGCAGCCCTCGACCGATGTTTTTCCAGGGCCCGAACCGCACCCGCGGGCGCACTTGCGCCGTCGCTGACGCCGCCCGGGCCCTTCGCCCCCTTTGACCATGTTCGCTTCCCTGCGCCGCTACTTCTCGACCGACCTTGCCATCGACCTGGGCACCGCCAACACGCTGATCTTCGTGCGCGACAAGGGCATCGTGCTCGACGAGCCGTCGGTGGTGGCCATCCGCCACGAAGGCGGCCCGCACGGCAAGAAGACCATCCAGGCCGTTGGCCACGAGGCCAAGGCCATGCTCGGCAAGGTGCCCGGCAACATCGAGGCCATCCGCCCGATGAAGGACGGCGTGATCGCCGACTTCACCGTCACCGAGCAGATGCTCAAGCAGTTCATCAAGATGGTGCACCCGCGTTCGATGATGCGGCCCAGCCCGCGCATCATCATCTGCGTGCCCTGCGGCTCCACCCAGGTGGAGCGCCGCGCCATCCGCGAATCGGCCCTCGGCGCCGGCGCCTCCGATGTCTACCTGATCGAAGAACCGATGGCCGCCGCCATCGGCGCGGGCCTGCCGGTGAGCGAGGCCAGCGGCTCGATGGTCGTCGACATCGGCGGCGGCACCACCGAAGTTGGCGTCATCTCGCTGGGCGGCATGGTCTACAAGGGCAGCATCCGCGTCGGCGGCGACAAGTTCGACGAATCGATCATCAACTACATCCGCCGCAACTACGGCATGCTGATCGGCGAGCCGACGGCAGAGCTGATCAAGAAGCAGATCGGCTCGGCCTTCCCCGGTTCGGAAGTGCGCGAGATCGAGGTCAAGGGCCGCAACCTCAGCGAAGGCGTGCCGCGCAGCTTCACCATCAGCAGCAACGAGATCCTCGAGGCGCTGACCGACCCGCTGAACCAGATGGTCAGCGCGGTGAAGAACGCGCTGGAGCAGACGCCGCCGGAGCTCGGCGCCGACATCGCCGAGCGCGGCATGATGCTCACCGGCGGCGGCGCGCTGCTGCGCGACCTGGACCGGCTGCTGGCCGAGGAAACCGGCCTGCCCGTGCTGGTGGCCGAGGACCCGCTGACCTGCGTGGCGCGCGGCTGCGGCATGGCGCTGGAGCGCATGGACCGGCTGGGCAGCATCTTCACCTCCGAATGAGGGGCTGATCCCCCCGGGTCTCCCGACGCGCGGCCGCCATGTCGCTAGGCACCTTCGACCGCACGCCGCCGCCGTTCTTTCGCCAGGGCCCCTCGGCGCTGACGAAGCTGGCCTTCTTCTCGGCACTGGCGCTGCTGCTGATGGTGGCTGACACCCGTTTCGAGTTCGCCAAGCCGCTGCGCGCCGCGGTGGCCACCGCGCTGCTGCCGGTGCAGCGCACATTGGCCGTGCCGGTGGGGCTGTGGCAGGGCGGCGCCGACTACCTGCGCGGCCTGAACAGCGCGCTGGCCGGCGAGAAGGCCGCCCAGGCGCAGCTGGCCGCCCAGGCCGAGAAGGCCGCGCGCGCCGACCGGCTGGAACGCGAGAACCAGCGCCTGCGCGCGCTGCTCGAGCTGCGCCCGGCCCTGCAGGTGCGCAGCCAGGCGGCCGAGGTGCTGTACGAGGCCGCCGACCCGTTCTCGCGCAAGCTGTTCATCGACCGCGGTGCCACCCAGGGCGTGGCGCTCGGCGCGCCGGTGCTGACGCCCGAAGGCGTGCTCGGCCAGGTGACGCGGGTGTTCCCGCTCAGCGCGCAGGTGACGCTGCTGGTCGACAAGGACGCCGCCATCCCGGTGCTGAACGCCCGCACGCAGGCGCGCAGCGCAGCCTTTGGCGGATCGGGCGGCGATGCGATGGAGCTGCGCTACATGGCCGCCAATGCCGACGTGCAGGTGGGCGACGCGCTGGTCACCAGCGGCGTCGACGGCGTCTACCCGGCCGGGCTGCCGGTGGCCAAGGTGGCGGCGGTCGAACGGCGCGCCGAGTCGGGCTTCGCGCGCATCCTGCTGGCGCCCAACGCCGCGGCCGACGGCGTGCGCCATGTGCTGGTGCTGGAGCCGGTGGGCCTGCAGCTGCCGCCGCGGGAGGAGCCGCCGCCGGCGCCGCCTGAAAAGCCCGAGCGCCCGGCGCCGAAGGGGGCGCGCCGATGATCATGCCGCGCGGGTCCGACCAGCTGCTGCTGCCAGTCAACCCCTTCTTCATCGCCTTCACGCTGCTGGTGGCGCTGGGCATCAACCTGCTGCCGCTGGGCCGCAACCCGGCCCAGCCGGACATGCTGGCGCTGGTGCTGGTGTTCTGGAACGTGCATCAGCCGCGCCGCGTCGGCGTCGGCGTGGCCTTCGTGTTCGGCCTGCTGATGGACGTGCACGAGGGCGCGCTGCTCGGCCAGCATGCGCTGGCCTACACGCTGCTGAGCTTCGGCGCCATCAGCGCGCACCGCCGGCTGCTGTGGTTCGGCCTGGCCGAGCAGGCGGTGCAGGTGCTGCCGCTGTTCCTGGCCGCGCACCTGGTGTCGCTGGTGGTGCGCATGCTGGCCGGCGGCATGTTCCCGGGCTGGGAGCTGCTGCTGGCGCCGCTGTTCGAGGCGCTGTTGTGGCCGGTTGTCACGGCGCTGCTGCTGGCCCCGCAACGCCGGCCCCCCGATCCGGACCAGAATCGGCCGTTGTAATGGCTGAGATCAAGAACCTCGAGAACGAGCTGGACCGCTTCCGGTTGCGCCTGCTGGCGGCCGGGGCTTTCGTGCTGCTGGCCTTCGGGTTGCTGGGCGCGCGGCTGAGCTACCTGCAGGTGGTGCGCTACGACGACCTGTCGGCGCAGGCCGAGACCAACCGCACCGCGGTGCTGCCGATCGTGCCCAACCGCGGCCGCATCCTCGATCGCCACGGCGAGGTGCTGGCCACCAACTACTCGGCCTATACGCTGGAGATCACGCCGTCGAAGGTGGAGAACCTGGACGCCACCATCGAGGGCCTGTCGGCGCTGATGGAGATCGCGCCGCGCGACAAGCGGCGCTTCAAGCGGCTGCTGGACGAGGGCAAGAGCTTCGATTCGCTGCCGATCCGCACCAAGCTCAGCGACGAGGAGGTGGCGCGCTTCATGGCGCAGCGCTTCCGCTTCCCGGGCGTGGACGTGAAGGCGCGGCTGTTCCGCAACTACCCGCTGGGCGAGACCGGCAGCCACCTGCTGGGCTACATCGGCCGCATCAACCAGGCCGAGAAGCTGAAGATGGAAGACTGGCCGGACGAGCAGCTGGCCAACTACAAGGGCACCGAATACATCGGCAAGCTGGGCCTGGAGCAGAGCTACGAGGCCGAGCTGCACGGCCAGACCGGCTTCGAGCGCGTCGAGACCAGTGCCGGCGGCCGCGCCATCCGCCGCCTGAGCAGCCATGCACCGACGCCGGGCAACACGCTGGTGCTGTCGGTGGACATCAAACTGCAGGCGCTGGTGGAAGAGCTGTTCGGCGACCGCCGAGGCGCGCTGGTGGCCATCGACCCGCGCACCGGCGAGGTGCTGGCCTTCGTCAGCAAGCCCACCTTTGACCCGAACCTGTTCGTCGACGGCATCGATGTCGACAGCTGGAAGGAGCTGAACGAAAGCATCGACAAGCCGCTGCTGAACCGGGCGCTGCGCGGCACCTACCCGCCGGGCTCGACCTACAAGCCCTTCATGGCGCTGGCCGCGCTGAACACCGGCAAGCGCAGCGCCAGCACCATCGTTCAGGACGGCGGCACCTTCGCCTTCGGCAACCATGTGTTCCGCAGCCACGGCGACAAGGGCCTGGGCCCGGTGGACATGTACCGCTCGATCGTCAAGTCCAGCAATGTCTACTACTACTCGCTGGCCAACGAGATGGGCGTGGACCTGATGGCCGAGCAACTGGGCCCGCTGGGCTTCGGCCGCAAGACCGAGATCGACGTCGAGGGCGAGGTGGCCGGCGTGCTGCCCTCCACCGACTGGAAGCGCCGCTACTACAAGCGTCCCGAGCAGCAACGCTGGTATGCCGGCGAGACCATCTCGCTGGGCATCGGCCAGGGCTACAACGCCTTCACGCCGCTGCAGCTGGCCAGCGCCACCGCCACGCTGGCCGCCGGCGGGCAGCGCTTCAAGCCGCGGCTGGTGCGCGAGATCGAGGACGTGGTCAGCCACGACAAGCGCCGCGTGGCCAGCGAGGCGCTGGAGCCGCTGCCCTACAAGCCCGAGCACATCGAGCTGATCCTGCGCGCGATGCACGGCGTCACCCAGGAAGGCACCTCGACCCGGGTGTTCATGGGCGCACCGTACAAGAGCATCGGCAAGACCGGCACCGCGCAGGCGGTGGGCATCAAGGCCAACCAGAAGTACGACGCCTCGAAGCTGGAGGAGCACAAGCGCGACCATTCGCTGTACATCGCCGCGGCGCCGCTGCCCGAGCCGACGGTGGCGCTGGCGGTGATCGTCGAGAACGCGGGCTTCGGCGCGGCCGCCGCGGCACCGATCGCCCGGCGTGTCTTCGATTACCTGCTGCTGGGCCAGTACCCCAGCGTGGAGGACATCGCCGCCACGCAGAAGGGCCAGAGCGCCGCGCCCATCGGCACCCCGCGCCGCGCGGTGGACGTGCCGCTGCCCGGGCAGGTGGCGCCGATTCCGCTGGCGGCCACACCGGCCGGGGCCGAGCCGCTGCGCCTGGCACGTGGCATGGAGACGCGGTGAACGCCGTCCTGCAGCGGCCGTCGCTGTGGCAGCGGGCCCGGCCGATCTTCACCGGCTACGACCCGTGGCTGGCGCTTGCCATCGCCTGCCTGGCCGCGCTGGGCCTGGTGACCATGTACTCGGCCGGCTTCGACCACGGCACCCGCTTCGTCGACCACGGCCGCAACATGCTGCTGGCGCTGGGCGTGCTGCTGGTGGTGTCGCAGGTGCCGCCGCAGCGCTTGCTGCAGCTGGCGGTGCCGCTGTATTTGGCGGGGCTGCTGCTGCTGATCATCACCGCGCTGCCCGGCGTGGGCATCACCAAGAAGGGCGCCACGCGCTGGCTGAACGTGGGCATGGTGATCCAGCCCAGCGAGATCATGAAGATCGCCATGCCACTGATGCTGGCCTGGTGGTTCCAGCGCCGCGAAGGCCAGCTGCGCGTGCCCGACTTCCTGGTGGCCGGCGTGCTGCTGATGCTGCCGGTGGGGCTGATCATGAAACAGCCCGACCTGGGCACCTCGCTGCTGGTGCTGGCGGCGGGGCTGTACGTGATCTTCTTCGCCGGCCTGTCGTGGAAGCTGATCCTGCCGGTGGTGGCGCTGGGTGGCGCCGGCATCCTGGCGCTGGTGCTCAGCGCCGACGCCATCTGCGCCGACGGCGTGCGCTGGCCGGTGCTTCACGAGTACCAGCAGCACCGCATCTGCACGCTGCTCGACCCGACCAAGGACCCGCTGGGCAAGGGCTTCCACATCATCCAGGGCATGATCGCCATCGGCTCCGGCGGCATCACCGGCAAGGGCTTCATGCAGGGCACGCAGACGCACCTGGAGTTCATCCCCGAGCGCACCACCGACTTCATCTTCGCCGCCTTCGCCGAGGAGTTCGGCCTTGCGGGCGTGATCACGCTGCTGGTGGCCTTCACCTTCCTGCTGTTTCGCGGGTTGTGGATCGCCTCCGAGGCGCCCACCGTCTTCACCCGGCTGCTGGCCGGCGCGGTGACGCTGAGCTTCTTCACCTATGCCTTCGTCAACATGGGCATGGTCAGCGGCATCCTGCCGGTGGTGGGCGTGCCGCTGCCCTTCATCAGCTACGGCGGCACGGCGATGGTCACGCTCGGGCTGGGCCTGGGCATCCTGATGTCGGTAGCCAAGAGCCGGCGGCTGATGCAGAGCTGAGAGTGTGAGAGGCATCCCCATGCACCCGCGTAGACCCCCAGAACAGCCCCAATCTAGGCGCGAAGCGAAGCCGTGTTGTGGACCCGGCGAGGCTTCGCAACGACGAGTGGGGCTGTTCTGGGGGCCTACCCGGAGGGCTGGGGTACCCAAGGGCCCTGCGCGTCGTTGCGTCGCTCGCGCGCACGTCAGTGCGGGCGTCGCGCCGCGCCTAGCCCAGGGCCCTTGGCCACCCCAGCGCGGGTGCCTGGGAATGCCTCTCACACTCTGACGCCGTGAACGAGCGCGTCGGCGTTGTCGGCATCGGCCTGATGGGCCTGGGCATGGCGTTGCGGCTGCGCGAACGCGGCCACGCGGTCGGCGTGCGCGACATCGATGCGGCGCGCGAGGCGCTGGCGCAAGCCGAAGGCGCGCAGGTGCATGCCAGCCCGGCTGCGCTGGCGCGGCACTGCGATCTGCTGATCGTGGCGGTCGTCGACGAGGCGCAGACCCGAGAGGTGCTGTTTGGCGCGGACGGCGTGGTGCACGGCCTGGCATGGGGCAAGGCGGTGATGCTCTGCCCGACGATCTCGCCCCAGGCCGTGGAAAGCTGCGCCGCGGCGCTGGCCGAACATGGCTTGGCTTGCATCGACGCCCCGATGTCCGGTGGCCCGCTGCGGGCCCGGGCCGGCACCATGAGCCTGATGGTGGCCTGTGCCGAGCCGACCCGGCAGCGCTGGCTTCACGTGCTGCAGGATTTGTCGAGCCGGCTTTTCCACATCGGCGAGCGGCCAGGCGATGGCGCCCGTACCAAGCTGGTCAACAACCTGCTGGCGGCCATCAACCTGGCCGGCGCCGCCGAGGCGCTGGCGCTGGCGCAGACGCTGGGCCTGGACCCGGCGGCCACGCTGGCGGTGATCGAGCAATCCAGCGGGCAGAGCTGGATCGGCAGCGACCGCTTGCAGCGCGCGTTGCGTGGGGATCCCGAAGTCCACGCCGCGATGCGGCTGCTGGCCAAGGACTCGGCGCTGGCCCTGGCCATGGCCGGTGCCGCCGGCGTGCAGCCGGCGCTGGGCGCGGCGGCTGCAGGCGAGTTTGCCGCGGCCTGCGATGCCGGCCTGGCAGCGCAGGACGACGCCGCGCTGTGGGCCTGGCTGGCCCGGGGCAGGCCGGCGCGCGGCTGATCAGCGGGCGCTGCTGCGCCGCTCGTCCGGGCGCACCGGGAAGCGCACGGTGATCAGCGTGCCAGGGCCATGGCGCTGGGCGACAGCCAGCGCGCGGGTCTGCGCATCGGCCACCGAGATCTCGGCGCCATGCTGTTCGGCCACCTCGGCCACGATCGCCAGGCCCAGACCGCTGCCTTCGATGACCGTGTCGGCCGGCCGGTAGAAGGGCTGGAAGACCCGCTCGCGTTCCGCCTCGGCAATGCCCGGGCCGTTGTCCTCGACCTGCAGCACCACCACCTGACCGAAGGGGTCGGCTACCACCCGGGCGGTGACGGTGCCGCCAGCGGGGGTGTACTGCAGCGCGTTGTCGACCAGGTTGCGCACCATCTCGCGCACCAGCACCGGCTGGCCGCGCAGGCGCACGCCGGCCGCATCTTCGGGCCCCTCGTAGCCCAGGTCGATGCGCTTTTCCATCGCCTTCGGCACGAAATCGCGCACCGTCTCCATGACGATCGCCGCCAGGTTCAACGGTTGCTTGCGCAGCGCCTGCTCGCGGTCCTCGGCACGGGCCATCGCCAGCAACTGGTTGACCATGTGCGCAGCCCGCTGGCTGGAGCGGGCGATCTGCCGCAGCGACGGCTTCAGCGACGCGGGGTCGGTGGCGCCGGCGTCGATCTCTCTCTCGGCCAGTTCGGCCTGCATGCGCAGCCCCGCCAGGGGCGTCTTCAACTGGTGGGCCGCGTCGGCCAGGAACTGCTTCTGCGTGCGGATCGACTGATCCAGCCGGCCCAGCAGCTCGTTGATGGAGCGCACCAGCGGTGCCACCTCGTCGGGCACGTCGCGCTCGTCGATCGGGCTCAGGTCGGTGCTCTCGCGCTTGCGGATGCGCTGCTGCAGGCGGCTCAAGGGCTTGATGCCGCGCGACAGCGCGAACCACACCAGCACCACCGCCAACGGCAGGATCACGAACTGCGGCAGGATCACGCCCTTGATGATCTCGTTGGCCAGGCGCGAGCGCTTTTCCAGCGTCTCGGCCACCTGCACCAGCATCGCGCGGTCGGGCGTCTCGCCTGGCAGCGGCACCCACAGGTAGGCCACCCGCACCGGTTCGTCACGCATGGTCTCGTCGCGGAAGTTCAGTTCGCCCAGCTTGCGCACCGGCTCGTCGGGCACCGGCAGGCCGGCATCGCCGGCGACGAACTCGCCGCGCGCGCCCAGCACCTGAAAGTACACGCTGCCGGCGGAATCGGCGCGCAGCAGCTCGGCGGCCAGGCCCGGCAGGCTCAGGCGCACCTGCGATGGCTCGCCCGCATTGGCTGCCGCAACGCTGGCTTGCTGCGCGATGGCCTCCACCACCACGCCGAGCTCGCGGTCGTAGGGCTTGTCGGCAATGCCCTGGGCCACCAGGTAGGTGAGGAAGATGCTCATCGGCCACAGCAGCAGCAGCGGCGCGAGCATCCAGTCCAGGATTTCGCCGAACAGCGAATGCTGCTGGCTCGGTTGCGTCATCGGAGCACTGCGCCGCGCAGGGTGCGACGCCGGGCGGGGCTCAAGTGGCGATCTTTTCCAGGCAGTAACCCAGGCCGCGCACGGTGGCGATGCGGATCGGGCCCTGCTCGATCTTCTTGCGCAGGCGGTGGATGTACACCTCGATCGCGTTGTTGCTGACTTCCTCGCCCCATTCGCACAGCCGCTCGACCAGCTGGTCCTTGCTGACCAGGCGGCCAGCTCGCTGCAGCAGCACCTCCAGCAGCGACAGCTCGCGCGCCGACAGCTCGATCATCTGATCATTGATGTAGGCCACGCGGCCGGTGGCGTCGAAGCTCAGCGGCCCGTGCTTGATGATCGTCGAGGCGCTGCCCAGGCCCCGCCGCGTGAGTGCCCGCACGCGGGCCTCCAGCTCCTGCAGCGAGAAAGGCTTGGCCATGTAGTCGTCGGCACCCAGGTCCAGGCCCTTGACGCGCTGCTCCACGCTGTCGGCCGCAGTGAGGATCAGCACCGGCACCGATGAACCGCGGGCGCGCAGCTTGCGCAGCACCTCCAGCCCATGCATCCTGGGCAGCCCCAGGTCGAGGATCACGCAATCGAACTCGTGGTCGGCCAATGCGGCGTCGGCTTCCGATCCGCTGCCCACCTGGTCGGCGGCGTAGCCGGCCGAGCGGAGCGAGCGCAACAGCCCGTCTGCGAGCACCTGATCGTCTTCTGCAATCAGAATACGCATGCCTTGTCTCCTAACGGTCGCGCTGCACTGCGATCCGGGGCGGATTCTAGGCAGCCGCCCCGGCCCGCCGGCGTGACCGGCGTCAAGCGGCGGAGCGGCCCCTAGAAAGTTACTGTACAAACATCCAGCTTATGACCATAATGCGCCCCATCCCAGGAGGACGCACATGGACGCACCCGTGAAGGCATTGAACACCGAAAAGGCCAAAGCGCTGCAGGCCGCGCTGTCGCAGATCGAAAAGCAGTTCGGCAAGGGCTCGATCATGCGCCTGGGCGATGGCGAGGTCGCGCACGACATCCAGGTCGTCTCCACCGGCAGCCTGGGCTTGGACATCGCGCTGGGCGTCGGCGGCCTGCCGCGCGGCCGCGTGGTCGAGATCTACGGCCCGGAATCGTCGGGCAAGACCACGCTGACGCTGCAGGTCATCGCCGAGATGCAGAAGCTCGCTGGGGTCTGCGCCTTCATCGATGCCGAGCACGCGCTGGACACTCAATACGCCCAGAAGCTGGGCGTCAACCTGCAGGAGCTGCTGATCAGCCAGCCCGACACCGGCGAGCAGGCGCTGGAAATCGTCGATGCACTGGTGCGCTCCGGCTCGGTGGATCTGATCGTCGTCGATTCGGTGGCCGCGCTGACGCCCAAGGCCGAGCTCGAAGGCGAGATGGGCGATTCGCTGCCCGGCCTGCAGGCCCGGTTGATGAGCCAGGCGCTGCGCAAGCTCACCGCTACCATCAACAAGACCAACACCATGGTCATCTTCATCAACCAGATCCGCATGAAGATCGGCGTGATGTTCGGCAACCCCGAAACCACCACCGGTGGCAACGCACTCAAGTTCTATGCCTCGGTGCGGCTGGACATCCGCCGCACCGGCAGCATCAAGAAGGGCGACGAGGTCATCGGCAGCGAGACCAAGGTCAAGATCGTCAAGAACAAGGTCGCGCCGCCCTTCAAGACGGCCGAGTTCGACATCCTCTACGGCGAAGGCATCAGCCGCGAAGGCGAGATCATCGACATGGGGGTCGAGGCGCGCATCCTCGACAAGTCCGGCGCCTGGTACGCCTACAACGGCGAAAAGATCGGCCAAGGCAAGGACAACGCGCGCGAGTTCCTGCGAGAGAACCCCGACCTGGCGATCGAGATCGAGAACAAGGTGCGCGAAGCCATGGGCGTGCCGCTGCTGGCGGTGGACAAGGCGGCCGACTGATCGGCCTGCACTCGGCGCCGTGAAGCGGCCACCGTCCAGCCTGCAGGCGCGGGCCGTGGCTTGGCTCGCGCAGCGCGAGCACAGCCGCAGCGAGCTGCGGCAGAAGCTGCTGCGCGTGGCGCAGCAGCAGGCTGACGCGGCGCAGCCCGGCACGCCGGCCGCCGACCCGGCGGCCGACGTCGACCGTGTGCTTGACGTCTTGCAGGCCAAGGGGCTGCTCAGCGACCAGCGCTTCGCCGAGAGCAGGCTGCGCGTGCGCGCCAGCGGCCAGGGCGCACGCCGCATCCAGGCCGAGCTGGCCCGTCACGGCGTGAAGCTGGCGCCGCATTCATTGCAGCAGCTGCGCGACAGCGAATTCGAGCGCGCCGCGCAGCTATGGCGGCGTCGCTTCGGCCGGCCGCCGGCCGACGCCGCGGAGCGGGCCCGTCAGATGCGCTTCCTGGCGGGCCGCGGCTTTGCGGGAGACGTGATTCGCAAGGTGCTGGGTGCCCCGCGCGGCTTGGGCGACGACGATCTGGCCGACGAGGCAGCCTGAGCGGGGCGGCGGAAGCTGCGTGCTAAAGTGCGCGCGCCCTGAACCAGGCGGCCGCGTGCCAGGCCCGCGCCCCGTACCGGCGCGGCCGATTCAGGAAGCTGCAAGGCGCGCCGCCGATCATCGCCACTGCGGCCCCCGTGCCCTTCACTTCTCCAGCGCGAGACCCATCCATGAAGATCCACGAATACCAAGGCAAGGAGATCCTTCGCAACTTCGGCGTGCCCGTGCCGCGCGGCTACCCCGCCTTCACCGTGTTGGAGGCCACCGAGGCCGCGCAGAAGCTCGGCGGCTCGGTCTGGGTGGTCAAGGCGCAGATCCACGCCGGCGGCCGCGGCAAGGGCGGCGGCGTCAAGCTGGCGCGCTCGCTGGACGAGGTGAAGCAGCTGGCCGGCGAGATCCTCGGCATGCAGCTGAAGACGCACCAGACCGGCCCCGAGGGCCAGAAGGTGCGCCGCCTGCTGATCGAAGAAGGCGCCGACATCAAGAAGGAGTACTACGCCGCCGCGCTGACCGACCGGGCCACGCAGAAGGTGGCGATGATGGCCAGCAGCGAAGGCGGCATGGACATCGAGGAAGTGGCGCACAAGACGCCCGAGAAGATCATCAAGGTCTTCGTCGAGCCGGCGGTGGGCCTGACCGAGGCCCAGGCCGGCCAGTTGGCCGATGGCATCGGCGTGCCGGCCGGCAGCCGCGCCCAGGCCATCGAGGTCTTCCAGAAGCTCTACAAGACCTACATGGACACCGACGCCAGCCTGGCCGAGATCAACCCGCTGATCCTGGAAGGCAACGGCCACATCAAGGCGCTGGACGCGAAGTTCAACTTCGACAGCAACGCGCTGTACCGCCACCCCGAGATCGTGGCCTACCGCGACCTGGACGAAGAAGACCCGGCGGAAGTCGAGGCCAGCAAGTTCGACCTGAGCTACATCAGCCTGGACGGCAACATCGGCTGCCTGGTCAACGGCGCCGGCCTGGCGATGGCGACGATGGACACCATCAAGCTGTTCGGCGGTGCGCCGGCCAACTTCCTCGACGTCGGCGGCGGCGCCACGGCCGAGAAGGTGACCGAAGCCTTCAAGATCATGCTGAAGAACGAGAACGTCAAGGGCATCCTGGTCAACATCTTCGGCGGCATCATGAAGTGCGACACCATCGCCGAAGGCGTGATCGCCGCCTGCAAGGCAGTGAACCTGAGCGTGCCGCTGGTGGTGCGCATGAAGGGCACCAACGAGGACCTGGGCAAGAAGATGCTCAAGGACAGCGGCCTGCCGATCATCTCGGCGGACACCATGGCCGAAGCGGCCACCAAGATCGTTGCGGCGGTGAAGTGAGGAACCCATGAGCATCCTGATCAACAAGGACACCCGCGTCATCACGCAAGGCATCACTGGCAAGACCGGGCAGTTCCACACGCGCATGTGCGTGGCCTATGCCAACGGCAAGAACTGCTTCGTCGCCGGCGTGAACCCCAAGAAGGCCGGCGAGGATTTCGAAGGCATCCCCATCTACGCCAGCGTCAAGGACGCCAAGGCGCAGACCGGCGCCAGCGTCAGCGTGATCTACGTGCCGCCGCCGGGTGCCGCCGCCGCCATCTGGGAGGCGGTGGAAGCCGACCTGGACCTGGCGATCTGCATCACCGAAGGCATCCCGATCCGCGACATGCTCGAGGTGCGCAACAAGATGAAGGCCAAGGAGGCCGCCGGCGGCAAGAAGACGCTGCTGCTGGGCCCCAACTGCCCGGGCACGATCACGCCCGAGGAAATCAAGATCGGCATCATGCCGGGCCACATCCACAAGAAGGGTCGCGTCGGCGTGGTCAGCCGTTCCGGCACGCTGACCTACGAGGCGGTCGCCCAGCTCAGCGAACTCGGCATCGGCCAGAGCAGCGCGGTGGGCATCGGCGGCGACCCGATCAACGGCCTGAAGCACATCGACGTGATGCGGCTGTTCAACGACGACCCGGACACCGACGCGGTGATCATGATCGGCGAGATCGGCGGTCCGGACGAAGCCGAGGCCGCGCGCTGGTGCAAGGCGAACATGAAGAAGCCGGTGGTGGGTTTCATCGCTGGCGTCACCGCGCCGCCGGGCAAGCGCATGGGCCATGCCGGCGCGCTGATCAGCGGTGGCGCCGACACGGCCGAAGCCAAGCTGGCGGTGATGGAGGAATGCGGCTTCATCGTCACCCGCAACCCCTCGGAAATGGGCCGGCTGCTGAAGAAGGCCATCGGCATCTGACGGCCCCGGCCGGGCTGCCAACTTTCACCGGCCGCTGAGCCAGGCGGCGCGCGTCTGCATGCTAAGGTCCCTGGGTTGTCCCCAGGGCCCGCCCACGATGCAGCCATCACCAGAACCCAGGCTCGGCCCGTACCGGCTGCAGCGGGAGCTGGGCCGCGGATCGATGGGCGTGGTGCATCTGGCCATCGACAGCCGCAACGGCCAACCGGTGGCGCTGAAATCGATGGCGCTGGGCACCGATCTAGATCCGGCCGAGCGTCAGCAACTGAAGCAGCGCTTCCTCGGCGAAGCCGAGGCTGCACGCAGGCTGTCGCACCCGGACATCGTCAAGGTCCACGACGCTGGCGAGGACGCCGGCCGAGCCTGGATGGCGATGGAGCTGCTGAGCGGCTGCGAACTGGGCCGCTACACCCGGCGGCCGCGCCTGCTGCCCGAGCCGCTGGTGCTGCAGATCGGCGCGCGGCTGGCCCGGGCCCTGGCCCATGCGCATGCCCAGGGCGTGGTGCACCGCGACATCAAGCCGGCCAACGTGATGATCGACCTGGTCTCAGGCCAGCTGAAGCTCACCGACTTCGGCCTGGCCCTGCTGGCCGATCTGAGCCGCACCCGCACCGGGGTCGTGCTGGGCACCCCGTGGTACATGGCGCCAGAGCAGCTGGCCGGCGCCGAGGCCGATGCGCGCTGTGACCTGTACGCGCTGGGCGTGCTGCTGTTCCAGCTGCTGACCGGCAGGCTGCCGCACGAGCACAGCTCGCTGGGCGAGCTGCTGCGCGCCGTGGCGCGAGAGCCTGCACCGGACCTGCGCAGCCTGCGCCCTGAGCTGCCGGCCCCACTGTCCGAGCTGGTGGCCCGGCTGCTGCACGTGCAGCCCGCGGCCCGGCCGGCCAAGGCGCAGCAGGTGGCTGACGCGCTGGAAAGCCTGGCCTTGCCGGCCCTTGCCGGCGCATCCGGCGCGTGATGCTGCACGTTTGCCGGCCCCTGACCCGGCGGCTTTAGCAGGCAAAATGGCCGCCCTGCCGACCCGCTGCACCGCCGCTGCGCCAGCCCATGACCTTCGAGTTCTTTGACGCCGTTGACACCGGGCGCGCCCGTACCAACAACGAGGACTCGGTGAGCCTGGACGAAGGCGTGTCGCTGGCCGTGCTGGCCGACGGCATGGGTGGCTACAACGCCGGCGAGGTGGCCAGCAGCATGGCCACCAGTTTCATCCGCACGGAGCTCGGCCGCTGGCTGCGCGAGGCCAGCGCCAATGCCACCGACACCGAAGTGCGCCGCGCAATGGACATCTGCGTGGACAACGCCAACCGCGCCATCTTCAATGCCGCCAACGCCAACCCGCAGTACGCCGGCATGGGCACCACGCTGGTGGTGGCGGTGTTTCGCGAGCAGCGGTTGCTGGTGGGCCATGTGGGCGACTCGCGCGCCTACCGGCTGCGCGGCGGCCGGCTGCAGCAGATCACGCGCGACCATTCGCTGCTGCAGGAGCAGATCGACGCCGGGTTGATCACGCCGGAGCAGGCGGCCTTCTCGGCCAACAAGAACCTGGTGACGCGCGCGGTGGGTGTCGAGGACACGGTGCTGCTGGAAACTCACCTGCACGAGGTGCAGCCCGGCGACCTGTATCTGATGTGCTCGGACGGCCTGTCCGACATGCTGGACGACGCCAGCATCGCCCAGGTGTTGCAGATGCACGATTCACTGGCCAGCGCCGGCGCGGCGCTGATCGAAGCCGCCAACGACGCGGGGGGAAAGGATAATATCTCCCTGATCCTGGCACGGGCGTCAGGGGGCGCGCCATCGTCGATGCGCTCCTGGTGGCCCTTCCGCCGCTGAAGCCGGCGTGCCGGATGCCAACAAGAGGACGCGCATGGGCAAGCTGGTCGTATCGCTCGACGGTGTGGTCATCAAGGAAGTCCAGATCACCAAGGACAAGACCACGCTGGGCCGGCGGCCGTACAACGACATGGTCATCGACAACCTCGCCGTCAGCGGCGAGCACGCCGTGCTGCAGATGGTGGGCAACGACGTCTTCATCGAAGATCTGAACAGCACCAACGGCACCTACATCAACGGCAAGGCCATCAAGAAGCAGTTGCTGGCCCACAACGACACGGTCGAGATCGGCAAGTACAAGATCAAGTACCTGACTGACGACAGCGCCGACTACGAGAAGACGATGATCATGCGGCCCGGTGCGGCCGCCTCGCAGCCGCCCGCCTTCAGCCCCACGCAGCCGCCGCATTCCGGCTTCGGCGGCCTGGGCCCGGCCAGCGGCAACCCGGCGTCGATCAAGGTGCTGAACGGCGCCGCCTCCGGCCGCGAGGTGACGCTGACCAAGGTGGTCACCACCGTCGGCAAGCCCGGCGTGCAGGTGGCCTCGATCACGCGCCGGCCGTCGGGTTATGTGTTCGCCCATGTCGAAGGCAGCAGCCGGCCGGTGGTCAACGGCATGCCGCTGTCCGGCGAATCGGTGCCGCTGCACCATGGCGACGTGATCGAGCTCGCCGGCACCCAGATGCAGTTCATCCAGACCTGAGACCGCGTCTTTGCGGGCGCGTGGCGGATGTCACGCCCGCGCTTCCTGGCCTTGGCGGCATCCTTCTGCCGGCTGGTTTCGCGGCATCCGAGGCTTGCGCCACCGGCCGACGGGGGCCACCATCGCTGCAAAGCGGCCGCCGGCCGCCAGAAAGTGCGCCAACCTCATGCAGATTCGCGTTCTGGGATGCTCCGGATCCATCGCCGCGGGCAACCGGACCACCTCTTTCCTGCTCGACGACGATGTGCTGATCGATGCCGGCACCGGCGTCGGCGACCTGAGCCTGGACGAGCTGGTGCGCATCGACCACATCCTGCTCAGCCATTCGCACCTGGACCATGTGCTGTCCGTGGGGCTGCTGGCCGACAGCGTGGCGCGGCGGCGCAGCGCGCTCGGCCGCCCGCCGATCGGCGTGCATGCGCTGCCGCAGACGCTGGAAGCGTTGCGCACCCATCTGTTCAACGGCGTGCTCTGGCCCGACTTCACGCGGCTGCCCGATCCTCAGAACCCGGTGCTGCGCTTCGTGCCCGTGGCCATCGGCGAGGTGCTGGCCTTCGGCGCGCGGCGTGTCGAGGTGCTGCCTGCCGTGCACACCGTCCCGGCGGCGGGCTTTGCGGTGCACGACGCCCGCGCCCCGCAGGCGGGGGCCTGGGTCTACACCGGCGACACCGGCCCGAACCCGGCGCTGTGGGCGCGCCTGGCGGCAATGCGCGTGCATACGCTGGTCATCGAGACGGCCTTTGGCGACGATGAGCTGGAACTGGCCCGCATCAGCCGCCACCTGTGCCCATCGCTGCTGCGCGATGAACTTGCGCAGCTGCGCCAGCCGGCGCAGGTCTACATCACGCACATCAAGCCTGGTGAGCTGGAGGCCGTGATGTCGGAAATCGGCGCACAGGAGGGCATGCATGCCGTGCGTGCCCTGAGTCATGGCCAGCACATGGTTGTGGGCGGCGCGTGAGGGCCTGACGGGCGCTGACGAAATTTGTCAGCTTTGGCCCAAACAGGGCGGTGGCGCGGTTACCGAAATGACAGTGCGCGTCGACAAACGTGAACTCTCCACGCGCCAAGGCCTGCATTTCCCCTTTTCGGGCCTGGCACGACCCCTGCAACCGAGGGGATGTCCCTCGTCCCAACCCCGTTAGGAGTTTTGCAATGAAGAAGTCAATGAAGCGTAGCCAGAAGGGCTTTACCCTGATCGAACTGATGATCGTCGTGGCGATCATCGGCATCTTGGCGGCCGTGGCGCTGCCGGCTTACCAGGACTACACGGTCCGTGCCCGCGTTACGGAAGGCTTGTCTCTGGCTTCCGGCGCCAAGACCTCGGTCGCCGAAAATGCAGCCGTTGGTGCAGCTGACCTGAGCGCTGGCTGGACCGCACCTACTGCCACGGCGGGCGTTTCCGGCGTGGCCATCAACGGCGCCAACGGCGAGATCACGATCACCTTCACGGCTTCGGCAGGAAACGGCACGATTGTCATGGTGCCGACTTCCGGTGGCTCGGCTCTGGCCAGCGGCACTGCCGCGCCGAACTCAATTGTTTGGTCTTGCTCGGGCGGTACGTTGGTTGCCAAGTTCCGTCCGTCGAGCTGCCGCGCATCTGGCACCTGATCAACCGAATCACAATTCAAGCGTAATGGGGCCCTCGGGCCCCATTTTTGTGTGAGCCCTTCGATCGCAACCTGGTCACCATGCCCATACTGCTCGTTCCTGTCGCGGCTTACCTACTGCTGATACCGCAGCTGGCAGTTACGCTTCAGCCGATCGGCGGGCATGATCTGGCCCGCGCCGCGCAAATGCTGCTTGGTTTGGCCTGCGTGCTCGGTCTGACTCGGCAGCCGAGGGAGGCGGCGCTCCGGCTCTGCGGTCACGCCTTTGTCGTGCCGGGGGCTGCGTTGACCCTGCTGGCCGTGGCCAGCGTCTGGCACGCCGCCGTGCCGACAATGGCCGCGCGCGAACTGGCGCTATTCGTGGGGCTGGCGGGCGTCGCCGCATCAGTTGCCCGCCAGGCGGACGTTCGGGACCTGCCCTGCACCTTGGTGGCGGCGGCCAGCGCGCTGTATGTGGCCCTCGTGCTGCTGGTCTACACGCTCAGTTTCATGGGCGGCCAGGGCATCGACCGGTCCGAGTTGTTCATCGGCTACGACAACTACCGCTTCTACAACCATGTGCAGACCGTGGCTCTTCCGCTTTGCGTGTTGGCGGCGACTGTGTTGCCAAACTCGGGACTGGCGCGGCGCTTGGCCTGGATCGCGTCTGCGGGCGGTCTTGCACTGCTATTGGCCGTGGCCGGGCGGGCGACGCTGCTGGGCATCGCACTTGCAGCGCTGCTGACGGCCACGCTCTACGGCCGCGCGGCGGCAAGACTCCTCTTGAATCTGCTGCGCGCGCTGCTGCTCGGGTTGATCCTGTTTGTCAGCTTCTTCGTGCTGTTGCCCTGGCTGGCTGGCGTTCCGCCTACCTTCTCGGAGGCCTACTACGGCTCGCGGCTGGGTAGCGTCGATGCCCGATTGTACCTCTGGCAACTGGCGCTGGCGCAGATTGGAGAGGCACCCTGGCTGGGCGTCGGGCCGATGCACTACGCCCACTTTCCCAATCCGGAGGCGGCACACCCGCACAACGTCTACCTGCAAGTGGCGGCCGAATGGGGTGTACCTGCGCTGCTGGTCTTGCTGTCCCTGGCCGCGATGGCGTTGACGCAACTGCACCGGGCCATTCGCCGCAGTCAAGAGGGGCCGACACGTGACGTAGGGATGGGGCTGATGTTGACCAGTCTTGCGGTGGCAGTCGATGGCCTGTTCTCCGGCAACTTCGTGATGCCCGTGTCCCAGGTGTGGATCGCGTTTGCGTTTGGCTGGGCCTGGGCTTGGTGGCGCGCGCAGACTGCGTCGACAACACTGGCGCAGGTTGGACCCTGGCCAAGCCGTGCATTGCTGGGGGCAATGCTGCTATCGCAGGTCTGGCTGCTATGGAGCGCTTGGCCTGAACTGCTTGCACTGCAGGAGCATCTGCGTCAGGCGCGAGAGCGGGTTCCCAACGGCTGGACCAACCCCCGCTTCTGGTCGCACGGCTGGTTCTAGGCCACCGGGGTGGGATCATTGCGCCCATGCGCCATGCCCGGCTGATGCTGGCGGCCGCAGCGGCCGCCGCCACCGGCCCTGCACTGCTGGCCTTCAATGTCTCGCCCTCGCCCACCTACCTGAACCAGGCCCTGGCACTGGCGCTGTGGGGCGGCTTCGTGGCGCTGGCCTCGCTCTATGGCGGTGCCAACCAATCGGTGGCGCGCGCACTGCGCGACGCCGCACTGCCTGCGGCTGCACTGGGCCTGCTGCTGCTTGCCACGTTGTGGTCGTGGGGCCCGGGCGCGCTACCGTCCGGCTTGGCGCTGTCGTCGCTGGGCTTGCTACTCGCGGCTGGGCTGCTGCTGCTCAGCGGCTCCGCGGTCGGCGCTGGCCCGCAGGCGGTGCCGCTGGCCCAGATGTTTTTCGCCGGCTGGGTGCTGGCTGGGGTGTTGAGCGCATTGGTCGGCGCACTGCAGGTCTTCGCGCCCTCGCTGCCCGACGGCAACTGGATCGCCCGCTCCGGCCTGCCCGGCCGGGCCGTGGGCAACCTGCGCCAGCCCAATCACCTGAGCAGTCTGCTGCTGTGGTCGGCCATGGCGCTGGTGCCACTGCTGGAATTGGGCCGCGTGCGCCGCGGCATCGGCTGGGCCCTGTTTGCGGCGCTGGTGCTGGGCGTGGTGCTGACCGCCTCGCGCACCGGCGTGCTCGGCATCGGATTGTTGGCCTTGTGGGGTCTGCTCGACCGGCGCCTGTCGCGCTCCACCCGTCTGCTGCTGGTGTTGTCGCCGCTGCTGTACCTGCTGGCCTGGCTGGGCCTGGCGGCCTGGGCCGAGGCCAGCCAGCACGCCTTCGGCGGCGAGGCCCGGCTGGCCGAGGCCGACCTCTCGGGCTCGCGCTTCGGCATCTGGGCCAATACGCTGGCGCTGATCCGCCAGCAGCCGTGGACCGGTGTGGGTCTGGGCGAGTTCAATCTGGCGTGGACGTTGACGCCCTTCCCCGGCCGGCCGGTGGCCTTCTTCGATCACACGCACAACCTGCCGCTGCAGCTGGCGGTGGAACTGGGCCTGCCGCTGGCGGCGCTGGTGATCGGCCTGCTTCTGGCGGCGCTGTGGCAGGTGTGGCAGCGCGCCCGTGTCGACGACGACGCGTCGTCGCTGACGCGTCGCACCGCCTGGATGATGGTGCTGCTGATCGCGCTGCACAGCCAGCTTGAGTACCCGCTGTGGTACGCCTACTTCCTGCTGCCGGCAGCCTGGCTGCTGGGCTATGGCCTGGGCCGCCCGGCGACCACCGCGGCGGCAGCGGCGGCAGCCGCCTCCTCCACGCGGCCGCTGTTAGTGGCCGGCGTGCTGCTGGCCATCGGCGGCGCACTGTCGCTGGCGGACTACGCCAGGGTGGCGATGATCTTTGCCGCTCCAAGCGACGGCACGCCGCTGGCCCATCGCATTGCCGATGGCCAGCGCAGCTGGTTGTTCTCGCACCATGCCAGCTATGCCGCCGTGACGGTCGACGACCGCCTGCCAGCCAGCGACCCGGCCTTCGCGGATGCCCCGCATTACCTGCTGGACGCGCGGCTGATGATGGCCTGGGCCCGCGCGCTGGAGCGTTCTGGCGAGCACGACAAGGCGAGGTACGTGGCACAGCGGCTGCGCGAGTTCCGCAATCCGCAGGCCGACGAATTCTTCGAGCCTTGCGACGACCCGGTGCCCGGCGCCCCGCTGCCCTTCCAGTGCCAGGCGCCGTCCCGGCCGCTCGGCTGGCGCGACTTTGTCAGGTAGCGGCCCTCATTCGGCGACCCAGTCGCCGGATTGGCCGCCGCTCTTGCGCAGCAGTCGGATGTCGTCCATGACCATGCCGCGGTCGGCGGCCTTGCACATGTCGTACACCGTCAGCAGGCCCACCTGCACGGCGGTCAGCGCTTCCATCTCCACGCCGGTCCGGCCCAGCGTCTCCACTTGCGCGGTGCAGCGCACCCATGAGGCCTCCGCCTCCACCTCGAACTCCACCGCCACGCGCGTGATCGGCAGCGGATGGCACAGCGGCACCAGATCGGCGGTGCGCTTGGCGCCCTGGATGGCGGCGATGCGGGCGATGCCCAGCACGTCGCCCTTCTTCGCGCTGCCCGAGGCGATCAGCGCCAGCGTGGCCGGCAGCATGCGGATCACCCCACTGGCCCGGGCCACGCGGTGCGTCACGTCCTTCGCCGCGACATCGACCATGTGGGCCTGCCCCTGGGCGTCGAAATGCGTCAATGGGGAACTCATGGCCGCTGCGCTATCCAATGAATGAGCTTCTTTACCTGGCGGTGTCATCATAGCGAGGGTGGCCCGTCGGCCCCTGGCTGGCCCGGCCCCTTCCCTATGCGCTTCAAGTTCCGCTCTCCCACGGCGCGTGCCCGCGCCCTGTTCCTGGCCGGTGTGCTGTGCGCCGGCTTGCCGCTGCAGACCGCGGTGGCCCAGGTGCGCCTGCCGGCACTGGGCGAAGCAGCCGGGGAGGAATTCAGCCTCAACACCGAGCGTGCGCTGGGCGAGCAGATCATGCGCGAGATCCGCCGTGATCCGGCCTACCTGGACGATCCCGCCCTGCTGGACTATCTGCAGCGCGTCTGGCAGCCCTTGGTGCAGGCGGCGCAGCAGCGTGGCGAGATCACGCCCGATACCGCGCGGCTGCTGGCGTGGGAGGTGTTCCTGGTGCGCGACCGCAGCGTCAACGCCTTTGCGCTGCCCGGCGGCTTCATTGGGGTGCACCTGGGGCTGATCGCGCTCACGGCGTCGAGCGACGAGCTGGCGGCCGTGCTGGCCCACGAGCTGACGCACGTGACGCAGCGGCACATCGCGCGCGGCATCGTCAACAGCCAGCGCACCACGCTACTCAGCCTGGCCGGCATGATCCTCGGCGTGCTGGCCGCCAGCCGCGCCGGCAGCAGTGAAGGCGTGCAGGCGGCGGTGGTCGGTTCGCAGGCCGCAGCGGCGCAAGGCCAGCTGAACTATTCGCGCGACATGGAGCGCGAGGCCGACCGTGTCGGTTTCGGCGTGCTGACCGAAGCCGGCTACTCGCCGGCCGGCATGTCGGCCATGTTCGAGAAGCTGGAGAACGCCAACCGGTTGAACGACAGCGGCTCCTTTCCGTACCTGCGCAGCCACCCGTTGACGGTCGAGCGCATCAGCGAAGCCCGGGCGCGCATCGCGCTGACGGGCGCGGCCGTGCCGAAGAACACGCTGGAACACGGCCTGATGGCGGCGCGCGCGCGTGTGCTGATGGACACCAGTGCCGACGGCCTGCGCCGCCAGCAGCAGAAGGCGCTGGGCGCCGAGGCCGCCGGCCCGACACCGCTGCCGCCCGACGAGCGCATGGCCGCGCTGTACGGCGGCGCCCTGGCCATGCTGCTGGTCGGCGACACGGCCGGTGCCGACACCGCGGTCGCGCGCGCCCAGCAACTGCTGCAGGCCCGCAGTCCGGCCGATCCGGCAGCCGAGCGTGCGCTGCGCCAGCTGCAGGCCCAGGTGGTGCTTCAGCGCGGCGAGCCGGCCGCCGCCTGGCGGCTGCTCGATGCGCCGGCGCTGCAGCCGCCTTCGCGCTGGACGCTGCTGTTGCGCGGGCAGACCGCCCTGGCCCTTTGGAACCAGCCGGTGGCCAGCGGCGTGCGCTGCGGCGCGCCGGGCCCGGCCTGCACCGAGCAGGACCCAGGCTACAAGGCGCTGCGCGACAGCAATGCCGCTTTGCAGAGCTGGCTGTCATTGCATCCGACCGATCCGCTGGCCTGGGGCCTGCTGGGCCAGGGCGAAGAAGCGCTGGGCCAGCGGCTGCGCGCGATGCGGGCGCAGGCCGAAGTGCGCGCCGCGCTGGGCGACCTGACGGGCGCGGTCGACCGGCTGCGCGCCGCGCAAGCGCTGGTGCGCAGCGGTGCGGCCAACGATTTCATCGAAGCCTCGGTCATCGACGCCCGGCTGCGCCAGCTGGAAGCACAACGCCGCGAACTGGCTGCCGAGCTGCGCGGCCGCTGAAGCGGGCCCCGCAGGCACAATGCCGGCCATGCCAGAAGCTCCCTCGTCCCCCGAAGCCATCTTCGAAAGCCGGCTGCATTCGCTGCCGCTGCTGGCCCGCGGCAAGGTGCGCGACAACTATGCCGTCGGCAACGACCGGCTGCTGATGGTGGCCAGCGACCGCATCTCGGCCTTCGACGTGGTGATGGGCCAGCCCATCCCCGGCAAGGGCCGGCTGCTGACGCGCATGGCGCTGTTCTGGTTTGGCAAGCTGGGCCACGTGGTGCCCAACCACCTGAGCGGTGAAGACCCCGTCAGCGTGGTGGCCGCCGACGAACGACCGATGGTCGAAGGCCGCTCGATGCTGGTGCGGCGGCTGAAGCCGCTGCCGGTGGAGGCCGTGGTGCGCGGCTACCTGGCCGGCTCGGGCTGGGTGGAGTACCAGCGCAGCAGCACCGTCTGCGGCGTGGCGCTGCCGGCGGGTCTGCGCAATGCCTCGCGGCTGCCGGAGCCGATCTTCACGCCGGCCACCAAGGCCGAGGCCGGCGCGCACGACGAGAACATCGATTTCGCGCAGATGCAGCGCATCGTCGGCGCCGACCTGGCCGAGCGGGTGCGCGCGGTCTCGCTGCAGCTGTACCGCGAAGCCGCGGCCCATGCGCTGGCGCGCGGCATCATCATTGCCGACACCAAGTTCGAGTTCGGGCTGGATGCCGACGGCACGCTGACGCTGATGGACGAGGTGCTGACGCCGGATTCGTCGCGCTTCTGGCCGCTGGACGGCTATCGCGAAGGCCAGAACCCGCCCAGCTTCGACAAGCAGTACCTGCGCGACTGGCTGGAAGCCGTGCGCATCGACGGCCGGCCCTGGGACAAGAAGGCGCCGGCGCCCGCGCTGCCCGAATCGGTGGCCCGCGAGACCGCGGCCCGCTATGCCGAGGCGCTGCGCATCCTGACGGCCTGAGCCATGGCCTCGCGGCTGCTGACCCAGCTGGCCTCGCGCATCGCCGCGGCCCGCGATCCGGTCGAAGCGGCCTGCCTGCGCGCGCAGCGCGGCATCTATCTGGCGCGGCAGGGCAAAGTCGACGAGGCCGAGGCGCTGGTCAAGGCGGTGCGCGACGAGTTCGGCACGCGGCCGAACGCCGAGGTCACCGCCTGGATCAGCCTGGTGGAAGCGCTGATCCAGTTCTACGGCGAGCCGGGCCCGAAGGCGCTGGACCGGCTGCGCCGCGCCCACGCGCTGAGTCGTGCAATGAACCATCCGGTGCTGGTGCCGTTGTGCGCAGCCTGGCTGGCGCACATCGAGTTCAACAGCAACCGCATGGAGCCGATGCTGCAGTACGCCGGTGAGGCGCTGCGCCTGGCGCAGCCCGACCACCATGCCGCGCTGGCCCGCGTCAGCCTGGTGATCGCCGACGCCTTCCACTACGCCGGCCGCTTCGACCTGGCCAAGCCCTGGTACGCCGCGGTGCGCCAGCACGCGCTGGCCGAGGGGGACGACGCGATGATCAGTGCCATGTTGCATAACGTGGCGGCGTTCAGGGCGAATGAGGTTCGGCTTGCAGATGCCTTTGGGAACCCGATTCCGGAAGAGGCAAAGCGGGCGCTAATGGAGACGGAATCGACGCAGAACTACGACAACGGCATTGGCGCCTTGTCTATGGCGCTTCTAATTCCACTCATGAAGGCCCAGCTGTTGACAAGTGAGCGCCGGTACGCGGAAGCGCTGGAGATTTTCCAGGACGTTTTGGAGCGCAACAGTCCGGAGAACCTAGATCGACGCAAGGCTTGCTTCTACGTTGACCGAGCTTGGTGCAAGTTTCAGCTTGGGCAACTCGACTCGGCACTGGCAGACCTTGCTCGAGGTCTCGAACTGCAGTCTGTTCCTGCGGACATCGACGACGTTGCGTTTACCCACGCACGCCTTTGCACTCTCCTAAGGGCATTGGGCCGTAACGACGAAGCTTCCGCCCATGAGCTTCAGGGCAAGGAAGCTCGCCAGTCCCACGTCCAGATTCAGCAGACATTGCTCACGCAACTGGAAGCGATGCTCGCAACCGTACCCGGTCGTACATGAAGGTCAGGCCGTGCGCCAGCAATCTAGGCTCGCCGGGAGAACAAACGGCGCATCGCTGAATCGATGACCATCGAGCAAAGGCTGTAAATCAGTGAACCGATCAGTGCCGCGCCAAAACCGGTGACGTGGAAGCCATCGAGCAATGACGCGGCCCACCAGAACATCAGCGCGTTGATCACGAACAGAAAAAGACCCAACGTCAAGACTGTGACGGGCAACGTCAGCAGCACCAGCAGCGGCCGCACCAGCAGGTTGAAGGCGCCGATGGTGAAGGCGGCGAGCATGGCCTCGCCGAAACTGGTCACGGTGACGCCACGGTAAAGGTGGGTCACCAACAGCAGCGCCGAAGCCAGCAGCAACCAACGGATCAGCAGTCTCATGCGATGAAGCATAGCGCTGCCGCCACACATAGGGCGTTTCTCGACGGGGAATGGCCACCTCTCGGTGCAAAACCGCTTCTCAGCCCCTCGTGCAGGCATTAACATCGTTCGCGCCGGAAATCCGTCTCACACGAGGGTCGATCAGACCTCACCGGAAGCCGGTCCGACGTCCCTAGACCAGATGGAGAAATGACACATGGCAACTGCGAAGAAAGCTCCTGCAAAGAAGGCCCCGGCCAAGAAGGCCCCGGCCAAGAAGGCCGCACCGAAGAAGCCTGCCACTAAGGCCGCCCCCGCCAAGAAGGCGCCGGCCAAGAAGGCTGCGCCGGCCAAGAAGGCGGCCGCCAAGAAGGCCCCGGCCAAGAAGCGCACCCCCAGCGCGGCCTTCATGAAGGCGATGACCCCCAGCGCGGCCCTGGCCGCGGTGATCGGTGACAAGGCGATGCCGCGCACCGAAGTCACCAAGAAGCTGTGGGAGTACATCAAGAAGAACGGCCTGCAGGACCAGGCGAAGAAGACGATGATCAATGCCGACGCCAAGCTGAAGGAAATCTTCAAGAAGGCGCAGGTGTCGATGTTCGAGATGACCAAGCTGGTCAGCTCGCACCTGAAGTAATTCGTCAGCCCCCACCGACAAGGCCGCGGCATCCGCCGCGGCCTTTTTCATGCCTGCAGGCGACGCTCCAGGAAGTCCAGCCGGTCCTGGCCCCAGAACAGCTCGCCGTCGACGACGTAGCTGGGCGCGCCGAACACGCCGGCCTGCAGCGCCTGCTGGGTGGCTTCTTCATAGCGCTGCTGCACCGGCGGCGTGCCGGCTACCGCCAGCGCATCGACCGGCAAACCCGCCTCGGACAGCAGCGCGGCCAGCGTCGCGGCGTCGTTGATGTTGCGCTGCTCGGCCCAGACGGCGCGCAGCACGCGCCCGCTCAGATCCATCGCCACATCGCTGCCGTGGGCCGCGTCCACCGCCAGGATCAGCCGCGCCGCGGCATCGCCGGGCACCGGGAAGAAGCTCGGGTGCAGATGCAGCGGCAGGCCCAGCGCGTCGGCCCAGCGCTTCAGTTCCACCAGCCGGTAGGCCTGGCGGGCCGGGGCGCGCTGCGGCAGTGGCAGGCCGCCGGTCAGCGGAAAGATCTTGCCCAGGTCGACCGGCCGCACGCGGATCGCGGCACCGGACCGGGCGGCGATGGCCTGGAAGCGCGCGTGGCCCAGGTAGGTCCACGGCGATTGCGGGGCGAAGTAGTAGTCGACGACGATCCGGGCCATGGCCGCTCCTGCCGCGCAGCATGCGCACGGCCAGTGTAGGCCGGGGTTCAGCTGCGCAGGTGCATCGCCAGGAAGCGGCCGGTGTGGCTGCGCGGGTCGGCGGCCACCTGCTCGGGCGTGCCGGCCACCAGCAGCTGGCCGCCGCCGGCGCCGCCCTCGGGGCCCATGTCCAGCAGCCAGTCGGCGCAGCCGATCACGTCCAGGTTGTGCTCGATGACGACGATGGTGTTGCCGGCGTCGCGCAGCTGGTGCAGCACCTTCAGCAGCTGCGCCGTGTCGTGGAAATGCAGGCCGGTGGTCGGCTCGTCCAGGATGTACAGCGTGCGGCCGGTGTCGCGCTTGCTCAGCTCCAGCGCCAGCTTGACGCGCTGCGCCTCGCCGCCGGACAGCGTGGTCGCGCTCTGCCCCAGCTTGATGTAGCCCAGGCCCACGTCCAGCAGCGTCTGCAGCTTGCGCGCGATGGCCGGCACGGCCGAGAAGTAGCCGTGCGCATCCTCCACCGTCATGTCCAGCACCTGGGTGATGTTCTTGCCGCGGTACAGGATCTCCAGCGTCTCGCGGTTGTAGCGCGCGCCGTGGCAGGTGTCGCAGGGCACGTAGACGTCCGGCAGGAAATGCATCTCCACCTTGATCACGCCGTCGCCCTGGCAGGCCTCGCAGCGCCCGCCGGGCACGTTGAAGCTGAAGCGGCCGGGCCCGTAGCCGCGCTCGCGCGCCGCCGGCACCTCGGCGAACAGCTCGCGCATCGGCGTGAACAGCCCCGTGTAGGTGGCCGGGTTGCTGCGCGGCGTGCGGCCGATCGGGCTCTGGTCGACGTTGATCACCTTGTCGAAGGCGTCCAGGCCCTCGATCTGGTCGTGCGGCGCCGGTTCGGCATGGCTGCCATAGAGCTTGCGCGCCACCGCCGCATACAGCGTGTCGTTGACCAGCGTGCTCTTGCCCGAGCCCGACACGCCGGTGACGCAGGTGAACAGCCCGACCGGGATCTCGACGGTCACGTGCTTGAGGTTGTTGCCGCGCGCGTTGACGATGCGCAGCACCCGCGGGTCGGTCTGCGCGTCCAGCGTGGCCCGCGCATGCGGCGGCTCGATGCGTAGCGCCCGCGCCAGGTAGCGGCCGGTCAGCGATTCGGCCTGGGCGCTGATGTCGGCCGGCCGGCCCTGCGCCACCACCTGGCCGCCGTGCACGCCGGCGCCCGGCCCCATGTCCACCACATGGTCGGCAGCCAGGATCATGTCCTCGTCGTGCTCGACCACCAGCACGCTGTTGCCCAGGTCGCGCAGCCGCTTCAGCGTGCCGATCAGCCGCTCGTTGTCGCGCTGGTGCAGGCCGATCGACGGTTCGTCCAGCACGTACATCACGCCGGTCAGGCCGCTGCCGATCTGGCTGGCCAGGCGGATGCGCTGCGCCTCGCCGCCCGACAGCGTGTCGGCGCTGCGCTCCAGGCTCAGGTAGTTCAGCCCCACGTCGTTGAGGAACTTCAGCCGCGAGCGGATCTCGCGCACGATCTTGTCGGCGATCTCGGCCTTGGCACCCTGCAGCCGCAGGCTCTCGAAGTACGCCAGGCAGTCGGCCAGCGTCATTGCCTCGACGCGGTAGATCGGCTCGGCCGCCGCGTCACCGCCGGCCTGCTGCAGCAGCACGTGCCGCGCCTCGCGCCGCAGCCGGGTGCCGCCGCAGTCGGGGCAGGGCTTGGCCGCCTGGTAGCGCGCCAGGTCCTCGCGCACCGCCGCCGAATCGGTCTCGCGGAAGCGCCGCTCCAGGTTCGGCAGGATGCCCTCGAAGGGATGCGAGCGCTTCACCGAGCGCGTCTTGCCCTTGGCGCCTTGCGCCTCGTAGGTGAAGACGATGTCCTCTTCGCCCGAGCCGTGCAGCAGCACCTGCTGCGCTTTCGCAGGCAGCGCCTCGAAGGGCGTGTCGATGTCGAAGCCGTAGTGCCGGGCCACGCTTTCCAGCAGCGAGAAGGTGTAGGCGTTGCGCCGGTCCCAGCCCTTCACTGCGCCCGAGGCCAGGCTCAAGCTGGGGAAGGCCACCACCCGCTGCGGGTCGAACACCGTCACCTGGCCCAGGCCGCTGCAGCTGGGGCAGGCACCCACCGGCGAGTTGAAGGAAAACAGTCGCGGCTCCAGCTCGCCCAATGAATAACTGCACACCGGGCAGCCGAAGCGGCTGGAGAACAGGTGCTCGCGCGGCGCAGCGTCGGGCTCGGCGGCCATCTCGGCAGCGATAGCACGGCCATCGGCGATGCGCAGCGCCGTCTCGAAGCTCTCGGCCAGCCGCTGCTGCAGCCCGGGCTGCACGCGCAGCCGGTCGACCACCACGTCGATGTCGTGCTTCTCGGTCTTCTTCAGCTTGGGCAGCGCGCTGGCGTCATACACCGTGCCCGGCTGGCCGTTGGCGCCGATGCGGAAGCGCACGTAGCCCTGCGCCTGCATGTCCTGGAACAGTTCGGCGAACTCGCCCTTGCGGTCGCGCGCCACCGGCGCCAGGATCATCAGCCGCGTGCCTTCGGGCAGCGCCAGCACCGCGTCGACCATCTGGGCCACGCTCTGTGCCTGCAGCGGCAGGTGGTGGTCGGGGCAGAAGGGCGTGCCGGCGCGGGCGTACAGCAGCCGCAGGTAGTCGTGGATCTCGGTGATCGTGCCCACCGTGGAGCGCGGGTTGTGGCTGGTGGCCTTCTGTTCGATGCTGATCGCCGGGCTCAGGCCCTCGATCACGTCGACGTCGGGCTTGTCCATCAGCTGCAGGAACTGCCGCGCATAGGCGCTCAGGCTTTCCACGTAGCGGCGCTGGCCTTCCGCATACAGCGTGTCGAAGGCCAGGCTGGACTTGCCCGAGCCCGACAGGCCGGTGATGACCACCAGCGCCTGGCGCGGGATATCCAGGTCGATGTTCTTCAGGTTGTGGGTGCGCGCCCCGCGGATGCGGATGGCGGGCGCGTCGGGGGGCGGGGTCGGCATGGGCTGGCGGCAGGGCAACCGGCCATCATATCGGCCGGCGCCGGCGCGCGCAGGCCCCCCTCAAGCGGCCAGCACCAGCCGCACCTCGGTGCCCTGCCCAGCCGCCGGGCCGACGCTGAGCGTGGCGCCCAGCAGCGCGGCGCGGCGGCGCATGCTGGCCAGGCCGTGGCCGGCGGGCCCAGCCGTGGCGTCGATGCCGCGGCCGTCGTCGATGACCGCCACCGCCACCCCGGCGCCCTGGGCCTGCACCTTCAGCAGCACCCGGGTGGCGCCGGCATGGCGCACCGCGTTGGCCAGCGCCTCCTGCACCACCCGCAGCAGGTGCAGCGCGTGCGGTGCGTCCATCCAGGGCTGCGGCGCCACCTCGCCCTCCACCTGCCAGTCCAGCTGCACGCCGGCGGCCTGCAGCCGCGGCGCCAGGCGGAAGCGCAGGCTGGCCAGCAGCAGCACCGGGTCGCGCTCGTCGATATTGCTCATCGAATCGATGGCCAGCCGCAGGTCGTCCAGGCAATCGGCAAGCACCTCGGCCAGTGCGTCGCGGCCGGCGGCCGGGTCGCGCGCCATCTTCAGCGCCGTCAGCAGGTGCAGCCCCAGTCCGTCGTGCAGGTCGCTGACCAGGCGCTCGCGCTCGCCGGACAGCACCCGGTCGCGCTCGGCCTCCACCAGCTGGCCGACGTTGCGCTCGATCTCGGCGCGCTGCGCCTCCACCTGCTGCTGCAGCCGCTGCGATAGCTGCTCCACCTGCACGAAGGCCTCGCGATAGCGCTGTGTCCACACCAGCGTGAAGGCCATGAACAGCGGCATGGCCGCGTACTGGCGCAGGAAGAACTGGCTCACGTTGCTGCGGTCGGCGGCCACGCCCAGGTCGTGCAGCAGCAGCGCCAGGTACACCGCGCCGGCCAGGGCCACGGCCCAGGCCGGGCGCGAGCGGGTGCGCCAGGCCGTGCGCACCAGGTGCCACAGGCTCCAGGTGGTCAGCCCGGCGCCGCCCACCGCCAGCACCAGGAACAGCTGGCGCAGGCCGGCGGTGTCGCTGGAGATGAACAGCAGCGCCAGGCAAACGGACACATAGACCAGCGGCGCGGCCATGTCGCGCCAGCGCGGCGGCGGCAGGCGCTGCATCCAGCGGCTGTAGTCCTGCGTGAACAGCGCGAACAGCCCGACGAAGCCGGCCGCGCCGGCCAGCGACAGCTGGTTCCACCACAGGTTGTCGAAGGGGTTGTCGGTGAGCACGAAGTTCAGGTTGCGCAGCCCCCACACCACCGCGGCCAGCGTGAACCAGCCGTACATGCGTGCGCGCGGCGCGTTCCACCACAGCACCGCGCCGGCCAACGCCAGCCCCAGCACCAGCACCGAGGTGATCAGCGTGCCGGTGTTCTGCCAGAAGCGGCGCGCCGCCCAGGCCTCGCGCAGCGGCTCGGCCGGGCCCACCGCCACCGGCGCCAGCCCGCTGCGGTAGAAGCGGTAGCCCATGACCAGGATGCGCAGCTCGTTGGCCTGGCCCGGCGGGCGCAGCAGCGACTGCGGCAGCGCGAACAGCAGCGGGGTATAGAAGTGACGCGTCACCGGCTCGTGCATGCGCCCCTGCTGGCCGAGCAGCTGGCCGTTCAGCTCGACGCGCGCGTTCATGCTCACCGAGGGCAGGTACAGCGCCAGCGGGCCCTGCCAGTCGGCCGGCGTGTCGAAGCGCAGCCGGTACCAGACATAGCCCTGATAGTCGGTCCGGCTGGAATCCCAGGCATCGGGCAGCGTCAGCGGCTGCCAGGCGGCATCGGCCGCCGGCGGCGCCACCGGCCAGCTGCTGCCGGCCTGCAGCGCATCGGCCTGCACCAGCGTCAGCACCCCGGGGCCAAACGGGTCGCGCGGCGTGCAGCCGGCCAGGCCCAGCAGCAGCCCGGCCAGCACCCACAGGGCGATGCGCCGGGCGTGCGGTGCGAGCGGCATCAGCGCAGCGGCGGCAGCCCGCGCGCGCTTTGCCGCAGGTTGTATTCGTACACCGCCTCGGTGCGCGAATTGACCGCCAGCTTCTGGTAGATGCGCTTGACGTGCGTGCGCACCGTGTTGGTCGACACGCCGAGCATCGCCGCACCTTCCTGGTAGCTGAAGCCCTTGGCGATGAAGGTCAGTACCTCCAGCTCGCGCTCGGTCAGCGCGCTGCCGTCCTCCTGGCCGGCCGGCTGCGGCTGCGGGCGCTGCCGGCGGATCAGCGTGCGCGCGATCTGCGGGCTCAGCGGCGAACCGCCGTCGCGCAGGTGCTGCAGCTGCTCGGCCAGCGGCTGCAGGCTGGAATCCTTCAGCAGGTAGCCGCTGGCGCCGGCCTCGATGGCCGAGACCACGTGCCGCTCATCGCCGAAGATGCTGATCACCAGCACCTCGCAGCGCGGGTGCAGGCGCAGCGCCAGGCCGATGACCTCGATGCCCGAACCGTCGGGCAGCCCCAGGTCGGTCAGCACGATGTGCGGCGTGTGCGTCTCCAGCCAGCGCCGCGCCTCGGCCACGCTGGCGCAGCCGTTGACCTCGGCGCCAGGCAACGCGCCCAGCTCGGCGCGCAGCCAGCCGAGCGTGGCCGGATCGTCCTCGACGACGAGGATGCGTTCGGGCACGGCGTCCGGCATGTACAGGGCTTCGGGATGGGGGCAGTCCAGTCTAGCCAAGGCCATGCGCCTATCCGCACCCCCGGAACACGGGTCGCCCGATCATGTGACCGACGGCGCGCCCGCTTTGCACCACAGTGGCGCCGCCTCTCACTCGAACAGGACTTTCCGATGCATGCATCCCCCCGTTTCCTGGCCCGCCCGGTGCGCGGGCTGATCATCGCCGCGGCCGCCGCGGCCCTGGTGGCCTGCGGCGGCGACGACGCCGCCACCACGCTGGGCGGCGTTGCCGCCGTGGGCGACCCGATCGTCGGTGGCACGGTCAACGTGGCCTGCGCCGGCGGCAGCCCGCTCAACACCACTACCTCGGCCACCGGCCAGTGGCAGGTGGCCATCAGCGGCCAGACGCTGCCATGTGCCGTGCAAGTGCAGGGCGGTACCGTCGGCGGTGCGCCCTATGCGGCCACGCTGCATTCGATCGCCACCGGCTTCGGCAACCTGAACATCACGCCGCTGACCGACCTGGTGGTGGCGCGCAGTGTCGGCGGCAACCCGCAGGCCTGGTTCCAGGCGCCGGCTTTCGCCGGCATCGACAACACGGCGCTGCAGGCTGCCATCGACCAGGTGGTTGCGGCACTGGGCCTGGGCAGCGCGCTGGGCGACCGCGATCCGCTGACCGCCAGCTTCACCGCCGCCACCGGCGACCCGATCGACGACCTGCTGCAGGCCCTGGCGGCCGCGCTGCAGACACTGGGCGCCGAGTACGCCGCATTGCTGTCGGCGGCAGGCCAGGGCAATTTCGCGGCCTTCAGCGCGCTGCCGGCGGCGGTGACGCAGGCCCTGGGCAGCGGCGGTGGCGGCAGCACCGGGGGTGGTGGCAACTGCAGCACCGGCACGGCGCTGGTCTATCACCTCAGCACGGCGGGCGGCCCGTACGGCGATGGCCAGTCGGTCTGCGCCGAGGCCAGCGCCAGCAGCCTGACGATCAACGGCAAGACCCTCGGCAACCCGACACCCAATCCGACGGTCCAGGCGCCCTTTGCTGTCTACACCTTCGCCGACGGCAGCTTCAGCTACGAGGTGGTGCTGAAGGACGGCGCGCTCCATGAGATCAACTTCATCGGCGCCAACTTCCTGGGGCAGTTCGCCCCGGCCGCCGGCACCGGCATGACCTTGACGGTGGAGATCAACATCAACGGCGTGGCCGCCAGCACGGTGACGGTGCCGGACCAGACGCCGCCGGGCAGCCAGGACGAGTTCTGTGCGGGTGCGTCCAGCGACCCGACGCTGAATGGCCTGCAGATCCAGAACGGCATCACGCTGACGATCACCGGCTGCAGCTTTGCCAACAACGTGGGCACCGTGCAGGCCACGGCGCAGAACGGCGGACTGACCGTGCCTTACGAAGTGCGCTTCATCTACGGCAGCTGAGCGCGCGGCCCGCTAGGAGAACCGACCTGGCGCGCCTCAGCGCGTCAGGTCGAAGACGCGCAGGCCCTCGTGATGCTCGGTGGCGCGGTTCCAGTCGAGGTGCGTCACCGTGTGCGCCACGTCGCCGCGCCCGGCCTGCCAGAGTTCCTGCACCGTGGCGCGCGAGAACTCGTAGTCCTTGACGCTGGCCGACATCGTGTCGTGGCGGTTGATCAGGTGCACCAGCGACACCTGGCAGCGCCGGCTGGCGGCGGTCAGCTCGCGCACATCGGGGTCGTCGCGCAGGTGGGGCGGCAGCTTGTCCAGCAGCCGGCGGAACGAGGCCTTCAGATGATCGCGATGGCGCAGCTGGCTGCTGTTGAAGCGCGTCTTGCTCGAATACTGGATGTCCTTGGCGCGTTCCTGCACCTGGTCCAGGTTGGCCGGCAGGCGGCCCTTCGCGCTGAACAGGTCCACCTGCAGCACCAGCGCGTCCAGGTCGGGCGCCTCGTCCATCACGTACCACAGCGGTGAGTTGGAGACGATGCCGCCGTCCCAGTAGCACTCCCCGTCGATCTCGACCGGCGGGAAGCCCGGCGGCAGCGCGCCGCTGGCCATGATGTGCTCGGGCGCCAGCGGCATGCGCGTGTTGTCGAAGTACACCGAGTTGCCGGTGCGCACGTTCACCGCGCCCACCGACAGGCGCACGCGCGCGCTGTTCAGCAGGTCGAAATCCACCAGCTCCAGCAGCGTGGCCTTCAGCGGCGCGGTGTCGTAGACGCTGAGCGCCGACACCGCATCGGCCGGGTGGCGCGGCCGGAAGAAGCCGGGGATGCCGAACACCGTGGCCGAGGCCGCCGACAGCCGGTTGGTCAGCGGCCGCAGCGGCGCCGGCACCTCGAAGGGCGTAGGCGGCAGCGGCACCGCCACGCGCTGCCAGAACTCGCGCAGCCGCGCCACGCGGCGCTCGGGCGGGTTGCCGGCAATCAGCGCGGCGTTGATCGCGCCGATCGACACGCCGGCCACCCAGTCCGGCGCCACGCCGACCTCGGCAAAGGCCTCGAAGGCGCCGGCCTGGTAGGCGCCCAGCGCGCCGCCACCCTGCAGCACCAGCACCGTGTGCTCGTGCCGCGGCGGCGGTGCGGCCGGCGCTGGGGACGATGGGCGGGTTCGGGTGCGGCGGGCCATGGCGCGGCGCACTCTAGCACCGCTGCCGCAGTCTCAGCCGCGCACGCGCAGGATGCCGGCGAAATAGGCCGCCAGTTCGCCGCGCGCCTGCAGCGGCAGCAAGTGGCCAACGTACTGGTCGGGCCGCAGGACGACCATGCAGCCTGCGGCGCGGTCGATGCCGCGCATCGCGAAGATGTCCTCGCCGCGCTTCAGGTCGGCGCAGAACACCTTCTCGTAGTCGCACAGCCCGTAGCGGCCGACGTGCGGGCGCAGCAGCGCGGGCAGGGTGGCGAAGTCCAGGTCGCGGAAGCCCTGCTGGAACACCGCGCGGGTGTCGATCACCGTATCCACGTCCTCGCCCGGCGCGGTGTGGCGGCGCAGCGGCGAGGCGGCGTCGTGCTGCAGCCAGTCGCACAGCGCGGCCACCGCGCCGCCGGGCGCGCCGGTGTCGCCGGCCGGCGCGAAGACGAACAGTCTGAAGCGTGCGTCGGCCTCGATGCAGTGGCCCAGCTGCATCGGTTTGGCATCGGCCAGGCGCACCACCGGCGCGGAGTGGAAGCGCTTGCCGATGTCGAAACCGGTGGCCAGGCGCTGGTGCGTGGCCGGGCCGGTCAGCGCGCCGGGCTCGTACTGGATGGTCAGACCGCAGGTGAAGGGCAGGTTGTTGACGAACTCGCGGGCAACGCGCGGCAGGCCGTCGGTGGGCTCGTCGCCGGCCAGGCCGCCCACCACCCGCGACCACTGGTGGTCGAAGTCCACCAGGCCCTTGGCGGCGGCACGGCGCTCGCCCGAGTAGCTGTGCAGCAGCGCCGCATCGGCGCGGCCGGTCAGCACCGAGATCAGCTTCCAGCCCAGGTTGAAGGTGTCGCCCATCGACACGTTCATGCCCTGGCCGGCCTTGGGGCTGTGGGTGTGGCAGGCGTCGCCGGCCAGCATCACGCGCGGCGCGCGCCAGGCCACCTGGCTCTCGGGCACGTCGTCGAACTTGTCGGTCAGGCGGTGGCCGATCTCGTAGATCGACCACCACACCACCTCCTTCACGTCCAGCGTGAAGGGGCTGAAGATGCGCTGCGCCTTGGCGATGATGTCCTGCGGCCCCATGCCGCGGTCGGCGGCGCGCTCGTGTTCGCCCAGGTTGTCCAGCTCCACGTACAGCCGCACCAGATGGCCGCCCTCGCGCGGCAGCACCATCAGGATGCCGTGCTCCTGCGATCGCACGAAGCTCTTCATGCGCCAGTCGGGAAAGTCGGTGACCGCCAGCACGTCCATCACGCCCCAGGCCTGGTGCGCCGCGTCGCCGTGCAGCTGGCCGCCGATGGCGCCGCGCACGGCCGAGCGCGCACCGTCGCAGCCGATCACGTAGTTGGCGCGCACCGTCTCGGTCTGCCCCTCGCGGCCCGGCGCGGTGTGTTCCAGCGTCACCGTCACCGGGTACTCGGCCGCGTTCGGGTCGATGTGCAGGCCGGCCACCTTCAGGCCGTAGTCCGGCACCAGCCGGCTGGGCGCATGGCGCATCAGGTCCAGGAACATGTCGTGCACCCGCGCCTGGTTGATCAGCACATGCGGCATCTCCGAGGTGCCGTCGGGCACGTCCTGCACCCGCGCCACGCGGCTCAGCGCGGCCTGTTCGCCGGGCGCCCAGAAGGTGGTCTCGTTGATCCACACCGATTCGCGCATCACCTTCTCGGCGAAGCCGAAGGCCTGGAACATCTCCATCGTGCGCACGCTGATGCCATCGGCCTGGCCCTTCTCCATCGGCGCCAGCTTGGGCTCGACCAGCATCGTGCGGATCTGCGGCACGCCCGCCAGCTGCGCCGCCAGGCACAGGCCGGCCGGGCCGGAGCCGGCGATTAGCACGTCCACCGTCTTCGGCAGCGGGTCGCCTGCGCGGCGATGGCCCGGCGCGGCCGGGTGGATGTCGGGGTCGCCGGGATGGAAGCCGTCGCGGTGGTATTGCATGGAGTCTCCGGTTCGGATCGGAATCAATAAGTTTGCATATGATATGTATACATACTACAATCGTCAAGCGCTTCGGCAGCAGATGAAAGGCAGGCATGGACAGGATCGAGATGGCCGGTCACCTGATCCGGCGGCTGCACCAGCAGTCGACGCAGGTCTTCCAGTCGCGCACGCAGGCTGCGGGCTTCGACATGACCTCGGTGCAGTTCGCCGCGCTGGACGCCATTGCCCAGCAGCCAGGCATCGACCAGGCCAGCCTGGCCGCGACCATCGGCTTCGACCGCGCCACCATCGGCGGCGTGGTCGACCGGCTGGAGCAGAAGGGCCTGCTGCAACGCAGCGTCAGTGCGCAGGATCGCCGCGCCCGTGAGCTGCAGCTCACGGCCGACGGCAAGCGGCTGCTGAAGGCCAGCCGCCCGGTGGTCGAATCGCTGCAGGCCGAGATTCTGGCGCCGCTGACGGCCGCGGAGCGCAAGGCCTTCATGGCCCTGGCGCACAAGGCGCTGGGGCTCTGAGCCGCGGCGGGCCAGAATGGCCCGCATGCCCAGGCACCGCCCCGCTGCCATCCCCCGCCCCGCGGTGCTGCGCGGGTGGGCGGCGCTGCTGGCGCTGCTGGCCATCGCCGTTGCGCTATGGCGCCTGGAAGGCGCGGCCCAGGGCCTGCGCATCGAGCGGCTGCAACTGGACGGCGCGCCGGTCACCGTGTTCCGCCCGCCGGCCAGCGCGCTGCCACCGGGCGGCGCACCGGTGGTGCTGATCGCGCACGGCTTTGCCGGCTCGCAGCAGCTGATGCAGCCCTTCGCGCTGACCCTGGCACGCAACGGCTTCATTGCCGTCACCTGGGACTTCCCCGGTCATGGCCGTAACGCCGCGCCGCTGCGCGGCGGTGTGGTCGAGCCGCTGGCCAGCCAGCGCGTGCTGCTGGCTTCCATGGCGCAGCTGTCGGCCTTCGCGCGGCAGCTGCCCGGCAGCGACGGCCGGCTGGCGCTGGTGGGCCATTCGATGGCGTCAGACATCGTGGTGCGCCATGCCCAGCGCGATGCCGCCGTGCAGGCCAGCGTCGGCGTGTCGCTGTTCGCGCCCAGCATCACCGCCGACACGCCGCCCGACAGCCCGCGCAACCTGCTGGTCATCACCGGCGCGCTCGAGCCGGGGCTGCTGGCGCGCGAGGCGCTGCGCGTGGTCGGCCGCGTGGCAGGCCCCGACGCGGTGGAAGACCGCCTCTATGGCCGCTTCGACGACGGCACCGCCCGCCGCGCCACGCGCTCGCCGGGCGCCGAGCACATCGGCGTGCTGTTCAGCGCCCACACCCAGGCCGAGACCCTGGCCTGGCTGAACGCCGCCTTCGGCCGGCCGCCGGCGCCGCAGCCCTTCATCGACGCGCGTGGCCCCTGGCTGGCGCTGGGCCTGGCGGGCGTGCTGCTGCTGGCCTGGCCGCTGGCGCAGATGCTGCCGCGCATCGGCCCGGCCGACCCGGGCCTGCGCCCGCGGCGGCGCTGGTGGGGCCGGCAGGGGCAGGCGCTGCTGACGCTGCCGCCCATGCTGCTGACGCCGCTGCTGCTGTGGAAGCTGCCCACCGATGTCCTGCCCATCCTGCTGGGCGACTACCTGGTGCTGCATTTCGCGGTCTACGGCCTGCTGACGCTGGCGCTCATGCGCATCGCCGGCCTGCGCGTGCCGCCGCTGCCGCGCGCCCGCGGCCTGGCGCTGGGGGTGGCGCTGCTGGCCGCCGGCGCCTATGCGCTGCTGGCGGTGGGTCTGCCGATCGACCGCTACCTGTTCAACCTGCAGCCCACGCTGGCGCGGCTGCCGCTGGTGGCGGTGATGCTGGCCGGCACGCTGCCCTACTTCCTGGCCGACGAGGCCAGCACCCGCGACGACCGCGCCGCGCGCGGCGCCTATGCGGCGGCCAAGCTGTGCTTCCTGCTGTCGCTGGTGCTGGCCATCGCGCTGAACCCGCCGCGGCTGTTCTTCCTGGCCATCATCGTGCCGGCGATCCTGCTGATGTTCCTGGTCTACGGCCTGTTCAGCCGCTGGATCGATGCCCGTACCCGCCACCCGGCGGTGGCGGCCGGCGCGCTGGCGCTGGCCTTCGCGGCCTTCATCGCGATCAGTTTCCCTGTCGTGCGCTGAGCACCCGCAGGATCTCCTCGCCGTAGGCCTCCAGCTTCTTCGCGCCCACGCCGCTGATGCCGGCCAGCGCGTCCAGCGTGGCCGGCGCCTCCTGGGCCATCTGCGCCAGCGTGGCGTCATGGAACACCACGAAGGCCGGCAGGTTGTGCTCGCGCGCCACCGCGGCGCGCCAGGCCTTCAATGCGTCGAAGCGCCGCAGCGCGTCGGCGTCCAGCGGCAGCGGCAGGGCCTTGTCCTTCGGCGCACGACCGGCCTTGGCACGCGCGCCGCGCGCCGGCGGCGCAGCCGGCACGCGCAGCAGCAGCGGCACCTGGCCGCGCAGCACCTCGCGCGAGCTTTCCGTCAGCGTCAGCGTGTTGTAGTCGCCCTCGGCCCGCAGGTGGCCCAGCGCGATCAGCTGGCGCAGCACCGAGCGCCACTGCGCCTCGCCCACGTCGGCACCGATGCCGAAGGTGGACAGCCGGTCATGGTGGTGCTGCGCCACCTTGTCGGTGCTCTTGCCGCGCAGCACGTCGATCAGGTGCACCGCGCCGAAGCTCATGCCGCCGTGCTGCTGGAAGCGGTAGACGCAGCTCAGCGCCTTGCGCGCCGCCTCGGTGGCGTCCCAGGTGGCCGGCGGCTGCAGGCAGTTGTCGCAATTGCCGCAGGGCGGGCTGTCTTCGCCGAAGTAGGCCAGCAGCCGCACGCGCCGGCAGTCGTGCGCCTCGGCCAGCGCCAGCAGCGCGTCGAGCTTGCCGCGCTGCAGGCGCTTGAAATCCTCTTCGGCCTCGCTCTCGTCGATCATGCGCCGCTGGTTGACCACGTCGGCCAGGCCATAGGCCATCCAGGCGTCGGCCGGCGTGCCGTCGCGGCCGGCGCGGCCGGTCTCCTGGTAGTAGCCCTCGATGTTCTTCGGCAGGTCCAGGTGGGCGACGAAGCGCACGTCGGGCTTGTCGATGCCCATGCCGAAGGCGATGGTGGCCACCATCACGATGCCGTCCTCGCGCAGGAAGCGGTCCTGGTGGCGGCGGCGCACGGCGCTGTCCAGCCCGGCGTGGTACGGCAGCGCGTTCAGGCCCTCGTCGGCCAGCCAGGCGGCGGTCTCTTCCACCTTCTTGCGTGTCTGGCAGTAGACGATGCCGGCGTCGCCGTCGTGCTCGTCGCGCAGGAAGCGCAGCAGCTGGCGCCGCGGCTCGTCCTTCTCGACGATGGTGTAGCGGATGTTCGGCCGGTCGAAGCTGCTGATGAAGCAGCGCGCGTCGGCCAGCTGCAGCCGCTCGACGATGTCGGCGCGGGTGTGGGCGTCGGCGGTGGCCGTCAGCGCGATGCGCGGCACCTCGGCGAAGCGCTCGTGCAGCACGCTCAGGCCCAGGTACTCCTCGCGGAAGTCGTGCCCCCACTGGCTGACGCAGTGCGCCTCGTCGATGGCGAACAGGCTGAGCAGCTGGCGCTCGTGCAGCGAATCCAGCATCGCCAGGAAGCGCGGCGTCAGGATGCGCTCCGGCGCCGCGTACAGCAGCACCAGCCGGCCCGAGCGCAGCTCGCGCTCGATGGCCGAGGCGTCCTGGCTGTCCAGCGTGCTGTTCAGGAAGCTGGCGTGCACGCCCAGCTCCTCCAGCGCGCTGACCTGGTCGTGCATCAGCGCGATCAGCGGCGACACCACCACCGTCACGCCCTGCCCGGCGCGGTGCCGGGCGATGGCCGGCACCTGGTAGCACAAGCTCTTGCCGCCGCCGGTGGGCATCAAGACCAGCGCGTCGCCGCCACCCACCACATGGTCGACGATGGCCGCCTGTTCGCCGCGGAAGGCCGGATAGCCGAAGACTTCGTGCAGGATGGACAGCGGATCGGCGGTGGCGGTCGGCAGCGGCATGGCCCGGATTGTCGTCCGCGCCGCGGGCCGGCCGGCCTGATAATGCATCGCCAGTTCAGCTTCGGGAGCACGCGCCATGGCCTCGGTCAACAAAGTCATCCTCATCGGCAACCTCGGGCGCGACCCGGAGGTGCGCTATGCGCCCAGCGGCTCGGCCATCTGCAACGTCACGCTGGCCACCAGCCGCCAGTGGAAGGACAAGACCAGCGGCGAGCGCCAGGAAGAGACCGAATGGCACCGCGTGGTCTTCTACGACCGGCTGGCCGAGATCGCCGGCGAATACCTGAAGAAGGGCCGCCCGGTCTATGTGGAAGGCCGGCTGAAGACCCGCAAGTGGACCGACAAGGACGGCGTCGAGAAGTACACCACCGAGATCGTCGCCGACCAGATGCAGCTGCTGGGCAGCCGCGAGGGCATGGGCGGCGCCGACGAGGGCGGCGGCGGTGGTGGCGGCGGCTACAGCCGCGAGCGCCCGGCCGCGCGGCCGCAAGCCCCGGCGGCCAGCAAGCCCGCCGCGAAGTCGAGCACCGGCTTCGAGGACATGGACGACGACATCCCGTTCTGAGGCGGCTTCAGGGGCGCACGCTGCTGCGCCAGCGCTGCACGTCCAGCGCCTTCACCGCGCCGGCGCGGTTGCCCCAGGCATCGCGCACGTAGCTCAGCACCGCGGCGATCTCCTCGTCGGACAGCTCGGTCGCGAACGGCGGCATGCCGAAGGGCCGCGGATGGCCCGCCGTGCTGGCGGCGAAGGCGCCGCCCAGCACCACCTGCACCGGGTTGGCCGGCGGCTCCTGCAGCACGCCGGGGTTGCCGGCCAGCGGTACGTAGGCGCCGGGTATGCCCTGGCCCTGGTCGCCATGGCAGTCGCTGCAGTGGGTGGCGTACAGCTTCTCGCCCAGCGCGCGCTGCGCGGCCGTCGGTGGCGGGCCGGGCGGCGGTGGCGCGGCCGGCGGCAGCGACTGCAGGTACAGGCCGATCGCCTGCAGGTCGGCCGGCTGCAGATGCTGCGTGCTGTGCAGTGCCACCTCGGCCATCGGGCCCAGTAACGCGGCGCCTTCGGCCACGCCGTTCCGGAGCAGCGCCGCGACCTGCTCGGCACGGGCACCGCCGGCCAGCGCCGGCGCCAGCCAGTGCTGCAGCGGCATCAGCCCGCCGGCCAGGCCCCGCGGGTCGCGGCTGGCGCCGAGCGCGTTGCGCTCGGCATGGCAGGCGGCGCAGTGGCCCAGGCCCTGCACCAGATAGGCACCGCGGTTCCAGGCCGCCGGCTGGGCCGCATCGGGCTGGAAGCGGCCGGGCCGGAAGTACAGCGCGCGCCACACCGCCAGCGCCAGCTGCGTGTCGTAGGGAAAGCGCAGCGCATGCGGCCGGTTCGGCTGCGGGACGGCCGGCAGGCTGCGCAGGTAGGCGAAGAGCGCATCGGCATCGGCATCGTCGATGCGGGTGTATGCGTCGTAGGGAAATGGCGGGTACAGCAGCCGGCCATCGCGCGAGCGGCCGTTGTGCAGCGCGCGGCGGAAATCCAGCGTCGTCCAGGCGCCCAGGCCGGTCTGCGGATCGGGCGTGAGGTTGCTGCTGTAGACGGTGCCGAAGGGCGTGGGGATGCCGCGCCCGCCGCTGTAGGGCAGGCCGCCGCGCGGCGTGTGGCAGTCCTGGCAGTTGCCGGCCCGCGCCAGGTAGGCGCCGCGCGCGCGCAACGCCGCGTCGTCCAGCGGCGCTGCGGTGGTCGCATCGGCCGGCGGGTCGCCGCGCAGGTTCAGCCAGGCCAACGCGGCCGCGGTAGCCACCAGCAGCAATGCCAGGGCGGCGGCGATTCGCTTCACTGCGTGCCGACCAGGCTGCCGCAGCGCAGCGGCAGCGGCGTGGCGGGCGCCGCGGGGCGCGGGCCCGTCGGCACCGGCTGCGCCGCCAGCCAGTGGGCCAGCGCACTCACGTCGTCGGCCGACAGCTGGCGGGCGATCTGCGCCATGCAGTCGGGCGCGGCGGCCTGCCGGGCGCCGGTGCGCCAGGCACCCAGCTGGGCGTTCAGGTAGTCCACCGGCAGGCCCAGCAGGCCGGGCAGGTCGTCCCCCGCGCCGGTGAGCTGCGCGCCGTGGCAGCTGCCGCAGGCCGGGATCTGCCGCGCCGGGTCGCCGTCGCGCGCCAGCTGCGCGCCGCGGCGCAGCGTGGCCGCATCGGCGCGCGGCGGATGCGGCGGCGGGTAGGGCAGCTCCAGCGTGGCGAAGTAGCCGGCGATCTCGCGCAGGTACGCATCGTTCAGCGGGGCCAGCAGCGTGCCCATCAGCGCGTAGCGGCGCTGGCCGTCACGGAAGGCGCGCAGCTGGCGGTACAGATACCCGGCCGGCTTGCCGGCGATGCGCGGATGGAAGCCGTCGCTGGCGGCGCGGCCGTCCGGGCCGTGGCAGCCGGTGCAGGCCCGCAGGCGCTGCCCCATCGTGTCGCTGAAATCCGCCGGCGCGGCGGCCGCCTGGGCCGCCACCGCCAGCAGCAGCGCCGCGGTGCCGCGGCGGGCTACTTGGCCCGGTGCTGACAATTCGGCTTGGTGCAGGCCGCGTACAGCGCCAGCGAATGCTCGTGCAGCTCGAAGCCGCGCTCGATGGCAATGGCGCGCTGCCGCTGCTCGATCTGCGGGTCGAAGAACTCCTCGACCCGGCCGCAGGTCAGGCACACCAGGTGGTCGTGGTGCTGGCCTTCGTTGAGCTCGAACACCGCCTTGCCGGATTCGAAGTTGCTGCGCGTCAGCAGGCCGGCCTGCTCGAACTGCATCAGCACGCGGTAGACGGTGGCCAGGCCGACATCGGAACCCTCGGCCAGCAGCACCTTGAACACGTCCTCGGCCGTCATGTGGCGTTGCCGGGCGCGCTGGAACACGTCGAGGATCTTGATGCGCGGCAGCGTGGCCTTCAGGCCGCTGTTCTTCAGTTCGTCGACGTTGGTGTTGGAGGGCATGGCTTCCTTCCGGCGGACGACGGCCCGCTAGAATCCTTCGATGATAGCCAGCGCCTGCGTGCGCCTGTTTCGCCTTGCCCCTTCTGCCCATGCGTTGTCTACCTGCCCCGCGCTGTGCGGCCGCCCTGCTGGCGGCCTTGCTGGCCGGCGGCTGCAGTTCGTGGCGCAGCGATGAGGCGGCGATCCTCGGCTTCCTGTCGCCGCACCGCATCACCATCCAGCAGGGCAATGTGGTCACGCAGGAACAGCTCGACCGCATCAAGCCGGGCATGAACCGGCTGCAGGTGCGCGACGCGCTGGGCACACCGCTGCTGACCGACGTGTTCCATGCCGACCGCTGGGACTATGTCTTCACGCTGCGGCTGGAAAACCGGCCGATCCAGCGGCGCAGCGTGGTGCTGCTGTTCGATGGCGACGTGCTGAAGAGCATCGAGGCGACGCCGTTGCCCACCGAACGCGAGTTCATCGACTCCATCGCCCGCAGCGGCCGCATGGTGGCCGCGGCCGAGCTGGAGCTGTCGCCCGACCAGTTGCGGGCCTTGCCGGTGCCTTCGCGGCTGCCGCCCTCGGTGCCGTCGAGTGGCATTCCCAACCCGATACCGACCACCCGCACCTTCCCCCCGCTGGAGACGCCTTGAGCGCAGCGGCCGATCCTCCGCCGCCGCTCAGGATCGCCGTGGCCGGCGCTTCCGGGCGCATGGGCCACATGCTGATCGAGGCGGTCAGTGCCAGCAGCGATTGCCAGCTGGGCGGCGCACTCGACATGGCCGGCAGCCCGGCGCTTGGCAGCGACCCGCTGGCCCCGCTGGGCCGCCGCAGCGCGCTGCGCATCACCGACGACCTGCGCGCCGGGTTGGCCGGCTGTGACGTGCTGATCGACTTCACCCGCCCCGAAGGTACGCTGGCGCATCTGGCGGTGTGCCGCGAGCTGGGCGTGCGCGCGGTCATCGGTACCACCGGCTTCAGCGACGCGCAGAAGGCGCAGATTGCCGAGCACGCAAGGCACATCGCCATCGTGATGGCGCCGAACATGAGCCTGGGCGTCAACGTGGTGCTGAAGCTGCTGGACATGGCGGCGCGCGCGCTGAACGAGGGCTACGACATCGAGGTCATCGAAGCCCACCACCGCCACAAGGTCGATGCGCCCAGCGGCACCGCGCTGGCCATGGGCGAGGTGCTGGCCCGCGCCACCGGCCGCTCGCTGGACGACTGCGCGGTCTGGGGCCGGCATGGCGTGACCGGCGAGCGCGATCCATCGAGCATCGGCTTCTCGGTGATCCGCGGCGGCGACATCGTCGGCGACCACACCGTGCTGTTCGCCGGCACCGGCGAGCGCATCGAGATCACCCACAAGAGCGCCAGCCGCGTCACCTATGCGCAGGGCAGCCTGCGCGCCGCGCGCTTCGTGGCCCGCCGCCCGGCTGGCCTGTACGGCATGGACGACGTGCTCGGCATCTGACCCGGCATGCAGGGTCTGGGCGACTTCTGGGGGCAGTCCGACCTGGTCGGCCGCGCGGTGGCGGTGCTGCTGCTGCTGATGTCGGTCTGCGTCTGGGTGCTGATCCTGTGGAAGGGCTGGGTGCTGCGCCGCGCCACCGGCGACCTGCAACGCGCGGTGCCGGTGTTCTGGGACGCCGGTTCGCTGGACGATGGCCGCGAGCGGCTGCGCCGGCTGGACCGTGAATCGCTGTTGCTGCCGCTGCTGGACGCCGCCACGCAATCGGCCGGTGTCGGCACGCTGCAGGCCGCCGGCCGCCTGGATTCGCAGCTGACGCGGCGGCTGCGCGATGCGCTGCACCGCGGCCTGGCGCACCTGCAGTACGGCCAGGTGATGCTGGCGTCCATCGGCGCCACCGCGCCCTTCGTCGGCCTGTTCGGCACCGTCTGGGGCATCTACCACGCTCTGGCGGGCATCTCCGCCGCCGGCAGCCTGACCATCGAGAAGGTGTCCGGCCCGGTGGGCGAGGCGCTGATCATGACGGCCGCCGGCCTGGCGGTGGCCATTCCCGCCGTGCTGGCCTACAACGTCTTCGGCAAACGCATCTCGGCATGCGAAGCCGAGCTAGAAGGCTTCGCGCATGACCTGCGCGAGATGGTGCTGGACCAGCAGGGGCGCTGAGCATGGCCTTCGGACGACTGGAACGCGACCCGGGCGCCCGCCCGATGAGCGACATCAACATGACGCCGCTGATCGACGTGATGCTGGTGCTGCTGGTGATCTTCATCATCACCGCGCCGCTGATGAGCACCAGCCTGAAGCTGGACCTGCCCAAGACCGAGGGCGCCCGGCCATCGGACGCGCCGCTGTACATCGCGGTGGCCATCAACGAGCAGGGGCAGCTGTTCGTCGGCGACGAGGCGGTCACGCCCGAGCAGCTGCTGCAGCGCGCCCGCGAGGCCGCGCAGCGCGACCCGGCCACCGAGGTGCAGCTGCGCGCCGACGGCCGCGTGCCCTATGGTCGCGTGGCCGAGCTGATCGGCCTGGTGCAGGAGGCCGGGCTGTCGCGCGTGGGCTTCGTCACCGAGGCGGCGGCGAAATAGCGCCTCCTACAATCGCGGGATGAACGAGAAGTACATCCCCGCCGAGGTCGAAAGTAGCGCACAGAAGGCCTGGGCCGCCGGCGACGTCTACCGCGTCGTCGAGGACCCGAACAAGCCGAAGTTCTATGCCTGCTCGATGCTGCCGTACCCCAGCGGCAAGCTGCACATGGGGCATGTGCGCAACTACACCATCAACGACATGCTCGCGCGCCAGCTGCGCATGAAGGGCATGAACGTGCTGATGCCGATGGGCTGGGACGCCTTCGGCCTGCCCGCCGAGAACGCGGCGATGAAGAACAAGGTGCCGCCGGCGAAGTGGACCTACGAAAACATCGCCCACATGAAGGGCCAGATGCAGGCGATGGGGCTGGCCATCGATTGGAGCCGCGAGGTCGCTACCTGCAGCCCCGACTACTACCAATGGAACCAGTGGCTGTTCCTGAAGATGCTGGAAGCCGGCATCGCCGAGCGCCGCACGCAGGTGGTCAACTGGGACCCGGTGGACCAGACGGTGCTGGCCAACGAGCAGGTGATCGACGGCCGCGGCTGGCGCAGCGGCGCGGTCATCGAGAAGCGCGAGATCCCCGGCTACTACCTGAAGATCACCCAGTACGCCGAAGAGCTGCTGGAACACGTGCAGCAGCACCTGCCCGGCTGGCCCGAACGCGTCAAGCTGATGCAGGAGAACTGGATCGGCAAGAGCGAGGGCGTGCGCTTCGCCTTTCCGCACGACATCCGCGGTGATGATGGCCAATTGATCCAGGGCGGGCGGCTGTACGTCTTCACCACCCGCGCCGACACCATCATGGGGGTGACCTTCTGCGCGGTGGCGCCCGAGCACCCGCTGGCCACCCATGCCGCGCAGCGCGACCCGAAGGTGGCCGCCTTCGTCGAGGCGTGCAAGGCCGGCGGCACCACCGAGGCCGAGCTGGCCACCAAGGAGAAGGAAGGCCTGCCCACCGGCCTGACGGTGACGCACCCGCTGACCGGCGAGCCGGTCGCGGTGTGGGTCGGCAACTACGTGCTGATGAGCTATGGCGACGGCGCGGTGATGGGCGTGCCGGCGCACGACGAGCGCGATTTCGCGTTCGCCAAGAAGTACGGGCTGCCGATCCGCCAGGTGACCGAGGTCGAGGGCCTGCCCTTCAGCACCGACGCCTGGGCCGAGCACTATGCCGACAAGCCGCGGGCGCGCTGCGTGAACAGCGGCGTGCTCGACGGCCTGGGCTACAAGGCCGCGGTCGACAAGGTGGCCGATCTGCTGGCTGCCAAGGGCCTGGGCGAGAAGAAGACCACCTGGCGGCTGCGCGACTGGGGCGTCAGCCGCCAGCGCTACTGGGGCACGCCGATCCCGATCATCCATTGCGCCACCCACGGCGCCGTGCCGGTGCCCGAGAAGGACCTGCCGGTGGTGCTGCCCGAGGACCTGATCCCCGACGGCAGCGGCAACCCGCTGAACAAGTGCGAGGCCTTCCTGAACGTGCCCTGCCCGGTGTGCGGCGCGCCGTCGCGCCGCGAGACCGACACGATGGACACCTTCGTCGACAGCTCGTGGTACTTCATGCGCTACTGCGACCCCAAGCTCGACGACGCGATGGTCGGCGCCGGTACGCAGTATTGGATGCCGATGGACCAGTACATCGGCGGCATCGAGCACGCCATCCTGCATCTGCTGTACGCGCGCTTCTGGACCAAGGTGATGCGCGACCTGAAGCTGGTGACGGTGGACGAGCCCTTCACCCGGCTGCTGACGCAGGGCATGGTGCTGAACCACATCTACAGCCGGCGCGGCGCGGCCGGCGGCATCGAGTACTTCTGGCCGCACGAGGTGGACAACGTCTTCGATGCCGACGGCAAGGTGCTCGGCGCCAAGCTGAAGAGCGACGGCAGCGCGGTCGACTACGAGGGCGTGGGCACGATGTCCAAGTCCAAGAACAACGGCGTCGACCCGCAGGAGCTGATCGACAAGTACGGCGCCGACACCGCGCGGCTGTTCGTGATGTTCGCATCGCCGCCGGAGCAGACGCTGGAATGGAACGACGCCGGCGTCGAGGGCGCGCACCGCTTCCTGAAGCGGGTGTGGGGCTTCGGTACCAAGCATGGCGAGGCCTTGCGCCGTGCCACCGCGGGCAACTTCAGCGGCGCCGCGCTGCGCGCCGAGGCCAAGGCGCTGCGCCGCGAGGTGCATCTGGTGCTGCGCCAGATGAGCTACGACTACGAGCGCATGCAATACAACACCGTGGTCTCCGGTTGCATGAAGCTCTTGAACGCGCTGGAAGGTTTCGCCAGCGACGGCAGCGATGGCGACCTGGCCGTGCTGTGCGAGGGGACGTCGGTGCTGCTGCGCGCGCTGTACCCGGCCTGCCCGCACATCACCCACGAGCTGTGGGTGGGCCTGGGCTTCGGCCGCGCGGTAGGTGGCCTGCTCGACGCGCCCTGGCCGCAGGTGGACGAGGCAGCGCTGGTGCAGGACGAGATCGAACTCGTGCTGCAGGTCAACGGCAAGACGCGGGGCGCGGTGCGTGTGCCGGCGCAGGCCGAGCGCGCGGCCATCGAGGCGGCCGCGGCGGCCAGCCCTGACTTCGCCAGGTTCGCCGAAGGGCGCGCACCCAGGAAGATCATCATCGTGCCGGGGCGGCTGGTGAATGTCGTCGTCTGACGCCCTGCCCTCGCGCCGCCGCCTGCTGGCGGCGCTGCCGCTGCTGGCGCTGGCCGGCTGCGGCTTCCAGCTGAAGGGCGCGGCCTCGCTGCAGTTCGAGAGCATCGCGTTGACGGGCTTTGCGCCGCGCTCGCCGCTGGAGCAGGAACTGCGTGCGGCATTGCAGCGCAGCGTCGCCGTCAAGGATGCGCCGGCGCAGGCGCAGGTCGTGTTCCAGGCGCTCAGCGAGGAGCGGTTGCGCCGCGCGGTGGCGTTCACCGCCTCGGGCCAGGTCCGTGACATCCAGCTGCGCAGCATCTTCCGCTACCGCGCGCAGACGCCCGCCGAGCGCGAGCTGATTCCCGATTCGCGCATCGAGCTGATCCGCGAGCTGACCCTCATCGAGCGCCAGGCGCTGGGCAAGCAGCAGGAGGCAGACGACCTGTTCCGCGAGATGCAGTCCGATATCGTGCAGCAGCTGCTGCTGCGGCTGTCCACGGTGCGCGTCTAGGGCCATGCAGGTACGCGCCGATCAGCTGCCGGGGCTGCTTCAGAAGGGTCTGAAGCCGCTGTACCTGGTGCATGGCGACGAGCCGTTGCTGGCGCAGGAGGCCGGCGACCTGATCCGCGCCGCGGCGCGGGCCGCCGGCTTCGAGGAGCGCAAGGTCTTCACCGTCAGCGGCGCGCATTTCGACTGGAGCGGGCTGATCGGCGCGTCGCAGGAAATGAGCCTGTTCGCGCAGCGCCAGCTGATCGAGATCCGCATCCCCTCGGGCAAGCCCGGCAAGGAAGGCTCCGAGGCGCTGCAGCGCTATGTCGAGCACCTGTCGGACGACGTGCTGACGCTGGTGCACTGCCCCCGCCTGGACGGCCAGCAGATGAAGAGCGCCTGGTTCGGCGCGCTGGACCGCGCGGGCGTCAACGTGCGTGTCGAGGCGGTGCCGAGGCAGGCGCTGCCGGCCTGGATCGCGCAGCGGCTGGCGCGCCAGCAACAGCGCGTGAAGGAAGGCGAGGAAGGACAGCGCACGCTGGCCTTCTTTGCCGATTGCGTGGAAGGCAACCTGCTGGCGGCGCACCAGGAGATCCAGAAGCTGGGCCTGCTGTATCCGCAGGGCGAGCTCGGCTTCGAGCAGGTGGAAGCGGCGGTGCTGAATGTTGCCCGCTACGACGTCTTCAAGCTCGGCGAGGCGGTGCTGGCCGGCCGCGTGGCCCGTGCGCTGCGCATGCTGGAAGGTCTGCGCGCCGAGGGCGAGGCGCCGGTGCTGGTGCACTGGACGCTGGCCGAGGACATCCGCGCGCTGAAGCGCGTGCATGACGCCGTGGCCGGCGGCCAGCCTTTGCCGCTGGCGCTGCGTGAAGCGCGCGTCTGGGGGCTGCGCGAGAAGCTGTTCGAACGGGCGGTGCCGCTGCTGACGCCGCTGACGCTGGACGCGCTGCTGCGCGCGGCCAGCATCTGCGACGGCCTGGTCAAGGGCCTGCGCCATCCGGACTGGCCGGCCGACGCCTGGGACGGCCTGCGCGCGCTGATGCTGATGCTGATGCAGCCGCTGGCACGCAACGCGCCGTCGGCGGCCGTGCCGCGGCTGGCCTTGCGCGGCTGAGGGAATCAAGGTCCCCAATTTAGGGATCGACGGGCCGCGGCCGGGTCGCTAGCGCCGCCCAGGGTGGGTGCCTTCACGAGGAGGCGATGCCCACAGCGACGGCGCGTCGGCCCGTTCCCGCGGCAATCCCCCCTGCTGTTGTCAGGTCAGGCCTAACTCGGGCAGGCTTCCGTGCAAACACCGACCACGGAGGAGCGCATGCGACACAGCAGGATGTGGGTGCCAGTCACACTGGCGCTGGCCGTGAGCTTGGCCTGGGCCGACGAGGACGAGTACGAAGAACCGCCCATCGTGGCCAAGCCCGCGGTGCCGAAGCTGCCGGCGCTGGGCAGCTACAGCCAGGCGGGGGTGAGCGGCGCGTATTTCCGCGGCTGCGCCGACTACTCGATGGGTGGCCTCTGGGCCAGCGATCCGGACGAACCCGGCCGCAGGACCGCGGTGTGCAACGACACCGTCTATGACCGTGACAACAAGGTCTACACCAGCACGACCAAGGGCGAGCGCATCGGGGCGGTGGTGTCGCGCGCCACCCCCGTGGTCGGGCCCAATGCCGGGTTCTCCGACAGCGCCAATGGCTGGAAGAACGCCAGCGGTGCGGGGGCCACCGCCACCGCCAACTTGCAGAAGGAGGGCCATGTCTTCAACCTGAAGGTCGGTGCGCAGGCCCTGAACGGGCGCGACGTGCTGCGCGCCATCATGCCCACCCAGGACCCTCAGACGGGGAAGCAGAACGGCTGGACCGACTCAGGCTCTGACGGCTTGTGGTGGCTGGAAGACGGCATCGAGAGCCACGGAGCGGGCGCGATCGCGCGCATGGCCGACCGCTTCGTCGTCCAGGGCAGCGGCACCGTCAAGATGACCTTCACCGTCGATGGCCTGTACGAGAAGGGCGACAGCCTGCCCTACGACGCGGGGGGCGGCAAGGTGGCCTTTGGCGTGGGGCTGTTCAACCCCGACAGCCTGGTCGAGTTCGATGTCGGCGGCGATGTCGGCAGCATACGCATGTGGCAGCAGGCCAGCTTCGGAGGCTTTGCGCTCGGCCGCGACCGCAGCGACGCACCCTTCGCCTTCCAGCCCTTCATCTCGGCCGAGGACCTGCTCGGGTCGTCGGACTTCGAGGCGCCGGGATCCAGCGCGGTGCCTTCGGCGCAGTTGCCCGACGAGCCCACGTTGATGGAGCGCAGCGTGACGGTGTCGCTGGATGCCCAGGACGGGCAGACCTTGTGGCTGGTGGCGGGCTTGTGGGCCAGCGCTAGCGGCTGGAACCCCTGCGACCCGACGCCGGGCGACGGTAACCGTCCCAGCTTCGGCATCATCTTCGACCTGGAGGACGACTTCCCCGGCTGCCCCGGGCGCACCGTCGTCGACTTCACCTCCACCGCCAAGCTCAGCGCGCTGGAACTCGGCGGCAGCATCACCGGGCTGGTGGGCGAATCGGGGGTGGATTACCGCTTGGCGCTGGCCGCGCAGCCGATCCCGGAACCGTCCACCTATGCGTTGATGCTGGGCGGCCTGGCCGGTGTCATGGCGCTGGCCCGCCGGCAGCGCCGCCGGGCTGATCAGTAGCCGCGGCTGCGGTCCACCAGATGCTCGGGCATGGCGCCCGAGAAGCAGCGCCGCAGGTTGGCCACCACCACCTGCGCGGCGCTGCGCGGGTCGGTCTGCGCGGCCACATGCGGCAGCACCGTCACCCGCGGGTGGCGCCAGAAGGCATGGTCGGCCGGCAGCGGCTCGCTGCGGAACACGTCCAGCACGGCATGCGACAGATGCCCGCTGTCCAGCGCGGCCAGCAGGTCGACATCGACCACATGCGCGCCGCGCGCCAGGTTGACGATCGCCGCGCCGCGCGGCAGGGCCGCGAAGCAGCCTGCATCCAGCAGGCCGGTGGTGGCGGGCGTCAGCGGCAGCAGGTTGATGACGATGCGCGCGTCGGCCAGCAGGCCGGGCAGGGCGTCGCGGCCATGCGTGACGTCGAGGCCGTGGGTCTCGGTGCCGCGCGGGCCCAGGCTCCAGCCGCGCACCGGGTAACCCTGCTGCGCCAGCCGCCGCGCGGCCGCCAGGCCCATCTGCCCCAACCCCAGCACCAGCACCGGCACCTCGTCGGCGCGCTGCTGCGGCTGCGGCCGCCAGCGGCCGTCGCGCTGCGCGCGGGCATAGTCGAAGAAGCCGCGGTGCAGCGCCAGCGTGGCCCACAGCGCCGTCTCGGCCATGGCCGCGTTCATCGCCGGGTCGACCATGCGCGCGATCGGCACGCCCGGCGGCAGCGTCGGGTCCTGCAGCAGCCGGTCCACCCCGGCCCACAGCGACTGGATCAGCTTGAGCCGCGGCAGCCCGCGCAGGCTGCCCGGCGGCGGGTTGGCCACCACCGCCACCTCGATGCGCTCGGCCACGGCCAGCGCCGCGTCACGGTCCAGCCAGCGGGCTTCGGGCAGCGCCGCGCTCAGGCACTGTCGCCATTCGTGAAGTTCCGCCGCTTCGAATTCGCCACACAGCAGGATGTCCATACAGGCCGAGGGTAGCGCAGCCGACAATCCCTGCCATGCAGGTGTCGGGCAGGCGTATCGGTTCGTGGGCGTTCGCCTTGGCGTTCGGCTGCACGCTGCTGCAGGCGGTGGCCGCGCAGGCGCAGAGCCTGACGCTGCACTACCAGGAGCGCCCGCCCTACTCGTACACCCAGCCGGACGGCGCGGTGGCGGGCCTGGTGGCCGCGCCGGCCGCCCAGGCGCTGGCCCAGGCACAGCTGCCCTTCGCCTGGGCACGCACGCCCAGCCAGCGGCAGCTGGCGCTGATCCAGGAAGGCGAGGGCCTGCACTGCGGCATCGGCTGGTTCCGCAACGCGGAGCGTGCGAGCCGCGGCAAGTTCAGCAAGGCGCTGTACCGCGACCGGCCCTTCGAGGCGCTGGCCCGTGCCGACAGCCCGCTGCGCCCCGGGCTGACGGCCGCGCAGGCCATGGCCCTGGCCGGTGACAGCCTGCTGGTCAAGGAAGGCTATTCCTACGGCGCGCAGTTCGACCGGCTGATCCTGCTGCAACAGCCGGCGCCGCTGAGCACCAGCGTCGAGCCGGCGCAGATGCTGCGCATGCTGCTGGCCGGCCGCGCCGGCTGGATGATCGTGGCGCCCGAAGAGGCCCGCCAGCTGCGCCAGGAGGCCGGGCCCGCCGCTGCCGGCCTGCGCGCAGTGGCGCTGGCCGACATGGCCCAGGGCGAGACCCGCCACCTCTATTGCAACCGCGCCGTGCCCGATGTCTGGGTGCAGCGCATCGACCAGGCGCTGGTCGCGCTGGCCCGATGATGCGCTGGTGGCGCGGGCCTTCCCTGTCGATCCGGGCCACGGTGCTGGCGGCCATCGTCGTTGGCATGGTGTTGCCGGCCCTGGTGCTGCTGGGCGTGGACAACTACCTGTCGCGCGCCGCGCACGAGCCGCTGGTGCAGCGCAACCGCGCCGCGGTGCTGGTGCTGGCCACTGCGGTGGTCACTGAACCGGCCTGGACGCTGAGCGAGGCCGGGCTGAACGCCGCCGCGCAGCGCATCCTGCAGGAGCCCTCGGTCTGCGCGGTGGAGGTGCGCGACCTGCAGCCCACGCAGGAGCCTCTGAGCATCAAGGCCCAGCGCTGCGAGGCCGGCCTGCCGGTGGTGGTGCGCGATGCGCAGGTGCTGCACGAAGGCCAGCTGGTGGCCAACCTGCGGCTGAGCTTCGACGCCACCGAGATCGACCAACTGGTGGCGCAGCGCCAGAACATGATGTGGTGGCTGGTGGCCGCGCAGGTGGTGTTCGGCGTGGTGGTGCTGCTGGGCGTGCTGTCGATGCGCCTGCTGCAGCCGATCCACCGGCTGAAGCTGCAGGCCAGCACCCTGGCCGCGCGCGAGGACGTGCCCGCGCTGCCCTGGCGCCGGCGCGACGAGCTGGGCCAGCTCGGCCAGCACTTGAACACCGTGCGCACGCGCATCCAGGAGCTGTTCGAGGAGCTGGAGGCGAAGAACACCCAGCTCAGCAAGATGGCGATGTACGACCACCTGACCGGGCTGCCCAACCGCACCCTGTTCCGCGAGCTGTTCCAGCAGCACGCGGCCGAGGCGCGGCGCAACCGCGGCAGCTGTGCGCTGCTGTTCATCGACCTGGACCGCTTCAAGGCGGTGAACGACAGCATGGGCCATGCGGCCGGCGACGAGCTGCTGCTGGGCATCAGCCAGCGCCTGACCTCCACCCTGCGCGAAGCCGATATCGTCTGCCGCGTCAGCGGTGACGAATTCCTGGTGCTGCTGCCGCGCGCCGGCGGCTGGGAGCAGGTGTCGGCCACCGCCGAGCGGCTGCTGCGCGCGATCCAGGTGCCGATGCTGCTGCAGCGTGCCGCGGGCACCGCGCAGGTCAATGCCAGCATCGGCATCGCCGTGTACCCGGCGGACGGCGAGGATTTCGAGGCGCTGGCGCGCTGCGCCGACCTGGCCATGTACAAGAGCAAGGACCAGGGCCAGGGCCGCTACAGCTTCTATCACGCCGATCTGGAATCGGCCTTCCGCCAGCGGCTGCAGATGGAAAGCGAGCTGCGCCAGGCCATCGCTCAGCAAGAGCTGCTGCTGCACTTCCAGCCGATCTTCGACGTGCGCAGCGGCCGGCTGGTGTCGTGCGAGGCGCTGGTGCGCTGGATGCACCCGCAGCGCGGGCTGCTTATGCCCGGGACCTTCATCCAGACCGCCGAGGAGACCGGGCTGATCCGCGAGCTGGGGCTGTGGACGCTGGACGCCGCCTGTGCGCAGATGGCCGCGTGGAAGGGTGCCGGCCTGCACCCGGGGCGGGTGGCGGTCAATGTCTCGGCGCTGCAGTTCCGCGATCAGCGGCTGCCGCAGGTGCTGCGCCACGCACTGGACGTTCACGACATCCAGCCCGGCGAGCTGGAACTGGAGCTGACCGAAAGCACGCTGATGGCCGACACCGACGCGGCCCAGGCCATCGTCGGCGGCCTGCGCGAGCTGGGCGTGGCGCTGGCCATCGACGACTTCGGCACCGGCTACTCCTCGCTGTCCTACATCAAGCGGCTGCGGCCCGACAAGCTGAAGATCGACCGCAGCTTCGTCAAGGACCTGCCGGCCGATGCCGACGACCGCGCGCTCACCGAAGCCATCGTCAGCATCGCCCAGGCGCTGTCGATCACCGTGGTGGCCGAGGGCGTCGAGACCGTCGAGCAGCGCCAGTACCTGCTGGGCCAGGGCTGCGCGCTGCAGCAGGGCTACCTGCACGGCAAGCCGATGCCGGCCGAGCAGCTGGCGCAGCTGATGGCTGCGCTCGAGGCCGAACGCGCTGCCGAAGCGCTGGCCTGATCAGCCCAACGCGGCGCGCAGCCGCTGCAACGCGAGGGTCACCGTCTGTGCGCGCACCGCCGTCCGGTCGCCGTCCAGTTGCAGCCGCTCGGCCTGCACCCAGGGCGCGGCGCCGGGCGCGTGGCGCGCCACTGCCAGCCACACCGTGCCCACCGGCTTGCCGGGCACCGCGCCGCCGGGCCCGGCAATGCCGGTGACGGCCACGCTCAAAGGCACCTTGGCCTGCTGCAGCGCGCCCCGCGCCATCGCGTCGGCCACCTCTTCGCTGACGGCGCCGTGCGCGGCCAGCAGCGCCTCGGGCACGCCCAGCATCTCGGTCTTGGCGGCATTGCTGTAGGTGACGAAGCCGCGCTCGAACCAGTCGCTGGAGCCAGCCACCGCGGTGCAGGCCGCGGCGATCAGCCCGCCCGTGCAGCTTTCGGCGGTGGCCATTGTCCAGCCGCGGCTGCGCAGCGCGTCGGCCAGCGCCAGCACCGCCGGTTCGATTGCTTTCAGATCCATAGCCAGAGCAGGGCTGCCATGAGCGCGAGCGTACACGCGGCGGCCACCAGGTCGTCGAACAGGATGCCGAAACCCTGCGCCCAGCCCACCGCGCCGCCGGGCGGCGGCTTGAACAGGCGGTCGGCCCAGCCCACGGGCCCCGGCTTGGCGGCATCGAAGAAGCGGAACAGCCCGAAGGCCAGCGCCTGGGCCAGCAGGCCGTGCGGCGCCACCCACCACAGCACGGCCCAGAAGGCGATGATTTCGTCCCAAACGATGGCGCCGGGGTCGGCCACGCCCATGTGGCGTGCGCACAGCGTGCAGGCCCAGATGCCCAGTGCCAGCCCGGCCAGCAGCACGGCAGGCCAGGGCAGGGGGCCGAAGGCGCGCTCCAGCGCCCAGAAGGCCGCCCAGGCCGCCAGTGTGCCGACCGTGCCCGGTGCGCGCGGCGCCAGGCCGCTGCCGAAGCCAAGCGCGATCAGGTGCGCCGGGTGGCGCAGCATGAAGGCCAGGCTGGGCCGGCGTGGGGCCTCGGCCGCATTCTTCACGACTTGAAGTGGTCGAAGCCCTGCGCCGCGACGGGCAGCGCACGGCCTGCGGCATCGGTGACGACCAGCGCAGAGCCGGGCTCGATGCGGCCGATCGGTGTCACCGCCACGCCGGCCGCGGCGGCCGCGTCGCGCACCGCGTCGGCATGCTCGGCCGGGGCGGTGAACAGCAGCTCGTAGTCGTCGCCACCGTGCAGCAGGCATTCGCGCTGCAGCGCCTCGGGCAGCGCGGCCAGCGCGGCGCTGCGCGGCAGCGCCGGCAGCGACAGCGTCGCGCCCACGCCCGAGCGGCGAAGCACATGGCCCAGGTCGCCCAGCAGGCCGTCGCTGACGTCGATGGCAGCGCTGGCGATGCCGCGCAGCCGCTGGCCCAGCGCGACCCGCGGCTCGGGCAGCTCCATCGCCCGGCGCAGCGTCGCTAAAGTCTCGCCGGGCACGCTGAGCGCACCGCGGAAGACCTCCAGCGCGGCGCGGGCATCGCCCAGCGTGCCGCTGACCCACAGCGTGTCGCCGGGCTGCGCGCCGCTGCGCAGCAGTGCGCTGCCGGTCGGCACCTGGCCGATGGCGGTGATGCACAGGTTCAGCGGCCCCGCGGTGGTGTCGCCGCCGACCAGATCGATGCCGTGGCGCTCGGCCAGCGCCCACAGGCCCTCGGCCAGCCCGGCCAGGAAGGCCTCGTCGGCGCGCGGCAGCGAAAGCGCCAGCGTGAAGGCCAGTGGCTCGGCGCCGCAGGCCGCCAGGTCGCTCAGGTTCACCGCCAGCGCCTTGTGGCCCAGCCTCGCCGGCGCCACGGTGCTGAGGAAATGCCGGCCCTCGACCAGCATGTCGCTGCTGACGCACAGCTGCATGCCCGCTGCCGGCGCCAGCACGGCGCAGTCGTCGCCCACGCCCAGCACGGCGCGGCGTGCCGGCCGGGTGAAGTAACGCTCGATCAGTTCGAATTCGCCCAGGGCCATGGGCGCATTGTGGCCCGGGGCTCAGCTGCCGCCGTCGCGCAGCAGGTTGGCCAGCTCCACCGCCGACTTGACGCCCATCTTCTCGAACACCCGGGCGCGGTGCACCTCCACCGTGCGCACGCTGATGTCCAGTTCGTCGGCGATGCGCTTGTTCGGGTGGCCCTCGATCACCAGCCGCATGACCTCGAGCTCGCGCTCGGTCAGCTCTGCCATGCGCCGCGACTGCGCCCGCTGCGAGCGGCGGCGCAGCAACTCGTCGGCGCTGCGCTGCAGCGCCTGCTCGACGCGGTCGACCAGCGCATTGTTGGAGAACGGTTTCTCGACGAAGTCGAAGGCGCCGCGCTTGACCGCGGCCACCGCGGTGGGCACGTCGCCGTGGCCGGTGAGGAAGATCACCGGCAACGCCGGCAGCAGGCCGGCATCGACCAGCCGCTCGAACAGCTCCAGCCCGCTGGTGCCGGGCATGCGCACGTCCAGCACCAGGCAGGCCGGCGCGCCGGGGAAGGCGCTGTCCGGTCCGCTGCCGCGGCGCGTCTGCAGGTGCTGCCAGAAGGCCTCGGCGCTGCCGAAGCCTTCGGACAGCAGCCGGCGCGAGCGCAGCAGCCAGGCCAGCGCGTCGCGCACCACGTCTTCGTCGTCGACCAGGTAGACAACGGGCAGGCCCAGGGTCGGATCCAGCGAGGGGCTCATGGGGTCAGGGTCTGGGGTTCGGCGCTTTCGTCGGCGCCGGCCTCGGTGCGCGGCCGCGCCGACGGCAGCGTGAAGCGGAATTCTGTGCCATGGCGCGTGCCGGGCACCGGCGAATCGAAGTCCATCGCACCGCCGTGCTGCTCGACCACGGTGCGGCACAGGCTCAGGCCCAGGCCCATGCCCTCGCGCCGGGTGGTGAAGAAGGGCGTGAACAGCCGTGCACCCAGCTCGCGGTCGATGCCCGGCCCGGTGTCGGCCACGTAGAAGGTGACCCAGCGCTCGTGCGTCTGGCGCACGCGGATGCGCAGCACCCGGCTGGCCGGGTCCGCGTTCTGCTCCATCGCCTGGATGGCGTTGCGCGCCAGGTTCAGCAGCACCTGCTCGACCATCGTGCGGTCGCACAGCACGCGCGGCGCGGGCTGCGGCAGGTCGGCGTCGATCTGCGTGCCGCTCTTGCGCGCCTGCAGCCGCACCAGAGGCAGCACCGCCTCGATCAGCTGCTCGACGCCCAGCGCCTCGCGCAGCTGCTCGCGGCGGCGCACGAAGTCGTGCACGCTCTTGATCACCCGGCCGGCGCGCTCGGCCTGCTGGGCGATGCGCTGCAGCGCATCGTGCAGCATGGCTGGCGTGGTCTCGTCGGGCTGCGCCATCAGGTTCAGCGAGCCGGTGGCATAGCTGGCGATGGCGGCCAGCGGCTGGTTCAGCTCGTGGCTCAGCAGCGAGGCCATCTCGCCGATGGTGGCCAGCCGGGCGGTGGCCTGCAGCCGCTCCTGCTGCTGGCGCGACAGCTCCTCGGCGCGGCGCTGGGCGCTGATGTCGACCACCGCGCTCATCCAGCCGGTGTGCCGGCCCTGGCCGTCGACCAGCGGCGCCTCGTAGATCATCACCGGAAAGCGCTCGCCGTTGCGCCGCATGAACAGCGTCTCCACGCCCTCGCGCGAGGCGCTGGGCGCCGCCTGCCGCTGCGTCTGGCGCTGTTCATAGACGGGCACCAGCTCGGGCGGCCAGTACGGCGGCTGCGGTGCCTCGCGCAGCGCCTCGGCGCTGAAGCCGACCATCGTGCAGAAGGCCGGGTTCACGTAGGTGATGCGGCCCTGCAGGTCGCGGGCGCGCAGGCCGGTGATCAGCGAATCCTCCATCGCCTTGCGGAAGGCCAGCGCCTCGGCCAGCGCGCTTTCGGCGCGGGCGCGGCGGCCGGCGTCGCGGGCCAGCAGCAGCAGCAGCGCGAACAGCGCCAGCGACAGCCCCAGCACCAGCGCCGTGGCCAGGTTGGGGATCAGGCTGGGCGGCCCGGCCTGGCTGTCCAGCCGCAGCCGCAGCGTGCTGCCGGGCAAGTCGACCAGGCTGTCGGCGCGGTACACCCCGGTGCCGCGTGACGGTCCGGCGCGCGCCAGCCGAGCACCATCGCCTTCGACGAAGGACAGTTCGTGATGCCGCGCCTGATCGACCGGCAGCGCGTCGGTCAGCAGCGCCGGCAGCGAGAAAGTGGCGATCAGGTACCCATCGTCGCGGCCGCCGGACTGCACCGGCAGGCACAGGTCCATCACCTCGAGGCCGGTGGCGTCGCGCCGCGGCACGAAATAGCTGCTGGAGAAGGTAGGGCTCGACTGGCGCAATGCAGCCCTGCAGGCCGATGCCGCATCGAAATCGATGTCGGCGCGGCCGATCTGGCTGAACAGCGGCGGGCCATGCGGGGAATCGACGGCGTCGGCCAGTTGCCAGTCTGCACGGCGGCGTTCGATGCGCAGCATGTGGCCGTCGCGGCGCAGCAGTGCCGCAGCGTCTTCGCGCCAACGCTCGGAAGGCGCGTCCGGCAATGCCAGCGCCTGCAGGCTCTGCTGCGCACCGAGCAGGCCGGCCCGCACCTGCCCGGCCGCCTCGGCGGCCAGCCGCTCGACCTGCTCCTGCGCGCGGCCGGCCTCGTGGCGCAGCGTCAGGATTAGCAGCAGCGTCATCGCCACCAGCAGCAGTGCGGCCATCGCGCCCCACGAAGCCAGCCGACGCCAGCGGCGCCGGCGCTCGCGGGCCACGGCGGACGGGTCGGCGGTGGCAGCGTTCAAGGTGGGGTGCGGCAGGCGACAGCGGGCGCAGTATGGCGCCGCGGCGGGCCTGCACCGCTACGCAGTTTCGCGCATGGTCTCCGGCGGCGCAGGGCGCACACTCGGGCTTTCGCGCGACCGACGGGCGGGACCCTGCGCACCTAGAATGCGCCCCCGCGCCGGACGCCCCACTTCGGAGACATCACCGTGCCCACGAGCAAGAACAAGGCCGCCGAGCTGCGCCAGGCTGCGCTGGAGTATCACGAGTTCCCGCAGCCCGGCAAGCTGGCCATCATGCCGACCAAGCAGATGGTCAACCAGCACGACCTGGCGCTGGCCTATTCGCCCGGTGTGGCCGCGGCTTGCGAGGAAATCGCCGCCGACCCGGCCACCGCCTTCCGCTACACCACGCGTGGCAACCTGGTCGGGGTGATCACCAACGGCACCGCGGTGCTGGGCCTGGGCGACATCGGTCCGCTGGCGGCCAAGCCGGTGATGGAAGGCAAGGCGGTGCTGTTCAAGAAGTTCGCCGGCATCGACGTGTTCGACATCGAGGTCAACGAAAAGAACGTCGACAAGCTGGTGGAGGTGATTGCCGCGCTGGAGCCCACCTTTGGCGGCATCAACCTCGAGGACATCAAGGCGCCGGACTGCTTCGTCGTCGAGCGCAAGCTGCGCGAGCGGCTGAAGATCCCGGTGTTCCACGACGATCAGCACGGCACGGCCATCGTCGTCGGCGCTGCGATGCTGAACGCGCTGAAGGTGGTGGGCAAGCAGATCGGCGAGGTCAAGCTGGTGGTCAGCGGCGCCGGCGCCGCGGCGCTGGCCTGCCTGAGCCTGCTGCTGAAGCTGGGCCTGAAGCGCGAGCACATCTGGGTGACCGACCTGGCCGGCGTGGTCTGGCAGGGCCGCACCGAGCTGATGGACGAGGACAAGGCGCAGTTCGCGCAGCCGACCTCGCTGCGCACGCTGGCCGAGGTGATCCCCGGCGCCGACGTGTTCCTGGGCCTGTCGGCCGGCGGCGTGCTGAAGCCCGACATGGTGCGGGCCATGGCCGCGCGGCCGGTGATCTTCGCGCTGGCCAATCCGACGCCGGAGATCCTGCCCGACGAGGTGCGCGCGGTGCGCGACGACGCGGTCATCGCCACCGGGCGCAGCGACTATCCGAATCAGGTGAACAACGTGCTGTGCTTCCCGTACATCTTCCGCGGGGCGCTGGACAGCGGGGCGACGACGATCACCGACGAGATGGAGATTGCCGCGGTGCATGCCATCGCCGAGTTGGCCCAGGCCGAGCAGAGCGAGGTGGTGGCGGCGGCCTATGCCGGCGAGACGCTGGCCTTCGGGCCGGAATACCTGATCCCGAAGCCTTTCGATCCGCGGTTGATGATCAAGATCGCGCCGGCGGTGGCGCGGGCGGCCGCCGAATCCGGCGTGGCCAGCCGGCCGGTGACCGACTGGGAGGCCTATGTCGAGAAGCTGCAGAGCTTCGTCTATGCCTCGGGCAACACGATGCGGCCGATCTTCATGCTGGCCAAGCGGGCCAAGGCCAAGCGGGTGGCCTATGCCGAGGGCGAGGAGGAGCGCGTGCTGCGCGCCACGCAGATCGTCGTCGACGAGAACCTGGCCCGGCCCACGCTGATCGGCCGCCCGGCGGTGATCGCCGCGCGCATCGAGAAGTTCGGCCTGCGTCTGAAGCAGGGCGTCGACTACGACGTGGTCAACGTCGAGCAGGACGACCGCTACCGCGACTTCTTCATGACCTACCACCGCATGACCGAGCGCAAGGGCGTCACGGTGCAGGTGGCCAAGATCGAGATGCGGCGCCGGCTGACGCTGATCGGATCGATGCTGCTGGAAAAGGGCTATGTCGACGGCATGCTCTGCGGCACCTGGGGCACCACCGCGGCCCACCTGCATTACATCGACCAGGTGATCGGGCGGCGTGTCGGCGGCAGTCCCAGCACCGCGCAGGATGTGCGTGTCTATGCCTGCATGAACGGGTTGATGCTGCCGAACCGGCAGGTGTTCCTGGTGGACACCCATGTCAACGCCGACCCCACGGCCGAGGAACTGAGCGAGATCACGGTCATGGCCGCCGAGGAGATGCTGCGCTTCGGCATCACGCCCAAGGCGGCGCTGCTGTCGCACAGCAACTTCGGCAGCAGCGACCACCCCAGCGCCGCCAAGATGCGTCGCACGCTGGCGCTGCTGCGCGAGCAGGCGCCCTGGCTGGAGGTGGACGGCGAAATGCACGGCGACGTGGCGCTGGACGAGGAGGCCCGCCGCAAGCTGATGCCGCGCACCACGCTCAGCGGCGACGCCAACCTTCTGGTGCTGCCGAACATCGACGCCGCCAACATTGCCTACAACCTGCTGAAGACGGCCGCCGGCGGCGGCATCGCGATCGGGCCGGTGCTGCTGGGCGCGGCCAAGCCGGTGCACGTGCTGACACCCTCGGCCACCGTGCGGCGCATCGTCAACATGACCGCGCTGACCGTCGCCGACGCCAACGCAGCCCGCTGAGCGCACCGCCGCCAACGGCGGTCTGTGTCCACATCAGAATGTGTGCACATACTGACTTTACATTCTGTATGCCCCATTCTGAGGCTGATACTTGAGCTTTCGGGCGCTTTCCGGTAGCATTCCAGCTTCATTGTTCAGGGTTATCCCGTGCTTTCGAGGGGTTTGCCACCGCCAGGGCATCCAATTGGAAAGTTGGCGCTTGCAATCGCGACAGCAGGGGTTCTGACCTTCGGCGGTGATGCCTTCGGGCGCAGCCCGGCCAGCCCGGCCGAGTTGCCAACGGTGTCCTTGTCGGCCCTGCCGGCCGAGGCCCGCAAGACCGAAGCGCTGATTCGCCAGGGTGGCCCGTTTCCCTATGCCAAGGACGGCAGTGTGTTCGGTAACCGCGAGAAGCTCCTGCCGGCCCATTCCAGGGGTTTCTACCGGGAATACACCGTCAAGACGCCCGGCGCGTCGAACCGCGGTGCCCGGCGCATCGTCTGCGGGGGCAGTCAACCGACGAAGCCCGAGGCCTGTTATTACACCGGCGACCACTATGCGAGCTTTGCCCGCATCGTGCATTGACGCCCGGTTCGAGGTTGTTGTGTTTGAAGGAGGCAGGTGACCATGCTGTTGCAAACAGTCCGTCCCAACATCGTGCAGGCCATCCGGGCCTACAGGGTGGATGATCTGATGCGCGCCGCCGAAGGCGTGGGTCAGCATTTCCTGTATGCCAACCTGGCTGCGGCCCAGACCAAGCAGGACGTGCTGGACCGGATCGCGGAATCCTTTCTGTTCCCGGCCCATTTCGGCAAGAACCTCGACGCGTTGTACGACTGCATGACCGACCTGGTGCACAAGGCTGGGGCGCAACCGGGCTTCGTGGTCGTGCTCGAGCAGCTGCCGGACAACCCGCGCTTCGATCGCGAGGCCCGCGAGCAGCTGCTCGATGTGTTCCGCGATGCCGCCGACTTCTGGGGAGAACGACGAATACCATTCAGGTGTTTCTATTCTTTTCAGTAGCCCGTTCCCTGGAAATCGGGTCAGGGGAACGGGCGGAGATGACCCAGGTGGTGGCCGACAAGCCGGCGCCCAAGGTGGCAGTACCGAAGAACGGGACCAACCCCAACTTCGGCATGAACATGCCGCTGATGAGCAGTGCCTTCGACACTGCGATGTGGCTGACGGCGGCCTGAAACCGCCGCCCAGCCCGGCAAACGGCCCTGCGGGGCCGTTTTCTTTTGCGGCGTGCTTCAGCCGGCCGCCAGCTGGCGGGCCAGCGCCACGTACTGCGCCACCGGCACCTCCTCGGCGCGGCGCTGCACGTCGAACTCGCCGGCATAACCACGCGCCTCCAGCCAGCGGCCCAGCGTGTGGCGCAGCAGCTTGCGGCGCTGCGAGAAGGCCACCGTGACCAGTTCGCCCAGCAGCGCCGGCGGCGTGCTCTCGGCGTCGGGCAGCGGCAGCATGCAGACCACCGCCGAATCCACCTGCGGCGGCGGGTCGAAGGCCAGCGGCGGCACGTCGAGCACGTGCTCGATGCGGTAGCGCCACTGCAGCATCACCGACAGCCGGCCGTAGTCGCGCCCGCCCGGCTCGGCCGCCATCCGAAGCGCCACTTCGCGCTGCAGCATCACATGCTGGTCCTGCACCCGTGCTGCCGCCTCCAGCAGATGGAACAGGATCGGCGTGGAGATGTTGTACGGCAGGTTGCCGACGATGCGCAGCGGTTGCCCCAGGCGGTCCGCCAGCGCCACGAAATCCACGGCCAGCACGTCGCTCTCGATGACGCTCAGGCCGGCGCCGTGCCCGCGCAGCCGCGCGGCCAGGTCGCGGTCCAGCTCGATCACCGTCAGCGCACCGCAGCGCTCCAGCAGCGGCCAGGTCAGCGCGCCCAGACCGGGGCCGATTTCCACCAGGGCCTGACCCGGCCGCGGGTCGATGGCATCGACGATGGCATCGATGACCCGGCCGTCGCTGAGGAAATGCTGGCCGAAGCGCTTGCGCGGCAGGTGCTTCATTGGCCGCTCGCGGGGCTCAAGGCGGGTCGCGCAACTCGACGTAGGCGCGAGCCCGTAGGTCCTTTACCCATTCGAGGTAGGCCTCCTCGAACTTCTGCTCGCGCAGCGCCATGCGCGCCTGCTCCCGCACCTGCTTGGCGTCCAGCGTGGTCTCGCGGCGGTCCACCACCTCGATCAGGTGCACGCCGAAGCGCGACACCACCGGCGGCGAGATGCCGCCGACCGTCAGCCGGTTCATCGCTTCCTCGAACTCAGGCACGAAGGCGCCAGGGTTGACCCAGCCCAGGTCGCCGCCCTGGGCCGCCGACGGATCCTCCGAGAACTGCCGCGCCAGCGCCTCGAAGCTGGCGCTGCCGCGCTCGATCTGCGTGCGCATGTCGGCCAGCCGCTGCTTGGCCACGGCCTCGCTGAGCTGCGGCGACGGCCGCAGCAGGATGTGGCGGGGCCGCGTCTGCGTGACACGCACGCCAGTCGTCTCCTTGCGCTCGATGAGCTTCAGCACATGGAAGCCCGCGCCTGAGCGCAGCAGCGTGGGTGACACCTCGCCGGGGCTCAGGTTGCGCACCTGTTCCACGAACAGGTCAGGCAGCCGGGCGGCCGGGCGCAGGCCGAGCTCACCACCGCGGGCGCGATTGGCGTCCTCCGACACCTCGCGCGCGACCACCGCGAAATCCTCGCCGCCGCGCACCCGCTGCAGTGCCGCTTCGGCCCGCGCCTGGCGTTGCGCCACCACGTCCGGCGCCGCCCCTTCGGGCACCGGCACCAGGATCTGCGCAATGTTCAGCTCGCTGTCGCGGCCGGCCACCGCATTGCGTTCGGCCAGGAAGTTGTCGATCTCGATGTCCTGCACGCGGGTGCGCATGCCGACTTCGCGTTCGCGCACGCGCTCCAGCAGGATCTGGTCGCGCAGGCTGGCGCGGAATCGTCCCATGTCCATGCCGTCGGCGCGCAGCCGCTCGCGCAGCTGGTCCATCGTCATGCGGTTCTGCGCGGCCACGCTCTGCACGGCGCGCTCGACCTCGGCATCGTCAACGCGGATGCCGCTGTCGCGCGCATAGGTCAGCAGCACCCGCTCTTCGATCAACGAATCCAGTGCCTGCTGACGCAGTGCGTCGGTCACCGGCGGTAGCTGCCCGCCACGTCCGCCCATGGCAGCCCGCATGCGCGCCATGCGCTGCTCCAGCTCGGCCGCGGTGACCAGCTCGCTGTTGACCACGGCGACGATGTAGTCGCCGCTGTAAGAGGGTGCGCGGATCACCACCTGCGGCGTCGGGCTGGCGGCGCTGCGCATTTGCAGCTGCGCCTGGGCAGGCGGCAGGCACAGCCCGACGGCAATGGCCAGGCCCGGCCAACGGAGTCTGCGGAGCGGATCAGTCATAGTAGGCCGAGGCCGGGGACGCTGTGCTCTTGTCGCGCAGCAGTTGGTAACCGGGAATATTCTCCCTCAGGATGCCGATGGCATTGGAGCCCAGCCGCGACAGGCCGACCAGCTCCAGCTGCAGCAGCACCTGGGTCGAGGCCTCGCTGACACCAGTGGACCATCGGCTGACGGCCATGCGCGCGATCCAGCAGCCCGCGTCGTACTCCAGCCCGATCACCGAGTCGGTGAAGCGGTCGTCGCTGGTGCTGTAGATCAACCGGCCCACGGTGTACCAGGCGCCGCCGCAGCTGCGTGCGCTGCCGTCCCATTCGCGGCGCTGCGGCGCACCTCCTGGCTGGTACAGCGGCCACTGCCACGAGGCTTCCCACTGCGAACTGATGTCACGCGCATAGCGATAGGTCAGGTTCAGCGTGCGGAAGGGGCCGGGCGCGTACTGCATGCCCAGGATCGTGCGCACCACGCGGTCCGAGGCCGGGCTGTAGCGCAGATAGCCTTCCAGGCTGAAAGGCTCCAGCACCCGTGTCGAGCCGCGCAGCAGCACGTCCGAGTAGCCGCGGTTCTCGGGGATGCCGGTTTCGGTGATGGCCTGCTCGTTGAACAGGTAGCGCTGCACGATGCCCAGCTGCAGCAGCTCCACCCCGCTGGTGGCGTCGAGCATGCGCGTCGTCACGCCGGCCGTCAGTGCGTTGGTGTCGGACACGCGGTCGATGCCGGAGAACACGTTCTCGGAGAAGATCGAGGCGAAGCTGTAGTCCTTCACCGCCGAATCGAAGTTCGGGTAGTTCGACTGATCCACGAAGGGCGTGTTCACGTACAGCAGCCGGGGCTCCAGCGTTTGCCGCAGGTTGCGGCCCAGCCATTGCGTGGAGCGCTCGAACTCGGCACCGCCGCCCAGGCTGAAGGTGGGGATCACCCGGCCGGCGCTGCTGCGGCCGTCGGGCATCGGCTCTTCGGTGTAGTAGCTGGCGGCGTTGAACAGCAGGCTGGGCGTGATCCACCAGCCGGGCTCGCGCCAGGGCCGGCTCACCCAGCCCTGCATGTGCAGCCGCGAGCCATTGGAGGGCGTGGCCCCCACCGGATAGCCGGGGTTCTGCGGCAGCATGAAGTGGTTGGCCTCGGTTTCCAGCGCGAACTGCGCACCGCCGGCCAGGTTACCGCTGCCGCGTGCGCCGAACTGCGCGGCGCGGTCGAAGGGCGCCTCCATCGTGTTGGGGTCTTGCAGCACCTGCCAGCGCTGGGTGCGCGCATACAGCTCCATGCCCAGGGCCGGGCTGCCGAAATCGCGCTCCACCAGGGCGGTCAGCGGCAGCAGCCGCGGCGTCAGCGCCAGGTGGCGGCGCGGGAAGTCGGTCCACCAGGCATCGTCGGACACACGCTCCACGTTGGCGCCGTAGCGGATGTCCTTGCCGACCTTGCCCTCATGCTCGAAGGTGAACCAGTAGCGGGTCTCCTTGGCCACCTGGTCGTAAGGCAGCAGGTTCAGGTCGACCTGACCCTGGTAGTCGGGCTCCAGGTAGCGGAACTCGCCCGTGATCGCGAAGCCGCGCCGGGTGGAGATGCCCGGCGTCAGCGTGGCATCGCGGTTGGGGGCGATGTTCCAGTAGTACGGCACGGCCACTTCCATGCCGCTGCCGGTGGTGAAGTCCAGGTTCGGCGGCAGCCAGCCGGACTTGCGCTGCTCGCTGAGCGGGAAGCTCAGGCTCGGCAGCGACAGGATCGGCACCCCCAGGAAGCGCAGCGTCGCGTCCTCGGCCACGCCGACGCCGGCGTCCAGGTCCAGGTCCAGCTTGCGGGCGCTCAGCACCCAGTCGGGCTGCTCGGCGCCGTCGCGCCGGCAGCTGGTGTAGTTGCCCTCGATCACCCGGGCTTGGGCCGGGCCGAGGATGTCGACGCGTTCGGCGCGGCCGCCCGCACCGGTGATGGCCAGCTGGTACTCCGGCTCGCGCACGAAGCCCTCCATGCGCTGCAGCTTCAGCTGCATCTCGGGGCCGCTGAAGGAAGAGCCCTGGAAGGTGATGCGCACCTTGCCTTGGGCCACGGCCAGGTCCTCGGCCATGTCGTAGCGCAGCTGATCGGCGCGCAGCACCACGCCGGCATGGCGCAGTTCCACCCGGCCATCGGCCTGCAGCTGGGTCTGCGGCTGGCCGCTGACCTGATCGGCCCGCAGGAACAGCGGCGCCTGTCGCCGCGCCGCCTCATCGCTGGCGGCGGGCTGCAAACGCGGGCTGGCCTGCAGTGGCGTGGCCGGCGCTGTCGGCGCTGTCGGCGCTGTCGGCGCGGCGGGCTGGGCCTGCACAGCGGCTGCAGGCAGCAGCCCTGCGGCCACAAAGGGCAGCAGGGAGCGCAGCGGGGCGAAAACGGTGGACGCGAGGGCAGGCACTGAATGCGTCGCTCGTGCAACCGCGGGCGCAACGCGCGCCGGCGCTGCGTGGAACGGCCGATTTGTAGAATTCATTATCCAATGAGCGCGCATTCGCAGCGCCGGCCTCCGATGACCCACACCACCGAGGCGCCGCGTGCGCCGATCCCCTGGCCCGACGCCGCGCGCCGCAGCGCTTTCGAGCAGTGGCTTGCAGCCATCGCGCCGCGCCACGGGCTGCAGCCGCAATCGCTGCAGCCGGCCTCGGCCGATGCCAGCTTCCGCCGCTATTTCCGCATCGCTGGCGCGCAGGGCAACCGCATCATCATGGACGCCCCGCCGCCGCAGGAAGACGTGCGGCCCTTCGTGCAGGTGGCCGGCTACATTGGCGCGGCCGGGCTGCACGGCCCGCAGGTGCTGGAATGCGATGCCGCGCAGGGCTTCCTGCTGCTCAGCGACCTGGGCAGCGACCTGTACCTGGCGGCGCTGCAGCAGGCCGATGCGGCGCATGCCGACCGGATGATGCGCGACGCCATCGCCGCACTGGTGCAGTGGCAACTGAAGGTGCCGGCCGAGCACCTGCCACCCTACGACGAGGCGTTGTTGGCGCGCGAGCTGGCGCTGTTCCCCGACTGGTGCGTGCAGCGCGAGTACGGCCTGAAGTGGGGCGACGCCGAGCAGGCGCGCTGGCAGAAGATCTGCCGGCTGCTGATCGACAGCGCGCTCGCGCAGCCGACGGTGGCGGTGCACCGCGACTGGATGCCGCGCAACCTGATGGTGGCCACGCCCAACCCCGGCATCCTCGACTTCCAGGATGCCGTGCGCGGGCCGGTCAGCTACGACGTGGCCTCGCTGCTGCGCGATGCCTTCATCAGCTGGGACGAAGAGCGCGAGATCGACTGGGCGGTGCGCTATTGGAGCGAGGCCAAGCGCGCCGGCGTGCCGCTGGGCGAGGACCTGTCGGCCGACTTCGGCGAGTTCTGGCGCGCGCTGGAATGGATGGGCCTGCAGCGCCACCTGAAGGTGCTGGGCATCTTCTGCCGGCTGAAGCACCGCGACGGCAAGCCAGCCTACTCGGCTGACCTGCCGCGCTTCTTTGCCTATGCCACCCGGGTGGCGACGCGCTACGCGCCGCTGAAGCCGCTGCTGGCGTTGCTGGAGCCGATGAGCGGCATGAAGCCGGTCACCGCCTACGCGTTGCGCTGAGTACGTCGGCCACGCACCGCGAAGCCCAGCAACCCCAGGCCTGCCAGCATCAGGCCATAGGTGGCCGGTTCAGGCACGGCCGCGACCTGCAGGCTCAGGTCGAAGGAGCTGGACCCGCCCATGAACGAGTAGGCGGAGCATTGCTCGACCTCGCATTGCGGCTGGACCAGCGCCACGACGCTCAGGTGATAGCTGCCCGGCGCCAGGACGCCACTGCGCGAGATGGTCTTCAGCTCGGCCCAGCTGCCTTGCTCCGGATCCCAGCCGCCCATGTTCTTGAACGCGAACGACACCGGCCCGGCCAGGCTCGCTGCGCCCAGTCCCAGTCCGCCGTCCATCCTTGAGCCCAGCGTCCCCTTCAACACAAAGCTGTGCGGGCTCGTCAGGTCGAACCAGATGTCCAGCGAACTCTTCGCATAGGCCCAGTCGGCGTCGACGACGCTGAAGCCGATGCCGGCCTCACCCTGGCCGGTGATCACTCCGCCGGCGACATCGATGTTCGATTTCTGCGATGCCCAGGCCGGTTCGCTGGTCGTGAAGTCAGGGTACCCGGGGTAGGGGTGCGTGCCGCCCACCCAAGCCTCGACCTCGTCCTGGAACTTGCCCGTAAAGAGGAACACGCTGTCGTCGCCGACGGTGGCGCCGTGTTCGCGGTCCCCCACCACCACGGCGCGCTGCGCGACGACATTGGTGGGCGCCGCCACGGTGGGCATGGAAACGGCAAGGCCGGCGACCAGCAACGCGCTCGCCCAAGCTGAACTGCAGCAGGTACGGACGAATGGGGCAACCATCGGGGCTTTCTCCTCGCGAAGGTGGGCAATCCCACCGATCAGAGGAATGCTAGGCCGCCGAGATGCTGTTGCCCATTGAGCCAACTCAACAAGGGTGCGCGAGCGTTGCCAGACCGTCCGCAACCGCTCGGCAAGGTGCCCTCGACCGCGATGGCAGGGCCCCCACGGGGAGCCCCGCGCACTCGCCGCCCTCAGGGGCAGGCCGCCACCACCTGCGCCACCGCGGCGGTGAGCCGCTTGCCGTAGCCCACGTGCAGGAACTCGTTCGGGCCGTGGGCGTTGCTCTTCGGGCCGAGCACGCCGCAGACCATCATCTGCGCGGCCGGGAAGCCCTGCTGCAGCATGCTCATCAGGGGGATCGTGCCGCCCTGGCCGATGTAGCCGAGCGGCGCGCCGTAGTGCGCCTGCGAGGCCTCGTTCAGCGCCCGCTCCAGCCACGGCGCCAGGGTCGGCGCGTTCCAGCCGGTGGCGCTGCCGTCGGCGTGGAAGGTGACCTTGGCGTTGTAGGGCGCGTTGTCCTCCAGCAGAGCCTTCAGCCGCTGCGTGGCCGCCGCGCCGTCCACCAGCGGCGGCAGCCGCAGGCTCAGCTTGAAGGCGGTGCAGGGCCGCAGCACGTTGCCGGCATTGGCCAGCGCCGGGAAGCCGTCGGCGCCGGTGACGCTGAGCGTCGGCCGCCAGGTGCGGTTCAGCAGCACCTGCACCGGGTCGGTGGTCATCGGCAGCACCGGGCCGCCGTCGGCGCCGCAGGCCCAGGGGAAGCGCTTGTAGACCTCGTCCTTCAGGATCGCCGCCGCCGCCTTGGCCTGCTCGATGCGCTGCACCGGGATCTCGCAGTGGAAGTCGCGCGGCAGCAGCTCGCCGTTGGCCGAATCCTCCAGCCGGTCGAGCACGTGGCGCAGGATGCGGAAGCTCGACGGCACCACGCCGCTGGCATCGCCCGAATGGATGCCCTCGTCCAGCACCTCGACCTTCAGCACGCCGCTGGCCATGCCGCGCAGGCTGGTGGTCAGCCACAGCTGGTCGTAGCTGCCGGCGCCGCTGTCCAGGCACACCACCAGGCCCACGTCGCCCAGCCGCGGGCGCAGCAGGTCCAGGTACATCGGCAGGTCCGGCGAGCCGCTTTCCTCGCAGGCCTCGATCAGGCCCACGCAGCGCGGCCGGGCGATGCCCTGCGCGTCCAGCGCCTCGATGGCGCTGATCGCGGCATAGACCGCATAGCCGTCGTCGGCGCCGCCGCGGCCGTAGAGCTTGCCGTTCTCCAGCTTGGGCGTCCACGGGCCCAGGTCGTTGCGCCAGCCGTTGAACTCGGGCTGCTTGTCCAGGTGGCCGTAGAACACCACGGTGTGCGTGCTGTCCGGCCGGGTGGCCGGCACGTCGAAGAAGATCAGCGGCGTGCGGCCTTCCAGGCGCAGCACTTCCAGCTTCAGGCCCGCCACCTTGCGCGATTCGACCCAGGCCGCGGCATCGCGCACCACCTTGTCCAGCAGGCCGTGCGCCTGCCAGTCGGCGTCGAACATCGGGCTCTTGGCCGGCACCGCGATGTAGTCGGTCAGCGCCGGCAGGATGCGCTGATCCCAGGCCTGGTCGGCAAAGGCGGCCAGCGCGGTGGCCTCGTCGGCGGGCAGCGGCAGGTTCGGGTCGCGGGCGTTCATCGGCATCCTCCGGCGGCAAAGCGTGGTCGCAGTCTAGCCGCGCGGCGCAGCGGCGGCAAAATGTTCTATTGACAGGACATTAGGACTGGCCGTACCGTCGCCGCCGTGAACCGCGCCCTGCCGCTGCCCAAGTACCACCAGATCTACCTGCTGCTGCGCGAGCAGCTGGCCGATGGCAGCCTGGGCGAAGCGCTGCCCGGCGAGGTGGCGCTGGCGGCGCGCTTCGGCGTGGCCCGCATCACCATCCGCAAGGCGCTGGAGCAGCTGGCCGCCGAAGGCTGGCTGCAGCGCACGCCCGGCCGCGGCACCGTGGTGCGCCGGCCGCCGGGCACGGTGCGCGGCGCCGCTGGCGCGGCGCCGCGGCCCCTGTCCGGGCTGTTGGAGAACATCGTCTCGCACGGCCTGACGACCCGGGTGCGCGTGATCGAATGCGGCCAGGTCGCCGCCACCGAGGCCGTCGCCCAGGTGCTGCAGCTGGCGCCCGGCGCGCCGGTGCACAAGGCGGTGCGCGTGCGTTCCACCCGCGAAGGCCCGCTGTCGCTGATCACCACCCACGTGCCGGCCGCGCTGGCCGCCGGCATCGACCGCCGCGCGCTGGCGCGCGAGCCGCTGCTGGTGCTGCTGGAACGCGCCGGCGTGCGCATCGGCCATGCGCAGCAGGCGATCTCGGCGCGGCTGGCCGACGACCGCAGCGCGACGGCACTGGACGTGGCCGTCGGCTCGGCGCTGCTGGCCGTCAACCGGCTGGTGCATGACGACGCCGGCCGGCCGGTGCAATGGCTGCAGGGCCTGTACCGCCCCGACCGCTACGAATACCGCATGGACCTGTCCCGCGTGGGCGACATCGACGCCCGCGTCTGGGTCGGCCACGAATCTCCCGCCCCCACCCCACCACGCATCGCACGAGGAGCCTTGTCATGAGCAACCGCCGCCAGTTTCTGTCGCAATCGGCCGCCACCGCCTCGGCGCTGGCCTTCCCGATGATCGCCACCGCGCAAGGATCGCCCGTCAAGATCGGCGTGCTGCATCCGGTGACCGGCGCGCTGGCCTTCTCCGGCCAGCAGTGCCGCGAAGGCGCGCTGATGGCCATCGACGACCTCAACAAGGCCGGCGGCCTGAAGGGCCTGCGCGGCGCCAGGATCGAGCCGGTGCTGGGCGACGCGCAATCGCAGCCGCAGGTCGGCGCGGCCGAAGTCGAGAAGATGAACGAGGCCGGCGTGTCGTCGATCGTCGGTGCCTTTGCGTCGGCCATCTGCCTGGCCACCACGCAGGCCGCGGCCAAGCACAACCTGCCGCACGTGGTGGACGTGGGCGTGGCCGACCAGATCGTGCAGCGCGGGCTGAAGAACACCTTCCGCTTCGGTCCCGGCTACGGCAAGTGCGCCGAGGTGGCGGTGGCCAACCTGTTCGTGCTGAATCGCACGGCGGGCAACCCGGCCAAGACGGTGATGATCATCCACGAGGAGAGCCTGTTCGGCACCGGCACCGCCAACCTGCTGGCGCGCGAGCTGCCCGGCTACGGCTTCGAGGTCAAGGAGGTGATCAAGCACGCCAACCCGACGCGCGACTTCAACAACATCGTGCTGCGCATGAAGGCGCTGAACCCGGACATCGTGGTGCCGGCCAACTACTACAACGAATACGCGCTGCTGCTGCGCACGATGCAGCAGCAGAAGGTGCAGCCGAAGGCGGTGTACTCGGTGCTGGGCGGCGCGGCCTCGAGCTTCAAGTTCCTGAAGGAGTTCCCGGACGCAGCCAACGGCATCATCGACTGCAACCACTGGTACAACCCGAAGGACAAGCGCGCGCTCGACCTGCGCAAGCGCGTCGAGGCCAAGGGCCTGTTCTTCACCTACGAGATCTTCAACACCTACACGGCCACGATGTACCTGGCCGACGCCATCAACCGCGCTGGCAGCGCCGACCGCGCGGCCATCACCGCCGCGCTGGCCAATTCCACCTTCTCCGACCACTTCATGCCCTATGGCCCGACCAAGATGGTCGACGGCCAGAACACCGGCGCGCAGCCGCTGATGACGCAGGTGCTGGGTGGCGACATCAAGGTGATCATCCCGCGCGACTATCGCCAGGCCGAGCCGGTGTTCCCGATGAAGGCTTGAGGCCGCGGACCTGCCGATGTTCGACCTCGGCATCCTCTACCCCGCCGTGCTCAACGGCCTGACCACCGGCGCCGTGTACGCGCTGGTGGCGCTGGGGCTGACGCTGATCTACGGCGTGCTGCACATCATCAACTTCGCGCATGGCGCGGCGCTGATGGTGGCGCTGTACGCGGTGTACCTGCTGCACCAGCGCCTGGGCTGGGACCCGTATGCGGTGCTGCCGCTGGTGGTGGCCGGCATGTTCGCGCTGGGCTATGCGCTGCAGCGCGGCATCATCAACCGCGCCAGCCACGGCAAGGACGAGAACATCCTGCTGGTCACGCTGGGCCTGTCGATCGTCATGGAGAACCTGGCGCTGCTGGTCTTCAAGTCCGACACGCGCACCATCGACACTGCCTACACGCTGAGCACGGTGTCGCTGCCTGGGCCCTTTGGCGCCGAGGCGATGATCGCGTTGCCCAAGCTGGTGGCCTTCGGCGGCGCGCTGGCCACCGCCGGCGCGCTGCTGCTGCTGATGCGCGGCACGGATCTGGGCCGCGCCATCCGCGCGGTGGCCAAGGAGAAGCAGGGCGCGCGGCTGATGGGCATCGACGTCGAGCATGTCTATGCCGTCAGCTATGGCATCGGCCTGGCCTGCCTGGGCGCGGCGGCCTGCTTCCTGCTGCCGGCCTACTACGTGAACCCGCAGGTCGGCTCGGGCTTCGTGCTGGTGGCCTTCACCATCGTCGTGCTCGGTGGCATGGGCAGCTTCGGCGGCGCGCTGCTGGGCGGCCTGCTGATCGGCGTGGTCGAGTCGCTGGGCGGCCTGTGGTTCGGCGATTCGCTGGGGCAGGTGGGCATCTACCTGATCTTCATCGCCGTGCTGCTGGTGCGGCCGCAGGGCCTGTTCGGCGAAAGGGCGTGACATGGACCACCCCCTACGGCCTTCGGCCGCCCCCTCGAGGGGGCACCGTCAGCGGACCGGCGGAGCCGGATCCGCGACGGTCGCTTGGCTTGGCCATGTCATGGGCTGCACGGTGGCGCCTCGGCTCGGTGGGTGGTTGCCATGAAAGATCTCACGGCCATCGCCGTCTTCGTTGCCGTGGTGGCCGCGCTGCTGGCCACCGCCGGCTCCGGCGTCATGCTGAACTTCGTCACCATGGCGCTGTACGCCACGCTGCTGGCGCAGGCCTGGAACCTGCTGGGCGGCTACGGCGGGCAGTTCTCCTTCGGCCATGCGCTGTTCTTCGGCACGGGCGCCTATGCACAGGCGGTGCTGCAGCTGCAGGGCGGGCTGGCGGCCTGGGTGGCGCTGCCGCTGGCGGTGGCCACCGCCGCGCTGGTCGCGGTAGTGGTCGGTGCCCTGGCCTTCCGCTACGGGCTGAAGGGCTCGTACTTCGCGCTGGTGACGCTGGCCTTCGCCGAGGTGTTCCGCATCGTCGCGCTGCAGCTGCCCTTCACCGGCGCCGGCGTGGGCCTGATGCTGCCGCTGAGCGAATCGCTGGCGGCGCTGCAGTTCGCCACGCCGCGCGGCTATGGCTTCCTGGTGCTGGCGCTGGTGACGCTGGCGCTGCTGGCCACCGCCTGGCTGCGCCACTCGCGCTTCGGCGCGCGACTGCAGGCGGTGCGCGACAACGAGGACGCCGCGCGCGCGCTGGGCATCGACCCCTTCGCCACCAAGCTGGCGGCCTGCGTGCTGTCGGGCGCCTTCATGGGCGCGGCCGGCGCCTTCTACCTGCAGATGTTCCACTACATCGACCCCGGCATCGCCTACGGGCCCACCACCTCGGTGGAGGCGCTGCTCGGCGCCATCGTCGGTGGCATGGGCACGCTGTGGGGCCCCGTGCTGGGCGCGCTGGCGCTGCACGTGCTGTCGGACGCCACGCGCAACCTGTTCGGCGACCTGCCCGGGCTGAACATGGTGATCTACGGCGTGGTGCTGGTGCTGATTGTCACCTTCGTGCCGCGCGGCATCGCCGGCATCGGGCTGTCGGTGCGGCGGTTGTGGCGGGGGCGCGATGACTGAACCCTTGCTCGATGTACGCGGCGTGGCCATCGCCTTCGGTGGCTTGCGTGCGGTGGACGACGTCAGCCTGGCCGTGCCCGCCGGCAGCCTGAGCGCACTGATCGGCCCCAACGGCGCCGGCAAGACGACGCTCTTTGCCATCGCCTCGGGCTTCCTGCGGCCCGACCGCGGCACGGTGCGCTTCGACGGCCGCGACATCACCGGCCGGCCGCCGCACCTGAACGCGCGCGCCGGGCTGACGCGCACCTTCCAGATCGTGCAGCCCTTTGCCGGGCAGACGGTGCGCGACAACATCGCGGTCGGCGCACACCTGCACCTGGCCGGGCGCCGCGAGGCGCTGGCCGAGGCCGAGCGCGTGGCCGCGCGCGTGGGCCTGGCACCGCAACTGGACAAGCCCGCCGCCGACCTGACGGTGGCCGGCCGCAAGCGGCTGGAGCTGGCGCGCGCGCTGGCCACGCGACCGAAGCTGCTGCTGCTGGACGAGGTGTTGGCCGGCCTGAACCCGCAGGAGATCGCCGAGATGCTGCCGGTGGTGCGCGGCATCGTCGCCGGCGGCGTGACCGTGCTGATGATCGAGCACGTGATGCAGGCGGTGATGAACCTGGCCGAGCAGGTGTGGGTGCTGTCGCAGGGCCGGCTGATCGCGCAGGGCACGCCGGCGCAGGTGACGCGCGACCCGGCGGTGGTCGAGGCCTACCTGGGCCACGGCACCGCGGCGCGGCTGCTGGAGGCCGAGACGTGACCGCCTTGTTGTCCGTGGAGGGCCTGCGCAGCGGCTACGGCCGGGTGGAGGTGCTGCGCGGCGTGGACCTGCAGGTGCGCGCCGGCGAGACGGTGGCGCTGCTGGGCAGCAACGGTGCCGGCAAATCCACGCTGAACAACACCGTCAGCGCGCTGGTGCCGGCCTGGGCCGGGCGGGTGGTGTTCGACGGCGCCGACCTGACGCGCGCGCGCAGCCGCGAGGTGGTGCGCGCCGGGCTGATCCAGGTGCCCGAGGGGCGGCGCGTGTTCCCCAACCTGAGCGTGCGCGAGAACCTGGAGCTCGGCTCCTATGCCCGCGGCCGCGAGCGCCGCGGCGCCAACCTGGCGCGGGTGTTCGAGGTCTTCCCCAAGCTGCGCGACCGCGAGCGCCAGCGCGCCGGCACGCTCAGTGGTGGCGAGCAGCAGATGCTGGCCATCGGCCGCGGCCTGATGGCCGAGCCCAAGCTGCTGATCCTGGACGAGCCCTCGCTGGGCCTGTCGCCGCTGCTGGTGGAAGAGATGTTCGCGCTGATCGGCCGGCTGCGCGAGCAGGGCCTGTCGGTGCTGCTGGTGGAGCAGAACGTCGGTCAGTCGCTGTCCATCGCCGACCGCGCCTACGTGCTGGAGAACGGCGCCATCCGCTTCAGCGGCACGCCCGCCGAGCTGCTGGGCAGCCCCGAGCTGAAGCGCGCCTACCTGGGGGTATGACCATGGCTGCCATGCAACGCCCCCCGACCACGCTGGCGCAGAAGCTGGTGGCGCGCGCCGCCGGCCGCGAGCAGGTGACGCCCGGCGAGATCGTCAACTGCCGCGTCGACCTGGCGATGTTCCATGACTCCAGCGGCCCGCGCCGGCTGGCGCCGATGCTGGCCGAGCTGGGCGCGCCGATCTGGGACAAGCAGCGCGTGGTGCTGGTGATCGACCACTACGTGCCCGAGGCCGACGATGAGGCGCGCCGCATCGTGCGCATCGCGCGCGATTTCGCGCAGCGCGAGCAGCTGCCGCATGTCTACGACAGCCAGGGCATCTGCCACGTGGTGGTGCCGCAGCACGGCCACATCCGGCCGGGGCTGTTCTGCGTGGGTGGCGATTCGCATTCGCCCACCGGCGGTGCCTTCGGCGCGTACATGTTCGGCATCGGCGCCACCGAGATGCTGGGCGTGCTGGTCACCGGCGAGATCTGGCTGAAGGTGCCGCAGACCATCTTCCTGCGCTTCAGCGGGCGGCTGGCCGACGGCGTCAGCGCCAAGGACATGATGCTGCACCTGATCGGCCGGCTGGGGCTGAACGGCGGCCAGTACCAGGCGGTGGAGTACTGCGGCGAGGCGGTGGCCGCGCTGCCGATGGCCGAGCGCATGACCCTGTGCAACATGAGCGCCGAGCTCGGCGCGCAGGTGGGCCTGGTGGCGCCGGATGCGGTGACGCGCGACTGGCTGGCCGCACATGGCGCGCCCGGCGTGGATGTGGCGCCGTGGCGCAGCGACGAGGACGCACCCGGCCCGCGCCACCACTTCGACGCCTCGGTGCTGGCGCCGCAGGTGGCGCTGCCGCACAGCCCGTCCAACGTGCGCGCGGTGGACGACCTGGAGCCCACCTCCATCGACGTGGCCTACCTGGGCGCCTGCACCGGCGCCAAGCTGGACGACCTGCGCGCCGCGGCGCGCGTGCTGGCCGGCTACCGCATCGCGCCGGGCGTGCGCCTGCTGGTGGCACCGGCCAGCGTGGCCGACCGCGAGGCGGCCGAGCGCGACGGCGTGATCCAGCGCCTGCGCGAGGCCGGCGCCGAACTGCTGCCCAGCGCCTGCGGTGCCTGCGCGGGCTACGGCGGGGCCATCGGCGAGGGCCTGCGCGTCATCTCGTCCACCGCCCGCAACTTCCGCGGCCGCATGGGCTCGGCCTCGGCCGAGGTGTACCTGGGCTCGCCCTACACCGTGGCCGCATCGGCGCTGCGCGGGCGCATCAGTGATGCGCGGGAGGTGCTGGGGTGATGCAGCGGTGTGTCGTCGGGCGTTCGGACGCCCGCGCGAGTCGCGACAGGGGGCACCCGCCAGGGGCTCATGCTGGGTCGGTCGGCGCTGCGCGCCGACTGCGCTGCGCTGCTCGGCCCGGGCGAGCACGGCATAACTCACTGCGCGAGCTGCGCTCGCTCCGTTCAGACAGATGCCGTGAGTCAGTCTACGAAGCGCGCACTGCGTGCGCGCCTCGCCCGGGCCTGCGCTGCTCGCCGACCCAGAAATCGCCCCAGACGGCTGCCCCCTGCCGCGACGGAGAGCGGCGGTTGTGTTCTCCCCGAACACCACCGTCGGTGCCGCAAAGGGCCGTGTGGGTGGCCGGCAGTGCGCATCGGAGGCGCCGAGCACCGCAGGGCTCTTGGCCGCGCGCGCAGCGCGCTTCAACAACTGACTTGCCGCATCTGTTTGAACGCAGCGCGCGAAGCGCGCGGAGTGAGTTATGCGGCAGGCCAGGAGACCGAGGAGCACAGGGGAGTCGGTGCCGCAGGCGCCGACCGCCGAGGCTAAGCGCTGCCGGCCACCCGCACGGGCCTTTGCCCGCGCCAACTTGGGCAGGAAGCTCACGGCGATGAGAACCTGGAAGCTCCCCGCCGACATCGACACCGACCAGCTGGCCCCAGGCCATGCGATGAAGCACGGCATCGAGCGCATCGCGCAACACTGCCTGGAGACCGTGCGCCCCGAGTTCGCGTCGCAGGTAAAGCATGGTGATGCGATCGTCGCCGGCCAGCACTTCGGCATCGGCAGCTCGCGCGAGCAGGCGGCCGCGGCGCTGGTGCACCTGGGCGTGGCAGCGGTGATCGCGCCGTCCTACGCGGGCTTGTTCTTCCGCAATGCCTTTAACGTCGGCCTGCTGCTGCTGACCTGCCCCAAGGCCACCACCATCGACGACGGCAGCGCGCTGGCCTTCGACCTGCCCTCGCGCACCATCACGCTGGCCGACGGCCGGCAGCTGAACTTCGAACCGATCCCCGACTTCCTGCTCGACATGGTCCGCGCCGGCGGACTTCTGCCGATGCTGAAACGCCGCCTCCAGGAGCCCCGATGAGCACCCCCGAATTCGACCTGCTGATCAAGAACGTCCGCGTCGTGCGCCCGCACGGCAACACCGTGCACGAGGCCGACATTGCCGTGCGCAACGAGAAGGTGGCGCTGATCGCACCGGGCATCGCGCCCGAGCGTGCCAAGAACGTGCACGACGGCCGCGGCCGGCTGGCGTTCCCCGGCGTGGTCGATGCCCACATGCACGCCGGCATCTACGCACCGCTGCAGGAGGACGCCATCAGCGAATCGAAGGCCGCGGCGATGGGCGGCGTGACGTCCTCGCTGAACTACTTCCGCACCGGCCAGTACTACCTGAACAAGGGCGGGGCCTATGCCAAGTTCTTCCCCGAGGTGCTGGCGCTGGCGAAGAACCGCTTCCACGTCGACTACGGCTTCCACCTGGCGCCGATGGACCGCAAGCACATCGACGAGATCCCGATGCTCGTCGACAAGCATGGCGTGGCCAGCTTCAAGATCTTCATGTTCTACGGCAGCCACGGCCTGCACGGCGCCAGCGATTCGCAGCGTGACTTCCTGATGATCGGCGAGGGCGAGCGCTACGACGTCGCGCACTTCGAGTTCGTGATGCGCGGCGTGCAGAAGGCGCGGGAACTGCTGGGCAGTAAGGCGCGGCAGATCTCGCTGTCGCTGCATTGCGAGACGGCCGAGATCATGACCGCCTACACCAAGCTGGTGGAGAAGGACAAGTCGCAGAAGGGCCTGGCCGCCTACCACGCCAGCCGCCCGCCGCACAGCGAGGGCCTGGCCGTCTTCACCGCCGCCTACCTGGCGCACGAGACCGCGCTGCCCAACATCAACCTGCTGCACCTGAGCAGCAAGAAGGCGGTGCAGGCCGCCCTGATGATGGCCGACACCTTCCCGCACATCGACTTCAGGCGCGAGGTGACCATCGGCCACCTGATGCTCGACGTCACCAGCCCGGCGGCCGAGCTGGCCAAGGTGAACCCGCCGATCCGCCCGCGCGAGGACGTGGAGTTCCTGTGGCAGGCGCTGCTGGCCGAGGAGCTGGACTGGGTCTGCAGCGACCATGCCTGCTGCCGCCACGAGACCAAGATCCCCAAGCGCTACTTCGGCAACATCTGGATGGCCAAGAGCGGCTTCGGCGGCACCGAATACCTGCTGCCCGCGCTGGTGAGCGAAGGCACCAAGCGCGGCATGGACTACAACCACATGGCGCGCGTCACCAGCTGGAACCCGGCGCAGCGCTTCGGGCTGAACGCCAAGGGCGACCTGGCGCCCGGCTACGACGCCGACATCGCGCTGGTGGACCCGGCGCAGACCTGGACCATCCGCGCCGCCGAATCGCCCAGCACGCAGGGCTACACGCCCTTCGAGGGGCTGGAGCTGTCGGCGCGCGTGACCACCACCTACCTGCGCGGGCAGAAGATCTACGAGGACGGCAACGTGTTGGGCAAGCCCAGCGGCCGCTACCTGCATCGGCCCACGGCCTGAGCGCCCGATGCAGGGCCCGCGCATCGAACGCAGCGCGGCGCTGCCCGCGGGCACGCCGCAGGTGCCGGTGGCCATCGTCGGCGCCGGTGCCTGCGGGCTGACGGCTGCCATCTTCCTGCGCGAGGCCGGCATCGACTGCGTGCTGCTGGAACGCGAGCCGCGCGCCTCGGGCAGCAGCGCGCTGTCCTCGGGCTTCATTCCCGCGCCGGCCACGCGCGTGCAGCGCGCGGCCGGCGTGTTGGACGACAGCCCGGCGCGTTTTGCCGCCGACATCCAGGCCAAGGCGCACGGCCGCGCCGCACCGCACCTGGTGCAGGCCTATGCCGAAGCCGTGGGCCCGGCGATCGACGCGCTGGCCGAACGGCACGGCCTGGGCTTCGAGCTGCTGGGCGGCTTCCTCTACCCCGGCCATTCGGTCGCGCGCATGCACACGCTGCCGGCGCGCACCGGCGCGGCGCTGGTGGCGGCGCTGGAGGCCGCGGCGACGGCAGCCGGCGCGATGCTGCTTACCGAGGCGCGGGTGCACACGCTGTGGGCGGATGGCGACGGCCGGGTGCACGGCCTTTCGTACGAGCGGCCCGACGGTTCGACCGAACACCTGCGCTTCCAGGCGCTGCTGCTGGCCTGCAACGGCTTCGGCGGCAATGCCACGATGGTGCGCGAATGGCTACCCGAAATGCGTGACGCCATCTTCGCCGGCCATGCCGGCAACGACGGCAGCGCCATCGCCTGGGGGCAGGCCCTGGGCGCCGCGCTGGCCGACCTGGGCGGCTACCAGGGCCACGGCTCGTGGGCGGTGCCGCAGGGCGCGCTGATCACCTGGGCGCTGATGATGGAAGGCGGTGTGCAGCTCAATGCGCGCGGCCAGCGCTTCCACGACGAGACCGCCGGCTATTCAGAGGCCGCGGTGCAGGTGCTGGCGCAGCCCGGCGGCACGGCCTGGAACGTCTTCGACGAACGGCTGCTGGCGCTGGGCCGCAGCTTCCCCGACTTCCGCGACGCCGAAGCCGCCGGCGCGCTGCATGGGCCCTTCGATGCAGACGGCCTTGCCAAGCGGATCGGCTGCGACGCCGCCACGCTGCAGGCTACGCTGGCCGGTACGCGTCTGCAGGCGCCGCTGCATGCGATCAAGGTCACCGGCGCGCTGTTCCACACCCAGGGCGGGCTGGACATCGACGCGCGCTGCCGCGTGCGCCGGCCCGATGGCACGGTGTTCCCCAACCTGCTGGCGGCCGGCGGCGCGGCGCGCGGCGTGTCCGGCGACGCGGTATGGGGCTACCTGTCGGGCAACGGGCTGCTCAGCGCGGTGGCCGGCGGCGCCATCGCCGCGCAGACGATCCGGGAGATGCGCGCATGACGACGCTGAAACAACGGCTGGCCGAAGGGCGCGTGCTGCTCGCGCCCGGCGTGTACGACGCGCTCAGTGCGCTGCTGGCCGAGCAGGCCGGCTTCGAGGCGCTGTACTTCAGCGGCGCGTCGCTGGCCTATACGCGGCTGGGCTTGGGCGACATCGGCCTGGTGTCCTATGCCGAGGCGGCCGATGCGCTGGCGCGCATCACCGAGCGGGTGCGCGCGCCGGTGATCGCCGATGCCGACACCGGCTTCGGCAACGCGCTGAACGTGCAGCGCACGGTGCGCGGCTTCGAGCGCGCCGGCGCGGCGATGATCCAGCTGGAAGACCAGGTCTTCCCGAAGCGCTGCGGCCATCTGGCCGGCAAGGCGGTGGTGCCGGCGGCCGAGATGTGCGGCAAGCTGCGCGCCGCGCTCGACGCACGCACCAGCGCCGACACGCTGATCCTGGCGCGCACCGACGCGCTGGCCGTCGAAGGCCTGGACGCCGCGCTCGACCGCGCCGAGGCCTACCTGGCCTGCGGCGTGGATGCCCTCTTCATCGAGGCGCTGCGCAGCAGCGATCAGACGGACGCCGCCTGCGCGCGCTTCGCGCAGCGCGTGCCGCTGCTGGCCAACATGGTGGAAGGCGGGCAGACGCCGGTGCAGTCTGCCGTTGAGCTGGGGGCCCGAGGCTTCCGCATCGTCATCTTCCCGGGCGGCACCGCGCGTGCGGTGGCGCATGCGCTGCAGGGCTACTTCGGCAGCCTGGCCGCGCACGGCAGCACCGCGCCGTGGCGCGAGCACATGCTCGATTTCGACGGGCTGAACGCGCTGCTGGGCACGCCGGAGCTGCTGGCGCGGGGGCGCGACTACGAAGCAACCTAGCCCAAGGCCGGCTTGATCGGCGCCAGGTCGGCATAGGCGGCCGGCTCGCCGGCCTTCTGCGCAGTGATCGCGCGCGCGATGTCTTCGGGCTCGAACACGCCCGGCTGCAGCGCGTTCAGGTAGGCGAAGGATTCGGCCACCGAATGGTCGCGCGTGTAGTTGATCATCTCCTTGCTGGCGGCCACCGCCACCGGGGCGCGGGCAGCTATCTTCTGCGCCACCGCCAGCGCGCCGGCCACAGTGGCGGCGGCATCGTCGAACAGGCCGTTGACGAAGCCCAGGCGCTCGGCGCGCTCGGCGCCCAGCCGGTCGCCGGTATAGGCCAGTTCGCGCATCACGGCTTCGGGGATCTGCTTGGGCATGCGGTTCATCGTGCCCACGTCGGCCATCATGCCGATGTTGATCTCCTGGATGCAGAACCACGCATCGCGGCTGCAATAGCGCAGGCAGCAGGCCGTGGCCAGGTCGACGCCGCCACCGATGCAGCCGCCCTGGATGGCGGCGATGACCGGAAAGCGCACGTCGGCGATGGCGTTGAAGCTGCCCTGCAGGTGCTTCAGCTGCTGGCGGAACTGCTCGCGCGCGCGCACGTCCACCGTGCCCAGCGTGCCGGCGTTGGCAAACACGCTCAGGTCCATGCCGGCGCTGAAGTGCCGGCCTTCCGAGGACAGCACCGCGGCGCGTACGCCGCCCGCGGCGTCCAGCTGGCGGAACAGCCGCGGGATCTCGGCCCAGAAGGCCGGGGTCATCGCGTTGTGGCGCTGCGGCTGGTTCATGTGCACATGCGCCACGGCGCCGTCCATCGTCACGTCGAAACAGGTCCAGGGGTTCATGGCGTTGCGTCTTCTCTTCAGCTGATGGCGGGGGCGTTGCTGCCGACGAACTGCTTGCGCAGCTCGCGCTTGAGCACCTTGCCAGTGGCGTTGCGCGGCAGCGCGGGCACCAGGGCGATGTCGTGCGGTATCTTGAAGCGTGCCAGCTGGCCCTGGCAGTGGGCCAGCACGGTGTCCCTGTCCAGCGTCTGGCCGGGCTTCAGCGCCAGCACCGCCAGGCCCACCTCGCCCCACTTGTCGCTGGGCACGCCGATCACCGCCGCCTCGGCCACCTGCGGCAGCTGGTACAGCACGTTCTCCACCTCGGCCGGGTAGACGTTCTCGCCGCCGGAGATGTACATGTCCTTCCAGCGGTCGACGATGTAGTAGAAGCCTTCGGCATCGCGCCGCGCGGCGTCGCCGGTCTTCAGCCAGCGGCCCTCGAAGGCGCTGGCGGTGGCGTCGGGCCGGTTCCAGTAGCCGGGCGTGATGTTCGGGCCGGCCACCCACAGCTCGCCGATCTCGTCGGCGTCGCAGTCGTTGCCGTCGTCGCGCACGATGCGCGCCTCGGTGTGCAGCAGCACCTTGCCGGTGGAGCCCAGCTTGCGGATCGCGTCGGCCGGGTCCATGAAGATGCAGGCCGGGCTGGTCTCGGTCATGCCGAAGCCCTGCATCAGCGCCACGCCGCGTGCGCCCCAGCCCTGCAGGATCGGCAGCGCACAGGGCGCGCCGCCGACGCCGGCGTTCTGCAGCCGGCTCAGGTCGGTGCCGGCGAAATCCGGATGCTGCAGCATGAACTGGTAGGGCGCCGGCACCGCGAAGAAGTGGGTGATGCGCTCGGCCGGGTCGCCGATGACGCGCAGCGCGTGGCCGGGGTCGAAGGCGCGCATGATGACCACCGTGCCGCCGGCATGCAGCACCGGATTGCTGTAGCAGTTGAGCCCGCCGGTGTGGAACAACGGCAGCACCGACAGGTGCACCGTGTCCAGGCCCACCTTGGCCGGCGTTCCCAGGTTGGCACAGTTCCAGAAGTTCATCCCGTGGGTGATCATCGCGCCCTTCGGGTGGCCGGTGGTGCCCGAGGTGTACATGATGGTCACCACGTCGTCGTGGGTCAGCGCCTCGCGCCGCGCGCGGCGGCCGGCCATCGCGGCCAGCGCGGCCTCGTAGGGGTTGGCGGCCACGGCCTTGTCGATGCACAGCAGGTGGCGGATGCCGCAGCGCTGCTGCAGCGCTTGCGCCGCCTCGGTGAACTCCGCGTCGTGGATCAGCAGCAGCGGTGCGCTGTCGTTCAGGATGTACTCCAGCTCGGTCACCGTCAGCCGCCAGTTCAGCAGCACGGCGATGCCGCCGGTGCGGCCGCAGGCGAATTGCAGGTCGAAGAACTCCACGCCGTTCATCGCCAGCAGTGCGATGCGCTCGCCGCGGCCGATGCCCAGCGACTGCAGGTGCGCGGCCAGCGCCTCGGCGCGCGCGTCCAGCTCGGCATAGCTGAGGCTGCGGCGCGGGGCCAGCTCGCGCACGGCCTCCTTGGCGGGCCGGTTGGCGGCGTGGTGGCCGATCCAGTCGTAGGCTCGAATCGGGCCGTGGCCGGCCGGCCGCGGGCTGCGCATCGCCGCTTGGGCGGCGGGGTCGGGCATGTAGGCAGATTCGCTCATGGTCGGAACGGGCTCCGGGTGAGGCAAGGCAAAGGCGGGCGATGCGTCAACCGCCCGGCGACGCGGGCCGGGCCGGCAGCGCCAGACCCTGCAGCCATTCGCCCAGCACGCCGAAGACCTCGGCCTGCTCGGGCTCGTTGAAGATCTCGTGGTACAGCGCGCGGAACTCGTGCGCCGCCACCCGCGCCTGCGGCGCCGACGCGGCAAAGCCGGCGCTGCCGGCCGGCGCCACGCAGCGGTCGCTGCCCGCCCACAGCAGCAACGTGGGCAATGTCCAGTCGCCGGCGCGATCGGACACGGTCTCGCCGCCGTCGACGATGAAGCGCACCAGCCGTGGCGTCACGCGGTCGTGCACCAGCGGGTCGGCCATGTAGTTGCGCACCACCTGCGCATCGCGCGAGATCCATTCCGGCTTCAGGCCGTTGCTCAAGGCCAGGCCCGGCGCCAGCGGGCCCAGCACCGCCAGCAGCAGGCGCTGGCCGGCGTTCATGCCCGGGTCCAGGGCCGGTGACGACAGCACCAGTGCGTCCACCGGCCGCCACCACGGCTCGGGTGTGCCGATGCCGCCGGCCACGAAGCGCGCCGCCACCAGCCCGCCCATGCTGTGGCCCAGCAGCACCAGCGGTGCGCCGGGCCGCGCGGCCCGCACGGCGTCGATCACCGCGGCCAGGTCGTGCAGCAGGTCGTCCGCTTGCGCGATGGCGCCGCGCGGGCCTGCGCTGCGGCCATGGCCGCGCTGGTCGTAGCCGAAGGCACCCCAGCCCCAGGCGTTGAGCTGCGCCGCCACGTGGCGGTAGCGGCCGATATGCTCGCCCAGGCCATGCACGATCAGCACGTTGCCGCGCGTCGCTGCGGCGGCCGGCCAGGCCTGCAGCTGCAGCTGCAGACCGTCACGCGTGGCAAGCCGCTCGGGCCAGGCGAGGTTCATCGGCCGAGTGTAGTCACTGCGCCTTCGGCTCGGTCCAGCCGCCACCCAGCACCTTGTACAGCGTCACCAGGTTCTGCTGCTGCGCCGCCTGCACCAGAATGGTCGCCTGCTGCGTCTGGAACAGCGCGCGCTGCGCGTCCAGCACGTCCAGGAAGCTGGCGATGCCGTTGCGGAAGCGCAGCTCGGCCAGGTCCGAGCGCTTCTGCTCGGCCTGCGTCTGCGCCTGCTGCGCGCGAAGCTGCTCGCTGTAGGTGGCGCGGCCGGCCAGCGCATCGGCCACCTCGCGGAACGCCACCTGGATGCTGCGCTGGTACAGCGCCACCGCGATGTCGCGGTTGGTCTGGCTGACTTCCAGGTTGGCCTGGTTGGCGCCGGCGTCGAAGATCGGCACGGTGATGCGTGGCGCAAACTGCCAGGCGCGGTTGTCGAACAACCCGCTTAGCTCGGGGCTGGCCAGGCCGATGCTGCCGGTGAGCGTGATGGTCGGGAAGAAGGCCGCCTTGGCCGCGCCGATGTTGGCATTGGCGGCCTGCAGTTGGGCTTCGGCCTGGCGCACATCGGGCCGGCGCTCCAGCAGGTCCGACGGCAGGCCTGCCGGCAGCTCGGCCAGCAAGCCCTGCGATGCCAGCGTGCGTGGCGGCGGCAGCCCGTCCGGCAGCGGCTGGCCCACCAGCAGCACCAGCGCGTTCTCGCCCTGCAGCCGCTGGCGCTGCAGCAGCGCCACCGCGGCGCGTGCGCCTTCCACCAGCGTCTGCGCCTGCGCCAGGTCGTACTCGGACAGCGCGCCGTTGTCGAACTTCAGCTTCAGCAGGCGGTAGCCTTCCTCGCGCGATTCCAGCGTCTTGCGCGCCACGGCCAGCTGCTCGTCGTCGGCCAGCAGCGTCAGGTAGGTATTGGCCACGGCCGCCACCAGGCTGATCTGCGCGGCCTTGCGCGCCTCTTCGCTGGCGAAGTACTGCTGCAGCGCGGCGTCGGTCAGGCTGCGCACGCGGCCAAACAGGTCCAGCTCGTAGCCGGTGATGTTGAGGCCGGCGGTGTAGACGTTGCCGCCCGCACTCTGCGGCTGCGCCAGGCCGGTGGCGCCGAGCACCAGCGTCGGGAAAAGCTCGGCACGCTGCACCTGGTACTGCGCACGCACCCGCTCCACGTTCAGCACCGCCACGCGCAGATCGCGGTTGTTCTGCAGCGCCAGGCCGATCAGCGCCTTCAGCCGCGGGTCGGTGAAGAACTGCTGCCAGTCGATGTCGGCCGCCGGCTGCGTGGTGGCAGCGCCGGCCGCCGCAGCCTGCGTGGCCTCAGGGAAGCTCGCCGCCACCGGCGCTGCCGGCCGCTCGTACGGCGGCGCCATCGACGCACAGCCGCTTAGCAGCAGCGCCAGGCTCATCAGACCGAGCCGCTTCATGACCGTCCCTCCGCCGCCGGCGCATCCAGCTCGTGCGCATGCAGCTTGCGCTGGCGCTCGCTGCCCTTGAACCAGCGCCGCACCACCACATAGAACACCGGCACGAACAGCACCGACAGCAGCGTCGCGCTGATCATGCCGGCCATCACGCCGGTGCCGATCGAGCGCTGGCTGGCCGAACCCGCCCCGCTGGCGATGGCCAGCGGCAGCACGCCCAGCGTGAAGGCCATCGAGGTCATGATGATCGGCCGGAAGCGCAGGTGCGCCGCCTGCAGCACCGCCTCCAGCGCGCTCTTGCCTTGCGCCTGCAGCTCCTTGGCGAACTCGATGATCAGCACCGCGTTCTTCGCCGACAGGCCGATGATGGTGATCAAGCCGATCTTGAAGTACACGTCGTTGCTGTAGCCGCGCAGCTCGGTGCCCAGGATCACGCCGAGCACGCCCAGCGGCACCACCAGCAGCACCGAGAAGGGGATCGACCAGCTTTCGTACAGCGCCGCCAGGCACAGGAACACCGCCAGCAGCGAGAAGCCGAACAGGTACAGCGCGGTGGCGCCGGCCAGACGCTCCTCGCGCGACTGCCCGGTCCATTCGAAGCCGAAGCCCGGCGGCAGCTGCGCCGCCAGCCGCTCCATCTCGGCCATCGCCGTGCCGCTGCTGACACCGGGCGCGGCGTCGCCGGCGATGCGCATCGTCGGGTAGCCGTTGTAGCGGATCAGCTGCATCGGCCCGGTGATCCAGCGCGTGCTCGCGAAGGCCGACAGCGGCACCAGCTGGCCGCGGTTGTTGATGGCACGCAGCTGCAGAATGTCGTCGCCCTGCATGCGCTCGGCGGCATCGGCCTGCACCACCACGCGCTGCAGCCGGCCCTGGCTCTGGAAGTCGTTGACATAGGTCGAGCCGAAAGCGGTGGAGATCACCAGGTTGATGGCGTCGAAGCCCACGCCCAGCGCCGCCGCCTTGTCGCGGTCGATGTCGATGCGCAGCTGCGGCGCGTCCTCCAGCCCGTCGGGGCGTACGCCCGCCAGCAGCTTGCTCTGCCCGGCCGCGCCCAGCAGCTGGTTGCGCGCCGCCACCAGCGCGTCGTGGCCGTTGCCGCCGCGGTCCTGCAGGCGGAAGTTGAAGCCGGTGCCGGTGCCCAACTCGGGAATCGGCGGCGGGCTCAGCGGGAAGATGAACGCGTCCTTCACGCCCATCAGCGCGCCGAAGGCGCGGCCGGCCAGCGCCTGCGCCGATTGCCCCGGGCCTTCGCGCTCGTGCCAGTCCTTCAGCGTGACGAAGGCCAGCGCCGCGTTCTGCCCCTGGCCGGAGAAGCTGAAGCCGAGCACGCTGACCATGCTCCTGACCTCGGGCTGCTTGAGGATGAAGCCTTCCACCTGTTCCATCACCGCCAGCGCGCGGTTGGCGGTGGCGCCGGGCGGCAGCTGCACGTTGACGATGATGTAGCCCTGGTCCTCGTTGGGCAGGAAGGAGCTGGGCAAGCGCAGCACCAGCCAGATGACGCCGGCGATGATCGCCAAGTACACCAGCATCATGCGCAGGCTGCGGCTCAGCAGTTTGCCCAGCAGGCCTTCGTAGCCCTTAGCCGTGGCCGAGAAGCCGCGGTTGAACCAACCGAAGAAGCCGCCCTTGGCATGGTGGCTGCCGGCGGCCACCGGCTTGAGCAGCGTGGCGCACAGCGCGGGGGTGAGCGACAGCGCCAGGAAGGCCGAGAACGCGATCGACGCGGCCATCACCACCGAGAACTGGCGGTAGATGTTGCCTACCGCACCGGTGAAGAAGGCCAGCGGCACGAACACCGAGATCAGCACCACGGTGACGCCGACGATGGCGCCGGAGATCTGCCCCATCGCCTTGCGCGTGGCCTGCAGCGGCGGCAGACCCTCCTCGCTCATGATGCGCTCGACGTTCTCGACCACGACGATCGCATCGTCGACGACGATGCCGACCACCAGCACCATGCCGAACATGGTGAGCACGTTGATCGAATAGCCCAGCGTCAGCAGCACCGTGAAGGTGCCGAGCAGTGCCACCGGCACGACGATGGTCGGGATGATGGTGTAGCGCCAGTTCTGCAGGAACAGGAACATCACCAGGAACACCAGCGCCACCGCCTCGAGCAGCGTTTCCACCACCTTGCCGATGGAGATCTGCACGAAGCGCGAGGTGTCGTAGGGGATGGCGTAGCTCATGCCCGGCGGGAAGTACTGCTGCAGCTGGGCCATACGCTCGCGCACCGCCTTCGCCGTCTGCAGCGCATTGCCAGTGGGCGACAGCTGCACGCCGATGCCGGTGGAGGGCTTGCCGTTGAGCCGTGCCGAGGTGGCGTAGGTCTGCGCGCCGAGCTCGATGCGCGCCACGTCGCGCATGCGCACGCTGGAGCCGTCGGCGTTGGCGCGCAGCACGATGTTGCCGAACTGCTCGACATTGGACAGCTGGCCGTCGACCACGATGGTGGCGAAGATCGTCTGGTCCTTCAGGTTGGGCAGGTCGCCCAGCGTGCCCGACGACACCTGCGCGTTCTGCGCGCGGATGGCGCTGTTGACGTCGGCCACCGACATGCCATAGCCCACCAGCTTGGCCGGGTCGATCCAGATGCGCATCGCGCGTTCGGTGCCGAACAGCTGCGCCTGGCCGACGCCGGGGATGCGCTGGATCTCCGGCAGCACGTTGCGCGAGGCGTAGTCGCCCAGCGCCACCGGGTCGTAGGCCGGGTCGGTGGAGGTGAGGATGGTGAACAGCAGGAAGTTGCTGCGCGACTTGTCGACGCGCACGCCCTGCTGCGTCACCGCCGCCGGCAGCCTTGGTGAGGCGCGGCTCAGGCGGTTCTGCACGTCCACCTGCGCCAGGTCGGGGTTGGTGTTGGGCGAGAAGGTCAGCGTCAGCGTGCCAGTGCCGTTGGCCTGGGCCACCGACTCCATGTAGGCCAGGCCGGGCGAGCCGTTCATCTCCTGCTCGATGACCGTGAGCACGTTGTCCTGCAGCGTCCTGGCCGACGCGCCCGGGTAGGTGACGGTGACGACGATCGCCGGCGGCGCCACCGTCGGGTACTGTGCCACCGGCAGCTGCGTGATGGACACGGCGCCGCCGACGATGATGAACAGCGCGATGACCCACGCGAAGATGGGCCGGTCGATGAAGAACTTGGCCATGCCGCGGGGCCCTTAGCGGCTGGCCGCCGAGGCGGGTGCGCTGGCGGCGTTTGGCACGGGGCGCGCCGCCGCGCCCGTCCAGGGCACCGGCTTCACCGCTGCGCCGGGGCGCATCTTCTGGAAGCCTTCGACGATCACCTGCTCGCCGGCCTTCAGGCCGTCGAGCACGATCCAGTTCGAGCCCGAGGTGCCGCCGATCTTCACGTTGCGCGTCGCCGCCTTGCCGTCTTCGCCGACGACCAGCACGCTGTCGCCCTGCGGGCCGCGTGTCACCGCCTGCTGCGGCACCAGCATCGCGCCGGCGATCTGCCCTTGCACGAGCCGCGTGCGCACGTACATGCCGGGCAGCAGCAGCCCCTGCGGGTTGGCGACCTCGGTGCGCAGCGTCATCTGCGCCGAGGTCGGGTCCACCGACAGGTCGGCGAACAGCAGCCGGCCGCGCTGCGGCAGCTCGCTGCCGTCGTCAAGCACGATGCGCACCGCCGACAGGTCCTTCGGCGCCGCGCTGGTTGCCTTGCGCAGCCGCGCCACCTCGGCCACCGCCTGCGTGGAGTTGACGTACACCGGGTCGATCTGCTGGATCAGCGCCAACTGCGTGGCTTCGGTCGCCGACACCAGCGCGCCTTCGGTGACCAGGGCGCGGCCGATGCGGCCGGAGATCGGCGCAGTGACGCTGGCGTAGCCCAGGTTCAGCTGGGCGGTGCGCACCGCCGCCAGGCCCGCGGCCACGTCGGCCTCGGCCTGTGCCTGCGCGGCCTGCGCGTTGACGTACTCCTGGCTGCTGATCGCGCGTGCGTCCGCCAGCGGCTTGTAGCGCGTGGCCAGCTCCTTGGCCTGCGTCAGGTTGGCCTGCGCCTTGGCCAGCGCGGCCTTGGCGCTGTCTACCGCCGCCTGGTACGGCGCCGGGTCGATCTGGAACAGCAGCTGCCCGGCCTTGACGTCGCTGCCTTCCTGGAACAGGCGCTTCTGCACGATGCCGTTGACGCGTGCACGCACCTGCGCCACGCGCGAGGCCTCGACGCGGCCCGGCAGCTCGGTCACCAGCGGCGCCGTCTGCGTCGACACCGTGACCACCGCCACTTCGGGCGGCGGCGGCCCGCCGCCACCGGCGGGCGCGGCGGACTTGGACTCGCTGCCGCCGCCGCAAGCGGCCAGCAACAGCGCCGACAGGGCCGCGCCGAGCAAGCGCGCCCTCGGATTGCATTGCATCACTTGGAATTCCTTGCGCTGGATCAGGCGGCGCACGAACCGGGTGCCGCCGATTGCAGTATAAACATACATTCGCAAACGTATGTGGAGGCGCCGGCCCAGCCCGCGACACCATGGTCCGCCGCACCAAGGAAGAAGCCCAGCAGACCCGCCATGCCCTGCTCGACGCCGCGGAAGGCGTGTTCGAGCGGCGCGGCGTGTCGGCGACCTCGCTGCAGGAGGTCGCCGAGGCGGCAGGCGTGACGCGCGGCGCGGTCTACTGGCACTTCCGCGACAAGGCTGACCTCTACAACGCGATGATGGACCGCGCGGTGCTGCCCTTCGAACAGCACTGGCTGGTGGCCGGCGCCGACGATGGCGACGACCCGCTGCGCCGGCTGCGCGAGTTGCTGCTGGACATCCTGCGCCAGATCGCCGGTGATGCGCGGCTGCAGCGCGTGATCGCCATCTCCACGCTGAAGGTCGAATACGTCGGCGAGCTGGATGCGATCCGCCAGCGCCATCTGCAGGTGGCCACGCAGGCGCTGCAGCGCTTCGAGTCGCTGCTGCGCCTGGCCGCGGCCGCCGGGCAGCTGGCGCCTGGCGTGTCGCCGAAGGCCGCCGCGCGCGCCGTGCATGCGCTGGTCGACGGCCTGATCACCAACTGGATGCTCGACCGCGAGGCCTTCGACCTGAAGCGCGTCGGCCGCAGCGCGGTGCTGCAGTTGCTGGCCGGGCTGAGCCGGCCCGGCGTTGCGGGCTAAGGCGCCGCCCCATCCTTCCACCCACCGCCGAGCACCTTGTACAGGGTGACCAGGTTCTGCTGCTGGGCGGCCTGCACGACGATGGTGGCCTGCTGGGTCTGGAACAGCGCGCGCTGCGCATCGAGCACGTCCAGGAAGCTGGAGATGCCGTTGCGGAAACGCAGCTCGGCCAGGTCCGAGCGCTTCTGCTCCGCCGCGGTCTGTGCCTGCTGCGCGCGCAACTGCTCGCCATAGGTCGCACGCCCGGCCAGCGCATCGGCCACCTCACGGAAAGCCACCTGGATGCTGCGCTCGTACTGCGCCACCGCGATGTCGCGGCTGGCCTGGCTGGCCTCCAGGTTGGCCTGGTTGGCCCCGGCATCGAAGATCGGCAGCGTGATGCGCGGCGCGAACTGCCAGGCGCGGTTGTCGAACAGCCCGCCCAGGTCGGCACTAGCCAGGCCCACACTGCCGGTCAGCGTGATGGTCGGGAAGAACGCCGCCTTGGCCGCGCCGATGTTGGCATTGGCCGAGCGCAACTGCGCCTCGGCCTGGCGCACGTCGGGGCGCCGCTCCAGCAGCGCCGAGGGCAGCCCGGCCGGCAGATCGGCCAGCAGGCCCTGCTGGTCCAGCGCCAGCGGCGGCGGCAGGTCGGCCGGCAGCGGCTGGCCCACCAGCAGCACCAGCGCGTTCTCGCTGAGCAGGCGCTGGCGCGCCAGCAGCGCCACCGCGGCCTTGGCGCCTTCGACCAGCGTCACCGCCTGCGCCAGGTCGTAGTCGGACAGCGCGCCGTTGTCGAACTTCAGCTTCAGCAGCCGGAAGCCCTCCTCGCGCGTGTGCAGCGTCTTGCGCGCCGACTCCAGCTGCGCCTCGTCGGCCAGCAGCGTCAGGTAGGTGTTGGCCACCGCGGCGATCAGGCTGATCTGCGCCGCCTTGCGCGCTTCTTCGCTGGCGAAGTACTGCTGCAAGGCCGCATCGGTCAGGCTGCGCACGCGGCCGAACAGGTCCAGCTCGTAGCCGGTGACGTTCAGGCCCGCGGTGTAGTAGCTGTTGTTGCCCTGGCCGTCGGCATTGGGCTGGTACAGCCCGGTGGCGCCCAGGAACAGCGTGGGGAACTGCTCCGAGCGCTGCACCTGGTACTGCGCACGCACGCGCTCGACGTTCAGCACCGCCACGCGCAGGTCGCGGTTGTTCTGCAGCGACAAGCCGATCAGGGCCTTCAGCCGCGGGTCGGTGAAGAACTGCTGCCAGTCGATGTCGGCCGCCGGCTGCGTGGTGGCAGCGCCGGCCGCCGCAGCCTGCGTGGCCTCAGGGAAGCTCGCCGCCACCGGCGCTGCCGGCC